>BNJV01003051.1_pt1 | contig 459759 bp, 640 predicted proteins | sample 8540591 | NCBI WGS metagenome assembly BNJV01 (sample SAMD00202457, study PRJDB9452) | human saliva metagenome | host: Homo sapiens | reverse complement strand
CGATCCCGCAAAAAAAAAAAAAAAAAAAGGAAAAAAAAAAAAAAAAAAAAAAAAAAAAAAAAAAAAAAAAAAAAAAAAAAAAAAAAAAAAAAAAAAAAAAAAAAAAAAAAAAAAAAAAAAAAAAAAAAAAAAAAAAAAAAAGCGCCGCCGCCGCCAGCCGCCGCCGCAGCCGCCGCGCTGCCGCCGCCGCTGCTGGGGCGCGCGCGCCGCTGCCGCGCGCCAGGGCCGCTGCCGCCGCTGCCAGCGCCGCCGCGCCGCCGAAGCCGCCGCCGCCGCCGCCGCCGCCGCGCCGCCGCAGCGCCGCCGCCGGTACGACGTTACATTTACATCGACAAGACAGTTGCTAACCTTACCGAAACGCATGTTACCGGCCAGTCCGCCAACCTGAAAGCCTGTGGCCGCACACGTTACTTTTGCCCTGAATATAAACGTTATCGACCTCAATTTCCCATATACCGCTCAAAGCGAGATAACCGGCTATAATGCCTATATGTGAGGAACTGTTGTCGCCCTGATACATCGGCATTGACAAAGGCTACATTCTTTATTGTGCCGAACATAACACCCGCAAAGCTGGCATAATGCTCGTTATGGCGGGTAGAAATTACGTGATACATGACCCTCGCCATCAAAAGCTGACCTTTTGTTCTTATACCGGGCTTTCGGCATTGAAAAGGCCTCAGTTTACGCCAGCCATATCAACATCGGCGGCCAGCTCAAAGAACAACAGTGGTGCCGCTTTCGTTGAGTACAGTTTTCAGTGTTTTGCGCTCAGCAGCATTGAGCTACAGAAGGCGAGGCTCGGTACCGTTGCCCGAGGTGGAAAGCTATTTAGCGAAACCCATGCCGCACGACAGCATAAGCCCACAGCAAAGTAAAAGATCATAAATGTTTTTATATTGATTAGGGTTTATATGTAGTAACGCTCACCGTTTTCAGCCTCAGAAAAAGCCCTGCACAGGGCTTTTTCCCGTTATGGTATGGTATTGACGGAGAGTTTTTGTTCGGGAGATGGCGTCATTCCGCCATCCTGTCCTGCTACCTCACCTTTTCGATGATAAGATGAGCTCTCACGGGGACGCTGTCCGTAATGGTTATACGTACGGTTATCCGGTGGATGGATTTACAACATGTGTTCGTGAATCGCCGTGCCCTTGACGCACATGGTGGTCGATCCGCCATCCATATTGAGGGCATAGCGCGGATTGAAATACTTTATGATGAAACGGGTAAAGCTCGTCGGCGGTCATTCCCCATTGCCCGCCCAACGTCCGTCGACGAGTGATGAGCAGCAGGTCGCCGTCGCCCGTAAGGGCTACGGCAGTACGCGGATGCCGCACCCCTGATGGCGGTCCTTGTCTTCATAATCAAGCGTATTGAGCCCGGTTGACAGCCTGTTCATGTCGACGAAAGAAGAGCCGATGTTCTTATAATCTTCAACTAACGACGGTGCACTGGATATGATATTCACGGCCTTGCTGTATTTATAGTTGGCCGTTGCCTCGCAGGGTTCTGCGTGAAGAGAGTCTTATCTTCACCCCGCCGTCGGCATAGTGCGAATTGCGCCTTCATGCTTCCGGCACGCAGATGTGAAGCTAGGAATGGTTTTACCTCGATCTGCTGCCTCCAATGCGAATATAGGTAGCATCAGCTCATAGTTGGCGTTGACGCCGCCCATAACATCAAGCCCTGCCTGCTGACGCGCATCGACAAAAGACGACAACGAGTCGGCGTTTACCTTGCAGGCAAAGTCGAGGTTTAGCGTTTTGACGTCATGTCTACCTCACATCGTTCACCGTTTGCGCCGCATTGCTCACGTCGTCGAAGGCTGTAAAGTTATACCATACACAGCCGTTATCGAGCGTATCGCACGTCCAGTGCTGCCTGTTAAGCAGTGTAGGCACCTTGGTATCGTAGGTGTGATGGTTTTCGTCAGAGGATGATGCGAAACAACGGTTGTATCAATTGTTGTATCGCGCTTGTCGGGCTGAATGCTCAAAAGCCTGCGTCGCACGAAAGCCGCCAGGGCAACGCAATAAAAAGCATACTGTATAACGAAAAGTTTTTCATAATCATGATATGGTATTTATTTGTTGATGTTTTACAATAATTATATCAGGGCATTATCCTCAGTTTGGGTTCGGCTCCTGACAAGTCCCACAGCATGGTATCCCAGTGAAGGGCCGCCGCTGCTGCCGAGAAGGTAGACGAAGGCAGTTGTCCGTGATACTGCACGCCCTGCTTATTCAAGCCGTCGCGCGATGGCGTGAAGGGTGTTGTGCCGTGCAGGGTAGGCGCGGCGCCGCCATAGTTGTTCGAAAAGCGGCCTGTGTGATGGTAGGTCGAATACTTGTCCGCAGATAATGCCCACATGGTTGTTGCTTCCCGTAAGCGAAACGGCGTTGCTAAGACATCCTTGCAGATAGTTGCCCCAGCGGTTTTCGCTTTTTCAGAATACCGCCCACGGTACAAGCGGTGCTGACACCGTTCCGCGGTAGTACAGTTTTCAATGATGCAGTTACGGTCGGCACTGTTCTTTTTAAATTCCTGCCGTCATACTCGTAACCAACGATACCTCCCGTGCGCCACGATCGCCGCTTAGCCGATACAACGTCAGCGTCGACATAGCAGTTGGCTATTCTTCCATATCGCATATTGCCCGCCAAACCGCCCACATAATAGTCGGTTCCGCTGTGGTTACCCGACCTTTTACGGCATTCTCAGCCTCGCCCCAGATACCGTTCGTACCTAAGTAGCCTGCAACGATGCCCGTATGGTATGAAGCAGCATCGGCCCTGATGTCGGCGTCGGCAAAACCACTGCTACCACGCGCCCGTTCAGCACTCCTGCAAAGCTCCGGATAATGCTGTTGTGGACGTCAGGTGGCTGATGGTATGGCCTGACCGTCAAAACTAACCTTGTTTTGTCAAGGAGCTTCCGAGTTGAACGGTGTCCAGCCGATGCCTGTCGCGTCTATATCGTGCCCCAATTTGAAGTAAACGGCCTCCGCTTTCCGTGGCGCATTCTTCATATTGCTTAACTGGCGTGCGGTATTGATGACATACGGACTGGTTTGCGAGTCGTCGCCGCTGGCAAACATCTTATAAGTAGCAGCCAGAACAACGTTACCCACAGGCGTTTCGCCCCTCGTGGTCGGGCAGTCTGTTCACGAAGGGCAGTAGACGCCCTGCTGGCATGCCACAGCGTTGTAGCATTGCCGCCCGCCAGGCGCCAAAAGCATCTCCATTCCCCATGAGACGGGGCCATTTCGACCGCCTGAACAACCGACACACCATCGGCTGTTCCCGGTATGTTACCATCGATAGCCGCCGATAATACGCGGCCTGAGGCATCGGTTCCCAGCGAGTGTTCGTGCCGTATGTGGTGTCGGCACCATCAAGATTAACCAGTTATGCCGTTCTGGAAAGCAGCAGCGGTCCACCCTCAATAGCCGAAGCATACTGATGTCGTATGGCTGTTGTGTCGGCAGCAACAAAAGGGTTTTATGCCGACGCTCCACGTGTTGCCATCGTTCGCAATGGCAACTAACCCGTTGCCGCTGCGCCCTCGTCAGCCTGTCCCAGCACGCGGCCATCAATGCATAAGATATGATGCGGGATGGCCCGAAGCGTCGCATAAACCACCGTTCAGCGCGAGCTTACCTTCGCCCTGATGGCCCTGAAGGCTCGTCAATTCAGCGTTGGAAGGCTGTGCAGCCAAATACTGGTTACGAGGACCGCTGTTTTCGTACGTAGCGAAGGTTACCGTCTGACGGCTGTTCCACATCTTTTAGTTTGCTGAGCCTCGACGCAGTTGCACGCCATGGCCGAGGTTGCTGTTGGCCCAATTGGCCCGCATAAAGCGCCATCGAGTCGGTATTCCACTTCAGTTGCTGGTTATATTTTTGTCCCTAACCAGTCGGCAGTAATGAGAATTGTCAATGTCGCTGCTACACGCCGAAAGCAGCAAACCGAAGGCTAAGGCGCATAAACCTGTATTTTTAATATTCATACGTTTGAATGTCGTTTAGGATCTCGTTTGAAAAGTTCAGGACCGTCGTTCCATCCCGGGTTCTGCCTGAGCTTACCCTCAGTAAGCATCCGGTCGTTGGAAGAACGGGATAAAGCGATCGCGGTTCTCGTTCCATGAACGATGTATTTTCGCTGTGTATAACAATGTCTCCGCGTGTTCCTGTGCCGGGATCGATGTCCTTTCCAATCTCATATTGCACGGGCCGTGGAGCTCCCGTGATGGCTCGACGTGTAAAAGGTAAAACATCATCAGTGCCGTCATGGTCGAGGTCGTAAGCACCGGACCTGAAACACATCCCGCGGAAGGGCTGATCAAAGCCCTTCCTTCCAGCGCATGAGATCGTAATAGCGGAAGCCTCCATGACAAGCTCAATAGTGCGTCCACGCCGAATTCAAGGATGATACCCTTCTGCGGTCCCTCGCTCAACATCTGGGATAACCCGTAAGCGGAGCCTCGCGAAAGGGTCGGATGAGCGTTGGCCTGCGCCAGACTCGATACCGGGCATACCCACGCGTTCACGGATGGGTCTGATGGAGGTCGAGGTCGGCCTGTGTAATGGTTCCCAGTTCGGCACATGCCTCGGCATAGTTACAGGTAAACTTGGCCGCACGGAATATCGGCATATCGTTCTCGCTGGTCCAGTATTGGTCGTACTACACCTGCCTCGTATTTTATTAACTGGTATCCGGTTTTGGCAACACCCAAATCAGGCAGCGTTACATCGGCCGTTGCTGCGCACGTATCCCGGCGTGCGGATGGTTTGCGCAAGACGTGGATCGCGGTCCCACACCGTCAAAGAACCGTGCATGGTGGCGTAATTCGGATGGTCGGTAAAGCGCGTACCGTCTTTCATCAGATACGAATCGACAAGACGTTTCGTCACCCCTGGTTGGCTGTACCGGGTCGAAACCCTCGTAGCCCTGAGCGTTATGGTTCAGACCCAGTTTCAGTACTGAAGTCGCGTGCCAGCACAATTTCGGTACCGTCGGCATCGAGATTGGCAAACAACTGGCGGTAAGGCTCTGCGCCGTTACGACCGATGGCATAGCCGCTGTTTCTGATAAAGTCCGGACGATACCGCAGCACACTGCTTCAAATACTCCTCATAACGGGCAGCCCGTGATACTTACGGAAAGCTACCTTCAAACAGCATGACGCGCGATTTTAGAGCTTCGGCCGTCCACTTTGTGGCTTCACACAGTTTATGTTCAGCCGGCAGACTGGCTGCTGCATAATCTAAATCGGCCAGAACATGAGCCATAACGGTGTCCCTCGGGTCTTGCGGCTTATACAAATCCTTATCTGAAGAACCCAGCACGGCATCGTACCACGGCACATCTCCAAAGGCTTTCACCTTCTCAAAATAGAACCATGCACGGAATATACAGGCCAGACCGTCGTAGCGTCTGCGTGCAGCCTCATCGGGACACTGCTGCGAATGGGCCAGAAAAAGTTGATATTGCGCAGCGTTTCCCCATGTCCAGCCGCCATCTTTTTCGGGTATCAGGCGCTGGTTGCTGATGGCCCTCGTTCAGGAAGGTTTGCATAACGATGTCGCCTGGTCCTCATAAATGCTGTTGGCATAAGGTAGCAATCTCGGTGTATAACTGGTTGGCCAGCTGCAGCTCCTTTTTCATTCTTGTAGAATGTGGCGGGCGTGTACCTGGTCTTCTGGAAAAGGTCGAGCTTGTCGTTGCACGAACTCACAGCTCCTGCGCCTGCAAGCAACAGCAGCCACGCCGAACCTGATGTCAATATATGATTGAATTTCATAACTGAAATATGCTTTTTGAAGGTTTATAACGTAATATTAAGACCGAAGGAATAGGTTTTTGCATGGGATAACCGTTTACATTGCGATGTCCTGAGTTGTCATAGGGACTGCAACCAGCGCCGCAGGCTTCGGGAGTCGATATACTTAGAGTCGAGTCCGCTCAGGGTAAACAGGTTCTCACCCGAGAAAGCAACGCGCACGCTTTGCAAGGTGAACGGCTTTCAACCACGTGCGCGGCAGGTTGTAACTAACGGTTAAATTCTTCAGCCTGAGGTAGCCGGCGTTCTGCAAATACATGGTATTGGGCCGCGTAAGCTCACGCGAACCGCCCGCCCTGTTTAAGGCAACGTAGCCGCGCGGGCGTGGAAAGTAGCTGTCGGTATTGCTTCCGACCACCTTTGAAAAGGAAATCGGAGGGGATAAACGTCTGGTAGGGTCGCGAACAAGGCCCCCAGAAGAGATAGGTTTCTGAACCAGGATACCAGTGTTGCCGCACAACGCCCTGCCAGAGAGCCGATATACCTATGCCCTTCCAGCTTAAATCTACCTTGGCGTTGTATGTCCAGCGGGGCAGAGAATTGCCTATGATACGCTGGTCGCGGAGCTTTTTGGCCGACAGCGACGGCAGTATCTTGCCGTCTCCGTCCAGGTCAACAAACTTCACATCGCCGGCATGCAGGCCGTTGTCAATCACGCTGATGTTAATCATGCTGTTGAGATAGCTCTGGTCAACGGCATAATTGCGTGCGCTCTTCATCGGTTTTGAAGAAGCTGGAAAAGCCACACTAATTTGACCCAATCCCTGCAGTATTTTTGAGACCCAGTAAGGTTAAAATAATGAGACCCACCTCACCAAAATAAGAGTGACCCTTTGAAACGCTAGTTTTTAGGGTCATTTTGTAGTTATATGTTACTGCCCTGGCCGGCATTAAAAACATAAAACTATTATTTATATGACTAAAATTAAAGAATTTATTGCGCTGTTACGCATCTGGTATGGGAATAAGAAGTATTTCTAGTACTTTTCCATATATCTCGTAACACCCTCCGATAGTATGTCCGTAAATTCAAGAAAGTGGCTTGTCCATGGAGCAAAATTCTGTCGCTTTCAGATGATAAGCTGGCGGACTTGTTTTCAGATGGGCATTCTCGTAACCGTCCGCCTTCTGCTCGCAAGTTGAGTTAGAGGCACTTGTTCCCGATTATGTGAAACGGCTTAGGCAAGAAGGGTGTTTCTATCTTATCTCTTCACACGGAGTATCTCAAAAACTCATCCTAATGGTTACCAGTATTCTACTTTCAAACACGCAATCCATGCCTAGAGATGTCAAACTTACGAGCCGTAGGACATGTAGAGCACCTTGCTGGCGATCAGATGTATATTGATTATGCAGGTGATAAGCTGAGAGATAGATCGAAGAACAGACGGGTGAGGTGCGGAAGGTAGGGTTTTTGTGGCTACCCTTCCATGCAGTCATTACACCTATTGCGAGGCAGTGTGGTCGCAGAAGAAGGAAGACTCTTATCGTTGCTTGCGAGAATGCTTCTTCATTTCTTTGGTGGTGTACCGCAAAGGCTGTTGTGCCTGACAACTTAAAATCAGCCGTTATCCGCAGTGATCGTAATGAGCCTGTTATCAATGACGACTTCGCTGCTATGGCTGAATTTTATGACATGGCTGTTTATCCAGCTAGGGTGCGCCGTCCCAAGGACAAGGCACTGGTTGAGAATGCTGTAAAAGCTAATGTATCGGTCGGTATATGTAGATATTGAAGGGCAAATTTTTCCGATAATCTAGAATCACTTAATGTTGCTATACGCACATCTTTAGAAAGCATTTAACAGCCGTAGATTGAGTGGGCGTAAGGAATCCCGTCAAGAACTATTTGAGGAAATGAAAAGATTTTCGTCTCTCTTCCTACCGCTCGCTATCAGATGAAGTCTAGAAGTCTGCTACTGTCATGGCTAATAGCTTCGTTATGCTAAGAAAAGCATAGTTATAGTGTTCCAACAGAGTATATCGGCAAACGTATGGAGCTTATTTACGATAATGACAATGTTCAAATCTACTATGGTTTAAAGTTAGTTACTCATCCATCAGCGAGATGATACTCCCTATACCTACTCACAGAAAGATGCACATAATCTTCCTGGTCATCATGGTAGCATTTTGAAAAGGATTTGGAGGAAGATATATCAACGGGCAGGGGCAAATAGACAACATCCTTCTGCTTTATCTCAAGCGAAGTCGCTACGCAGATGAAAGTATCCACCAAAAAGCCTTCCGCTCTTGCCGTGGTATCATGTCGCTGGAGAAGAAGTATGGCATGGCTCGTCTAGTAGCAGCTTGTAACTGTGCCTCGGAAGGACGACGCTAGTGGCTATAATGAGATAAAGGATATACTATAGAAGGGTGATGATGCTCCCTATATATCTATGGATGAGAGACAATAGGGAGCTATCTCCTGAATATAAACCAAAAACTCATAAGAACATACGAGGCAAGGATTATTTCTCAAAAGCAATTATCCAATAATAGCAAACAATTAAAGTAAAACAACTATGGAACTAAATAATAATAAGACAGCATCTATTGTGCAAGAAATGGATAAGAATCAGTTATCTCTCTGATTTAATGCATAGAATGAGGCTTACGGTATGGCAACTGCCTTTTGAAGAAAGTCTAACAACTACAATTGCAGAATGCGATGACACCAGATGCCTTTTTATCTTGGCTCTATCTCGAGAATGGGACTATCGTTCTGCAGCAGCCATTGAAAGACTCATAAAATCAGCAGGGTTTGAGATATAAAACCTATCCTGAGCAAATAGATTATAATATCAATCGCAACCTTAGCCAAAACAAAATGGAGAGAATATCTCACTTGATTTTATCAAGCAAGGACGCAATATATTTATTACTGGTTCATCAGGAACTGGTAAAAAGTTTTATCGCTATGTTTATAGGCTATCATGCTTGTAAAAATGGTATTAGGAACGATGTATGCTAACATGTCAAAGCTGCTGGGGACACTTAAGGTTGCCAAGAACAAAGGAACGTTAGAAACAGAGCTAAAGAAGATAGAGCGATGTCAGCTTGTTAATCCTCGATGATGCCTTCCTTGTACCCTATAGATGCAAAAGAGCAGTCCTATATTACTTGATATTATAGAAGATAGGCATGAAAGGAAGTCGATTATCATATCTTCTCAACTTCCTAGTAGACAACTGGTATGATGCAATAGGCGACCCTACCGTGGCAGATGCTGTACTAGATAGAATTGTGCATACCTCTATATCAAATAGAACTAACTGGAGAGAGTCTTAGAAAGATAAAAAGCAAAGAATATTACCAAGTATGGCGAAATAAAATGACCCACCCGACCAGGGGCATTTAGTGGGTCAATAATAAATCGTTTTACTGGTCTAAAATACTTTGACAGGGTGGGTCAAATTAGTGTGGTTTTCCACCGAATTTGTAGCGGAGAAACTTTGTCACAGAGAATTATCCGTGATGATGAAATCAGCGTTTATGGGATAAAAACAATAGCAAAGGAGGCATTGTCAGCACTGTCATTTCCAGCATTCACAGCCAATCCCTCGTTATCCAATGAGGTGACGACACAAAACGCCTTCTCCTTAATCTCGTTGGAGAATTACAGGATTTGAAACTATAGATTTTGGATATGCAAGACTTCTTGAACCAGTCACCAGCCAAGCCAGACTTGGATGAATTAAATCCATTCTACCTGTTGCGCCAGAGCGTTTTTCTGGAGTATGCTCCTATTCAGACAGACCTCTATTCTGTTGAGGATGATACCATCTCCTTTACGGAGAGTTGCCTCGCTTTAGATGTTTAAGAAAGCGCGGCAAGATGTTGATTCCATCTTTGGCAGAACGAGACAAAGAAACTTGTACTCACAAAAGAGGACAAGCATGAACTGACGATCAACTACTGAATGTGATAGCAAAAATCTTTAAGCTATGATAGCGAAAATAGATTTCAAAGTGCATGAGTTTATAAAGGCTATTGACGGAGATGTAAAGAGCAGAACCAATCTACGAAACGTAAGATTTTACCACAACAGCAATCCGACAACACACCAGTTTCTTCCGCTATCAAAAAAAAGAAAGGTGAAGGTTTGCAAGAAAGGCGGAATGGAAGAGTTGAAGCAGCAATGTATGAAGTTATTCGAACCTCTCCACAATCCCGGAAGAATACCATCGCTATGGTGTAACTATTCCAAATGGGATGCTGTTGTATGGTCCTCCCGGCTGTGGAAAGACATTTTTGCAAAACACTTTGCAGAGGTCGGATTCAACTTTGTGCATCACGCCATACCTAAAGAGTCGTTATGTTATCGTTACGCAAGAGAATATTGCCAAGATGTTTAAAGAGGCAGAGGAGAACGCACCATCAGTGATTGACGAGAGATGAATGAACTTGTCCCCAATCGAGATGATGGGAATGTGCATGAAATGTCAAGAAGTGCAGTGAATGAGATGTTGGCTCAAATGGATAGGACTGGAGAAAAAGCATATTCATTATTGGGTAACCAACTATCCAACATGATTGACCCTGCGATTTTGCGCGGTCGTTTGGATAAAAAGTTTTACATAGGTGTACCCAGATACAGAAGGCAAGGGGTATGTTATTCAGGTTGTATCTTGAAAAGCGTCCATAGCGACTTTGGCTTCACTATTGAACTTTTAGCAGACATGACTAAGAATTATGTGTGTCTGCTGATATTCAATTGATAGTCAATGATGCTTCATGATGTCACAGCATTGCAGATAACTATGGAATCTTGATCTGTAATAATGAAATATTCAGCCATCGCTCAGTGCTAATGAAATAAATATGAACGCATTCGTGCAAATACGAATGGCGAAAACACAAAGCAAGACAAAAACAGACTCGAATAGGTTTTAGCCGTATAAATGATTATGACAAAGAAAGAATTATATTTAAAAACAGTGTTCTGCTGTAGCATGATGGAGACATAGCTGAAGAAGAAACTGGGCTTTGATACAGAATTATAAATTAAAGATAAAACTTTTCAACGATATGGATACTGAAAAGTATCAATGCGTGGATTGTCGAACACAAGCGAGGCAGTATGTTTTCACAAAACTACCTTAATGAAATTAAGCATGGAAGATCTGAACGAGAAGGAGCAACTGTTGCTGGTATCACTTGCATTTAATGCTATTGAGGCAGATAACCAGATAGAGATTAGTAAAATTCAAAAAGATATTCAAGATTATCTATCAGTGATGAAACAATCTTAGGAAGTTCCTAATAAAGAGGATTTTCTTTGCCAGATCCGAAAGTTACAGAATTGGGCTTCTCAGTCAGGGACGAGAATATACAATTTAATCAAATAAATCATACCAACTCAAGGTAACCACAACTTTCGGCTAAGTAAACTGGAAGAGGATAATCTACTTTGTGCTAAGATGTTACTCCTGTCTCCGTAGTTTACAACAATATATAATGGTGAGTACCCTTTTATCAAGAGGATACTTAAGTATTATAACTAATAAAACTTGATTAAATGTAGATAAAAGATTGAGGGCAAATTTATATTATAATCGCTCAGTCGCTTTTTCTTTATATCTTTTTAACCCGACCTATCTTAATGGCATAGGCAAATAGGTCTGTTTGCAAAATATTCACGATAGAAATCTTCACTGATTCCCGAAGCTTCATGCGTTTGTCTTATTATCCTGTCTATGTTATCATTAAGGATAGAGTCTATCCTCAAATCACCAATCACATATTGCAAAAGGTGAAGAGGCATAAACAACAACTTTATCAATATCTTTATTTTTGAAAATACTTTTCCTAAATTCGTATTTTTTTGTTCCGTTGAATATTTTTTCGCAAACTCTTGGTTTAATCAGATAATAACACTTTCTATCTACTTCTCCTTTCTAATATCTTATCAAACTGCTCACTGACAATTGGTAATCCTAATATTTAGGGGGTGATTTTAAGTCGTCAACAGATATCCATTTGTTACTCGTTTTGTCAGTGCAATATTATATGTCATTTTCAACACAATGCAGTTTTTATTTTTATGTACCATTGTGCCAGTTCCTGTGTGTCAAAATGTTGCACACTGGTGTACGCTATTGAAATCTTCCACAGTTGCAAAATCTTGTTCTTCCTAACTTCATTTGGCATAGATGTGATTACACTGCGATAACGAGCTGGTCTTGTCATCCTTAGTTCTGTAAATCATTAAATGCCAGCTTGCAATATCGCAAGTCAGGTCATGTGAAACAAAGATAAACCTTGTGAATACTGTTCGTATGGAGATACATCCTTTATCAATTCACTTGTGATTTTCTTCATTCTGGAGAATAGAATCCGGAAAGAGTTGTGTGTGGTACTTTTGACATATTGACACAGAACTTGCGTTTCCTCGATAGTTAAAAGGAGAAGTACTGTTTGGTCACCAATCAATGATTTCGCTGTTCTTCACCAAGACAAGTTCTCACCTGTAATTCCCTCCTCATTGAAACCATATCTCTGCAGGATTTTTATAAGTCCATGATAAGCTATGGCGAAAATAGTCACATAAATCTCATCTGCTTTCATATAGAGTGCAGCATCCATTATTTTCTTGACGAATCGTTCTCTCAAGCTGTGTTAAGGGAGCATCTATCTTGAAAGTTCCGACTTTTAGACGGTTGCATGCAGGACGATTTGAACAACATCTTTCACTGTCCACTTTCATTCTTTAAATATAGGAAAGCCTGCAAATTATTGTTCAAATACTGAACATAGGCTTTACTCCCATCTTTTGATTTCTTATTAAACCAAGCCTTCAAATTCAGGATAGTCCTCCTTGAGACTTTTTGAAGAAAGAATCATTTAAGTCAATGTCAGCAAACTGTATTATAATAGTTTCAATAGTTTCGTCTCATAGCTGTGAATTTTATTATCAGTACAAAGATACTCAAAAATCCAGTCATCAATCTTTTTAAAGTAATTTATTTCGCATATGATAATTCATGATTGATACTCACAAAAAGGCACAGTATCTTTTTAACGCAAGTTGTTATTCTTATAATTCATCATTAATATCTTTTCCAAATCCGAAGCCTTATAGAGTATCTTCCCTGCAAACTGCGTGTAGGGGAATAATCCCTTTCCTGTCCCGATAGTCCTGCAGGTGCGAGGGCTGATGTACAGCCTCGCACACCTTTTACTGTGAGAAAGTGCTCACCGCCAAACAGCGGCTTGTGTGTCTGTCCCACTTCCTTAATCTTCTTGCTTTACCTGGCTGATAGCGGACAGCACCACCTGCATATCGTCCGCCTCCATGTTTAAGTCTCTTACCTGTTCCATAATCTTCCTATTTATTTGTTGATTTTAGTTTTATCCGTTTTTGATTTTCTGATTTGATTTTGGAGCAATAGCTCCAAATCCTCACGCCTGTAATAGCACTTTGATGCCCGATTTGGGAGAATGGCAGTACGCCCGTATCACGGTAGTGCTGCAGCGTGCGCTTGTGCCGATGCTGAGCAGCCTGCACACATCACCGTTGTGCAGCCAATCGGTATGCCTGCTTTGTTCCCCGAATGCCTTGTGGCATGTCCCGGCAAGGCTGAGTATCTCGTTCCTCAGCTTTGCCCAGTTTGAACTGTAATGATAAAATATCCCATAGTTTTATTGTCATTTTGTTTGTAATTCTGTCTTATTGGTATTAACAACACCTTTGTCTGTTCTGCGTTTCATCGCACGTTTATGCCTGCAAAAGTATAATGAGTTTGTCATACTTCAAAGCAGCAGGGAACAGCAGGGAAACATCGGGAGGTTGAAGGAAAAACTAACGCATTTTATCGGCAGCGGTTTGCGCATTCTTACCCTGTTTTCTTCTTTCACCGTCCGTTTGGCGCAAAGATAGGGCGGTGCATGTCCAATTCAATCGGCGTTTGTTCAACTGGCAGCTTATGGCACTTTCGATATGGACAAACGATACCATATTTCCGTACTGATTCTATCGTTTGCAATATCGGTGCAGAATACTGCAAACGTGTGCAAAGGGTACACTTCTACCTTTGTCTTTCCTTATTATTTTATCCCCTGTTTTGACTTAATTCGGGCTTAAATCAGTCATTTCTTTTCCTGTCTCCATAAAAATCTGTGTGAACTTCATTGCCAATGAACGCAACATTATGCAAGCACTCCCTGAATGCTTGGAACTTATCCGTTCTCTTAATAACTTCGTTCTTGGAAACAACCCCCAGCATATAATGAAAACAAGCGCAGATAAAGGCAAATTGGAGGGTGGGGACAGCACACTCAGACCGAGAAAGGCTTTCCTCAAGAACTCAGAGATAGAAAGCCTATCTTCCTCCTACGCTATGAGTTCAGATACAACACGGTATTAGGGACGAACCGAATACAGCAGAATGAATAGCAGTCATTTCACAAAGATGGGTCGCTATGAAATCAACACGCTCCGCAGGAACTTGACAACGATGTGGAGATTATCACATCTTCCGACAACCTCTATTCAATTATTGAGAGTAGCTTCTTCCACGTATCAATCCCATACAGGAGTATTTCAAAAGGATTGCCACTTGGATGTAAGTAGCAGTTCTCTCTCACTCGAAAGCCATTCTGAACTAGCAAAGCTTTTGTGGCATCGGTAAACGGCAACGACTTTCTGATAGACCCCACGGGCAGCAGACGATTTTTGCTATTTGCTTAGCAGTCGATGTGGTTGCTTGTGTCGTAAGTTAGTAGTATGAGTAAATACTACAAGATGCAATTGATTATCAGTTCCTTAGCACAAAAACAGTATGTAGTAAGAAGAAAAGATGAAAAAGTTTGAGAGAAAATCAAAACAAGTCAAACTTAAAAATGAAATAGAAATGGAAACTATGATGAGCGACAAAGACCTTTCATGGTTCTTGGGTGTGGAAGATGAAACAGAGAACGAATCTACTTCACAAGAAGCGACTGTGGTTCCTGAAAGAGACAGACCAACAAACAAGCAGGACACAGAGAATACCATGCACTTCGAGCCTGCACGGAACACTGAGAGTGCAACTATTCAAAGACGTATCAGTGCCAAGATGAGAAAGAAAACACTGAAGCCTACAAGCAAGCCTATCTTGTACCGACCAAGTTAAACAACCGTAAGGCAGTCTATCTGAGTAGGGAGACACAGGAGCGTGCCGACTTCATTGTGCGTATGTTAGGCGACAGGGGAAGCAACCTTTCAAGCTTTGTTGAGAACATCGTTCGTCAGCATCTGGAGGAATATGGTGAGGACATAGAGAAATGGAGAAGACTGGTAGCCTAAGAAAAGGTAGACGGTTTTCTGGAAAAAGGTCTACCTTTTTCTTCTTCGGCTTAGCTCTCATGAGAATGCCACGAATGCAGTTAGTCATAGAATGCACGGCATTCGTTTTTAGGCTATAAAAACGTTTTTAAGCGTATATAATTTATTCTAGCATTGAAAGACGTCAGTTTGTACCCACAACTGCTCTTGCTCCCCTTGCTAAACTATCGGGGAGGTTAGACCGTAATCACCCGGTCTCATCGGTCATCATTCAGAAATTAAGCAGCAACGAATCATCCATACTGATTAACTTTCAGAGAAACTTATATGAAGAAATACAGGAAGAAAAGCTACCCAATGGCAGCAGAAGGACAATGAAGAAAACAGATGAACAAGAAGGAATTCATCAAGGTTAGGTGTACTTTGGAGGAGAAGCAGCGCATCAAGGCAAAGGCAGAGAGTACAGGGCGGAAGTTCTCCGAGTACTGCCGTGAGATTCTTTTTGAATGGTGAAGTGGTAGCCGTTCCCCAAGATGACCGACAATGAAAAAGGAAGCCATTGCCGTACTCCACCGAACGGGAATGTACTACGCACAGGTTTCAAACCTCATCAGGATAAAGGACGAGTCATGGGTGCCGATAACCAAGAACCTTTCCATATGTGCCAAAGAAGCATTTAAGCGTTTCTTCGACCCTCACTTTCGCATTGGTGACGATATATATAAGGTTCAAATCGAGGTATGATAGGAAAGTGTAAGGCGATAGCGCACGGAAGTACGGCTTTGACTATATTTTCAGAGAGGGCAAGTTAGGTAATCGGCGTTTGCCTTTCATAACCTTTGTAGCAGAGAATCAAAGGTCTATTTACGAGGAAATGAAGTTGGTCAGCGATTACAATACCAGATGCAGAAACAAATTCCTGCGCATCGAAATCGGCATTGCACCACAGGACGAGGAAGAAAACTATCAGTTTCTGAACTTGTCCAAATAGCCCATCTGTTTGCCAAGAAAATGGGACTTAACAATCACCAATGGGTAGCAGTTACCCATAAGGATACAGACAATAGACATATTCCATATCATCGCCAATCGCATCAGTCTGTACGGAGAGGTTCTATGACACCACCTTCGTGAGCAACAGGGCAGCAAGGGTGGCGGAGGAAATCAGCAGGGAGAAAGGTTTGACCATCGCAAAGGAAGTCAAAGCCAAAAGGAAAACATCAGAAAGCGAAAGCCAATGCCACGAGAGAGGAAACAAAGAAAGAACTACAAAGGGTATGCTACGTCCTGCTTGAAAAAGTACAAAGGTATAGGTTTCACAGGACACTCCATGTTCCTCTCACGAGCTGAACAAGCAAGCGAGTAACCTAGAGCGCATGAAGAACAAACAGGGCAAGGTCTATGGCTTGAAGTTCTCATACGGAGAATATGCGTTCAAGGCATCGGAAGTCGGTAGGGAGTTTGGCTACCGTTCTTTGCAAAAGAACTTTGAGGCAAGTCGGAAAGCCGAAACGAATGTATCAGACCAAGTAATACGCAAATCGTCAGAAAAATACAGATACTATGGAAACAGGCTATCAGCTCGTACCCCAAGCCGTTCATATAGCCCACGACCAACAGAGGAAGTTCCACAAATTGCAAAAGGCGGTAAGCGAAGTGTCAGATGCAGTCATCAGTGCAGCCGATGAAATAGTGGAAGAGTTAGGGAGAATGATTTCACCATCTTCACATAGCGAAGATTATGCAGAAGCAGCATGGCAGCGCAAGCTCAGATACCAAGCCAACAGAAAGAAGAAGCGAGGGAGAGGATTGTAGCCAACCCAAACCACACAGCAACAACCCAAAGTGCAGAAACGTAAATATTTCGTCATAAACGCTTGTTATTCGCAACAAAGTATTATCTTTGCAAACAGAATAATGTCGTTCTGTTAGGCAGAAAAAACAGCGACACCAAGTAGTTCGCTCGTTTCAAATCGTTACCTATTCAGTTTAACAAACAAGGTAACTTGTTTATTTCCAATTAGTTGTATTTTTAGAAATCATCTTACATCGTAAAGGGAAGACGATTACGATGTAAAGGGAAGACGATTGTGCCGTAAAGACAAAAACCACTACAAAAAACACCATTTTTGATGATTATACCTGTTTATCCTACTGGTTTTATATCGTTATACCTGCCCTGAAAAGGCCATTCATAATCAACATAGTTAAAAAACATAATGCAAGAAAGTTTGTTGTCCGGCATTAAATCTTTGCTATTTTTGTAACAATTAATACACTATATGAATGATCAGTGTCGCGAGACCCGAAATGCCTATATTTACTAAACATCAATATCTATTTATAAACCTTTAATACGATTCAGGCAAGGGCAAAACCATGTTTCATCGTTTCCGATTTTTTTCAGCATTGCGCTTATTATATTATTATGGTGTGCACAAACTGTAAAGGCTGTGCATGCAAGTAGTGTTCTACCCGACAGTATTCCAATCACGGCACTGGGAAAGTTCCATATCCAGGGCATTGCCATGGATAAGGAAAAACGTTATCTGTATGTTTCGTACACCACGCAGCTGGTAAAGATTGACCGTGAAGGCCACATTGTAGGTTCGGTAAGCGGACTTGCGGGCCATCTGGGCTGCATAGCCTTCAACCCGAAAGACGGTAAAATATACGGCTCGCTCGAATATAAGGACGACGAGATAGGCCGTAACATCAACGAAAAAGCAGCAGAAGGCGCGAGTCGGCCACACAGTTCTACATCGCTTCGTTCGATGTGGAGAAAGATAAACCGTACAGGAATGGACGGCCGTCGCGACGGTGTGATGACGGCTGTATGCCTGCCTGTTGTGAAGAAAATGTATGAAGACTCGGCCACTGTGAACGGTATTACAAACAAGCATGTGTATGGATGCAGCGGCATTGACGGTGTAAGCTTCGGTCCAAATTTGGCAAAAGGGGCGGAAAACGTACCTGACGGTGGCGCTGGGCATTTACAGCGACCTGAAACGAGACCGACAACGATTATCAGGTTCTGCTGCAATATCCGTGGCCCGACATGATGAACCATGCACGTACGCTGGATTTAAACCACATGCACAGCGAAGGACCGGCGAAGCCTGGTGGCGCATATTTCGCCTATACTGGCAATACAAGCTACGGCGTTCAGAACTTAGAGTATGACCCCTTACTCCAACCAGTGGTTCATGGCGGTATATAAAGGCAGGAAGCCTGCGTTTCCCAACTACCAGCTCTATGCCGTCGACAATAGCGTAAAACCCTCAACGAAAACCCTCACAGGCTGCGGAGGCGAACGCGGTAAGGTTGTGAGCTGAGCAAAAAGGCCTGCACGACGAGGCAACAGGCGTGTATGGCTGGAACTTTGACTATGGAAACATGGGCATGCAAGCACTGGGCGACGGATACTTTTACTTTTTCCATTTCGACAAAACCAACAAAGAGAAAAACAGCGGATGGCTGGAACTATACCGGTATAAACCCGAAACTAAAGAAAACCTTTTGTAAAAGTAAGACAATAAACAGGTTGGAAACCGAAAAACCAACCACCCAAATACCTAAACCTTAAACCCAAAAAATCATGAACAAGAACTTAGAGCTGGCCCTCGAAAAGGCCACTCAGACGCATGCTCTCGTTCTCAGTGAAGGTGCAATTCAGAAACTGCACGTGTGTTTACCAATTTTTCCGTGGAAAAAAGCCCTGGTTGTTGCTGACCGTACAACGTTCGATGTAGCAGGAAAAGACGTTGACGCTATTCTGCAACATGCAGGCATAGAGACCGATGCGCCTGTTATCCTCGATTTCCCCGACATGCACGCCGAGTGGAAATATGTTGAAATGCTGGACAAAACGCTTGCTGCTACCGACGCTGTACCCGTTGCCGTTGGCTCAGGAACCATTAACGACCTTACCAAACTGTCGGCTTACCACAACAACCGCCGTTATATGGTTGTGGCAACAGCGGCTTCAATGGACGGGTATATTGCCTTTGGCGCTTCTATTACAAAGGACGGCTGCAAGACAACTTTCCCTTGCACGGCACCCATTGCGGTTATTGCCGACGTGGATATTATATCAAAAGCCCCTGCCAACATGACGGCAAGCGGATACGCTGACCTCTTTGCCAAAGTGCCTGCAGGCGCTGATTGGATTATCGCTGACGCGTTAGGGCATAGAGCCTGTTGACCCGGTAGCGTTCTCACTAGCACAGACGGGCTGCAGGAATGCGCTGGCAAACCCCGAAGGTGCGCGCGCAGGACGCCCCGGGGATATTGAAAAATTACGGAGGGTTTGTTGCTCGGCGGCTTTGCCATGCAGGCCTATCCCAAATCGAGCAGGCCGGCAAGCGGGGCCGATCATCAGTTTTCGCACTTGCTGAACATGCAGAATTTCGTGATGCCTGACGGCAAAGCGCCATCGCATGGTTTCCAGGTTGCGCTGGGAACACTGGCTTCGCTCTTCTTCATCGCGAATTGCTCAATACCCATATAGAGGAAATTGACGTAGAAGCATGTGTAAAGACATGGCCCGACCTTGCCGAACAGGAAGCCGAAGCCTTAAAAGATGTTTGAAGGAACAGGCTTTTCCCTACACTGGGCGCCACGGAGGTAAAGGCAAAATATACCAACCGTGACGGCCTGCGTAAAGAGCTGGATACGTTCAAGGAAAAGTGGCCAGAGACACGCCGTCGACTGGAGAAACAGCTTATTCCTGTTGAAGAAGCCTATGCGGCGTCTGCGCTTGTGGGTGCGCCTGTTGTGCCTGAAGATATTGGGCTGAGCCGCCAGAGCATGCGCGAAAAACGTTCTTCTGGCACATGAAAATACGCCGTCGTTACACCATCCTTGACCTGGCATTGCGCATGTGCAAGCTCGATGAGTGGACGGCAACCTTGTTTGGCAAGGACGGCATGTGGGAAATAAAGTAACAGCGATATAAAACCTTTGTATACATTTAACAGTCTAATCAATGGAGAAGAATCATCATGTAAGAAGAAACGGGCGGCGGCATCGCCTCGTCATTCTCTTTGCATTATTAATAGTACGCTGACCGTGCAGGCACAATCGCTCGTTAAGGGTACTGTAACAGATGCCAGCGGCACGCCGTTATTGGTGTAACCGTGCACAAAATACAACCACAAAAAGGCGGCACTGTAAACCGATATGGACGGTAACTTTGCGGTGCCGGCCCGGAAAAGCGCGACATGCTGAAGGTATCGTATGTAGGCTATCTTACACAGGACCTTTCGGGCGTCAGGCATCACATGACCGTTACATTGCAGGAAAAATGTAAAGCTCACTCGACGAACTTGTTGTGGTAGGTTACGGCGTACAGAAGAAGCGCGTGACATTGTAGGTGCCATAGACAAAGTGTCGGGCGATGTGGTTGAAAAACCGTGCCAACACCAATATCACGCGCTCGGTATCAAGAACAATGCTCCACTCCCACAGAGTGGAAAGGCAGGCGGACAAATGAGTCACAGTTATACTTATGACCCACTGTATCGTTTGGCAAGCGCAACGGTACTTATGAGGGAACGGACAATAAAGCTGCTTCTATACGTTATCTCAGTGGGCTACGACAATATGCACCGTATCACAAGCAAGAAGCAACACCTCTCGCAGACAGGTGTACAGTTCGACGGCACGCTCAACGCAGGCTATGACCTCACCTATACCTATGGTAGCGCAGAGGGTAAGAAGTTCCAACTCGACAATGTTCGTGACATCAACTACCGCACGGAGGAGACTCCTACGGACAGCACGAATATCAACAACGGACACAAGTACACCTATGATGCCAACGGAAACCTTGTTCACATCAACACCTCTCGTGTAAAGAAAGACGGCAAGGAAGATGAGAAAACAACTGAGCAGAAGTACCGTTGGGACGAGGAGAACAGACTCTTGGCAGCTGATGAAAAACGGCTTTGTGAGCAACTATTGGTATGATGCCGATGGCGAGCGCACGGTGAAGACCAGTGGCGAGAATGAGGCCATTTATGTGAACTCTGAGTTTTTCGGGTGCAATACTGGTACAGCACGCTTCTCGCTCTATGTCAGCCCATACTTGGTTGCAGGGCAAGGTAGTACACCAAGCACATCTACATCGGTAGTCAAAGAATCGTTTTTAAATTGGGCGACTTGGCTTCTGCGGCGCAGACCCAAGACGAATACCATATGCAGGCAATGAAGCCGATGGCTTGACTATCAATTACAAGGACAAGTATGCAAAGCAACTGCAATCCATCAAGGATAACTATAAGACGTTCGACTTTGCCATACAACGGTAAGGACAATGACGACTACGTGAACGGTCAGGGTTTCTGTTGCAACGATGGTACGCCGGAGGCGCACAAGCCCGTGCGATGGCACGCACAAGAGCTGCAAACGATAATTTCCACGATAAGGATAATTATGAGAAGATGCAGTTCTACTACCATCCCGACCATTTGGGTAGCAGTAGTTACATCACCAACTTGGACGGCGAAGTATCACAGCATATCGAGTATGTACCGTTCGGCGAAGTGTTCATCGAAGAGCGCAACAATACGTGGAACACGCCGTACCTCTTCAACGCTAAAGAGTTTGACGAGGAAACAGGTATGTACTACTATGGTGCAAGATATATGGATCCCCAAAATTTATGTGGCTGGGGGTTGATCCGCTAACGGAGAAATATCCGAATTTAACAGGATATTGCTACACAAATAATAATCCTGTCAAGTATATTGATCCAACTGGTACAGATTGGTATAGAAATGATGAAACTGCTGCTATTTTCTGGCAGGAAGGGAATGCTAACTCTATAACATACGATGGTCAGGAGTATAGAAATATAGGTGAAAACATATAGTATATATTAATCTGGAATGAGATACGATTACTCAGCAGGATAAGATTATAAAAAGCTATCCGATGCAAGTGGTAGGTTTAATGTAGAAGGTGGGCAATATATACCTAAGAGTTTTATAACAGATGATGGAACTAAAGTTAGTGTAACTTTTTAAGTATAAGAGTCCAACTGGGGGTTATGGTGATTATGCATTGTCAAAAAGATGCTGTTAGTTTATTAATTAAAGGATAAACGATGCTAATATTTCTGGCGCAGGAATTACTTCCTATTGATGTTTCTAGCAACTACAACTGGGAAACATTCCCTTCAAGCAATCATTATGCATCAAATGGAGGAAGAGCTATAGACATTGACATGGTAGTGGAATCCCAGTTAAAAATCCTAAATCACATGAAAAAGTTGATGCTTTTTCAACGTGCAATTAGAGAGAATCCTATCTTAAGAGAGAATTTCTGGACCTAATATACAAGAAAGAGGGAAAACTAAGAGGATCTCTGACATCAATAATCATTCATTCATATTGCAACTCAAAAAGCGATGAAAATATAGGGCATGTTTTTACAGTAATTATATTGTATTACATATAGGATTACCTATTTATCTACAGAATAAGGATACTTTGTGTATTCACGGAGATTTTGTTTGTACAATAGGTAAATATTTGGTTTATTGTCAAAAATAACGATGATACGGAAGCGATTGAAAGGAAACTGCAAAAGACTGGATATAAGGAATACCGCAACCACAGTTATTGTATCGATTCAACCATGACCTCGAATTGCTTAAAGATCCGGACTCTGCACTGATATATGCAAAAGGTAGGAATATTATACTTTTGGCATGTTCCTCAAAATGCAAAATATATTTATTGGCATTCAAAGAAATTTTACCCATTGTGAACCTAGCTCAAAGTCGGAATAGGGATTATTTAATGGTGAGTCGAATAGATTACGAAGCAGAAGAGATGCTATTAACAATTATGGGAAAGAAAATGAATATTCTTTTTGAAAAGAAAATTAAGCTAAATGGTATGGAGATAGAGCGATTCCTATATCGTATGCCATTGAATCTTGTGTTTTGTTATTCTGTCCAGGACAAATTATATCTCATCGACTGTGAAAGATTAAAGATTAACTTAATCACGAATCATTGTGATGTTTTTACCACCAGTACTCACTCAATTATCTATTACAAATTTATTTCAGATGATAAAACTAGAGGATATGAGTTGATACCATCCCGAAACGAAATACAAGAAATAGACAGGAGTCTTGAACAATCTTATATGATTGTCCTCTGACTTGGTTGTTTACTTCAAGAGTTAACGACGAAAAATATTCCCATATATTACGTATGCGGAAAAAGCGTATCGATTAGAAAAACATAATTGGCAAGAAATTCCTAAAATAATTATCTATCAAGATAAAGCAATTAGTATTACCGTCCCAATTATTAATGGTACTTTTTCAATATAACTGGTTCAGTTTTTCTTTTTCTTAATGATAGTGATTGGTAATGCTGCGAATTAAGGGCATATAACTATCAATTGGCGTGTAACATACATAACACAGTTCTATGACTAATGAAACTGTCATATTCCGCGCCACATAGATTTCTTCACAAAAGTAAAAGCAACTTTCAGAATTGAATAAATAAAACTAAAAAGGATGAAAATATTCTACAAAACGCTATTTTTTAGCACATTAATTATCTCTCTTGTCTGTCATGCAGCAACAAGGAGCAAAGTATAAGTAACACTAGTGATGCGGCTTTAATGAAAGATACTATACTTTCGTATGATTTAGAAAAATATTAGTTCGGAAGGAACGGAGGCTATTGTTACATACAAAAATAGAATTGCGACCAAAGCAACAATTAATATTTATGGTGAAACAGGGAAAAATCATTATAACATATTTATTTAATAAGAATATAATTTCTGTTCAAGAAGAAATTATCTCGTATACATCCCTACTTAATGAAGATTCCTTGGAGGTTATTCCAATATCTAAAAATTAGCTATTTTTATAGACTACAAAGGACACTTTTAAGGGGAAAAAGAATAAGGTATACTGATATATTTAAGAGTTTCATGGAAACAGTACCATTGAAAAATTTAGTGATTCCTTGATGAAATATAGTTATACCTCAATTCTGCAGCATTATTCTTTGTGAGGTACTTTTTATATTGAAGTGACATTTTTGGGATTTATCCATGGATATGGGGGTCCGGGGTTCTTGGTTCTTGCATAGACATGAAATCCCCACCCAAACCAATGGGGAAGTATGAAAAACCACAAAGAAATGATGTAAATTCCACCGAAAGAAGTGATATTCTCGTTTTTAATTGCTACCTTTGTCATGTCAGATTTTTGTTTACTTGTTATGTTTGCAGCACCAAGATAGGTGAAAATTCTGACATATTCAAAGTGTTTTGAGAACTTTGTTTCTCAGACACTTAGAGTTCTCACAAGAATTTATGCTGCGGAATTAAGGTATTAGATGATAAAGACAATTATATTATTGGTAATAGTTTTTCTATACATTTCCATGCCGGAAGATAAATGCTCAAAGCAGAGATACCTCAAATATCTTTTGCAGGATATTACATAGCTGTTTACAATAAGAGCGATTTATCACATAAAAAGATAAGAAGACATCATAAATATTCTTATAACACAGCTATTGATAGCAGATACAGAACTTATTTTATTCCGATAAAAAAATTGGAAAAAAATAATATTAATCAAGAAAATATATGGAAAGAGGTAACGGACAATAAAAAGAAAGCGATACAATCTTTATTTTTCCGGACTCTACGGATATAAAAGCTATTCAAACAAATTGGGACTGATCGATAGCAATATCTCTGATAAAAACATCTCTTGCTTCAAGAGATAAAATCCTTACCCTATTATAATACCGCATCAAACAAAGCATATCTATTCAAATGTCTTTTATGTCAAAGGAACCTTTTTGCAACTAAGGATAGACACTATAGACAAGAATTGGCAAGATTATTTTGTTAGATATATATTCTATTTCAACAAAGAAAAAGAAAAACTACTTCTTGTTACAGGCATAGATAGTTTGCATTCTGGTAATGCTCCAGATTGGGAGTTGTGAAAATAGGGTCTTGATTATCAGGACTATCTGATAAGTTAAAAATGCGAAGGCAGGAATTAGCGCTTTGCCTTCGCATTATTTTCGCAATTATAGCATAAGCAAATGAAGCAACAGGATAGTTTTGAAACTTTATGCTCCAGATTGGGAGTTAAGTTTGTATGTCGCTATTGTCAATCTGAGTCTATCGTCAAAAGTGGGAAGAATTGCAATGGCAGACACCGCTACCAATGCAAACATTGCCACAAGCGTTTTATTACCGAGTACATCTACAATGCCTATCTTCCTGACACCGATTCCAAAATCACCCAACTGACCAAAGAGGGATTGGGCAATCACAGCACGATACTAACGTTGGGCATTATGATTTATCAGCATTCATTCTTGTTTACTCTCAAGAGATTTTGTCAGTTGTACTGCTTGTTGTTGCAGTCTAATAAGAAGTTGGGAATAGGTTTCGAGTTTGCTGAGCAATCGTTGAGCAGTGGCGACAGAATGATAAGTATTGAGGGCTTTCACGGATTCGTTGTATAGCACGCCTATCTTATGAGTCATGGAGACGATTTCGGAGAGTTTCTCCAAGTAAGGCTCTTTTGCAGGGTCTTGGGTGATGACCTTAAAGGCTTCACCTAAAAGTCTTGCTCGGACAAAATCACTTTTCGTTTTTGCTCCCCGACTTTGCGGTAGAGATTGATAAGCTTCTGCTGGTCTTCAGAATTAGGTATCCTGATGTGCCATCTGTCCCATCTTGGGCAGGTGGCACATCTGCCGTCTAGCTTCTTTTGTTTCTGCTTTTTCTATTGTTTTTCTAATCACGACTTTGGAGTGATTTAACTCCCTTCGGGGCAAGGGTCTTTGTGGTACAAAGACACACCTTGCTGATGTAGAAAATGAGATTATAAGTCCATGCCGTGTTACTGCATTCACTGAATACAGTAACTCAGCATAGGCTTGCATTCGGTGAACGCAGCAGTTCATAGTTTCCGCCATCTTTCCACATCATCTTTGTAGTGGTCAAGGTATTCCCGGAGCACCTGCTCCACATAGCCTGAAACGCTTGCTCCCTGCTCACCGATTTTCCTCACCACGAAGTCCAACTTTCGTTGAGTTTCCTTCGAGACATACACGGCTTTACGGTGGTGACACGAAGCGGTTGGAGGTATTTCCCTTGAAACCTCGGCTAAATGCTCTGCACTTGGTTTTTCCTACTCGCTGGTGAGTTTCTTCGGCAGAAACAGCCCTTCCCGTTGAAGACAATCCTGTTGGAAGGCCACTACTGCTTTGCCCCTTTGGGCAAAAGCAGAGTAACCTTTCAAAGGCGACCTGCAGTATGTGACGAAAGACAAGATGGTTATCGTTTTTCTACCATATTCCATGGCGTGAGACAAACAACAAGAACCGCGTGGAAATGATGAAGCTGCTTGACGGTTATGCCAACATTTTTACTGCTGTCGGGACACACCCATTACCAGGAAAAACTTCCACGGTACAACGCCTTACAACTTTGCTGAGCGCATTCATGGTGCAGCGTGTGGCGCTGGTGGCACTCGAATATTTGCGGCGAGGGAACACCTAACGGCTATCAAATGTACGAGATTAACGGCACAAACGTTGTGAACAACTATTATAAGAGCACCAATTATGACAAGAGTTTCCAGATACGTTTGCACCGTGGCAACAAGTCGTGGGGCGGTTCTTACGGTACCTTCGGATACGGATTGGGCAGCGATTACATCGTGGCCAACGTGTGGAACTACGATACCAGACTGGCAGGTTAAGGTGTACGAAGACGGTGTTTTTCAGCGGCAATATGATGATGGCTTACTCGAATTTCTTCAACAACGATGCGTGGTCGCAGGCTTATCACATCGGAACGCTGAATCGCAATCCCGCTAATTACAGTCAGATTTCGAAACACAGCTTTGTATATAAGCTAAAGAATCCGGGCGCACGCGTGAAGGTTGTCGCCATCGACAGCTACGGAAACCAGTACGAACAAAACCCAGTTTTACCGAAACACTTGAGCCGGCTTACATCTATAAATAACCGGTCATGCAAGAAAAATAAAGCCGAACAGTAACTGCATGGCAGTTATCCTGTATTTTCCTGGCGTAACAGACATGGGGCTATTCTCAGCATGCCCTGTACCTGTTACGCCTTTCTTTTTACAAAAATACAAACTGCTTTCCTGCGCCCTTTGCCACGACGTTCATTCCCGACAACGGGCATACATGATACACCTCCGGTTATATTTTTGCATACCAACCGAAGCATTTTTTCCATACTAACCCACGAAATTAGGAAACAGGCACCGAGTTGTTTGGGAGCTATTTTTCGCCAGCCAGCCTCCGCGTGCAATACATATAAGGAAGATGATGCGCGGGAACGTAAGCTCAACGGCCATCGCTATCCACACACCGCGCAAGCCGTAAGTCGAGGCCAGCGTCCAGGCAAGGTGAGCCTTACACACCACATCGACGCCAGATTCATGGCTGCCGGCCTGATGGTATCGCCGGCACCTACGCACACACTGTAACTAACAATGCTGGCTGCAAAGAACGGTTCGGCGAAGGCTTCGATGCGAAGCACCTCCATTCCCAGCTCACGGATAGCATCAACAGGCGACAAAAAGCCTATCATTTCGGGAGCAAACACATACATGATCAGCCCCATAAAGGCCATTACACCCATGCCAACGCCTATCGTCATGCGGGCAAAGCTCTGGCATAACGCCTTACGGCCCGCACCAAATGTTTGTCCAACAAGCGTCGAAGCGGCGTCACCTATACCGTATCCCGGCATATAGCACAAAGCTTTCGGCTGTAATGGCAAACGAGTTGGCGGCGATAGCCACGTTGCCCAACGGCGCAACGATAAGTGTAGATACCACCTGAGCACCACTCATCAGCACCGATTGTATGGCGATGGGCAGTGATATTTTCATTGCATTTCTGATATAGCTCCACACCCTTACAAATTTTGTCGTGTCGAGATTCAGGGCCAGAATACGGTTCTTCCATACGGCCTGGCGGGTCATCGGCACCACCGTCATGACATAAGCACATAAGGTTCCGAGCGCAGCACCCGTTACACCGAGGATGCAAAATATAAATAAACAGGTAGTTGAAAGCCACGTCACACACACATCATGATGCTCAGGAAGCTCGGCGTGCGCATATCGCCCGAGCTTTTCAGCATGTCGGCCATCAGATGATAAGCCATCATGAAAGGCACGGTAACCGAAAATACAAGGAAATATGACGAGGCCATGGGGGCAATATCGGCGCCTCCCTTTAGCCAGAAGGGCAGCGGCTGTGAACTGCCACGCCTGCAAGCGCTATGATAACGCTGAACACCATACCGAAAACAAGCGCATGGCGAAACACCTGACGGGCACGAACAAAATCGCTGGCACCGATAAAATGGGAAACCTGCACCGCAAATCCCACTGCTGCCGCACTCATTACCGAGCCAACAAGCCACAGCGTGCTCTCAATTAAAGCCTATCGACGCCGAGGCTGCCGAACCCAGATGGCTACCATGGCGGCATCGATGAAGAACATCATCACCATTGATATTTGGGCTAACTATGGACGGAATACTCAGCTCTACGATGAGATTAAGCTTCTCACGTGTGCTCATTTCGTTCCCGTTACGTATGCGGGCTAACAGTTTTTCGGTTTTCTTTGCGTTCAGCATGGCGAAAAATTAATAGTGCAAAAGGTAGCTGTTTTTACCCACAGCCAAAAATTACACGCCGATGCCAACGGTTTCATAAACGCATAAAAGGCATAAAACAAGGGCAGCTCCTGTGCTGGAACTGCCCTTTTACATGTAAATGTATGTTCTCTCAAATTTTATCGATCATGTCATTTTCCTTGTTGCGCAGAGGGGTATCAATCGTTCAGATTGTTGTTACCCATCCATTTTATGGCGGCTACTACGGCTGCACATTGCGCAAATGGTTGTCATGTTCAACATAATGGTTCTCTCCTTCCATTCTTTTTAAAAGTTATCCCTGCCTGACGTAGCTGTCACAGCTGGTCGAAGCAGTAAATCTTGTCCTTAGAATCTTTCTAATGTCATAAAAAACATATCCTCTTATCACAAGAGAATAGAGTTTAATCAAGTTACAAATGTTGATATAAAACCTAAATTTCTATTTAAAGCTCTTTTTATTATGATGGGTGCAAAATTAGGACGAAAAAGGAAATATTGCAACAGAACAAGACCTTTTTCGCCCTGATGAGCATAAATGATGATGTAAATCAATTCAATATTTCCATACAATTATTAAAAATAAACCTATACCGATGTTAAGATAAGCGCATGCCGGTATGCCGTCTGGCAGCCTGCCTCCCGCTTTTATTTCGCGTGAAACCGCTGTGGTTCGTCACCATGTTTGTAAAATAAAAACACTGCTCCCACATCCTGCAGGAACAGTATTTATAAAATAAGGGTATACCTTTTTATATCATCAGCTGCCGGCCTGTCTTACGGCACGCATGCGGAACGGTGGCAGCGACGCACCACTGCGGGCATACGAAAGCAGCGTTATTTCGAACTTCAATACCGAGAAGCCCGGTATGCTCTTCGAACCTGTTTCGCCATAAGCCAGTGTCCAGGGCATGTAAACCTCCCACGTATCGCCAATGTGCATGTGCTGAAGAGCCGTTGCAAAGCCGTCAACCAGGCCGCTGACGGCCAGGTGTGCCACGCCCGACGTTGCCGGTGTAGTGCCTGAAGGCGACGTGGTATCAACACAGACCGGCCGGATGCGATGTCGATGGCAGTAGCTGACCTGTATAACGCACGCTCACAGAATCAGTTCCGGCGGTGTTCCCGACCCTGTTCCTGCCTGTTTTACGTGTACAATAATATAATCGGTGTTGACACCGCTGATCGAAATCTTGCTTTGTGTGGGTCTTAAATATCTTCCACGACGTGTAGCCTGCGGTGGCATGGCGCCGCGTTTTCAGTATAAAGCCTGTTCCAGAAAGTCTGGTTTTTATTACGCCAGTCAGGATATTCCTCCTGCGTTTCGTTGGTTTCCGAGCAGGCAGTAAACAGCAATGGCATAGCCAGCAGCATGGCAGCCACGAGCTTTGCGTGCTGCGCACCACACCCTCTACCCAGCTTCAGGGAAATTCATTATTGTTTTTCATCAGTCTACGTTTTAACCTTTTAACGCGCCTTTTATGCTTTGTCAAGTGTAGTTCCGGGCCAATAGGTAATGTCTTAACTCCTTATAACTCCCATAACTCCCCTTAACTCCTTCTAATCCTTTTTACTTTTTACCTTTTTAATTTTTTTACTTTTCAAAAGCTCTTTAATGGCTTTGGCTACTTTCTTCAGCACCGACGTAATGCTTACGGTCCTCAATAATGCCGCGAAAGCTCGCTTATATTGACGCGCTCCTGTGCCATCGAGTCGCGATAACGCAAGGTTACTGTGCCGTCCTCGAGCGTCTGACCGTCTACCGTTACGCAGAACGGCGTTCCTATTGCATCCTGCCGACGGTAACGCTTGCCGATAGAATCCTTTGCCTCGATGTGAGTAGTGAAGTGGAATTTCAGGTCATCAACAATCTCCTGTGCCTTTTTCAGGCAGTCCGTCTTTGTTCACCAACGGCAGCACGGCATTTGATAGGTGCCAGCGCTGGGCAAATGCAGCACCACGCGCGTCGAACCGTTCTCAGTTGCTCCTCATCATAGCTGTGGCCATCACAGAAAGGAACATGCGGTCAACGCCAATCGACGTTTCAACATCGTACGGAACATAGGCCTCGTTGGTGTCGGGGTCGAAGTATCGCATCTTTGTGCCCGAATTTTTTTCGTGTTGCGACAGGTCGTAATTGGTACGGCTGTGAATGCCTTCCACCTCTTTGAAGCCGAAAGGCATGCGGAATTCGATGTCGGTAGCGGCGTTGGCGTAGAACGCTAACTTCTCATGGTCGTGATAACGGTAGTTTTCATCGCCCATGCCGAGACCTCATGCCATGCCAGACGCGCCTTTTTCAGTAGTTAAACCACTGCATTTCGGTGCCGGGCTGGCAGAAAAACTGCATCTCCATCTGCTCAAACTCGCGCATACGGAATACAAACTGGCGGGCCACAATTTCGTTACGGAAGGCCTTTCCAATCTGTGCGATACCAAAAGGCAGCTTCTGACGCGTTGTCTTTTTGCACGTTCAGGAAGTTCTACAAAAGATGCCCTGGGCGGTTTCAGGACGCAGGTAAACCTTGTTCGTTGCAGCGGCCTGCGAACCGAATTCGGTCGAGAACATGAGGTTAAACTGGCGTACATCGGTCCAGTTTTTTTGGTGCCGCTGATGGGGTCTAATCTCTTCATCAACAATGATTTGCTTCAGTTCGTCGAGATCGGGTCCCTGCATGGCCCTGGCATAACGCTCATGCAGGGCGTCGCGCTGGCCTGATGTTCGAGCACGCGCGGGTTTGTGGCGCGAATTTAGCCTCATCAAAGCTGTCGCCAAAGCGCTTGGCGGCCTTGCTTACCTCCTTGGCTATCTTCTCTTCGTACTTGCGCAATCCCGATCTTCTATAGCACATCGGCGCGGTATCGCTTCTTCGAGTCGCGGTTATCTCATCAGCGGATCGTTGAAAGGCATCGACGTGGCCGAGGCCTTCCACACCGTGGGGTTCATGAAAATAGCGGCATCAATGCCCACGATATTGTTGTGCAGCAGAACCATCGAGTCCCACCAGTACTTTTTAATATTGTTTTTAGCTCCACGCCGTTGGGGCCGTAGTCGTAGACTGCCGCCAGTCCGTCGGGGTAAATATCCGAACTTGGGAACACGAATCCGTATTCCTTTACAGTGACTTACAATCTTCTTGAAACTGTCTTCTGCCATGCTCTCTTATCTTGTTTTTGAGCGATAGCGAAACAAAATATGCTTCACCCCACCCATTAATCTTTCGTTATTGATATAATCTGATGGCAAAGGTAGTATATTTTTCTATCATTACGGCGTAAAGACGGTTAATCTTTAGCAATAGTTACCTTAAACGCTCGTTACATAACGTTATTTAATTCTTGTAAACTTTGACTATTGGGATGGTTTTTACCATGCTGGGGATGTCACCATATTGGGTAAGTTCCAATCTGCATAAGCTTTTTACCTTCAGGAATTATTATTTTCTGATCATCATAATATGAAAGTATTTTTATCTGAAGGGAACAATACCGTCATACCCATATGATCTATATCTTCCGAGGAAGCCAAAGCACTACCATCAGGAAGACCTGATCTACGCTAAATTCTCTACAATCGATTGTTGGTCGTGGATGTTTAAACATCACGACATTCTCGATACTATACGGTTCCATTTCAGCGATCGTTGATAAAACCAGGCCTACAAAAACCGGTTAAAATAAAGCCTGTTACCACACCTCCTATGAAAGTAAGGATAAATTTTTGTGCGAGTTTCCATTATGTTAGTATGTTTTTAAAAGTGATATGTTTACCTTTAATGCTTTTGCAGCTCTTCAACGAACTACCCTTTACAGCATGGTCGCTGCCCGTGCAATCTGTTTTAACCGGGCCGTAAGGGTTTTATCGGTGCGCGCCTGCTGGATATTGTATTTCAGTTGCAGCCTCATCAGAGCCTCGGCCGGAACGCCGAGGGCAGCCTCAAACATCAGTGCCGAGGTGGTTTGTAAGCGGCCGGTGCCCGTTCAGTATTTCGTTCAGCACGGTATATCCCATACCTGTGCTCTCGGCAAACCTGCGCTGTGATATTCCCCTTGCTTCGAGTTCGTCTTTCAAAACCTCCCCGGGGTGGCTAGCATAATAGCCATAACCTAAACCTGCCATAGGTGTATTATTCTAATCATTTAATTATGATGTAAGTGGTTTGTTACAGGGATTATTTCCATCCTTGCATCTTCTTTGCTGCAAATATAATTATTCTTCCTGAAAATTCACAGTTTATACGAAGAAATATTGGCGCGTATTACTACTCTGATACTAACCGTATTCTGCACTCTTCCTATTTTGTCGCGCAGCCGTTACGCCACGATGGTCGTTGCATGACGGCCGTCAGCAGCGCTGGTTGGCGACCGTCACACTCATCGTACGGCGGCCGTCAAAAATGCGCACGGCGGCCGCCGAACACTCAGCGTTACACCGTTAACGCGCAGGATATACAGGGGTGGTGGCACGAGGATTACAGCTATTTTTCGTCGTGCACACGCCCCTAATTCGTGAGTACGCGCCCCTAAGTTAGGGGGTTGGGGGTCTGAACCGTTGCTACAAGCTCTTTTGTTCGTGAGTACGCGCCCCTAAGTTGGGGGGATGGGGGTCTAAACAATGAGCTTACACTGTGGTTGTATACCGTAAACACCATTATTCTCCCCGTGCGACAAAAGGCTGAAGAGGGTAATATACAATACTGAAAAGGAAAGAATGTTGTCGGTATTGCACATGAAGTGCGACTGTTCAGACCCCAACCCCTAACTAGGGCACGAGCACACCAACAAGGGGCGCAGTACGGCGGTTCAGACCCCCAGCCCCCAACTAGGGGGCGCAGCACACCTGAACCTCCCCAATAATTTGGAATATTAGGAAACATTATGTATCTTTGCATACAGCATACCATTACGTAACTGATAACGAACTAACGCATAGATACACATGTCAGACGACATTAACAACGACAACGACAAGGATATTCGCGACGACGACGAACTGCAACAGCAGGACGATGACCTCGCCATGGACGAACATTCCGACTATACTCCTGCCGACCGCTTTGACGCATCGGCCGTGCATCACCTTTCAGGGGATGTGCAAAAACTAGTTTCTTGATTACGCCTCGTACGTGATTCTGGAACGCGCCGTGCCCCATATCGAGGACGGACTGAAGCCTGTTCAGCGGCGCATTCTGCACACCATGAAGCGCATGGACGACGGACGCTACAACAAAGTAGCCAACGTGGTGGGCGAAACCATGAAGTTTCATCCGCACGGCGACGCATCAATAGGGCGACGCCTTGGTGCAGCTGGGGCAGAAGGGATTTGCTCATCGACACGCGGGAAACTGAGGCAATCTGCTCACGGGCGACCGCGCAGCGCTCCGCGTTACATTGAAAGCGAGGCTGTCGAAATTTGCTCTTGAAACCGTCTTTAACCCGAAAACTACCGACTGGCAGCTCTCTTACGACGGCCGAAACAAGGAGCCTGTGACGCTGCCCGTGAAGTTTCCGCTGCTGCTTGCGCAGGGTGCAGAGGGCATCGCCGTGGGCTTATCGTCGAAGGTGTTGCCGCATAACTTCTGCGAATTATGCAAGGCTGCCATCAGCTATCTGCGCGGAGAGGGTTTCATCTTTACCCCGACTTCCCCACCGGAGAGCTATTGACGTGGCGAAATACAGCGACGGGCAGCGCGGTGGCGTGGTAAGGGTGAGGGCAAAAATTGAGAAACTGGACGCCCGAACGCTTGTCATCCGCGAAATTCCGTTCTCAAAAACGGCGGCGTCGCTGCAGGAATCAATTACAAAAAGCCATCGAAAAGGGCAAGATAAAAGCACGTGGGTGATTGACACTGACAGCGCGTGAGGTCGAAATTCAGGTGCAGCTGGCACCCGGAGTATCGTCAGACAAGACCATCGATGCGCTGTATGCGCTTTACCGACTGCGAAATAAACATATCGCTTAACTGCTGTGTGATCGAAGCCGACCGCCCGCAATTCCTCACCGTTAGCGACGTGCTGCGCCATTCGGCCGACCGTACAATGGGCCTGTTACGCAAGGAACTGCTCATTCGCAAGGGCGAGCTGGAGGAACAGTTGTTCTTTGCTTCATTGGAGCGTATGTTCATAGAGGAGCGCATGTACAAGGAAAAACGCTTCGAACAGGGCCGCCGACCAGAAGGCCGTTCTGAAATTCCTCGACGAACAATTCGCCCCTACAAGGAGAAATTCAGCCGCCCTGTAACCGACGATGACTACTTAAGGCTGCTCGAAATAAAAATGCAGCGCATCCCTAAATACAATAAGGACAAGGCCGATAAGCTCATGGCCGCCATCAAAGCCGAAATAAAGGGGCATTGCACACGACCTGAACCACATGACCGATGTAACCATTGCGTGGTACGAACACCTGCTGCAGACCTGGTGCAGCCCATCCGAGCTCACCGAAATTCGCAGTTTCGACACCATCGACACCGCAAAGGTGGCCGGGAAGCCAACGAAAAACTGTACATCAACAGGCAGGACGGGTTCATCGGTACCGGCCTTAAGAAGGACGAATTTGTATGCAACTGCTCCGACCTCGACGATGTAATCATCTTCTATCGCGATGGTAAATACAAGGTGATTCGCGTGGCCGACAAGATATTTGTGGGCAAAAACATTCTGTGGCTGCAGAGTGTTTAAGAAGAACGACAGCCGCACCATCTACAACGTTGTTTACCGCGACGGCAAGGGCGGACCGTGTTATATTAAACGCTTTAACGTGACAAGCATGACCCGCGACCGCGAATACGACCTCACAAAAGGCAAGGCCGGCTCGCGCGTACTGTACTTTACGGCCAACCCCAACGGCGAAGCCGAGGTGATAAAAGGACGCTTGACGTTGACCCTGCGAAGAAAAGCAGAACATTTTCCTCGAAAAAGACTTCTCAGAAATTGCTATTAAGGGACGCACGGCGCGAAACTTGCTCACGCGCAAAAGCGTTCACCGCGTAGTATTGAAGAGCCACGGACGCTCTACGCTGGGCGGACGAAAGGTTTGGTACGATGCCGACGTGCGTCGACTGAACTATGAGGAGCACGGACGCCTGTTGGGCGAGTTCAACGACGGCGACAGCATACTCGTTATACTGGACAACGGCGACTTCTACAACGAATTTTCGACCTCAACAACCACTTTGAAGACAACATCCGTACGATTGAAAAGTGGGACGCCAACAAAAGGTATGGACGGCGGTAATATTTGATGCCGACAACCACAATTACCCGTATTTGAAACGCTTCCAGATGGAAGCCGCCAAGCGTCTGCAGAATTATGTGGGCGACAATGCAGCAAGCAGGCAGGCCCTTCTCACCGATACCGTATACCCTCGTCTGCAAATAACGTTCGGCGGTGCCGACGCAACGCGCGCTCCGTTAGAGATTGATGCCGAGAGCTTTGTGGGCGTAAAAGGTTTCAAAGCCAGGAAAACGACTTACTACATGGCAGGTTGAAAGCATCGAAGAGCTGGAACCACTACGCCAGCCTGCGCCAGAACCTTCGGAAGATGAGGGCGATGAAAAACGAGGATACAAAGGAAGAAAACCTCGATCCTGATGCAGGCAAGAGCCGCCAACAGGGTAATTGACGAGATAACAGGACAATTGTCATTGTTCCCTAATGAAGATATGCAGAAGTAAAATAAGCCTATTTGTCGCGCTATTCGGCTTGTGGGGCCTCAGCCCTACAACGGTGTGGGCACAAGACGACGCAGCCGTTGACAGCACTTCACAAAACGTTGCTGAGCTGTTACAAGGGCCGTTGTCGTGCATTGGCAATATTTCGCCAGGCTTTAAAGCCACCGAACGCCGCAACATGCTGATAATAGGCACGGCCAATAGCCTTGATACCTACCTGTCACCACTGACATATCGCGGCACCGAACTGCGCTTTACAAGTCAGGTTGTGCATAACAGGAAGGAGCGAAACTGGACTTATACGCTCACGCATGGGCTGCGATTGGCTCGCGAAACCATGCGCACGAACGACGGTGTGTGCGCCTCGAAGGCGGCTACGATTTAAGCTGTTCGTGGCAGCGTAAAATAGTAAACCGCACCGTTGGCTACTGGGGACGCCTCATGGTGACGACGGGCGCGGGCATCGATGCCACCGTGGGCTTTCGCTATAATGCGCAGAACAGCAACAACCCTGCACAAGCCGAGGGCGGCCGTTTGCTTCACACCCGCCATGGCTGCCGACTGGCGTTTCTTCCTGGTAAGCCCCAAAAGTGGTCGCCGCCATACGCTGGGCCTTCGCTATGAAGCCGCTGTTCCGCTCGTGGGCATGATGTTTTCGCCCGCCTTTGGCCAAAGTTATTACGAGATATTCTCACGTGGAAACTACGACCATAACCTGTGTACACGATATGGGTGGGCAACGCGCCCTCCCTGCGTCAGCGCCTGCTTTTTCAACTTCAAACTGCTCAAACGCCACTTCTTTATCGGTTACGAGGGCGATTACAGGCAGGGCCAGGGTAAACGACATTAAATACCACCGGTATACGAATGCTGCCGTTCTGGGCTGGCAATGGTGAAATCTTTCAAACATGACAAAGGCTTTTTCTTCTATGCGTAGTGCCGCTATCGGTGCCTGTATGCTGCTCACAATGCTGCTGCTGCCGTCGGCATGTATCACCGAACCCGAGTATAACGATTCGCCACGAGGCAATTTTGAGGCACTCTGGAAGATGATAGACGAGCACTATTGTTTCTTTCGCGAGAAACAAGTAAACTGGGACAGCATTCACCGTGTGTACGCACCGCGCTTCAACGACGCCATGACCGACAGACAATTGTTTGAGGGTTCTGGACAATATGCTGGCCGAACTGCGCGACGGCCACGTCAATCTTACCTCGTCATTCAACGTGGCACGCTACTGGGCTTTCACGAAAGCTACCCCTCTAATTACAGCGACACGCTCATACGACGCTATCTTGGCACCGACTATCAGATAGCGTCGGGACTGACATACCGCATCCTCGACGACAACATAGGCTATATTCGCTGCGAAACTTTTCAAAACAGCCTCGGCGACGGCAACCTCGACGAAATACTGTTGGCCCTGCAACCCTGCAACGCACTGATTATAGACCTGCGCAACAACGGCGGCGGCCTCATCACTTCGGCCGAAAAACTGGCGGCCCGCTTTACGAACAGGCCCGTAGATGTTGGTTTTGTGCGCCACAAGACAGGGCGTGCCCACGACGCGTTTTCGCCCATGCAGCAGCAGGTTCTCAACCCGGCGCGTGGCATCAGGTGGCGAAACGCGTGCCGTGCTGACGAACCGCATGGTATTTTCGGCCGCCAACGAGTTTGTAAAATACATGAAATGCCTTGCCCGCAACGATAGTGGGCGACCACACAGGCGGCGGCGCCGGCCTTCCCTTCTCATCTGAGCTGCCCAATGGCTGGAACGTGCGCTTCTCTGCCTGCCCAATGTTCGACCGTTACGGCAACAGTACCGAAGACGGTATTGCACCCGACGTGAACGTTAGCCTCAGCGAAGCCGACTTTCTGCGCGGTACCGATACCATCATTGAGGAGGCACGCGAACTGCTTAAAAGTAAAAATAAAGAAATAAAGAATTAAAGAAAAAGGGAGAAAAAGGAGGATATGAAAAGATAAGAAAGTAAAAGAGGGAAAGAGTAAAGGCGTTTTTAAACATGAAAAGGAGGGGAACAATAAGGTGTTCCGGTGGTTTTTACTCACTGTAACACCTTATTGCACAATGTTTCGTAATCTTTAACTACACCATAAACAACGCTATTGTCATTACAAATAGCTTTTAAAATGGCGGGCAGCACATTCGAGTTTGGCATCTTCTGCACCACGCAGGTCTGAACGTTTCCATTCGTTTCCTTTAGTCTCGACGATGAAATAGATATGCTTTACCGACGCTTCTTCAAGAACAATAGCCCAATCAGGATTATAGTGTCCCATGGGAGTATTGATATAAAAGCCACGAGGTAGCTTGGTGTAAACGACGATATTATCCTCGGTTTCCAATGATTGAGCAAAGCTTTTTCAACGCCTTCACTATCAACTACAACAAGATCATAAAGCGATTTGGTACTTTCTATGGCATTGTTTCCAATCTTACCGCGTAAGGTGTTTTCCGTAAAAATACTTACATCGTAGGTATTATGGGTACGCTCATAACTTATTTTCTCGATTACTGCCATCGCCTTTTTCATCATTAATAATATTGCTTGTTTTTATGATAAACTCTTCAGGATTGAACTTAAACTGATGGAAAGTTGCAGGTTTAATACCCTCAATATGGCTACGATGGTTTTACGGGTTGGTCCGGTGGCGGCAACCAGTTTGCCAACCAAGTCATAAAGTTACGCCATTGCTTATCATGCACGTTATAAGTTTTTGCATGCTCTCGAGCCATGGCTGTTCCAGCCAGTACTTCCTTATCGCGAATCGTATCCATGCGTCCATCTTCTACAACAAAGCATATTTTTGTAACCGATAAACTTTTATCGAGCGCATTGATGGCTTTATGGATAAGATTCTTCAGAGGCAAAATCTACCCTATAATAAGACTTTACATTGATGCGTTCCCATAATTCCTGGAACTGTTTTTTCTTAAATTGTTCCTCCAAAAAGTCGGCTTCTCTGAGCTTTCGTCCGTCTTCGATATGAATTGTATTGGAATGAAATACGTTATCTAACGTTTTAACGATGTCCTTTTTAAACGAATTGAACTGTTCTCCAAAAGTTAAGTTCATCCGTCTGTCGGGCGTTATAGTAAGTAGATGTCAGTTTGCCGTCATCGTCCACATAGTCATTTTTGATGAGCCGGTTGTATATTTTACGAGCTTCGTCTGCTGTAATCTTTATCTTATTCCTCTGACGTTTCATAAATACAATTGGTAAAAAGATTAGGGTGTAATAACCACAGGGCGGTCGTTTACTACTTCGGCTATTTTCATGTTGTAGCTGTTTTGAGAACTGATCGTAGCTTTCACTGGCAAGATTGTTAATATATTGGTATCGAAAACGTTGCTTCCCAACACATCTATATCCTGACGTTCCCCATCCTCATTAACGCAAAGGCGCATACCTCGCCCTACCTCCTGTCGCTTATTGGTTTCGTTAGGGACTATTCTTTAGCGTGCATATTTGGAACACATTAGGATTATCCCACCCCTCTTTCAAAGCCGAATGTGAGAAGATAAAGCGTGTGGGTTCGTCGAAACTCAGCAAGCGTTCCTTGTCTTTCATAATCAGGTCGTATGCACTTTCGTCACTACTTCCCTGCCTCACCACGCTTTATCTTCGAGTCGATAAAATTACCTTTCTTGTCTTTTGAGAAGTAACCATTATGTACTTGCTCTGCTGTAAAGCGTGACAAATAGCGTAAATAAGCCTTATCGGTAAAGGTAGGTTGTAGTTCTTGCAATGCTCGTTTATACTCCTCTTCAAACATCTTGGCAAACTTTCCTTTCCCATTATCAGCATCATTGTATGTGCGATAGTTCTCAACATGATCAATAAAGAACAAGCTCAACACCTTAATACCTTGAGGAAACAACAGGCGTTCGCGGTCTAAATGGGTTTTAATGGTTTCACGTATCTGAATCCTACGCATCATATCTTCGGTTATTGTACCTTGCGAATCGCCGGCATTCAGCTCTCATTCCATTAAGCAACTTTACCAATCCTGCGCGTCCGTCTATGCGTTCTATCACATAATTATTACGATATTCCGCCATATGCCCGCTATGTTCATAGATATTAAAGCCTTCGTTAACTAACTTAGTGACTTGCCGTATGTTGCCTGTGCCACCTATAATATCAAAAGTAATGTGTGCTTGTGGGTCCTTATTCTTGCTCACAACAATCTCATCGAGATAGAGAAAGCCATGGGTAGCTGTGCTCCCTACCTGACGAATGCCCTTAACTTCAATCTTCTTTACTAACCTTTTTATTGTAGGCATCGATGGCATCTAAGCGATATACCATATTCACTACTTCGCGATGAGTAGCCGAATAAAGCAGCATTGCAAGCGGATTAAAAAGTTTTATTCCCCTCCGTGTAGCATTATTGACATTCGCACCAAGCACGCTTTGTGGCTCGTCAATAATCATTACAGGATTAGACTTAGCTAAAAATATCTATGGGACGGCGACTTCCAAACTCGTCACGTTTCGAAAAAGATGATACGTGCATCCTTATTCGAACCTGCATTATCTTCGTTGAGAGAGGTATTAAAAGCTTGCATGTTGATAATCATAGCATGCAGATTATTGTCGCTGACAAAGTTGTCAATCTTAGAAAGTTGCCTTGAGTTATAGATAAAGTATTGCATACGCTTGCCATATTCATGGACAAAATGATCCTGCATTGTTTCGAAACTCTTATACACACCCTCACGAATGGCCACGCTTGGCACAACAACGATGAACTTACTCCAACCATAATGCTTGTTCAATTCATACATTGTCTTTATGTAAGTGTAAGTTTTTCCGGTGCCAGTCTCCATTTCAATGGTGAGGGTTTACGCCGTCACCTTCTAAATATTCAATAGGCTTCAGTCCTTGTTCCATCTGTAATGCACGAACATTGCTTGCTATTTCGCTCCTGCTTAATCGTAAGGCTGCATTACCAAATCCCAAGTCAACAAAAGCCTCTTGCTGCTGGCTTTCTCTCCTGTCCTGAATATAATCAAAGCCATCGTCATAAGGTTGGCCATAGAATGCACGCACTACGTTGCGTGCTGCCTCCACCTGGAATTCTTGATGCTTAAATCTTAGTTTCATGGTTATTTCTTTCCTCCTCCTTTCCATAATCTTTAAAGATGTTTGATAACATCAAGATAATCTTGTTCTACGGCGCTAATAGTACGTTGTTTATACTTACGATACTCGTTGGTAGCATGCTCCACTGGCTTCGGAGTGCGATACCTTTCCCGCATTCGGTAACAGTTGTTCACCTGTCATGGTGAGTATTTTGTCGAGATAGTTTACCCAATCGTTCATTGTCATAGGCTGTTCTTTCTCAGCCTGACGTTCTGCAAAAATCGAGATAACCTGAAACCAATTGTCCCATAGAACGAAGTTCTTTATCATCAAGATAATCTTTGCCGTACATGCTTCCCCAATGTTGGCTGCGAACCCTGAAAAGTAAAGTAAGCCCATAAAGTCTTTTTCGGCTGCAGCACGGTCAACGATTAATTCGGCTGCAGTATGTCCATGTATTGCGTAATGAATTTTATTCTGCACCTTTTTAAAGAACTCTTGTGAGACTGCGGCACGTGGATCATAGTCGATACTGGTGGAATAGATCTCTAATACCTGCCTATAAAACACTTTTTCACTGGCACGAATGTCACGAATACGAGCCAATAACTCTTTCAGTAGCCACCACCGCCTAACATTTTCAATCGTTCATCATTGAGTGTAAAAACCTTTAATCATGTATTCTTTCAGTTGTTGGGTAGCCCATTGACGGAAACGAGTAGCCGTGATACTGCGAATACGATAACCTAAAGCAATAATTAGGTCAAGGTTATAGTAGGCTGTCATGTAGGATTTACCATCAGCGGCAGTTGTTCGGAATTTCCGAATAACTGTCTCTTTCTGCAATTCTCCTTCTTCAAAGATGTGCTTAATATGCTCGCTTACATTTGATTTGCTCGTCTGATACAGTTCACATATTTGGGCTTGTGTAAGCTCATAATGTGTCCTGCTCAAGTTTAACATCTATTTTGATTAAACCATCTTGCCCCGTATATATCAATATTTTATTATTCTCATCCATAGCTAATTAAATCACTTTTGATATTTTTGCATGGCCTCCCTTTCATCCCAATCTAATTGTTGTTTGAAGCTTTCAAAGATGTTGATTTTGGTTTTATCTTCAGCAAAAACAGCTGTCACGGAATAATACACGCTGCGGGCGTTTCGCTATAATTACATCGATAACATTATCGGTTACATTCTCTGCGAAGCAAGCTACGAGGCTGTTTCCGTCCACGCTATAAACATTATAACCATCCACTTCTTCGCTTGTCATCGATAGTGATAGCTGCACACCCCATGCAAGCATAGCACCAAAAAGCAGGTCGAGTTCGCTACGGTCGTCTTTAATATTATCTGCAAAGAGGTCGGTTTTGGTTATAATCGTTGGGCGACTTTTCCACATCTTTAAAAGTTACTACTATCTAAACGAAAGACACGGAAACCCGTATCGAGTTCTTGTGTGGTCAACGGAGAGTCGGCTTTTATCTTATATCCCTGCACGACGAACGCGCTCTTTTGGCAATATCTGAATTGTTTTTGTATCCCGCTTTACGGGCTTCACTATCTTCGGGTGTTTCCTCAAGTAACTGCACACAGATATATTTTCTGCTTCCTCCATCCTCAGCATTTAGTTGCATTACGGCATGAGCAGTAGTGGCTGAGCCTGAGAAAAAAAGTCGAGGATAAGGGAGTCTTGATCTCAAATTTGCCATTATAAGAAGGCGATTTATCAACCCTAAAGGTTTAGGGTCCATCAAAAATATCCTCCATCCATCAACTTATTGAGAGCTTTTGTTGCTGATTGACTATGCCCCACTTCCTTATAAAACAAGATTGATGTTGGAGCCATACCGTCGTATTTCAATTCTGAAAGGAAACGCTTAATACACGGTACACTGTTACCATCTTCGCCAAACCAGATTCGGTTCTGACGAAGTCTTTCTTTCAAAAAGCTTTTGAAGAAAGACTCCAGCAGCGTGCTGCTGGAGGCTCTACGATACGTCCTGAAGGAGTCGTAATGGATAATCACACTCTGCAGAATAAGTTTTTAACTGACAAATCACTTGGTTTCCAAACTCCACGAGGATCGTTGTCAGGATTAGAATAACGTGCATTAGCTTTATCTGTTCGTGGTAAGCGACCTATTTGGAAATTGTCGATTTGTTTCGTATACATCAAAAATATAATCGTGACTATTAGATATGTATTTTTGCATCATTCTTAGGTGAATAGGCTCTCTCCCAAACTAACTCTGCTACAAAATTGCCTTCTCCGAACACCTCATCACATATCTTTCGCAGATTATCTACTTCGTTATCATCAATCGAAATAAAGATAACGCCGTCTTCTGTAAGCAGTGAGCGGGCCACGAGAAGGCGGCTATACATCATTGAACACCAGTCGGAGTGGAAGCGACCGTTGCTATTCATATTCTTCCTAAAGCGGTAACCGTCGGCGTTTCGGTCACCATTCTCTATATGATATTGTTCATTATCTACGGCATAATCGTCATGATACACAAAGTCGTTGCCCGTGTTGTAAGGCGGATCAATATAAATCATCTTCACCTTTGCCATGTATCCCTTCTGCAATAGTTTCAGCACACGCAGGTTATCACCCTCAATATAAAGGTTCTTCGTTGTGTCCCAGTCGACCGACTCTTCAGGAACGGGGCGCAGAGTATCATTAACAGGTGCTGCCGCTTCACGGCGAGCAGCCTGTTTCCCCGGCCATGTAAACTGGTATAACTCTTCATTTCCCTCTACAATTACATCGCCTAAAAGTTCACGTAACGTATTAAAGTTGACGGCCATACGCACTTTTCTGCCACCATTTTCTACGTATATGGCTTGCTTCTGGTTGTCATCGGCCTCGGTAAAGCACGATGGCGCAATATGGTATAGGGCTTCAAGGTTAATCTTATTGCCGTCTGCTGATGCACATTCCAATTTCTCGGGTTTCATTTTATATCGTTCTTAGTTTTCCACTACCATGTTTGATGGTTACATCAAGGTCGTCATGCCGTGCCATATGAGTATGATCTATAATCTCATTATTACATATTCTGAAAAAGATATAAGTTGTATAGTTAACCTTTTATGGTATATATCTTCACAAAATCATACTGTTTTCTACGATTCAGGCCTTTCGTTCCATCTGTTTTTATTGCATATGGTGCAAATGTAATCATTTTTATCGGACAAGCATTATATAGCAAGTCCTTTTTACAGATACCATTTCCCACCTTTCTTCTTATGTAACAAACTCTGCACGAACACGAAATATATCTATCTTTCAGCCCACTTTTTAATTCTCTTATCTTTTTACTTTTTTTAATTTTAAGCGCAGCTTCTTTTATTCTTTAAATCTTTAATTTATTACACTTAATCGCTGCAATTTATTTTTACTTTTTACCTTTGTATTGAATTTCCAACACCCTCCTTTACTTTTTCCCTTTTTACTCTTTTTACTTTTTCATCGCATTATGCTCACCATACACAAAACTAATTTCCGACCGTTTACACATTCCCGCATCGCAGGTGCAGGCTACACTGGCGCTGCTGGAGGCGGGATGCACCATACCTTTCATCAGCCGCTACCGCAAAGAAGCCACAGGAAACCTCAACGAGGTGCAGATAACGGCCATTGACGACCTCGCCACACAGCTTGACGAAGTGCAGAAACGCAAGGAAACCATTCTGAAAACCATCGAGGCACAGGGGCAAGCTCACCGACGAACTGCGCCGTCGCATCGAAGCCTCATGGGATGCAACCGAGCTTGAAGACCTCTACATGCCCTACAAACCACGACGCAGAACGCGTGCGCAGGTGGCGCGAGAACAGGGGCTTGAGCCGCTGGCCACCCTGCTGTTATTGCAGCGTGAGCCTCACCCCGAGGCGTCGGCGCGCCGCTTTATCAATGCCGACGTGCCCGATACAGCCGCTGCCCTGCACGGCGCACAGGACATTATTGCCGAAAACATAAGCGAAGACGAGCGTTCACGACAGCTCGTACGGCAGGCCTTTTGCACGGCAGGCCGTCATCACCGCGCGCGTCATCGAGAAGAAACGCCACGACGACGGCGCACAGAAATTTGCCGATTACTTCAGTTTCAGCGAAGATTTGCGCCGCTGTTCCTCCCACCGTCTGCTGGCCATGCGCCGCGGAGAGCAGGAAGGTTACCTGCGCGTGGCCATCACCATTGACGACGATGCCTGCATATCACGGCTGCAACGCCTGCACGTGCACGGCACAGGACCGTGCCAGAAATGGGTTAACGAGGCCGTGGCCGACGCGTACAGCCGGTTGCTGCGCCCTTCTATCGAAAAACGAATTTGCCGCACAAAGCAAGACAAAAGCCGACTCAGAGGCCATCGATGTTTTCCAGAACAACCTCCGTCAGCTGCTGCTTGCCCCTCCCTGGGGCCGAAACGCGTCATGGGTGTCGACCCGGGGATACGAACAGGATGCAAGGTTGTCATCGTCGATGCACAGGAACGCTCGTCGCCCACGACGTGGTGTTTGCCACAGGACGTCAGGCTGAGCCGCGCCATACAGGCCAGCCGTCGGCTCTCGACCGCTTTACCAACCTCGCCAGACGCTATCATGTAGAAGCCATAGCATGCGGAAACGGCACCGCCTCGCGCGAAACGGCCGACATACTGCGGCAGATTCCCGACATACCCGTGTACATAGTGAGCGAAGACGGCGCCAGCATCTACTCGGCTTCTGACATAGCACGCGAGGAGTTTCCAAACGAAGACGTCACCGTGCGCGGTGCCGTGTCGATAGCACGACGCCTTATCGACCCCATGGCCGAGCTGGTAAAGATTGACCCTAAGAGCATAGGCGTAGGGACAATATCAGCACGATGTTGACCAGACACGGCTGCGACAAAGGCTCGACCAGACCGTAGAGCTGTGCGTAAACGCCGTAGGAGCCGACCTCAACACGGCGTCGGTGAACCTGCTGGCCTACGTCAGCGGTGTAGGAAAAGCCCTTGCACGCAACATCGTTCAGTACCGAACCGAAAACGGTGCCTTCACATCGCGCTCACAATTAAGGAAAGTTCCCCGCCTCGGTGCCGCAGCATTCAAACAGTGTGCCGGTTTCCTGCGCCTGCCCCACGGACGCAATCCGTTAGACGCCACGGCCGTACATCCCGAAAGTTACGCCATCGTCGAACGCATGGCAGCCGATTGCGGGTGCACCATATCGCAGCTTATCGACAGTCCCGACAAGCGCAGCCGTATCGACATCAGCCGGTATGTAACGCCCACAACGGGCCTGCCCACGCTGAACGACATCATGGCCGAACTGGAAAAACCCGGTCGCGACCCGCGAGGACAGGCCGAAACCTTCAGCTTCGACGCCCGTGCATACCCCCGAAGACCTTATTGCAGGGCATGGAACTGCCGGGAATAGTAACCAACATCACCAATTTCGGCGCCTTTGTAGACATTGGTGTGCATCAGGATGGGCTGGTACACATCTCGCAAATGGCCGACCACTTCGTACGCGACCCCAACGAAGTGGTAGCCCTTCAGGCGCAGGTAGTTGTAGAAGTGATAGACGTTGACCTGAAAAGAAAGCGAATAGCACTGAAAATGAAAAACGCAAAGCATTAAGAAATCAGAACCGTTGCTGTGCAAAAAACCCCACAGCAGGCAACGAAAAACTCTTCTTTTACCCCGAAACGGGCGCGGAAGCGTGAAACAATTCCTGTACGGAGAGATGAAAACACAAGCCGCGGAGAGCAGTGACAGGGGCGCAGAAGGACAACGACCGGGACGCAGAAGCGGCTGCAATACCACGGCAGGCCGAAGCAGCGAAACCGTACAGACCGGCTTGCAGGGGTGGCAAGGGCATACCTGCATGAACTATGGGGAAAGGGAAACGGGCGTTTACCATCACGCTTTAACAAAAAAACAATTGCATGGTTCTGGTTTCATGGTTTTGATGTTTTTTTACATCATTGCTGCTGCAATAAATACAAAAACCGTGATGTTTCGCACATACGAAACAGGGATGTACTTGTAAGTTTTTTTGCACAACAGCGTATTTTCACAGGATGGTGAAAACAAACCGTGCTGAAAAATTAGTTGGAAAAGGGAGACTTCAAAACATATTTTTTTCATAACTTCGCGGCATCGGAATAATGCCGGCAACCGCAAAAGCCATCAATTATATCACAAGGAAGCCGGCACAATGCCGTCAGGTTACAAATAAACAAAAGAAAAAAATCGACAATGACAAAAGAAAAAGTTTTTCGGATTAATGGGCTGGGTAGGTACAGTAACGGCAATATTGATGTATGTTTTCTATTTTCCACAGATTATGGACAATCTAAATGGTCACAAGGGTTCGTTTATACAACCCTTCATGGCTGGCATAAACTGTACGCTATGGGTAGCATATGGCTTGTTCAAAGAGAAGCGCGACTGGCCCGTTGCCATCGCCAACACGCCGGGAATCATATTTGGTTTCGTTGCCGCCTTTACGGCATTGTAAACACTTATTTGAACAATACGGATAGCATGCCGGAGGCAAACGATAAGCCACTGCATGCTATCTGTATCTTAACATATCGCTATCACGCTACCCTACCATCCTTGCCTACGCAATAACAGGGCGTCATTCTTATTCTAAGCCTTTGTTATTCGTTTTTATTTTCTTGCCCACATCAGTATGTTTTAGCTTTTACGGCCAATAGTTATTGGTAAAATATTGTTGTAAAAGCAACGTCATATCCTCTTAATCTGTCCTGAACAGCAACAGCTGTTCAGTTGTTGCTGTTGATTAAATTGACCACAACCTTTACCATTACGTCCTTTTCTGCGGTGCGACTCTCGGCTATCATCAGCGTGAGCGCTACCAAAGTGTTGTCGGCTATGCGTTTTGAGCCGTCGCGTCGGTATAGTATTCCATTGTTGTTCATGAACCAAAGGAAGAGCGTGGCTGCAATACGCTTGTTACCATCTGAGAACGAATGGTTTTTGGTAACAAGGTAAAAGCAACATCGCTGCCTTTTTCTTCTACGCTGGGATACAGCTCTGCTCCGTCAAAGGTTTGGTAAATTTGGCCGATAGAACTTTTAAACGAGTCGTCCTTTTCGTTGCCAAACAGTGTTGAGCCGCCGAACTTATCGCGCAGCAATTCTATCTCGCTCATGGCCCCTTCATAGGTAGCACGGAAAGGCTCTTCGCGCGTAGTCTTGTCAATACTCAGCCGTTGGTAGTCGTAATTATCGAGTGTATCGAGGGCGTAGCTGTAATCAACAACTACATCGAACAGCGCATGGCTCTCGTCATTATTGCCTGCTGCCTGCTGCTGTACAGTTCTGCCCACCACCTGTACCAGCTGTCGAAGCTCCGAAATTTGCTGTTTTTCTGATTCGCTCGTTGACGGCAAAGCCTTTAATTAAGTATTGTTTCAATACGCCACTGGCCCACTGACGGAAACGCACACCGTGCTTACTGTGCACACGATAGCCCACAGAGATGATGACATCAAGGTTATAATATTCAACCGACCGACTCACAAACCGTTCGCCTTCCTTTTGAACTGTCGCAAATTTTTGCGACAGTTGAGGTATCGTTTTCCAGTTCTTCCTTCAGTGCATTATTAATATGTTTGCCTATCGTTTTGACGTCCCGGTCGAAGAGTTCTGCCATTTGCTGACGATTTAGCCATACTGTTTCTTCCTCTAATTTAACGTCAAGCTGAATGCGTCCGTCCTCACTTTGGTAAATAACAATTGCGTTGTTCTGGTTGAATTGTTTCGACATGATTATATGATTTTTATGATAATCTGACGAAAATACGTTCTTTTTGCCTTTTATGTCTGAAAAAGAAAGGTTTGTCTGTTTATATATTAAGTTTAGTGGTTCAGACCCCCAGCCCCCTGACTCAGGGGGCGCAAGCACACGAATTATGGGGTACGAGCCAGCCGGTTACTCGTCTGCATCCACGGCCGTACTATCGGCAACGGCAGTATCTTCCGCCACACCGGTGTCGTCGTTGTCCTCTGCTTCGTCTATCCCTTCGTCAACATTGCTAATGTCTTCATACTCACTGATGTCTATTTCGCTTACGGGTTTCAGGTTGCCCCAGACAGCAACCACATTGTTTTTCTCCATATAAATAAAGGCCCGCTTGCCGTTACGGAGATTGAGCACTACGGCACCATCGTTTTGTTTGGCAACGGTTCCCATGCCCTTAAACCTGCTTTACAATTACCTTATAAAGCTGATACAGCTTGCCCCGCATGCGGCCGGAGTTGGAAATACTGAGTGCAAAAAAACTTCGGATTGACCTTATTCCACACATATCCCGTAGGAATTTTCTCGTCGTGATAATAATAATAGTCGTAAAAATTCGTAGTCGATGACGCGCTTTGTACGATAGGTTTGCCGGCTCAATTTGCCGTTAAACGTAATGGAAAAACATTCCCCTCACGCCGTCAACATCTTTATAAAGCATCACCTCATCTTTGTAATCGAACCAGTAAGGCGAATGGGCAGCGTGTTCCTTATCGCCGGTAAGCATACCGAGCGCAGCTGCTTTCCTTACCACATCACGGGGCGACGACGTATAGTTGAAACCCATAATGCCGCTGGGGGTAATTTGAAACGCACTGACAAGGGCCTGCAAATCAACATAGTCGCTTTCAATATACGTGTCACCTGCTGACAAGCCAACTTCTACCATATCGGGCAGACTCTTCAGCGATTCGCCTTTTTGTCGATGATAGAACATTGTTTATCGTCGAGCTTTACGAGTATGGTTGCCATCAAAAATCGAAAAACGGGTATATATCTTCGTAAGTATCGTTGCCCGTTTGTTCATCTTTTTCGTTGACTCAACTTATATTCATATCCATCATTTTCGACGTTTTGGCAACAAGACTGTTGTCATCAGCATAATAAAGAATATCGTATTTTGCCCGGATTAACGACTCGCCCTTAAGCGTCATCAAGCCCCATGCCTCGCCGTTTGAATAGGTAAAACCTGTCGCCGTGCACCATACCTATTTTCTTAAACTTGTTGGAAGGATTGACCACATACTGGCCTTTTGTCGTCGATAATGCCCCATATTACCTTGCCGTCGCGCTTTTACGCTTACGGGCAGTTTGCCATTGACGAAGAACATTCCAAAGTTTTTCGTATTTGTCACCAGCAAATTCAAACAGCACCTTATCGCTTGTTGTGATAACTGAAACTTTAACCTTGCTTTTCTGTTCCTGGTCTGCAAACTTCTTGTATTTGGCGTCGATAGCAATGAATTTGCCGTCGGAGCAGGCTTTAAGCCCACAGTAATGCGGTTTGATCACGCAGTTACCGTTGTTATCAATCGCCCCATAGAGCGAATCGTTAGTCATGAAAACAGCATAGCCTTCGTTGAAAGCGTACACCCGTTCACCGTCTTGCCCTCTATTTTATCGAGCACTTTTTACCGTTTTGCCGTCGGTATCGATAATAGATACCGGCTCATTGCACTTCGAAACCAGAGCGTGTCCGCCGTTAAAAACAGAAACATGCTTATACTCATCGCCTATTTGTTTAGGTTGTTCCGAAGCGTCGTACATCTCCCAGAAGCCCGATTTGTTTTTACAAAAAAAGCGGTTATCGCGCACAGCCGTAGGCTCATGTTTAAACTCTTCCTTAAACAACACCTTGCCATCCATGGCTATCATTCCCCACTTGCCGTCCTTAGCCTCTTTGAAAGGCACATGGGTAACAGGGTCGTTGGAGGTGTTTGAACAGCCGCTTAACAATGCCGTCATAACGACAGCACACCATAAAAACAATGATTTTTTCATATAAATGGTTTGATAAATTAATTTTATATTCCAGCCTGTCCCATGCGTTCGTATAATCGTCACATGCCATTGCTTCCGTGAGCATAGAGCCTTTTGTAGCCTTGCCCGCTGTAAATGGCTGGTAAAAACATGCGAAACGTGTAAACTAATGCCTTACCGATGCAGCTGTAATTGCTGCTGCTTACAAATTATTTTAGGTTTAATCGACAGATATTGCAATAGGCAAAGTTAAGGGAAAATTCGTAATTGCGAAATATTTCTGCATATTTTTTTCATTTTGATACAAGAAAATGTATGGAAAATGAGGATGTATACAAGCCCCCTTGTCCGTGAGGACAAGCCCCCTAAGTTAGGGGGATGGGGGTCTGAACAACCTAATTCCATATACAACACCGACAACGTTCTTTCCTTTTCAGTATTGTATATTACCCTCTTCAGCCTTTTTGTCGTGCGAAGGAGATAATGGTGTTTACAGTATACAACCACAGTATGTACCATTGTTCAGACCCCCAGCCCCCTAACTTAGGGGCACGAGCACACGAACAAAGGGACGCGAGCGGACGAATTAGGGGGCTTGAGCACTAAGAAAACAACCGTAATGTCCGTGTCTCTACCCTGCACAACGCACCCGTTAACCCTGTAAACCTCGCTGTGCGGCGGCCGTCAGCAGCGCTGCTGACGACCGTAGAACAACGGGGTGACGGCCGTCAGCAGCGCTAATGACGACCGCCGAACGGCAACCTATAAGCCAAAAACGCAGGTCTACTAAACAAGAAACAGCTGGGCAGAAGGCTTATTTCGTTCGACCAATACGCAATTCTTGTGGCGCGCCTCTATGGCCCGGGTTGAGGGGATTGTGGTTCAGGAAGACAGAATTCCGGGGAGTGACCTGCAAAAAAAGTGTGTTTTAAGGCGAGAGAAAGACGAAAAGGGCAAAGCCGGCTATGAGTCAAAAAGTCCGCGTACACAGGGAGGAGAGATTTGCTCTCTGTGCACGCGGGCTGAGGGAAAGGGAGAATGTGTGGCGGGGCAGGGCCACAGTTGCCTAAATTAGCAGGCGTATAAACAGTGGTTCAGACCCCCAGCCCCCTAACTTAGGGGCGCGTCCTCACGAACAAGGGGCACGAGCAAAGAGATTACCGATTACCGGATAACCACCTTACGGGTTTTTCCGTTTTCACGCACCATGTAAACGCCCTGGCGCAAGCCTGTAAGTGCAGTGCCTGCAAAGCGTCCGTCGATGGTGTAGACGGTAGTTTTGCCATCCACGGAGGCAGCAACGGTGCTGATACCGGTGGCAGTATCGGGTACGGTTATTTTTACACCGTGAACATATACCGTGTCGCGGTTGCCGTTTTGAAAGAATACATAGATGGGGGCATCGCTCTTAATGGTGGTAGGATCAGTGCCATTGTGCAGGTTTTTCCAGCCCAGTCCACTCCTTCACACCAGCGCCGGCCAGCTTCTTAAACAGCGAATACACCTGAATAACCTTAAAGCCTTTGTCGCTGTTGAGGGGATAGATGTTGCCGTCGTTCACAAATTTGAAGATGTCGTTCTGCGCATTTGTGGTTGCCGTAAGGCGGCCAATTATCTTGGAATTGCTCGACAGGCATATGCTTAACGTAGCCAAGGCAGGCAATTTGAAGGCTATTCCACCGCCGTTGATGGCACCAAAACCCTTGGCCGGGGGCAGAATGATGGCTCCGGTATGTGCTCCGGCCGTACCCGTTTCGCCGTCGGTTCCTGCACCTGTAATCGTAGGGTCGGCGGTTGCCTCGGGGTAATCGGGCTGCTGATCGGCGAAAACCTTCTGGATGGGCTTGCCGTTGACATCAATTCTGAAGGCTACCGGGTCGGAGGTATCGATGTCGCCTACATAGGTATCAATCACGCTCTGCGAGTTAAACCATAACCATCCGTTGGCGTCGGTTACGGTGGCGGGAAACAAGTTTTTTGTGGTTTGTGCGCCTGCCGACAGAAAAGCGAAGGCAAGTGCTGCTAAAGTAAACAGTTTTTTCATGTTGAAAGTGTTTATAAACGGCCCCTCTCCCCAATGGGGAAAAATTGCGGAGGGGCAGCGTTGTTGTAATGATTTATATTATTTTATGCTGTACTATATTTTTCGGGGGATAACCGGCTCTGCTGCTCGCCTGTTCCGGGCCGTGCCAACGGCCCTGAGGGCCTGCGAAAACGGCGGCGGCATGTACCGGCAGCAGCGGCACGGCTCTCGCGAAAGCGGCCTCATCGCCCGTCCCCGTCAGCGGCATGCAGCAGCAGTACTGCCGCCATGCCGTTGTAAAAAGGCTATACTTCGTTCCAGCCGGGGTTCTGTTCGATGCCCTGATAGCGCACTTCGGCCCATGGAATAGGGAAATAATACTCCCTTGGTTTCGAACTTACGCACGCGCGCCGGGAACCTGTTGATGTTTACCGTACGATAGGTTGTATGGCCTGCACGCACGGTAACGGTGATGCCTTTCAGCGGATTGGTGGCACCACTGAAGGTTTGTTCGGCTGTTCCCCAGCGCATCTGGTCCCAGTATATGGTTTCTTCGAAGGCCATTTCCACGCGGCGTTCGCGCACAATATCGTCCCAGGTGAGGGCCGACAGCGCATCCATGTGGACGCGTGTACGTATGCGGTTCACCATGTTGAGGGCGGCAGCGTTGTCGCCCAGGCGGTAGCACACCTCGGCATAATCGAGGTAAGCCTCGGCCAGACGCCATATGATATAGTTCTGTTTCGACGCATAGGTGTCGTTGTCATCAATAGATTGTGAGGCGTCGACAAACTTGCCGAGATAGTATCCCGTGCGTGTTACGGCTGCTGTTGTAGACGAACCGTAGGGCGTTATGTCGGCACCGGCCTTGCCGTCGGTCGTAGCCATGTCCATGATATGTCCGCGATATTCGCAGCCGTTGTAGAGAACGTTGGCATAAAAGCGGTAATCGCGGTTGTCGTAAGGATGCAGAGGGTCGTAGACGGCACCGCCACGCATGCCGTATTCGGCCACATGGTTTTGTGTAGGAGTGTATGCAGCTGTCGTCCCTGTGAAAGAAGGGGCAGCCGCATCGCGGTCTAACGTATGGCCAAACTTATTGGCATAGTCGCCGTCATCAGAGTGTTGCACCTCCAATATCGATTCGGAGGTGTTCTTTTGTAGTGAATATTTTACGGTATTCGTCGCGTATGCCGTCCTGCGTGGTGGCTGTAACGGGCACGAGCTGATAGCGATTCAGGGCAAACAGCTCGTCGTAGGCAGCGCGCGCCTTTTGCAGCATGGTTTGCGACTGGTCGTCGGTAAAGCCGAGATAGCTTTTTGCTTTTTGTTCTGGAAAACCGGACTTGAGGGCCCACAGATACGTCTTGGCCTTGAGCATGATGGCGGCGCTGCGCGTCACGCGTCCCACGTCGGAAGCACCGTTTGTAACGGCTAAAAGGCTGTCGGCCTTGCCGGCTTCGGCCACGATAAACGACACCATCTGCTCATAGGAAGCACGCGGAAACTTTTCGGCATGGGTGAGAGGGTCGTAGGTATGGTCAATTAAGAGCACGCCTCCGAAGCGTCGCCACAACATATAATAATAGTAGGCGCGGAAAAAGTGGGCTTCGCCCTCCACACGCTGGCGTTGTGCAGCATCGTGAACCTTGTCCTTGTTTTCGAGAAACAGGTTAATATACTGTATTTGTGTATAACAGCTTGTCCAGGTGTTGCGGGCCCATTGTGTAACGCTTTCTTCGTTATCCTTCAGTATATCACCGTATCCGGCGTTGTACCAGTCGCTTTTACCGTTGCTCAGCTGGTCGGTAAACCAGGGCAGATAATAGCGCGAAATGCTCTTGAACAGGGCCGTACTGGGGACGTATGTCTTAAAACCCGTAGTTCATGTTACGATACCATGTGTTTACATATTCGTCGAGCAACATGGGCGATTCCCACGTCTTGTCGTCCGAAATCTTGTCGTTTGGCGTATCGTCGAAGAGGCTGTTTGGGCTGCATGCTGCCATCATGAGGGGCAGCAGAGCCAGTAATGCTTTTGAAATTATATTTTTCATATTGCGAAATTCTTGTTTTTGTCGAATCAGAAACCTAAGTTAAGCGTTACGCCAAACGACCGTTGTATGGGGTATCCGCGCAGCGATTCGGGGTCCATTCCCTCGAGATTGGTAATGGTAAACAGGTTGCTGGCCTGGAAAGCAAGGCTTGCCGACGTGGCTCCTATGTGCTTAACCATGTTGCGTGGCAGCTGATAGCCTATGCTCAGCATCTTTAAACGCAGGAAGTTACAGTTCTGAATCCAGAACGTCGACGCGCGACGGTTGTTGTCGTTACTGGTTACAAACTTGATGCGTGGGTAACGAGCGCCGGTGTTATCAGGCGTCCACGTTTCGGTTAAATGGTATTTCTGGAATTTCTGCAGCGTGCCGTTGTCGAGCGTGTACGATTCGATGATATTCTGCTTATATCCCATTTCGCCCTGGAAGAGAGCGTTTACAAAGAACCCTTTGTACGATGCGCCCAGACGAAAAGCCAGGTCCATATCAGGGATAAGAGGAATTTTTGACGTACACCTGGTCTTCAGACGTGATGCGATGGTCGCCATTCTGGTCGACGTATCTGATGTCGCCGGGGGCTAATGTAGCGTTACCCGCTCCGTCCTGGTCTACACCACAGTTGTCGATTTCGTCCTGCGTCTGGAACAATCCCGCCGCCTCGTACATGGTCCATACCAACGAGCTGCGGCCCTTTCTTCTTAAATTGGGCAGCTGTGCCGATTCGTCGCCATAGTCTAAATACTTGTCTTGTGTTTTCGAAAGCGTGATACCCACGTTGTATTTCAGCTTTCCTACGGTGTTACGGTGGTTGATTGTGAGGTCCCATCCCCAGGCTTTGAGCTTCGCAAAGTTAATACTCGGCACGTTTCCCTCCACTCCTGTCGACGGCGGATAGATGTAATCGGGAGCTGATGTAATTTTATCGGTTTCGTAACGCACGTAGTATTCGCCCGTGACACTGATGCGACCGCCCCAGAATCCAAGGTCGAGGCCGAAGTTCCAGTCGTGTGTTCGTCCCCCACGTCAGGTCGGGATTGGGGTATCCGCCCGTTGTAGGATAAGGCCCGGACGGAAGTTTCCACCATGGCTGTAACCCATGTTTGTCGACTCCTGGAACGTTTTGAGGTAAGAAAACGAGTTGACGAGGCCGTCGTTGCCGAGCCATCCCGTAGAGGCGCGCAGCTTAACATTGCTGAGAATATCCTGTTTCCACTGGCGGAACCAGTCTTCGTTCGACATGGCCCACGCTGCCGAGAACGAAGGAAAGAATCCCATCGCCGGCTCGGTATGAAGTTATTCGACCCGTCTACGCGAAAGCTGAACTCGGCAAAATACTTGTTACCGTAGCCGTATTTCGCCCTTCCGATGAGCGAAGCACGCTGGTTGTATATTTCGTTGCCGCTGAGAAGGGGCTTTCTGTGCCGTACCCATTGTTTCGGGATAGATGCCCTTATCCTGGTTGGTTCCGTTCATATACTGGTTGTGTGTACGCTGGTAATTGTCACGAGTGTGCCCTCAACGTCGTGTTTCTGTGCAAATGTGCGCAGGGAAATTAGCTCCCATTTCGTAGAGCTGACTGTCGAAGAAGGTATCGGCCTGGCGCAGCGACACCTTGGCAGTAGGATATACTGTGTTGGGGGTCGGTGGCGTAGCTGTTGGCCGTTGCGTCGTAGGTATACAGCGTTACGGGGCGGCTGAAGGTGCTTTCAATGCGGTGATTGTCGTCGAAGGTGCCGCGAATATAAGCCAGAGGCCTTTTACCCATGGCACATCCCATCGCAGGTTCACCGTCATGGTGTTCATCTTGCTGGTGCTTTTGATATATCCTCCCAGACCGTAGATGTTGATAAGGGGGTTGCCTCCGTTAATACTTGCCAGGTCGCCGTTGCTGAAACGATATACCTGAAGGGGCGAATACGAATAGGCTGCCGACAGCGTTGAGTAGCTGCTGTTCTTTGAACGCGTGCGCGTTCCTTCCTCCGAACGACAATACAAGGCCCTTTGCCAGCGTTGCATCCAGTTTTGCACTGTACGTTAAACGGTTACGGCCTATGCCTGTGTAAATACCCTTGGCGTCAGCAAGGCCTGTTGACAGATAGTAACGCACGAACTGGTTGCCGCCCGTCACCGATACGCTGTGGGTTGTAGGTAGCCTGTCTTGTCGAGATAAAGCCATATAGTCTTCGTCGCCATACACATTGGGTGCGGTATGGTTCTTAATTTCCTCAAGCTGTGCATCGGTATATTTCGCGATTGTCGTGCCAGGGGTATTGTCGACAGCGCGGTTTCGCAACAAGGCAAAAATCGTAAGCGCCGAGGAATTCCGGATTGCGTGTCGACTGCTCTACATTGTACTGGCCGCGGTAGTTCACATGTACTTTCTGGTCGCCCTGGCGCGTTTGGTCTGCACCAGCACCACACCGTTTGCGGCTCTTGCGCCATAAACGGCAGCGGCGGCAGCGTCTTTCAGAATGGTTACGCTTTCAATATCGTCGGGATTCAGGTCGGAGAGACGCATCTCACCGTCGGACGTGGTAGTGCCGAAGCGTGGAACGCCGTCGATAACCAGCAGCGGAGCATCGTTGATACCGCGCACACGGATGTTGGCTTCGCGCGCCGTGCTGGGGTCGCCACTGGCTTGCATCACCTGCAAACCGGCTACCTGACCCGTCAATGCCTGGTCAAGGTTCATCACTGGCTGCATGGTAAGGTCTTCGGCTTTGATGGTTTCTATCGATCCTGTCAGGGGCCGACTTCTTTTGAATACCATATCCAACCACCACCAGTTCGTCGAGCGTCTTCTCGTCGTTAGCCATTTTCACGCTCAGAGCTTGCCTGCCGTGGCACTCACCATTTGTGTTTTTCAGGCCCACGCTCGATATAACAAGGGTGGTTTTACCCTGGGGAACCGAAAGCGTAAAGGTGCCGTTGACATCGGTTACGCCTGCTACCTTCCCGTCCTGGGTTTTTACTACGGCTCCTAGTACGGGCTCGCCGTCGGCATCTACTACGCTACCTGTTACGGTTTGCTTTTTGTGCCCATGATGTGGCCGCGATGCCAAGGGCCAGACACAGTGAAATGATTCTTGTCCGCATAAATGCTCACGTAAAAGTAAAAAGTAAAAAGGTATAAAAGTAAAAAGGGGCTGCACGCGCTGTTCTATGCTGATATTGAACTTTAAGACAGATTGGAAGCCGGGCGGAAAAAGATTATCTTCTGTCTGCATTATTTGTACAACATAATTTTTAATCGCATAACCGATTAATGTAATTACCGGTACAAAACTACTCGACTACTGCAATCATCTCAAATTAAAAAAATTCGCCAGGCTACCGTCGTTTCAAGAAAACTCGCGGCCCCTTCTCTCTGTTTATCTTTTTACACTTTTACATTTTCTATTTTAGTTATTACTTTATTTCCAATTGCTTTTTGCCTTTGCGCAAGCTACTTTAATTCCCTATTCCTTTCATTTTTATATTTCAGGAACAGCTTTTTACTTTTTAATTTCTTACTTTTTACCCCTCTGCCAGCCTTTTACTTTTTAATTTTTACTTTTTTTAATTTTAAACGCTTCCCCTTTACTTTTTGAGCAACTTGTTAATCGTCAAAAATCTGGTATTCGTAGAAAAGCTTTTGTGGCAGCGTTGCCGGTGGCACGTTTGGCCGTGAACAGGCTGAGGGCGCGGCGAAGCTGACGCAACATCAGGGGTTTGTAAACCTCGTCGGGCAACGACGGCAGGGCCGTAGTTGATACGAACAAAGCTTGTTTGGGGGTCGGTATACTCGCAGGGCAGCAGGTCGCGCTGCTCCATGTCGGTGCTATTATTATAATAGGTGTCGCCGTTATCGGCCAGTTTCACGAGCGATGCCTTTGTACCGTCGCCCTGAATACCACTGGCACGCGCAAAAAGGGCTACGGCCTCGCTGGCCGGTTTCAGGTCGGCGTCGGTCAGTGAACGACCTTGTATCGTGGGCTTAAACACCTCGTTGAAGGCATCGTCAACGTAATTTGTCACACTGTAATTGCGCTGTGCATTGAGCTTATGGCCGTCGTCAATGCGCTGAAGGCGCGTCGAGGCGAACAAACCGTTCACTACTGTGTTCTCGAAATTAGTGCGAATTTCGTCGGCGCGGTCAAATTTCATGAGCAGTTTCTGCGGGCAAAGCCACGATTTATAGCTGCGGGCCTGTGCCACCAACCATGTCATGGCGCGGCGCATACCGGCTTTATCCACATATTCTACGGCCGGGAACGTGTCGCCCTGGCGCACTTCGTGGTATCTTACACCGCCAATATACGGCAGCACATGGCCCAGATGGCGGGCATATTGCGACACGAGGCTCTTGTACATATCCTGCATATACGAATAGTCGGCACCGCGTTCGGCCGTCCATTTTTCCAGATTGCGCATAATAATCTTCAGGTTCGATATAGCGTAATTGCCGGCTTTTACGTGGTCGTTGCCCAAATCCTCGGTCTGTGCACTTACATCTACCGTTCCCATTACCTGCTGCGGCCCGAACTCGTACATCGCATCGCCGGCCTTTTCGCGTATCCATTGCGAAAGAACAGGCTTTTCGTCGTCCATCGTCTGCGCTCCCTTTATCAGGCGGTAACCCCATTTGATGGCGTTAATATCCTCAACACCCAATACGGGCGGCGTCAGTTTCACGCCGCGTTCCATATCTCCGGGCTGGGCAATAAAGTTGTTACGGGCATAGTCCATAATGCTGGGCGTGGTGCCATACTTCTGTGTAAACGACGGGCTGCGCAGGCTGTCCACGGGAAATGCAAAGCTGGCACCCATGTTATGCATCAGTCCAAGCGTGTGCCCTATTTCGTGAGAAGTGACATATCGCATCGATTCCTTCATCACCTCGTCGTCAAATGTTTTCTTGTGCGTGCGGTAGATCAACGGCCCCCGTTTGCACAAACCTCCAGTTATGCAGCAGGCTGATGACGTTGTGATACCAGATAACGTCGGCCGTCAGTATCTCACCCGTGCGCGGATCCACATAGCTTGGTCCCATGGCATTGGCGGTTTCGGTAACGGCATATTTCACACAGCTGTAACGCATATCGTCAGGATCGAATGAAGGATCGTTCTTAGGATAGTCGCGAACCTGCACAACGTTCTTGAAACCGGCAGCTTCGAACGCGGCATTCCAGTCGAGAATGCCCTGCTTTACCGTGCTGCGCCACTTCTCAGGAAAGGCCGAATCGACATAGAAAACGATGGGCTTCTTCGGCTCTACCAGCTCACCGGCGAAATATTTCTGAAGGTCACTGTCGCGCGGTTCGATGCGCCAGCGGTGAATAATGCTCCTTTCGTCAACGCGATCGGCCTGCGAACTATACACCTTCTGGTCGGTCGAGAAATAGCCTACGCGCCTGTCGTGCATACGTGGACGCATCAATGTGTCGGGCGCACGGTAAAGAGAGCGGTGCATTACCACCGAATAGGGCTTGTCGTTGCTCGACAGCGAGAACGTGAGCAGGGTTTTTATTTCGATATTCAGCGGGAAATTCTTCACCTCGCTAATGCCTGATGCGTCGCTCTGATAACTGCCCTTCAGCCCCTTCGAGCCTCCGAAGAGTACCGAAAGCGGATTATCAGGCTTGATGGGACTGAGGCTTTTTTCGTTGCTTCCAAAGAAAGAGGTTACGTCAATGAGCACACGTCCGCCCGCTGCGCGGCAATCTTAAACCCCTTCAGTACCGGGTCGGCAAAGTTGGTACGGAACGATGCCGCTATGGGATCGTCCTTACCCACCACGTTTCCCTGCTGAACCAGGTGCAGCATAACCTTTACACTGTCGCGGCTGAAGCGCACAAGCTGGGGGCGATCAACCATCTGGCCGGGCCACATAATCGTGTGTATTGCTCGTCTGCGCGATGCGGTTCGACAAAATATACGGGTGTTTCAACGCCTGTTCGTCCAGCTCAAAATACAGCTTGCCGTCCTTCTGGTTCAGATAAACGGGAAACATGCCGTCCATACGGCGCGCTCCCTTCAGCGTGCGTGTCCAGTCATCGGTTTTCAATTTCGCCACCAGCGCGGTGTCAACGCCCTGTGCGGTCTTTTTCTTTCTGGCCGTAGCCGGCACGGGTGCCCACCATGGCAGAGGCTAAAAATAACGAGTAAAGTTTCTTCATTCGGATGTTTTAACTTGACAATTTCAAAAAAATAGCTCCGTAATATTATCGAATACAGAATATTCCAATATGCAAAAGTAAGACTTTTCATACTAAATAGGTACGCGGAGATTGAGAAACTTTCCATATGAATGCAAAAACTATCATAAAACCATCATTTCTGACTATTTGTTTGCTTTTTGTATGGCCTGAAAAAGTATCAACATAAGTAATAATTTATTACTTTTTGCCCATGAGAACGACGCAAGGGCGTGGAAAAAGACATACGCATTGTATGCAAACCGTTGCCCAAACCGTCTGAATTCACCCGCGGGGGCATCGTTAAACTTTAAAAACCTTTACTTATGGTTCTAACAACAACACCCACTATTGAGGGTCACCCCATTCTTGAGTACAAACAAATTGTAACGGCCGAAGCCATTATCGGAGCCAATGTATTTAAAGATTTCTTTGCAAATCTGCGTGATACTTTCGGCGGTCGTGTAAAAAGCTACGAAAAAGTTTTACGCGAAGGCAAGCAAACGGCTATGGCCGAGCTGATGGAAGCCGCCAAAGCCGTTGGGGCAAATCCCATTGTAGGGCTCGACATCGACTATGAAACCGTAGGTGCGCGCGGTTCTATGCTCATGGTAGTAGTGAGCGGTACCGCCGTGGTTATTGAATAAAAACAAACTCATGGCTGAACGGTAGCTGTGAAGTTGCCCCATGAGAAAAATATAACAACTCTAATTAATGGGCATTAGGTCTGTATTTTCATATGGTGAAGAAGAGCCACGAAGCTGAAAGCACATGCTTAAGCCGTGTAGTGGCATGCGGGGCGGGGATAAAGCCTACAATCCACCCGCCCCCATTTTTGTTTTTCGCACACCTTTTGCCCGTTTACCGACGCATTGAAAATAAAAAGGCTCTCCAAAAGTACAAGCATACACTTTTGGAGAGCCTTTCCCTACCCCCGTTGCTGTATTTTTATATGCAGCACACGGTTATTGCGTACCATAAATGCCAGGCTCGTGTTCAGCCTGTTTTTATATTATACACGCGGCAAAGACGGCTTATGCCGATGTTGCCTTGCAGCCCGTATGACAACGGCAAACCCTACAAACCATTGAAAACAGCACGCACGGCAATATGAGGAAACCCTACAAACCACAGCAAACGGCACGCCCTTCGATACCGCTTTACGTCACAACCAAAAACAAAACAGGCACGAACCGCGTTGGTTTCGTGCCTGTTTTGTAAGCATTTATTTAATATTCTGGAAATCTGAATAAACAGGGTCTTTAGCACTTGTGCTTGTTTCGTCCCAAACAGGACGTATAGCACGAGCCTGTCCTTTACCGTTAAGACCTCCCAAAATCCATGTGTTTGCTCCGAAGAAGAAGTCGTCAGAGGTTCCCAAACGGTTGGTTAAGACCATATATTGACCGTATGCTCCTAAACCATAACCCATGTCACGATAGCCTATATCGCTTTGATGAACCATACGACGGCCTGTAATTGGCAGGAACAAACCTTTGTTGGCACGCACAAGTGCCGTAACATTAGTATACTTATAATAGGCTCTTACCTCTGTGGGAAAGCTTTAACACGTATACTGCCACTCGTTGTGAAGTAGCCACCATATACTATAGTACCCTTGTCGGTGTAGCAATAAGCTGGAATTGCATCTGCTTGATCGTACAGAGTCTTCATTTCTGTTTTGTTCGGTATACGGTATTTCTGATTGTTATTCATCGTATGATACCAAACAATATCACCAAATTGTGCCTGGCTTCGGTCTACTTCCCCAATAAAAATACCTTTCCAGGCATAGAATTTCTTGGTAGAAAAATCTTGGTCACCATACTGACCAGAACCCAAATTCAATGCTTCGGAAATATCTCCATAGCGGAAGAGGTCTAAGTCATTGGCGGTTTGCGTAGGCGCCGACTCAAATTGTGACGACTGCAACGTGCCACCTGAGCTAACCTCCGTGCGGTTATTGTCCAGCATTACCGCGCGGCGCGAAATCCACCACTGTGTAGGAGCAATACCCCAATAGCCGCCATTTTCAGGGCCATAGTGAATAAAGTTGCCCGTTGCCCATTTTACACCCTGTACCTCAACGTAAGGTTCACGCTCTACTTCCTGCATTTCCAGCAGGTCAGAATGGTGTTGGAAAAGCCACACTAATTTGACCCACCCTGGCAAGTATTTTAGACCCAGTAAAACGATTTATTATTGACCCACTAAATGCCCTGGTCGGGTGGGTCATTTTATTTCGCTATTACTTGGTAATATTCTTTGCTTTTATCTTTCTAAGACTCTCTCCAGTTAGTTCTATTTGATATGAGGTATGCACAATTCTATCTAGTACAGCATCTGCCACGGTAGGGTCGCCTATTGCATCATACCAGTTGTCTACAGGAAGTTGAGAAGATATGATAATCGACTTCCTTTCATGCCTCATCTTCTATAATATCAAGTAATATAGGACGCTCTTTTGCATCTACAGGTACAAGGAAGGCATCATCGAGGATTAACAAGCGACATCGCTCTATCTTCTTTAGCTCTGTTTCTAACGTTCCTTTGTTCTTGGCAACCTTAAGTGTCCCCAGCAGCTTTGACATGTTAGCATACATCGTTCTAATACCATTTTTACAAGCATGATAGCCTATAGTTGTAGCGATAAAACTTTTTACCAGTTCCTGATGAACCAGTAATAAATATATTGCGTCCTTGCTTGATAAAATCAAGTGAGAGTATTCTCTCCATTTTGTTTTGGCTAAGGTTGCGATTGATATTATAATCTATTTGCTCAGGATAGGTTTTATATCTAAACCCTGCTGATTTTATGAGTCTTTCAATGGCTGCTGCAGAACGATAGTCCCATTCTCGAGATAAGAGCCAAGATAAAAAGGCATCTGGTGTCATCGTATCTGCAATTGTAGTTGTTAGATCTTTCTTCAAAAGGCAGTTGCCATACCCGTAAGCCTCATTCTATGCATTAAATCAAGAGATAACTGATTCTTATCCATTTCTTGCACAATAGGTGCTGTCTTATTATTATTTAGTTCCATAGTTGTTTACTTTAATTGTTTGCTATTATTGGATAATTGCTTTGAGAAATAATCCTTGCCTCGTATGTTCTTATGAGTTTTTGGTTTATATTCAGGAGATAGCTCCATATTATCTTCATCCATAGATATATAGGGAGCATCATCACCCTTCTGTAGTATATCCTTTATCTCATTATAGCCATAGCGTCGTCCTTCCGAGGCACAGTTACAAGCTGCTACTAGACGAGCCATGCCATACTTCTTCTCCAGCGACATGATACCACGGCAAGAGCGGAAGGCTTTTGGTGGATATTTCATCTGCGTAGCGACTTCCTGAGATAAAGCAGAAGGATGTTGTCTATTTGCCCTGCCCGTTGATATATTTCCTCCAAACTTTTTCAAAGCTACCATGATGACCAGGAAGATTATGTGCATCTTTCTGTGAGTAGGTATAGGAGTATCATCTCGCTGATGGATGGTAACTAACTTTAACCCATAGTAGATTTTGAACATTGTCATTATCGTAAATAAGCTCCATACGTTTGCCGATATACTCTGTTGGAACACTATAACTATGCTTTCTTAGCATAACGAAGCTATTAGCCATGACAGTAGCAGACTTTCTAGACTTCATCTGATAGCGAGCGGTAGGAAGAGGACGAAGAAAATCTTTTTCCATTTCCTCAAATAGTTCTTGACGGGATTCCTTACGCCCACTCAATCTACGGCTGTTAAATGCTTCTAAAGATGTGCGTATAGCAACATTAAGTGATTCTAGATTATGGAAAAATTTGCCCTTCAATATCTACATATACCGACCGATACATTAGCTTTACAGCATTCTCAACCAGTGCCTTGTCCTTGGGACGGCGCACCCTAGCTGGATAAACAGCCATGTCATAAAATTCAGCCATAGCAGCGAAGTCGTCATTGATAACAGGCTCATTACGATCACTGCGGATAACGGCTGATTTTAAGTTGTCAGGCACAACAGCCTTGGGTACACCACCAAAGAAATGAAGAGCATTCTCGCAAGCAACGATAAGGTCTTCCTTCTTCTGCGACCACACTGCCTCGCAATAGGTGTAATGACTGCATGGAAGGGTAGCCACAAAAACCTCTACCTTCCGCACCTCACCCGTCTGTTCTTCGACTATCTCTAGCTTATCACCCTGCATAATCAATATACATCTGATCGCCAGCAAGGTGCTCTACATGTCCCTACGGCTCGTGTTTGACATCTGTAGGCATGGATTGCGTGTTTGAAAGTAGAATACTGGTAACCATTAGGATGAGTTTTTGAGATACCCGTGTGAAGAGATAAGATAGAAACACCCTTCTTGCTAAGCCGTTTCACATAATCAGGAACAAGTGCCTCTAACTCCAACTTGCGAGCAGAAGGCGGACGGTTACGAGAATGCCCATCTGAAAAACAAGTCCGCCAGCTTATCATCTGAAAGCGACAGAATTTGCTCCATGGACAAGCCACTTTCTTGGAATTTACGGACATACTTGCGGAGGGTGTTACGAGATATATGGAAAGTACTAGAAATACTTCTATTCCCATACCAGATGCGTAACAGCGCAATAAATTCTTTAATTTTTGTCATATAAATAATAGTTTTATGTTTTTAATGCCGGCCAGGGCAGTAACACTAAAACTACAAAAATGACCCTAAAAAAACTAGCGTTTCAAAGGGTCATTCTTATTTTGGTGAGGTGGGTCTCATTATTTTAACCTTACTGGGTCTAAAAATACTTGCCAGGGTGGGTCAAATTAGGTGGCTTTTCCAGGTGTACCCTGTTCACGTCAAAGGTTAAAGAGGCAAACTCTTTCTTGTAACACGTGTTGCCTACATAGGCCATAACCAGCACGTTTTTGTAGGTTCCGGGCAACATCGCCACGTAAGTGTACTTGCCTCCTGCCGACGAAATTTTTGTGCCCGCGGCAGGATTGATGACAATATTCATGCTTTCGTCGGTGAGGTTGTGCTCTTCAAACTTGCCCGTTCTCAAATTAAACACATCGCTTCCTTCACATTCGAGATGTAAACTGAATCGATATGGGTCAGAATCTGGTTGCTGTTATCGGTAAAGCGCAGGCCCCATATCGAAATAATACGTTCCATGCTGCCTATGCTTACGTTTACATTGGTGCCCTGAATGCTCGACGGCCTTTTGACCTTTTCCACTGATAATCGAAACGCCTGCCGATGGTTTCGGGTGTTCCGTCCTGCCGTGTCATATTCAGTTCTGCACGATTTGTAATATATCGCTGGCGTCATCGGTAGTAGTCTATGTGCTTACCTTCGTCCTCGTTACAGGCGTAATGGCGCGAAGAACCTGTCGAGGCCACGCCGGGATAGAAGAAACACAGGTCGTTACTGGTTTTCAAACTGCCCGAACGGGGCTTTATCTCACCCCTGAAAAAGGCTCCCTGCCCGCGCCCGGACTTTCAATCATGCTGCAATCGGCCTGTGTGCTGCCGGTACTGTCGGCCAGAACAAATGCTATCATTTTGTCGCCGTCGAGCCATGTCGATGTCAGCCCTCTGGGATTGTCGCTGCTTATGCCCAGTGCTTTGCTGAACCAGCCACGGTTGGTGCTGCTGCCGCCTCTACGGTACATGGTAGGTGCGCAGGTTTTTCACTGCCGGCCGGCGTCTTTTCCAGCTCATCGTGCTGGCGGGCCGTAAACAGAGAGCCTGCCGTTATGCAAAGGGCGGCTGTCAGAAATTTTTGTATTGTTCATCATCTTAAATGGTTATTTCTGCAACCGCACGCCTTATTCGGCACTGTCATCCTACGCATGCTGTTTTGCATTACCCATCCTGCAAACGGGTTCGGCGTAGAGCCGTTGCCTCCGTAGGATCTCCACCCTCAACAGGGTTGGTAGTGGCTGCACTGATGGTTAATAACTGTTCCTCAATTTTTAAAGCATACAAACGTTGTTGCAGGCTCGAATAAATGTTTTCTGCATCATAAACCTATATCTTACTACTATTTTCGCCTGTGATAAACATGGCAAGCAAACAAAACCTGAAAATGAAATCTGCCTGCCCTTAAAAAGCAACTACCGATAATATCGAATGCAAAGGTAGGCGGTTTGATAAGGCCGTCACAAACGGTATGTTCATTATTTTAATATTTAATAACACACAGATTGTTATTTTTATATTTTTAATTATAAGTATGCAAACAAAGGTGCTCCTGCTGCATGAAAATACCGTGCCAGGGTTGTTTTTCGCCGAATATGCGTGTATTTCGTACGGCAGCATTGCGCGATCATTATTTTCAATACCTTCGTAAGCTCATCAACACGATATTTTCATGAACACCTCCAGCCATATTGCCGTCATGGCGGCGGCGCAGCGGGTTTCCTTTGCTGCCATAACAGCCCGGCAAAACCAACAGCCACGCCGAAGTGGTTATTTTTGAAAAGACGAGCCGTGTGCTGGCAAAAGTGGGCGTTTCGGGCGGCGGACGATGCAACCCGACGAACAGCTTTGCCTGCATTACCGACCTGAAACAGGTGTATCCGCGCGGTCACCGCCTCGCGAAACGGCTGTTCAGGCAGTTCGACGCACCGCGATACGTACGAATGGTTTGAACGGCATGGGGAGTGCCACTGGTGACGCAAGCCGACCACTAGTGTGTTCCCCAGGGCGCAGACGATCGCAGGCTATCAACTGCCTGACGAGCCAGGCCTGACAAGCTGGGCATCGGCACGGTAACACAACACGCCATGAAGGCCGTTACCCTCAACGGCGAGAAGGAAAGCTGAAAAATAGAGTTTACCGACAAGCTCCACGCCTTTTTGACAAGGTAATTGTTACCACCGGGGGCGCACCCTTGCGCCGCAATCTGGAACCCACGCGCTTACAGGGCACGGACATTATTGCACCTGCACCGTCGCTCTTTACGCTGAACGTACCCGACAAGGCCTTTACAAACCTCATGGGAATGTAGTCAACCCCGTAACGCTTACCCTCTGCATCGACGAAGTTCAAGGCCTGGGGCCGCTGCTTTACTACCCACTGGGGCATGAGCGGACCGGCTGTATTGAAGCTATCGGCCCACGCAGCGCGCGATACGCTTTTACGAAAAATAACTATCGCTGCCAATGTGGCCGTCAACTGGATAAACGAAACCCATGCCGCCGTGGTTGAACGCAGCTTGCACAACTTATTCAGTTGAACGGGAGAAACAAATGGGCGCCGTTGCGCCCTGTCAGCTTACCAGCCGACTGTGGATTTACCTGCTCGGCGAGCCGGTTTAGACGCACACCGGCGGTGGGATGAGCTGGGACGCAAGGGCCTGAACAAACGCTGAAACGCTTTACCAACGACATCCACGCCATACAGGGGCGCGGACGCTCAAAGACGAGTTTGTAACAGCGGCGGAATAAGCCTCAGAGCCTCGATTCCAGCACATTGGAGAGCAAGGTATGCCCCAACTTGCATTTCGCCGGCGAAGTAATCGACATCGATGGTATTACAGGAGGGCTTCAACCTGCAGGCCGCATGGACAACGGGTTATGTAGCAGGACGGGCGGCAGTAAACGCTATAAGCCCTGCAAAATAAAAAGGGCTATGCCTACTGGTAGGCGTTGTAATTAAATTCCAATTTGCCCTGAACCATAATCTCCTGAAGAACATCAGGCATCACACCACGCCCTTTAAGCTCCAGCGAACGACAGCTTTTTAACCGGGGAATATGAATCAACTCTTCTATACAGTTAAGATAATTGTCAACCACCTTTTTGCACAACATACGTTTTTCAAGGCATCGGCTTTTTACCTTGTTCATCAACTGCCCGACGGCCTCTTCTGTCTTCACAACAAACGTTACAGGGTATCGTTCAACCTTATCAATATCGAGGATACTTCTCCTGAAATCAAGCGTTTCGGTTACCTGAAAAAAGCGTCCTAAAGGCTTCATAACGAAATCAATGCCCCCGTCATTAGCATTTGTCCTGCCTGTTTTTATAAAGCCGGAGATAATCAGATTTGAGTGTATTTACATCAGGTGCAAAACCCCAATATATCTTAATATCGCGGTAATAATATTTCAAGATGGCATAGCTTACTATCTCAAAAAGCCTTGCATCAATGTTCGGTGCAAGAAGAGACGTGATAAAATCGGCCACCTTTTTACCATCTTCGGCATTGATTTTCTGCATGCTTTCGCACTGATCAATAAATTGTTTAAAAGCATTTTGCTTTACCTCAACATAATGGTCGATGATATTCAACAGGTCGGAAGCAATATTATACACATGCCGTCCAACCCCGATTTTTAAATAGTTTTCATTAAACCAGTATCTTTGAGTGCCCAAATCGCGCATAATTGGCGGCACGCCTGCCTGCATAGGGAAGTACTTAAAGAACTCTTCGTTCATGCGTGAATTAAGTGCATGGTTCTGAAGCTTGGCACCAAAGGGAAGCTCTCGTTGCCTGTAAAGCTATAAAAGATATTTGAGTATACAACACAAAATACTGCCGAAGTGCAAAACCAAAGACCTGTTTTTCTGAAAGAAGCGTAATGACCAATGTGCACAATAAATGGGGTGACACAGGCTCCATGCCTTTTCATAAAAACGTCATTAACGACATTTTTATCGAAATGCAAATACAAGAATTATTGCGATAACAGGCAAGTGATGGTTCATAAAAATGTCATTTGTGACAGATTGATGAAATGTATTACGTGGGCGTGAGGACGTATTCCTCACCCTTTACCAATCGCTGCAGGAAGAATCATAGTAAGAGCGAGGGAGGCTTGGGCGGCTATGGGTGGCGAATAAGGCCGCAGGGGTTATGAGGTTACGCTTAAATATTCTTCAATCTGGATTTTAAATGCACAGCCTTTGTCACCGTAAAGGTCATCGTTCGGCGGCCGCCAGCAGCGCTGCTGACGGCCGTCACACTACGCGTACGACGGCCGCCGAAAATGGTGACGGCAGCCGCCGAACACTCGTTTTTCTGCACAACACCGCATGGAATATAGATGGAATGGTGTTGCCATACAGGTGTAAACGACTTACAAACAGCACGCAGGCCCTGCGGCGACAAAACCATGACAACCTGCGCGCACTACGGCAGTAGCCCTGCCTGTGCCTCTGAACCGGCAGGGCGCACGACTTCAGGGCGTATAAAAACAAACGGAGGAATGCTACACTACCCCCGAAAAACAACGAGACGCACGACTTCAGGGCGTATAAAACAAACAGGAGAATGCCACACTACCCCCGAAAAACAACGGGGCGCACGACTTCAGGGGCGTATAAAAACAAACGGGAGAATGCTACACCACCCTGAAAAGCAACGTGGCATGCAGCCTTGAGGTTGCATGCCACGCACAATATACAGGGATAAAAAGGTTATTTTATGCCGTCAAAAAGCATAGTAGGGGGTGTCGGTTCGTCCGTCGTCGGTCTCCAGAACAGGACGTATGGCGCTGGCCTCGCCCTTAGCAATGCCTTTGAACTGCCATCGGTTTGTACCAAAGAGGAACGTGTAGGCATAGTCGGGGAACGACGAGGTTGACGTTGCATACTGGCCGAAGGGGTCGCTGCCCCACGTCATATCGCGCGTATCCGATGATGCTGTATCCTGTCATGCGGCGCCCGGTAATGGGCAGGAACAGGCCTGCCGGCACGCACAAAAGCCGTTACATTGGTATACCTGCCATGGTCTTTTACCTTGGTGGGGAACGTTTTTGATGCGTGCTCCAGAGGTATGCGTGGTAAAGTATGCACCGTAAACCACGGTTCCCTTGTCGGTATAGCAGTAGCCAGGAATAACGTTTGCCTGGTTAAAAAGGGTTTCCATCTCGGCCTTGTTCGGCATACGGTACTTCCTGTGGTTGTTCATGGTGTAATACCATACGATGTCGCCATAGCGGGCTTGTTCCTTCCTACGATGCTTGTGATAAGCGGACGGTCGTTGTTCCAGAACGTTTTTCCAATGTCAGTATTCTTTGCTTTATAGTCGGCCATTCTCAAATTTAGGGCGTTTACAATATTGCCATAGCGGAAGAGATCGTCGTCGTCGGTAGTCTGTACAGGGCCGTCTTCAAACTGTGACGACTGCCATAGTCCGCCCGAAGCGACGGGCTTGCGGTTGCTTCCCAGCTGTACGGCCCGGCGTGAAATCCACCATTGTGTGGGCGCTATTCCCCAGTAGCCGCCGTTTTCGGGCCCGTAATGGATAAAAGTTACCTGGTGCCCATCTGATGCCCTGAACGGGAACGAAGGCCTTCGGCTTCACTTCTTCCATCTGAAGCAGGTCGGAATGGTAGGCCTTGTCGGCGTCGAAGCTCAGCCGTGCAAATTCTTTCTTCTAGCATTTGTCCCTAACATACACCATCACCATGACGTCGTTGTACTGGTCGGGTATCAGTGCCACGTAGGTATACTTGCCTGCTGCCGACGATATTTTACGGCCGGCGGGAGGGGTAAGCACAATATTCTGTGCCTCGTCATCGGGATTGTTCCTGAGGAACTGGCCGGTAGCGAGGTCGAAAACGTCTGTCGACTTGACGTTTGAAATGTATACCGAGTCGATGTTTGTGAGGATACGGTTGTTGCTGTCGGTAAATCTCAGTCCCAGAAAGCCACTACACGCTTCATGGCACCGATGCTGATGTTGAGGTTTGAGCCGTCAACCCTCGACGGATTAGCCTTTTTCCACTGGAAGTCGAAGCGCTCGCCAATGGTCTCCGGCGTGCCATCCTGCCTTGAAATATTCAGTTCTACCTGCGAGGTTATGTTGTTGGCGGCGGCATGATAGGTTTGTTGACCATCCTTGGTTTCGGTTACGGGCCTGATGGTTCGCGACGTGCCGAGGGTGGCTTTGCCGGGATAAAAAGAAGGCGATGGCGGTTGAGGTGGTGAGGGGTTTGTTCTTGTTTGCCGTGATGCTCCCGGTAAACAGTGAGCCTCTTCCCTTGCTTGCGCTGAGAAGTTTTGAATATTCGGTGCTGCGGTTTGCGCTGCCGTCGGCAATGACAAACGCCCCTTACGTCGTCGTTTTCAGTCCACTCTGAATGGAGGGCCTTGAGGCTTCCGGGCACTGTTGACAGGGCACGCGACGTGGGTTCCTGCGGCTGGGCCGCGGTGGCACTGGCGGTAACGTGATACACCTGCACGCTGGTGGCTGTGGCAGATGCGCTGTCGCTGATGTCGTCGCCGCAAGCCGTGAGCAGCGATACCGAAAGGCCCGTGAGGGCTATCCATAACATTTTTGTATTTTTCATTATCCTGTTTGTTTTTGTATTATGCAATAAGTTGTCAGCATCGGGGAGGGATGCGGGGGGCAATGGCGGCGGTTGCGCCCGGCCCTTTTCAACGTTTGTAACTCGTAGGCAGCAATGTGCCCGAATGTTCGCCGGTAAATACCGGTTGTGTTTTCACGATTTTGCGAGAGGTGGGCAGCGCGGTGCCTGATGCTCTGGCGGTGAATACCAGGTTGCGTTTTAAAAATTTTGCGAATCGTCGGACACGTTTTCCCAAAGGCCCTGCTTGGCATTTCCAAACTGACTAAAGGGATTAGGCGTAGAACCATTGCCGCCGGTGGGGTCGCCTCCTCCGCAGGGTCGGTAGTGCTGCCGCTTATTGTGAGCAAAGTTTCAGTGTTCTCCATTCGCACGCAAAGGGTGCAGGGTTTGCAATAATTCTTTTCTTCATCATCATTTTGTCGTCGTTTTGCCTGAGCGCGCCCTGTCCTGAAAAGAGCGCGTCTATATGATTTATTTTTAAATTATAGTTATCCTGTGGGGCTTATGTTTCCCTTTATCGAAACATGCCCCTTTTATTTTGGGAGTGCAAAGGTACAATTATTTTTCCAAAAACTTTGTAATGTTTATAAATCAATAAAAGTTTTTAAGAAAACGTACTTTTTGCTGCCTTTTCTACACATTTTCATACCCTGATGTGCAAGGAAAATTCCTTTTTCTACTTGTGTATGCTGCAAGCGATAGGCACATGCTCCCGGGCTCTTTTTCTGGCAGCACGGCACTGTTTTACCGCCAGAAGATAAGCAGAAAAAGCCTGCAAACAAGCTGGAAAACCATTTGTTGCCAGGTGGACGGCATGCGCAGCCGACGAGGATGCCACCGCCTTCGTTAATGTATCATATAGTAACGGCTCGTGCCATACACGCATCTGGCGAAAGCTGGCCGCAAGATAAAGCGCGGCGATGTGTGGTAACAGCTCGTACCATACTTGCATCTGACGAAAGCTGGCCGCAAGATAAAGCGCGGCGATGTGTGGTAACAGCTCGTACCATACTTGCATCTGACACAGGGGACACGACCTGCATTTACGATACATCACATCGGTTTTTGCAGGTTATTATTACGGCGTATATTAGAAAAAGGAGACTGAATTTCCAATATATCATGTTGGTTTTGTCATGGAACGGGAGGCGTAAAAGAACAAGAAATGCAAGCTGCCGTAACCAGAAATTGCAGTACAGGCGTTGCGATGACAGCATAAACGGTACACAACTGCACGCCCAGATGCTACGAGGTATGTTGCAATGATGTTGCGATGACAGCATAAACGGTACACAGCTGCACGGCAGCGAACATGAAATTCAGGCACAGCCAAGCGAGAGAACAAGCATTACCAATACACGGCTGCACGGCAGCGAGCGGGTAATTTCGGCACTATCGTGATGAGATTACGGCACTATTGCGATGTAATTACGGCGTAAACAGCCCTGTTTTTGACGAAAAAGCGGCTCGATTACGGCGTAAAGGCACAACGATTACGACGTAAAGACACGATGATTACGACGTAAAGACACGATGATTACGGCGTAAAGACCCGACAATTACAGCGTAAAAGCGTAACGATAATACCGTGGTAGCAGCGAAAATTGAACCCCCACCCTATGATAGCAGGGGTATAATGACGGGAAAAAATAATAAATAAACGGAGAGTGGGCGCCACAATGAACCGCAGCCCACACCGTCATGCCGATACGTCATAGCAAGCGTGTAATGACACATTTTGCAGCACAATGGCAGCCGCTTCCCAACAGCATGCAGCCACAACACAGGGGAAAAGCGAAGAGAACCGGAGAGAAAAATAACGATAACAACAGTCTGAAAAGCCCATATTAATAACGTAGTTATTAATACATAGCAAAATAAATGTAAAGGAAAAAGAGCATACTCCCTATTTGTCGCCAAAATGCACGTTGAGAAAAAACAAAATATTCCCTATTTGTCGCGCAAAGTATGTAACAATCTGTATAAAAGCATGATATAAAACAAACAGAAGTAAGCATAAACCTGCTGCCTTTACTTTCCAGACAATAGAATAAGGAACAAAACAGATTAATAATGTAAAAGCTTTAATCATAAAAAGCCATAAGAAGCTCCCTATTTGTCGAACACATGTTCCCAAAAATGTCGCCGAGGGTTCAAAATATGTTCCCTATTTGTCGCAACAACCTTACTAATTTGTCGCACCAATATTCCCTATTTGTCGCACCATGTTACTAATTTGTCGCAGTTTGCACGCGGTAATTATTGGTTATCAGCAGGTTACATTGCCTCTACTAATATATGATACTAATGATATTACTAAAGATAATCTAAGCACTTGAAAAATTTAAAAATAAAAGCAGTTTTTCTCTTTTTTGATTCCTTTTTCTCATACGCATCTCCCATACTGTGCGTTTTTCTCTTTTTCTTGCGTGTACCCCTTTTTATTCTTTTTACATATTTCTTTTTATTCCTGTCAGTCTCTCTTTTTCTTTACATTGCGTCTCTCTCTTTACGTTATTCGTCTTTTTCCTTGTGTGCGTATTTTTCGTTTTTCCAGTGCCCGTTTTTCCTTTATTTTTCACGCCTTTTTGGGTTTTCTTCTTCATTTTTCGTTCCTCGCTACCGTTTTTGCATTTCTCAGCTCCATTTTCAGTCTTTTTTCGCTTGATGACCTGCCTGCTGCTGCTTTTTGCTGCCGTTTGTTACTTGTTTTTCCGTTGATATTTACCTGTTTTGTCGCCACAGCATACTTTCCTTCCGTCTACTGTCAACATTTCCTCCTTTATATTTGTATATATTTAAATATAAATATATCACAACAAATAATTAAATATATAAACACGTATTTAAATATGTGTGTATATAAACGTTTAGTTAAACAAATACTTATATAATTATATCTTTAAAGCAAATATTTTGCACTAAATGCCCTTTTTAGTCTGTATACTTCGTGTCATGCCGTAAATCATTATATTTTAAATATCTATATATTATTATATGTTTATGTGTATATATAATTATTTGTTTACATCTTTAATGAAATATATGTTTATATTAATGTGGAAATATAAATGATTGAATATATTTGTAAAATAAACAAATATACATTTTTATATATGAATATTTTCCATAAATATATACTTAAACAAATAATAAGATAATTATATAAATACGTTTTAATATGTTTATATCTATAATTAAATATATAAATAAATTTATACGTATTTATCTGTTTATATGTTTATTGATTTCTGCAAATACTTGATTATAAGCCACTTATTTTGCTATTCGTTTGCTGGCTTATGTCTTTTGATGCGAGCCTTGCCCTGTGTTGTTCCCCTGTCCTGCTGCGTATTTGTTTGTATAAATAGATAAAAATATGGATAAGTTAAAATATGAATATATAAATAATTTAGCAGTTAAATATATAAATAAATAAAAAGTATGTGTATGCCTAAATATAAATATATAAACATATTAATAAGTAAAAGAATAAAAGAATTAAAAAGTATATAGAAATATTTGTGATATAGATAAAAATGCCTATATTTGCAAAATATAAAAATTGATTCATATAAAAAAATGTGTTTGTATAAACGCTTGAAAATATGAACAAACATTTGATTCAAAAACAATAAACCATTATATAATAAGGTATGAAGAACCATAAGATAGTGTTCGCAAACCAGAAAGGCGGCGTGGGAAAGTCGACGTTGTGCATGCTCTTCGCCAATTATCTGGCATGGAAAAACAGGATGTGTGCCTCATTGATACCGACTTGCAGAAAACCATCATGATGCAGCGCAAGAAAGACCGCGAGATTTACGAAGACATGGAAGAACCCTACACCGTACAAGACTTTGACGTGCAGGACCCCGAACTGATGCAACAGCTGATGGAATCGGCGTCACAAACCGAAGGTTTCGTGCTCTTTGACTCGCCCGGTAATGTATCGGAAGACGGACTGGTGCCCATGTTTACAGGCGCCGACTTCATTATCTGCCCCTACGAATATGAGGAAAAGACACTCGACTCGACGGGAACGTTCATACAGGTCATCAATGCCCTGAGGCAAACAACACCTGAAAATGAGCGCACGGCTGTTCTTTGTTCCCAACCGTATTGACGTAAGATTGGTACTGCCGACGAGCTTCGCATGTGGAAACAGACGGATGCCATCTTCAAACAGCTCGGTTCGGTAACGCCACGCATTACGGCACGGGCCTCGTTAAAGCGCATCAACACCTTTGAAATAACCGCTCCGCAGCGCGATGCCGTAAAGGCAGCGTTCGACTTTATGATACGGCGCATGAAAGACGATTAGGCAACCCCCTCTCCTGCTCCCGCACGGTACACCTTACGGCCGTTGCAAAACAGCATTTGCAGCAGCCTGACAACAGGGGAAAACAAACAAACTCCCCATGAACAGACAACAGTAGCGGAGCAAATACAAATCAAAGAACAGATAAAAAAATATAATAAAAAAGGGAGAAATACAACACAGGCTGTATATAAATATATAAATAATTAAACGATTAAAAAAATATAAAAAGTATAAATAAATTTTTCAGATATTTTTTTCCCTTTATCCATGCCCACACCGTCATACCACGCTGTAACGGCATGAGAAGAAGAGAATACTGGAAAGCTAAAATCCGTTTCAAAACTATGGCAAAGAAAAAGACAAGCGTTCTCCTTCCGGGAGGAATCCAGGGATTAGTGCACGACCTGCAGAACGGAAAAAGCAATTTTGCACCGAAAGTGATTGAAACCACCGTTGACGACGACGATGACGAGCCACAGCCTCTGAAAGCTGAAGAAAACACGACAAAAACGGCAATCGCCGACAAAAACGTGAAAACTTCTGATACACAGCACGATAATACATCTGAAGCTACGGCAGAAGACATACGTCAAAACCACACAAAACCCGAAAGGCCATATGGCGAATATGTTGATAATGAGCCAAATAGGGTAGAGGACAGCCTTGTTGAAATTCAGCCTGCAAAGGCTGCCGTTTCGAGCGCACAGCCTGCAAAGCAGTACGGATGCTCCCAAAAAACGCCGAAAATGAAGCCCTGAAAATGCTCCCGTACGCGGCAGGAAGCCCAAGGAGAACACCATGCGCGAGTATCATATCGTAAAGGACAACTCGGCTGATTCGTGGAACTGTTCCTCGATATGGCTACACAATACAAGAACGGAGGCGGCAAGCTGGCTACCATTTATATTGATGAGAGTTTGAAAAACGTGCTCGACCGCATGAAATATGCCGGACAGGAGAAGCTCTCTACGTCGGCCATCCTCTCCAGTATCGTTGCCCGCTTCGTGTATGATCACGAAGATGAAATCAAAAAGGTGCTGTATTCCGATTTGATGTAAACCGTCGGGTTCTGCACTTTGGGCGGCATCAAGCACGAAAAACTTGCCTTTACCTGCCACGACAGTGCATGAGAGGCGTGGGAAAAAACAGTTCATCAGCCCTGCGTTGAAAACAGCAATGGCCGGAGGGTCAGGCACAGTATCTTCAGGCAGGCAGTAAAATGATAGTGAGCATACTGCGGCATTGCAGTTATGACAATGCGGGAAACAGAACGGTTTCCTGAAATAAATTACAGCTCATACCGGTATGGTTTTATACAGGTATGAGCTGATGTTTCTGATACGGGCCGGCGTTTATTCGGTGCTTGCAGGGCGGTCCGGCGGGGTGCCGGCGTAACGATGTGCTAAAAAGAATGAACGGTATATATCGATAAGTGTGGAGAGCTGTTGCAGCTTTGTGTCGATAAGCTCCATCTTACAGTCTAACTGTTCGCGCTCGCTGTCGATTACTTCCAGATAGGTTGCCCTGTTGTTCAGGTATAGTTTCTGGGCTGCAGAGACGGCCCCTCACGAGCGCATCGTTCTGCTTTTTGCTTGAATTGCTGGAGCAGTTTAAGATTGGAAATTCTGGATTGCAGGGTATTCGTCTCAGCGAAGGCAGTAATCAGCGTTTTGTCGTAATTATACAACGCCTCTATCTGGAGGGCGTCGGCCTGCGAGAAATTAGCCTGAATAGCCTTCTTGTTGATAAGCGGAGCAGTGAGTCCGCCGATGGCATTGAATACCAGCGACTCGGGTAATCTGATCAGATATTTGGGATTAAAGGCATCCAGTCCGATGGCAGCAGATAGATTAAACGATGGCAGAAACTCCTTTCGTGCGGTTTCTACGTCCCATCTGGCGGCCTTAAGCTCGTGTTCTGCCTGCACAACATCAGGCCGCTGCAACAAAAGTTGCGCCGGCAGAGAGTACGAAACAGCAGGCATTGGAAGTTCTGAAAAGTCGACCTTTGTGCGCGTTATGGTCTGTGGAAAACGGCCTGCAAGCAGGTTCAAATTGTTCTCGGTTTCAACAATCGACTGGCGCAGCAGGTATTCATCGGCCTGTGCTTTGGCCAGTTCGGCTTCGAACTTCTCAACGGCCAGCTGTGTATCGGCGTCGGCTTCTTTCTGAATACGTGCAATTTTTACGGCGTTTTTCTGCAGAGCGATATATTGCTGCATCACGTCTAACTTATAGTCGAGGGCCAGCAGCATATAATAATTTTTCGGCCACATCGGCTACGAGCCTGCTTTTTACGGCGCGTTGTCCGGCCTCAGAAGCGAGGTACCGCTCCACGGCTGCCTTCTTTCCGCTGTTTAGTTTGTTCCATAAATCTATGGTCCAGTCTACTTGTATCGACGGAGCTAAATCAGGGTATTACGGTTGGAATCTGGCGGCCGGGCGTTATATCAGTGCCCACATTGCCGGCTCCTTCAGCGGTGTATCGTCCTACCTTTGAAACTCCCGCTCCAATATTTGCCGTTATGGAAGGCAGCAGGCACCCTGTTTTGAGGCAATGGCACTTTTGGCTGTGCCAGCTCCTGTAACGTAATCTTCAGGTCGCGGTTATTTCGCAGAGCAGTATCTACGAGAGCCTGGAGAGCAGAATCCTGAAAGAAGTTCCGCCATGCCGGCGATATGGTTGTGCTGCTGTCGGCAGATAGTGCAGAGCAGCGAGGCCTTAAGCGTATCGCGGGGCAGGGTAGCCTGCGGTGTCTTGCAGGCGGCAAGAACCAGCAGGGTAACCATAATGGCCAGTACATGATGTATCTTATTGCTTGTCGTCATGAGAATTTTCATTTAGCGGTTTGTTCGTATAGCGTTTGTCCTTTTCTTCACTCAGCGGCTTGTCTTTCTGATAATGTACCAGCTTTTCGGCCATTCCTGCGAAGATATAGTACAGTCCCGGGATGAGCAGCAGCCCGCCCAGCGTACCGATAAGCATGCCTCCCACGGCAGCAGTGCCGATGGTTCGGTTGCCCACGGCGCCGGCTCCGAGGCAAAACACCAGTGGCAACAGGCCGGCAATAAAGGCAATACTGGTCATCAGGATAGGGCGGAAGCGTGCTACGGCAGCCGAAATGGCCGCCTGTTCAATTCGCTCTCCCGCATTCTTGCGCTGAACAGCATACTCAACCATCAGCACGGCGTTTTTCCCTAACAAACCAATAAGCATGACCAAAGCTATCTGGGCATAGATGTTATTCTCCAGTCCGCAGACCTTCAAAAAGAGAATGCGCTAAAGATACCTACCGGCAGGAATATAATGACGGGCAGTGGCAGCAGGAAATTCTCATATTGGGCCGCCAGAATAAGATAGACAAAGACAAGGCATACCACAAATATGATGATCGCCGTGTTACCTTGTTCGGCTTCGTCTTTTGATATACCGGCCCAGTCGTAATCGTATCCTTTGGGCAGTGTGCTCTGTGCAACCTCCTGAATAGCCCGTAATGCCTGACCGCTTGAATAGCCGGAGGCCTGTGCTCCTGTAACTTCCGAGGAATTATAAAGATTATGTCGCGTAATCTCACTCATGCCATACGTTTTTTGAAAGCGACATGAAGTCGGCATCAGGCACCATTTGTCCATCTTCGTTCTTACTGTAAAGTTGCAGCAGGTGTTCCGGGAAATCACGATATTGTGGAGCTGCCTGCACAATTACCTTGTAGGGTTTTTCCAAACCGAATGAATCCCGTCTGATAATCAGAACCTATCAAAACCGACAGGTTATTCAGAGCCTTGCCGGGCTTTAACTCCTTTTTGTAAGGCTTTTTCGTCGTCAACATGAAGCATGTACTGGGGGAAACTTGCCGAGTAGAAAAGTAAAGGCATTACCAATTTCAGGCCGCTTGTTCAGTTCTTTTTACAAACTCTTTGCTCACGCGCTCCATTTCATGATAATCGTTTTTCCCCGTTTTGTCCAGCAAACGAAGCTCAAATCCGCTGGCAGCACCATAGCCGGGAATAGACGGCGGTTCAAAGAAGTCGATGTTTGCCTGCGTAATGCGTGCGCATTTCTTTTTCCAGATCGCTGATAATTTCCTTTGCCGTTCGTTTGCGGTGTTTCCAGTCTTTCAGGTTAATCAGGCAGCTTCCTGAATTGGCACTCGTCCCTTCGGAGAGATTTCAAAACCTGCCAGTGACGAAACACCTCGACACCCTCTTCCTTTTCAGCAATATCGAGCAGCTGCTGTGCTACGGCATTTTGTACGTTCTATGGTAGCACCTGGGAGTTTCAATCACGGCGTAAATCATTCCCTGGTCCTCTTGTGGGATGAATCCTGAAGGAAGCCCCATGTTTATCCAGTATGCCAGTGCGCAGAATGCCACAATTACAATCATGGTAAAAGCCTTCAGGCGTACGGTATGCCGTATGAGGGCGTTCATATTTTCGGCTGCCTGTATCAAACCTGGCGTTGAAGTGTTGCAGGCTTCGTCCTATGAATCCTAATTTTACATGGTTCTCCTGTTCCTTGGTCAGGATAAGTGCGCACAGAGCCGGAGTAAGTGTTAGTGCTACGAAACCGGAGAAGAGGATGCTCGATGCCATCGTTATTGAAAAACTGACGATAGAACATTCCTTCAGGGGCCACCCATGAAAGCTACGGGAATAAATACGAGGCCATGACCAGAGAAATGGCGATGATGGCACCGCTAATTTCCTTCATGGCCTTTTCAGTAGCTTCAACAGGTGAAAGCCTGTTGCGCGACATTTCAACATTAACGGCCTCAATTACCACAATGGCATCGTCTACAACAATTCCAATTGCCATGACCAGGGGCAAAGAGAGAAATCATATTCAGCGTTATATTGAAAGCCAGCATTGCTATGAAACTGCCCAACAATGATATGGGGACAGCCATGATGGGGATAACGGAGGCGCGCCAGTCTCCCAGGAAAATAAACACCACGATAGCCACTAACACAAAGGCTTCGAACAAAGTGTGTATCACTTTCTCGATACTTGCATCCAGGAATCGGCTAATATCATAGCTTATTTCGTAGTGCATTCCCTGGGCATGTCTTTTTGCAGACGGCTCATGGCCTCCTTAACTTTGGTAATCACGTTGCGTGCATTGCTGCCATAAGCCTGTTTAAGGGTAACGGCAGCCGAGGGCCGTCCGTTCAGGGTTGAGTAAATATCGTATACTTCATTTCCCAGATGAACGTCGGCAATATCCTTCAAGCGTACAAAAACTACCATCGCTGTTGCTCTTAATGATGATGTTTTTTTATACTCTTCTTCTGTGGTATAGCGTCCCGGATACTTCAATACATACTCCTTAACCTGTGGACGCAGTCCGCCGCTTTCGCCCAGTTTTTCCCGGCGAAACCTCTATATTCTGGTCTTCAAGAGCATCACTCACGTCGTCGGTAGACAGGCCGTAGGCAATCATCTTGTCGGGATGCAGCCATACGCGCATCGCATAATTGCGCGTACCGAGAATATCCAAATCGCCAACGCCGTCAACACGCAGCAGCTCTGGAGATATGTTGATGTCAAAATAATTAAAGAGAAATCCCTGGTCAACCCTGGGGTCGTCACTGTAAAGATTGATATACATAAGTATATTAGGCTCTTCACGTGATATTTTAACGCCCTCGCGTATAACCTCCGGCGGCAGTTTGTTTGTAGCCGATGATACTCGGTTCTGCACGTTCACGGCATCGACATTGGGGTCGGTGCCCAGCTTAAACACAACGTTAAGCTCGGCCTCACCGTCGTTTCCGGCATCGCTTTCAATATACTTCATGCCGGGAACACCATTCAAAAGCCTGTTCCAGCGGAATGATAACCGACTTTACCAACAGCTCGTTATTGGCTCCCGGATAATCGGCAATTACGTTTACCTTAGGAGGAGAAATGGAAGGAAACTGTGTAATGGGAAGATTGAACAGCGACAGAATTCAATAAAGGCAATGACCAGTGATACAACAATCGACAGCACTGGTCGGCGAATAAATATCCTGAACATTCTTAATCAGCGTTTAGTTTATCCAACTTCATTGATGCTTGTGGCGAAATAACAGACAGGCGAACCTTGTCTCCATCGTTTACTTTCTGTATGCCGTCAATAAGATAACGGTCGGTAGCCTTCAGTCCTGAGCCTACGACGTAGGCTCCCGTCAGTTCAGCATCAATCTTAATAGCCCGCTGATGTACAATGTTGTTTTTGTCTACTACAAATACATATTTGCGGTCTTGCTGTTCATAAACGGCTTCCTGTGGAATCAGCATGGCTTTCTTTTTCTGGACAAAAAGTTTGATTGTGCCCGTTTCGCCGTTTCGTAACAGATTGTCAGTGTTGTCAAAACCAGCACGAATGGCGATGGTACCCGTTGAGCTGTCAAATTGTCCGCCGATGTCCAGTATCTTTCCTTTTGCCGGGAACACGTCACCATTAGCCAGCACAAGCTGCAGCGGGGCTTGCGAATATCGCTCCGGATGAAGGCGGAAATCCAGATAATCGGTTTCTGAAATATTGAAGTAGGCAAACACCTTCCTGTTGTCTGACAAGTCAGTAAGCAGGCTTCCCTCATCTATCAGACTTCCTGTTTTTGCCGGGTATGCGTCCCAGAATGCCCGCAAACGGAGCACGGATAATCGAGAGCCGCTTGTGCAGCATGGCCAGCTGATAATCGGCTTCGGCTTCTTTTAGTTTCGCCGCGGCCATGCGCTTTTGCATTGTTGAGAGCACTTTGTTATCCGTTAGTCTGGTTACATTCTGCAAATCTATTCTTGCCTGCTCTGCGGCAGCCCGTGCTTTGGCAATCTCCTCGTTTGCTCCGACAATTGCAATGCGGAATAGAGGCTGGCCGGCTTTTACAAACTGTCCCTCGTTAACATACACGTTCTGCAAGATACCCGCTTGCTGTGAACGTATTTCTATATTTCGTTGTGAAGCGATGTTTGCAACGTACGAACGTGGCGAGAGATGTCTTCTACTAATGGTGTGGTTGCTGTGTAAACGGTTTTTACCTGATTTTCTTTCTTTGATTGACAAGCGCAAAGAAAAAAATAAGGCGGCGAGACAAGTCAATTGAAATAAATTCCTCATGAATTAACGTGCGTACAATGAATTATAAATACCCTGTAAATATGGTGATTAGCGGAATTGTTTTAATATAAATGTATTGATATACAAATAATTACAAACAAAAAGTCGTTATGATCGCCGGGGACAAAGTTACTGAAATATTCAATACTATATATTACTTCAGCAAGTTTTTGCTGTAATAACCGTAAAAATATCAAACCTAAGCCTGATGGAGCACGACAAATACCAGCAGTATTTGTTGTGCAACGGATTCAGCAACGGGTTTAGTTGCAGGGTAGGGCAGGGGGCTTGTACCGATGTATAAGACCGGCCGTTATGATATTGAATGTAGATCTTTTAACTTTAGTAATCTTATTGGTGAGCACTATATGTCGTGATGAAAATAGTTACTTATGAGCATTGAATGATATATTCTATCCCATATTCATCGGAAACTATTTGAAGAAGATGATTAGATATTTTTTTATCAATACTGTTCTATTTGAAAAAAATAAAAAAATATCTGTAAATCAGCAGAACGGTATTTTGCATGGATAAAAGCCGTTGTAGTGGGTATTTTTATAGTTAAATTTACATTTTCTTATCTTTTTATCAAAATAAGTGATTACCTTTTACACTATCAATTTGTTGTAGTACACTTTTGTGGACATATTAGAAAGAACTGTGCCTCAATACTCGTAGAAATCTCCAAGTGCCAGAGTAAAACGCGGAATAGGGCGACTCATGTGAAGGGCTGTTTACCCCGTGTGCCTACTATAACGTTTGGTGATACTCATGTGTTAGTGTATAGTTTTTTTATTATACACATAATGGGACTCGTAAAATTTGCTAAAGAATGAGATTATTCATCTGCACAAACAATAGAATTAATTGGGTTGATTACTATAAAGCTTTTTTTCTATCTTTTTGATAGTTTTTAGGTCATTCCGTTTTAGAGCATGAACAATTAATATATTTCCTATTTTTTTATTTCATGTCCCATTATTTTTCTTTATTTCTGGATACTTCGAAAAAAACAGAAGATTGTGATGTAAAGAACTACCTGTACAAAATTGTATATGCTTTTAGTAATTCCTTATTTTATATGGAATTTGCTATGTGTTATTTTTGCCTCAGTCGATAACAATAAGAAGAATATGTGGACTTGTTGTTGGATTATCGTTATGGAATGCAGCAAGTTGGTTTTAAGTGTTCTTGTTATAATAAAGTTGGTTGCTCTTATGGTAAAAAAAGAATATGTTTAAGAGTGCAGCGATAACAATAACAATATTGTTTATTTTTATTTATTATTGATTATAGAATGCCATATTATGCTAATTTAGCATTTATGTTTATGCTGTTTTTATTTTTTTAGGAATGTATGGAAAATCTACAATCAACAAAATATCCCAATATTTTGAAAATAAAATATCAGTAAATATTTTATTATTCATGGTAGGAGTAACAATGCTGTATGCTTGTTTTCAATATACGAATATTCCACATACACAAGCTGTTGTCTCTTTTACAAAAATAGTTTGGCTTTATTGGTTAACAGGATTTTTTTGGGAATAGTATCAATGTTCTTCTTGTGCATAAGTTTTAATAATAGGCCGTGCGGTATTGTTCAGGGCAATATCAATTTCTACACTTTTTATTATGTGTTCACATTTTGAGATACTACGGCGTACTACTGGCTATATTACAAATAAGTATGGTGATATTTTTACTATATTATTTGTAATATTGTTTTTCTATGCAGTGTTTGTGTATTCCCTTTGTGATGAGATACTTTCCAATCTTGGCAGGTCGCAAGAAAGTTAAGTAAAAACAAAATCCCCTTCATCTTATATAGAGTGGCAGGGTATAATATACGAGAATGTTGCTATTACATCTAGGTTAAACTGTAAGAGGCTAAAGGTAAAAGTTTGTTTTAAAATATTTACGGAAATAATATCAAACACTTTAACTTCAACATCATTGGTATAAGTGTCAACTTGTACTATACAATTAAGTTACCTGGTTTCATCTGTTAAAAATCACAGGAAACGCCATTGGCTATCGGGGCTTATACCAATGTATAAGGGCCGCCGTTATGTCGTTGCAGCTCTCGTTTCTTTTCCCTTTTGGAATTGATTTGTATGGGAAAAAGGCAAATATATTTCACGTTTTTAACCAACATTGTAACCAAATCGAAAAACAGTTACCTTTGTGTCTGAAAAGCTGATAGCTACGTGCCAGTCCCAATTATTTTTCTACAAAAATATTTTTTTATCAACATTTAAAATGAAGAAGGTAATCAAATCTAAATGTTATGTGCCTCCTTGCTGCACATTTATTCAAATGGAAAACAGCTGCTGCCTCTGTGATGCGTCAAACCGGCTCAATTCTACCGAAACCAAGGAAGAAGAATGGCAGCCCGGAGGAGTAATAATTGACGAAACAATTGAAGTTTAATACCATGAAAAAAACAAAGCAATATCTCTGTTACATTTAATAGGAGCCGCGCTTCTTTTGTCGGCCTCTCAGGCATTTGTTTCGTGTTCGAACGAAGATGAATCGGCTGCGAATAATGAAATATTACTGAATGGCGAAAAGCTCTCTGTCCACATAGGCGAAGAGGCTTTTCAAGGCAGGTGCAGAGCTGCGTGCGTCTGCCCACCGTGCCGATACAACCATTGATATGGGCAACGGCATTGTTGCCGAAATGTCGATAGTTCCCGACCGTACCGCCCCGAGGGTGATGTCGGCAGGCACCCGTTCCACAACATTGGCCGACGGACACTATACCATTTATGTGGTTGACGCGTCGGGTGCGCGCCTTACGGGTGCCGACAAGGAACTGTCAGGTACGGTAACTGGCGGCAATTTCGTCCCCGACCATAATGTCAGCATGAAGTTACCTAACGGCACATACACCTTTGTATGCCATAACGATGCCGTAACCGAACAGGGCGGACAGCTGAAAATTAACAGCAGCTCCATGTCGTCAGCGTGCCCTATGATAGGAAGCGTAACCAAAACCATAGGCGGAGGCATGAACGATATTTCGTTTACCCTGAAGCATTACGCCGCACGCGTCCAAACTATTGTCACAACCTATACGGCTATGCCAATATGGATGGCAACTCAACAACGCTGTCGTCGGCCAGCAACGGGCTTACCGAAATGAGTCTTTCGCTCAAAGGTGATGCACCTGTCCGCGCTGCCTCAGGAACAATGATTTATTCAGAAGCCGGCGCAAAGCAGTTTGAAAAGGTGGGTGCGCAGGCCTACTCGAGCGTGGTAAAGCCTTTCCAGACACAGAGCAGCTATGCTTACATTGCACTTGCTCCGGGAGAGAATATTCCCGTGAATGATCTTTCAGTATAATTTCAATGGTAAAATATACGGCAAGCCAATTAATCACACTTTTTCTGAATAAGGCGCAGCTCAATCCAAACTATTCATATTCTATCAAGCTTACCTTTAAGAGCAAGGACCCGCTGCTGCTTTTCCAGGACGGTACGGTAGGGTATAAGGGTGATAAAAACACCAGCGCGCATGCCAATTGGTGTGGTGACAGTAGAAAAACCAGCGATACCGAAGGTACAGCAATAGCATTAAGGGATACTCCAGCCCCGCAATACAGTATATTCAAAGTGTAAGCGCCAGTTATCTGTTACCATATACAGATCAAGAAGAGGGTAAGTTGTTTTCGAGAAACAGTGATGGCTATATTTTTACCTATGGTTCGATTCATGAAGATGGAACACACTTTTAAGGATTACTTAGAAGGTAATAATCTCCAGTTCCCGCCATCAGTACCAATGTCACAGTATGTGTTAGGTTATGATGCTATGTTTCCTATGCAGCGTGACGTAACAGTGTATAACCCGGGCGTCCCTACTCAAAACGTGGGCAAATGGTTTATTGCTACTGGTAGTCAATGGCGTGATGCTTTCGGCCGTCTGGCAAAAATAGATGAAACCGAATTCTTGAGGTTAGATACCGATGAACAAAAATATTGAGTATGGACAGTCTTATTATAATAATGATCTTTTTGCCATCTACTCCTAATACTACTATAAGATGGCAGGCCGAAAAGATAAATGAAATATTCATGGGCTTGGACGGAGACCCTCTGAAGGGTCTTTATAATGTAGCAGGAGGATTTACAAAGTTAGGAAACAGAGTCCATTATCTGTTTATCCGAGAGGATGCTATATGCCCGACGTGGACACAGGGACGGTAATCTGTACCCGGCCCGTATTCGTCCGTTTGTTCATTTCTAAGAGCCTGCTGAATATCGTCCGGCTGTTTACATTGTAGAGACAGTGACGGTGCAGAGTTGGCTGTGTACAATAAAGCTGATTTTGTTTTGACAGGAAAGGCGGGCTGTATAGGCCCTGCCTTTCTCATTGTTTTGGAGAGTGTACAAAAATCGGTCGGCCGTTATGTCTGCGAGGTTGCGACAGTACTCTTTGTTTTATGGAATCACATAACCTCCGGGATTTGCAGTATACACCCCGTTTCATGATTCCTGCGCACCCAGAACTTACGGTGTATCGGGCGTATGAGGTGCGGTATACACCCGTTTCATGATTCCTGCGCACCTTTTTAACAGTGACGAGTGTGTTGTATTGTTGCGCGCCCGGCATGGGCCCATCCTGCGTTTTGAAAAGTTAAACAAGCGTGAAATGATGGTGAAAAAGTGTTGTGTGCGCACACAATTGTTTGATACAAGTCAAAAATAAGCTTAAAAGACCGTATTTTCAGATTGTAATTTTTTTGCAGATATGTGGAAGGCTTACTAACTTTGCACCAGATAACAAGATAAATTAGTTAGTAGATTTTTCATATAGGTTTTTAGTTTTTTTAGGTTTTGATAGATTGTTTTTTTAGGTTCAAAAGGTTATTAGTTTTAGGTATTAAGATTGATTATTTTTTTCAGGTAACACAGTTTGATGTTGGATGGTGGTTTGACGCCGTGAGGCGGAAACCCCAATCTGGCTCAAATGGAATGAAAGACAATTTTTGGAAAAGAAAAGAGCGGGATTTAGTCTGAGTGCAGACCGAATCCCGCTTATTTTTGTATCAGTAACAAATGTGATAAAGCATATTTTGTGGTTTTCTCTATTCGCTATTCATATATTATATTTTGATCACGCTTATCATGAAATTCCATTATAATAAGAATAAAAAGTTTGCGGTTGCAGAGGTAACTTCAAAGCCTGCTCCAGTACAAAAAAACATAATATAATTTGTTATTGATCTTATTTTTTTATACATTTGCAATGAATTTTATGTACGTTTGTCAATTTTAATACTAATAATAAAGGTAGAATAGCATTCTTTAGAAAAATAAAAATGTAGAGTTTCGGCATCCTTGACTCAACTGAAATATCAGGATTTGCACTTCAGAAAAACGTCAGTTTAGTTAAGACAACGGATGTCTGCGTTCTTCTATATGGGCGTGGACAGAATGATTGTTGTCTGACGTTGGCAGTGCAAGCCCCTGGTTTCAACATGATTTCTCCCACGCTTTTTTTATTTGTAAATAGCGTGTGTTCTTTCTTTTCGTTTTATTTTTTCATGAGAAATCTATCAATTGAAGAAGCAGTTTGTACTATTAAAAGAAATGATAGAACAAGCAATCTACGATGGGGCTCAGAGGGAAAAGAATAATCTTATTCGCTCTCAGAAGCCTATTTGTTTATTGCATGATGCAGCAAAGAGTTCCTTTATAGAAAAATGGAGTTATCCCTGCAAGGGTGCGTCCTTTGTTGGGAGAACACATGAACGAGCTAAAAGCTTGCTGGTTTTTCAAGTATAAAGACCAGGATATTTGTGTTCTTCCCAATCATCTGGAGCCACAAAAGAGCCTTTGGTTTTTGATGGCATATTGAAAGGTTGCATTGATACTTATGGAAAAAACATTCACACAACAAACGCTTTCTGTTAATGTTCGTAGTCAATTGAGCAGTATATCCAAGAATTTTTGATACACTGTATGAAAGGACTTTTGCCGAAGCTCTCAATCTTCATCTACGATGTCAAAAGATGGTTTTAGGAGAGTTATACATGATTCCTGTAAAGGAATATGATGATAGGGAAGCCAAATTTAACCGGATAGCCTTTTAAATCGAACAGGCAACGGCATAAGCATATAGAAAAATACTTGTATTCTTTTTCGGCAGTAAATAATAGGAGAAGCCTGAAAGGAGAAGAGTATAAGTACGAAAGAGTTTGTTTGTTAATAGCAGACCTTGACCGTAATTATCCTAAAAATTTATAATACAGATGATGAGTTAAAGGCCGATGGTTTATTGGCAGAGGACAGCAAGGCAAGCATTTTGGAAATGAATTTTCCATCTTTTGCACCTACGTTATTACAACTTTATGAAACCCGTTTTTGGAGCAGGAAGATTTATATGATACAGAGAACAAACATATTTATTGATGTCATCAGCATTGCTCATACACCTTAATTCAGATATTTGTTTGTCTGTTATTTGTGGGATTGTGAACCTTTCAATAAAGTTTTTTTCTGGTAACAGGGATACCCTCCATCTATTGAAACACTTGTTTTTGGATGTAATAATCCATTACGCACGAATTAATAATTTTAAGAAGAACGTCTACATTCTCAATCTGTGCGACTGGGTTTGAGAACAAACTCTCTATTTTGAAATACATCCCATATCCGTTTTGTAAATAAGTTCTCTTCTTGATTGTCGAAGAGAAAGCGCGGTTTTAAGCTGAAAGTAGGAGTGTATATCCGGGCTCCGGAACGATTTAAACCTTGTGTTCTGCCATATATGTAAAAAGGAGAAAACGGTTGTTTCCCTTTGCCTCTTTTCTTTAAGAAGGCCTTTGACCGACAAGAGGTATTCATAACAACACGGGAAACCAGTTCTCAATATTTCTTCACTAAGAACCGTAACTTTCCTTTTATTTTTGATATGGGAAAAATAATTCTTCGCTTATTTTCCTCTATGTCTGATGAAACCTTCATATCCGACACTTTGATGAGGGGTTTTGTTATGGTCTTCTCTATTTTAAAGTTACCCGTTTTCTTTTTAATGTAATAGTATTTATCATCTTCTTTAAAAAGGGTCTATAAAATAAACGTCATCTTTTGAGAGTTGCAATTCCAACACAAATATTCATCAAACTACCAAGAGCTATGCCACAATTCTCTATTATATTAATATTTTTCTTTCATCGCCACACAATAACCGCCACTTCTTTCTATTTAAGTCGGTATAGAAATTAGGCGTGAATGTAATATCTGTTAAGAACTTGTCGGGTGTTTCTCCACGTTCAATTCTGGCATATTGTATACATTTGTTATTTTTCTTATCAAGAAAAACTTATTGCCGTATATGTTTGTACATCAAATATTTTTGTTGAATCAAAGTCGACAATCTTATAAACAGACTTATTATTTTTCAAAGAAAACTCTTAAAGGTTCGGCCGAAAGTGAGGTAAAATAATTATTGGGTGTGATATATCCCAGCCGTCCATTGTCATTTAAAAGCTTCAGTCCTAATTCAAAAAGCAAAAGTACAGGTTGTAAGTACCAGTCCTGGTTGTTTGATACGATGTAGTCAGGAAGTTTCTTGTTAAGTTATTTAAATCCTGAAATTTTTACGTATGGAGGGTTACCTATAACGGCATCAAACTTATTGGCCCATTCACATTTCAGGCTGTCGGCAGTGCAAACCTTGATGTTTTCTTCCTCTATAATCTCCCTTGCATGAGTGCATACAACATAATAAGGAGCCTGGAGCGCCTTGTGTTATATGCAAGAATATCAATTCCATAAAGGTTTTCCTTTATTATATCAGTGACACTTTTGTGAAATTCCTTCACGTAATATCTTATAATTCCTAATAAGAAAAGCACCACTCCCACAGCTCGGGTCAATTATTTTTGAGCTTTTTCTGTGGGGCAATATTCGTAATAATATAATCAACGATATACTGTGGAGTAAAAAGCCCCGTTTATTTTCTTGTCTTCCCTGTGGTATCAGTAGTTCCATATCAGCAACAATGTCTTCTAATTTGTTGTGATTCAGGGCACTGATACGGGTTATCAATTCATGATTTGCTTCAAAGCCTGAAATGTAATTTGAAATATAATGCGAGTGGGTATAATCTATTCTGTTGGCTTGTAGAAAAATTGTAGACCATACATTTTTCTATTTCATCAATAGAATAGTTGCTTATAAGTTTATTCAGTATTGCTTCTTTCATCACCCCTCCATTAGTTCATAAACAGATGCTTCAACAAAAGAATCACGTTGTTTGCGGATAACAGACCAGACAAAAGTTGAATGTGAACATTGTCACAAAATCGTTGTTATTATCATATCAGGTAGTACAACCTGCCTTTTAGTATTTTCAACGAAATATCATGACGACTATTCTTATACAGGATGGTTCTTTTGTTCCTCTTTTTGTTTTTTTAATTGCAAAGGTATTGACATTTGTTGGTAATTACAAAGGAATAATGAAAAACTACACCTGTAAAATATTAAAATAGTGTTGTTAGTGAACATTCTGTCAGCATAGGCACCACACCTGGCTGGCGTAACGCAGCAAATGTAAAGCGATAAAAACAAAAGCATTGGTCACGAGCCTACTGATTATACCATGGAAATACTACTGTTCATACCCCCATCCTCCTGACTTATGGAGCCCGAACACGTGCACAAGCGCACGCGAGCACGCAAATAAAATTATGGACCAGAGCTTTTTTTGTATTCTCTTGCAAATATCATGGCGATAGATTTTATTTGCAAAGAGAACAAGACGACGATAATAAACCATATTTTAAACGAAAAATATGCTGTTGATTCATGTTCATCTCCGTTCCTGATGCAGAGCGTAATCATCAGGCCTAAAGAAAGGTAATGCAGCAGTTTGTCAATATACACAGACACAGAGTAGGGCGATGTGCGCCGAGGTTACTCGCAGTTTCTGCCGCAGATGGTGCTGTCTGGTTTGTCGCAGCACAGAACGGTTTTGTGAGCGAAGGGTCGCCATGCGGTGCAGAACCTACTGTATTGTTGATTCAAAAATGCCGTTCTGGTGCGACCTTAAGCCCCTGACGGCATTGCCGTTGTTGTGTAGAGCCGGTTGTTCGGCGGCCGTAGGGCGTGCTGCTGACGGCCGCCGTACGCAGCGTGTGATGGTTGTCGGCAGCGTGTCTGGCGGCCGCCGCACCATGAGGTTTGTTCCCTGAAGCTCTCCCCATGCAGGGCTTTTCCACTGTACAAAAGCCCCCTGAGCCAGGAGGATATGAGGCTGAATCCCCGTGCCCGCACCCCCTAAGTTAGGGGGTAGGGGTCTGAACCACCGCTCTTGCCGTTTCTTCTCCGTGCGTTCGTGCCCCCTGAGTCAGGGGGCTGGGGGTCTGAACCGCCGCTCTTTTCCCTCCGTCCCCTGTATTCTTGTACCCGTCTCCTCTCAAAAATATCCTGATAACGGGTTATGGACGGTCGGCCTATGCCCGTACCTTTTTAATGATATACAACCTGCATTCCTGTTTGTCTGCACCGCAGGAAGATAATTATGGTCATGCCGTAGAGCCGAAAAAGGTGATATAAAATGTAGTGCGGAGTTATAGCCTGGTGTAACGAAAAATCATCGGGGAATAATGGCATGCCGGCCCTGAGATGACGATGTGTAATTGATATAATCGGCCTATTTGTCGTTGTAGTGACCCTCAACCTCCAGCACATAAACCTCAACAATGTCTTCATAAACATCGTAGATGATGCGGTCGTGGGCCGTGACGTGTCGCGACCACGTCATATCTTTCCCGCCTTTCAGTGGTTCAGGGTGCCCGAGTCCGGTTTTAGGGTGTTCCAACAGTTCTTCAAATATCCTGCGATACTTTTTAAACAAGTCGGGATTTGACTTTTTCCATTTTGCGATTACCTTGTCAACGCCAGTGCGAAACCCTTATCGTGTAAGTCATAAACCGTCGAAATAAGCGTCAATATCTTCACTGTTTTTGAGCGTAACGCATCTTTCTGCCCTTATTTCCCGCCTTGCCTTTTTCTATTCTTGCGCTCAGTTCGGGCGTGATAGTAAGGTCGTCATCCTCAACGGGCACGAGGATATACGCCTGTTTTTTGTTCCTGCGGATAATTACTTTCTCGCCCTGGTCGGCCAGGTCGAAGACGTGCGCCTGACGACTTCTGAATTCTCTGGATGTAAAATTACGTACTGCCATAATCTTCGTTTTTCGGCAAAAGATAGGTAGTTTTCGGCATAAAAACAAGCATAGCGCACCGTTTTTGGTACACAATATGGTTATTTCTGTTCGGTTATGCGCGTACTAACCGGTTCGCTCGCGCCCCTGAGTCAGGGGGTTGGGGGTCTGAACCGCTGCTCTTTTCCCTCCGTCCCCTGTATTCTTGTACCCGTCTCCTCTCAAAATATCCTGATAACAGGTTATGGACGGCCGGCCTCTGCCCGTACCTTTTTAATGATATACAACCTGCATTTCTTTTTCGTACCGTAGGGACAATCGTATTCTCCACTCTACAAGCGCCAGCGGTGGTGGTCTTTTGCCGTGGTTACCGCCGCCCTTTCCAAAAACACGCTTATGGCCTGCACACCGCTGGCGCAGACCCTTTTCTTCTCCCGTTTTTCACTTTTTATAAGAAAGTTGTGCAAAAACTTGCGCAAACCCTGCCGATTATATATTTTTGTGGGGTGAAAAAACGGCAGATGGTCTGCATGACAATGACATGACGGGCGGCTGCTTGTTTTTCAGCCGGCAGGTTTTACCCCTCACAGCCGTACAGGAATAAGGACAGAGGACCGCCGGAAAAAGGGAGAGGGGTATCCGCCACAGCGTTACAGACAATGCCCGGCGCCATAAACTGCTTTCCTGACTGCTAAAAACTGATATGACAAAACAATGCCTTAACCACCCTGCTGCCTCGAATGCCCGGACAACAGCACGAACAACGACGGCAGCCCCTGCAACGGTTACCGAAAAACATGCGAAGCACGGCGCAGCAGCGGCATCATGCAAGCCTGAAACCGCCGGCAGCGAGGCGCAAAGCGTACGGCGCAGCGGAAAACCACCGGTAAAACGGTAACGGTATACGGGTTCGGGAACGCCTTCAGCACAGCACTATCTGTTAACATTCTATACATCTATCTTAACTTATGGCATCAAAACGACTTTTTACAACGGCCCTTTCGGCCTTGTGCTTCTGTTCATTTGCGGGAGCACAGCAGTTGTCGATGAATCTGCAGTCGGCAACGGTAGGGCAGGCTGTTGAGCAGCTGCAAAGCGAGGGTTACTCGCTCATCTGCCACAGTGGCGTACTAAACATGTCGCATCGCGTACACGTTGACGCGAGCACACTGCAACAGGCTGTCGAGCAAATACTCGACGGGCAGGATGTTTCGTACACTGTTGCGGGAAACAAAATTATTGTAGAGCCGCGCGCTCACGGCGCCATGGCACAGCAACAGCGCAAGACTGCCGGGCAAACCTTTAGCGGACGCGTTACCGATGCCGCCGGAGAGCCGGTGGCAGGAGCCGTTATAAAGGTTAAAGGTACAGGGCAGGGGAGCCGTGGCCGACGCCGATGGCAAGTGGACTATTCAGGCCCGGCAGGGCGACGAACTGGTGTTTACCAGTCTGGGTTTCACCCCCTCGACGGTAAGGCTGGGCAGCAAAACCACAGGTGTAAGCGTGAAGATGGACGACGACAACAAGCTTTTGAACGAAGTTGTAGTAGTTGGTTACGGCACGCAGAAGAAGGTAAACCTCACGGGTGCCGTCAGTTCGGTCGACTTTACCCGTCAATCGTCGCGTCCCGTAACAACGGCATCGCAGGCCCTTGCCGGCATGGCCGCCGGTGTTCAGGTGCTGCAAAGTTCGGGCCGTCCGAACTCGGAGGGCTTCGGTATCAACATACGCGGTATAGGAACGCTGAACAATGCGTCGCCGCTGGTGCTGGTAGACGGTATGGAGATGGACCTCTCGTCGGTGAATCCCAACGATATTGAGAGCATCTCTATTCTGAAAGATGCCGCTTCGTGCGCCATCTACGGTAACCGCGGAGCCAACGGTGTTATTCTGGTAACGACAAAAACAGGACAGGCCGGCAAGGTAACGGTGAACTATTCGGGACGTTTTTCAATCAACACCCCATCGCGTCTGGTGCGCTTCATGGATAATTATGCCGACTACATGGAACGGGTAAATGAAGCCGGTACCAACGTAGGCTCGGGCATAACATTCAGTGACGACATCATCAAACAATGGCGCGACGCCGAGGCTGACCCCCAATGGCATTGCGGCAAGCGGCTATCCTAATTACGTGGCTTACCCCAATACCGACTGGTATGACGCCATATACAAGACAAAGGTTATGCAGGAACATTCGCTCTCGCTGCTGGGAAGCGAAAGCCGTACGCGCTATAACCTCGGGCTTACCTATCTGGATAACCCGGGGAATGATTGTGCGGTCGGGCGTAAAGAAGTATTTTGTAAACCTTAATTTAGTGTCGGATGTAACCAAATTCCTGCAGATAGGCGCACACATGGGGGCTATCATACCGACCAGCAGCGCAACGATGTGGGTAACCTTACGGCGTGGGCGTTCCTGAAATCGGTGCCAGGCGTGTATCCTTATTACGACGGTCATTACGGCGGTGTGGAATCGTCGGCCGAAGACGGCGCCGTCAACAACCCGCTGCTTATCCTGAACGGCAACGGCGATGCCTACTACAAGCACAGCCAGCTTTATACAACGGTGTTCGGACAGGGTGAAGTTCCTGAACGACTTTACGTTCAAAACCGTTTTTCGGATACGATTATTATATGCGTCGCGACAAGTACAGCGGCAGCGCAAATGCGCTGTACAGCTTCAGCAGGAAGCAGGTAGTGACGCCTGCTGCATCAAAACGACCAGATTCACGTTTACATTTATAATAACCACCATTACAACTGGAAGTGGACCAATACCCTGAACTGGGCCCACACCTTTGCCAAGGTACACGACGTAAGTGCGCTGGCAGGTTTCGAGGAAGGCTTTGTTCTATGGCACATACATTGATACGAACAAGTATGGCGTTATCGACCCCACCATCACCGATATGTCAACTGTTACCAACATGGATTATATTAAAGGTGACGACCACGAGAGCCGTTTCCGTTCATGGTTCGGCCGTTTTGAACTACGCCTTCGATTCGAAATATCTCCTGAACTCGATTTCCGTTACGACGGTTCGTCGCGTTTTGCTCCCAAAAGCAGGTGGGGCTTCTTCCCCTCTGCTTCGGCAGGCTGGCGCGTTTCAGAGGAGAAATTCGCGAAGAACTCGTTCCTCAAGGTGTTCGATAACCTCAAATTGCGCGCATCGTATGGCAAGCTCGGTAACTCGGCTGTTGACGATTACGCGTTCCAATCCTGGTATGAGACGGGCTTTGCCATTATGGGAGGCAAGAAGGTTCCACGCTTCTACCCGCGCCAGCTGCCCAATATCGACATTACATGGGAAACAACAAAGACCCTGAATTTAGGCCTCGACTTCAGCGTTCTGAACAATCGCCTGAGCGGTGTGCTCGATTATTACAACAAGCGTACGACGGGAATTCTGTACAGTCCTTCAATAGCCCTTACCTATGGAGATAAGGTTTCGCCCCGCAAAAACCTTGCAGAGGTAAGCAACAAGGGTTTTGAAATGACGCTCCGCTGGGACGATCGCATCGGCGACGTGACGTACGGTGTGGCCGTTAACGGCACATGGAACACCAATCGTGTGGAGAAATACAAGGGCGCATGGATACACGGATGGGGAGCCAACCCCAAGGACCCCGATCCAAATAAATATTATTCGAACCTCGGTGAGGTGTCGTCGGGTAGCCTTCAGCGCATAGTTGAGGGACATCAGATGAACGAATTCTACCTCAGAAAGCCTTATCAGGGAAGCGGAAAATACTTTAATGAGGACGGCACCGTGAACAAGGCAGGAGGGCCTCGCGACGGAATGATTCGTACAGAAGAGGATATGAAGTGGCTGCGCGCGATGGTAGCGGCAGGCTATAAGTTCATGCCCAAGCAGACAATAGCCAAAAACGGTATATGGTATGGCGACTATATTCTGGAAGATGCCAACGGCGACGGCGTATATGGCGGCAATTACGACGAACAGTTCGTGGGCCGTTCCAGTGTGCCCAAGTTCAATTTCGGTATTCAGGCACACGCTGAATGGAAGGGCATCGACTTCTCAATGAACTGGGGTGGCGCAACAGGGCTTCAGCACTTACTGGCGCGAAGTAGGACAGAACTCGTCCGACGTAGTGTACGGTTTGCAAATACCGAAGAAGGTTGCATACGACCATTACTTCTACGATCCGGCTAATCCGTCCGACCCCCGCACCAATCTTACATCGAAGAACCCGCGTCTTGCGCTCACCAATCCGGGCCAGACCGACCAGTATGCCAACACGCTGAGGCTCTATAACTGCGATTTTATCAAGCTGCGTAACCTTACATTGGGCTACACTTTCCCCAGTTCATCCTCGAAAAACATTGTATGCACAGAGTATCCGCGTGTACTTCTCGGTGAGAATTTGCTCACAATCACGTCGTTCCCGGGTCTGGATCCTGAGATGCGTGCAGGGCAGGCTACACCACTATGCGCCAGTTCTCATTTGGTGTAAACGTTTCTTTTCTAAAACCTCAGACCGTAAAAACTTATGAAATTACATATAAAAAATATGCTCCCCACGTTGTCGTTGGCTGTGGCCGGGCTTACAATATCGGGCTGTTCAGCCGATTTTCTCGATACCAAGCCGACGAACCGCGTGAGCACGAGCAACGTATGGACCACGCGAAACATGGCCAACAGTGTGGTAAACGGAGCGTACGAACGCTTCTATTACGAGTATACCGACCAGTGGGGAAAGCTTACGCTCGACGTGTATACAGAACAATGCGACCTCGACGCCAACTGGGTGTCGGGCGATGGAGCCATGGTAGGCGGCGCCCCTACGGCGTCATCGGGTATTTTTCTTACTGGTGGAAGCTGTTCTATGAGGAGATTTTACCGCACAAGCAACGTCATCGTGAATCTCGCTCAAGTGCCTGATATGCCGGAAGAAGAGAAAAGCACGCGACATCGCCGAGTGCAAAATTCCTGCGTGCATGGGCCTATTATCGTGCCAACTGTGTGTGGCGGGGAGTACCCATTTACACCGAACCCGTTGAATATGGCAAGGCTACAAAGGCTCGCTCTACCGAAGAAGAGGTTTGGGGAACAGATTATAAAAAGACTGTACAGAAGCCATTGACGAGCCGGCCCTTCCTGAAAAATATGGTACCGGCGACGCCAATTACGGACGTGTAACCAAGGCTGCTGCCCTCTACTTACGCGGGCAAGTGTATCTCTGGAAGAAAGAATGGGCCAGGGCAGAAGCCGATTTTAAGGCCATTACTACAATGGGATACAGCCTGTTCCACGATTACAAGTCGATGTTCAAAAAGGCCAACGAGCGCAACGATGAGTATATTTTTCCAGTATCAGTATACCGACGATCCGGGCAAAGGCAACGATTTTCAGCTCAGGCCTTCGGCAACAGAAATACCGTCGATTTCGCCTGGAACAACTTCATTCCGAATCCAAAATTTGTCGACTCTACGAGTGGGCCGACGGCAAGCCTTTCAATATCGACGATGTGATACCCGGCTATTCAGCTATGACACCGGTGGAACGTTCGGTTTATTACCTTCGCGACGGACTGGCTCCCAACGCTTCAGGCCCGATGGCATCGAAGCTGAGAAAGGGCTACAAGCAAATGAAGGCGTATGGTTCGGATATGACAAAGTATGACAAAACGGGCAACGAGGCACGCATTCGCCGCGTGTACGACGGCCGCGACCCGCGTATGGGCATGAACTTTATTACGCCCTATTCAACCTATGTGGGCGGTTGTACAGCCGAAAACCATACCTATACCCTGCGATGGCCGTACATAGGTGCCGATACTGACGAGCCTTTCGACCTGCGAACCGATACAAACGATCGCTACTATTACCTGTGGCGCAAGTTCGTTATAGAGGGACGCGAAAGTCGTACCATGTGGGATAGCGACATCGATATTCCCGTAATACGCTATGCCGACGTGCTCCTGTGCCTGGCCGAAGCACTGAACGAGCAGGGAAAAACAAACGAAGCCGTTACCTATGTCAACATGGTGCGCGGACGAATACCGGGCCTTGCACTGCTCAATTCGAACTCGTATACCACCGTTACCGGGCAGGACAACATGCGTCAGCGTATACGTAACGAGTACGGATGGGAACTTTGTGGCGAGAATCAGATGTATTACAAGGAGCTTCGCTGGGGCACATGGCTCGACAAGAAGTTTGAACCAACCGCGCTACCGCTACATCTGCCGGGCTGAACGGCGCCAACGGCATGACCGAAATTTGGGGAACCAAGCGTTATACCCTCAATTTCCTCGGCGACTACATGCAGCGATGGCCTATTCCACAAGAAGAAATAGAACGAAATCCTAACCTTGCAGCAAAACGAAGGATGGCAATAAAAACACAAGAGTTAGCAAACCAAGTAGAGGAGGTAAGCGGCCGATTCGGGGACGACGTTGACCGAGACGAGACAAGAGGTTTGGGCATTGATCTTTTCCGTACCTGGACACCGTCTCTCAGATTAGCAAGTAATTGTATTAGCCGACTTATCTCCTCATACTATTTTTCAAAGGTAAAAGCAAGAAGAGAGTGGTAAACATCCCGGCAGGTTCCGTAACCATGTACAGCATTTTTAATGCCCGGCTTCTAGGGCACAACGCTTTGCTTCTTCATATTTTCCCATTTTTACGTCTTCAATTATACTCCCATTTTTAAATTCTTTAATTCTTTAATTTTTTTACTTTTAACGCCCCCTTTAATTCTTTAATTCATTACTCCATTACTTCACCCTCATTTTACATTTTTACTTTTTAATTTTTTACTTTTCATCGCAGCCCTTTAATTCTTTAATTCTTTAATTTTTACTTTTAACGCCCCCTTTTTAATCTTTTTATTTTTAATTTTTACTTTTTAAATGTTTTTTCGCATCTTATTTTTGCTCTTTCGCTCACCGCAGCCCTTTCATCGTGTGGTTCTGCGGGCGGCAGCGATCCCGTTCCACCCCATCCCGGGCAGGGAGGAGGCACAACAACCGTTCCCACACTGAAGAAAAACGTATAACAATCCCGTCATCCGCAGCAGCGTTCCCGACCCTACTGTGATTAAGGCTGCCGACGGATTCTTCTACCTTTACGGTACCGAAGACATACGAAACGTGCCTGTTTTCAGAAGCAAAGACCTGGTAAAGTGGACACAGATAGGCACAGCCTTCAACGATGCCACACGTCCTTCGAACCTCCCGGCGAGGGAATGATGTGGGCACCCGACATCAACTTCATCGGAGGCAGATATGTTCTCTACACATCTATTGGCGTATGGGGCGACGACTGGGCCAACCAGATACGCGTTGCAACGGCCGACAAGCCCGCCGGCCCGTTTACCGACCGTGGCATTGTCATCGACCGCACGCAGGAAGTAGCCAACAGCATCGACCAGTTCTTTATTCAGGACGGAGGAAAAAACTACATGTTCTGGGGCTCGTTCCACGGTATTTACGGTATCGAACTGTCGGAAGACGGACTCTCCATCAAGCCCGGGGCCGAGAAAGTACAGGTGGCAGGCACACAGATGGAGGGCACATATATCTACAAGCGCGGCCGCTACTATTACCTTTTTGGCTCGGCAGGCTCGTGCTGCGAGGGAAACAGAAGCACATACCACGTTAGTTTACGGACGCTCCGAAAACCTCTTCGGACCGTACGTTACGAAAAGACGGGCGGCGCATGCTCGACGGAGCCTCCGAAACAATGCTAAGCGGCAACAACCTCTTTGCAGGGCCGGGACACAACGCCGAGTTCATAACCGACGACAAAGGACAAACATGGATGCTGTATCATGCCTATGACAAGAAAGAACCTGACAACGGCCGTCAGGTGATGTTAGACCCTGTAATGTGGGCCGACGACTGGCCTTATATCCAGGGAGGCTCACCCTCTTATCTGCACGAGGCACCTGTTTTTCAACGCACACAAATGTTTAACAATACCGATTATTTATTTTTAAACCTAAAGTTATATGAAAGCAAATTTACTCTCAAGGCTTACCGGCCTTACCGTGGCCCCTGTTTTTCGCAGGCACACTGACGGCATCGGCCGACGATTCCTTCACCGTACAAACCATCAATGGCGTTATTTACCACGTGTATAGCGACCACGCAACGGTTTTTCGACATCGATCACACGCGCGCCAATGTGCCCGAAACCGTGAACATTCTTGCCGAAGCAGGCGGCCAGCCCGTCACCGAAATTCAGGGCGATGCCTTTAACTACTCAGCACTTTGTGCGACACAGAACCACGAACCTTTCAAGGAGAACGTGGCAAACATCAAGCATGTCAACGTGCCCAGCACGGTAACCACCATCGGCGGCTGGTGTTTCTTCATGGCTCCCCAACCTCGAAACCGTAACGTTTGCCGAAGGCTCGCAGCTGAAGAGCATCGGCCAGTCGGCCTTTTGAATCCTGCCCGTCGTTGCAGAAATTCTTTGTTCCGAAGAGCGTTACCAGCATCGGCTCGCACTGTTTTAAGGAATGCAGCGGCCTCGAGACGGTTGTCTTTGAAGAAGGCTCAACGCTTACCGAAATCAAAAGACTTTACATTTCAGAAGTGCGTTCTGCTCAGTTCCATCAACGTTCCCAACACGGTGACGCGCATTTGCAACGAGGCTTTCAAGTTCGATGAGTCGTTAACGGCCCTCCCTTTGCCCCCGGGACTTACATTTGTAGGCGAGGCAGTGTTCTGCGAATGCTCGGGAGTGGAGACCCCTGTCGTGCTTCCCAAGACGCTTACAACGGTAAAATGGGCGGCGTTTGAGAAAGTTCCGATGAAAAGTGTCGTCATACCGAAGGGCCTTGTAAACGTTGGTCCATGGTCGTTTAAATCAACGGACTGGAGAAAAATCTACTTCGAGTACGACACCACATTCCCCGAAGTATTGCCCTTCAGCGCGTTCCACTGGACGGGCGACGGCTTCTACGGTCATGCATTTGAGAATCTTCGCGCTACGGGATACTGCAACAAGCAGGTGGCCAACATCCCCGACGTAATTAAGGACAACAACGGCGGCAGCGTGGTTACCATGCAGAAGGTTGACGACGTAACCACGCTCGGCATCGGTGGCGTACAGGCCGACAATACCCCTGCACGGCAGAAGGGCGTGTATACGCTCAGCGGCCAGCGCCTCCGGTGCTCAGAACCCTGCCTGCCGGCATCTATATCGTTGACGGCCGCAAGCTGGTGGTGAAATAATTATTCCAGAATCTTTAGGTTTTCTTGCAGACAGTTTCTGCGTTTATGCCGTAAACAATTCTCAAATCTATCGTGGAGTTGATCTGCTGACGGCCGTCGTACGCGTGTATGGCGGTCGTCAACAAAGCGTTATGTGGCGGCCGTCAGCAATGCTGTTGACGGTCGCCAAAAACGTATTTAAAGGTAAAAAGGAAAAAAAGGGTTAAAGGTAAAAATTAAAGAATTAAAGAATTAAAGGGGAGAGTTTTAAAGGTAAAAAGGTAAAAATTAAAAAGTAAAAAGCTGTGCAGAGGGGTAAAAAGGTAAAAAGAGTAAAAGTAAAATGATGTGTTTAGAAGTAATGGATTAATGAATTAAAAATTAAAGAAGGGGCGTAGAAGCAAAGGATTAAAAAGGAGGACGAAGAGGCTCTGTGATACTGGGATAGCAAGACTGGAACTGGGGGATAGAGAATGGGGAAAAAGGGCGATGAAACTGCTGGATAATGTTTTTGTAAGACTTTGAAGGGATGGAGATGAAGGGAAAGGCATACTTTTTGCCCCACTTTTTATATGTGTAGCGGCTGGATTGTAGGCTTTTGCGCCGTCAGCTTTTTCCCTGTTTTGTCGCAGAGTTTTATCTGTTTGCTCTGCCGCCTTTCCCCCGTCGGGCTATCTGCTTTTACTCGCTTTGTCGCTGTGTTATGCGCCGCCGGTAGCGGTTGTTGATGACTAACGGCACGGTTTCGACGGTTACGTTGTCTCGTGTCTAAGCCCAGAGCCTGCTCGTCGTTGATGCCGAAACAGCTGATGACACCATAAAGACGGAGCATGATATTGTCGGCAGGGCTTACCACGGTTGAGGCATACTAGAGGCGGTGGATGACGATAAAGTGGAAGTCGCCCGCAATATTGTGCCTGCGAAGCGAGGGGTAAGAGCTGCGAATATCGAAGTTGTGGTGCGCAATTAAGTCTTCAACAATTTGTCGCAGATACAGTGTCATCAACGGGTTTACGCGGAAGCCTCACGCGTATGTTGATGGCATAAAGCGTTCCCTGTTATCAGCTCGCGGCAGGTATAATCGAGCGTGTCGGGAGCGTCGTCGTAGGTAAAATGTACGAGGAAATAGTGGTCGGCACGCTTGGGTTGCTTTGTTGATGATAGAGTAGATAAGCTTGTCTTCAACCATATCGTCGCGGTCCGACTGCCGTATGAACACCAGGTTTGTGGCGTATTTCGGTACGGTTTCGTCGGCCTTGAGGTCGCTGATGATGTCGTAATAGTCGGCCAGCCGTTTGAATTTCAGGTATTTTTGCCGGATGTTCCATGCGCGATACCAGATGTACATCGTTGTTCCCGTAACGAGAGCCAGCAGCAGTGTAAACCATCCGCCGTGCATAAACTTGCTGACATTGGCCAGCAGGAACAGGGCCTCTGCGCCCGTGTAGGCCAGCAAAAACAGCATTACCACGGGGCGTGGCGTAAAGCGTTGCTTGAGGTATACGGCCAGCATGAGGGTGGTGGTAATCATGGTGATGGTGATGGCCAGCCCGTAAGCGGCCTCCATGTGGGCCGATGTCTGGAACAGCAGCACCGTTATGACGCACAGTACATACAGCAGATTGTTGATGCGGGGATGTAAATTTGTCCCTTGTCGGTCGACGGGTACTTGAATTTCATGGCCGGGCCAGAAGTTCAGATGGACGGCTTCGCTGAATATTGTAAAGCATCCGCTGATGAGAGCCTGACTGGCAATGATGGCTGCTGCGGTGGCCATGATGATGCCTGGTATAAGAAAACCACTGGGGTCATAATGGCGTAAAAGGGGTTTGTTGTGGCGTGGATATTCTCAGAGTGGGCAATGATGTATGCTCCTGCCCCATGTAATTGATGATGAGCATGGCCTTTGACGAATATCCAGCTCACGGTAATGTTGCGGCGTCCACGTGGCCGAGGTCGGAGTAAAGGGCTTTCGGCACCGGTGGTACACAGGAATACGGCGCCCAGAATAAGGAACCATTCAGGACTTAGTGCAGCAGATTGACGGCATAATACGGATTGAAGGCCTTGATGATAAGCGGGAAACCCAGTCGTGCCTGCGGCGCCAAGCACGCCGAGCATGGTAAACCACGCCAGCATAAACGGTCCGAAAATGCTGCCTCATTGAACCGGTACCGAAACGCTGTAAGGAAAAATATGGCCGATATAATGGTGAAGTACAATAGGCACGACAGGGCACGCCGGGCGACAGCTCGTGCAGGCTCTTCGATGGCCGATGTAACGGTTATTGCCGGCGTAATTACGCCGTCGGCGATGAGCGTGCTCGCCCCCAGCATGGCCAGAACGTACAGCCATCGGCCGCCGCGTTTGCGTATAAGGGTGAACAATGCCAGCACGCCGCCCTCGCCATGGTTGTCGGCACGCAGCGCTACTACCACATATTTGAGCGTGGTTTGCAGCGTCAGCGTCCATATATACACGATACGGCACCAAGAATATAAGCCGTATCGTAGTGGGGATTGGCCCTCAAAATGGTGCGCATAATCGCATAGGGGCGACGTTCCTATGTCGCCGAAGACAATACCGATAGCTATCAAAAGCCCCATCATTGTGAGCTTTTTATGGCGGTGGCGCAAGCTGAAATCATGATATATTTATTTGTTATCCGCCTGCAAAATTACATCAGAATAACGCTTCGCACGGGGCTATACAGGTTTAAAAAACGCTAACAACAGCGAGTCCGGGACGGCAGAGCGGAGTGGAGAACAGTGCAGGCTTTGCGCTGCCTGATACAATTCTTTGGCTTTTTCGGCACTTAATATCTCAATCTTTTCTTATCTTTGTAATCTGAATACATTATTATATTATAACCTGAAAAAATAATCATGAAGAAGCATCTGTTGCGTTCGCTGCTTTTCGCTGCCCTTGTTTCGCTGGGCGGAAACATTCAGGCCCAGCCTGGACCACAATGGCTTAATGACGCCTTATTTTATCAAATATACCCTTCGTCGTACATGGATACCGACGGAAACGGCATAGGAGACCCGCCGGGTATTGCGTCGAAGCTCGATTATATCAAATCAATCGGTGTCAATGCAATATGGCTGAATCCGGTGTTTGAATCGGGATGGTTCGACGGCGGCTACGATATTATCAACTTTTACAAGATTGATCCGCGCTTCGGTACAAACACCGACCTGGTGAATCTGGTTGATGAGGCCCACCGGAGAGGCATAAAAAGTATGTCTTGATTTGGTGGCAGGACACTCGAGTGACAAGTGTGGAGTGGTTCAGACAATCGCGTGAAAAAGACCCCAACGGGAGGTACAGCGACTACTATATCTGGACCGATACCATATCGGCAAAGGATAAAGCCGACATCGCAAGGCGCTACAAGGCGAAGAATCCCGCTTCGAGCACCATAGGACGATATGTGGAAGCCGACGCGCCAAGAGCGAAATATTACGAGAAAAACTTTTTCGAGTGCCAGCCTGCACTTAACTATGGCTTCGCCAATCCTGACCCGTTGCACCCCTGGGAGCAGGGTATTGATGCGCCCGACCACAGGCCGTGCGCCGCGAACTGCGCAATATCATGGCCTTCTGGTTTGATAAGGGTGTTGACGGATTTCGTGTTGACATGGCCTCGTCGCTCATTAAGAACGACAAGGACAAGGTTGAGACGAGCAGGCTGTGGCGCGAAATGCGCAAGTGGAAAGACGAACGCTATCCTGAAAAGGTGCTTATCTCTGAGTGGAGTGACCCTGCGGTAGCTATCCCTGCGGGCTTCAACATCGACTTTATGATGCAGTTTGGCGTGAAAGGCTATCCGTCACTGTTCTTCGCCAAGGGCACACCGTGGGGCAAGCGCAACGAATTTGGTAACTGTTACTTTGATATTGAGGGTCGCGGCACACCGTCGCAGTTTGTCAAAAACTATACCTACGCCTACGAGAAAACACGTAATCTGGGATATATTGCGCTGCCGTCGGCCAACCACGACTTCCAGCGTCCCAACATTGGCACACGTAATACCATGGACCAGCTGAAGGTAGCGATGACCTTTTTTTCCTCACCATGCCCGGCGTTCCCTTTATATATTATGGTGATGAAATTGCCATGAAGTATCTGCCCAACCTCGAAAGTCGCGAGGGAAGCAACAACTGTGCTGAGAGCGCGTACGCCCATGCAGTGGGCAAAGGGCGTTACGGCGGGTTTCTCAACATGTGCTCCCCGACAAGCTCTATTTCCCAATAGATACTGACGGCGGCAGGCTTACGGTTGAGGCTCAGGACAAGGATAAGGGTTCGATGCTGAACTATGTGCGCCAGCTTACAGCCCTTCGCCACGCTACTCCTGCACTGAACAACAACGGTTCGTGGACGCTGTTGAGCGACACTGTGCAGGCATATCCCATGGTTTACAGCAGGTCGGACGGAGCAAAGACATACATCGTGGCACTCAATCCTTCAGGAAAGGCCGTGTCGTGCCGGCTTCCTCTCACGGTGAAAAAAATCGCGTACGGCTGTCTTTACGGGCAAGAGCAAACTCAAAGGAAAACCGTATTGCAATGGGGCCTGTGAGCGCAGCGGTGATAGAAACGATTGAAAAGTAAAAAGTAAAAAGGTAAAAAGTAAAGAGCTACGCTTAAAGGTAAAAAAATTAAAGAATTAAAAAGTAAAGGGATGCGCTGAAAGGTAAAAGTAAAGAATTAAAAAAAGTAAAAGAGTTGCGCTGGAAGGGAAAAAGGAATGAAGGCGTTTTCTAATTTATTTTACACGACAGCGTATGCACTTGTGCTTCGGAAACCTGAGCGTGATACAGAAATTAAGGTTCGGTTTATGCCAGCTACTTCATTGCTATGATGTTGAAAAACGAAAGCATTAACGTTTTAAACTCCTTCATTGCCGACCTTTTAAACCTTTGTTTTTAGTTTTTTTATATTCTCTAATCTCAAGAACTTAATGATTAAATCCTTAATATGATGGAAAGAAAATTATTATTCCAACGTCGCAATACGCTTTACGTACGGCGTACTGACGATGATTTTCGTACTGGGAATGTTCCTTTCAGGTATTGCCCCTGCTGCTGCACGCAAGCCCGAACAGGCTCATGTGGGCGACACTCGCCACCAGTTACCGGCTGATGTCGCCTGACGGAAGGCTCGTGATGAACTTTACGCTCAACGCAGACGGTCGCCCCTTCTACGACCTTTCCTATAAAGGCCACAAGGTTATCAAGCCTCGTCGCTTGGATTAGAATTGCGAACCGAAGGACAGGTGGCGTATGCCGCATCGGCTACCAGCGAATACAAGCGCGAAAAACGTGACGACAGTATGGCTAATTTGATGAGCGGCTTTACCATTGCCGATGTAAAAACCCTCTACTTTTGACGAAACCTGGCAGCCCGTATGGGGTGAGACGCGCGACATCCGCAACCATTACAACGAACTTTTTGTAAGTTTGAAGCAGCCCCTTCAGAAGCGCGGACTGAACCTCCGTTTCCGTCTCTTACAACGACGGACTGGGTTTTCGCTATGAGTTCCCGTTGTCGAAGAACCTTAATTACTTCACCATCAAGGAGGAACACTCACAGTTTGCCATGCCCGCCGACAACACGGCGTGGTGGATTTCGGCGATTACGATACACAGGAATACAACTATACCGAATCGAAACTGAGCGAAATTCCTGCCATTCAGCCCAGAATTTTCGAGAGCAATGCATCGCAAACGCTCATCGCTCCCTACCTGTGTGCAGACATCGTTACAGATGAAAAACACCCGACGGACTGTAGTAAACCTTCACGAGGCCGCGCTCGTTGATTACAGTTGCATGCACCTTAACCTGAACCCTGCAACGCTGACGTTCGAAAGCTGGCTCACGCCCGATGCCCGTGGTGACAAGGGATGTACGCAGGCACCATGCCAGAGCCCGTGGCGTACCATCATGGTAAGCGACGACGCACGTCAGATTCTGGCTTCGAATCTTATCCTGAACCTCAACGAACCCTGCAAAATTGAAGACACCTCGTGGATTCATCCTACAAAGTTTGTGGGCGTATGGTGGGAGATGATCAACGGCAAGAGCCAGTGGTCGTATACAGATGAGCTGCCTTCTAGCAACTCGACAACATCGATTACACCAAAGTGAAGCCGCACGGACATCACGGAGCTACAAACGAAAACGTGCGACGCTATATCGATTTCGCTGCCGAAAACGGCATTGGAGAGGTGCTTGTAGAGGGCTGGAACACGGGATGGGAAGACTGGTTCGGCCATGAGAAGGACTATGTATTTGATTTTCTTACGCCCTATCCCGACTTTGACATCAAGGCTCTCAACGAATATGCTCATTCGAAAGGTGTAAAACTTATCATGCATCATGAAACATCGGCCTCCGTTCGCAACTACGAACGTCATATGGAAGCCGCTTATCAGCTCGCGAACAAATATGGATACGACGCCGTAAAGAGCGGATACGTGGGTAACATACTGCCCCGTGGTGAGCACCATTACGGACAATGGATGATAAAACCATTATCTGTACGCTATTATGAAGCCTGCACGTCACCACGTGATGGTTGACGCACACGAGGCCGTTCGTCCAACGGGGCTTTGTGCCGTACATGGCCTAATCTCATCGGCAACGAGGCTGCACGTGGCACCGAATACGAAGCCGGCGCAGGCAATCATGTAAACCATACCACCATCCTTCCGTTTACACGCCTGCAGGGTGGCCCCATGGACTATACGCCTGGCATATTTGAAATGGACATGAGTAAGAACAATCCGAAGAACCATTCACAGGTAAAGTCGACCATCGCCCGCCAGCTTGCCCTGTACGTAACGATGTACAGTCCGCTGCAAATGGCGGCCGACATGATAGAAAACTATCAGAAACACATGGACGCCTTTCAGTTTATCCGCGACGTTGCCGTCGACTGGGACGACAGTCGCTACCTCGAAGCCGAGCCCGGCCAGTACATCACGGCTGCCCGTAAGGCCAAAGGCACCGATAATTGGTTTGTGGGTTGTACTGCCGGTGAGCAGGGACACACGTCGAAGCTGAAGCTCAACTTCCTCGACAAAGGCAGTAAATACATCGCCACTATCTACGCTGATGCTCCCGATGCCGACTATAAAACCAATCCACAGGCCTATACCATCACGCGCAAAGAGGTGACGTCGCGCTCGGTTCTTAACCTCAAAGCAGCAAGCGGAGGCGGATATGCTATAAGCATTATTAAAAAGTAAAAAGGGAAAAAGGTAAAAAAAGTAAAGCCTTAGAGGTAAATAATTAAAAAGATTAAAAATTAAAGAGTTGCGCCAGGAAGTATAAAATTTAAGGGTTTCGTGATGGGGTCATGCCTCTGATGGGTGTGACCGCGCCCTCAAATCGGGTGAGTTCGTACCCTCAGAGTTAAGGAGTCGGGGGTCTGAATAGTTGTAAGAACTTTCCACTACTCCATAACGCGAACGAGATTACGGCACTATTGATCCGGGATTACGATGTAATTGCGCAACGATTACATCGTAAAGGGCCGGAGATTACATCGTAAAGGCAACGCGATTACATCGTAATGATAACACGATTGTGGCGTAAACGCAAAAGGGGTACCATGTGGTGCCCCTTTCTTCATATTGACAGATTACTGTTTTCACAGAATATCTACCCTGATTTACCATTCTGTTTACCTTGTTTTGCTGCTTTCCTCGATAATTCATGTTGCTGGTTTTATCTGTTTATTCCGCCTCGTTCTACCGCTTATATTGCTTCATTCAGCCCACTATATCGTTTTCTCCAGTTCGCTAAACCATTGAATTTGTTTAATGAAATACACCTCAAAAATGTAATTTCAGCTTTTATTATTATGATGAAAAAGTATTATCTTTGTGTTTATTACATAACAGAAACAGGCTTCTTTGACATGATATTGCCAGAGAGAAAAATAATATTGATAGGATATTCACAAATATGGATAAAGATTTATTTCGGAAACTCCTGACTGAAGAAGTAAAAATCGTATAAGGCACTACTTGAAACTCAGAATAATGATTGGATAGTAAAAAGGTTTTTATAGATGTAAATAAGAATGTCTATGGCATAACTACTGATACGAAGGTTGTATCGAAAAATTATAGAAATTATACTCATTCCGAAATTACTCTTTTCGCCAAACGCAATGGGCTTACTCCTGGAATTCCCTGTCTGCACAGAACTTTTATCCCGATTTAACCTTTAGGGATCGGGAAGGCAATCTGTTTGCCGTTGACTTTAAGTCGAGCTACTATCGGGACGACAAAAAGGTGAACGGGCTGACGCTTGGTTCTTACTGGGGATATTTTCGTAATCGTAAAATAAAAAGAATACAGACTATCCGTATGGTGAATATAAATGTCATCTTGTACTGGGTATGCTTTATAAACAGGGAATCAGTACAGAGAATGACACAGCTGTTTATAGTATAGACGAACTGGATGCCATAAAAATCGGTTATAGAACATTTTATTTTCTTTGTACAACCTAAATGGAAAATTGCCTGTGACAGGCCGGGAAGTGGCAATACAAGAAATATAGGAGGCGTGACAGATATTGATAAACTTACAAAGGGTGAAGGCCCTTTTGCCAGACTTGGAGAGGGTATCTTCGATCATTATTGGATGAATTTCTATAATGCCGCTGATGCAACCCGGGCCGGTATTGGAAAAACCTCATTACAATAACCTTAGAACTTACTCAGGAATATCTGGAGAAAGAGCATAAAAATACCTCACAGAATTAACGAAATATATGTCGGTCATCATCCCTCCTATAAAAATCGCAAGGCATCAAAACAAAGCTGGTTCCATGGATTAACGATTTGGTTCATGCGTCTGGTGTTTCTCCAAATGCACGTTGGATAGAACCCTTCTTTGGTACAGGAGTCGTAGGATTCAACTCCCCGGTTAATGGTGCACATATCGTGGGTGACACGAATCCACATATCATAAATTTCTATCAGCAGTGCAAAGTGGGAGATTACTTTGTTCAATGCGTGAATATCTTGAGCACGAAAGCAAATTGCTGGAAGGAGCAGATGAAAATGGTTATGCCCATTATCGCCTTGTCCGTAACAGGTTTAATCAGAGGCACAGCCCTTATGACTTTATTTTTTTCTGTCCTGCAGGTTTTAACTGGAATGATGCGGTTCAATAAACAGGGCGACTGGAATATACCATTTTGCAAGAAGCCCGAACGGTTTGCACCTGCATACATAACAAAAAATCTGTAATCAGATAGAAAGTATTAGCAGGGTGATAAAACAGAAAGACTGGTCGTTCAATCATGTCTCTTTCCTTGAAACCATAGAACAAGCTGAGGAAAATGATATGATTTATTGCGATCCGCCATATTATGGCCGATACGTAGATTATTATAATGGCTGGACGGAAAAAGACGAAGAGAATCTTTTTTTATGCCTTATCACATACTCATGCCAGGTTTATTCTTTCAACCTGGCATCACAACGAATATCGCCCTAACGAAATGATTGAGCGATATTGGCGGCATTTTAATGTTGTAACGAAAGAACATTTCTACCATAATGGTGGTAAAATAGAGAACAGACACTCTGTGATTGAGGCGATGATTTTTCAATTTTTGATTTACAGGAAAAAGGTTGAAGTTGTAACTGCTCATAAACAACTGGAATTATTTACAACGATATAAATAATTAAACTTTTCATTCTGTCGTTCAGCATACAGCTTACATGTCACATCCGCGGTATGCCGGAAAAAGAAAAGGAAACCGCCTGTTCAGAAAAAGGCGTCTGGCTTTTTACTCTCTATATTAAAAGAGGTATGCTCTCGTTTAGGTTTACTCTGTTTTCTTTTTAAAGGCATCGTGTCTGGAGGTTGATTCCGCTTCTCCCATCCCTTTATCCCACCTTTTTCATCCCGTTAAATGGTAAGGTGTGGGTTGTGAAATATGCAGAGGTACTTTTCTGTATAAGCATAAATTTCAGGCTTAAATGGTGTACAATAACGAAAATATTTTTTTAATATTTTCTTTTTCCTTTATAGACGTGCAGCTATGACACAATGTTCCTTTCTGTTTTCGCAGTATATTCTGCCAATAATAATCTGATAACGGGTGCGGCATTAGTCTGTTCTGCTCGTTATCGTTCAATACTATGTCCTGGATATTTTTCTTTAGCGGATGTATTTATTTTATTTTCGTCCTTTTCTTATTCTTAGTTTTGTGTTTTATTTTTGTAATTATGCGTCTTTTAATAAAAAATCATATAAATATGATATATATAAAAGTTTTATTTAATTTTGTGGCATATCTCGATAAGTATAAGAAATGCGAGAAAAAAATCTACTCTATTAGTAACGTCTAACTCAAAAAGCAATGACCATGATGAATTTCAAGGTTCAGGGAAGTTCGGTGCTTGGTAAAGCACTCGTTACAGGCTGTGCGGCTCTGCTGCTTTCAGCTGTTCCGGCTGTTGCCCAGAATATTGTAAAGGGCACCGTGAAAGATGCTTCGGGCGAAGCGCTCTCTGGCGTGAGCATTACACTGAAGGGCCGACCAGGAACGGGGGCTGCAACCGATGCCAATGGCAATTTTAGCATTGATGCCTCAAAGGGCGACAAGCTGGTATTTACCTATGTGGGCATGACTCCCCAGACCGTTTCGGTGGGAGGTCGCCATAATATTGATGTACAGTTGGCCGACGACGAGTCGACCCTTAACGACGTTGTCGTCATAGGCTATGGCAAGGCACGTAAGGCCTCGCTTACAGGTGCCGTATCGGCTGTGCGTGGCGACGAACTGCTGAAAGCACCTTCTACAAACGTATCGAGCCTGCTGGGCGGTCGTATGCCCGGTATTACCTCGGTGCAGACATCAGGTGAACCCGGTGCCGATCAGGCGTCGTTGCGTATCCGCGGTTCTGAATATGGCGTGCTTTATATTGTTGACGGCGTGCCAAGAAGCATTGACGACGTCGACCCCAACGACATCGAGTCGGTGTCAGTGCTGAAGGATGGTGCGGCAGCTGCCGTACGGACTGAACTCGGGCGGTGGTGTAATCATCATTACCACCAGGAAAGGCTACGACGGAAAGACGAAAGTGAGCTACGACGGCCAGTATGGTGTGTCGGTAAATGCCAATTTCCACAGTTCATGAACGGCCCCTGAGTTTGCACATTATTATAATATGGCCGACATGATGGACAAGCTTGTTAACGGTATTATTACCGACCGTTCGCAGTATCAGCCTGTCTTTACGCTCGATAATATTAAGGCAATGACCAACGGTGACCCGAAAGACGGATGGGATGACGTCAATTATATCGACAAGGTATTTGGTACGGGTACCAACATGAAGCACAACGTTACGCTGCAAGGCGGTACGGCTGACCACCATTACTTTGTGGGAGGAGGTTTCTTGAAGCAGAACGGCAATATCGATAACTTCAATTACCGCCGGTATAACTTGCGTGCCAATCTCGACAGTAAGATAGGACGTGACTGGAAGGTAAGCGTAGGTCTCGTAGGAACAGCAGGCCGTCGTCAGACTCCCGGCTACGCATCGGGAGGTGCCGACGACGGAACAGGCGGAGCAGGAGAGGTTGGATGGCTGTCGATTGGCCACCAGGCTATCATGATGCGCCCTTATCTGCCCCAGCAGTATGACGGTCATTATACCGCTACTATTCCAAATAATGCAGCAGTAGCTACAGTCCGCTGGCAGCAATATACACTCTGGCTACAAGAAGACGCGCTCTACTGAGCTTCGTTCAAACTTTACGCTCGAATATCAGGCCCCATGGCTCAAAGGCCTTACGCTAAAAGCCACCGGCGCTTACGACTATTCGACGTCGCAAAACAAGAATCTCGATACTCCCTATAAAACCTATGCTCAAACACTTACTGCCGGTGTTCCTCATGGCAGCTGCTTGACGACCCGCGCAGCGCATCGGAAACGCTGAACCATCTGGGTGAAGGCCAGTATACAAGTGAGCAGATGGACGGACAGATCGGAGCCGAATACGACCGTCTTTTCGGCCGCCACCATGTAGATGCCATGTTGATGGTTGAGGCCCAGGACATTAAAACCAATTCGCTCGGCGCTTATGTTGACCATGTTCCATTTGCCGAACTGCCCGAGCTTTCGTATGGAACGGCACTTAAGGAAAGTCCCGTTTCAGGATATAGCACACATATTCGCCGGGCGGGTTACATCTTCAGGCTGAAGTACGACTACGCCAATACCTACCTTGCAGAGCTTAGCGGCCGTTACGATGGCAGCTACAAGTTCAGTGGTAACGCCAGTGGCAAGCGGTGGGGATTCTTTCCTTCGCTCTCGCTTGCGTGGCGCGTGACACAGGAAAAGTTCATGCAGCCCGCACGTGGCTGGCTTAACGATTTGAAGGTACGCGCGTCAGTGGGCATGCTTGGTAACGACAGTGGTCTGCCTGAATACATGTATCTGGCTACTTATGCACAGGGTGGCAACCGTTTCATTGGCGGAACGGCACTGAAAAACGCTCTATACGAGCGGTGTCCCAAATCTTAATCTGACGTGGACAAAGATACGTTCATCGAACGTTGGCTTCGATGCCACACTATGGGATGGCAAGCTTGGCGTTGAGTTCGACTGGTTCTACAACTACAATTACAACATCCTTACCCAGATGGGAGGCAATATGGCTCCCTCGATGGGAGGCTATTTCTCGACCTACGAAAACTATAACCGCTATGCCAACTACGGTATTGAGTGGACGCTTTCACACCGCAACCACTTTGGTCTGGGCGGTCATCCGTTCAATTACAACGTAGCTTTGAACATGACCTACGCTACAAACAAGTGGCTTCGCTATCCCGACAGCCCCAATACGTCACGCCAGCTTAAGGTGGTTGGCACGAACGTTGACGCCGTAGAGTGCTGGATAGCCGACGGGTTATACCGTTCGGAAGAAGAGATTGACAACTCGGCATGGTATGGTTCACGCCCCAACGTTGGCGATATTAAGTATCGCGACCTCAACGGTGACGGCAAAATTACCTGGGAAGGCGACAGAACGCGCACAGGAAAGAGTAACCGTCCGCGCTACATGATGGGCTTAAACCTCGCCGCTAACTGGAACGGCTTCGACGTTAGTGCACAGTTTACTGCGGGCTTTAACTTCAGTGTGTCGCTGCTGGGTACCTATTATAATGGTGCTGACGATAATACAGTTTGGTCGCAGACGTTTAAAGAGGGAGCCAATTCTCCACTGTGGCTTGTACAGAACAGTTACAGCATTGACAACCCAACGGGTAAATACCCGCGCATAACCCTTAGCAACGTGAGCCATGGTGGTGCAAACGGTCTGGCTTCTACGTTCTGGATGAAGAAGGGCGACTACGTTCGTCTGAAAGATTTCCAGATAGGTTATACTCTCCCTGCATCGCTCACAAGGGGCTGCCGGCATCGACCGCGTGCGCCTTTTTGTAGAGGGAAGCAACATCTTTACCCTTGACGGTCTGCCAAAGGGCATCGACCCCGAGTCGCCTCGCGTCAACAACGGATACTATCCGCAGCAGCGCACATTCCTCGGTGGCATCAACATCACATTCTAACAATACAAAAGACGAATCATGATGAAAGCAAAATATTTAGGCGCTGGCCTGCTGGCCGCCCTCATGACGCTATCTTCCTGCAACGACTTTCTTGACATCAACCCTACCGACAAGGCAACAAAGAAGATTGTATGGGAGAATCCTGCATACGCTGAAATGGTGATAAACCATTATTATGCCAATATTCCCGACCTCGGTCCATACAGTTCCTATCGGTGTGCGGCAGGCCTTACCGAAGGTCTTACCGACGAGCTGAAGTATGGAAACATGAATTATAACAGCCTCTGCTTTATACCCAACGAGATAAGTTACGGCGGTGTTGTGCTGTCGCCCAACTATGTTGACGTTTACATGGGCGTGTGGGGACAGACCTATGAAAGCATAAGGCGTGTAAATGAATCGCTTGCTGACCTTGCTGCTGCAAAGTTCAGCGATGCCGATAAAAACGTTTCGAAGGCGAACTGCGCTTTTTCCGCGGCATGTTCTATTTTGAATTGCTGAAACGTTACGGCCAGGCTATCATTTATAAAGACGACCTTTCACAAATCAGTACGAACAAAGCGTTGGACAGTGAGGCCGACTGCTGGAAGTTTATATACGACGATTTGAAGTTTGCTGCTGAAAATTTGCCTGTCAATACTTCTGCAACGGGTCGCCTTACAAGCGGTGCAGCCTGGGCGCTCATGTCGCGCGCCATGCTCTATGCCAAAAACTGGGCGGCTGTAAAAGAGGCGGGAGATGCTATCTTTGCAATGGGATACAGTCTTACAGCCACTTATCCCGAAGCCTTTAAGTCGGGTAACAGCGAGGCTATTTTCCAGTATACCCTACGATGCTGCTTCAAGCATCACCCACAGTTTTGACAGCTATTATGCTCCCGGTGGCGACCACACGCTTGCAGGTTTAACCTCAAACACAGGTGGATATGGTACTCCTACACAGGACATGGTTGAAGAATATGAAAAGGCTACCGGCGGCAAGCCCGACTGGACACCCTGGCATGTGGCAGGCGGCACAACCACAACGCCACCCTACGACCAGCTGGAGCCGCGCTTCAAAGCCACTGTTCTGTATAACGGTGCAGCGTGGCGCGACCGCACTATCGAGCCTTTCGTGGGCGGATCCGACGGTTGGAGCCAGTGGCAGGTAGAGCCAAAGGCCGATGGACGCACAACAACAGGCTACTATCTGCGTAAGCTTGTTGATGAAAAACACGACTATGCTGTTCTCCAGGCCAGCACACAGCCATTCATTGCATTTCGTCTTGCCGAGGTTTATCTGAACTATGCTGAGGCTTGTTTCCGTTTGGGCGATAATACAAAAGCCATGGAATATATTAATAAGGTGCGCACACGCGTAAGCCTTCCCAACGTCAGCGGGTTGTCGGGTGACGAGCTTTTCGCTGCCATTCGCCACGAACGCAAGGTAGAACTGGCTTTTCGAAGGTCTGTATTACTGGGATATGCGCCGCTGGAATTTGGCCACGACCCAGTTCACCGGCGTGCGCAGGCACGGACTTAAAGTAGAGAAACAGGGCAAACGGTACGTTTAAATATACCTATGTAAACGTTGATAACGAAAACCTTAACTTCCTGCAAAATGAACCGCCTGCCGCTTCCTACGAGCGAAATCAACAATAACAAAGAGGTTTCGCAGTTTGCTGAATGGCAGTAAAAAGGAAAAAGTAAAAAGGTAAAAGGGTAAAAAAGTAAGATAACAAGCCCTACGCCTTCAAATAAAAAGCCAATTATTCACTTGCTATTCCTTCAGATAAAACAATAAAAAATCATGAAAAAGAAAAATCATATACAGCGGCGTTTGCCTGGCAGCAGCGTTGTTTCTCGGCAGTTGTTCAGAGGAATTCGTAGAGCCTACCGCGCAACGCTCGGGCATTACCAGCTTAGCAGCCTATTTTACATCGGGCCCAAACGATGGCAAACTGGCCATCGACTGGAAGGTTGATGGCAACGATGCCACCACCGATTATGTGATTCCCGTTCCCTATTATTACCCCGAGGAGAGCGATAACACCACCGAACAGTATATGTCAAAGATGAAAGTGGTAGCCACGCTCGCCAACAACTGCAGCATTGACCCGCCTTTAACGGTGCTCGACCTGACGAAGAAAAATCAGTTTACCTACACCAATCCCTATGGTGAACAGAAGCAGATAACCATCTCGGGCCAGATGACACGGTCGGACAAGTGTGCTATCCACGCCTTTATGGCCTCTCCTGGAGAGCTGACAGGCATTATTGACGAGGACAATAAAACCATATCGCTTGTTACAGCTGACGATTTAAGCAGCGCAACGGCTGAAATGACGCTCTCGCCTCATGCCACAATCAGTCCCTGATCCGTCGCAGCCTCATAATTTCAACTTGCCTTTCCAGTTTACCGTTACTGCCGATAACGGAACCACAAAAAGCCACCTATACGGTTATGAAACAGGTACCGCCAAGGTTGAAAACGGTTATCGTGCAGGCTCTGAAAAGCTGCTTTTTGAGAACGATATGACCACATTGGGCGTAAGCAATTCTAATACCATTCATCCTACACTGGCTTGTATTGGCAACTTTGTTGTGCTGAACCTCGGCGATGGTACCACACCTCAGTATTTTAAAAAGAGCACAGGTAGCCGCATGGGCACCATTAATCTGGGCGCTGCCAATGCATCGGGAGCCGTTACAAGCGACGTTGCCGGCAACATGATTATTGCAAAACCACGCCGATAATGGCCAAACTTTGAATATTTATCGTACAAGTGACGTTACGCAGGCACCGCAACTGCTGCTCAGCTACAACAATGCGCTTGGCGTTGCCATAGGCGATCGTCTGCACGTTCAGGGCGACCTCAACACCGATGCCATCATCACCGCTACGCCTTATGGCTGCCAGAACGCCATCCGATGGACGGTACATAACGGTACGGTAAGCGCACCACAGAATATTTTGTTTAGCGGTGTAAACGCGTGGGGTGCACAAGACGGATCGTCGAAGGTCGTAGCCCGCACGGCAAATGTGGCTGACGGCTGTTTCTTCAGCTATTATGACGCAGGCAATTGTCCTACCTATTATGCTCCGGCATGGGCTTCTCACAGCGTATTCTTACGGCAAACAGCAGTGGTGCCGGCTGGGGCTACAACACAGGGAGCCATTGATGCCCGCGACTTTAACGGGGCAAAATATCTCGCCGTCTTCGAAATGGGTTACTGGCCCAGCTGGGGTCTGCCCGGAACTATTTACTTGTACGATGCCGCTAATCCCGCAGGCATCAGCGGAAACGTAAATACAAGCAGCGCCCTGAAGCACCAGTTTAAGATGAACGACCTCTTTGGGACCGTAGGATATGCTGCTGGCGACCGTACGGGCGACGTGTTGATGACCCCTTCTGAAGACGGTTACTTCATGTATATATTCTATGCTTCGAATACCCACCTGTCGTTCGGAGGCTATCAGATTGACTGTATCAAAGAAATAAACCGCCGCACAGGTTTCCACAAAAACTTACAGAAACGATGAAATTTAACAATATTCATCTCTCTTTATTAGCTCTTGTCGCATGCTTCGTAACGGGTTTGTTTACGGCATGCGCCGAGAGCCACGAGAACACAATTGACCATTGGAAATGGGATAAGGGGACGTCAGCTCCTGACGGTGAAACCGCAGGCAAGCCACGTTATATGTGGATTGACGCACCGGCTAACTTCTCACGCTTTGCCAATAGCAAGGAAAATATTCGCGAAGACCTTAAGAAAGCCCGCGACTGTGGCATTACACACGTCGTGGTTGACGTGCGTCCCTATACGGGCGACGTACTGTTTAACAGCACAACCGCACAGCCGGCTACGCAGCTCGACTACTGGGAAGGCTCACAGTATAAGTATTTTCAGCGCACGGCTACGTGGGATTATCTGCAGGCATTCATCGACGAGGGCCACAAGCTGGGCCTGAAAGTGCTTGCGGGTATGAATACTTTTGTGGGAGGTTGCATGAACAATTATGGGCTTGGAGGTCAGGGAATGCTCTTCCGCGATGCGTCAAAGAAAAGCTGGGCCACCGTATACAACCGCACTGAAGGTCTTGTAAACGGTATGGACCTGCCACAAACGGCCGACAATTATTACGCAACGCGTTTCCTCGACCCCTGCAACGACGATGTACAGACGTACCTGTTGAACATTATCTCCGACCTTGCCAAGTATAATGTAGATGGTATCGTGCTCGACCGTTGCCGCTACGACAATCTGCTTTCCGATTTCTCCGACGCATCACGCGCCAAGTTTGTTACCTACATGAAGAACAAAGGCGTTAACAGTTTCAATTTTCCTGCTGACGTGGCAAAGGCTGGACAAACAACCATTAGCGGACAGCCTAAATATTTTAAGGACTGGTTAGCCTTCCGCTGTAAGGTTATCCACGATTTCCTTTCGCGTGTAGTAAATAAGGTACATGCCATAAATAGCAAGACAAAAGTGGGTGTTTATGTGGGTGCATGGTACAGCACCTACTACGAAGTGGGCGTTAACTGGGCCAGCCCTAAATATGACCCGCAGGCCGAATTCCCACAATGGGCCAATGCCGACTACCGTAACTACGGCTATGCACCCTTGCTCGACTTTATGTTACTGGGCTGCTATGCTCCTGCTGCCAATGTTTATGGCAATACTGAATGGACTATGCAGGGTTTCTGCCGCCAGGCACGTGAGAAACTGAAGGGCGATGTAACATTTGCAGGAGGCCCCTGATGTGGGTAACCCCACAGGCTTTGAGAACGGTAATCAGGCCGCAGCTGTTACACAAAGCGTTGATGCTTGCATAGGCTCTGCCGACGGATATTTTATCTTCGACATGGTACATGTACGGCAGTTTAATTATTGGGACGCTCTGAAAAAGGGTATTGACAACTATCTGAAAACTATAAAGAAATAAAAACCATGATGGAAAAGAGGGATTATTTAGAACAGTGGGCCGCACGATATAAAAACGACCTTACAACCAACATTATGCCTTTCTGGCTTGAAAAACGGTGTCGACCGTGAACATGGAGGCGTATACACCTGTCTCAACAGGGACGGATCGCTCATGGACAGCACCAAGAGCGTGTGGTTTCAGGGCCGTTTTTGCCTTTTGTATGCTCGTTTGTATACAACAACGTTGAAAAACGGCAGGAGTATCTCGATGCAGCACGAAGTGCCATCGACTTCATTGAAAAAAATATTGCTTTCGACAACGACGGACACATGTACTTTTCGGTGACGGCCGACGGGCGTCCTATCCGCAAGCGCCGCTATGTGTTCTCTGAAACCTTTGCCGCTATTGCCATGAGCGAATACGCTGTCGCTACGGGCGACAGGCATTATGCACAGCGCGCCCTGCAGATTTTTGACGATACGCTGCGCTTCCTCAACACACCGGGCTATCTTGCACCCAAGTTTGAACCCGAGGTAAAAATGCAGGGGCACAGCATTGTGATGATTTTTGATTAACGTATGCTCATGTCTTCGCCGTGCCATTGACGAACCACGGCTTACAAAGCAAATCGATGAGAGCATTGAACGACTTGAGAAATACTTCATCCATCCCGAATTTAAGTGTCTTCTTGAAAGCGTAGGGCTGAATGGTGAATTTATAAATACCAACCTCGGGCGCACCATAAACCCCGGCCATTGCATTGAAACATCCTGGTTCATTCTGGAAGAAGCGCGCCACCGCGGCTGGGACAAGCATCTTACAGAATTGGGTTTAAAGATATTCAACTGGTCATACAACTGGGGCTGGGACAACGAATTTGGCGGCATAATCAACTTCCGCGACTGCCGCACTCTGCCGCCGCAGGACTACTCGCAGGACATGAAGTTCTGGTGGCCACAGTGTGAAACCATCATCGCATCGCTGTACGCCTATCTCGCTACCGGCGACGATATGTACCCTCGAACGCCACAAACAAATCAGCGACTGGACATACAGCCACTTCCCCGACCCTGAAGGACGCGAGTGGTTCGGCTACCTTCATCGCGACGGTACGCCGGCACAAATGGCAAAGGGCAACCTTTACAAAGGCCCGTTCCATGTACCACGCATGATGACGGTGTCGTTAATGCTCTGCAAGGCTATCGCTGAAAAAGTAGAAAAATAAAAAGGGAAAGGCATAAGGGGCTTTGCAAAGAATGATAAAAATAAGGAATTTAAGAGCCGCCCTTTTATACAAATTCTAAGAGCTAATTGAATAATCATATAGAAAAAGCGCGTGAGCGTAATAGGTTAAGGTAGACAAAACATTTCGAAGCATGCAGCATCCATAAGGAATTCCCTTGGGCTGCATGCTTTTTATGTAATGAGGTATCATACTGCATATTTCTGTTTGATATAAATAATGCAATGACACAGGGTGCTTTTTCTGGTAAAAACCTCCTTTTTGCTCACGCAGCTGTTTATAAATAACAAAAATAAAGGGGGTTTGTTTTTCAATTTATAACAATTTGTACTAATTTTGTAGCATATTGCAACTTGTGTTATCAATAACAGAACTTTATGAAATTAAAAACCGCTACTTTTTGTGTATTCGGCGCATTGTTATGCGCTTTGCCCTGCAGGCTCGCAAGGGGTTTTGCACGACGTTTTACCCGTCCAAAAACTCTGCTTTATGCAGCTGCACTCCTGCTTCTGATTTTAAAATGCCATCCTCACACAGGGTAAACAGCCATGTTCATGAGGCAGTAACCTCGCTCTCAACACCGCCGGCGGTACGAAAAGCGCCTGCACAGGCGTCGCCTCTGTCGCCCCAATGGAGCACCGATTTTACGAAACAGGCCGACTTCGACCTCTTTACCGTCATCGATGCTAACAACGATGCGTCGCCTATGACACCGGGAAGTTCGCTCCTCAAGGAGGCATGGAACTACTCGTATAACAAGCTTTATTTTTACAGCGACAAGCAAAAGGCCGACGATTACCTCGTATCGCCCGCCTTTAACCTGAAGGCCGGCCATAGCTACAAGGTGAAATACAAAATAAATTGTTTCCGTCCGCACAAGGCCGAAGTAAAGTTTGGCACGGCCGCTACGGTGGCCGGGCTTACCGAAACGGCACTTGCCGAGCAAACTTTCAAGGGCAAAACCACGCTCGAGGCTACGCTGAACCCCGCGGCCGACGGTGTTTACTACGTGGCCCTGCACTGTTTAAGCGAAAAGGCAGGGGTATAATATGTATCTCGAAAACTTCTCAATCGAGGGCATGACATCGCCAAAAGTGCCCAACACGGTGCAGGATATGGTGGTAACACCCGACGCATCGGCCGCGCTTAAAGCCACCATTTCGTTCACCGCACCATCGCTGGCACAGGGACAATACCGCCCTTGCGAGCCTCTCGGGCATACGCATTTTCAGTGAGAAAAAGCTGTTAACCACCATCACCGACGCCGTTCCCGGCGGCCATGTAGCCTATACCGACGAGCAGGTCGACTCGGCAGGTATCAGGAATTATACCCTCATCGCTTATAATAGCTTTGGCGATGGCGTGCCTGCAACAACGTCGCGGTGGATAGGGCTCGACGTGCCCTCGGCACCGCAAAACCGTCATCTTGTGGCGGGTATTGACCAGTTGTCGTTCAGTTGGGACGCGTCGGTGGCGACAAACAAGGGTGTCATATTCCCCGAAAAAATTAAATACAACATTTTCGACGTCGCCAGCACGGCCGGAAAATACCATGTTTCCAACGCGTTAGGGTCGGTAACGGGCCAAACCACGTTCACAACGGCCATGCCTACCGACGAGGGCGAACAACATTACCACTATCTGGCCATCGAAGCCACGAACGAAAGCGGCTCGTCGGGCTATTTTATCTCTACACCCGTACTGCTGGGCGAGGCCTACAAACTGCCTGTGCGCGAAAAACTTCCGCGACGCTATGGTCGACCATTGGTGGGGGCACGTCGCAAACGGGTAACGGCAAATGTGCAAGCCTGTGGCCGAAGCTGCGCTTACTACTGAGGCCGATGGCGACGGCGACGGGCGAGTTTGTATCTGCGCACCGTCATGAACGACAGCGTAAACTTCTATTCAGGCAAGATAGCACTGGCCGAATCGGTGAACCCCCGTGCTCAGTTTCATGATGAAGTCAGAGGCCGACCAAGGCACATTCTATCCCTTTGTGTTGCTGCCCGACGGCACTAAAGAGCACCTTGCAGCCCTTCCTGTGAGTGTCGATACAGACTGGAAGGTGCTGAATTATTCGTTGGAGAAATACAAATCGCAGCGTTGGATTGAGATTGGTTTTGCCTTGTCCGACCCCTCGACGGTGCCACGGCTCAGCTGGTTCGTATTGATAATGTCAACGTGGCATCGAAGGCAACCACCGACGTTGCCGTTACGGCCTCGGCCACAAAACAACTTACCAAGGGCGAAGAGGCGACAATACGTGTAAAAGTTGACAATTACGGGGCTTCGCCTCTATCGGCCTATCGCCTGAAGGTAACTGTGGGCGGGCAGGTAGTTGCCGACCGCAACGTTACCGAAGTGCTCCCGCAGCTGGGCCACCATAAGTTTACATTTGCCTACACTACCACCCCTGTCGACAAGCGCGACAGCCTGAAGGTTGAGGTAAATGTTACGGCTGCGGACGATGCCGACAACAGCAACAACAGCGTTGAGGCGCTTATTGTGCAGAGTAATCCGCAATTGGTGAAGGCCGAAAATCTCAAAATCACCACAGCATCGGGCCAGAATCAACTTACGTGGACGGCACCGTCGAAGGTAAAACAGATTGTCGACGACTTTGAAAACTATACACCATGGGCCATCGACAACATCGGCAAGTGGACATTTGTTGATGGCGACAAGGCCAACAATTCGGGCCTTGTTGACGAGTATCACCTTTATTATGAGAACGAGGGAAAGCCGTTTGCCTACATCGTTTTCAACCCCTCGCAGTATGGCGAAAAAGGGTTCTGTTGCCGACCTTACGCGCATTTATCCGCGCCTTGCCACCCATTCGGGCAGCCAATGCCTTGCTGCACTCTACGGCTATGTGCTCAATCCGTCGACCTCCGACTATGATTTGGCCAATGCCGACGACTGGCTTATCTCGCCCGAACTGCCTGGTGTAGAGCAAACCATTATGTTCAGTGCCAACAATTTCTACGAAAACGGAACGCATGAAGGCCAGCCTTACGAGTTCGATTACCCTGAAAACGTTCGACGTTCTTTACTCAACGACGGGCAATAACATCGCCGACTTCCTGAAAAACAGGCGATACCCATACCCTCCAGGGCGGACAATGGCAGAGTTTTATGGTGCGTCTGCCACAGGGAACGCGCTATTTTGCCATACACCATAACTCGAAAGCGCAGCAGGATGCCGACGGATACGTTATTTCGCCCTATCTGTTTTCTATCGACGACGTGTTCTACACCGTGGCCAACGAAAAGGTATTGAAGTATAACATATACCGCGACGGCGCGTTTGTTGCCAGCTCCCCGACACCCGCTTACAATGATACCGACGACGGTCACAGTCACCAGTATATGGTAACGGTGGTGTACGAGGGCAACCTTGAGAGCAATCCCGTTGAGGCAAATACGGCTACGGGCATCAGGAATATGTCGCAACAGGCTGCCGGCAGCACCGTAGTGGCGGTTTATACATTGGATGGAAAGTGCGTCAGCACGATGTCGCACGGTATCTATATCGTAAAATACAAAGATGGTTCAGTAAGAAAAATGGTTGTGAAATAACCGTCTGTGGTATTTCTCCCTGCCGTGTTCAGCCGTGCATGGCGGGGCAGAGGCAACGCCCCTGCACGCCGCTGGTATGGTCTTTGCTCGGCCTGCCTGCGAAGGCATGGCAGCGGTATTCGGCTACGCTCATAGCGAAAAGGCGGTGCAAACAGGGGTTCTCCCTGTGTGCACCGCCTTGTTTTTATCAGGCTTTCTTCGCCATTTAATATAAAAATACACACATTCGTGTATAATTATAAAAACTACTATCTTTGACCCCAGTAAACCATTATCAATAAAAACCTAAAAACTCAGAATTATGATTAATTTATTGTTACAATCAAGTGCAGGGTATGGTGTTTTTGCCATATTTGTATTCCTCATTATTATTGCGGTCCTCATCTATGCGCTGTTTATTGTGGTTAATGCAGCCAACCAGCGTGAGGGCGCAAGCGTTCCAACCGCCGTTATTTTAAGCCTTGTGCTTACTCCTGCAACGGGTTTCCTTTATTGTTTGTGCTTCCCGTCGAAGGTAGAGTGCGAAACCCTGGAGGTGCTTTCGCAACAGGCAACAGGCACCCGTAACCGAATAATTTTGTAGCAATAATACCCTATTGGACAGCAGCGTATGTTGCTCATCCATGTTTTCATTAGCATTGTGGGGGCTGGCTTACACGCCGGCCCCTTTTGTTTTTTGTTGAAACAGGTTTGTCAGAGATGCAAATTTTGTTGTGTTTTCTGATGGATGCAAGCGTGGTTCATTGTGTTTGCAGTATCCCTGTTTTTTAGTTTTGCAGCCCTTTTCTGTTGGTGAAGTACGTGTTCAGCACGGGTCAGGATACCTGGAAAGTGTGTAAAACCGTATGGCTTAACGTTTGCTGTGCGTGAGGTTTGCAGCTGTTTATAAAAACAAATGTACGAGCTGCGGCACCTTCGGTGCCTTTGCAGCTCGTACATGATGCCCGTAGTGTGTGCGCCTGACAGGGAATCGAACCCGCACTTCGCGAGAAACTAGATCCTAAGTCTAGCGCGTCTCACCAGTTCCGCCACAGGCGCAATAGCGGGTGCAAAGGTACGCAACAAAATGAAACGACGGTGTGGAATATTCGCTTTTTATGCAAAAATGTGCAGAAAAGGGCCTTTGTGCTGTTTTCCGTAGCGTGTGGTGGTGGGTAATTGTCAAAAATATTGCTGGTGGTGCAGCGCATAAGAGCCGGCGGTTTGCGGTGTATTGTTGCGGCGTTTGCGTGCCCGTTGTCGGCGGTTGTGCATGTAACGCTGAGTGTGCGGCGGCCGTCGGCAGCATGGTTGACGGTCGCCGTACGCAGGGTGTGACGGCTGTCGGCAGCGCGGCTGACGGTCGCCGTACAATGATATTTTTGCGCGCAGAGGCGGGCCTTGTACGACAAAAACAGGAATTGTTTACATCGCAATGCGGGCAGGAAAAAGGCGATAACGCAGGCAGGGAAGGGGCGGTAGCGAAGTATAAAAGAGGGTGGAGGCAGGGCAGGAAAAAGGTGGAAAAAGGGTCGCACGGAGCTGCGGTGGCGGTGCATCGGCATAAGTGGCAGATCTGCTTTGTGGCGAAAAAAATGTATATAAAAATCGCGAAAGTGCGAAGTGTCATTTCACCGATAGTTAAACATTGGTAAAAAGAGGGGTTAATGTTGAAGGTTTCAGCATGACAATTTATTTTTTGTGCAAGAGCGAAGTCCGCCATGGACAACAGACGATGAAACTTTTAAACAAACAAACAAGCATCAGCCTGCACGCTGAACAACGAAGAGATACGGTTCTGTCGTCGGCCTGTGCCGGTTCGTACGGCTTTGAGGCACGGAAAGGAGAACGCGGGGGCAGTAACTGTAAATCGCAGTGGGGTGGTGACGGCGGTGTGATAACTTAATAATTAATAATTTAACCGCTGACAAACTGTAACATGAAGAAGATTTTAAAAAGATGGTGGTATGTAAAAATGCCAATTGTGTGTGAGATTTATGGAATACCGAGTATCACATGCTGAGCTTTTTCGGCGAGATTATCAGTTGGGAGGCAGCCGGACGCTATCCCCGCTGGAACGACAGCGTTGATCAGCTCATGGAGGTGGCTCATGTTCTGGCCCGTATGCGCCGTATTCAGGACCCGGCAACAGGGACGCCCGATGACCATGCGCGCCATAGCGACGAGGCTTTGCCGCAATCTGCACCGCCGCTGTCCGCAGAATATCTATGCCGTTGCAAGGCAGAGCCTGCGGTCGAAACGTCCCGATGTGGTAACTTATTACACGCGGTTGAGGCTGGAGGGCGGCGTAAGTCTGTCGTCGTTTGTTGATACGGTAGAACCTATTTTCGCTGCCGCGGCTCGACAGTTACCGTGGCGTTTTTGACGGAGGAAACTACAATGGATGAATTTTTAGCTTGTCAGGAACGGCGCCGCAGGCGCTGAAAAAGCCGTGAAATGTATGGCCGATGATGTACAATGGCTCCTTAATCAGCCGGCAGGGGTCGGTGACATGGGACAGGAGTCAGAACGATTTGATAGACCTTATAGACTGTGTATGGGCCATGCGTGTGATTACAGGCAAGGGCGGTAAGCTCATGACGAGGAAGGCAATAGCCGAAAAGGTGTTCGCCACCGTAGGACGAACGTGCCCCAAAAGGCTCACGCAGGCCGTGTGGGATGTATCGTAACAGGAGGCTCCCTGAGCACAGTATGATGCGGAAGTACATGGTTGAAAAAGTAAAAATTAAAAAGTAAAAAGAGTAAAAAGGGAGGGTAAGGGTAAAGAATTATAAAAGAATTAAAAAGCAGTGGTTAAGGGTAAAAACAGAAAATTAAAGAATTAAAAAGCTGCGTTTTAAGGGTAAAAATTAAAGAAGTAAAAAGAGTAAAAAGGGAGTTAAAGGTAAAAAGTAAAGGGGAGAGGTTGGAGATGAAAGGAATTAGAGGTAGTGCAGGAGGATAAGAGGATAGGATGCGGAGGTATTGAGGCGGCTGTTCAGGGTTAAGCTCTGTTGGATGAAAGCTCGAGGGACTGCGTATTTCGTACTGGGATGTCTGCAATTTTTCAAGGCAATGGGGTCTGCTTCGTTATTGTGTTCGGTGTGTTTCATATTAGGATATTTGCAATTTTCATCAAAAAGATGCTGGCTGATAAAAATGAGGTGCAGGGAAATTATATTAAAAGGAGCTGCGAAGCAGGAGTGGAAGGGCATTGATGCCGCCGTTCCCTCTGCTCCGTCACTGCCTATTGGCTTTACAAAACAGAACTTGCGGTGTATCGGGCGTATGGCAAACGCCACCTCAAACGGATTCTTTGGCATGGCGAAACGGAAATTATGTTGCATGAGCAATGTTGTTTCTGCTCCGCTACTGCCCATTGGCTTTACAAAACAGAACTTACGGGGTATCGGGCGTATGGCAAACGCCACCCTTAATGGTTTTCTTTGGCATGGCGACACGGAAAATTATGTTGCATGATCAATGTTGTTTCCTTTTGCTCCGTCACAGCCCATTGGCTTTGCCAAACAGAACTTACGGGGTATCGGGCGTATGGCAAACTCCACCTTAACAAGTTTGCCGGCGTTGTGAAACAATACTTAAGGCTTGTCAAAAACTCAGCATTTTCCTGTCTCCTTGTGCACAAAAACAGTTGGCGTAAGCCGGCTGTCGTTGCATAACCGTCCTTTTATTTTCTTACTTCTCGCCCATTGCGCCTCTCTTTTTCCTTTTTATTCCTCCTTTTTCCTGCCTTTTTACTTTTTATTTTCGACTCTCTCCTTTTTACTTTTTACTTCTTTTGCTGCTTTTAATCTCCCTTTTTCCTTTTTACTCTTTTCCTTTTTACTTTTAGGCGTAGCCCTTTACTTTTTACTCTTTTACTTTTTAATTTTCGAATCTCCCTTTTTAATTTTTTTAATTCTTTTACTTTTTACTTTTATTTCCTACCTTTGTATTGAGATGGATATGTGAGCCATTGGTGAGATACTACCCTAAGGGGAGAAAAATCGTCTTTATAGGTGTATACCGTCCACCCGTCAGCCTTAAACCGTTAGCAGACATGCAGTGCGGTGTATACCTTTGCGTCGTAACGATCTCTCTGTGGCGGCGTCACGAGGCTGGCGCAGCATCATACTATCGTAAACAATGGATGATAAAGAACTGCTGAAAGGCATACGACAAGGGCGGGAGGAAGCTTTCAAAATGCTTTACGAACGGCATTATGGCGTGCTGTGTAGCGTGGCTCAGAACTACGTTGGCGACAGCTTTATGGCCGAATCGTTGGTTGGCGATGTCATTGTGAGGTTGTGGGCCGACCGTCAGCGTGTACACATTGACCGTTCGCTGCGCATGTATCTGATGAGGAGCGTGCGCAACGCGTGCCTCGATTATATCAAATCGCAGTATCACCAGCGTGAGTTTGCCGCCTCCGAATATATTGAAAGGTCGTCCACGAGCTTTTATGTGGGAAAGTCGTTGCCGGGTAGTCTGCTCGAAAAAGAGCTGGAGAACAAAAATACAGGAGGCTATGAAGGCTATACCTTTAGAGTCGCGTCGCGTGTTTATGATGAGTCGAGTTCCGACATGTCTTATACGGAGATAGCCGGCGAACTGGGTATTTCGGTCAACACGGTGAAATATCATATCAAGCAGTCGCTCGTTATCATGCGACGAGAATTGCAGAATACACGGTTGAAAGGTAAAAAGTAAAAAGAGTAAAAAGTAAAAAGGCGGTGGTTAAAGGTAAAAATTAAAGAATTAAAAAATTAAAAAGGGGGCAGTTGAGAGTAAAAAAGTGAAGAATGAAAGGATGAAGAGGATTGAAGAATGAAAGGGGAAGGAGGTTGAAGATGAAAGGAATTAAAGGGTAGTGCAGGAGGATAAGAGGATAGGATGCGGAGGTATTGAGGGCGGCTGTTCAGGGTGTAAGCTCTGTTGGATGAAAGCTCGGGGACTGCGTATTTCGTACTGGGATGTCTGCAATTTTCAAGGCAATGGGGTCTGCTTTGTTATTGTGTTCGGTGTGTTTCATATTAGGATATTTGCAATTTTCATAAAAAAAAGATACTGGCTGATAGAAATGAGGTGCAGGGAAGTTATATTAAGAGGAGCTGCGAAGCAGGAGTGGAAGGCATAAAAGCCGCCGTTCCTCTGCTCCGTCACTGCCTATTGGCTTTACAAAACAGAACTTATGGTGTATCGGGCGTATAGCAAATTCTATCCCAAACGGGTTCTTTGGCATGGCGACACGGAAATTATGTTGCATGGGCAATGTTGTTCCCTTTGCTCCGCTACTGCCTATTGGCTTTGCAAAACAGAACTTACGGGGTATCGGGCGTATGGCAAACGCCACCCTATAATGGGTTCTTTGGCATGGCGACACGGAGGTATGTTGCACCGATCAATGTTGTTCCCTCTGCTCCGTCACTGTCTATTAGCTTTGCAAAAACAGAACTTATGAGTGTATCGGGCGTATAGCAAATTCCATCAAACGGGTTCTTTGGCATGGCGACACGGAAATTATGTTGCATGGGCAATGTTGTTTTCCTTAGCTCCGCTACTGGCCAGTGGCTTTGCAAAACAGAACTTATAGGGTGTATCGGGCGTATGGTAAATACCACCCCAAACGGTTTTTGCCAGCGTTGTGAAACAATACTTAAGGCTTGTCAAAACTCAGCATTCCCAGTCTCTTATGTGCGACAAAAACAGTTAGCGTAAGCCAGCTGTCGTTGACGTAACTGTCCTTTTATTTTTCTTACTTCTCGCCCTTTGCGCCTCTCTTTTTCCTTTTCATTTCTCCCTTTTTTACTTTTTACTTTGTACTTTTTACCTTCAGGCGTAGCCCTTTACTTTTTACCTTTTTACTTTTTACTTTTCAACTCCCCTCTTTTAATTTTTACTTTTTAATTTTTAGCTTTTCCTTTCATGTTATTTTCAGAACAAGATAAGCTTTCGGTTATGCCTCGACGATATTGTTGACTATCTACGGGTGCTGCCACGCCGCAACAGGCTGACGACATCGACGCCTGCGCGCAGGCAATCGGCCGATACTGAGGCCCTGTTTACACAGCTCAGGGAGATATGGTTCTCGGTAACAGCTGCACAAAAGACAGCTTCGACAGCAGGCTGCCTTTGAAGCGTTCTAGCTTAACGTGGCGAAGCTCCGGAAGACCGCATTTGAGTGGCAGAAAAACCATTGTCGAGGCACAGGCTCATGAAGGTTGCCGCTGTGGTTGTTGCCCTTGTTGTAACGGCTGTTGCGGCATGGACCGGCGGCGCTATGGGGCGTGGAGGCAGAAAGGACATATTATTGTGGAGTGCACCACAAGGCTCGCAGACCGTAGTTTTGCTCCCTGACAGCAGTGAGGTGCAGTCTCCAATGCCGGTTCAAAAACACGATATGGCCAGAACTCGGCCCGATAACCGGTTGGTTTCGCTCGAAGGAGGCCCTCTTCAGCGATGCATCATGATGGCGGTAAAGCCTTTTTATCGTGAAGTCGAATCGACTTTGAAGTGCGCGTAACCGGCACGCAAAATTCAACTTCCGTAACTCATCGTAACGATGATGAGGGCTGCGGTGGTATTGCTGCGCGGTTCGGTGGCCATCGACGACGTAAACAGTCATCGCCAGATGGCGGCACTGACGCCGGGACAGGCTTTGTTTATAATAAGCCTGCGGGTACGGCCCGTATAACGGCCGTCGATACGGCGCGTGTGGCACGCTGGACGCATGGACAGCTGTTCTTTGATGAGAAGCTTTTAACCGATATTGCGAAAGATATGGAGCGCACGCACGGTGTAAACGTGGTGATAGAAAACGACGGTTTGCGCACAAAACGCTTCTACGGGGTCGTTCGCCCTGAGCGACAATCCGGCTACAATTATGCGTACACTGGCCGATGACGGGCGGCACTAAGGTATCGCATAGAAGGCCATACCATTATTATTTTATTAGCGCACAGGGCAGACCCTGTTTACGGGGCGCATCGCAGAAAAGCGGTGCGCCCCGTTGTTTCAGGTAGTAAAAGGCGTTTTTACATTTTTCAGTTGCGCAATTTGTTGAGGAGGTACACCCTCAGTTTATGCTGGGGTAAAGGCAGGACGGAGAGGGTTTTTCGTTGCTATAATATAATAAGGTGTAAGGGCGGCAGCGACCAGACGGTCACAAAACAGGTTTGAGGGAGGCGAAGATGAACGTCAGGATGCAGCTTCTGTGCTTTTTACAAAAAGGTACGCAGCATGGTGTTGCAGCATAACGAAATGGACGCTATCTTTGCACCAGTCATTCAGCGGAATAAATGGATCCAGTTTCTACACGATTGACCTTAAGAAAAATCACACTTTTTAACCATTAAAAAGAAAAACACAATGAGTATTAGATTTCGAGTTATGCAGAACAAGATGAAGGGAACCAACAATTTTGGCGAGTGGTATGGCCGTGCAACGGTTCTCTGATGAGGTGAGCACCCGCAACCTTGCCGATGAAATTTCCCATTCAACAACCGTTACCTATGCCGACGTTCTGGCTGTTCTTACCGAACTTTCACGTCAGATGAAAAGTCATCTTCAGAACTCACAGCGCGTGGTTCTCGACGGTATCGGTGCGTTTGAAGTGGTATCAGCACCCATCTTGTTGAGAAGAGGCGACAAGTTTAGCGTGGCCAACATTAAAATTACCGTATTGTCTACACCCCCGAACGCCTGTTTATGGCTACGGGCTACAACGAAAAAGGGACACCGTACAGGCAGTTTATCAAATCGTTGCTGGCAGGAATCACGGCCAAGCAGATGCCTGTTGAGGCCAAGGCTGAGCCTAAAGTGCCTGCCCAGCCGGCCCGGATAACAGCTCGCGTAGCCAGTAAACACATGTTTTAACCTTAAATAGAATACCATGAAAAAGAATGAAATCTGGAAGTTTGTGGTGCAGACACTTATCAGCGTTCTTACGGCCTCTTGGCGCGGCCTTCGGTCTGACGTCGTGCCGGTAAGCCTGCCGTTAGCTGCATGAAACAACAGCGGGCATAGCCCGTAACCTCAATTTCTTCGCCCCGTGACTTCGCGCAGGTCACGGGGCGAAAAGGATATTAAAGGTAAAAAGAGTAAAAATTAAAGAAGTAAAGGGGCTGCGCTTAAGGTAAAAGAGTAAAAATTAAAAAGTAAAAAGCTGTGCAGAGGGTAAAAATGTAAAAATAAAAAGTAAAGGAGAAGGATTTGAAGTTAAAAAGGAAGAGGAGTAAAAAGTAAAAAGGAAGAATGGAGGGCGATTCAGAAGCTAAAGAGAGAAATGGATGGAGAAAGAAAGAAGGAAAGGGTGATGCAGCGTAATGCTAAATATTTGTCATTTTTGAGTCCTAAGCATACGTATTAGAAAGAAAAATGGTATTTTTGACACATATATTACTGCTGTATGATAAAAAGGGAAGGGCAGTATGGATAACGTTCATTGTCACGACGGAAGAGACCGATTTTCAAATTCCAGGCAACAGGCAGATGGTTGCGAGAGGTAATAGCGGTATAACCGCTCTTTCGAACCGATGATGAGCCGTAACCCCATACGAAATGATGCGAGAGAACGGCTCATGATATATGAGAAGAACATGCTTAAACCACTAACGAAAGCCAGCGTTCCTTACGGAAAAATGCGTTGCGATAACAGATAAAACCCAATAACAGTCATTAAAGCAAAACGGAATGTATGAAAGGCCGGGACAGAATGTACCTTGTCGCTCCTGGTATTTTAAATCAAAACTTGAAAGGAAATAAATGATGAAGAAACTAACAGAAAATAATAGTTTGGAATCGTTGGCATTTTGTGCGTTTATCTTTCTTTTCGCCATCCAGCCAGTTTTTCGAACGTATTGGTGTGTCAGATTATGTAGTATGGGTACTTATGCTCGTTTGTATTGTCGTAGCATTGTTCAGTTTTGTTCGACGCATCATGACCGAAAGGGGTAGCCTGTATGAACCAGCTGTATCTACAAACCCGTGCAGTTATTTCGCAACTGCGTGCTGCCTACTGGGACTTGTCATCAGTTGATGGTCTCAATACGCAACTGGTTGCCTTCTGGATATTAATGTCTATTCTGGACATTACCACCTATATGATACCTAAATGTGGTATGCAAAAAGTAGGTGCTTCACAGCCTGCGGCAGGAACAGGTAAAGGCTGGTGCGGAACTTATAAACCGTAATGCCTGGGTGTTAAAGGTTATTTGCAGCCACCTGGGCATCGATATTTTACAATTGTTATAACAGAACCGTACGATATACCTTGTGTAAGCCGTGCGGTTCTGTTGCTTTCTTTATGACATCGCTGCTTCTTTTAAAAAGCTACTTTTTGTGCCATTTTACGCAGAAAAAGAAAAATAATGTGAAAAGCATGCGAATTTGAAAAATAATTTTTAACTTTGCAGGTAGAGAGCATGGCGTAATGCACCTCCATCTGTTTAAACCTGACGTTTGATTATTCGAATCATTTATAAACCTAAAAATTAAATATGAAGCAAACTCTTGAAAGTTATCCATGCTTTTCGCTTTTTCGGCAGCCTTGCTACAATTGTCGAGCTGTCAGAGTGAAGAGTCGGCGCCACTGGTTCACAACCCTTCGGAGCCGGTAAAACTTACTACTTTCTATCCCGATTCGGGCATGTACAAGGAGCAGGTAATCCTGAAGGCACGAATTTTGGACGAGGATGTATCTAAAATTAAAGTTTATTTCAACAACTCTATCGCTCCCGTCATCGGGTCGACAGGCTCAATGCTGTATGTAACGGCACCGCGTTTGCCGGGCGATACCTGCCGTTTGTCGGTGGTGGTAGATGGCGATTCGGTAGTGTTTGACAAGCCGTTTATCTACCACGAGTCAATATCGGTGACCACCATAGCGGGTACAGGCCGGTGTGAAAAAGCCCACAGCGGGCGATATTAACACCGCTACCATGCACCCTCGCTTTCTGTGTGTTGACGGCGATGACAACGCATATTCCTCGTGAGTCGCGGCCATAATGGAGGCTCTGAAACCGAGCGAATTATGCGCATTGACCAGCAAGACGGACAGGTTGAGATAGTAGTTCCCGAGATGGCAATGTGCCTTGTGCCGACCCTGTGAGCGAATGTCATTACCATTCCTACCGAAACCACGGTGGGTTCGTACGTATCCTCGACCCTGCCGAAATGTGGAGTCCCCGCCAGCGCGAGCTTATCTGGCCGGCAGGATATGCTGTTCCCGAGAGCGGATTTAAACACTGTATGGTGGTTAACCCAATGACGGCTGCATATACACACGTTATTATTACGGCGACATTATTAAAATTAATCCCTGTACCTACGAGGTTTACACCTATTTATAAGACGGCTCCGAGCAACAGCTACGGTCTGACATTCAGCCCTTTGCACCCGAACATTTCTGATATGTCGTTCTTTAACGATTGGAAAAGCCACCTAATTTGACCCACCCTGTCAAAGTATTTTAGACCCAGTAAAAACGATTTATTATTGACCCACTAAATGCCCTGGTCGGGTGGGTCATTTTATTTCCTTCATTACTTGGTAATATTCTTTGCTTTATCTTTCTAAGACTCTCTCCAGTTAGTTCTATTTGATATGAGGTATGCACAATTCTATCTAGTACAGCATCTGCCACGGTAGGGTCGCCTATTGCATCATACCAGTTGTCTACAGGAAGTTGAGAAGATATGATAATCGACTTCCTTTCATGCCTATCTTCTATAATATCAAGTAATATAGGACGCTCTTTTGCATCTACAGGTACAAGGAAGGCATCATCGAGGATTAACAAGCGACATCGCTCTATCTTCTTTAGCTCTGTTTCTAACCGTTCCTTTGTTCTTGGCAACCTTATGTATCCTAGCAGCTTTGACATGTTAGCATACATCGTTCTAATACCATTTTTACAGACATGATAGCTCTATAGCTGTAGCGATAAAACTTTTACCAGTTCCTGATGAACCAGTAATAAATATATTGCGTCCTTGCTTGATAAAATCAAGTGAGAGTATTCTCTCCATTTTGTTTTAGCTCAAGGTTTGCGATTGATATTATAATCTATTTGCTCAGGATAGAGCTTTATATCTAAACCCTGCTGATTTTATAGAGTCTTTCAATGGCTGCTGCAGACGATAGTCCCATCTCTCGAGATAAGAGCCAAGATACAAAAGGCATCTGGTGTCATCGTATCTGCAATTGTGGTTGTTGAGACTTTCTTCAAAGGCAGTCTGCCATACCCGTAAGCCTCATTCTATGCATTAAATCAAGATAACTGATGCTTATCCATTTCTTTGCTAATAGGTTGCTGTCTTATTATTATTTAGTTCCATAGTTGTTTACTTTTAATTGTTTTGCTATTATTGTTATTGGATAATTGCTTTGAGAAAATAATCCTTGCCTCGTATGTTCTTATGAGTTTTGTTTATATTCAGGAGATAGCTCCATATTATCTTCATCCATGAGATATATGGGAGCATCATCACCCTTCTAGTATATCCTTTATCTCATTATAGCCATAGCGTCGTCCTTCGAGCACAGTTACAAGCTGCTACTAGACGAGCCATGCCATACTTCTTCTCCAGCGACATGATGACACGGCAAGAGCGGAAGGCTTTGTGGATATTTCATCTGCGTAGCGACTTCCTTGAGATAAAGCAGAAGGATGTTGTCTCATGTTGCCCTGCCCGTTGATATATTTCCTCAATCCTTTTCGAGCTACCATGATGACCAGGAAGATTATGTGCATCTTTCTGTGAGTAGGGTATGAGAGTATCATCTCGCTGATGGATAGTAACTAACTCAACCCATAGATTTGAACATTGTCATTATCGTAAATAAGCTCCATACGTTTTGCCGATATACTCTGTTGGGAACTATAACTATGCTTTTCTTAGCATAACGAGCTATTAGCCATGACAGTGGCAGACTTTCTAGACTTCATCTGATAGCGAGCGGTAGAGAAGGACGAAGAAAAATCTTTTCCATTTCTCAAATAGTTCTTGACGGGATTCCTACGCCCACTCAATCTACGGCTGTTAAATGCTTCTAGAATGTGCGTATAGCAACTTAAGTGATTCTAGATTATGGAAAATTTGCCCTTCAATATCTACATATACCGACCGATACATTAGCTTTACAGCATTCTCAACCAGTGCCTTGTCCTGGACGGCGCACCCTAGCTGGATAAACAGCCATGTCATGAAAAATTCAGCCATAACAGCGAAGTCGTCGTGATAACAGGCTCATTACGATCACTGCGGATAACGGCTGATTTTAAGTTATCAGGCACAACAGCCTTGGGTACACCACCAAAGAAATGAAAACATTCTCGCAAGCAACGATAAGGTCTTCCCTTCTTCTGCGACCACACCGCCTCGCAATAGGTGTAAGTGACTGCATGGAAGGGTATACAAAAACCTCTACCTTCCGCACCTCGCCCGTCTGTTCTTCGACTATCTCTAGCTTTATCACCTGCGTAATCAATATACATCTGATCGCCAGCAAGGTGCTCTACATCCCTACGGCTCGTGTTTGACATCTGTAGGCATGGATTGCGTGTTTGAAAAGTGAATACTGGCAACCATTAGGATGAGTTTCGAGATACTCCGTGTGAAGAGATAAGATAGAAACACCCTTCTTGCTAAGCCGTTTCACCATAATCAGGAACAAAGTGCCTCTAACTCCAACTTTACGAGCAGAAGGCGGACGGTTACGAGATGCCCATCTGAAAACAAGTCCGCCAGCTTATCATCTGAAAGCGACAGAATTTGCTCCATGGACAATGCCACTTTCTTGGAATTTACGGACATACTTGCGGAGGGTGTTTACGAGATATATGGAAAGTACTAGAAATACTTCATTCCCATACCAGATGCGTAGCAGCGCAATAAATTCTTTAATTTTGTCATATAAATAGTTTTATGTTTTTAGTGCCGGCCAGGGCAGTAACACAAAACTACAAAATGACCCTAAAAACTAGCGTTTCAAGGGTCATTCTTATTTTTGCGAGTGGGTCTCATTATTTTAACCTTACTGGGTCTAAAATACTTGCCAGGGTGGGTCAACGAGCGGCTTTTCCACCCACCGCGTGGCCGATGGCCGTAACATCGATGAGTCGACTCCGCAATATCCTTATTCGAGAGGCGGATTTACTACATCGCAGAAGAATTTCCTCAGGCTATCGTCTCAACAGCGGCGGTATAACATGTACAATAACCGCGAAATGCGCTTCTATGCTTCTGTGGAGCTTCAGCGAATGCTTCTGGCCTGTGACGTCAACATCGACGGTGGGCGATCTGCAAGCAGACCGTTACCTATGATTACGACTCGCCTGACGGCAAGCAGAGTAACACGGTCGACTATCCGCTTACGGGTTATGTCATCAAGAAATTCATCAATCCTACCGATGCCTGGGCAGGCACAAATGCCAAGCGTTTAACGCGGGCTTATCCCATGATACGCTATGCGCCGACATCCTGTTGATGTATGCTGAGGCCCTGAATCATCTCACAACCACTCATACCATACAGCTTGGTGGCGAAACCTATACACTTTCGCGCGATGTCGACGAAATGCGCAAGGCCTTCAATCAGGTGCGCCATCGTGCCGGCTTGCCGGGCATGTCGATGGCCGAAGCTGCCGATGCCGACAAGGTTCAGAAGCTTTATTGAGCAGGAACGCATGGTTTGAATTCCTCTTCGAAAACGAACGTTATTACGACGTTCGCCGATGGGGACAGTATGAGGCTACCGAGTCGGTAACGATGACGGGCATGAATATGGACGGTACAAAAGCCACATTCTATCAGCGCACAGTGCCCAATTCGAACCGCGTTGGCAGCCGTGTCGTAAACCGAAAGATGATGTTTATGCCCATCCCTAACTCGGAAATTCGCAAGCTTCCCGCCATGTCGCAGAACCCGATGGAATTAAAGAGTAAAAAGTAAAAAAGGTAAAAAGTACTTCATGTAAGAGTAAAAATTTAAAAGAGTAAAAAGTATCGCGTAAAAAGCAGAAAAAAATAAAAGGATAAAAAGGTAAAGAGCTTCGTGTTCTTTTTGACAGGAAAGATTATCCTCATTGGAAAACAGGAGTGCTTAAACATACGACCGTTTATAAGAGAAAAAGCTAAAAAGCTTCCTCTGCAGGTTGATGATGAAAGAAATCAGTCGTTAAAAAGGACGTAAAACTGATCTCTGAAAAACGAATAGTTGAAAGTATTTAATTAGAAATAAATATGGAACAGTACGGGTTGAAACTGGCGACAGCAAGGCAGCTGTCTGCAATAAGGCTCATTTCAATGCTGATATTTGTCAGGACACCGTGCAACCACTATCATATTTTACCTTTTTACTTTTTTTACCTTTTTACTTTTAAAATAACTCCTGTCTCCTGAAAAATAATTTTTAAACAACGATTTTTTTCCAATATATGAAAGCAAAATATCTTTTATGTCCGGCAGCTTTTTCTGCTATTGGCTTCGTGTAACGAGAACGAAGTGTTCACGAAAGAGCAGTATAAGCATGTCTTTTTCTTTCGTAAGCAATGCCGACCACGTCAGCGACAAGGTGTTCAACTTGTCGGATACGACGCCCGCGTTGGCTAGCCATAGCCTTGTCGATGGGTGGTTCAACAGGTACCGACAAAGACGTCACCGTTAATATTGTAAAAGCACCTGGGAGTGCTCGAAAAAGTTACAACGTAGCACAGTTTGATAACGCCGTCGACAAGTATGCCCGACTCGCTTCCTGAGAGCCATTATACCATGGCATCGATGACATTTGTTGTCAAGGCGGGGCATACCACAGGCGTTATTCCTGTTACCGTAAGGCCCTGAAGGCCTGTCGCCCGACAGCACATACTATCTGCCTTTGCGTATACAATCGTATGACGGCTGCGAGGCAAATCCCGCCCATAACTACGTTTTCTACCATGTTCGCATTAAGAATACCTGGGCCGCTGCGGGCGGAACCAGTTACAGTATGTCCGAACTGCGTTATACCAACGGCAGCACAACGGGGCTGGCTGTGCCGGGAACAAAAACCCTTTACCCCATCGGCGCAAAAACAGTACGTATGATGGCCGGCAACGAAACGTTTGACAAGAAGCGCGCAGCCCTCGACAGGTTCGCCGTTCTGCTCGATATTAACGACGACGGAACGGTACAGATAAGCCCCTTCGCGATATTGAGGTGGTACAACTGTCGGGCGATGCCGACTATCCCAACAAGTATTTTGTAGAGAATACAGCCAACGATATTAAGTATGGCAACTTTCTTTTGCATTACAAATACAAGTCGGGATCCGACTGGTACGAAATAAAGGAAGAGCTTCGCACGAAGATTATCGACGACAAACAGTAACCCTCAAATTCTTTTCATGATGAAATCAGCAGTAAATATTTTCGTTCTCGCGTTCTCCGTGCTGGCTCTTCTGTCGGCCTGCGACAGCTACGAGCGCGAGGAGGTAACCCATGAGATATTCGTTAACAAGCACGAACTTACCCTCACCGTAGGCCAGACCGATACCCTTATCGTAAGTCCTGTATCGGGACAAGCCCGGTGGACGAGCGAGTCGGCTGAAATAGCCACCGTCGATAACAACGGTGTGGTAACGGCCGTAGCACCTGGAAACACCACCGTTGTGGCCGAAAAGAACGGCTCGCGCTTCGCTATCGAGGGTAACCGTAGTGGATAATCATCCCCTTACTGACATTGAATTAACCGCCACCCGCCTCTTTGGCGTCTATACCGTAAGCCTTATTCCCGGCGCCATGCAAAGGTATCGGCGTCAACCGTGCCCGGTAACGCCAACAATGTATCGCGTGCCGATTATGCCTGGTGGTCGGATAACGACGCCGTGGCCCACGTATACGACGACGGAACCATCAGCGGAGTAGCCGAAGGATCGACGGTGAGTTCACTACCGCCGCGGCACCATCACCAAAAGATATTAACGTATACGTATCGCTCACAAGCCCCTTCAAAGGCCCTCATGTGCTGAAAAAAAGTCGGCACCACTGGAGCTTTCTTTCCTCGACTTCGACTTTGGAGGTCCTGAGGTTGCCTGGCACGACGCCAACCCTCAGAATCAGGGGAGGCAGCAACTATCGCGCGGATAACGGCGACGATAACGGGCGCGGGAGTTGATATTGAAGGCTCATCAAACATCGGCTATACATCGAACGGCGAATGGCTTATCTACACAATCGACGTGCAGGGATGGCGGTGTTTACAGTCTTGATTTGTGTGTTTCGGGAAGCGGTGGCACCATGCACTACGAGGTTGACGGCGTAAACGCTACGGGAACTATCAATGTTGCCTCTACAAGCGGGTGGGGAGACTACCGCTATAACACCAGTTCGCCACGCGATTTACGACTTACGGCAGGCCGCCATAAGGTGAAAGTGGTGTTCGATCGCGCTGCATACAACGTAAAGGCCATGAAGTTTACATACGTCGACAACCTGTAAACAGCATTGCTTCATTACAAAACTCCTGAGCCTGCAAAGGCTCAGGAGTTTTGTTGGAGAATATGAAGGTAAGATACTGCGTTTAAAGGGAAAAAAGGAAAAGAGAGGAAAGGGAAAAAGAGCGGGGCAGAGGTCCTTAGACGTCGATGAGGAGCTGCTGTTCGAAGGCTGCACGGGAGATGAGTATGGCGGGGGAAAGGTCGTAGGCGGTGTAGTCTAAGAGTATGCAAAGCTCCTCGGACAGGTGGTTCACGGCCTCGTCAGCGGTGGCGGGGGTTACGCAGAGGGTGCGGCTGTCGGAGAAAAGCGGAAAACAGCCCTACAAACGCTATAGTCTACCTCGGCATAGAAATCGGCTTCATCGGTGGCCATGTGGATATAATAATTATCGTGCCAGGAGCGGGCGTGGACGTCGTTCAGGAGTCGGCAGAGCGGGGCGACGAGGTCGCGGGTGAGCTGCGAGGCAGATATGGTGACGGCTACTTCGGCAACCATCCCCACCGGTTCAGATGTGTCCAAACTCAAGTCGGCCGACAGCTCGGCGAGCCGTTGGCGCAAGGTTTGCATCTCCGCATCGAACCATGCCGGCGCACCCGTGGGCGGAATCTGTAAGAACGAGCAGAAGAACTGATAGTTGTGCTGACGCCGGTTGTACGAAATGTTAAGGCTGGTGTCGACAAACAGCACGTGCCACCAATGGTCACTGCTAGGCCCTGCAACCCATGGCGCCCTCAGCCGCACGGACAACGGCGCGCATCTGCCGCCTCTCGCGGCTCGCATATCTCGTCAGCGACGCCAGACCAAACCACAGCAAGGCCGTGACAAAAACAGGCGACGGCGAGCAGTGGCCACATAAGATAATAGGGGTCGAACCGTATGATACCGGCCAGCGACAAAAAGGTATTCTGCGGAAGAGAACCAGAAAGAGGAGCCAGAATGGCTATATAGACGGGGAAAGGCATTGAAAGGGTAAAAAGTAAAAAGGGCTGCGCGGAGGGAATGGGTAATGGGGTGAAAAAGTGAAATAATACGGGGGATGTGCGACAAAATTAAGAATTATTTTTCAGTTCAGGTTGCCTGTCAAAAATCAAATTTTGCACAGTAGTCAAAAAGCCTCTTTGCCGAACGTTTCCATGGCCCCATGTCTTGCCAATTTGTCGGGCACCTTTCAGCAATATGGGTTTTGCGGTCGGGAGCATCTTTCCATTTTCTAAATGCTTCTACAATGTCTCTTTTATCTCCATAAGCATTTCTAAGCGCAGAAAAGTGTGGTAAAAATACACTTTTCTGCAGATTATCTACAAAGATAGGGTTTTAAAAATTAAAAGATTAAAAATTAAAAATTAAAAAGGCTGCGCTGAAAATTAAAAGATTAAAAAGTAAAAAAATTAAAAGGAGGCTGCGCATGGGGTGACAGGGATGGCCTTGATTTGCAGCGTGCTTTTTAACCGTGGAGCTGCCGGGTTGCGGCCACAGGGCAGGGGCTTGACGATGTAACGCCGGGGTTGACGGCCGTCGCAAAGCGTTGCTGACGGCCGCCGAATGACAGGTGTGACGGCCGTCAGCAGCACTGGCGACGGCCGCCGAACAATGAGCATCACGGCGTAAAGGGTGTGCAATATCGCAGGTAACGGGTTGTCATATAACAGGCAGGGAGGTGACACACCGCTTATTTGCCGCGTCCTTCGTACTGACGGGGAAAATAAAGGAGTGCTGTGTGTTTGACGGAGCGCGTTGTTTTACCCTGCATACAATAGTTTTGTACGGTTCGTCCGGCCAGATTGTGAGCCAGGACGAACCTTTTTCTGATATGAAATTTTTCGTTCATCGGCACGAAAATGCAGGTTTTGTGGTAAAAATGCGCGTTTTCCTGCCGTTGACGGCATAACGCAAGCGGTTTTTCTGCTATTTAAAAGAGATACCGGTAGCATCTGGCGTTGAGCAGAAAGAAAACTTTTGGGATGGTGCGAAATATATATACCGAAAACACTTGCACGCAACGATATTTTTCTTAACTTTGCCGTCTTATGCCAACGGCTATGTGCCCTGACGACAACGCTTGCCCGATGACCGCCTGCGGCGCGAACCACGAAAAGAAACGACAAATATGATGAACCTCTTACGCGAATTAAGGCGCCGCGATCATAAGCGGATACTCGGCGGTATCGACATTTTTAAGTATATCGGACCGGGTCTTCTCGTTACCGTTGGCTTTATCGACCCAGGCAACTGGGCCAGTAACTTTGCCGCAGGTTCCGGTATGGCTACGCCCTTCTGTGGGTAGTAACGCTTTCTACCATCATGCTCATTGCCCTTCAGCATAATGTTGCCCACCTTGGTATTGTGACGGGGCTGTGCCTTAGCGAAGCCGCCGTGAAAGTATACACCTTCATGGGTGAGCCGCCCTGTGATAGGAAGTGCGGTTCTTGCCAGCATATCCACCTCGCTGGCAGAGATATTAGGTTCGGCCATTGCGTTGCAGATGTCTTCGGTGTGCCCTTGTGTGGGGCTCGTTGATAACGAGTTGTGGTGGTTTCGCTGCTGTTGTTTACCAATACTTACAGGCGTATGGAGCGTGCAATCATAGGGTTTGTGAGCGTCATCGGCCTGTCGTTCATCTACGAATTGTTCCTTGTCGATGTCGACTGGTTTCAGGCTTCGCGTGCGTGGGTGGTGCCGTCGGTACCCCATGGCAGCATGCTCATTATTATGAGCGTATTGGGAGCTGTGGTCATGCCGCACAATTTGTTTCTGCATTCGGAGGTAATCCAGAGCCGTCAAATCAATCAGGAGGGCGAGGCTTCGATGGAAAAAGCCCTCCGTTACGAGTTTTTCGATACCCTTTTCTCCATGATTGTGGGGTGGGCTATTAACAGCGCCATGATACTTCTGGCCGCTACCACCTTCTTTCAGCATCATACGGCAGTCGACGATCTGGGGCAGGCCAAACAGCTTCTCGAGCCTCTTCTGGGCGCCAATGCAGGTACTGTCTTTGCCCTGGCGCTGTTGCTGGCCGGAATTTCGAGCACGGTGACGAGCGGAATGGCCGCAGGAAGCATCTTCGCAGGCCTGTTCAACGAACCCTATAACGTGCGCGACCCCCACTCGATAGTGGGTATTGTGCTGTCGTATGGCGTGTCGTTGCTTGTCATTTTTCTTCATCAGCGACCCCTTTTACGGTCTTATCATCTCGCAGATGGCACTGAGCGTGCAGTTGCCTTTCACCGTTTTTCTGCAGGTATATCTCACGTCTTCGCACCGCGTCATGGGCAAATACGCCAACCGCAAGCCCAACGCCGTGTTCCTTTATGCCATAGCAGCTGTTGTCACCGCGCTGAATATATGGCTGTTCTACGAGTCAGTTTCTTCATAACGCGTTCCGCAAAGAGAATGCGTTATGATGAAAACAGGAGGCAAGAGTTAAGGAGTTATAAGGAGTTGTTAATAAGGAAATATGATAAAAAGGTAAAAGTTGAACAACTTCGTATTGTTTCGTCCGAAGTTAAGGATACAAGTGTCTGGTAGTTAGAGTATTAGTCTTGCCTTTCCTCGTCCCAGTGTATGCGTGAAACCGATTTTGCCAGATTCCTGAACAGATTCTATATCATGTTGAAACTGGTATAGCCGTGCTTCTATACCACTTTTACATGGATGTGAAAACGGTCACCATTTTACATCTAAACTTTCTTTATATTAAGGTGAAACAGGCATTTGTCTTACCTCCTTAACTCCTCCTAACTCCTGTCTCCTTATTATTTTCACCATTTTTGAGTATTGCTCCTTTCCCTTTTTTTCTGCCTACCTTTGCAACTGTTATCGTGCCGGTGCGTTGTGAAAATGCTACTGGTGGTGACGCCTAAAACCTTGCAGGCTGCCTTTATTTTATCAAACTGCGTTTGTGAAGAAGGGAGGTAAGGGCCGAACCTTACGATGAAAACCCATCATAAAAACTAAGAAGTGTTAAACAGAATGTTACAAATTAATCCAAAACTCGCGGTGTATTCAAAACACTCCTATCCGCTACGGGCTTTGCATTGCTGTGTATGTTTGCTCCCCTGTGGTGGCAAGCGCGGTGCCCGTGTTGCCGGAGGCTCATGTACAAGCCCCTGCACCCTCTTCGAGTTACCTTTAAGGTAGTATCTGAGCAAACAGGCGAACCCCTTATCGGGGCTGCCGTGCGCTGCAAGGGCGCGATAAGCCCTGCCATTACCGATGTGCAGGGCCGCTGCACGTGCAGGTTCGACCGCGCGGTAGAGAAAGTAAAGGTCGACGTTTCCACGTGGGCTACAAAAGTATATCGAAGATGGTTACCGTCACACCGGGACAAACCATCACCATCCGCCTCAGCGACGACTCGCGCCAGCTCGATAATGTAGAGGTGACGGCAAAGAAAAGGCATACCAATGCCCTTCCAGCAATCGTCGGCCATAAGCTCGGAAACGCTCGAGCGCGGTGGTGCCAACTCTCTGGCAAAACTGCTCGAAACCGTGCCCGGCGTAAGCTCGGTAAGCACAGGGTAACACCATTGCCAAAGCCCGTTATACAGGGTATGCACAGCAGCCGTATTTTGTTAATGAACAACGGTGTGCGCCTCGAGAGCCAGAGCTGGGGGGCTGATCACGCTCCCGAATTAGACTATACCGGTTCGAGTATGGTCGAAGTGGTGAAGGGAGCCGAATGTATTCGTTACGGCTTCGGTGCCATGGGCGGCGTGGTTTTGCTGAACGATGCCGAGCTGCCCTACGGCCAGAAGCATCCCGTTTTGCATAGCAACGTCAATGCCGGATATGATACCAACGCACGCGGTGTGAGCACATCGGCCAGCGTTGAAAGCGGATACGGAAACCTTGGCTTGCGTGTTCACGGCATGTACACACGCGGAGGCGACTATCGTACGGCCGACTACGTGCTCAACAACACGGGTTATAACACCATCAGCCTGTCGGCACAGGCCGGCTATCGCGGCCGGAAGTTTACGGCAACGTTCTTTACAAGCCTCTACTATCAGCGCAGCGGCATATATTATGCCAGCAAAATTTCGGACCTTTCACAGCTTATCAAGCGTTTCGAATACGGCCGGCCGTCGCCCGAAACCATCTTTCCCTTCTCCTATCGCATAAAGCCTCCTTTCCAGCAATCGCAACACGTCACGATGAAAGGCGAGGTAAAATGGAACATAAACGAGAATCATCGCATTGACTTTACGCTGTCGTTCCAGGAAAATCTGCGTCAGGGTTTGAGAATCGCAAAAAGGCACAGTGGAGCTGGATTCCCGTACAGGACCTTATTTTGAAAACAACCAAGCTCGATGTGCTGTGGCATGCCCGCTGGAAACTGTGGAACATGACCACCGATGCCGGTACGTCGAACACCTATCAAACCAATTTTAACTACCCCGGTACGAAGCAACCGGCCTTTGTTCCCAACTTTGCCGCGCTGTCGATGGGCGGTTATTTCCTGCACAAGGCACAATTCAACAAGCTGCAGATGGCACTCGGCATGCGGTATGACTTTCGTGTAATGTCGGTAAACGGGTACAGCAGCCTGAGCAATTACACCTATTACGACGACTTTAAAACTATACAGTAACTACGATGAGCCTGGCAGGCCACTACCAGTTCAACGAAAACTGGGACGCTCGCGCCAATATAGGCTGGTCGTGGCGTCCGCCAGACGATTAACGAACTTTATTCTATCGGCCTGCAAGACGGCTCATACTGGGTTGTGGGTAACCGCAATCTGGCCAGCGAGCGCGGTTATAAGCTCGTGGCCGGCACACGCTATCGCAACACGTGGCTGTCGGTAGAGCCGAGGCCTTTTTCTACCAGCGCGTCAGCAGTTACATATACGATCACGCAGAGGCGCAGGCAGGACGGGTTCCACAATCACCCCAGCGGCAAGTACCCGAAAATTTATTTATGACCAGGACAATGTGCGCCTTTACGGTGGCGACATCGAGGTAACAGCACGCCCCATGAAGCGTCTTTCGCTGGTGGGAAAAGGCGAATGGATATTCGCCCGCAACCTTACCCACAACGACTGGCTGCCTTTTTATGCCGTCAGACGGGTACGGACTGTCGGCCAGTGCCAGACATTCCCATGCCGTCGGCAAGAAGTATCGTGCCACGTTGTCGCTGTCGGGCATATACGTTTACCAAAGCAAAACCGCTTCGATCCCGATAAGGACCTCGTAAGCGATTCGCCACCCGCCTACTTCCTCTTAAACGGTACGGCCGACTTTAAGCTGCCCGCTTTCGCACGGCCGCTCGCTGAAATTCGCATGATTGTGGGCGAAAATATCCTCAATAATTTATATAAAGGAGTATACCGACCGTTTCCGCTATTACGCCCACGAGCGCGGTGCCAACTTCTCGCTTCGAACCCTGTTTCATTTCTAAAAACCGTTATAAGATATGATATTTTTCAAAACCATCCACAATACCTGTGGCTCGCCATGGCCACCCTGCTGCTGTTTACAGGCTGCTCAATGAGCAGGTTGACAGCTTCTTCAAAGAAAAATAGTGCAGGCCCCTCCGTCGTCCATTGAACGCGACGTAAAAGGCCACGAGCAGATATATGCCGTGCATGCCATACTGCGAATGGGCTATAAAAGGCGGCCTCATTGGCGTAGGACCCGACGGCACCGACTCTATAATGGCCTATACAACCTATCATATTCCCGGCGGCGAACCTACACTGCCGCCCGTCACGCAGAAATAGACATGGCCAAAGACGATGACGGACGGATGACCATTACCACCAGAACGCACCTGCTTCGACGTCATTGCGTCAGATGAAATATGCTACGGACTGGAGCTGAAATACTACGATCAGAACGGCATGCTCATCAATCATCAATTCTCAGGATGCCCATTTACCAAAAGACAAAGAGAATTTCAGCATTCCCGATGAAGACAATGCCACGCTGCTTGTACATCAGCATTTCTTTTGGCATTGGCAACTCGTCGCTCTCGAAAAAACAGCCCAACGGCCGGTGGTGATGGCACACGAACGTTGCAATTAGCCTATCCGCGCACCTCTCTACGCCGCAGTTTTACTACGACCGCTATACCTTCCGCGACAAATCGGGGCGGGGCGAGGCCAGCCGCAAGTTCTCAACGTCGAACATTTTCGCCCCCGACGGCTTTACGCCCGGGCAGAATAAGGTGGCGTATGACACGCTCATGGCATGGAAAGCCATTGAAATTTCAGAGCAAGCCCGGGCTGTAAACCCATGGACTGCGCCCGACGGACGCGTATATCGCCTTTATAAAACCATTGACCAGCCCCGGCTTAACGAGATAACGCCGGATATTCGGTTATGAATACCGCGATACCGACCCCGTTGAAGAGGGCTTGGCGAAGCTGTTTTACAGAAGGCTTATAACGACGATTTCGTCGACCCCGACACCGAAGCACCGCGTCAGCGTTACAGCCATACGGTAGGATTGTTGCGTCAAAAGCGCAGTCTTGACTTTGGTTCTGCCCCCGATCGTTTGGGTTTTAAAAGGCATTATGCGTTTCCATCAAAGGCCGATGTGGCGTTCAGTTACAGGTGAAAATATGCCACATTCTGAACAAAGGACAACAGCACGTGGGCGAATCGGAAAAAGCCTGCTAAATATATTAATGCCAACAATAGCGAGAATGGATATCTCTGGGACTTCAGTCAGATTCAGCCAGGCTGGGACAGTTTCGACATCGATTATCCCATATCGGTGCGTTATCAGCAATACCGCCGACGGACAGCAGAAGTGTGTGTCCGACGTGACGCGCTTCTATCCGCAGGCCGATGCGGCACGCCTGTGGCGGATGCTTACGCAACCGCGCGACTTTTTGCCCGCTACCGTCAGAATATAGTAACCATGTAACCCACCCCACAACAGTATATGAACCCTATTATATATACAGCGAGGCTGCAACCGCTGTTGCGCTATGTGCTGCCTGTACCTCGTGCGACAGCTTTGTGTTTTGGCAACGTCAATGTTGATTATGACGACAACCCCCTTACGGGTAAAGCCGTTGCCCATAGCGGCGCCGACCATTATGTTGACAGCCTTTCGAAGGGTGAAAGTAGCCGGCGAAGTAGCTAACCTGACCCGCAGGGGAGCTTTCAATAACTGGGCAACCTGCCTGGCTATGTTTAAGGAAGGCCACTCGCATGGCGACGGAATGATGCACGGTAACTTCGTTTATCAGAACGCACCGTGGCGTCAGGGAAGAGTTTGCCATTATACACAATACTGCCGGTCAGTGGCCTGTTGTTGACATACAACGCCAGAGCACCGTTACCTTTCTTGAGCAAAACGAGGGCAAACAGGGTCCCGACTACATCCGTATCATAGGCGGAAAGCTGAAGCGATGGGGCTTGTGCCTTTACTTCTTCGACAAAAACGGCCCGGCTTTTAAACGATGATATGTTGGAACATTCGGACGAATACCAGATATTTTTCACCGTGAGCGACGTCGACGACAAGGGTAATCCCTACCAGGTTATGGACTGTCGCGGCACCTGGAAGCCTGCACACAACAGGTATGGCGAATGGAAACGCGGCGGCACCGTTGACCCCACGCCCGTGCCTTCGCCCCTTTTTGCCAGCACACACACATGGAAAGAGCGCGCCGATGTAACGCCGAAGATTTTTGAATATACCTATCGCGACACATGGATACAAAATGCCATGGCCGACGGTGCGCGCGAATTGTTCAACCAGCGCCTGCTGCCGCGCTACAAGAGCCGATGCCGACTGGGCCGTTGCGCCGTACGACCAGGACCGCGTGGGCCTGAAGGGCCACTAACTTTGATATTGATGCCGACGAAAACGACGAACGCCATACCGAATGGCCTTTGGAGATAACGCGTAGGCGCGACCCTGCCACGGGCGAAACAGGGCCATACACGCGCCCTTCATACCTTTTGCCGCAGTTTTACCTCTCGGTTCGCGTCATGAAATGTGCCAAAAGGCGAAGGCTCTCATCCCGAAGGACGAGTATTTGCAACGCCATTCAACCTACGAATTTCTCAGCAGCCTGATATGTGCCGATGCGTGGAACCCCGATGAAGCCAAAAGAATACGGTGCCGATTCGGGTGGAAGGAGATTATTCGCTTCAATATACCCATCAAAGTATTTTGCAGCAGCTTCGACACCGACCCTACAACGGTCGACCCCAACGACCCGCTTTACTATTATTTGGGTCGCGAAATGGGCCTCTCACCGCTTGATGCGCTCGAAGCTGCGCAAAATGTCCAGACGCATGGTATAGGCGGAGGTTCGGGCTTTGGCAACTGGTTCTTGTAAAAAAACGATATGAAAGCGACAAAAAGGTAATTATATTTCAATAATTAGTAGTTTAAGCAGTCAGGGGTAATGTCTTAACTCCTATAACTCCTTACCTCCTGTCTCCTTAAAAAGTACCTCCTGTCTCCTTTTTAAAAAGAATTTTTAACTGATTATAAAATGAAAAAGATAATACAAATACTGTCACTTGCCATTGTGCCTGCGCTGCTTTTGGGCCTCAACAGCTGCGTAAGGAACGAAAATGCCAGTTAAAGCAATCAACATCAAAATCGAAAGTTGACCACCTTATTATAAAAGAAGTGTTCTACATTGGCCACTATTGGTACCGCGACGTTAGGCAGTGGGGCATGAAGAATGTGAGACCAAATGTATGACGACGATCAGTATATTGCCATTTACAACCCTACGAACGAAGTGAAATATCTTGACGGACTGGCCCTGTGCGACAACGCCATCGACCCGTCGAGGGCAATACAGTTTGCACCGAAAGACGATTTCGTGAACCGCTATTATGGTGTTTTCTTCCATATCGTATTTCCCAGGAAGCGGAACCGAACACCCTGTACAGCCCGGACAAACTATTATAGTTGCCAAATACGCTATTGACCATAAGAAGGCCTTTGAGGCCGAACTGGAGGGCGAAGACTTGACAATGTATAAAGGCCTTGACGCGTTTCTCGACCTGAGCAAGGCCGATTTCGAATGGACAAACATTGAGTATGATGCAGGCAGAAAGAACAATCCGAACGTGCCTGACATGCAAGCTATTCTTGTTCAACGCGATGCCGACGGGAGCGCAACGCCGTCGTTCGATTTTGTTCGCGTAGCAGAGAGCGGCGGTTTAGCACTGATTAAACTGCCGTGGACACCTGAAGATTTTGCTAAGAATTATACTGACAAAAAAAGATGGTACGGGCTATCGCCATTATATTACGGTGACGAGCGGTGCGCATGGCGATTTCGCTATCGAAATACCTTTCGATCACGTTATCGACTGCATGACCATCTGTCCCCGTCGCCTTTTTCAGATGCGTCCTTCTAAGCTCGACAGGGGTTACAATGCGGTGGCCGACATTGCGCTTCTCGACTTTAAGGCAGGCGATTATCCCGTTTATTCGGGCCTCGCACTGATGAGAAAGTGGGACGGTAAGAAGTTTGTCGACGACAATAACAGCACTACCGACTTCAGGTAAAGCTCGCATCGCTCGCCCGTAAGGATGCCAGCGGGGCACCCATAAAAATAGTTTTTGTCGCAGGTCTGCCCTGTTGCAGGCGAGGCTTAAAACCGCAGCGGTTGTATATTTTCTGCATACCGGAGAAACACTGAAACGCTGAGGGTTCCCTGGTCAGGAACAGGGCGGTTTTGCGTTTACGGCACAATCGTGTTTGCTTTACGTCGTAAAGGCGCGCCCTTTACGACGTAATCGTCTTGCCTTTACATCGTAATTGGTTCGTAATTACGATGTAAAAGGCAACGCTTTAAGCGTAATTAAAATACTCATCTTCAACAAGTTACAGGCTTTGCCGATACGTTTTGCAGCACAATTGTTTTTGTCTTTGGCCCGTAATGGGCTTGCGGCCACGATTTTGCTGTGCGGGCATCAGCCATGACATGATTTTACCTCATTTTTGCAAAAATATTAAATTGGAATAATTACGATGTTATTTCCCAATTTTTATGCCTAATTTTTGCAACCCGATTAGGAGTTTTAGTCAAGTTTTAATAGAGTAATCAAGTTATTTTTACCGTTCTGTTTTACGGTATTTCTAATTTATTTTAAGATAACAGAAATATGGCAAAGAAAGTGTATTTAAAAGCCTGAAGTAGAGGTAGTAGACCTTTTTTTCTGACGAGTTAATGGATGGAGGTTTCCATGCAGCAAAGCCCTTTGCGTGGACATTTAGATGCTGGAGATGACGAACAAGACCCGGAAGAATCGGACCCTACCGCTTTCTAAGGCGTGGCGTTTCATTCTTTTATATAAAAGCCCGTGCTTAATTTGATACAGCGCATTGCTTTACCATTTAAAGGATAACGCTGATTTTTAATTCTTTATAATCTTTTTAATTTTCTAAGAACCCAATTCTTATATAATATGAGAAAAGACGTTATATTTATTTGTATCTTTTTGCACCCTGCTTTTTGCAGCTTGTGCCGATCGTGATGCCATCGACAGCACCCTGCCCGACAATGGCGGCAAGGGCGTAAAAAGTATCGATGTCGCTCGAGGGCGAGATGCAGGGGCGACAATGCCTCGCATGCAGCAGGCGCAAAGGCCACAAGAGCCATAGGTTACAGAAACCGACGACAACGGTGGAGCACCTGTTCCAATAGGCATTTTTGACAAAGGCCTGAACGACGGCAAGGAAATTGCCAGCGGAACAAAGGTTCCTGTGCTGCTCATATTGCAGCACCGACGATTCTGCAGCCTGTAACGAAGGTTGTTACACAGTGGACATATACGCAGGGCGGGTCGCTGGCTCTCGAACCTTCTGAAACATTCGAGATGAAGGCAGGCACCGATTTAAGCAAGGGTACATGGTATGTTTGCGGTATTCTGGGCGGTGAGATGCTGGTTGGCAACAATCAGGTAAAGTTCAATGGCTACTCAGAGGACTACAATTCGCGCAGTGTGAGCGGACAAAAATAACGTGGGGTGCCAACATACCGTATGTTTTCAGCTGGCGTAAGGTCGATACCAATGCTGCAAACAAAACCATCAAGTCGACCGTTCCCGTGCGCTTCAAGCAGTTTGGTACCATCGTTCGTCTGCGAATAACCAACAAAACGGGTTTCAATATTAAGTATAATGGTGTACGTATTATCACAAGCAACATTCTGTGCGGCCAGTTCGACCTCACCTCGTTTTGATGATAAGAACCTCGTTAAGAGCAGTGATCTGCACGATACACAGGACAGCGAGATAGCATCGGCAAAGTCGTCGACATACGAAAACGCCTTCAAGGCTTTCAAATTCTATCAGCGTCCGCTCAGCGATAACACCATGACTGGTGGTACACTGCCTGACAATGGCTGGATAAAAACAAAGCGTTTCCGTATTCATGGCAATTATATTCCCAACTATAACGACGAGAAAAACGGGACAACCATGAACACGGCGCTCTACTATTACGACCATACCTTCGAAACCAACAGCAGCGGAACCAATTTCGATAAGGTGGCAAACAACAGCGATGCCCCCAGTTACGTTTATGTTTGGATGTATCCACAGAAGCAAAGTGTTGCCATATATAATGGAAGAGAGCAGGGTGTAGGTGACAGTATTGTCAAGAAGGTATCGAAAACACAGTTTATGCTGATGGCCGTTCCCGACGATAACGGTTCGGCAACAGGCGTTGTTCCTTCCTCTATTAATATGTTACCGGCCTACGGAACCACCTTCGATTATAAGTCGGGAGCCAACTATCCTGCCCGTGGTCGGGTTGTATACCATTTCGCTCCCCCTCAGCTACCTGGCCAAACATGAGCAATTTTGGTACTGCCGCTCAATTGGAAAGCGAGGCCAATCAGGATGTAGCCCATACTGAACGATACTCTTATGCCGATGTGCAGTCGAGGTTGTCTACCATCCCTGCCGGTTATATGTTCGCCAATCGCGAGTACTGGCGCAGTATAATTCCACAGGCTTACGGGTTCTCTGCATTCCGTAAAAAAGGCGATGGCTCTCCCTTCTATAACTTCTCAATGGGTATTGTTTCGCCTGCAAAGTTGCCTGGATGGAGTGATACAAAGCTTGTTTTCCATAGCTCTTCAAAGGCTAACATCGTTAATGGCAAGACGTATGCCTATATGATAGGTATGTCGAAGAAGCCCGATTACATCACTGACGATACTGAAGGACAGGTTTATCAGGGCCGTGCAAAAACGGCGTCAGGAAGGGCATCAAGCGGTATCACGACACCGTTGAGCTGGATTCAGAATAACGATTATCGCTATACGATACGCTGGGGAAGACGTAAACGGCAATGCTGTACTGACGCAACGCTACCTCGGTCCGCGCTTTTATCCTCGATATGGACGATATTGACAACGAAGATTTCTGGGCCGATCCAAGCAACGGTACAACGTATCCGGCCGACGTTAAGCGAGAAATTCCGCAGACGGGAGCCTATGTTTTTGCAACAACAATGACAAATACGAATCCATCTGCCCAGTGGCGTTACTGGTACTCATTGACGGACAATCAGAGCGCTCAGTATTGGACGCCTGATGATGCAGTGGCTGGAGGTCGCTGTGCAATGATGGGTACGACGGGCAGTGGAGGCTTTAACCCCGACGGACTGCCCAATCCTCCCAAGCAGGTTGTGGGCTTTAGAATACCCGTTCTGTCAGCCAATCTCAGTAGTTTCTTCTATTATGGGTATACCGGTACGCCGGAAACAACGCCCAACCTCGCTCATGGCTTAAGACAGTTGATGCTGACAAGCCTTACGTTCAGGGGCTTGTGATGAAGATTCCCGTACGTTTGTGGAGATCAGCAACGCCGTTTGCCAACTAAGATAACGGTGTAAACGATAATACAGTAAAAATATCTGCCAGTGCTATGCAGCAACATGGCAGATATTTTTTTTTGCTAAGTCAGGGGGCGTTTTTCTGGTCAGTTTGACGGCGTCACCTCATGGGTATGCCGTCTTTATAGAACCAGCAGAGCATCTTTTATAGAGCCAGCCGGGCATCTTTATCGAAGCACTCAGGCGTCATAAGGAGGACAGCATAGCTTGCTGTTGGCACCTGCCTGACGATGCAAGCTCGCTGTTTATTTGATGCGGTCGAGATATTCGCGTGGAATAACGGGCATGGCTCCGTCGCATGTACAAACATAGGCACTAACGTCAACGGCCAGCCTGTGTGCCTCTTCAATGCTCTTTCCGGCCAGTATGGCGGCTACGAAACTTGCGGTAAAGCTGTCGCCTGCGCCTACCGTGTCGGCCACTTCAACATGTGGAGTTTCGAAGAACGACTTGTGATCAGGGTGCAAAAACATAGCTTCCGTTCACGCCACAAGTCAGTACAAGCATGTCAAGATTGTACTTACCAAGCAGCAACCAGCATTTATTTTTCGATGTCAAGCCCCGGATAACCGAACAGGCGCCCGATGGTAACCAGCTCCTCATCGTTAATTTTGAGAATGTTGGCACGGTGCATCGATTCGCAGATAACATCTTTGGTATAGAACTGCTGCCTCAGGTTGATGTCGAAAAATCTTCAGGCATTTCTCCGGGAGTGGCGTCAAGAAAGCGGTTTATTGTGGTGCGCGACACCTCGCTGCGCTGGGCCAGAGAGCCGAAGCAAACGGCGCGGCACTGTTGGGCTGCCGCCTCAATGTCGGGCGTAAAAGGTATGTTATCCCATGCCACGTTGGTTTTTAATGTCGTACGTCGGCACCCCTTCGTCGTCGAGTGTAACCTGTACCGTGCCCGTAGGGATAGTTGACAACGGGCATGATATATTTCATGTGGTTGCGCTTAAATATGTTTTTGTTTTCGTCGCCGAGCGCGTCATTGCCGAGCGCACTAATCGCACATGCGTTGTAACCATACTGACTTACGTGATAGGCAAAGTTGGCAGGGGCGCCTCCTAACTTGCTTCCTTCGGGCAGACAGTCCCACAGGGCCTCGCCGATACCGATAATTTTCTGTTTCATGACAAAAGGTATTTTAGTGTTTAAACTCAATATTCGTGTTACAAGTGTATTCATTGCAAAGATATATAAAAATAATGTAACAGCCGAAAAAGATAATATCATTGTTTCTAATAAAAATATCGTAAACCGTGCCAAATGCTATCTTTTTGTAACTTTGCATCATAAAACGAACAAATGTCCAAGATAACAGGATAAACTCTAATAAATACATTGTCTATGACTAATTTACGTTTCGAAGCAGTGACGACGGCGTCGCGCAAAAATCCCGTTGACGTAATCACTCCCGTGGAGCGTCCCTCCGAATTTTTTGGGAAAAAGGTCTTCAACCGCGCTCGCATGTACAAGTATCTGCCCGCTGATGTGTACGAAAAAGCTGATTGATGTAATCGACAACGGCGTGCAGCTCGACCGCGGAATAGCCGACGCTGTGGCCAAGGGCATGAAACAATGGGCCGACGAAAACGGTGTTACCCACTATACCCACTGGTTTCAACCCCTTACCGAAGGTACGGCAGAGAAACACGATGCCTTTGTTGAGCACGACGGAAAAGGCGGCATGATTGAAGAGTTTTCGGGCAAACTGCTCGTTCAGCAGGAGCCTGACGCTTCATCGTTCCCCTCAGGAGGCATACGCTCTACGTTCGAAGCGCGCGGATACAGCGCCTGGGACCCTACGTCTCCAGTATTTATTATCGACGACACACTGTGCATACCCACCATATTTATATCTTATACCGGCGAGGCTTTAGACTATAAGGCCCCGCTTTTTGCGTTCGTTACACGCCGTTGACAAGGCCGCAACCAGGTTTGCCGGTTCTTTTATCCTGATGTAAAAAGGTGAAATCGAACCTCGGCTGGGAGCAGGAATACTTCCTTGTTGATTCTGATTTGTACAGCGCCCGCCCTGATTTGATACTGACCGGACGTACATTAATGGGACACTCATCGGCGAAAGACCAGCAGATGGACGACCATTATTTTGGCACAATACCCGAGCGCGTGCAGCGGTTTATGAAACAACTGGAGTTGAAGCCCTCGAATTGGGCATACCTGTCAAGACGCGTCACAACGAGGTTGCACCGAATCAGTTCAGTGTGCCCCCATTTTTGAAGAGACAAGTCTGGCTGTCGACCATAACATGCTGCTCATGTCGCTCATGAAAAAGGTTGCCCTGAGCACGGTTTTGAGGTGTTGTTGCACGAAAAACCGTTCAGTGGAAGTAAACAGTTCGAGGCAAACACAACAACTGGTCGCTCTCTACCGACACGGGCATTCTTTTTGCACGGACCAGGCAAAAACGCCCGAGAACAACCTGCGTTTCGTGGTGTTTTGTGGTTGAAACACTGATGGGCGTGTATCGCCATAACTGGTCTTTTGAAGGCATCAATCATGGATGCGGCAGCGGCCATAGGCTGGGGAGCCAACGAAGCTCCGCCTGCTATTATATCGAGTTTCCTGGGGCGTAGCGTGTCCGATTTGCTGGAACATATCGAAAAAGCCGACAAAAACGCGCTGTTTATCAAAGGTAAGGAGGGCGTGCATATTGACATTCCGCAGATACCCGACATCATGCGCGACAATACTGACCGCAACCGTACGTCGCCCTTTGCGTTTACAGGGCAACCGCTTTGAGTTCCGCGCGGTAGGCTCTTCGGCCAACTGTGCCAGTGCGCAGATTGTGTTGAACACAGCCGTTGCCGAAGCACTCACCAGCTTTAAACAGCGTGTTGACAAGCTCATGGCAGCGGGCGAGGGACAAGCTTTCGGCTATTCTCGACGTGGTTCGTGAGGATATTCGTACCTGCCGTCCGATACATTTCGACGGCAACGGTTACAGCGACGAGTGGGTTGAAGAGGCCAAACGCCGCGGGTTGGATACCGAAAGCTCGGCACCTGTCGTCTTCGACCGCTATCTTGATGAGGGCCAGTGTAAAGATGTTTGAAAGCCAGAACGTCGCATGAAGCGCAACGAGCTTGAGGCGCGAAACGAGGTAAAATGGGAAACGTTTACGAAGAAAATACAGATTGAGGCGCGCGTGCTCGGCGACCTTTCCATGAACCATATCATTCCCGTTGCGACCGATTACCAGAGCCGTCTTTCCCGGAATGTGGAACGTCTGATGGCTGTTACGGGCGAAAGAAGGCCAGCTCTCAGAGCGCAACATGAAGATTATACGTGAGATAGCTGATCATCGGCCTTTATTGAAAAAGGGGTGAAAGATATGGTCAACGCGCGTAAGGTTGCCAGCAAGATTGGGGACCCCCGTGCGAAAGCCGTTGCCTACCACGACACCGTGAGAAACTTATCTTGAACCCATTCGTTACCACATCGACAAGCTGGAATTGATAGTAGCCGACGAGCTTTGGACGCTGCCAAAATATCGCGAACTGCTGTTCATTAGGGTAGTTCGTGCTGCTTATTTCGGTTGCTCGTGCCCCCTAAGTTGGGGGCTGGGGTCTGAACCACCGTGTACACACCCTTGTTACGGTCGCTCACACCCCTAAGTTAGGGGGCTGGGGGTCCTGAACGCCCCTGTAACATATAAAAAAACAACAGGCTTCCTTGTATGCTTTTATTTTTATCTTGCATACAAAGAAGCCTTTTCTAAAGGAGGAATAAAAATGTACAGGGGGATATTTATTTTTAACGCATTGACTTAGGGGGCTTGTGAGCAGTTGTTCAGACCCCATCCCCCTAACCAGGGGCTTGTACCACCGTAACAAGGGGCACGAGCGACCGTAACAATGGGCTTGTACCCGCGAAGAACTACTGTTTTTGAATGTTACAACCGGATAATCGGTTTCGCCTTCCATTGCAACAAACTTTAGAATTTTTGCCTTTGAGGTTCAAAAGGTAATGATGTTTTGTTTCGTCGGGATCAGCAATGGCCGTCCAGCGTTTGCTGATTTTATCCATTTCAAACCGCTTGTCCAGTGAAGCGTCAGCTTGTTTCCTGCTACCGAATAATGGCCTTTCGAACGCGAGAGTGCAGAGCCGTCGGCCTTCCCTGCGTGTTCTATTGCTGTTCCATCCTTGCTGAATGTAATGGTGTCGTTGATGTTGTAATCGAGACGAAACCCATGTAGCCCACGAGTGGATTACCCTTTGCTTCGTCATCGTCTGACGAGCGAGCTTGCAAATGTAGAACGCCATGCCTGCATGATGGCCATCAATAGGAAAAGATAGCTTCTTCATAATTAAAAAGAATTAGTTTTTAAAGTTGTTATTTCCGCTTTGCTTTGAAACGGATGATGCAAAAAGTAAGTATTTAATTTTAAAAATGCGGTATTTTAGCCCCCTGTTACGGTCGTTCGTGCCCCTAAGTTAGGGGTACAAGCCCCTAAGTTAGGGGTTGGAATCTGAACCACCGTGTACACATCCCTGTTACGGTCGTTCGCACCCCCTGAGTCAGGGGGCAGGGGGTCTGAACCACCCTTGCAACATATAAAAACAACAGGCTTCCTTATATGCTTTTATTTTTATCTTGCATACAGGGAAGCCTGTTTTTGTCAGGAAATAAAATGTGGAGGGTGGTGTTTATGTTGCTAAAAGTATTGATGTTTTTGAGGGAGTGTGAGCCATCGATTCCAGACCCCCATCCCCTAACAGGGGCTTGTACCACCAGCTCAGGGGCTTGTACCGCCAACAGGAGGCTTGTCCAGAGCCCTATAACCGCCGCTTTAGTATCGCCTCCAGCTCATCAGCGCTGGGATAAACCGCCAGAATAATGCCGTGTTCATCTATAAGAAAACCTCCACCAGCAGTGTTATTCACGCCATTTTCGTTTCCCAAATTCTATACTCATCATTGATTTCGGCCGTTGACGTCCAAGGGGTAACCATCTTGCGCTGCAGCCAGCTTCCATCGCACCTTCTTTTCACTTCTCGTGCAAAGGATATGATTTGGAAGCCACGGTCTTTATATTTATTATAAATGGGAATGAGCGATTTTGCATGCCTCCTGCACGCGCCACACCACGACGCCCACAGGTCAATGTAGATGAGTTTACCCCTTATAAAGCTGACGAAAGCATAGACCTCATTTCCACGTCCATCAGGCACAATATAATCAATATAACGGAAGCCTGAAAGCTTAGCTGTGTGGCAGCGCAGCCTCGTTTACAATCGTCGTATGGTAAGGGTGTTGAGGGAATAAGTTGGCTAACAATTTATAATAAACTTCTATCATTCGCGCCCTTGTCTGCGGAGGAGTAAAGGCTGAAAGATCACGATAAATGCGCGAAAGAGAATAGAATGACGGATGTTCGGCCAGCCATTCAGCCTTTTTGAGTTCCTTCTCATCATATAATTTATCGTATTTTTCCTTCGTACTCTGTCCCAATGCACGCTCTTCACGCGCCCGTTGACAGCGTTTTCACTTGGGCTCGTAAGGCTTTTGAACAAAGGCTCATAGACTTTTGTCAACGAGTCGCGAAAGCAATATACTGCATGCCTACATATTTTCAGGACCTCTTTTGAAGAAATGCGTATTTTGTCGTCGCCCTTATCGCTGGCACGTGGTATGAAATTTGCACATCAGTAGGCTCAATAATAAAGTCGGCTACGCGCATAGTTCCCTCTTTATATTCGCTTTCCAGAATCACGCTATAACATTTTGGCTGTGCGGTTTGAGATGTCACAGATGAAGCGTCCGTTCCTAATGGGCACCTTTATAAATCGATCTGCGCGAAGGGCATCGAAATCTTCAAATATTAAAACATACTTTTTCCTTGGGGTCTTCCACGTCCTGTAACATGGCACACTATGGATTGGGCGTGAGCCAACAACGAAAAACCACACAAAAATAGCAATAGAAAAATACGAAACTCTCATAATATTTAATGATTTGAGATACAAAGATTGAGTAATAAGCATACAATTTGCAGCTTCAAAGATATATAAAAATTACAAATTACAGGCTTTTCGGTGACTAATTTCGTAACTTTTGCAGCACGCAATGGTTCCTTAACGGGATACAATTCCGTAAAGGCTAAGATGAGAATGCCGTATAAACCGGCAACTATACCCGTAGCTGTGAGTTCTTTTTCAGGGACGATTCGTTTATGGTCGCTGAACGTAAAAAGCCACCGCGGTTTTTACGTATTGGGAAGACCGGACCGCCCTTTTCAGGAACAAGTCAGAAGACCTGCCATTGCATGATTACGCGCGTCTGCGGGATTACGGACGTCATCTTCAATATCAACAGGCATCATGATGACGAGGCAAACGGCATGTCTTTCGTTTTATCTTTATGCTGGTCGCGGTGCTGCATGGCGTTGTGGCCACAGCTGCCGTATGCGATACTGTGCGCCACATTACCGACAGCATCGTACCGCCTGCACGAGGTGGTGGCCACGGCACAGCGCAACCAGACGCCCCACCAGACGATGTTACGGGCACAGCTCGAGGGCATAGCCTCGGGCAGTATAGCCGATGCGCTGAAATACATGGCGGGCGTGCAGATTAAGGATTACGGCGGCCTGGGCGGACAGAAAACCGTTAACGTGCGGTCGATGGGCTCGCAGCATGTGAGCGTTTACATTGACGGCGTGCGCGTTACCAATGCACAAAACGGCACGGTTGACCTGGGAAAGTATTCGCTATCCACGCTCGAGTCGAGTATCTGTTCAATGCCAACAAAACCGAACTGCTGATGATGGCCAGCGAGTACGCCTCGGCATCAACCGTTTACCTGTATACCCACCGTCCCGACAGCTCGTCGTTTACGGGCCGCGTACAGCGCAGGCTCGTTCAACACACATCGTGTTGTGGCCACGTGGAGCTTTAAAAGGCTCGGCTTTATCGACGCACAGTATTCGCACAGCGACGGCAACTATCCCTTCCGCTATCATCACCAGTATGAAGAGACGACGACGGGCACACGACGCAACGGCGACATCGACCAGTTTCGTGTTGAGGGCTGCAACCTTTACCGGTCCGCTGCAGATGCACCTATTATTATATGTCGCAGCGCAGATCTGCCCGGCGGTGTGGTGCGCAGACTGACGGACAAATACTCGGACGTGGGCCGTGAGTGGGACCGAAACTTCTTTACACAGCTCTCGTACAGGCAGCGGTTCGGCGCATTCGGCGTCAGGGCCATCCTGAAAATATGCCAACGACCACCTGCATTACCGGTCAGATTATCCCTGGAATATCAGCGTACACGCCAACACACGCTACCATCAACAGGATGCCTACTCGGCCGTGGCCGCGTCGTGGGCATGGCGTGAGTGTGTCGCTCTCGGCGTCGACACGACCTGCGCTGGAGCGACCTCGCGAGGCGACATGAAACAGTTTCATTATGTGTACCGTATGGACAGCAAGTCGTCGCTTTCTGCCTTCTGGCGCGTGCGAAAACCTCAGTATGAACGCCACGATGCTGTTTACACACGTGGCCGACCACCGCCATGGGGCGTCGAAACCGCTGAACCGTGTAACATGGGATGCGCTGGCATCGTACCACCTCGGCAGCTGGATGCTGAGGGCTTTCTACAAAAAGCGTGTTTCGCGCGCCAACGCTGAAACGACCTGTATTATGTGCTTGTGAGGCAGCCGGAACCTGCGTCCCGAGATATACCCGTCAGCTTGATTTTGGGTGCCTCCTACACACGCCTCGTGGCTGTCGTTGCAGGCCGATGCCTACTACAATACCATTACCGACCGCATCGTCTGCCTGCCCGGGCGCGGCGCATTACAGTGGACCATGCTCAACTATGGCTCAACACGCTGCCTCGGCATCAACGCGCAGGCCACGGCTTCGTGGCGACGTCACAGCCTCATGCTGTCGGCCACGTGGCAGGGACGACCGCAACCGCACCAATCCGGGAGGCAGCGATTATAACGACCTCATTGCCTATTCGCCGCGCCTCAGCTTCACGGCCGTTTACACCTTCAGGTGGAAGGGGCTGACAGCCACGCTGGCTGACATGTACGTGGGCAGCCGTTACTGGACCATACAAAAACGGTCTTGACCCGCGCCCTTGCAGCCTACAACTGCACCGATGTCAAAAGCCTCGTACACCTGGCGGCGGTTTACTTTAGAGGCCGAATGCCAGAACCTGTTCAACAAGCCCTACGAAATGATTGTGCGATGGCCCATGCCGGGAATCACGCCGGTTTATGACAACGGTGCGCGCTGATTTTCATAAAAATCAGAAGCCCGGCACAGGGCTTCTGGTATGAGAACAACACATTTTTATTCGTCAATATTAAAAACAACACAACATGATTAAACAATTACTTTCAATTGCATTGGTGCTTGCGGCACCGGTATTTCACGCTCAGGGCCAGACGTCGACCCACAGAAAGAGAGCCTCATCTTCTGCGACGAAGGCTTGTGGCAGCAGGATAACGGACAGCTATCGTTCTACGACGGCAACACGCGCACGCTTACCAGCGAATGGTTCGAGGCAGGTAAACGGCAAGAAACTGGGCGATACGCCGAACGACCTCATCCAGATTAACGACACCCCTGCTGGCTGTTTGCGTAAACACATCGAACATTATCCAGTTCATCCACCCGACGGCACGGCCTGCGGAGCTACTGAAGACGTGCCCAACAACCGCAAAATGGCTACCGACGGCCGTTATCTTTACGTTACATCGTATGCCCATCAGTGTGCAGGAAAAACGTTTACCAGGGCTTTGTAGCCAAAATGATGTGCGTACACACCAGATTGTCGGCACCTGCGGTGGGATGGGGAGCCTGAAGGCGTTTGAAATACTAAAGGAAACCTTTATATTGCCAACAGTGGCGGCTACTGGTTTTCAGGAACAACACAGCTACGAATCGACCGTGAGCGTGGTTGACGCGGTATCGATGACTTTCATTGGAATATTGAAACAGGCAAGAAAACCTCTACGGCACACACGTCGCTGGCGAGGCAAGTATATGCTTATCAATGCGGCGGCAGCTATACTGATGATGCCTGCGGCAACGGTGTGCTGAACCTCGAAACCGAAGAGGTGAAGACTTCGACTTTGCTTCTACCAACAATACAACCGACGGCGAGCTGTTCTACATCGTGGGCACGAGCTATAATTACAACAGCGGCTCGTCGGTGGTGCTGAAAAACCCTCGACCCCCGCACCGCTACCGTAACCGATAAAAATATACAACGACGATGTAACGGCGAAAGATAAACGCGCTGCAAAATCCCTATGGCGTTTACGTTTCGCCCTATACACGCAACATCTATGTTACCGATTCGCGCACATACGGCGCCGCAGGCAAGATATACTGGCTATACAAAAAGACGGGCAGACGGTTATTGACGGACTGGATACTTACATTGGTCCTTCGCACATGGCAGCCCTGCCACAGACCGGCGTTCCCGTGGCAACAGGCATCAATATCGTAAGGCCTGCATCGGAAAAAGCCGCCGACGGCTACTACTACGACCTGCAGGGTCGTCGTGTAAACCATCCTGAGCACGGTATTTATATCCACAACGGGCGTAAGGTTATTCTGTAATTCCACGAGGTGTACGCGCCGGGGGCGCCGAAAGGTTGCCCGCGGGTTACATCCAGTATGCTCTTCCCCGGCACATAACGATATAAGGCAGGGTGATTAACGCCTTAACCTGCAGGAATAATCCCGTGAGGCATGTGCCTTTGTTGTGTAAGAGTTATTGTTCGACGGTCGTCAGCAGCGTTGCTGACGGCCGTCGAGATGTTAGCATATGACGGCCGTCAACAGCACGGTTGACGACCGCCGTACAATCAACATTTCGACATAGAAACCAGGCAATTACGATGAATTTTCTGTAAAAATTACAAAGTAAAGTGTTAAACTTATCATCTTTTTGTCAAAAACCCCTGCATATTAAACCATTTACCTATCTTTGCAACAGAGAAGTTAATTAAGTTATACGAAAAGTTACAAAAGGCATTATGAAGAAAAACATTTATTTGCACCGTATGCGGTTACGTTTATGAGGAACTGAAGCACCTGAGGAATGTCCAATCTGCCATTCGAAAGCTGACAAGTTTCAGGAGCAGGACCTCTCTAAATTAAAAGGGTACAAAGACGGAGGCTAACCTGAAAGCTGCATTCGCTCGGCGAAAGTCAGGCTCATACAAAATACCTGTATTACGCATCGAAGGCAAAGAAAGACGGATACGAGCAGATAGCTGATATATTTACAGAAACGGCGCGTAACGAAAAGGAACACGCTAAAATGTGGTTCAAATTCTTACACGACGGCGCTATCCCTACAACAACGGCCAACCTCGAAGACGCGGCCAACGGCGAGAATTATGAGTGGACTGACATGTACGCTGACATGGCAAAGGTAGCCAAAGAGGAAGGCTTCCCGGGTATCGCAGCCAAGTTTCGCGGCGTAGGTGCTGTTGAAAAAGAAGCACGAAGAGCGCTATCGCAAGCTGCTTCAAAACATAGATGACAAGGTTGTTTTCTCACGCGAGGGCGACACTATCTGGCAATGCCGCAACTGTGGACATATATGTGTAGCAGAGTATGCACCCTGAAAAAGTGTCCTGTTTGCGACCATCCGCAGAGCTTCTTCCAGATTAAGCCGGAAAAACTATTAAAAAGTAAAAAGGTAAAAAAATTAAAAATTAAAAGCCGGAGATTAAAAAGTAAAAAGGTAAAGAATTAAAAATTAAAAAGGGCCTTTGAGCTTTTTTGAAATGAAAAGTTTGCCGGATGAATACCTGCTCTTTCAGCCTGAGAATTCTGGAATTTTTGAAAGTAAAGTAAGATAGACAGGAAATAAAAAGCTGCGCAATTTCGTTGACGTGAGTCACCGTTTTGAATATCAATTTATATGATTTTTAATAGATTTTAAATTAGATCATAAAAGTTATATCCTCTCGATGAGGCGGCAACGCCGGTCCGTGATAAGGTTCAGGAGGTTGTATTTTGGTAACAACAATGGTTCAATAGGCTGCGCAGCTCGGTCTCTTTAAGGTTGAGCCCCTTCCGCTTTTAAACGGGTAAGGGGCTCTTTCTTTGTCGGTAGCCGGGCGGCATAATGGTGGGTGCAGAGGCACATGGCGACATCAGGCGCACCACGGCAAACGGTTACAGACAGCAGGGTGCGGCAAAACGACGGATTCTTGCTTATAATAAAAAGGTTATGTTAAAGGAATTTTTATTGTGGGTGCAGGCAGCTTTTATGGGCGGCGGCGCCCGTTTTGTGTATCGAAAGCCCTGCAAACGCTTGTGGCAATGCCGTTTCCGCTGGGCACGTTTGTGGTAAACGTTACGGGTTGCCTGCTGATGAGGCTTCTTTTCGGCTCTGAACTACGGGGGCGGATATATGACACCTGCAACAAAACTGTTGCTTACCACAGGGTTCTGCGGAGGCTTTTACCACGTTCTCAACCTTCGTAAACGAGAGCGCCTCGCTCGGCAAAGACGGCAGCATGCTGCTGATGGCCCTCTACGTGGGCGCCAGTGTGGCTGTGGGTTTTGTGGGTCTTTGGGCTGGCAACAGCATGGCACAGGGCCATACAATAGGTGAGCATGGCGCACGGCAGGTGTAGGGTTCGCATCGGGTTGCTGGCTATATGGCGGGCATACCATGAAGCTGCCGGGGAACAGACAACTGACATAAATCAGTATAAAATGCAATCCCTTTCTGATTGTTTTGTAAATAAAATGGTAACTTTGCAGCCGCTTTGTATCGACATATCGTATACAGGATAGTGCAAGCAGGCAAGAGAGTGGCTGGCATTATGCAACATGCTTCAGCATGTGCAGCATGGCAGTCTAAACGATATGGACAACGGTATGTTGATGAAACTTTAGGAAATAATAAATGCAAATATCATGAAAAACAGAGCTATTGTAGGCCTCGCATTATTTCATCGCACACAAAAATGCGTCCCCACGTTTCTTACTGCAGGTTCGGGAGGACAGCACAATCCGGGACGACGCAGGCCCGGTCCTCCCAGTAATGCAAAAAGTTTCTGGGGGTATGATGATACCGAAACAGACGAAAAACAGTTGAAAAATAAAGCCCTGTACCTTACGGCTTAGGTTTTAAGAATGGCCCGATACAGTTGTTACGTGCATCATCTTATCAGATAATCTTGTAGGGAAACCGTCGGCTTTCGCAATATATTTGCACTTGCTCGGCATCATCCTATCAGCTATTTCTAAGAGGTAACCGCCATTACCGTCTTTCGATGAGCAGGTGCACGAAGCCTGTTAAGGCATGCCGGCAGAAGGCATGGGGCTGGTTTTGCAGGGGTCTGATGATGTAAGCAGGCGGAGAAAACATCTTTATTGTACACCGGAAAAATGCCTGCACCCACGATATTTAAACGGGGTGCAGGCATTTTATGTTATTTTCCTGCTTTCGCATGCGCCGCAGAGGCTGTGAAAAAGTCCTCTGTGGCAGAGCCATGCAAAAAGCAAGCCGTTGCAATTTGTGTTTATATCGCAACAGCCTGTTGGCCTATTCGGCCAGCGTTACGATATGGGTATACACCGATTTGTCGGCATCTACCGTGCGTAAACCCACGCGGGCCGTAAGCCTTGCCGCTCCGCTGATGGCCTTTTTCTGCTCATCGGTTAGAGTAAAGCTGAAGCTGTTGGCGCCCATGGTAAGCGCAGAGGCGTTAAGACGAATTTGAAAAGCATTGTTCTGTTCGTCAACAATCGAGGTACGTCCTATACATATTGTGGCATAGGAAAGGGTTGCAGGGGTTACAATTTGCTGAATTTTGAAACTCGCAGTAAGGCGGTTTCCACTCAGCGTACAGTTGTAATCGGAGAGCAAAAAAGTAGGGTGTAACCGGAATGTTTACCTCGGTATTGCCCTTGATGTCAACCTCAATGGTATCGCGATTGTTGACCCACGGCCCGTTGTTGTCCTTGGTAACCAGTTTGTAATGGCCGTTAAACAGGCGTGCACTAAAGCGTCCTTCCTGATTAACATAGATGGTAATCGGCGACTTTAGCTCGTATCCTGTCTGGTAAGCCTGAAGCTGAATGCTGCCTCCTGAGCCTTGAAGCTGCAGGTTTTGGCCGTTATACTGCACGTTTCCCGAAAGCATCGACCGGGGTTCGTCAAAGTTATCGTATCCGCATGAGGCGAAACCGGTCACTATCAGCGTAGCAAACAGAATATGATAAAAATAATTTTTCATGATGTTTTCAATTTTATTTTACTGGTACGGGTTCTTGACGAGCTTCGGATTATTGTTAATCCAGCTGTGGTCAACGAAGTTATAATAGTTGCGCATTTGGAAAAAGGCGGGCGTTTGGCGACATAAAGTACTTGTCTTCCACAAATACCCACTTGCCGTTATTGGCGTTACCGGGTGCCACTACCTTGTATGGCCACAGCACACGGTGGCGTGCCGTAGCACTGTTATCGTCGCCGTCGAACACCTTGTCGGCAATACGCCAGCGTTTAAGGTCCCACCAACGGTGGAACTCGAAAGCGAATTCTACGGCGTTTTCGTGCACAATGTTGTCGAAGGTAACGGCTGTAAGCGGCTGTACGCCGGCGCGGTTGCGCACCGCATTCATGTATGTTACGGCGTCATTCTGGTTGCCTGTCTCAAAGCAGGCTTCGCAAGCGATGAGGTATGCCTCTGAAATGCGGAAGTAAGGCCACCACATATCCGACCTCGCACCGTTGCGCATGGACGACCCTGTCGCCTCATCGAGGAACTTTCTAAAGTAGAATCCTGTTTTGTTTACATACGTCTGGTTGCTGCGTTTTGGACCGTTCATCGACGTGATTACGTTGCCGTCGGCATCCGTCGAGCCTAATTCGCCCGTCTTTAATACCCAGTTTCCACCTTCCAGAACGAGCTGACCGGCCTGCAGTTCGCACGGTGTGTTGCGGAATTTACCGCCGGGATAGAGTACCGTTCCATACAGTCGGGGGTCGCGATTATCGAACGGAGCCGAGCACGAATTATGAAAACGTACGACCCGTCAGCGTTTTTCGTCTTGAACGAAGCCCGCAAACCCGGTGTGGTAGTGACGAGAGGCTCGAACTGTTCAACCATATTCAGCGTAGGTCCAGCATAGCTATTGTCGACGTCGTCCTTGAATTGTGAGGTATATTCTGGTTGGAAAAACCTTACCGTACTGGTGGGTTTCTTGTAATCGCGCGCCCATATCACCTCGGTATTGTTGTCTTTAATGCACACGGCATTGTAGAAATTCTCACCCTTTTCGCATCGACGGGTCGTCCTGAAGCTTGTACGGACTGTTCTCAATAACATCCTTAGCTGCTGCCAGCGCCGTCTGATAGTAGCCGGCAGCCTTGCTGAGAGGTATTCCCACTTCGCCGCCAGCCGTGCGGACGGGCGATGTCATGCGGTTGTTATATGTGGCTAACGACGCTGCGTAAAATGGCGGCACGAGCCTCAACATCTCCGCAGTCCACTTGTTTGCACGTGCACTATGCACGTTCGTTGACGCCGGCATGAGGCTGGCAGCAGCCTTGCATTCGCTGATGATATAATCGTAACAGTCGGCCTCGGTCGATCGCGGACGCTGCATGTTATTGACGTCGCCGGGCCCGTTGTATACAAAAACCTCGTCGCCCATCAGCGGTACACCGCCCAGACTTCTTACCATATTAAAATAGCACCATGCGCGCAGGAATCTCATTTCGCCGTTCAAAAGGCTTCTTCTGTTCGTCGGTAAGCGCGCGGGTTTCTTTCAATCCCTCGAGAAACTGGTTACAGTTTCGGATAAAAGCTCATAATCGTAAACGCGAAACAAATCGTCGTTATAGGTTTGCAGATAATCGGGTCCGCCGTCCATCTTGGCTGCCTCATCGATGTATGTAAACGAGTAACTGTCGTCCAGATTCATACCGTATGTTACGCGCCCGTACATGTTAGAGAGCACCGATTTAATCATATTCTGGTCGCCAAACACCTGATCGTCCGTATAGATACTGTCAGGATGCTGATCGAGAAAGCCGTTGCATCCGCTTAAAGTTGCGACGGCGAGCGACCGATGCCAACAAGCATTTTATAGTATTCATATTCAATTAAAAATTTAAGGTTAAAGCCCACATTGATTACACGTGTCGTAGGATATTGCAGTCCGCTTTCGGTAGTTCCTTCCGGGTCAAAGCCATGTTTGTTTGTAAAGGTAAGCAGGTTTGAGCCGGCAACATATAAGCGCAGCGACTTGATTTTTGCGAATTTGAGCCACCCTTGCGGCATGTTGTATCCTACTTCCAGGTTGCGCAGCTTGATGTATCTTACGTTCTGGAACCAGAAATCGCTCGTCCAGTAGTTGCTGTGCGAGGCATTTCCTATGAGCGGCATGGGGTATTTGCCTTTCACCAGGGGGCTGTTGGCATCCCAAATATCGATTCAATGTCCAGCAGTCGCTGAGGTAATATTCGGGGTTGTTGCCCCTTCGTGGAAGGGTCGCTTCTGTTCCCAGTTGGGCATAAAGCCAAGACCTGATCCACCTGTAAGATCAAAAAGCAAGATCAAAAGCCTTTCCATTTGAATGCAAAATTGAAACCATAGTTGAAGTTTGGCGTGTTACCCGTCTGATAACCGATGGGTACTTCGTCCATGTTATTGATTACACCGTCGCCGTTCTGGTCTTTATATCTGATGTCACCGGGGCGTAATGTCTTGTTGCCGTAAACCGTCGTTGTCGATGGGATAGCTTGCTATCTCGTCCCAACTCTGAGTGTCCGTCGGCCTGAAGCCCCAGAACACGCCCGAAAAGCGCCTTGTGTACGAGTTTCTATATTCGTCCCAGCTGCTCAAACAGCGCGGTTTGTACTGCTCCCAGTCGTATCGTCGTGCATAGGTAAAAGTTGAAACCTGCCGAATATTGCAGCGTGTTCCACGTGTCGTGCCAGGTTATAGCACCGTCAAAACCCCTGCGACGGTCGGAGTTCAGGTTCTCTTTGGGCAATGAAAAAACCCACTTCATTCGGTATCAGCACGTCGTAACGGCTTGCCGGAAGGCCTGTACGCTTGCGGTCAAAAATAGTCGAACGTACCCGTCAGACGGTTGTTAAGGAAGGCGTAGTCAACGCCAATGTCGAGGATATGAGCCTTCATCCACGTAAACGTTGTGGCGGGAAGGCCGCGCGCTACGCTACCAATGACATACTTTCCACCCAGTGCCGTGCCGCCGTTATTATAGTTATAGCCGCTCAGATAATCGTATGGAGAGTATCCGTCGACGTTGTCGTCGCCTACGATTCCATATGATATGCGAAGCTTCAAATCGTTGAAAAACGGTGCCCATTTTTGAGTTCTGCCACCATGTTTCTTCCGATATTCGCCATCCTGCTGAGGTTGCAGGAACGTTCCCCACCTGTGGCCGGGTGCCCATTTCCACGCACCGTCGCGGCGAACGAGAATTCAAGCAGATACTTATTGGCGTAATCGTAGTTGATGCGCCCTATCCATCCCAGACGAGCTTCGGTTTGATCGCCACGGTCGTTAAGCTCAACGAGGTCGCCATAATAGATAAGTTTCATGGCGTTTGCAGCGGGCTGCGAGTGCATCCACACCGACGGGGTACGGCGTTTTGAGGCGTCAAGGCCCGCAATTGCCGCCACATGGTGCTGCCCGAAGCGCCTGTCGAAGGTAAGACGCAGGTTGGATGTAAGCTCCTCGTTGTGGCCAAGGCGCCGCTCGCGCCACGGATTGTTCATCTCATCAGTTACATAATACCTGTCGTGATCGCGGTCGTAGCCGTACGGTTTCCATGTAAACTCGTGGTTGTTCAGCTGCTGGTATGCCAGGAACAACCCAGCATCCACTGTGCCTTAAGGCCATAGCCCATATCATAGTCGGCATGTCCGTTGAGCTGTATGACGCGCCACTTGTCGCTGTACGCCCCCGAGAGCTTGTAATTCAGCAGTCCAAAGTTCGTGTCCGACTCAGAAGAGACCTTCTGTGGGTATTCAGAGTTGTCGTTTGCAAAGGGTCTTCGTGTGGGAAGATTGCGGTAAGTGGCGAATTGAGGGCGGCCAGTAGTCGTCCCAACCGGGCACACCAGGCTGGCGTCTTTTTCGATACGTCCGTTCATTGCCGCCCCTACGGTAAGCCGATGATTTATTTTTGCATCGATGTTCATTTGCACATTGGTGCGGTAAAAGCCTCCGTAGTTGCGTATAATAGCGTTTTGCGTAAGGTTGCCTATGGAGAAATAGTAGTTTATTTTTGTCCGAACCGCCCGAAGCATTCATGCTGATATACGTCTGCGGCGAGGTGTTCCATACATGCTTTGTACCAGTCAAACCCCTGGTGATCAGCGTCAGCACCCGTCATCCACTTTTCGTATTCGTCCTTCGAATACGTGTATGGCGTACCCTGAACCGTCTGCGAAGCCACGTAATGGCTTAAATAAGTTTTTCAGGCTTGCCGGCCTGGCCATGCGCGAAACATTCTGCCATCCGTAGTAGCCGTTTACCTCAACGGCCAGCGATTCGTTAAGATGGCCGTGCTTGGTAGTTACTACAACCACGCCGTTTGCGGCGCGAACGCCGTAGATGGCTGCCGATGCGTCCTTGAGAATACTGATTTGTTCGATGTCGTTCTGGTCGATATTGTTGAACTGTCCCTCGTCTTTTACCACACCGTCAATGACGTAAAGCGGCGTCCCCATGTTGCGAATCTGCAGCGATGTAACCGCACCCGGGCGGCCGTCGGCCTGACGCGAGTTGATGCCTGCTATCTTGCCTACGAGCGATCCCGATACCGTTGTGGCTACCGAACGCGATATATCCCTGGCGTTGATGCTGGAGATGGCACCCGTGAGCGACTCCTTTTTCTGCTGAATACCGAAGCCCTGCACAACCACCTCGTTGAGCAGCCGGCTGTCTTCTTTCATCGTTACGTCAATACTGGCGCGGTTTCCTACGGTAATGGCCTGCCTCGATGAAGCCCACATAGCTTGCAACGAGCACGCTTCCGGGCCTTCAACCTGGAGGGTATAATGGCCGTCGGTATCGGTTATAGCGCGGTTTTTCCGTGCCTTTTTCGGCTATGGTAACGCCAATCATGGGCTCACCGTTGACGTCGTTAACCCTTCCCTTACCGTTTTTCTTTTTGCTGGGGCGAGGCGATATGGACTGTGTGAATGGCGCTTACGGGTTCGGCAGCCAGTGCATACGGGCTGCACGCAAGGAGAAACATACCTGCAACCTGAAGCCCGCTTCGAGAGTTTTGACAGCCTGTTACAGGGTAAGAGAACCATTTTTGTTTGTTTGATAGGTTTTCATACATTGAATAAAAATAAGATGTTTAAGTTAGTCATTCATACGACTGCTTTTTAAAACAGATAACGGCAGCGGGGCAAAAAGCGGGCCGGGCATGCTGTTGTGCTTGCTTTGTTACATAGGGCTTTGCGGTTAAGGTATACAATAAGCGCGGCTCCCTGCGCCTCTCAGGTGAGGCATGCCATGCTTCGGGGCTGTACATGTTTCGCCATAGGGGCAGTATACATGCTCCCTTTCCAGGTTGGGTGACAAGACGCTTTGCAGCCGTTTCGTGAGCATGCAGCTACGGGCCTTGTACAAATGTGCTGATGAGCCTTGCGGTTGGTTAAAGGTAAATGTCGGTTTGATTAGACGGCGACAAAAGATATAATGTTCGAACCAAATCGCCAAACAATCGCTGTCATTTTTGTGCTACAGCATTGCACATTTCGTCGTTATGTTCATCGTTCGGCGGCCGCCAGATGCGCGTACGGCGGTCGTCACCCGTTGTATGGCGGTCGTCGTACTACGCTGCTGGCGGCCGTCGCACACCGGCCTTCAGCCTGTAAAGGGCGCACGATTGTGGGGCAGAAGGTTTGCCATACAGGGCTTGTTGAACGGCAGAAACAAAGGTAAAGGCAGAGGACTCAGCGCAAGATGGCATACGGAGAAAGCCCGCAGAGAGGAAATAAAGGGCAGAGCGTGACACAATGGCAGACAATATGACATACTGCACGGCGTTGGCACGTGCTTTTGCAAGAAAGGGAGCGGACAACATTGTCCGTGAACATTTTGATAATAAATAAAACAATATACAATTATGGGAAAAGATTATTGGTATCGACTTAGGTACAACAAACAGCTGCGTTGCCGTGTTTGAGGGCAACGAACCAGTAGTAATTGCTAACTCGGAAGGCAAGCGCACCACACCTTCGGTGGTTGGCTTTGTAAAGGACGGCGAGCGCAAGGTGGGCGATCCTGCCAAGCGTCAGGCTATCACTAACCCGAAGAACACCGTTTATTCCATCAAGCGTTTCATGGGTGAAACCTATGAACAGAGCCGCAAGGAGGCTGAACGCGTGCCTTATACGGTAATTGACGACAACGGTTTTCCCAAAGGTTCAGATTGACGGTGCGGCACATCCCTACACCCCTCAGGAAATATCGGCCATGATTCTGCAAAAGATGAAGAAGACCGCTGAGGACTATCTGGGACAGGGAAGTAACCGACGCGGTGATTACTGTACCGGCTTATTTCTCCGACTCGCAGCGACAGGCTACCAAGGAGGCCGGCACAATTGCCGGACTGAATGTGCGCCGTATCGTGAACGAGACCGACGGCAGCTGCTCTGGCCTACGGCGTTGACAAGGCTAACAAAGACATGAAAATTGCCGTGTTTGACCTTGAGGCGGTACGTTTGATATATCAATTCTGGAGTTTGGAGGCGGTGTTTTCGAGGTGCTTTCGACGAACGGTGACACCCATCTGGGCGGTGACGACTTCGATCAAGTTATCATTGACTGGCTCGCTGAAGGCTTCAAGGCCGACGAGGGCATCGATTTGAGGAAGGATCCCTATGGCTATGCAGCGTTTGAAAGAGGCTGCAGAGAAAGCAAAGATAGAGCTTTCGTCAACCACAACAACCGAGATTAACCTGCCGTATATTTCGGCAGAGGGCGGCGTTCCCAAGCATTTGGTAAAAGACAGCTGACACGTGCTGCAGTTTTGAACAACTGGCACACGAGCTGATACAAAAGTGCCTTATTCCATGCCAGAACGCTATTCGTGACGCCAAGCTTCAGACGTCAGACATCGACGAAGTAATCCTTGTGGGTGGTTCAAGTCGTATTCCTGCCGTTCAGACACTGGTTAAAAACTACGCGGCAAAGGAGCCATCGAAGGGCGTAAACCCCCGACGAAGTGGTAGCCGTTGGTGCAGCAATCCAGGGCGCAATCCTCAATAACGAGGGCGGTGCAGGCGATATTGTTCTGCTGGATGTTACCCCGTTGACACTGGGTATCGAAACCATGGGCGGTGTAATGACCAAGCTTATCGACGCCAACTCGACCATTCCATGCAAGAAATCGCAGGGTATTCTCGACCGCAGTTGACAACCAGACGGCTGTAACTATCCATGTATTGCAGGGGCGAGCGCCCCATGGCGGCTCAGAATAAGAGCATCGGTCAGTTCAACCTTGAGGGCATAGCTCCGGCACGTCGCGGCGTTCCGCAGATTGAAGTAACCTTTGATATTGACGCCAATGGCATATTAAACGTAAGCGCCAAGGACAAGGCTACGGGCAAGGAACAGGCTATTCGCATCGAGGGCATCGTCGGGATTGAGCCAGGAAGAAATCGATCGCATGAAGGCTGAAGCCAAGGCAAACGAGAACGCTGACAAGCAGGAGCGCGAGAAAATAGACAAGCTGAACCAGGCCGATTCGATGATATTTACCACCGAAAACTTCCCTGAAGGACAACGGTGACAAGATACCTGCCGACAAGAAAACGGCCATCGAAGGTGCTCTCCAGCAGCTGAAAGACGCTCACAAAGCAGCCGACGTGGCAGCCATCGACGCTGCAACGGCAACCCCTTAACCAGGCTGTTCAGGAAGCCTCTGCACAAATGTACCAGGGCGGTGCCGGTCAGCAGGCAGGCCCTCAGCAGGGTGCACAGGGCGGCACAGAAGGCACACAGCAAGGCGGTGACAACAAAACCGATGACAATATCCAGGATGCCGACTTTGAGGAAGTGAAGTAAAGTAAACTGGAATACAAGTCCATACTTCCTGTGAAAAGGGAAGTATGGACTTTTTATTTTTAAAGAATCAAACTATGAGTCTTTTGGGGAAATATGGAAGAAGGCGGAAAGGGAGAGAAAAGTAACGATAAGTGCAGAGCATGGAAAGCTAACGTTACTGTTACGATGAAAGATAGGGAAGTAAATATTGATGAAATCCTTATTCTTTGACCGTCAAACGGGTTCTTTCTCTGTGATGATAATGAGGAAGGAATTGATGAAATCGTTATTCTCAGCCAGTCAAATAAGTTCTTCCTCTGTGGCGGTAACGAAGAAGGAATTGATGAAAATCGTTATTCTTCGACAGTTAAATAGGCACTACGATTAAAAAGTCGTTATACGGCATTACTGCTGTATTCTTCATGTTTAAAGTATTTTTCTTGTACTCTTGTCAATGAGCTTGATAAACGGGCAGAATTAATAATGATAATGAAAGGAGCCAAACCCCGCACATGACAATAATTCTGATACACAAATCCTGTAATTGTTGTATCTATATCTGAAGAACAGGAGAATACATACTATTGTAATGACAAATGCTATGGTAAGTTTCAGCATACAGAACAATAAATTCTGATAAATAAGAGAGCAAAGCAAGCTGTTTTCAAACAATAATAATCAGCATTATTAAGCAATATCTTTTCTACACGCTCTCTTATCCTTTTTCACATAAGGCAAAGAATATCAAACCATTTCGGCCTTTATTTCTTGATTAAAGCGCATGGCTAATATTCTGATCAGGCGTACTTTTGACATTGTATCGCCTAACGTGCACAAGAACCAGCCTGAACCTATGTCGGCATACTTCTTTTTCTTGTCCCTAACGGAACATGCCTGGTAAGTGCTTTCAGGCCGATAACTTTTGTAGTTTGCAGCATATACAGCGTCAAAGCCGATATAAGAAATAACCACGGCCAGTGCTTTTTGCTGCCGAATAAATATATGTTGCTCTCTGAATAGAGAGCTTGATATGGTTATGCTTAACTTTCGCTGAGGCTTACCAAATCATCCAATTTTTATGAACTCCCCATTGGGGTATTTCATATTTTCCTGCTTCTGCCGGATTAATGTAATATGTCTTATACATATTCCTGCATGAGCATAATAAAGTTGCAGTATTCTTGAAAACAGGCAGGAATATCCTTATAATTATCCTTAATGTATTCTTTCCATTCGTTATTAAATATTTCATTAAAGATAGCAGCAAGACTCTGTATATTCTCTGCTTTTTACACGCATACCAAGTGTCGACTGTTCTATCCGGTCGATATACACTTTCATTTGCGCATAATTTCGATGATTTGTGGTTTGGTTAAGCCTTGTCCTGTCAGATATTTGTTTTTAAACAAACTCCTTGTTTTTGATGCTCTTAAAGCTTTCCCATGCTGATAAGGTTGTTGCCATAGTTTGATAAATATGATAGATGTTGTGCTGCAAATTTAATAAAAGTTGCGTATTTATACTCGTTTCATGCGTTAAAAAGTAGATGGATTGGTGTTCTTTTTATTTTCCTAATCCCGTTAGTGATTTTCCTTTTTATACGTATTAATTGGGAGTGTTGTTTCGGCAGCCATCGGCGTTCTGGTGTTAAGGTATCCTTTGCTGTTATATTATCGCTTTTGTTAACGCCTGCTACGGGCTTTCTTTGTGCCTGTGCTTCCCTGAAAAATAGGAGGAAGAGGAATAGAATAATCTGCACAGCGTTTCCATTTCTCCAGAATTGTTTCCTGAAAATAAAGGGGAGCGTGACGTATTTTACACAAAAGAAAGCGGTATGTCTGGCTTTTTGTTGTTGCTTCTATCAGCTTTTCTATGTGATATAGAAACAAATCATGCCGCAATTCCGATGCACAAGGCACACCAGAATTGCGGCATGGTTTATTTTTATGTCGGATAGTATTTATCTTACCATCGTTTTCACGGTTTCTTTACCGTTCTTTGAATTTACTTTACCATCACTTTCACAGCTTACCGTTCTTTGCTGCGTAAATACCGGGCTTAAGCTGTTGCTTGTTGAAGCCGGCGAAGCTGCCGTCGAGCGTATAATATGCCGTGTTGGCAGCGGCATTGTCGGCCTGAAGCAGGCTTATGCCTGTGCCCACGGGCTGTATGGTAACGGTTTTAAAGGCGTTGCTGCCCACAAATTTGGGGGAAGCGGGTGCTTTCAAGCACACAGTAAACAGGCTTAACAGGGGTTTTTAAGGAACGTAAATTTGCCTGTTGCGGCTGTGTAATCGGTGCCTTCTGCCAGTTCGTTGCCGTCGGTATCATACCATTTGTATGTATCTGCCTGCTGGGCAGAAAGGTCTACTTCCGACCCGTTGAGCACTATATCCAGCGGCTGCTGCGGTGCATAGGTAAGCACGTTTATGTTTTGCAACGGGCAGCGTGGCGAAGCTGAACTTGTTGCCTGCAAGGTTAGCCGTGCCTATTTTGTCGTATAACAGTTCGGTGAGATTGTTGTTAGTGGCAAACAATTTTCCTTTGTTCTCTAAGCCCTTGGCCTGTCGAAGGTCTAACGTGGTGAGCTTGTTGTTATTCACGCTAAGGTATAAGCCGCTGGCTGTCTTCTCTCCAACAGTGAGGTTTGTGAGGCCCATGTCGAGCAAAATGGCAGCTGCGGAGCAACTTGTTGCCCGATAAATCGAGCGTTGGCATGAGGCATTTGCTCAGCGTAAGCTTTAGTGAGGGCTGTATTGTTGAGATAAGTCGAGTGCCGAAAGCGTGGTGTTGCTGTTCAGGTCCAGCTGTGTAAGAGCCGTGTTGTTAGATAGGTCGAGCGCCGTAAGTTCGTTGCGGCTCAGGTCCAGTTTCTTCAGTTTCGTATTCTGTGAAAGGTCTATTTATTTGGCGAGCTTGTTGGCAGTGCAGGTCAGTTCGGTAAGCTGTGTAAGCTTCGTCAGATCGGCTGTTTCTATCTGGCTTTCCGTAGCCTTACTACTACTTCCAGATATGTAATGGTGCCGCCACTGTAAAATCTGTACGCACTCCTGCCGCAGGCGTCCCCTCAATATTCACCGATCCGTCCCAGCCGTCGAAAGGTTCGGTCGTGCCTTTCCTCACAATGCTGCCGTCTCCAAAAGTCTACCGAGTAGTCGGTAGGGCGCTCAGTTGATGCACAGTGTCAGCGTTGGCTTTCCTGCTTGCGGACCGGTTTTAAACGTGGCCAGCAAAGTTACCGTTCTGTGCTATAAGCGCAAGGGTGCTGCCAAAAAGTGCAGCAGTGCAAGTAAAAATTTTCTTCATATCATGTTATTTTGATGTTGTACAGATTGCTTGCAAATATATTAAATAAAAGTAAAAATGCAAAACAAAATGCCTTATAAAACGACAGAAACTAGAAAATTTAATATTTTTGCAGAAATAATGTTATTATTCGTTTCACCAACCATTGTATAGTATGCGAAAATATTATCTTCTTTTTCTTGTTCTTTCATGTCTTGCTCTTTCCCCTTCGGTGCAGGGTCATACTGTTTTGAACAATACGGTCGTGTTTGTGCGCTTTGCCGATGAGACCGAAACAGGCCCGGGAGCTGTCTTTCAAACCAATACGATTGAACATTACGACAGTCTTTTCAATTCAACCGTACCGGGTTATAACAGCGTCATCAATTATTTCACACAGGCATCCTACGGCAAACTTACCTGGGGAAGCCGTCTTTTCCCTGCCCCTGCCGGCAGCAAGGTAATGTCGTTTCGCTCTCGAATGGAGCGCGGATACTATGAAGAGCAGAGCTCTGTCAACCCAACGGGCCACCCTAAAGGCAATGCAACGGCAATGGAGGCGCGCCGGAGCGGTCTGGTTAAAGAGGTAGTGAAGTATCTTGATCAGAATATTCCTGCCGGCTATCAGGTTGATGCCAACAACGATGGCATCGTTGACAACTTCACAATAGTGCTTGGCGGCACCTCGGCCGCCAGGCAATACGCACCTGCTCTGGCCTCAGCGTCAGAACTACATTCTGGGCGATTCCATACAGGGTAAGCGCGTAGTGAGCTTCCTGATGGTATTTGATGAGAGCAACGGTTTTAAGTTAGGGGCGGCAAATCCCAACATACCTTTGAATACAGGAGTGCTGTGTCATGAGATGTCACACAACTTAGGTACCTACGATCTTTACCATAACGCCAAGGATGGACTTAATCCTGTGGGTGTGTGGGACCTGATGTCGAACATACAACCCGTCGCGCAGCACATGACTGCCTATACCAAATGGCGTTACTGTCGTGGCTCGACCTCGATACCTTCTATCTCTGCTCCCGGCACTTATACGGCTTAATCCCATCGGCGGTAACACCGATGCTCATATCGCCTACAAGATTCAACCCGTCGGCCATCGCGAATATTTTGTGGTTGAATACCGAAAAAGGAGGCTTTGATGCCAGTCTGCCTGAGTCGGGACTGATTGTATACCGGGTGAATCCCGACCTACGGGTGGCAATCTGGCCTATAACGAGGTACCACTCGTCTGGACGAACAGTACATCTTCCGCCCGGTGGGACAACTACTTCTGACGGTAATCTCAGTCAGGCTGCATTTCAGTGCCGACAACGGTCGCACCGCTTTCGGGCGCAGCAGCCCAGCGTCCTTTTTCGCAGTGACGGCTACGAGGCCAACTTTGCCATCGCCAACATATCGTCGGCAGGGCTGTAATGACCTCGATTTGCTGGCATCGCCCCACCGTATCGCGCTTTCTCAAACGGCAGTAAATCTTTCAGGGCAGGCCGGCAGCGGCGCGACGGTAGGAGTTTCTTCTGATGGCGACTGAAAGTATCGGGTGTTCCGCGTAGCTTTACGCTGTCGAAGCGAAGGTCGCGGCGGCGACACGCAGCTGTACTGGCTGCACAATCCGACAATACGACGGGAGCACCCCGCACGGCCGTCATAACCTTCACCGATAAAGCTCATGCTTCGGTAACAGCTACGCTCAGCATTACGCAGAACGAAAAACAAACGACAGTGTTGTATTGTATGAAGATTGGAGAACACATCGAGACCCGAATGGCTGGACCGTCCAGAACAGCGACACTCGCGGATGGGATTTAACCCGCACGCTGCAAACCAACCGCGGCCTTTATCGCTCATATAGAGGGCACCCATGCGGCCACACTTATCGAAGCCTGGGACGATGCGCGCGAGGAACAAACGCTTGTTTCGCTCCGTCTTTGCAAAGGGAAAGACGCTCGAGTTCTGGTCTAGGACAACGGCTGCCAACATCCCGAGCGAACAATCCACAGTTCTACAATAGTAGATGTAAGCAGCGACGGAGGTGCAACATGGACTACTTTGTTCAACTGTCTGACCGATTATCCGCTCGATGCCGCCGGCAACACACAGAGTGGAAAGTATACAAAGCTTGCCATTGACCTCTCGAGCCATATGTCTGACAACATGCGTGTTCGCTTTCACTGCTATGATACGGGCGGCAAAGGGCTGGCTTATTTCTGGAATATCGATAATTTGAAGATTCTCGGACTGCCTACTGGCATTACCCGTCTGACGGTAACCGATGCTTCCCACAATGCCATCTATACTCTCGACGGCCGCTATGCAGGGCGCAATATACAACGGTTGCCGGCCGGAGTGTACGTACAGGGTGGCCGTAAGCTGGTAAAATAACGCTGGGCGGCTGTATGCAACCTGCATAACGTGCTGCCTGGCACGCGTTAACCTGCAACAGCGCACAGCCCGGCCGTTATATGATGATAAAAAACAAAGCGTAGCCTGCAAACCTTGTGTTTGCAGGCTACGCTCTGTTTGCCAGGTTTTACAGCGTCATGCGGCTGTTGCCACAGCTGTATTTGAATGAGCGTTGCGCCTATTCGGCTACTGGACGCACGGCCGAACCCGTACAACGCCAGGTATCTAAAAAGCGGTTTTGAACGATACATGATTGAATATCATCAAACCCGATGAGCCGACGGTGGTAGGCGATACCACCGTATATTGTCCGTAATCAGCCAGTCCGGTCACGTCGCCTGTTATCTGGTCGCGGCGTCCTGCTGCCGGCAGGTATATGGTTTTATTATGGTTGCCGTTGGTCCATAAAACATAACCCATGTTGCGTTGGAACACAGAGCCGTTGTAAGTCTGGCTGGTATTGATCTGGTTCAGGCTTTCAACGTTGTCGCCTGTTGTAGTAAAGCCTGTAAAGGCATTGGTGGCAGGCACCTTAAAACCAGCAGGCGAGGGTCGTAAACCGTTTTGATGGTAGGTCCGTCGTTGTTGCTTCTGTTTGACAGAAACATCAGTATTATCGGCATCCCACAGGTTAAAAGTGGGTGTAATTATACATCCACGACTGTACCGGAACATAGAAAGTGCCTGGGTTCTGCATGCCATTCTTCAGCGTCATGTGGTTTCCTGTATCCTGTATAACGGCGCCTTCGGGCAGCGTTTTCGGTCGTCGAGGAAGGCGTCTTTTACGTCCCCATTGGTAAAAGCGTTCCATACCCACGCTTGGTTTGTCCGGCCCGTTGAACAATGTCTATTACGGTGTATTGTGGTGTACCGTTTTAGCGATATGGTTTGCTCAATGCGCACCTTTTGCTTGCGGTCGGTATCGTAAGCCGACCCGTTCCATGTTGTATATTTCCAGCCTAAATTCTCAGTTATGAAGTTGTATTTGACGTTCTGGTAATTGGTTACCTCTATTTTGTCGAGCACTTGCTGCGGTGCAAACCACAGGTGCCACGTCCATACTGTCGTTCCTCCCCGGGTAACGGCTACTACTGCACTGCCGTTTTTTATATCGTTGGCCTTTACTTCAAACTGCAAATACGCTTTTCCGCCGTCATGAACAATGGGCGAAGGCCCGAGGTCGTACAAAGCCGTTCTCGTCCGACACACAATATGCGCGCCGTCGATACCTGCATTAGCCCCCGACCCGTTCGACTGCTCAATCCACGGGTCGGTAATTGGTTTGCCGTCGTGATCGAGAAGCGTTTGCAGAATGTTGGGCGAAGTTTTCGAGCTTTTATACGATTTTTCGTTTGTCGCTCCGTTCTCTATGGCGTTGCCGTATACGAGTGGAATGCGGTAGAATCCCGGTGCCGTTATAAGATAGCTGTTGGCTGTGGTGCGTGGCCTGGTATCGCCCTGCGTAGACAAATCAAAAGGGTGTGCGGCGCTTCCACGTTGTTGTGCCTGCCTCAGTGTGTTGTTGCGCTGAGCCAGCAAGTCGACAATGTCGGTACGTAATGTGGCTGTTCCGGTTTGGGCTACATCGCCGCCGTCGCCCTGTTTCGCGGCTGAGCGATATAAGCCATGCGGGTTTTGTGCTGTCCATGTGGCGCCGTCGTCGGTGCTGTATGCCACAACCTTCCATGGAACCGTCTGCCGATAGCCGTTTGGTGCGGTGCGATAGCTCGTGATGGTAAACGCGTTGGTTGTGCTTTGATTGTATTCAGCGGGTGCCGCTGAGATGCCAAGCAGGGTATATTGCCATGTCGAGTTTCGCTGTGTAAAGCTTGTATGTGCGCGTTGTCCCGGCCTCCCACTGGCCCTTTAGCGTTGTGGTGATAAAGGGTTCCGTCGGTACAATGTATGAGGGGCCATGACGCCTTTTGCCCGTAAGCTGTTGCGGTATCATGTAGAAAGTATAGTTGTCAGTATCGGTGCCTGCGATGACGGTGTTCGGACTTTTTGCCTGTCGACACGCTCACGTTCTGCAATACACAGTTTGTGCGGGCGGTTGAAATGGTATAGTCCCATGCTGCACCGTTGCCGCCATACTGGTCAGACAGTACATACCTGGCCTTTGAAAGAACGTTGCGCAGCTCAATACGGTCAATGGTTTTATCCCACGACAGGTTCTGGCCTACGGCAAAACGTACGGCCGTCAGCGCGTGTCTGAACCTGAGATTGGTTTCAGGAGGTACGCCCGGTGTCGGCGTAATGTACATCGCCCGTGCATGCAGTCATCAGGTCAACTTGCTTTTTTACATCGGGCATTACCTCGAAATCAACGCAGGTGCGGCCGTTTGCATTCGCCGCCGACAATTGTATGCCGCTGTAACTGCCGGCTTCAGGATATACGGCATAGAAGCGGGCGTGGGGCAATATAAGGCTCCATGGAATGTCATGATACAGTTCACCCGCAGGCTTTGTGCGCTCGCCGCTGAACCATTGCGGTGCGGTGGCTATGCCTGATGCCGATGCAGCTCGTATTCCCGAGGCGGTAAAGTCGGCATCTATCGATGTCTTTACCGTAGCACGCGTTCCTGACAACTGTTCAACGGGGTTTTATACCCTCTATGGTTTTCGTCAATAAGGCAAACGTCTAAACCGTGGTTGTCGTGTGCTTCGAGGCGCTGGGGTATCATGCCCGACGTTGTCATGCCCGGCACAATTGAGCCGCGTGTTATACCGCGCACGTTGTGGCGCAGGGCGGTTGCCTGCGCATCTTCTACATGAAAAACTTACTCTGGCGCGGTCTTACTGCCGTCAGGGGCAGCCTCTTCTTCGGCACACGCCGTTATAACAAAAGGCTGCCGTTGCCATAAAAGTGCTGAAAAGCAAATGGTTTTTGGCTTTTTCTCATGGTTTCCAGTTGTTTGCTGTGCGATGTCAGGGGTGGCGTCAGCCCTCAGTTCATCGTCAGAGCCTCCGTCTACCGGTCTTAACGGCTCAATAGTAATGCTGCCTCCGCCTCCGCCTCCGGGCTGCACATTGGGGCTTCCTGCCAGCAAGCCGCTCTCTGCGGCCATGTAACATAGTGGTAATAACGGGCTTGTGATAGCGGCGTTTTTGTGGTTTTCTGTGTTCTTGTTCATTCCTGAAATAAAATCTTTTACGCTCTTTCAGACGGTAATTTCTGGCGGCAAGGCCTGCCAAATCATGTAGCATCACATCACCGCACAGCTTGTTACATGCTGTTCAGAACTTTATATGCTGCTACGTATATAGGCTGTGTATCAGCAGTTTACGTAATAGCCGGTTGTAAATTAAACTCTGTTTTTAATCTTGAATAAACGGTATGTCTCAATCCGTATTCTTGTAAAAACCGCTCTATATCGCATGCAAAGTTATGCTATACTTTCATGAATATTCGTACTTTTTACAAATTTTTATACCGGCATGAAGCTGTGTAACGGTTGCCCGGGTGCTGTTTTTCGGTCTGCCTGGTGTTTGTAGCGGCCCATACCCCTGTGGGGCAGCGGGTTGCGTACGGGCGGTATGGCGTGCGGGTGTTTGCCTTGTCGCTGCCCGATGGCATCATAAGGTGTTGGCCAATTTACTAATTTTTAGGTATTGTTTACTTCTTATGTATTTTTACCTTTTGCATCATTATTTAAACGATACGTCTGAAAGGTCTTGTAAACTTGATGAAAACATTTTGTTTGCAAGCAGTTACAACTACTTGAAAAAGACCTCTTCCGTACAAACAATAAACACTTTATGTATATTCAAAGTACAGAAAAATATATCATTATTAAAAATAATATTGTTATTACTGAATCAAAAAGAGAGAATTTTATCTAACAATTCTATCGTTTTTCTTTACGCTTTCAGTTTCAGCGCAACAAGCTGTTGTGTATGGCACGGTAACCGATTTCCAAACAGGTGAGCCCCTTGTAGGAGTTTTGATAAAAGCCGACAAAACAAACGCCCGTACCGTCACCAATAATGAAGGGATTTTATCGTCTTGTTCTGTCGGGTAGGCGGCGTGTCCAGTTAAATTTCCAGTGTATAGGATATAAGGAACACACACAAAGTGTTACGTTACAGGACAGCCTGCGTTGCGATGTGCAACTTACTTCAGCCGAGCAAGTTCTGAAGGAAGTTACAGTAACGGCTCATAGTGAGATGCGTAAGCTTAAAGAAGCAGCTATGCCAGTCTCTGTCATAGGGCAGCAACAGCTACAGGGAACAGCTTCAAACATGAATGATGTACTCGCACGTACGGTTGGAGTTACGGTTCGAAATACGGGCGGATTGGGCAGTGCCTCACGCATATCAGTGCGTGGTTTGGAGGGAAAAAGAATGGGAATGTTTGTAGATGAAAACCCCATTGTCGCAGCTCAATAACTTTATTGCTCTGAACGATATTCCAACAAACATGATTGAACGCATCGAAGTGTATAAAGGTATTGTTCCATATAAGTTTGGCGGTTCTGCATTGGGTGGTGCCGTAAATGTTGTTACAAAGGAGTATCCTCCCGTTTATTTAGACTTTGCTTATGAGGGTGGTTCGTTTAATACGCATCAGTTTTCAACGGTGTTTAAGCGTACAAACCGTAAGAGCGGCTTGCAGTTTGGAATAGGTGGCACGTTTTCGTTTTCGAAAAAATAATTACGAAAATGACCTTGGCAAACCTTGATAACCGAACTGTGAAAAGAGACCATGACCTGTTCAATAAGGTCATTGGCGGTATGTCAGTAAAAGCTACTAAATGGTGGTTTGATGAAATAAAGTGGGAGCTTGTTTTCATGAAGACGTACCAAGAGATACAAGGAATTGACCTCGATATTCGTGAAGCGTACAACCGTTCTGTAAACTATGTTACTGAATTATCGCTGAAGCGTAACAATTTCTTTTTAGACGGACTTGATTTTAACTTTGATATTAACTACGTGTTTGGCAAATATGGCATGCACGATAAGGCGATGAATCGTTATGATTGGGACGGAAATAAACTTCCGCCTGTTTCTGCTTATGGTGGCGAACAGAACAATTTTCCTTCTGATGGCAATAATAGGTTAAACGAATTAATATCAAAACTCAATCTGCAATATACGATTGACATGCACCATAGTGTAAACTTCAATGCTTATTTTGATCATAATTCGCTCCACCCTAAAGATACATTGATGGACAAAAGCATTAGGTTTTTCGTTCTAATTTCCCCAGCAAGATGAACACGCTAACGCTGGGTCTTTCGTACGATTTAACCCTATTCAACGGACGGTTTCAAAATGCTTTTACGTTGAAAAACTTTATTTTCTCGTCCGATTCGCGTAGTATCAACGTCTTTTCTGTAACTGAACCTGAGCGCGTAAAAGTGTTCAAGTCGTATTTTGGCTTCAGTAACGCTGCACGTTATAAGTTTACACCCGACCTGATGCTTAAAGCATCGTTCAATGCAGAGGTACGAATTCCTTCAAGCGAAGAGCTGATAGGTAATGGCTATTCTATATTAGCTTCTCCTGCGTTAAAGCCTGAAAGAACAAAAGGTGTGAACGTAGGCATGCTCTATAGACATTTAAAAGCTGATAACGGACTGATTGAGGTGGAGTTGAATACCTTTTATAACCTGTTGGAAGATATGATACGTTTCACCCCCGATATGATACCAACAATGGCACGTTACCGCAATTTTGGTAGTGTGCGCACGCAAGGAATAGAGCTGGAAGCTAAAGGCGATGTATACCCCTGTTCTGTATTTATATGCCAACGGAACCTTTCAAGACCTTAGAGACGTACGAAAGTTAACACCCGGAACAGTAGTTGAAAAATCCCACTTATAAAATGCGAATCCCCAATGTTCCTTATCTGCTTGGCAATTTCGGTGCAGAATTTCATAAGGAGAATATCTTTGGTGGGAGCGGGCAAAACACACGTTTACTTTTTCGACGCTTCGTACATACACCAGTATTTTTACGACTTTGAGGTGAGCCGATATCAAGAACGCAAAAATTCCGACATCGTTTACAATGGATGCCGCTGTGGAACATAGCTTCGGCAATGATAAGTGGACGCTTACCCTAAAGGTGAAGAATTTAACCAACCGCCGTGTCGTTTCCGAATTGAACCGACCGTTACCAGGGCGTTACATAGGCTTTAAAGTGCGCTATCTTCTCAGATAAATATCAACAAATGTAGGATTAAAAATAAAAAGAACAATGAAAAAAATTTTTAAATCAGTTTTATCTATTATAGCCTTAACGGCTTTAATGGTATCATGTGACCCAAACACTGACAACCCCACACCAAAACCCTAATCCCAACCCCAGCGGAAAGGAATTTAAAGGTGTTATTTTTGCAACAGGCATTACCAACCCCGAAGGTAATAATGGTAGCGTTTATATGCAGGCTCTGAGCGATTTGCTCCTGGCAACTACGATATTAGTAATGGTATTCCTATGATTTGGCTCTACGCCTATTGTTACCGAATCAGGCAACGTATATGCTTTCCCTGATTATATGGGTAATACAAAGGCTGAGATTACTCGTTATAAAAATTAACGCTGACGGCACATGGGCTAAGCAAGGCGTGTTACCCTATCCCAGCCAATGCTGCGGCCTGCAATGTGGTAGAACTCAATGCCGAAAAAGCGTATATTAGCTTGCTAAAAGATTAGGCATTGTAATGGTATTCAACCCTACTACAATGAAAAAGATTGCTGATATTGATCTTAACAGTTTACATCAGGAAGGCACAAATGTGTCGCCAGCTGCAATGATTATTCGTGACGGCAAACTGTTTGTAGGTCTTAACCAAATGAACGCACAGTATATGCCTACACGCAACAATATTGAACTGGCTATGATTGACACGAAGACCGATAAGGTTGAAAAAGCATATTGTTAATACCTCATTAGGACTGTGCTTTTGCAAACACGTCCTATCGATCCAGGTTCTATATTTATGGACGAAAAATAAGGATATTTATATCAACTGTATTGGCTCGTTCGGCTTTATTCCGGGCTTGAACGGTGGTATCGTTCGAATTAAAAATGGTTCAACAGATATTGATACCGATTATTGTATTCGTCTTGACCAAACTACAGTTGCAGGGCTGTCAACAACACATTCTGATTTTCTGGGCACCATATTCTATGCTGGTAAGGGAGTGGCTTATGCGTATGCCAACTCGTTTGGCCTTGATCCCTAACGGAATGAGCAACCCTTATGTCAGTCTTACAAATGTACCAGTTCTGATTGATTTGAAACAGAAGAGCATATCAGTTATAAAAGGGAATGGAAATTTCTAATCCACAAGGAATTGCTATTGGCAAACATAAGAACCTCATTGTATTTGGAAGTGCAAACAAAAAGGCGGTTGGTTTCTACACCTATAACCCTGAAACCAAAGAGGTTGCAGGGCCTGTTATGCAGGTGAAAGGTAACCCAAGCTTCTTCCATAGCTTTGCGAAATAATAAAATAATCGTAACCATGTTCTTTCATGTATGAAAGGCATGGTTACGACATTTTTTTTATAAATGTTGTTTATTGTTTCGGTTTTTATCTTTGAAATCAACAAGGCTCGTAAATATAAAACATTTCTATTTACAAGCGCGCTTGCTTGTTACATACATCAGGTATAAAAACCTATTACTAAAACTATTTTCTATTGTATAAATAGCTTAAATAGGTATGTGTTTATTTGAGTTCCCACATCGTAGGAAGCTGAAGTTTAGGGGTGTTGTAGTTGTATTATCCTTCAAGAACATCGTCGTCAGAACCCACGTCAGGCACCAACGGTACAATTTCTATACTACCTCCGCTGTCGCCTCCAGGGCGAACGTTGGGAGCTTGCAGCCAAAAATAGCATGTTCTTCAGCGATATGATATATCGTTGTATGGGGCTTGAGATACCGGCGTTTCACCGTCACCATTTCTTTTTCATCATGAATACAATATGTTTTTCGTCGTGTTATCCCAGAATAATCGCTGATAAAAAGGGCGGAATCACGCGATAGGTGTCCGTTATCTAACTGATGTTATCCTGTTTTTAGCTTTATGTCTCGGCATGTGCGCACGCTCTGCGCTGGCCGTTAGGTAATAACCTTTCGCTAATTAAACTCTGTTTTTAATCTTGAATAAAACGGTATGTCTCAATCCGTATTCTTGTAAAAACCGCTCTATATCGCATGCAAAGTTATGTATACTTTCATGAATATTCGTACTTTTTACAAATTTTATACCGGCATGAAGCTGTGTAACGGTTGCCCGGGTGCTGTTTTTCGGTCTGCCTGGTATTTGTAGCGGTTCATACCCCTGTGGGGCAGCGGGTTGCGTACGGGCGGTATGGCGTGCGGGTGTTTGCCTTGTCGCCGCCCGATGGCATCATAAGGTTGCAGCCGCGGCGGCGTAAGGTTGGCGGCTTTATGGTGTGTTGTGCAGGGGCTTCATATAAAAAGCTGGTTGTGCGGCGACCGTCAGCAGCGTGTACGACGGCCGTCATACGCGTGAGTTCGGCGGTCGCCGACAGCGTTAGCTGACGGCCGCCGCACGATAACCCTGCACGGCGTAAAGGCAAGGGCTGTATGGGGTAACGGAGGTACAAAATGGGGGTAGTGGGGGCAGCAATAGCATGCAACGGCATGGGCGGAGCCATATGAAGCGCGTGAAAAATGTAAAAAGTTTCCTTTTGTAGGTTAAATAAAAATGTGTAGTTTTTGTCAGGCCTGAACGTTGCAACAATTTTTTTGCAAGTGCTTGCCGGCAGTTGCGGAATATCGTATGGCCGCCGTTCGGCATACAAACCCAACCTATATCCTGACCTATATGCAATTCGATGAGTTTTATATCAGCTGGTACAGTCGTGCGAAACGCTTTGCACGCCATTACGTGCTGACCGATGCCGATGCCGAAAACATGGTTCAGGACGTGTTTCTTCAACTTTATGAGCATTGGTCGGCGCTTGACGGTACCATGAATATTACCGCCTATCTGTTTACATCGTTGCGTAACCGCTGCCTCAGCACGCTGCGCCGGCAGCTCAAAGAGCAGCGCGAACACGAACAATACTGTACCGAAGAGGTGCTGATGATGCAGGTAAGATATGGCTCGCTTGAAAGTATGGATACTGCCTTTCGCGATGAAACTGATATTACGGAGCGCATCAGGCAGGCCGTTGACGCCCTTCCCGAGCAGTGCCGGCGCGTGTTTGTCATGCACAAATTAGAGGGAAGGTGCAACAAGGACGTGCGCTCGTGAACTGGGCATTACGGTGAATACGGTCGAAACCCAGATGAAAAATTGCCTATCGTAAACTACGCTGTGAGCTTCGCGATTGCCTGCCGTTGCTGTTGCTTCTGGTTTGACGTTATGGAGAGTAGCTGGCAGGCATTTTTTTATTTTTATCGAAAAAGTTTTTCATTTTGTTTCACCGAAATCATATTTCGGGTGTTTATATGATTGTATAAGGCATAAAATGGACGAACGTATCATTCAATTTTCCTGGGCCGGCTGAATAAAGCCGATGCCTCGACACTTCTCGACGAGGCCCTGCACGATGCACAGCTCATGCAACAGCTTCAGCAGGCCGATGCCCTTGAGGCACTCGCCGGGCTTCATCCTGCCCTGCGCAACAGCGAAGAAGGGCGGCAGGGCTATGCCTTGTTTATGCAACGGCAGCGGTACAGGCGCGGCAAGCGTATAGCCCTGTGCGCTTTTGCGGTATGCTGCTGTGCTGATAACGGGTGTGGTTGCCACGTGGATGGTGTTTGCTCCGCGCCATAACGATACCGCTACGGCTATGCAAATGCTGAGCGTTCCGGTCGGTCAGCGTGCCCGTTTGGTGCTGGAAGACGGCAGTTCGGTGTGGGTAAATTCGGGCTCTACGCTAAGATATGCTGTGGGTTTGGGCCATGAACGCCGCGTGGAACTGACGGGCGAGGCCACGTTTAACGTAGCCCACGATGCGTCACGACCTCTTTATTGTAACGGCTGGCAGCACGCGCGTACGCGTACTTGGCACCCGTTTTAACGTGTCGGCCTATCCTCATCGTGAGCTGTCGGTATCGCTCATGCGCGGGCGTGTAAGCGTAAGCAGCATGCAGAACAGTTCTGACAGTATTATATTAAGGCCGGGACAGCAGGCCGTTCAGCACGAAGGGCGGTATATCATAAAGCCCTGGCACGACAACCCTGCGCTGTGGACAACGGGCCTTATGGCTTTCAACAATGCTCCTCTGCCCGATATTATAAACCGGCTGGAAACGTTTTACGGGGTGCATATCAGCATAGGCAGCAGCCGTTTGCAGAAGTATACCTATACGGGTAAGTTCAGACAGGCCGACGGTTTGGACAATATTCTGCACCTCATACAAAAGGCCCGGCCGTTCAATATGAAGAAAAGCCCCGACGGGCACGAAATAAAAATATACTAATTCAATGATTGTCCAATCCCCAAACCGCAGCCCTATGAAACAGCAAAGCCCCTGACCCTTACGCCGTTATCTTGCCATAGCGTTACGACAACGATGTAACTAACCCATCATAAACCCTATTAACAAAAACCTTTCCCAATGAAGTATCAGCAACTGTTACGGCCTCAATGCAGCCGTATGGCAGGCTTAACGGCTCGTCCCAAGGCCCTTGCCTGTTGTGTTTTATTATTGTTTGCCATGCTCGCAACAACTGCGGCGCGGGCACAAAGCGTAAAACTTCCGTCACGAACACTTTTCGTTTCCGAGCCTGTTCTCGGCCATAGAGAAACAAACGGGCTACCTTATTGTATACAGTAACGTCAATATTGACAAGCACCAGCGCATGTCGTTTCGTGAGCAAAGAGGCTCAGATGAGCACGATATTGAGCGAGTTTTGCAGCAAGACAGGCCTTGCATTTTGAGCTTACTCCGCAAAAATATATCGTACTTTCAGACGGTGATGGAGGTCGTCCGGGGTCGTCAAACGGCAACGTCGGCGACAAAAAGATGAAAGCTCACGGCAAGGTAACTACCGCCGATGGCGAGCCGGTAATAGGCGCTACCGTAAGACAGAAGGGGCACAAACAACGCTACGGTTACCGACGTTAACGGCAATTTCAGCCTCGATGTGCCACGCGGAGCGATGCTTGTATGTTACATATGTGGGTACTGTTGAGCAGGGAAAAACGTGCCTCTGACAACCTTCATGTTACGCTTCAAGAGAACACAAAAGAGCATCAATGAGGTGGTGGTTGTAGGCTATGGTTCGCAATTGCGCCGACAAGTAACGGGTGCAATATCGTCGGTAAAAGCGGCAGATATAGAAGCTCCCAACGCTGTTAGTGCTGATAACCTGCTGCAAGGCAAGGTGGCTGGCCTTACCATCAATGCCGCTTCGGCGCAACCCGGAGCAGCAATGAGCGTAAACATTCGCGGTGCATTGTCGCCAAACGGAAGCAATGAGCCGTTATACGTGGTTGATGGCATCGTAATCAGTTCGGCTGCCAACAACGCTTCAAAGATAGGACCGTCGCGAATGATGTCGTTTGCCTTGCGTGACGGAGCTAATCGCAGTCCGCTTGCCACGCTCAATCCTGATGATATTGCATCAATTGACGTGCTTAAGGATGCCAGTGCAACGGCTATTTACGGTTCGCAGGCGGCCAACGGTGTGATACTGATCACCACGAAGAAAGGCCAGGCAGGTGCTCCACGCGTAGTTATAGTGGCTCGCTGTCGGTACAAAACATTGGAAAATACTATGAAATGTTCAATGCTCACGATTTTATGGAGCAGTGTAACCTCGGCGCTAAAGAGCGCTGGCTGTATGATAATCGCTGTACGCCCTACGGCAATAACGCTGTACCCGCATCAGGCTGGCCTGTTATCTATACACCATCGCAGATAAACGACCAGACCAGCAGCTACAATCATATCAAGGATATAACCCGTACGGGCGTTATTCATGACCATAACGTTTCGGTGTCGGCAGGGTCGGAGCGACTCAAATTCTACTCATCGCTGAACTTCTTTGACCAGAAAGCTATTCTTAAGACGTCGGCCTTACAGCGTATCAGTGGGCGTATCAACGTTATTTTTCGACTTTAACCGCCACGTCAGCTTGTCGGTAACAACATGTACAGCATTGTCAATGCTAATAATCCATCGGCAGGACATTACAGAGAAAACTACAACGAGGCCAACCAAACCAATGCAGCGATGTACTTTTCACCGCGTATTCCTTTGATCGATATGGACGGAGAGCTTAGCGCTTCTGAAAATGAGCTGATGCCCAATCCGCAAAAATTCGCGCTCATTAAAGACCGCACAACAACCAAGCGCCTCATGGTAGCTCCTAATTTAGAGGTGAAATTTACACCGTGGCTGAAGGAAATGTGCAGCTCAGTATTGATAAGACCGACGAAAACCGCGATATTTTTCTCGCCCATGGCAGCACGGTTGCCCCAGCAGATCAGAGAAAAACTTCGGCGGATACTCGAATGCCTACAACAACAATTACGGCATGGAGGAATATCTTACCTTCGATAAGAAGTTTGCTGGAGGTCATTATCTGAACGCTGTTCTGGGGAACAGGATATTATAAAGGCATGGGAAACAATTACCAATTTTGCGTGTTTAACCTGCCCACCGATGTATTGGAGAACAATAATCTCGGGCTTTCGTCAGACGTAGATGATACTACTTACGGTTCGTATAAATGGGAACGCAACAAGCTTTCTTTCTTTGGACGTATTAGTTATACGTGGCACGACCGCTATATTCTGGGGGCAACGTTGCGCCGTGACGGTTCTTCGGCATTTGCTGAAAATCATAAATGGGGCTGGTTCCCGGGCGTTTCGGCAGCATGGATAGTAAGCAGTGAGAGCTTCATGAAACCGTATTCAGGATGGCTCGACTACCTAGCTGCGTGCAGGTATAGGTACTTCGGGAAACGAAAGCATACTGACGGGCAACACCTACATGCTAACCACCTATGGAACACCGGGTGCAGGCGGATGGTTTTTCTTTAATAATACCCAGCACAACGGTATGATTCAGAAACAAAAAGGCAACAAAGACCTGAAATGGGAGACGGATGTCACGTTCAATATTGGCGCCGACTTCCAGCTTTTACGGTGGAAGGGTATCGGAAGCCTGGATTATTACGTGCGCTCGGCGAAAGATTTGCTCGACTTTGCCGCGCTTCCCCAACACGATGTAGTAAGCAAAAATAGCCAAGAATGTGGGTGAAACCCGCAGCGCTGGTGTAGAACTGGCTTTGAAAAGCATTGCTTATTCAGCAGAAGGAATGGAAATGGAACGCCTATGTTAACCTCAGTCATAACAAGTCGTACTGGGTAAAAACGCAATCCTGAAGTGGCTATTAATCCGTGGGTTGGCTATGGCGACGAACTGAGAGCGTTTTATGGCTGGAAGACGAATGGGATATTTAAGTCGAAGGACGAAATACAAAACTACACTTCAAATGGTCAGGTTTTGCAACCCCGTGCGTTTGTAGGCAATCTAAAAATACGTCGATATCAACGGCGATGGAGTGATGAACGATAAAGACATTGTGAAGTTGGGCAACTGGGACCCTACCGTAAACTATGGTGTTGGAACCGCTGTAAACTATAAGAACTGGACGTTAAGCATTGATGCTTACGGTGTTTTGGGACAAAAATCAACCAACGGTTGGGGATACAATAACTTCTTAGGGGTGAGCCGTGTAAACGAAAGCACGCATGCCTTAGAGCGCTGGTCGACCCTACAATCCAGAAGGCTGGCGTCCAGGATTGGCTGACGACATTACCGGAAAATAACAATAAAAAGTGGCACCAACGACTTTACATTGAAGAACATAAGCTTCCTCAGGGTGAAGAATATCAAGCTTAGTTATACCCTCCCCAAGCAGTTAACATCGGCATGGAATATCAGCAACGCATCGGTTTTCTTTGATTTACAAAACTCGTTGCTGCTTACCAACTACGATGGTCTCGACCCCGAAAATGGAGCATAATGCGGCTCCTTTCCCTATCCCCAGAACGCTGGTGTTTGGTGTTAACGTTTCTTTCTGACAACCTTTAAATCATAAGACAATATGAAAACGAAAAATATTTGCAATGCTGTTTGCGGGTGCGATGGCTGCTGGTATGGCATCGTGCGATCTCGATCCTAAGGTATATTCCAGCATGACAGACGATAATTTCCCGAAAACAGTGACGGATGCGGACGCCCTTCTCACGGGTTTGTATGCCAACATTAAGAACAATTCGGGTGGCATGGACGACCGTTTTGCCAACGGTGCATGGGGTTGGCCTGTGTGGAGTATTGGCGGAGCGGGTTGGTATGGCTACAACGAGATTACTACCGATGAGGCTTATTACCTGAACGAAACGCGCTATCGCGACTTCACTTGGGGCGCTGCCGATAACAGTATGCAGACGTATCAGCTGAACCGTAATATTACAAAGGGCCACACGTTTAATTGATGTGTTGGAGAAACTGCAATTCGACGATGCACGCAAAAAGCGTATGATAGCCGAAGCTAGGTGTATAAGGGCACATATTATGTTTGCGCTTTACGACATGTATGGGCCTGTTCCGATGACCATTGACCCCGAAAAGGCTCAAGATGTAAAAGTATGAACCGCGTCCCACAAAGGAGGAATATTTTAACCAAAATGGTCAAGGATCTGACCGAAGCATTGCCTTCTTTGCCTGCTAAAACGCAGAATACGGCCGACTGGGGTCGCTGTAACCAAGGGCTTGCACGTATGCTTCTCATGAAGCTTTATATGAATGATCATCAGTTTGACAAAGCTCTGCCCTATGCTGAAGCACTAAAAGATATGGGCTATACGCTGTCGGCCGACTACTTTGAGCCTTTCCGCAACGAAACAAGTAACGAGACAATATGGGCCATTCCGAGCGGATCGATTAGCGATAACGAATTCTTCTTTTATACAATACCCTCCGATTGTAACGAAGTTTGTGGCTTAGAGGTAGCTCCTTATTGGGGTGTGTTTACCATGACATGGAGTTTTTACGACACCTTTACATCGGGCGATGTGCGTAAAAAGGGAATTGCGCCTACCTATAAACAGTATGTAAAGAATAGCCAAACGGGGCGAATGGATACCATTTTGCACACACGCTATAACAATCCAGGCGAGCGTTTGCAGTACGGACCGCTGGTAGTGAAATACTTTATCGACAAGCAACTGTCGTCGTCAGGGCGTTTTCATCAGGTGTGCTTCCGCTATGCCGATGTTATTCTTTCGCTTGCCGAGATTGAAAATGAGCTGAACGGACCTACCAATAAGGCGTTAGACTATCTTAAACAAATCACTGACCGTGCACATACTACCGCTACAATACCGTCGGATATTCAGGCAAGCAAGGACAAATTCAGGGAATTTCTGCTGGCTGAACGTGGTCGTGAGCTTTACTTAGAAGGGTGGCGACGCGAGGATTTAATCAGATTTGGTAAGTTCATATCGAATGCAAGAGCACGTGGAAAGGACGCAAAGGACTATCAGGTATTGTTGCCAATACCGTCGAAAGTGATTACACAGTCGGGTGGAATAGTCAAGCAGAACCCGGGATACGAATAAAAATTCTCATGTTTATATAGCGGCATGCGGCCGTATTACTTCAAATCTTCAATGATGGCATATGCGTAATTCAGCGTTGAGCCTTGTCCTGTTGTATCAGCAACAGCAAGGCAAGACGTTGTAACTAACAAAACAGGGGAAGGATGGAACAGATAGTACTGTTTTGTCCTTCCCTGTTTTATGACATGTATTTCGTGGTATTACGGCCTGAATATGACTGTACACGGGCAGCCGCCTATTGATGAAAAAGGGCAGGGGTAGGCTGCGTAAAGACGGCCTTTAATATCCGGTCAACTTATTTTTTTATGCTCGAAAAGGTCGGGCACGCGTGTAATAAGGCGCAGCTTATCCTTTAGAAAATCGGTTATCTCGGCACCGTAATTGCGGCCTACCGGTATCTCTTCGTCGCGGCCTGCAAGCTTAATACTCTGGCGGGTATAATGCTCAATTTTGGCCACCGACACCAGATAGCTGCGAGTGAACACGTATAAATTCCTTCCCGGAAGCATCTCTTCTATCTTCTTCAGGCTTATTTGGGAGATGAGGTTTGAGCCGTCCAGAAGATGCAGTTTGACGTAATTGTCCATCGATTCAATATAAATGATGGAGTCAACCGATACAGTAACATTCTTATATTCCACCTTCAGGGTGATGACACGCTCAGGGGCGATGGGTGAGCTGTTCGGTTTTACGCATCTTAATCCATTGTGCAGCCTTGTCAACAGCTTTGACAAAAACGCTGGTAGAAAAAAGGCTATGCAGGAAGTCGACCGCGTTAACGTCGTAGCTGTCCAGGGCATATTGTGCGTAGGCCGTAGTGAAAAATAAGGCACACCGTGGGCGGCAACTCGCGGGCAATCTCCATGCCTGTCATACCGTTCATTTCAATATCGAGAAACACAATGTCGGGTTTCTCTTCCATAATCTTCTGCAATCCTATGCGCGGATTGGTATAAGTTTTCGAGGGTTATGCCCCCTATCCGGTCGCAATAGTTCCTGATAATGCTCAGGGCTACCGGCTCGTCGTCTATGGCTATGGATGTAAACACGATTTAAAAAGTAAAAAAGTAAAAAGAGTAAAAAAGTAAAAAGGCGCGGGTTTTATTCAGGAGTTAGGGAGTTAGGGAGTTGAAGGGAGTTAAGATATTACTTTGTTGTTGTGATATGAGAACGAAATTAAACATTATATATTTAAGCAGTACTTACGCTTGGTAAAAATCATGAACGAATGGGTATTATAAGCTTTTGGCTACCTCCTGTTACCTCCTACCTCCTGTCTCCTTGGTAATGTCTTAACTCTTTGAACTCCTACCTCAGCCTCCTGAAGTAAAGTCTTACCTCCTTCACCTCCATAACTCCAGCCTCCTGAAGTAATGTCTTAACTCCTTTAACTCCATAACTCCCTAACTCCTTGGTAAGCGTCTTCAGACACTTACCTTAATAGTCATCTTTACCGTAAATCCGTCTTTGTCCTGACGTCGGCGGAGAGTATAGTTGTCGGGATAGAGGAGGTCGAGTCGGTGGCGCAAGTTGTCGAGACCGCTGCCTGATGATACCTTCACGGCGTTGTTGATATGCGAGTTGTGCACAGTGAAGTGGAGTATACGCCGGCGTGCAGTAAGATCAATGTCGATGACACAGTTTTCGGTCGACGATATACCATATTTGAAAGCATTCTCAACAAGCGTTATCAAAAGCATGGGAGCGATGCTCATGTGCGGGTCATCGACCTCGAAATGTGTATTTACATGTGTCGACTCGCCGAGGCGGAGCAGTTGCAAATCAATGTATTGTTGCAGATAATCCTTTTCTTCCTGCAAACTGATAACATCGCGGTTAGCGTTGTTATAGGTATATTTCATCATGTTGATAAACTGTTCGAATGCCTCCTCGCGCTTGTCCGAATCGGTTAATATCAGTCCGTAGAGAGTATTTAATGTATTGAAAAGGAAGTGAGGATTGATTTTGCGACTTGTGACATAGCCAGCTCAGCCTTGTCGCGTTGTACCTCTAATTCTTCGCGCTGTCGGGCCAGACGGCTGGCTTCCTGCAACATATTGTTGAAGAAACTATATCCCAGAATGACAAGGAAAAGGAACCAGACGGTAGAGTAGATGTGGGTTGTGCGCGGCGCTTCTCCGGGAAATTCGTAGAGGTTCAGCCAGTCGGCCAGTCGCGAAAATGCTGCTGTTACACCCAGAGCCAGGGCCGAAAGCAGCGTGCCGCGCACATAATGGTGGCGGATAAACAGGCCAGGGATGTTGTAACGCGTCAATACAACGAAGCACAAAACGAGGTAACCCATGATGGAAACAAAGCAGCACGGGACGCGTTTCGGCCCATTTTACCGTGGGCACCAGGAGTGTAAGTACGGGGATAAATACCAGAAAGAAGAACAGACTGGTATAGAGATTCAGTTTTTCAGTCATTTTGCCGAAGGGTTATTTTTATTTTTCCGGCGCAGCTTGTCTTCTGAAGTTGTGTCCTTTAAATAGGTAAAACCAATTTTTTTCGTGTCGTTGGGTTCAGGCAAACATCCTCTACACCGTCGAAGGTGGTGGCGTCGTCGGCCAGCGTTTTCAGGTTTTTGCCATGTGGAATATTGAATAAAAGCATAGCCCACCTTGTCGCTTGTGTAATAGCTGGTGGGTGTAAAGCCCGCATCGATAAGAAGTTTTTTTGATTTCGTCCTTGCTGATATGGTTGGCGTCGTAGCGTATAAAGAGGTAGCGACGGTCTGTGTGAGGTGCGAGCGAATCGATGCCTTCGTGTCCGCTCAACGCTACAACGGCCCTGCGTGCAGATGCACTGTCGGTTAGTTCCATGCGCAAACCCATATTCCTGATGATGCTGTCAGTCGGGTTGTACGGCGTCATATTGTAGCGTTGACCCTGCAAAAGGCGCCTTGATTGAATCGGGACAGGTCAGCGACGGGTCGTAACTGATGGTGGCTGTGCGCCGTTCAATATTAAACCAGATGTCGTTAACGCCGGGAATATCCATGGCGCGCGTCATGACCTTATGCGCACATTTGTCACACTGCATTCCCCTTAATGCAGACGGTTAGCGTGTCTAATGTTACGGCCCGGCTTTGTAATATGCCGATTAGTACAAAGATGATGGTGATAGAAATTTTCCTCATGACTATGCCCATTGAGAATGAAATACGATGCAAAGTTACACAAAAATAGTGGAATTGTTCGTTATTGGGAGCTTGTTATCTGCGATGTTTTTCGGCTGTTAATAAATGATGTACCTATCCTAACCGGGCAAAGTTGTTACGGTTATGCTGAAAAAGCCACGATGTTTACGTTGTAAAAACAAAGGCGGAGGGCTATTCCCTATGACGGGAAAGCCCTCCGCGGCTGACAATTACATTAAAATGCAACGGTTATCCTGAAACCATCTTCTCCATTTTAAGGACTGTCAATATCGTTATTTCAGCGTAAAGCCGGCCGTTTGCGTATCACGACTGTTCGGGCCTACCATGATCTGGAACTCACCCGGCTCGCAAACATACTGCAGTTCGCTGTTATAGAATTTCAACTTATCGGCTGTAATGGTGAACGTTACGTTCCTGGTCTCGCCTGCACGCAAGCTGATTCGGGCAAAGTCCTTAAGCTCTTTTACAGGGCGTGCTATCGATGCGGCCACATCGTGCAGGTATAATTGCACAACCTCGTCGGCGTCGCGGCTGCCCGTATTGGTAACGGGCACGGTAACTTTATTTGTCCGTCGGCCGTCATGCTGGTGGCATCGAGCTGCATCGGGCCGTATTTGAACGTAGTATAACTTAGTCCGTAGCCGAAGGGATAGAGCGGATTGTTGTCGATGTCAATATAGTTACTGCGGAACTTTTACGAAAGGCTTGCCGTCGGGTTGCGGGCGGCCCGTGTTGAGATGATTGTAGTAAAGCGGAATCTGTCCGACGCTCTTCGGCATGCTTACCGTAAGGCGTCCCGATGGAACCTTGTCTCCAAACAGCACGTCACAGATAGCATCGCCAGCCTCAGAGCCTCCAAACCATACGTTAAGAATGGCTGGAAAGTTGGCGTTTTCCCAGTTCATGACAGTGGGCCGGCCGCTAAAGTTGACCAGAACAACGGGTTTTCCCGTAGCCTAAGCGCGGTAAGCAGGTCTTTCTGCGCATCAAAGATGGTTAAATCAGTACGCGAAGCACACTCGCCAGAGAACTCGGAGGTCTCGCCTATGGCCGCAACGATAACGTCGGCCTGACGTGCAGTCTGCACGGCTTCGTCCAACATCTCCTTATCTGAGCGGCTGTCGCGAATCTCACGACCAAACATTGAGCCGCGCGCTTCAAGCTCTTTGTCGTAGCAAATGTTGCTGCCCTTGGCATAAATAACCTCAGCACGGCTGCCCACAGCGTCGCGCATGGCCTGCAACAGCGTTTTATACTTGCTGAAAACAGCGGCTACACTCCACGAGCCTGGCATGTTGGCGGCCGTGTTTGCCAGCGGACCGATGAGGGCAATTTTGCCTTTTTTCTGCAGCGGCAGCATGTTGCCGTCGTTCTTCAACAGCACAAAACTTTCGGCTGCAATGCGTCGGGCTTCGGCGCGCTTGTCGGTAGAGTAGATCTCTTTGCGCGCACGCTTCTCGTCAAGATAACGATATGGGTCATCGAAGAGTCCGAGTTTGTATTTCGCTTCCAATATACGGCGACAAGCTTGGTTGATAGCTGCTTCGGTAACTTTGCCCTCCTGGAGCGACTTTTCAAGCGTTCCCGTAAAGGCTGCAGCCACCATATCCATATCAACACCAGCGTTAAGGGCCAAAGCTGCCACCTGCTGGAGGTCGCCCATACCATGAGCTTGCATTTCAGAAATGCCAGTATAATCGGTCACTACAAAGCCTTTGAAGCCCCAAAGGTCGCGTAAAACGTGGGTGAGTAGCCAACGATTACCCGTTGCTGGTATGCCATCGACGGTGTTAAATGAGGGCCATAAAGCTGCCCGCTCCAGCGTCGGCAGCAGCCTTGTATGGCGGAAAGTAGTAGTTGAACATGGCGTTACTGGCTCATGTCGGCGGTGTTATATTCGCGCCCTGCTTCCACGGCACCATACAGAGCAAAGTGTTTTACACAGGCCATTACGGTGTTGGGAGCACTCAAATCAGTGCCTTGATAGCCCTCAACCATGGCTTTTGCCAGGACCGATGCGAGGTAAGGGTCTTCACCATTGCCTTCAGACATACGACCCCAACGGGCATCACGGCAGATGTCGACCATGGGAGAGAACGTCCAACTAATGCCATCGGCGGCGGCTTCAGTGGCTGCAAGATGTGCCGATGTGCGCACAGCAGCAGGGTCCCACGTCATAGAGAGGGCCAGAGGAATGGGGAATACAGTCTCGTAACCGTGAATAACATCCATACCAAATATCAGAGGGATGTGCAGACGACTGTTTTCTACGGCTATCTTTTGCAGCTCCCTGATGCTCTTTACGCCTTTGAGGTTGAACAGTCCACCCACTTCTCCGCGGGCAATCTGGGCCGCAACATCACTGCTTTTAGCTTGTCCGGTAGTGATATTGCCTGCTACGGGAAGATTGAGCTGCCCGATTTTCTCGCGCAATGTCATCTTATTCATCAGGTTGTCTACAAACAAATTCATCTTCGCATCGGCTTGCGCGTGAGCCACCGAGGGAAGAAACAACATGGCAGTCAGAGCTGCACGGATAAAAGTAGTTTTGATTTTCATGAAAGTTTTAAATTAAGCCTCTTCCTGATCCCCCTTTGGGCGAGGGGAACTTATGCGGATGTCTGGCCTGGTTTGTTATTATTGGTTTTGTTATATATTCTTTGGTGATGAGAGGCTTGTTTTATTGTTGTCCTACTTCATCAGTGGTTAAATACTGTGTTTATGTTGCGAAGGTAACAGTTTTATTTTATTATTGAACCTCGTTATCATAAGTTTACCTTTATATTTACATCCTTGTTGTGTTGCGCTGCTGTTCTTGTTAGCCAGCTTCACAGTCCTTATTTTATGAAATCAATCTCCTTTTTCATATTGCTGCCGCCCTTATTATATAAGGTGTATATTACCTTTGGTTTCTCCGTACGCTGAAAGTCCCCCTTTGGGAGGGAGTTAGGAGAGGCTTCTAAAAATCCTAAATTTTTCAGCCCTTCTTGTATTTCGGGACAACTCATGAACAGTTTCCAGAGCAGACCAGAGCGATAATTCTCAATCATGGGCGTGATGATGAGCTGGTCGATGGCCAGATAGCGCGGCAGCGTCCAGTTGTATTGCTCAGAGAAGGCATCGTAAAAGCCATATTTTCCCCATATCCACGCACCCTGTTGCCAGAAGTATTTCAGCGCGGCCATTGACTGACGGGGTGCGTATGGAAACGAACTCAGGGCAGCAGTAGGCGTAATTACGCCGAGGTCGTTGTTGGGAGCGTGAGCCGAATAGCCCACCGTGCTGTAACTTGCAGTAAGTCCCCAGCATGCCTTTCCGTAACCTTTGTAACCTTTTGGGTTAGCAATGCAGTAGGCCCAATTGCTTAAAGCATGGTCGCATACGACGTTCCAGTAGTTGGCATAGCGGTCTTTTAAGCCGTGAGGATTCAGTCCAAACCACGAGTAATGCGCCCAAAAGAGTGGCCCTCCCGTCGCTTCGGCCCCGTTATGCGATACTTCAAGCGGGTAGTCATAAGGCGCAGCGTTCGACTTTATAGCGCCAGAGCGAGCCCAACCCTCATGATAACATTCGGCAGGAACGCTGTGTGTAGGCGATGAAGCTGCCAGAATATACATCACCATACATTCATTATATCCCGTGACAGGGAAGTTCATCTGCCAGCCGTACGATGGCGACCAGTGCCAGTAAAGCACATGTTGTCCGCCCCTGGTGTACCAGTCGAACTCAACTTCGCGCCATAACTTGTCAGCTTTCTTTGCCAAAGCTCTCTCGGCGGCGTTGCCATCCTTAAAATATTGCCGCACGCAGAGCAGAGCCTGCAGCATAAACGACGTTTCAACAAGGTCGCCACCGTTATCCTTTTTGGCCAAAACTGACAACGCGTCCAGTGGGCCCTTTGAGCCAGTGAGGCCAGGCACCGTGAAACCTATCCGCCGTAGAGGTAATCAACAATACGTGATAGCCGGGCCACACCATCGTTACGAGATATGAATCCACGTTCAATGGCTACGATAATTCCGGCTACGCCGAATGCACTTCCACCCAGTGTAACAACGTCTTTATCGTTGTCAGGGTAGATGTTATCAAGGTGGATGCGCTCGGGTGCCATCCCTGAGACCGGCTCTCCACCCTCCCACATGTAGTTGAAGGTGACCTTTTGAATGTAGTCGAGCATCGCCGAGTCGGTGGCGAAAACTGTCCGGTCGTCCTTCCACCTTTGTGATATGTGTGGATGGTGGCGTACTGTTTGTCGTGCCTTGGGCTGCCGGTTCGGCTGACGAACAGGAAGAACCGGCGAACAACAGGGTCACAACGGGAAGGAGATATGAGAAGCGGGTCATGAAGAGGCTATAATGATAGCGTTACCAATTAATTGTTTTTGGGCGTATTTTTTCAATGCCGGCACCTGGTCGAGCTGGTTAAACGGCAACGGAAATAAGTCTTGTCGATCGTCCATCCGTTCTTGTTTGGGTTACCTTGTAATACAGAAGCAGCCTTGCCTGTGCGGATAAGGTCGTTGTATCGTTCTCCCCACTCGCCGGCAAACTCCATGCGTCGTTCGTCAATTATCTGGTCAAGTGTTACCCCAGTAATCGCAGGCATGGCAGCACGAGCGCGTACAAGGTTGAAGGTTGCATCGCCGTTTTGTCCCAACCGCACCTTTGCCTCGGCGTTAATCAGCAACACATCGGCATAGCGCATGAGGCGGATATTGTTGTTTGCCGACGGTTTTGTGCGACCTGGCGTAAGTTCACTCCGGGGCGTATAAACCTTGGCGTTGTAAAATTCAGTAGTACTGCCGCCAATTGCATCGCCCCATGCCGTTGTGGTTCCGCCCTGAAGGAACGTGTTGGCAAGGCGAACGGTCTCACCACGGTTTTGTGCCCACTGATAGAGGCAGGGTAAAAAGCGCATGAAATTCCACCCACCCATCGAGCCTGGATTTCTGAAAAACAAACCACTGATCGGCGTCAACCATCTCACCTGCGCCCGTACCGAAGTCGGTTGTCTGCACTTCAAACAGGCTCTCATCGCTTAATTTGCCGGGTATTTTAAACAGTTCGGCGTAGTTGTTATACAATGTAAAATGTCCGTTCTGGATAATATCGTTTGTGGCGTCAAGTGCTTTTGGGTAGTCGTTCTGCTCCATATAAACCTTGGCTGCGAGGGCTTCGGCTGTGTATGCCGTCACGGCACCCGCGTGTTCCATTTGGTTGGGACGCTTCTTTTCGCAGTTCTGGTAGGCGAAATTAAGGTCTTCGAGCATGTAATGATATACCGCAGCCCGTGTAGAACGGGTGAGATCGCCCTGCTTATTGTCGCGCAGAATGGTTACATCGCCGAATGTTCGTGTGAGCATATAATAAGTCCAGGCGCGCAAAAAGCGCACTTCGCCGCAGTAAGAACGATAGGTTTGCAGCTGGCTGGCGGTTGTCATGTGTTTAGAATACTCCTCGAGTGAGACGAGAGCAGCATTGGCAGTTTTGATGATACCGTAATACTGATTCCACATTTCGTTCAGTCCCCAGAAGGTATTATCATATTGATACTTGCCGATATTGACGAGAAGCTGCTGGTCATCCGTCCTTCCCGACCACATATCGTCGTCACGAACGGCAATCTGTGGGTAAATAACCCAGTGCATTGCGCCCGTGCGCACTTTGGCATAAACGCCTGAAACGGGTTGGTAGAGGTTGTCGAGGTTGGAGAAATCAACGCTTTTTTCGGGCACACTGTTTTCAGGAGCCTTTGTCCAGAAAAAGCTGTTGCACGAGGTAAAAAGATAACGCTGTGAAGGCAAGAAAAAGCGAAATATTTAGATAATTTCATTGTCTGGAAGTGTTAAGAATGTTGTTAGAATTTGAACTGAACACCAAATGTATAGGTTGCCGTAAGCGGATAAAACCTGTGTGTCCCAGCCTCTGCGTCGGTAAGTTCAGGCGTAAAAGCTTGAGCCGTGAAGATGGTAAGCGGACGGTCTGCTGTCAGACTGAGGGCGTACACCAGGCAAAAGTACAGCTGCCGAGTTTGATGTTTTTGAACGAATATCCCATTGTGATGTTCTGAATTCGGAAGAAGCTTGCGCTCTCAACGAAATAAGAATTCACACGCTGGTCGCTCACGTTCCAACCCTTAATCAGCGCTTTTGCCGATGGGTGAGTGTTGGTAGAGCCTTCGCCTGTCCACCGTTCTGTATACTGCTTTTTCGTCAAAATTGTAGTTACTTTTGCGCGTAACGCAGGGCGCGTTTGCGGTTAAACATCTGCACTTTAGCCTGTCCGTATGTGGTCAGTTCGAAGTCGAGTCCTTTCGATTCAAAGCCAAAATTGGCTCCGTATATGAAGTTTTAGGCTGATACGAGCCGAGCGTAGTGCGGTCGTTTCCATCTATTTTTCCGTCGCCGTTCAGGTCCTTATATTTGAAGTCGCCCGGCTCTAAGCCGTTCAAAACAGCCGTTGGGTCGGCAGCAATTTCGGCAGCGTTCTGGTATATTCCTTCCACAACATATCCGTAAAATGAGTTCATTTCATGACCCACCCAGTTGACAGTCTTGCCGTTTTTAATCATTTCTTGTCCGCCAAGAGCCTTTACTTCGTTACGGATATATGAGAAATTCGTACCCACATGGTATTTAAAGCTTGCACCGATACGGTTGTTCCATGTTGCCGAAACATCAACACCGTGATTCAGAACACGACCATAGTTTCCTGCCAATGTGCGGTTATCGAAAGCAATTTGTGGACTAACCACCGCGTTTTTAGTCATGCGATGGAAATAGTCTACATCGATATTCAGTCGGTTTTTCAGCGTAGCGAGGTTAAAACCGAGGTTAGATTCCTCCACGCGTTCCCATTTAAGGTAACTGAAGTAGCTGTTATTCTGGTAACCCGATAGATGTTATTGCCAAAGACACCAGATGTATTGTTGCCCGTTGATATGCTGGCGAAGCCGTCGCTTGCCGCCACATGGTCGTTGCCAAGCGCACCCCAGCTGGCACGTAACTTCAGATAGTCGATGCCTTTTGCATCTTTCATCCAGGGTTCTTCGGTTACAACCCATGCCGTTCCTATCGAAGGGAAGTAGCCCCAGTGCTGTTGATATTTCGAGCTGCCGTCGGCACGCATGGTGAGCATCAGCAGATACTTGTCGGCATAGCTGTAATTTATACGGCCGAAATAAGACATACCGCGGTATGTTGAGCCGCTGTCGCCATTCTTACTTGAGTTTTCATCGCCCAGGCCTATGTACTTATACTCATCCTTTTCCTGCCGGAACGTTCGAGCGTGCGCCCATTAAATAACGTGTTTTCTTCGCGCATGGAGAAGCCTGCCATCGCGCCGAGCGTGTGTTTACCCCACGAATCGTTGTATTGCAGCGTATTATCCCATATATAATTGTCTATATCGGTCATACTTTTACTTAAGTAAGTGGCCGTTGTTTGCAGCGTATTGCTGATATAATACTTCGGTGTGAAGCCTGCTGCCTGCGCTGCAGAGTGATCGTAATTAATGCTTGTCTTGAAGCTTAGCTTCTCAGGAAGCAGCTTAAACAGGGCGTAGAAGCTCGTACTGTACAGGCTTGTACGGTTGGTGCTGTCGTAGTAAGTAGCCGTAGCTACGGGATTATAGAAGTTGTTTGTAAAGCCTACTGACGACGGGCTGGCAAATTTTTTTCAGGTGTAGCAAGGGCGTTGTTCTCGTCGTATACGGGATAAATACCCGGAGCATTGAAGGCCTGTTGCCATGCCGCATTGTTGGCAAACTGCTGGTTTGCCTTCGACATGATACCGTTAAAGCCCACAGTAAGCCAGTCGGTAGCATCATAATCAACGCGAGCGCGGAAGTTAAGGCGCTTGTAATCGTTGTCAGTTTTCATGATACCGTTTTGGTAAAGATAGTTCACGCCCAGCGTATAGGTAGCGCGATCGCTGCCTCCCGATATGTTGATGCTGTGGTTCGTGATGACCGCTTTGCGCAGAAGCTCGTCGTACCAATTGGTATTACTGCCGTACGTCCAGTTGTGGAAGTCGGCATCTGCATAGCTGCCGCCGTAACGGTTAATGCTTTGTTTAAAGTAATTATTGTAGGCATTGTAGTCGGCCTCCATCAGCATTTGTGCGTATTGGCTCGAGTTTGCCATCTTCAATACGTTGGTAGCCTGCTGCATTCCCACGTATCCATCGTATGTAATTTGTGCTTTTTGGTTGCGCTGTCCTTTCTTAGTGGTGATAATTACCACGCCGTTGGCAGCACGAACACCGTATATTGCCGCAGCCGATGCGTCCTTAAGCACGCTCATATCTTCAATATCTTCGCTGTTAAGGAAGTTGATATTGTCGTAGAACATGCCGTCAACGACATATAAAGGATTGCTGTTTGAGAACGAGCCCGTGCCGCGAACGCGCACCGTAGGGCCTGCACCGGGCACACCACTGTTTACTACATTCACGCCCGCTACCTTGCCCTGCATGGCCGCCATGGGCGACGACGAGGGCGTACTAGCAGCTGGTCGCCCTTCACAACGGCGATAGGGCTGGTTAAATCTTTCACTTTGGCCGAGCCATAACCTATGGCAACTACCTCGTCAAGCATTTTAGAGTCGTCGGTTAGCGTCACCGACATCTGCGCCGTAGCAGGCAGAGTGGTGTTTTTCATACCAAGATACGAAACGGTTACCTTTTGCCCGCCGGCACATCAGCTATTGAAAAGTTTCCATTGGCATCGGTAACGGCACCCTTTTTGTGTTCCGTTTACTGATACTGTTGCTCGATTACCGGCTCGTTGGCCTGGTCAACTACTGTACCTTTAACCGTCTGGGCCTGTGCAAAAGCACACTGGACGCCAAGGGCCAGCATGAGAACTAATACTAATTTTTTCATTTTGAAGTTGTCAGGTTATTCAAATTTAGTAGCGCAAAGGTATGTTAAGGTTTTACGATGCCCAAAAACATTCTACGTAATGGCTACTATCACTTTTTAACAAGGTACTTTACAGCTACTATATATATGATAACTATTTGTAAACTAATTTATTATATATATACAAAAACATTGATATAAATCATGTTTTTATGGCTGGATACATCTTTAATTTGACCTTAATCAAGCATTTACTACGATAAAAAAAGGGCCATAATGGTTGGGTTACTTAAGATATTTTATATACTTTTGTAGCAACGAAAGCTCTTAAAAAGGAGATTAAGGAGTTGAGAAATTAGAAGGAGACAAGATCATTCTCTGTTCAATATTTGAGCTTTTAAGTAATCACCCTGTCGAGGGCAGGCAGTGGCCTTTTTTTATCGTAACGGGTGGATGAGGCTTTCATTATTTATCTTCAATAGCATTGTATGTTTCGCAGGTTTTTGTTGTCATTATACGCTTTTTTTGTTCAGCAACGTGCTGTTTGCAGCGGACTTTTGTACCCGTTGTAAGCAACTATTCGCCTTTCGATTATGGTGCAGGTCTGCAGAACTGGGACATTACTCAGGATGCCGACAGGCTGATGTTGTTCGGCAACAACGCGGGTTTGTTGTCGTTTGATGGCTATACATGGTGTCTGACACGTATGCCATCAGGCCAGAAAAGTGCGTTCATGCCTGGCACGTGGCCGACGTATTTATGCAGGAAGTTTTCAGGAATTCGGTTACTTCGAGCGCGACAACTTTGGCCGATACCCTGTACCATTCGCTGTGGAAAAACGCTGAAAAAGCTACCGCCCCCACAACGACGAAATATGGAACATTGTGCCCACTGCCGACGGGCATATCCTTTTCCAGTCGTTCTGTTCGTGGTTCGATTATGACGGCCATACGGTTACGGCCCATTACGACGGCAGCCGTCTGCCTCTTTATTTCTTCAGGGCTGGTAACGAGATATGGGCGCAGCTTGTTGACGACGGTCTTTACCGGCTGGTACAAAATCGCTTCGAACCCCTTTGTAAGCAGGCAGCAGCTGGGTGGTGACGACGTTGTGGCGGTGCTGCCGTCAGGTCGCGGCCGTGTTATTCTTGTTACGGCAGGGCATGGCCTTTACGTGCTTGCCGGCAGCCGTGTAACCCCTTTGCCACCCCTTTGCAGCCGAAATAGCTGCCGCCCACGCCAACCGCGCCATTGTTACACGCGACGGAACCCTTGTTATAGGCACCATTAAGGGCGGCCTTTACGGCCTTGACAGCTCGGGACGCCTGCGCTGGCATTACGACATGGCGCACATGTTGCAGAACAATACCGTGCTGGGGCTGTTTGCCGATCGCGACAACAACGTGTGGGCAGCGCTTGATACGGGCATTGCCCTCGTGCATACCGGTTCTCCGCTGTCGCTGTTAACCAGCAGCTCTGCGCCGTTAGGTATGGTTTACGACGTATGTGTTTTGCCTGCCTCCATGTATATGTGCTACAAACCAGAACATCGTTATGAACGATGCATCGGGTTTTCATACCGTGACGGGAACGACGGGACAGAACTGGCATATAGGGCTTTTCGGCAACCAGATAGTAGCCGGTAACAACTACGGTACGCGCATCATAAACGGGCTTTCGTCAGAAATGACGGACAGCCCCCAGAATACAAGCAGCACCTGCATGCGCCTGCTGCATACCGACCGTGGCGATAACTTTCTTATTGAAGCCAGCTACGGCAACCTCATGGTGTACGAAAACCGCAACGGCCACTGGCAGTTTCGCAACACCGTACAGGGTTTTATGGAGCCTGTTCAGCAGTTTGAGATTGACGCCCACGGCGTAATATGGGCCACGCACCTAGCCGCGGCGTGTACCGTATTGAGTTAAGCGGCGACCTGAAGCGCGTTATCAGCGTGCGATGCTATACACGGCTGGGGCACGAAAACGCCAACAGCCAGATATTTGTCATGAAGATAAGGGGCGACATTGTGCTTTCCGACGGCCGCAATATCTACACACCCCGCCCTTCGGGAGGTTTTATTCCCGTTGCCGCCATGGCAGCATTTTTGCCCGCGAAAACATTCTGTCGGCAGCGGCAGTGACAATTATCACTACTGGCTGTCGACCACCAGGGGGTACATGTATGTTGAGTATCACGGCGGACGCTTTCGCAAACTGTACGACCTGCCGTCGGCCTTCTTCGGTCTTACCTGCAGCGATTATGCCAATCGTACGCGTGTTTACGGCCGCTATGCGTTTTTTGTTTGAACGGCGGCGTAGGCAGGGTTGACCTTTCGCGCCTTACACGGCGCACCCTTTTACGGGCGCTTGCACCTTGTTCGCGTTACAACGATGACCCCTTCGGGCGATGAACGCTCGCTGTCGCTAACCAGCGACGAACCCTCCGTACACAGCAATGTAACCCTCACCGCCTCGTTCCCCAACTACGATAACGAGGCCCTGCGCTTTGTATGGCAGCTTGAGGGCAGCAGCTCCACGCGCCGCATGGAAACCCGAAAGCCGCTGTGCACATTCAGCAACCTGCATTATGGTTCGTATAGCCTGACGGTGAAAGTGTAATTGATGCCACCGGCCGCACGCTGGGTTCGTGCCGGTATGCCTTTGTCCGTACACGCCCGTTGCTGCTGTCGTGGCCCGCCATTGTGCTGTATATGCCGTTGCTTTCGCTTGTTGTTTACCTGATTATACGCTGGCGAACCAGCCGTATGATGCGCATCCAGGCACGCAAACTGTTTGAGCTGCAAACCGAACAGAACCTGCGTATGGCCGAACAGCAGCGCATTATAGAGGAGCAACAGCGCGCCCTGCTTGAAGAACAGCTTAAGGATAAGAGCCGCGAGCTGGCCACACTGTCTATCAATGCTGCCATCCATAAACAGCAACTGACGGGTCTCAGGCAGGAAATTCTGCGGCGCGACGGTGGTAAGCCCAAAATGGATAAGGAGCTCAGGGCCATGCTCTACGGCGCAACAATTGACGATCAGGCCTATTGGGAGGTGTTCCGTACGAACTTTGACCTTACGCATAACAACTTTTTCCGCAACCTTCGTGAGCGTTATCCCGCCCTCACACCAACCGATTTGAAGTTCTGTGCCCTGCTCAGGCTGAACCTTTCAACCAAGCGAAATGGCACAGTTTACGGGCCTTACGGTGCGCGGTGTGGAAGGTGCACGCTACCGTTTGCGCAAAAAAACTGAACCTCAGCGAGAGTGCAAGCATTACCGAGTTCCTCATCGACTTCCGCTAATTCCGTTTCTGTTCCTGACCGTCCACAGCACTGTGGAACGTTGTTGCAAACGGCGTTCCCAAAACCGTTTTATCCGTAAAAAGGTCCAAAAGCAGATTTCGGGCTAAACGGTTTGCAATTACGCCGTAATGTATTTGGCTTTACGGCCTTTTTAAAGGCCCATTGTGCCGAAATTGGTTTTTATATGTCTGTAACCTGTTGTTTTTACAGACGTTTCAAACACGCTTATATGCCCTTGCCTTTTACGGCGTAATGTCGCAGAGATTACATCGTAATTACCGCGCGTTTACATCGTAATTGTAACTAAATTACGATGTAAACGTACCCCCTTTACATCGTAATCGTGACGACATTACATCGTAATCTGATCGCGATTGTGCTGTAATCGTTTTTCTGCACAAAAACAGTATATAAAAATGGCAGGGTGAACCCCTGTGCTGCATACGTTTGTACAGAAGGTAAAACTGTGTTAAAAAGTTCGGGCAATCTCCTTATTTTATAATTTTGCTACAATCTCCCTGCTATCTTTACATGTTGATAAGCTCATAAGGAGAGTGAGCTGTTTAGAAAGAAATAGGACTTATTTCGTGGTAACTGCTGATGCAAAGTTTGAAAAACGACCCGGTGTAACCATCACCCGTTATGGCTACGACTGGCCGGGCATTGAAGGTTTCATGGACGGTACCTTGCATGATGATTCTACCCCTGCAAGGAAAAATCACCCTGCATTTAGACTTTAAGCTGTACTAAATATGAAGTAAGCGTACAAAGATAATGATGAACACGTGACAACTTAATTTTGAAAAACAGATAGCAGATGTATGAATATTTTTAACCATACGTCTGCTATTTTTAACTGCCCCCTGCTTTTTCCTATGGTTTATACTTGTAGTTAGAGAAAGACAGCAAGTAAAATGCCAAATGATAAAAATAATTTAAAAACACGCGTTATATGTAGCAAAAGGCCTTAAAAAGGCCGTCTTATTAATAAGGTATCAATTTTATTATCACAATATAACTAAACAAAAATGAAGAGAAAAAGCATTTTTTTCTGGGGGCTGATGTTTGCCGCTACCGGCGCATTTGCCCAGAGCCTTTCATCGGGCATTGACCTGAAGAACCTCGACCGCAGTGTGCGTCCGGGCGACGATTTCTACCATTTTGCCGCCGGCGGCTGGCTGAAAAAGTCACCCCCTCGACGCCGAACACTCGGACAACGGAGCCTTTACCGACCTGTACGAACAAAACCAAAAAGCGCATACAGGACATCATTATGCAGTATGCAGGGCAGCAAGCAAAAAGCAAGGCTCGCTGGAGCAAAAGATAGGCTCGCTCTACAATTTGATGATGGACAGTGCGCGTTTAAACCGCGAGGGTTGGACGCCCATCAAACCCACTCTGAAAAGAATTGCCGATATTAAAGACCGTAAGGAATACCAGCTTGTGACGGCCGAGTTAGACCGTGACGGCGAAGGCACGATGATGTTTTGGCATAGGAATAGACGGCGATATGCGCAATGCCGACTGGAATATTGTAAGTATTGGGCAAGGAGGACTGGGTTTAGGCTCTCGTGATTACTATGTATCCGACGACGAACAGAACAAGCGCGTGCTCGAAGCCTATAAAAAAATTATCTCAAGACGCTGTTTGTAATGACAGGCAACGATGAGGCAACGGCTGAGAAAAAAATGCAGGCTGTGCTCGCCATTGAGACGCGCATTGCCAAGGCCAGCTACGATCAGGGTGAAGCTTCGTGACATCAATGCCAACTACCATAAGCTTACCTATACACAGCTTGTAAGGGAATATCCTGGTATCGACTGGGGCAATGTGTTCCTGTTGAGCGGTCTGCCTGCCGTGAAAGAGGTTGTCCCTAGGTCAGCCTGAACCCTTGCATGAGGTTGAAAAAGGTGCTGGCAGAAACCTCACTCGACGACCTGAAGAGCTATGCCGAAGCCCGTATAATGAGTGGCGCAAGCAGCCAGTTGAGCGACGATTTCCGTGCCGAGGCATTTAAATTCGGCTCAGTTCTGAGCGGTACAAAGCAGGACAGGCCACGCTGGAAGCGCGCAGTGAGCCTGGTTAGCGGCACACTAGGTGAAGCCATTGGCAAGCTGTATGTAGCCAAATATTTCCCCGAAAGCTCCAAAAAAACGTATGCTCGAGCTGGTTCATAACCTGCAAACAGCACTCGGCCAGCGCATAGACGAGGCTACATGGATGGGTGCAGCTACAAAGGCACAGGCCAAAGATAAGCTCGCCAACTTCATTATCAAGATAGGATACCCCGACAAATGGAAGGATTACAGCGGCCTGCAGGTTGACGACAGCCTTTCGCTGTATGAGAATTTACAGCATATTGCACGCTGGGCTACCGACGACATGATAGCACGTCGCGCCAATAAGAAGGTAGATAAAACCGAGTGGGGCATGACGCCACAAACTATTAACGCCTACTATAACCCCACAACGAACGAGATTTGTTTCCCTGCAGCCATTCTGCAACCGCCGTTCTTTGACCCTAATGCCGACGATGCCGCTAACCTTGGTGGTATAGGAGGAGTGATAGGTCACGAAATGAGCCATGGCTTTGATGACCAGGGAGCACAGTTTGATAAGACAGGAAACCAGCGCGATTGGTGGACAGCGGCCGACAAAAAGAACTTTAATGCCCGTACGAAAGTGCTGGCCGACAACTTCTCTGCCTTCGAAGTGCTGCCGGGTTTAAAGGTTAACGGCAAGCAGACGCTGGGCGAGAACATCGGCGACAACGGTGGTTTTGAACATAGCCTTCCGCGCTCTTCAAAACTCGATGAAAAGCCAGTCCATTGGGCGTTAAGGACGGTTTTACGCCCGAACAACGCTTCTTTCTGGCGTGGGGACGCGTGTGGGCCTCGAACATGACGCCCGAATACGTGAAGTATTTGCTTACGGTTGACGTGCACTCTCCGAACATGGCGCGTGTGAATTGCGCCCTACCCCAAATTGATGCATGGTATACAGCCTTCGGTATAAAGAAAGGCGACAAGCTGTATTTGCCCAAGAACAAGCGCGCACATGTATGGTAAGATAAAAAAATAAGGATGTAAGGGTTGTGCCGGAGAGGTGCAGGGCGTATACCTTATTATAATAACTTTTTACACCTTATTATATTAAGAGATGGCGGAAACTTTCGCTGACGGTGACCCACAGGGGCTGCCGTGAGCGGGAGTTTCTGCCGTTTTTATGGTTACAAACAAACAACAGGCTTGCCGTCAGGCTGTTGACTTAAAAAAGTGAGCTGAATATAGACAAGGGAAAACTGACAGCAAGGCCCACATTTGCCGGTTTTAATTATACTTTTTATACAAAAAGGAAAGTTGTGCCTTTTTAGTATAAAAAATATTAAAAATGTGTATTGCGGATTGAAAAATATTATTTTTGCGTGTAATATATAAACAACTTATAAAGTTTTAGACAATTAAACTCTTATTATGGAAAAGAAAGGGTTAACATGGTTTACTGGCCTACCCCAGCATAGCAGGCGAATACTGCTGTCGTTGTTGTCAGTTTTTGTTTTGCCTTACTGTTTCCGCGCAACAGCAGATTACAGCAAAGGGCAGTGTATTATCGTCAGATAACGAACCCGTTATCGGTGCAACCGTTCTGCAAACGGGCACTAACAATGGTACAGTTACCGATATTAATGGTGAGTTTACCATTACGGTTCCTGTCGGTTCAATGCTGAAAAATATCGTATATCGGCTTTCAGACTCAGGATGTTAAGGCCTCGTCGCAGCCCCTTCACATTGTTCTGAAGGAAGAAGACAAGTCGTTAAACGAGGTGGTTGTGATGGGCTACGGCGTACAAAAGAAAAAGCTTGTGACGGGTGCAACCGTGCAAGTGAACGGCAAAGACCTTGAAAAGCTCAACACTGTAAGCCCGCTGGGAGCACTTCAAAGCAAGACTCCTGGTGTGAACATTACACAATCGTCGGGAATGCCCGGTGAAGGGTATAAAGGTAAATATACGTGGTTTGGGTACGACTGGCGACTCAACACCTCTTTATATTATTGATGGTGTGGCAGGAGGAAATATCAATGGGCTGAACCCCTGCCGACATAGAGAGTGTGGATGTATTGAAGGATGCCGCTTCGGCTGCGATATACGGATCGCGCGCTGCCAACGGCGTTATCCTCGTTACTACCAAACAAGGCAAGGCCGGTAAGGCACAAATTACGTACGACGGCTACGTAGGCGTGCAGAATGTATATCGTATGCCCGACCTGCTTAACGCGAAAGAGTATGCCATGATCATGAATGAGGAAAGAATGCAAGACGGGTTAACGCCTTACAATTTTGCCTCACTGGTACCCAACTGGAGCGATATTGAAAGTGGAAAGTGGAATGGAACCAACTGGATGGAGGAAATAAGGAACAAGAATGCCCTCATTACCAACCATGCTGTCAATATAGCAGGGGGTAACGATCGTTCTACATTCTCGACGGGTTTATCCTATACTTACCAGGACGGTATTCTGGGAAAGCCCTGCCAACCCAACTTTTCGCGCTACACGGCACGTATTAATTCCGAGCACAAAATTATACAACGCGGTAAACTCGACATCTTTACGATAGGAGAAAACTTGTTTTACGACTATGCCCAGAACCGTGGAATCGCAGCCGGTGACAATTATGGGAATGATCTTCGCAATATGCTTCTCACGTCGCCTTTCCTGCCAAACCTCAATGCTGACGGTGGATACCATTATGCTATACCATGGGAAATACGAGAGCCCTAACCCGATAGCCAAAAAATGTATGACGTAAGCGGGAACAATCAAAGCAAGAGTCATGGCTTAAGGGCTGCGCTGTACGCTGTATTGCAACCTGTAAAAAGGACTGAAGCTAAAAACCAATTTAGGCTTTACGCTTGGCGTTGATTCCTATCGCAGCTACACTCCTGTGTATAAACTTTCAAGCAATGTAATGAACGACGCTGACAATGTTTACCAAAGTCTTTCGGCCGGATGCACGTTAATGTGGGAGAATACAGCCAACTACGTATTTACGTTAGGCGGCAAGCATCACTTTGATGCGCTGCTTGGACAAAGCATTGAAGCCGACGGCCTTGGCGAAAGTATCACAGGCTCTAACACCAATTCACAGTTTGATGACTTCAAACATGCCTATCTTGTTAACACGTCGGCCATCACGGCCCGCACAACATTGACAGGAAGTCCGTGGGGTAAAGAGACACTGGCTTCGTTTTTCGGGCGCGTCAATTACGATTATCAGGATAAATACATGGCCACATTTGTGTTGCGTGCTGACGGCTCAAGCAAGTTCGCTCGCGGTCATCAGTGGGGTTATTTCCCTTCTGTTTCGGCAGGATGGGTGCTTACTGAAGAGCCTTTTATGGCGTCGACGCGCAATTGGTTAAGCTTTTTAAAGCTGCGTGCAAGCTGGGGACAGAATGGAAACCAGTCGATACCGGGCTATCAATACCTCTCTACCATCTCATTTACCAATATAGATTATACTTTTGGCAAGGACAAATCGGTGATAACCAACGGTGCTTATCCTGATATTCTGGCCAATCCTGATATTACCTGGGAGAAGTCGGAGCAAACCGACCTCGGCTTTGATTCGCGTTTCTTCTCGGGCAAATTAGGCTTAACTTTCGATTATTACATCAAGCGAACACGCGACTGGCTGGTGCAGGCTCCTATCTTAGACACGGCAGGTACCAACGCTCCTTATATTAATGGAGGCGATGTTCGCAACAGCGGTATTGAATTAGCACTGTCGTGGAACGACCAAATCGGCGATTTCTCTTATGGTGCCAATCTTAATTTTGCCTATAATAAGAACAAGGTTACACGCATTGCCAATACAGAAGGCATCATCCACGGCGAAGCAAACGTGCTGAGTAACGGCACCGACGAGGTGTATCGTGCACAGGTTGGCTACCCGATTGGCTACTTTTACGGCTACAAAACAGCCGGAATTTTCCAGACACAAGACGAGATTGACCATTACACCGAAGCTAAATTAAGCGGTGCCCGTCCCGGCGACGTGATATGGGTAGATACCAATCACGATGGCGTTATCGACTTAAACGACCGTTGTATGATTGGCGATCCGCACCCTGACTGTACGCTTGGCTTCTCCGTTAACATGGGATGGCGCGGCTTTGACGTCAGTGCAACGATGAACGGAGCCTTTGGTAACCAAATCATGAAGTCGTATCGTTCGTTTGCTGACTACCCAAAGAACAACTTTACATCTGATATTCTCGACCGCTGGCATGGCGCAGGCACCTCAACTCGCTGGCCAAGGCTTACCTCAGGCACCTCAACCAACTGGCAGTTTGTATCAGATTTGTACGTCGAAAACGGCGATTTCCTGCGTATGCAGAACGTAACCGTGGGCTACGACTTTAAGCATCTCTTCAAAAACGCTGCCCTTTGAACAGCTCCGTCTTTATTTTTCGGCGAACAATTTATTCACTATTACCGGCTATTCGGGCATGGATCCGGAGGTGGGTTACGGTGGAACCGCTGCGTGGGCATCGGGTATCGACCTCGGCTTTTACCCCTCTCCAAGAGTGTATATGGTTGGTGTTAACGTTAAATTCTAATAGCAATGAAAATAAAAACATATCATATTTGCAGCTGCTACGTTTGCTGATTGCCGGCAGCTGTAACGACTTCTTGAGCACAGAGGACCTCACCAAGAAGGATAATTCCAACTTTCCACGTACCGAAAGTGACGCGTCAAAGTCGCTCACTGGCTGTTATGCCATGCTGAGAAATATGACTAATGACAACGAAGGACAGAACATTTTTATCGTATCTGAGGTGCTTTCCGACGACCGTTTCGGCGGTGGAGGCCCCGACGACAGGTATGCACAGGCGCTGGATCATTTAAAAAGTCGAGCGATAACATGTTTTCTGACCTTTGGAAAATTAACTATAAAGGCATCTATCGCTGCAATATGCTGCTTGAGTCGCTGCCTCAAATCAGCTTCAACAGCCAGCAAAGCCACGACCAGGTCGAGGGCGAAACACGCTTCCTGCGTGCTTATTTCTATTTCAATCTGATGAAGACCTTCGGCCATATTCCTTTGATTGTTACTTCTCAGTCGGGTAACGAGCCGCAGGCCGAACCTGAAAAGGTATACGCCCAGATAGCAACCGACCTTAGAAAAGCCATCGATTTGCTGCCCGATACAAAGGCAGATGTGGCTCCCGACACGCAGTTGGGCCATGCTACACGATGGGCTGCCGAAGGCATGCTGGCGCGCGTGTTCCTTTTCTACACCGGATATTATCAGAAAGAAGCCCCTGCCAACGCTCGATGGTACATTGTCGAAGACTGATGTTGCCGCCCTTCTTAAGGATTGTATCGACCACAGCGGGCATAAGTGATGCCCGACTTCCGCAACCTCTGGCCTTATTCCAATCCCTATACTACGCCCGATTATCCCTATGCTGCGTCGAATCATCTCGACTGGTACGGCGAAGACGGGGCCAATCTTGAGACGATGTTCGTGATCAAACACAGCTCAAAGGCTGTGTGGGACGACAGCAACGCGCACAGAAACAATCAGGTCGACCTCTACTTTTTCGCCGCGCGAAACCGACGGCAGCGTCGAAAACAACTTCCCTCTGGGTATAGGGATGGGGCTTCGGTCCCGTCAGTCCGGCCATGATTAATGACTGGCAAACGGCCGAGCCTGCCGACTTACGCCGCAAGGCTTCTGTCTTTGACGTGGCCGATGAAGCACCCAATTACGTGTGGGGAGCTGATAAACAGTATAACGAAACCGGCCTGTGGCAGAAGAAATACTGTGCTATTAATGTGAAGGTTACCGATGCAAGTGGCAATGTAAGCTACGAAAACTATTCGAGAAAACTCTATCCTGGCATCGACCCCGACTATCAATTGAACAACATTCAGGGACATTGTTGTGCTGCGTTTTGCCGATATTCTGCTGATGTACAGCGAGCTTACGCATACCGTCGACGGCATTAACGCCGTGCGTGCACGTGCCGGTCTGGCACCCATTACGGCGTATTCCGACAACGCGCTGCGCAATGAGCGCCGCTGGGAGCTTGCTTTCGAAGGCCTTCGCTGGTACGACCTTCTGCGCTGGCACATGGCAGGTGATGCCCTTGCCCGCGAAAAACGGCGTGCCGATGCAGGATAATCTGGAGCATAAAACAATGGATATGTCCGACATTCGCCAGCGCATTACCGATACAGGAGGCTTCCTTCAGATACCGCAAAGCCAGATAGACCTCTCCAACGGTGTGCTGAAGCAGAACCCGGGATGGACGGGAGACAACTTGTTGTATTAATAAAATAGGAGTAAAAACAATGAAACGATATATATTTTTAGTGCTTTGTGCATGCTCGGCACTGCTGTTTTCGTGCGAGCCTGTGATGGATGACAAAGCAGCTCGGCAGCGTAGTTGATGAAAGCGAACTAAAAGCTTGATGTTCATGCTACAACGCCGGGGGCAACCAGATCGTCATGGTTAACAACACACCGGGCGTGGGTTCCTACTGGGATTACGTGATAGGACGCTCGGCTGCCGACCGCGACACGGTGCTTCTGCCTTTCCTTGGCGAGCAAACTATTACGTTTACAGGCCTCTGTGACGGTGGTACCGTTACTACAACACGTAAGGTAAATGTTACGTCTATTGACCATCCTGTGGCCCGTGAGTGGGAATTGTTTGCAGGAAGCGGTCAGCAAGGCAAGAAGTGGACGTGGGACAGCACAGTGGCTGCCGTTCATGGAACGGGTGGATACTTAACTGAATTTATATCCCGACTGGACGTCGATTGCTCTTGCCAACGTCGATGAGAAAGACGGTTATATGGTGTTCGACCTTAACGGAGGCCCTAATTTTACGCGCTATGCCGCTGATGGTACGGTGGTTGAAAAAGGGTACTTTCGCCTTCAACATGTCGTCGACGAAGAACAATCCCGACGATGGTTCGCAATGGAGCATAGGTACTCTCACCCTCACAGGGGCGACAGTGTTGAGCGGTCACATCATGGCGCAACCGAACAACAGCATAAATTCGACATCCTTACGCTTGACGACGACCACCTTGTGCTTTGTGCCGCACCCGAAGGCACCGCTGCATGGGACAACGGTACGTTTTGGATTTTTCAAACGGAAGAACTAAATTTTTATTGTTTTTGACGTTCCTGCGCCCCTGTTGGTGTGCACGAGCCCCCTAAGTTAGGGGGCTGGGGGTCTGAACAATCGTATTTTCATCCCTTGTTCGGTGTGCACAAGCCCCTAAGTTAGGGGTTGGGGGTCTGAACAGTAAAGCAAAATCCCTTTATTCTCCTGGTTTTCTCAGCACCTTATGCTGGTAAAGCCCCGTGAATAAAGGGATTTTTGTTTTCTATGGTGTCGTTCGATTATAAAGAGTAGGGTGGAAAGGGAGGACGTTCTGACCCCCATCCCCTAACTTGGGGGGCTTGTGAGCAGTGGTTCAGACCCCCAACCCCCTAACCTAGGGGCTTGTGAGCAGTGGTTCAGACCCCCATCCCCCTAACTCAGGGGCTTGTGAGCAGTGGTTAAGACCCCTAACCCCCTAACTTAGGGGGCACGTTCCTACCGAACAAGGGGCTAAAAAACACCACTTTGGCAGCTTATTCTCCTCCCATTACCCTGCACCCCATACGTCTTAACACTGTAACGTTGAGTGTTCGACGGCTGTCGTCAGCATTGCTGACGGCCGCCGGACGATGAGTATGACGGTCGTCGTACGCGCTGCTGACGGCCGCCGAACAATCACCATTCTGTCGCAAACATGTGCAGTTAGGCACATCATGTGAGGTAAACTATGGTGCAATTCGTAATCTGTTACCGCATAAAGTCCTGTTCATAAGTCTGTTGATTCTCCTTTATACAACTATCGTCCCCAACCTTCCCCCTCTGCAACCTCTGCCTTAAACAACCATTACTCCCTCCCATCCCTATAAAACACTTCGGCCTGTACACCCGTATGCTTCATGCAAACAGGGTACAGGCCGAAGCCTTGTTATCATAAAATGTTGTTCCCACAGCAGTCAACTCTGCACACTGTCACCATAGAGAGACATCAGTGAAGGGCTGTTTTCCTCCTTTTTCAGCTATGGAATATCAGCTTAAAGGCTGTAAGGCCATCGCCTTGCAGCACTCTGCGCGTTGCCCGCAGCCTTTAGTTGCGCTTGCCCAGCACAAGTACGGGAGCTGCCTGCACAAGTGCAGAGCCGTCGTACTGGCCGTCACGATATATGCCTGCCACAATAAGGTTTACGCCCAATGTGCGCTTGTCGGCATTGTATACACCGTACGAGCTTGCAAAATTGTTGGCAAAGATAATGCGAATATTGCTTGTTCTGCCACCGTAGCTGATGCTGTTGCATTCAACCGGCACCGGATTGATGTAGAAAGCAGCGGGGTTAACACTGTAAATACCCATGTAGGCCCTTACGTTTACCTGTGGCATCTGTGCTACGATTGCGCGTGCAAGCAGTGTGTCTTTCATCAGCGACACGAGGGCTTTTGTGGGCATACTGAACTCGATGACGGAGTCGTTCCTGAGCATCATGCCCGCACTCAGTGTGTCGATCTTGTTGCCGGGCACGGACGTCATGCCGTCAAGCCTGCTGTAATAAATGGCCCTGGTAGTGTAATTGCCGTTCATTTGCAGGAAAGCCTGATGCTTTTGTTCCTGTGAAAGGCCTTTGTCGTTGTCGTCGTTCAGGCACGATGTAAAGGCCATGGCTGCCATACAGCAGAAGAGAATGGAAAAGATTTTTAAATGTTTCATATTACTTCATGTGTTGATTAAAATATTCGGTTGTGATGTTACGGGAGCTGTTGCAGGTTGTTGAGGGCATAGACAAAGCCCCTTGCCATGCGAATGCCGTTGTCCTGAAAGTGGTTTCCTGCGGTAGTTTCGTAGTTCATGGTTATGCCCTGCGCCTGAAACAGTTCGCGCTGGCGCTGCATACAGCTGTCAACGGTAGCCATAATGGGTGTACGACTACGACTTTCACGGTCGCCCAGACTCAGGTAAAACTACGCGTGTCAGCGGTGTGTGTGTGGCGGCATAATCGAGCCATTGCGGATACCATACAGAGGGCGAGGGCGGCCGCTACGGCTGCAAAGCGGGTTTGATAAGCGGCCCAGGGGCAAACAAACCGGCCAGCGAGTAGCCTCCTAATACCACAGGCGTGTTGCCGGAAAGATGCAAAAGCGCTGCAAACGGCAGGCACTACGCGCTGTGTAATCAGTTCTAAGGTGGCAGCTGCACCTCTCCAAAGGGCGTCTTGCCGAAGACGGGCGGTGCAGGCCACGGCGTAAGTTCGTCGTTCAACGCTGTATGGACAGGGCCACATGAGCGAAAGGCACGTGCGTGTGGGCCTCTGTCGAGCTTAGCAAAGCAGGTAGTTCGCTGATGTCGTGCCCGTCAACAGGGCTGTATCAGTAATGCACGGGCATCATCCTGAGCGGCTATTCGCAATTCGCGCCCGTCGATAACGAGCTTTTGTTCTTTCAGAAGCATGATAGGGAGGCAAAGTTAAGGCGTTTGCATGACAAAACTATATATAAACCATTAAAAAATAAAAATATACGTACGGTGTCATGCCCGGGCCGTTGTGATCCCATGCCGGCATCGTAACCGTTGAAAAATGCGGCAGCAGCCTCACGGAGGGCATCGCAAAAGGCCAGCATACCGTAGTGTTGCCGGCGTTAAGCAAATATCTAAACATTTTAAGCACTTTTCATTGCCATAAAAAGCTTATTTCGTTATCTTTGCGCATGGAAAGCCTAACATTGTTAAAAACCCTTATAAACCTGAACAATATGTTATCGAAACTTCAATCGCGGTTGTGCCATACGGCCGTTCTGTCGGCCCTGTTGTCGTTGTCTCCGTCTGTATCAAAGGGCCGGTTCGTGGGATACTTATCCCGATACGTGGGGTGGCCGTAGACGGTTTGGGTCGCGAGATATTTTCGACCGACACGCGCAATATAAAAGCCGACAAGCCCAATGCACAGGGCCATACCGTTGGCATTTTTACTATTTGTGGCACGGCAGCCACCTTGTCGACACGTCGGGAAAGGCTTACGATGTGACCGAAATTCTGAAAAAGAGCACCGAAAATCCCGAATGGGGCCCGTTTCATGAGATGCACTGGTGGGGAAAACCGATGTTAGACTATTATAAAGCCGGCGATTCGTATGTCATAGAAAAGCATTTACAGATGATATGTGACGCGGGAATCGACTTCCTTTTCTTCGATGTCACAAACGCTTTTACCTATCCGAGGCCGTAAAAACAGGTGATGAAGGAGATTGACCGCCGCGAAAACCTCGGTATGAAAGTACCCAAACTGTGCTTCATGGTGCACTCGTATACGCAGAATACCGTCCGCGACCTGTACAATAACTTCTATTCTCATCCCGAGTTTGATAAGTATTGGTATAACTATAAGGGCAAACCGCTGATGCTTGGCAACAAGACAGAGGTAGGCGATGCAACGTTATTGAAGCGCTTTACCTGGCGCAACTCGTGGGCATGGATGAACGGGAAGCAAGCCCGATGAATGGTCGTGGCTGAGAATTACCCTCAAATGCCGGGCTGGAGCGGCAGGCGAACCAACTACGAACAGATGTCGGTGAGCACCGCTCAGCACGCACACTCGAAGATAGGAAAGAGTTATCACGACGGCCAACAACCGCCATTGCTCGCCAACGGCACCACGCCCTATACAGGACAAAGGCTTATATTATAACGAACAATGGAAGCGGGCGCACACCATGAACGCCCAGCACGTGATGATTACACAGTTTAACGAGTGGCAGGCCATGCGCTGTGCCGACGGCCGCGACGGCATGGTTGTTGATTATGTGCGTCCGTGTGGAAAGAAAATACCGTCCGAGTCGGTATTTATCGACGCCTACAATGCCGAATTTAACCGTGATATTGAACCCTCTGTTGACCCTATTCTGCGCGATAACTACCTGATGCAGACGGTAAACCATGTTCGTCGTTACAAGGGTGTGAGGCAAATTCCATACCTTCAACCGAAAGGCACATCACGTTAGACGGCAATATGGAGCAGTGGACGTCCATTGCGCCCGAATATCGCGACGACAGGGGCGACGTTTTGCATCGCGATTACACCGACTATACAGGCCATCGGCGCATACAAAAACGCCACCGGGCGCAACGATTTTGAGCTGGCAAAGGTGGCAAAAGACGCTGAAAAACATCTGCTTTTACGTCCAGACCACCGGCAATATAACGCCATTTGACGGCAACGATACACAGTGGATGCGCCTGTTTATCAACACCGACACGTGCTATCATACGGGTTGGGAGGGTACGATTTTATGGTATCTGCCGACAAAAACCACGCACAAGTATTCGCTTTTTCGCCATGCAGGCAGTGGATTTACGTGGCAGAATATCGGTGAAATTGTACCATTTGTAGACGGAAGAAAGATGTATTTTGCCATCAATCGCAGTTTGCTGGGACTGGCAAATGGCAAGGAATGCGACATCGATTTTTAAGTGGACCGACAACGTTCCCGCTGTCCCTGACCTGTTAAACTTCTATACCGATGGCGACGTTGCGCCGAACGGCCGCTTTAATTATCGTTACAAAGGCTCGTTTATACACACTACCCCACGGGCATTGCATCGGCAAATGCTGGCGAAAACCGCTGTTACGGCGTGCCGAAACGGTAATAATCAGCTGCTGATAAGCATACTGTCGGCCGGAGAAGGCACCGCTACGGTTGACGTTTTTGGCGCAGGAGGCGAGCTGATGAGCCGCAAAACGGTTCACGTAATATAGGTAACAACAGCGTCGTTACGGGCTGTACGCCGGCGCCTGCCATCGTAAGGGTGGTACAAAACGGCAGAACATACACTTGTAAAACGCTGTAAACCTGAAAACAGAACCCTGTTGAAACCTGTTTATTTAATAATGAAATGAAACGATTAACCTTTTGTCTTGCCTGCTTTTGTCTTGCCGTTACCTCTTCGATCGGCCCGCAATAATGAGCCTGATGAGCAGTTAAGGCGAACCTTTGCCAACCCTTCCGGCGTTACAACCTCATGTTACTGGTATTGGATTTCGGGCAATATCAGTAGGGAAGGCGTTGTCAACGACCTGAAAGCCATGAAGAAAGCCGGTATAAACCGTGCGTTTATCGGCAACCAGGGCGTAGGAAAACGACGAGGCGCCACGCGGTCCGGTGAGAATTCAGTCGGCCGAATGGTACGACATTATGCACACAGCCATGAAAACGGCATCGCGTGAAGGCATCGAAATTGGCCTGTTTAACGGTCCCGGTTGGAGCCAGGCGGGCGGCCCATGGAACAAGAAAGAGCAGTCGATGCGCTACCTGGCGTCGCAGCATGCCATCGTCAAAGGAGGAGGAATGAAGACAGTTGTGTTTCCCCATCCGGCTGAATGGTTGCAGAATGTTAGGCTGCTGGCCTTCCCGCATAAGCGCGACGACGCACAAATTACGGCGCAAACCGACAACGTTTCGGCGTTGGGTATCGACAATATAAGTGCGCTTTTCGACGGCTCGCCCGCTACAACGGCTCCAAATTGCATCGAAAACGGCCACCGTTTACATCACCACGGCAAAGAAAAAAACTTTCATCTCCGGTCACTCCGTATTGAAATAGCGTCGCCCGTTAAGGGCTATGTCACCGTCAGTGCCGAACGCAATGGCACGTACGAAACGGTAAAAACGCTGCCCCTCGACCGTACAAACATGATGATAGAAATAGGTTATGACGTGCTCGCACCGATAGCAATGTCGCTGCCTGAAAGCGTAGCCGACAAATTCCGACTGGATTTTCATGTCACCAAACCGTGCACGCTGCGCGAAATTACGCTCGCCGAGACGCCCGTTGTTGACCAGTATCCCGAAAAAATTCTGGGCAAGATGGTGCAGGTTCCGCTGCCCATGTGGAACGAATACAAATGGAAAACGCCTGTTAATTACACGGGAAACGACGTTGTTGCTGCTGCCGATGTAATTGATTTATCCTCAAATCTCCACGGCGATACGCTTGCCTACGCCTTCCCCTGACGGCACATGGGAGGTGGTTCGCACCTCATATGGCTCCCACGATGATTATGAATGCGCCCTACCCTTCCTGACGACGGGCGCGGGCCTGAAAGTGGACAGATGGGAATCACGATGCGCTGAAAAACCATTACGACAGCTTCGTGGGCGACCTGATAAAACGTGTTCCTCCCGAAGACCGCACAACGTGGAAGGTGATGGTTTGCGACAGTTACGAAAAAGGCAACGCAGAATTTTGGTGACGACTTTTTCGAATATTTCCGTTCATTTCGGTTACGACCCCACGCCTTATCTGCTGGCCTACGACGGCATTGTGGTGGAAAGCAGCGAAAAAAACCGACCGCTTTTTATGGGACTTAAGGCGCATGATAGCCGACCGTCTGGCTTACGACCACATTGGTGCACTACGCGATTTGGGGCCACCGCGACGGCTTATCGCTGTGGCTTGAAACCTATGGCCACTGGGGATTCCCAGGTGAATTTCTGCAATATGGCGGACAATCGGATGAGGGTTGCTGGCGAATTCTGGAGCGAAGGCTCATTAGGCGACATCGAAAACAGGGCGGCATCGTCGGTGGCTCACATCTATGGCAAGGCAAAAGTATCCTCAGAATCGTTCACGTGTGGCCCGCCAGAGTTCTCACGAAGCCCCAGAAACATGAAGCAAAGAGGCGATAAATTTTTTTACTGAAGGGGATGAACAACACGCTGCTGCACGTTGTTATTTCGCAGCCGAAGAGAAGAAACTGCCCGGCCTTAACTGCCCGTGGGGACAGGAATTTAACCGAAAGAATACGTGGTACAGCCATCTCGACCTCTTCACCACTTACTTAAAACGATGTAATTACATGCTTCAGCAGGGACGGTATGTAGCCGATGTGACTTATTTTATTGGCGAAGATGCTCCCGTCATGACGGGCATTACCGAGCCACAACTGCCCAAAGGCTACCAGTTCGACTTTATAAATGCCGAAGTTATCGAAGGCAAGCTCACGGCTTCGGCCGACCATCTGCTGCACCTGCCGTATGGAAACCAGTATAAATTGCTCGTTCTGCCCCCACTAAAAACTATGCGTCCCGCCATGATAAGGCGCATCAGGCAGCTGCTTTACGACGGTGCCGTGGTGCTCGGACCCAAGCCTTTGCATTCGCCAAGCCTGAAAGACTGGGGCGATGGCGACGCCGAGGTGCGCCGCATAGCCGACGAACTGTGGGGGCCGGGCCTGCCATCGTGCGGCATGCGCCACGTAGGCAAGGGACTTTTATTTACGGGTTACAGAATTGATGAGGTGTTCAGGCTCACGGGTAACACCCCCGACGCCCTGTTTGCAGGTGCTGAAGACGTGAAGTTTGCGCACCTGACACGCGACGATATGGATGTTTTCTTCGTATCAAACCAAACCGAAAAGGCAGGCCGATTTCGTTGCACAGCTCCGCATAACAGGCCGTCAGCCCGAGCTTTGGACGCCGATTGACGGGCGCGTTCGCGTGCTGCGCTCGTTCAGTCAGGACGCTAATATCACCTCCATCCCGATGCGCCTGGCACCCAACGAAAGCGTTTTTCTCGTGTTTAAAGGGCCTGCCCACACCGGCACGGCGTCGTTAAGCATGGACGATAACTTCCCCGTGGCCGACACATTGCTCACTATCGACACCCCGTGGAGGGCTGGCGTTACAAACCATGTTTGGGCGAAAAGAAGCGGCTTTCGTTGAAAAATTTGGTCAGACCTGACGACGAGCACCGACCGCTTTGTGAAGTATTTTTCGGGTACGGCAACCTATAAAAACACCTTTAATATGCCGCAGCTGCAGGCAGGATACAGTTATTTGATTGACCTTTCGCAGGTTTACGAAATGGCCAAAGTGAAGATAAACGGCCATTATGCCGGCGGCGTTTGGACGCCTCCATACACCATTGACGTGACGCCATACCTGAAAAAGGGGCGTAACGAGGTTGAAATAACCGTGGCAAAACAACTGGAAAAACCGTATCATCGGCGACCTACGATTGCCTGAAAACGAGCGTAAAACGTCGTATGGACATCTATCATACGGTGCCGATACGCCGTTACAAAAACACAGGTTTAATAGGTCCTGTGCGCATTTTAGAAACTCGTGAACCTTAATTTTAAAGGTTCTCATGGGGTATTAAAATCATTCTAACGAGAACTTAAAGGGCTAAGGCAATGAGCTTTATGCCGTAACAACAATATCGTTGTGCTGAAACGGTAAACGGTTTATGCCATAATGGAGGGTGCTCGGCAGGCGTCAAACACCATTCTTATAGCCTTTTCATTGTAAACAAACACGCAAAACATGATAACACACAATCGCATTCGAGGCTACGTTTTTACGTTATGCGCCCTCCTCGCCACCCTATTTGGTACATCAGCAAAAAGCTCAAACGGCCACACTGGTTTGCGCAATCGAACAACGGTGGCATAACCGACCATTATGTTACACCAGAGCGAATAGTGTGGATTTCAGACTCGACAGGGGCGTTTTGTGCGCCATGCCGAACGATTGATACATCCGTTTTTCGGGTCAGGTTTCGGTGGCCGACACGGCTTATACCGTCATGCAGAGTACTGCAACGCATAAGGCTGGGGTGCTCGTTGACTTTGGACGTGAGCTGCATGGTGCCCTTGAGATTGCATCAGCCATACGCCCAGAGCATGCGCCCGTAAGGTTAAGGGTGCGCCTTGGCGAATCGGTTACCGAAGCATTATCGGCTGATGGCGAGAAGCGCGGGGCGACAAACGACCACGCCATGCGCGATTTCATTCTGCCTGCACCATGGCTCGGCAATACACAAACGGGCAACACGGGCTTCCGCTTTGCCTATATCGAAGTGGAGGATACGGCTGTTCGCTACAACCTACGGGCGGTAAGGGCTATTGCGCGCTATCAGGACGCGCCGTGGTTAGGCTTTTTTATGTGTGACAATGCGCTGTTAACCGACATCTGGAACACTGGCGCCTATACCGTTCAACAATGTATGCAGCAATATATTTGGGACGGAATCAAACGCGATAGGTTAGTATGGATGGGCGATTTGCACCCTGAACTGATGACCATACTATCGGTTTTTCGGACATAACGACGCCATAGAGTGGTCGCTGAACTTTGCCGAAGCTGACGCGCCACTGCCGTCGTGGATGAATGGTTCGAGCGCCTACTCGCTGTGGTGGCTGCTGTGTCAGCGCGACTTATACCCGTACAGGGGCGACTCTCAATTATCTCAAAGCAGCGTCAGCCCTATGTGAAAGAGCTGCTGAAACAGGTGTGTAGCCATGTAGATAACAAGGGACAGGGAACACTAGATGGCTTTCGTTTCTCTCGACTGGCCGACGTTTTGAGATGACCGATGTCATAGCATCTGGCATGCGGTCGTTGTGCTATATGGCCCTCAATGCTGGTGCAGAGATGGAACGTGTATTGGGCGACGACGATATGGTAACGATGTGTGGGCAGGCTGCCGAAAGGCTTCGTAAGCGCCCATTGCCCAATTACGGCAACAAAGAGGCGGCGGCATTACGCATTATTTCGGGCCTTAGCAAGGGCACAACTGACCGTGATGTGCTGCTGAAAGGAGGGCCAAGGGGTTCTCTACTTTCTATGGTTATTATATGTTAGAGGGTTTAGCTCGAGAGGGTAGGTTTGAAGAGGCTGTCGATATCATCAAAAAATATTGGGGAGGTATGCTGAATCTGGGGGCGACAACGTTCTGGGAGGATTTCGATTACGACGACCTCGCAAGGGCTTCACGCATTGACAGCATTGTGCCTGCTGGCAAATTCGATATTCATGCCGACCGCGGCACCAACTGTTATAAAGGGGTCTTCGAATGAGTCTTTGCCACGGATGGGCATCGGGTGTAACCGCATGGCTCTCGCGTTATGTGCTGGGAATCATGCCCACCGAAGCGGGATGCCGCGCCGTTACTATCGAACCCCATCTGGCAGGGTGCAACGAAGTGCTTGGCTCGTTTCCCACACCGTTCGGCATTATTACCGTAAACCACCGGCGTGCAGCCAACGGAACCATATACAGTATTGTGGAAGCGCCTGAGGGTGTGCGTGTTACGCTGAAGGAGGCAGTGGCTAAAGGCGATGCATAAAGACAGATAGAAAAATCGGAAGAACAGGATTAGACAGAAAGACAAAATGAACCTGTTTTTAGCTGATTTTGAATTATAGGAAAGGCAGAAAGGGATATATTTTAAGATGTGGAAACAGGCATATTTTGATACTGTAATGTAAATAAGGGTGCAGGAAAAAGAGAGAAATGCGCAGCGTGACGACAAAATAATGAAAACTTTTTGCAGCATCGTTTATTTCAGCTAACAATTATATTTATCTTTGCATACAACTTTAAAGCTCATCAGTTTTTCATCAAGAAAAGTGCACTAATTATGCTATGCAGATTTACAAACGTACATCAATATTGCACTGAAATTAATTACCGGTATGCTCAGTATTCTGGTGTTTTTGCGCATAACTGGCAAAGCACAGATGGCCCAGTTAACGCCTCTCGACACGGTGAGTGCGTTCGTAATTGGTGCCCTTGTCGGTGGTGTTTTGTACAATCCGGACATGTCTATGTGGCACATTCTGTTTGCATTGGCCGTATGGACCGGCTTTAACATGCTGGTTCGCTTTGCTATGCGGTCGGCCCGTCTGAGGCATTTCATCAAGGGTGAAAGCTCATTCCTCGTGAAAGATGGCGCTATCAACTTCAAGGCTTTTAGCCGCTAATGGTCTGAAAATGGAACAATTCCGTATGCTGCTGCGTCAGAAAGGCATCTTCTCGATGTTTGATGTTGACGACGTTGTTTTTGAAACGAACGGTGCAGTAACGGTTCTTCCTACCGGAAGAACGGCCGATTCGATACTGTTTGTCAACAATGGCGAGATTGTAGAGCAGTCTTAAGAAGGCCAATTGCTCGCGCGATCTGGTGCTTCGCAACATTGTTCCGCAACGGTTTTAAGGGTCCGCACGAGCTGTTTTGCATGGAGTGGACACCGCGCAGGGTTTTACTTCGTAACTTTTGACGGCGATGTAAAGCGCGATGCAAAAGAAATTCTGGCTACTGAAATCGAAAACGAAATTCAGACATAAGTATAAGTTCTGTTCATTACAGGTGGACAGGAAGAGCTTATTGATTTTAAAATAAAGGGAAAAGCACACTATCCGTATGCAATCACATGCAGACAGCGTGTTTTTTGGGTTTGATACAAGGAGGCATTATTGCTTGTTCAGACTCCTTCCCTAACTTAGGGGCACGTTCCCGTCAATTAGTTGGCACGAAGCACCCTGTTCCCATACAGATCAACCTCACGAGCAAACGGGTTGAGGATAGAATCTACCCATATTGCAAACACTTTCCGGCTGGTTTTACCGGCAGGAAACGGTACGTTGAAAGGCTCAAGACTTGTGTGCATAAGGGTAGAGAGATGCTCAATACCTGCTATTTGATGGGCTTTCATGATACGGGCGAACACCTGTTGCAGCGTTTCGGCATTGAGATTTTGCAGGTACTATAGGGCGACATGCTATCGGTAGAAATTGCTGACGAGGCCGTATAAAGCGGACAAGACGCTCAACATCGCCGAAAGCTCAGGCAACACTATCGACATCGAACCACGTTTCGTTGCTCCAGTCGTGATGGCGTCCGCGCCTCGCAATATGCCCGTAGCACCGATGCGTTGCAGCACGGGGAAGAGCGCGTCGCTGCGTGGAACGTCGAGGAAAGGCAGCAGATAGTTGCCCGTTTTCAGCAGTTGTCGCTGCACATCGCGCACTGAGGCGGCAGGGTACACGCTTTTGGGCCACGGCCATGCGCGCAAGCGTTCCCCAACCTGACCTATCTGCATCACGACAGGCTGCAAACGCGACGTGCCATTTACCAGATTGGTAACCGAAACAGCCTTTTTCGGCCAGTATCAAACGGTTGTCATCGCGCGGAAAAAACCCGATAGGCAGTCCCCACGAAGGTATTGACGGCAGCGTAAGGTCGGGAACGGGATGCTCTTTGTGGTGTTGGTCAACAGGATAATCGCCACGGCACCGCCGTTCTGTACAGAGGGGCGGGACGATTGTACGGCGACGTGAGGATGTCGTTCAGCGTAAAAAGCACACGCCCTGTAGAAGCGTCGACCCTCGCGATAGTAGGGAAAGAAGGGCAAACCGTCGGCAGTAGAATACTCGTTGGCAAAGCCAAGGTTGTGCATTCCCAACTCATTCTGCATGAAATAAAGAAAGCGAAGCGACTTGGCTTTGGCCTTTTTCTCGGCACTATCACGCTGTGCAGGCGTATAGTCGACGTCGTTAAGGTAATAGTCATTGCCCCACATGGGCCAGTTAATCATGATATTTTCCGGTTTGGCAATCGGCCGTAATTCATCATCATTTTCGGCTGTCCACGGCTTGGTTTTCAGGTTGCTGTCGCTGAGGGCTGTTGATGCAACAGTTTCGGAATTCGCGTGCATCGTAACCCTCGGGACGCTGTATTTTTGCGGCTTATCGTACTGTTTAAGAATCATTACATACGTCATGTCCTGCACAACAGGCTGTGCTTTGACGGGTGCCCATGGCTCACCGGTATCGCTTCGCGCGTCAAGGCCCACATGATAAGGCAAGCCGGCAGCATGGGCTACATCGCCCAGCTCGGTAGCGTCAATCAGATAGTCGGCACCTATGCAGCTCTTCTTCTTTATCGTGTACAATATAGCTGCCACCCGCGTGACGTACGGCGCAGGTTTTTCCACGTGGTTTGCGGACGGTAGGTGATGTCAGGCTCAGCCGATGTCCCAGCTTTGGAAGACACGATTACCTGCTGAAGGCTCAAACTGTATCATGCTCACCCAGCCTGTTTTGCAGCGCCTTCATAGAGCCGTAGTGGCGCAAGCTCGGCCTGAGAAATCGCCCCACATACCGCTTTGGCAGCCTGTAACAGCCGTCGGTAGCGCTGACACCTGCCGCCGTTAGCATGCCGCCGAGCCACGGTGTGGCATCAATGAGCAGCGTTTTTAGTGCTCTAAACGCGCGCTTGGTACGGCAGCACACACACTACTTGTAGCCCCCACCGCAACGACAACCTGATAATGACGGGCGGACGGCGAGGCGAAAGTCAGGAAAAGGCCAGTAAAATGTGTTTCATATAATGTCTTGGTGTTTTCAGCTTTTACGGGTCCCTATAATATAATAGGTGTACTTTGCATTGCCGGTTTTAATGGCAACTATGGCAAAGGTACGAAAAGAAAACCAAAAGCGCGTATTGGCAGCGTCAAAAGATAGTTCTTTGCATACGAATGAGAGTTAAGGTGATGAAAACAAGAATCATGCTTGCTCGTATTCGTCACGAGAGCACGATTCAAATGAGGTTTTGTTCGCACCAGCGAACCATATTCTTGCACGAGAAAGCAGCGAAAAGTCCCGTCTTGGTGAGGTGCTAGTGTCCGTTGTGCTGCGTAATGAGCATTGTCGGCAGCCAGTAGGTTGATGGTGCTTTTCGATCTCATCGACCGATAATTGGCCATGCTGTCGACAAGTTGAGCTTTGTAGCCTCGCGCCTTGTCGCTAGTCTGAAGCACCTCATCCACAACGCATCGGGCTCGACAAACGCGCCAGAACGTTGCGGATGGGGCAGTGGGGAATGCGAATCAGCTACCACTTTTAATTGTCAGCGAGGATAACGCCGTCGGCTGCTGTATCGATGCCAAAGCTGTTAGCTTTTATACTGAATGCAGAGCACGGCATTTCGCAGTTGCCTGTGTCTTCAGTGCACGCTTGCCTTCAGGCGATACTCGAACAATGCTTCCTTCAGACACTTTGAACGTTTCGCCGTCAACCTGATACAGTCCTTCACCCTCGAGAATAAAGTAAAAGCTCTTCGTGTTGCTTGTGAGTGTGGAGGAAACCGCCGTCCTGTCCCGGGTGCGAGAGCCTGAAAAGACAGCTCGCTTCCTGTCGTCTTCAACGCCCTCGCGGCGAATACTTTGCCGGGAATTTCGATAACGCTCATCGGCAAAACATACTGATTAATTTCACTTAACTCACCTGCGATTTACTGCTGTAAAGTTCTTTCCGCTCTTTGCTAATCTCAATTGTCTTCATTGTTTTGTTGTTTTGTTTTGCTTTTATGTTTTTGTTGTTTTGTCTTATTGACGATGCAAAAATACTGATAACCAAACGCTCATACAAGTAGGCACAAAAGGTCAGACGGTTACCAATATGTTAGTAATGTTGATTACAAGACTGATTGTAAAACAGAGGTTTAACACTATTTAAACATAAAGATAATATATGTAATGATAGAGAGTAGTTACTTTTTGTAGCGTAATGGTTATAGCAATCTAGGTATGAACAGAACCGAGGTGAGGGATGCACTGTTTCCACGCTGTCCCATAAGAAATGTATTGTCGCGCATTGGCGACAAGTGGTCAATGCTTGTACTCTTTACCTTAGAGAACAACGAGTGCCAAAGGTTCAAGGAATTGCAGCAAACATACCTGATATATCGCGTGAAAAATGCTCACGGCAACGCTTAAAACGTCGGAGCCGACGGGCTCAGGCGTGAAGCCTATGCGAAAGTGCCACCGCGTGTGGAATATTCACTGTCGGATAAAGGACGTAGTCTGCTGCCTCTTATTAATAATCTGCTGACCTGGGCGCGAAAATATGGATGGAATCATCGCATCGCGTGAACATTTTATGTTGAAATAGACAGGAAACCCTATGTTATGAAGGCATAACTATGGAGTTGATGAAGCAGGTGTCTCATATAATTAAGGTGTAAGAACTGCATGAACGAACATCAAAACCTATATAATTAATGTGTAAACACGAATATAAACAAGGTGTAAAATAGCTTTTGCTGCAAATATTTTACAAAATACTGTCACCATAACGGTGTGATGGGGTAGTAAGACAGACTGTTAATTAATAGTAAACCGATGTATATTCTATGAATAAATGATATAAAGTATAAGAAAAGTAAGTATATTTGAAGTCGGATAATTAAAAACCGAAACCTTTATTATCATTATTTCCAACAAAGATAAAATTAGACGACAAAAATGAATATTCTACGATCGACAAGAGAGTTGAAAGCGATAGTGTTGCCACAATCTGCGTGCTTTTAATGGCTGGTTGCGGTGGCGAAAAAGGCGAAGGTCCTGTAAATCACACCGGGTCAGGGCGAGGCACAAACCCAGCTCGACAGGCGAAACGGCTGTTCTTCCCGCCAAAGACTTCCGCGCTGCATGGGTTCCTACGGTATGGAATCTGGACTGGCCGCAGAACCAGACAACTGAAACGGACAGAAAGCACTGTTTACAGTATCTCAATAAACTGCAAGAACCGCACATGAACGCCATGTTCTTTCAGGTTCGCCCTCGTGGAGACGTATTCTGGGAATCGCAATACGAACCCTGGAGCCGTTCAATTACAGGCACTGAAGGGCGAAACCTCATACGATGTGTTGCAGTGGATGATAGATGAGTGCCATGCGCACGGCATTGCATTCCATGCATGGATAAACCTTACCGTATAGCGACGGGCACCTAATCCCACAATTTCGTCAATGATACCGCAGAAATTGCAGAGAAATACCAGAAGGTGGTTATCTATATCCTGCAATGCCCGAAACACGTGAGCGTATTGCCAATATCAAAGGAATTGTTGCAGAAGTATGACGTTGATGGTATTCACTTTGATGACTATTTTTACCCGGCGTTAGAAGCGGCGAGTCGATGAACGACAATGCCGAATATCAGAAATATGGCTCAAACTTCAGAGATATTAATACGTTCCGTCGTGCCATGGTCGATTCAATCGGTGACAAAGGTACAGCGTACCATTCAGAGGTTAAGCCGTCGGCGCCCCTATTCTCAGGGCAACCTGAATACCCTGTTCAGCTGTTTTCGGATGTTCCGCTATGGTGTCGCAAAGGATGTATGACGTAACGACTCGCAATTATACTAATTCATCAACTTACTTCCCTCCTCGCCCAACGACTTTATTACACAATGCAATGGAAGAACAAGTTAATGTGGGATATGGATTACCGCGTTTTCGAACAAGGACACCATCCGGATAATTCCGACTTGATGCGCCAGATGCACGGCCTATGGTAAGCAGATCATTGGCAGCGCATTTTACCGTGCTAAAAGACCTGTTGGACAATCCCAAAACGATGGTGGATAGCTAGTTTGCAAAGCTCGCACTTTTGCCTTATTTGAGTCAGCTTCCCGAGGCTAAAACCCAGCTGCTCCGCGAGGCTTGAAGGCAGAAGTGCAACAGGCTGACGTGGGATGCCGTAGCTGGTTGCCGCTATGCCGTTTACCAGCATATAACGGCGATAAAAAGGTTGCTACGCTTTGTGGCAACTCGTTCGGACTAATGCCTGCGATTTGACGGCAGGGCAAGTTTTTGTCACTGACCGTGGAAGAAAAGCGGTACAATGCCGAGAGCGAGATTTCGGCAATAGTTGAAACAAGAGAGTAAAAAGGTAAAGGTAAAGTAAAAGATTTGATGGAGAATAACGGCTCTTTATTACGAATACACGTAATTGTCTGAACTCTTTATGGTTGGTTAAGCGGATATTTCGTCCATTATGGTCCAACAATCTTTTAGCTTTTTACCTTTTACCTACTTTTGCCCTGCGATTTTCCTTTCACTAATAACAATCACGTATGAAACACTTTTACTGACGATGGCATTGTGCCTTCCCCTCGCGGCGGCACAGGTGCTTAGTGTTCAATCTATCGAGAAGGTGCCAATTCCTGCCGATCCCGACATTCGCTGCGCGGCTATCGAGTCCAGCAGGCGATTACATTTCTTCTTCGTCAACAAACCATCGCGGGCTGAAGAAATTTGATTTAGCCAGCAGAGTAACTCACAACACTTACGGAAGCTGAAGGCGCCGGCTACGGTAACGGTGGCTGCCGACGGTAAAAACCGTTGTCTTTTCGCGAAAACAACGTTCACACCGCAGCACCTGAAGATGACGGCTCTCAAAAGTATTTCGCTCGAAACAGGAGCGAAACGCGAGCTGCTCCGCTCAAAGAACGTTGCAAGGCTATCCGTATTGACGGCAATGCGGCAGCGGTAATCAGCAAGGGCAGGATGAGAATGCGTTCACTGAACGGGGCTAAAATTGTTGCCACACCGCCTACCTTGTCGCCACTCAGAACCATGAGATGCAGCTTACACGTAACGGTCGCACCACGCTTCCGGCGCCAAACGGCAGAACGTGCGCTATATCTGGCCGTCGTTATCGCCCGACGGAACGAAGGTTCTGTACTATGTTAGCGGCGTAGGCTGCTTTGTTTGCGACCTTAACGGCAATAATGTAAAACCCGCTGGGCAGCTGAGGGCTGCAAAATGGTGACGACAACACAACCGTGTTGGCATGAACGACAGGGACAATGGCGAGCATGTTACCTCGTCTTCCATCATTGCGAAGACACTTTCTGGGTGCTGAACAGACGCTTACCGGCGAAGATATTTCATTGCTACAGTATCCGCAGGTGAGCCTCTCTGCACGCAAGATTGCCTTTGAAACATCCACTGGGTGAAAGCTACATGATAAACCTTACAATAATTATCGCTATGAAAAAGTTATTTGTACTTGGCATGGTAGCGATAATCGCTACTAACAATATTTTTGCGCAAACTACATCGAAACCGGCCGACCAATTGCGTTTTTATCTCAACCCCAGGACATGGCGGATGGGGACCCAATGACCGCCCTGCGGCAACTATTCCATATCCTGCTCTGGCCGACGGAAGGCCTAGATTCGTGCGGCTTTTACGAAACAAATACCAGCCTTTGGAAGGTGGCAGAGCTGCACCATACGCTGATACGCATGGGCGTGAAGCCTGAAAAACGATCACCTATTCGCGTACTTCAAACGGTCCGCACTGGCCGTGGATTCCGGCAGATGATGACGGTGCCTGCAACCGTCCATTGTCTGAAAATATGCGAGAAGTGGAATCGGGTAACTACGATATGTTCGTTTCCATCCACTCAAATGCGGCCGGCGACGGAACCATGACAAACTATCCGCTCTTCCTTTATCGCGGTCATGATGGCGAAGATGGCGATTTAGCCAAGGGAAGCAGGGCGATGGCTAAGGCGTGCTGGCCTTATCATTGGGAGAATTTTCATTGACCATTTAAGTGCGTACAGCCTTACAAACGCGAACCTCCGCGGCGATATTGACTTCTATGGGCGAATATCCACTTACCCTTAACAATGGAAAGGTATACAATGGCTACCTTGGCGTGTTACATCATGGCACTCCGGGCTTCCTCCTCGAAGGCTATTTCCATACCTATCAGCCTGCACGCCACCGTGCTTTAAATAAGGATTATTGCTACCAGCAGGGCGTACGACTGGCGCGTGGTATCTGTAAATACTTTGGTTTAAAGCCCGAAACCAAGGGTTATATTAGGAACCATTAAGGATATGCACGCCAAGATGAAGAATGTACTCTACCAATATGCTCCCGGATCGAACGATCAGTGGGTGCCTATCAACGGTGCGAAGATTCACTTTGCTGAAGAATGGTGCCAAAGTTGATACCTATCAGGTTGACAATTTCTACAACGGTGTGTTTGTATTTAAGAATCTTGAGCCGGGCGAATATACGATTTACAGCTCGAGAAAGACGGTTACAAACCGCTTGAAGGCGACAATACAAAGCCGCTCACTGTGAAGGCAAACGAAACCTCTTACTGTAAAACTGCTGGCCGAATCAACCGATTATGTTCCTCCAGCGGTTACCTACTATATACTATCCCGAGCCTGCAATGACAACCTATGCAGCCGCTCCTTCTGTGCTGAAGATGGGCGAAAAGACGTCGGATAACCTCGCCATCGCCGGAACTGTACGCCGTATGCTAACGCGTGGTGACTCAACTGTGGTGTCTCTCTGACGCCGCAGGCGAGCCTAAACTCTATACTGGTTGACAACAAAGATCTTCAAGATTATTAAGCAGATTTCGACGACAGGCATTGCTCCTGCCGAAACCGACAACCTGAGAGTTCTACTCGCGTTTGAACGACATTGCGTTTACAGCTGACGGACAGCTGGTTGGTGTGAACAGCGTTCGCAACCAGTTTAATGCCGGTCAGGTGGACGAAGGATACAAGCGTGGCACGCTAAGGTTCTACAAATGGGCTACACTTGATGCCAGCCCTGTTGGTGGTTTACGTCTCAAAGTTCGGCAAACTTCTATCGTGCAGATGTGGGACGCGGTCTGGCTGTGAACGGATCAGCTGACGATTGTGCAGTAATTACATCGGGTGTTACCGCTGGTTCGTCACGCGGCGGACGCTTCCTGATTATAAATGTAAACCGATAACCAGGTTACATCTACGGTATTTGAGTGAGAAAACCATTTCGGAAAGCAACTATGGTGAGGGCCGTCAGGGGCGCAACTCCACAGCTGGCAGTATCGCCTCGCACCGATGAAAAACTATATCGTCGACGGCGAAGCGGGCATGCCTCTTGAGTTCCATCCTACCGGAACATCGAACCAGGACAGCCCCGTTATCGGTCAGATTGCTGACGATGATCTGGGGCAATGCTGCTGTCGGTTTCAGTGCTTTCAAGTACGCTGAGCCGTCAGTTTATGGTGTCTCCATTTGTAAATGCCTCCGGCGTTGGCGGCGTACGTTGTACGATATCACCGGCGGTCTTGACAAGGCACGCCTTGTAAAACCGAAACAACAGCTATTGTCGGCACCGAAGCAACAGGTAACATTGCAGCCGGAGCCAGGTTAACGATGCCGATATTACGCTTTACCTGCTCCATGGCACCACGTCTTACAGCCTTTACCAGCAACGGTGTTGAACAGCCTGTGGTGAAAAACATCTATGCTTACGCGCTGAACAGCACAAAAGAGAGCGACGGTTCGTATACGTTTACGTTTAAGTCGAATACCGCTGCCGCTGCTGCTGCGATAGTATTTACCAATGTTGCCGACGGCACCGAGGTTGGACGAATACCCAGTTAATGTAGCTGAGGGCGAGAATACCTTTACTTTTGCCCAGGACTTTATTCCGGGAGATGCCGGTCTTACCCTCAACTGGGCGAGTAACACTTTGAAAGGGTGAAAAACGTATGCCCGTGTAGCGCGAATCAACCAGCTCGACAGTTATGACCGGTGCTATATTTCAGCTCTGTTGACAAGTCGCCTGAATCGCCGTTCTTCGGACAAGTTTACGTAAACCACCGTGCTTCATATGCTAATGCGCAGAACGGTCTGTATGCCTACGACCCGTCGTATACGCGTATCAACAGTACCGTTGCACGCGGAGATGTAATCCTTCAAACAATTACCGTATTGCAGTGGGACCTTCAGGTAAGGTATGGATGGCTGAATGGGCCGATGCCAACTCGGGTGTTTACATTGCTGACCCCGCTGATCTCACGAAGCCCTTTATACAATTCTTCCTCGGTACACGCGATGGCGAAGGCCTTTTCACCAACGATGGGGCTAAGGTTGGCTCGTCAACACCTGGCGTTGCCATCGGCGGCACGGGTGCTGATACACGTCTTTATGTAGCCAATGAGGACATGGGGAACGACATTGGTGTCTATCAGATAGGACAACCCGACGGCAGTATTGCCTACGAATGGGGCAAAGCACCAAGCTATACGCTCCCTGTGGGCCGGTATTTAATCAATTCCGACATTGCCATTGCTCCCGGAAAGGACGGCGGTGCCTGGTGTTCGCAGCGTCGCGGACAGGGCAACAATACGAAGAATGTACCGTCGTTGCTGTATGTTACGCGATGGCAACGTAACGTTTAACAGTGGTGAGGGCGACTTCCCGTTGCTTCTCAACGGTTCTGCCGGCGGCGGCTTTCGCTGTTTCAGCCCATCAGGACAAGCTCGCTATTGGCGATGCAAAGGGCGTTGTGCAGGTATTCAACGTTACATGGGATGCCAATGTGCCCTACACTCACACCGGCAGGCAGCTTCAAATGCGATGCAGCCAATGCAGGGTGGCTGTATATTTGAGATGAACTTCGACTATGCAGGCAACCTCGTTTGCTCGGGTTCAAAGCTGGCATTTATGCCATGCCGACGGCCGAAAAACCTCACTACCACACCTGCACGCAAAGGCTCTTACCGTGGTGAAGACGGCCAATGCTACCGGTGTTGACAATGTGGAAGACAACCACAGAAGTTCAGTGCTCTCTTCTCGGGCAGCCTGTTAACGGTTGAGGCTCCTGAAGCCGTGAGAAGGTAGAAGTGTATGCAGCCGATGGAACACGCGTGGCCGAAAGTCGTCATTCACGCTTTACGGTAGATGCTCCAGCCGGTGTTTATCTTGTGAAAGTGACACATTTGCAGCCGTTAAGGCCGTGAAAAAGTAATCTTTTAAATCATATCTCTTATTGAAGGGAGGCAGCTGTGCTGTCTCCCTTGTTTTAATGTTTGCCCGTGCCCCCTAAGTTAGGGGTTGGGGGTCTGAACCACCGTACACGCCTCTCCGAACCCCTTCGAAGAAGCGGCCTTTCAACTACGCGCGTAAGCATAAAGAGCTGTTACGAGCTTGTATATGTCGGCTCTTTTGTAAAGCACGAAAATATGTTCTTGATGTCTTTCTGTTGTTTTACTATTTCAGAACATCCCCTCCTTCGGAGGGGTCTGGTGCTGTTTTGACAATTGTTCAGACCCCCAACCCCTAACTTAGGGGGCTTTGCACTCGCAGAACATCTCCTCTTTCAGAGGTCTTTGGAAAAGCTCTTTGTCGGGCGTTCAGCCCCCGTCCCTCCAGCTTAGGCTGTTAATTTTTAACCCATAACAGCTTGGCTTTACTCCCTTTTCCTCCTTACATTACATCATGATGTATCTGCTGCTTTTCCTGTTAGGGTTCGTCGTTCGACGGCCGTCAGCTGCGTGTATGGCGACCGTCGGATAGTGCGTTTTGACGGCCGTCAACGGCACTGCTGGCGGCCGTCGAACAATGACCTTTGATGTAATAGTTCTTTGTCCTCTGCATAGTTATCGTACAACCCTACCGTCGTAATCGTATATCCTTACCGTCTTGTTCCAACAACCTTACTGTCATTATTGTATATCCTCATCGTTGTATTCCTGCAGCCGCACCAGTTTGTTTTCGTGTATCTTCACCGTCATATCCCGGCAGCTTATATATAATAAGGTGTATGCCCTGACAATTTTGCGTAACAAAAATAACATCGCTTTGTTCTACAAAAATGGTTTGTCATGCTTACTTCAAAGATACAAAGGCAGTTACGAAAACGTGTGCTTTTGATGGTTTTTCAGGACCGTGAAAAACTTTATTTTCTTATATATACCTTAATTATGTTTTTGCCGTTTCTCTTTTATTGTTTACTTTTGCAGCCGCAAGGGTAAACAAAAAAAGGAAAATCTTCAATAAAGAAAAATGTGTTGATAGTTTTACTTTTTGGAAAACTTTTCCTTTAATCAGAAACAAAAAGTTTTCCAAAAGTTATCTTCCCTGCAATGTTTCTCGATAAGTTTGAATAATAGTGTAAAACCATAATAAATAATAAGCAACTGAGCAATGATACAAGTAGGAAAAAGAGACGGCAGTCTTGTGCCGTTCGATTTGTCGAAAATCAAAAATGCAATACTCAAAGATTTAAAGCTATTCATCACGAAGGCAACATCGATGATATTTGCAACACATTATGCTAACCGTGTTGACGGACTTTGTCGTGAGAAAGTATCTTGGCAAGGTGAGAGTTTTCGACATCGAGAATATTCAGGATACCGTAGTACAGGTGTTGGCCAGCGAGGGCGAGGTAAGGGCAGTAATTGCCTACTGTGAGTATCGTTATCAGCACAAGCTGGAGCGTGAACATCGCATCAAAAAAACATACGAAGACAAGCTCATGGCCAAAGAACGTGGTAAACCAGAACGCCAACATCGACGAATATTCGGGCGGAGGACGTAGCGGTGAGGCTGCCAACGTGTACGAAAAACAGTATGCCCTGGAACACTGCATGTCGAAACTGGCTCGCACGAACCACGAAAACAACGAGGTTTACATACACGATTTGAACAAGTATGCCATTGGTTTTCACAACTGTCTCGAGCATTCCGTTCGACGATTTGTTGTCGAAAGGCTTCCACACAAGGCAGGGCGACGTGCGTCCCGCAGGCTCTTTTGAACACGGCCATGCAGCTGGTTGCCGTTATCTTTCCAGCTGCAAAGTCTGAACCAGTTCGGCGGCGTTTCAGCCACTCACTTGGACTGGACGATGGTGCCTTACTTCAGAAAGTCGTTCATGAAACACTATATTGTAGCGTGGGCTAAGTCGCAGGACAGCTTTCGGTGACACCGATTTTCATCAAACTTTATGACGAAACCTATACCGACGCGGTGGGCGTGATACGTTCGGTTTTCGACGAGTGGTGCGACAAAAAACAAGGATAGTTTCTTTGCGGGCAACGGGCCTGACGAAGGACGATTTTACGCTTGCCAACAAGGAAAAACTCGATAATCAAGCTACTACAACAGCGCACTGTGCGATACCCTTCAGGAGCTTCGCCAGGCTGTTGAAGCCATGTATCACAACCTCAATACGCTGCAAAAGCCGGTCGGGTGACCAGCTTCCGTTTACGTCAATCAACTATGGAACATGCACCTTTGAAGAGGGAAGGCTCGTAACGCGCGCCCTTCTTCTGGGCAGTTTGGAGGGTATCGGCTTCCACCATAACACGCCAATCTTCCCCTGTGGCATCTTCCAGTATGATGAAAGGAGTAAACGATCGCGAGGAACACCGAACTACGACCTGAAGCAATTGGCCATGCAGTCGACGTCGCAACGCCTTTATCCCAACTACGCCAACGTGGACTGGAGTGGCAACGAGGGTTACGACCGCAACGATCCGCGCACATATTTCTCAACGATGGGCTGCCGCACGGCAAACGGTTTTCGACATTAAACGGCTTCGGACAGTTGAAAGGACGGGCGCGGCAATATCTGCCCAACCACCATCATTATGCCAACGCTGGCCATGGAAGCAGGCGGCGACGTGGAAAGTTTATGACGCTTTTTAGACCAGAAAAATACACGAAGCCAAGGATACTTTAATTGAGCGTTTTCAACTGGATTTTGCTCGCAAGACCCGCGCTCTACCCCCTTTTATGTGGGATAATAATACCATGGCGGGCTACGTGCCTGAAGAAGGAATACGGTCGGCTATGAAGCATGGCACGCTGGCAATAGGCCAGTTAGGCATGGCCGAAAACGCTGCAAATTCTTATCGGTATGAATCATACTCATCCCGAAGGACTGGCTTTTGGCCAAGCGCATAGAAGAGCTTTTCAGCAAGCGATGCAACGAATTTAAAGCATGAATACAAACTGAATTTCGGTGTGTATTACGCCGGCCGAGAACCTCTGCTTTACGGCGATGAAGAAATTTCAGGAGCGTTACGGTGTGATTAAGAATGTTTCCGACCGCGATTATTTCACTAACTCGATACATGTACCTGTTTGGGAGCAGATGACGCCGTTTGAAAAAAATCGACATTGAAAAGCCAGCTCACGGGCTATTCATCGGCTGGTTGCATCACGTATGTGGAATTACCGTCGACAACTAAGAACAATATTGCAGCGCTTGAAGAGATTATTGATTACGCCATGGCGCACGATATTCCCTACTTTGCCATCAATGTGCCCAACGATACATGCCTGGATTGCGGATACACTGACGAGATAAACGATGCCTGTCCTGTTTGCGGCAGCGAGAATATACGTCGTTTGCGCCGTGTAACAGGCTACCTGACCACCGACTATCACAATTTTAACCATGGCAAACAGTGTGAGGTTGGTGACCGTGTAAAGCATATTAAGAGTATCGTTGCTGTTGCGACTAACGCCACCAGCTACCGAATTATAGGTGAACCGCCCTGTTCTGACGGGCGGTTCATTTTTATTTCTCTTGCCACCTGCCTTGATTCCATGGATGGCATACCTTGTTTTTCCAGGCTGTTTACTTTAGTTTTGTAGCAGGTTGGCTTTCTTTTTACAATTACTTTATTTTTATTTTACTGATGCTGCGCTTTCATAATATTACATCGTGTGACGTAAATAATGGCGAGGGATTTCGCGTAACACTGTGGGTTGCGGGCTGCTCGCACCATTGTAAAGGTGCCAGAATGAGCAGACATGGAGCTTTTACGGGGCGGTCGTCCTTTCACCGATGCCGATAAACAATATTTGTTTTCAGAGCTTTCAAAGTCGTATGTCCAGGGCCTTACGCTCTCAGGCGGCGACCCTCTTGATTCGTTTTCCGATGTGATTGCGCTTGTTCGTGAGGTTCGCGACGCTTTTCCTGCAAAGGATATTTGGCTGTATACGGGCTGCACAATGGAACAAATTGAAGACGGTAACATGGCGGAGATTCTGCCTTTATTGGATGTTGTGGTTGACGGACTGTACATAGAGGAGCAGCGCGACGTCACACTCGCCTTTAGAGGTAGCAGGAATCAGAAGATCATCAAACTTAAAAAGTAAAAGTAAAAAGGTAAAAAGTAAAATTTTAAGACGGAATGTGTAAAAATAAAAAATTAAAGAATTAAAAATTAAAGTGGGGCACTTAGGAATAAAGAATTAAATTCTTAGGATTAGAGAATTAAAAGATTAAAAATTAAAAGTGGAGTACTCAGGAATAAAAAGGTAAAGGTGTAAAAGATAAAGTAAACAGTGATGGATGAAATGATTAGGGCCGCTGTAAAAATCATGTAAAGGCAAGACTGAAAAGGGTGTTTTCAGCGACAGAATATAAAAGAGGGCTGTGTCGTCGACACGGCCCTTTCTCATCTATCAACATGTAATTGATTCGACAATGTTTAATTAAGAAAGTTAAATTTTAGAATAATAGTTACTTGTTTACTAATTTTTTCCCGTTCTTTATTACAACTCCCTTATAGGCATTGCTTACGCGTTGCCCTGCCATATTGTAGACTGGAGCGTTGTTGCTGTCTTTTTTCTCAACTTCAACATTGCGTATTCCAGTTGGTTCTACACCATTGATTTTTACGATATAGTTGCCACGGTCGAGGAGAGTACGGTCTGTTTGTAGTGCCGGTTTGCCGTAAACCGACAACTTCATCTCCCACTTTTCGGCTTGCTTGCTTCGGTAAACGGGTTGTCCTTATTGAAGCGGCCGGCATAAACGAAGAGCTGTTTTGTGCCTGAATTATCCTCACTAATCCAGTATTCGCCGTTGTTATAGGCATGCTCTGCAAAGTCAAAGTTCTCCAGACTTGATACTATTCCCTTGACGTAAACCCAGTCGTTCAGTCCTTCTCCTGCCGTTGCGAGCTGCTGTGCCCTGCTTATTGTGTAAGCTGTTTCAGGCGTGATTGGCAATGCTACCGCGCCGCCATATTCGCCTTGTATAGTATTTAACGCGTGATATTTGCACCGAGCCGCGTTGCTCTTGGCCGGTTTGTTGTCGAAATAAACAGCATAGAACCTGTCGGCCCTGGGCGCAGGTATGGTGAATACCATCGGTCCTTTTACCCATTTGTCGGCTGGCATTTCAATGATGCTTTCGGCATTTGTGCCGTCTTCTGATATGGCAAGGAATACTTTGTTGAGTAACGACTGGTCAATTTTTGTCAACATCCAGTACTATTGTAGCCACTGCTTCGCTCATCTTTTTGGCGGTAGCGATGTTGGCTACGCTCGCATTGTTTTTGCGTCCACAGCGTACATACGTCCAGTTGTTATTCCAGTTGTAGTTGTTGAAATTGGTTAATGCCCACTCGTAATTGCCTATTTTTGCGGTCCATGTTTTGGTGTAGGCTCCGCCTATGGGGCCGTTTTCGTCCTTGTTTTCGTCAGGGAAAAGACAGAACTACAAACGGGGCTGCCACTGGCTTTGGTGGCAAACAGCATCATCATGACGCCTAAAACGAATAGCGTAATAATTGTTTCATAAAGCTTTTATAGATTTGTTAGTTGTGAAATCATTCTCACGTAATGGGTTTATGGGCATTTTGACAGTGTGAACACGAGTTACCTGACAAAGATATGTAAATTTTTGAAAGTGACAAGGCTTTACCGTATAAAAACTGTTTACATACAGCAATGTGTTGTAAGAATCGTTTTTGTCTGACTTTTTCGGTAGTTGCAGGTTTTGAAAAAGGTTGAGACGATAGATACAGACGTTATTCCAGTATGTCCAGCCTGATTTCCCCGTGGTTCTGCCGCAGTGTTTCTGCCATTGTTGTGTAAAGGGTGGTGTTCGGCGGTCGCCGCATGCGCGTACGACGGCCGTCGCCTGCTGTTCGACAGCCGTCAGCAACGCTGTTGACGGCTGCCGAACAACGAACATAACGGTGTAAACCGTACGGAAATATGTTTGTTATGTTCTGTCGTAACGGCGTAACGTGCGGTATATAACGGCGTTATGTGGCATGAAGAGCCATGCGGCATGCTTTTCCTGTTCCCTGAAAAAGTATACAGCATACAATGTTACAGATGCAGCATCAGGCTCTTCAGCCAGAGAGTTTCAGATGGAATGTTGTGTTCTTCGCCCTGTTGCTGATGCAGCATAAGGCTCTTCAGCCGTGGCATGCAGAGCCGGATGTCAGGGCATCGCTGTGTATTTATGGGGAAGAATATAAAAACAGTTTTAAAATTATATGATAGTTTGGTTATTTTAGTAACTTTGCACGCGTTTGTACAGCATCGCCGGCATGCGGCCGCAACGGTGCTGTAACAAGCCCGGTACAGCGCAATATGGTGAAGGATACAACATAACGGCCGGCAAACCATTGCGCTTCTGGCAAACGGTAAACACATACATACACAAAAACTATCATGAGAGATTCAGAGCGTACTTTTTGTTCTTACGGGTCTTGTTCTCTTTTTCTGCTCGCCATGCACGCGCTGCCCAGGATAACTATCGACGGTACGACGCTGCGTGGAGTGAATATGCTGAGCGACCTGCTGCCCTGAACGCGGCGAGGAAGAAACCGATGTTATTCCGGCTCCCAAAGGCTCCCAAGGCCATCGAAGCCAAAACAAAGTCGGGCAAGAAGATTGATTTCAAGGAACAGTGGCCCCGTGGCGTAGAACCCATTGTTGACTATTCGGGTGGCGAAGCCGGAGGTATGGACCACTTTTACGAGGCTCTGAGCCATGTAAAAACGCTGGGACGCCCGGTACGCATTGCTTATTTCGGCGACTCGTTTGTGGAGAACGACATCATGACGGCCGACTTACGTGAGCTGTTTCAGAGCGAGTGGCGGCGAAGGAGTGGGCTGGGTCGACCTGGCTAACCCCCTAAACCGCAACAGCCGCCGCACGGTTACGCAGCAAACCAGCGGTACACGCGAATACAGTGTGGTGAAAAAGCCCTTTCGACCGCAGCCGTCAGGGTATTGAGAACGCTATTACACGGTGTCGGCAGGAGCGAGCATAACCACCAATCTCGGTTCACAGTTTAACAAATCATCAGCCTCATGCCCGACAGTTTGATGTGGCGAGTCTCTTCTTCCGTGCAACAAACGGTGCCACTGTTACGGCTGCCATAGGCAGCGCTGCGCCGCAAACACGTACCTTCGGCGCCTCAAACCAGGTACAGATGTTTGAGATTAAAGGGCGAGGAAGCAAGATAAACTATAAGTTCGAGCGATGTGGGCGAAGGATTTACAGGCTTTGGAATGGCACTCGAAAGCCGCCAGGGAGTAATACTCGACTGCATGAGCGTGCGCGGTTCAAGCGGTCTGACGCTGCAGGATGTGCCGCAATCAACCCTTATTGACTTTGCACGTCTGCGTCCTTATGACCTTATTATCATACACTTTGGCCTTAACGTGGCCATAAGTGGCAACCCCAGAAGCATTATTCAACACTATGCAAAGAGTATGGAAAAGGTGATAACCCATCTGCATAAGGCTTTTCCTGACGCCAGCATACTGGTATTCAGCGTGCCCGATCATGAACAACGGGGTGCCGACGGCATCAAAACGCTCAAGGAAGTACACCAGCTTGTAGCCTTCCAGCAACAGGCAGCGGCCGACACTAAAGGTTGCCTTCTGCAACTTCTTCAAGGCTATGGGCGGTGACGGTGCAACGCGAAAGCTCGTCGACCGCAACATGGCCACTAAGGATTATACCCATTTAAGCTTCGGCGGTGGGAAATATGTGGCCGACAAAATTTACCCTTCGTTCAAAGGCAGGACTAAAGAATTATCAACGTCGTATTAAATTAGAGTCAGAATGATAGAGCGTTTAATCAGCATCCTTACATATAATCCGAAGAGTCCTTTGATATTCAGCAGCGGACTGTTTCTGTTCTTGTTCTTTCGGCGTTTCGTTCGTTTACATGCTGCTGCAGCGGCGCAGCAATCTGCGCATACTGTTTGTAACGCTCTTCTCCTATTACTTTTTATTATAAGAGCAGCGGGCATTACTTCTTTCTGCTGGCACTGGTAACCACTACCGATTACTTCATTGCAGAGGCAATGGGACGTATGAAAACCGGCGGCAACGGCAGCGTGCCGAAGATGAAGTTGCTGTTGTTTCTGAGTTTGTTTATTGACCTGGGGCTGCTGGCTTTACTTCAAATATACCAACTTTTTTTGCCGGTATGCTGGCTGCGATGATAGGGCATAATTTCCAGCCCTGGGACATATTCCTTCCTGTTGGCATAAGTTTTTCACGTTCCAGAGCATGAGTTACGTCATCGATGTTTACCGTGGCGATATTCGTCCATTGGGTTCTTTTGATGGACTATGCGTTCTACGTGTCGTTCTTTCCGCAGCTTGTTGCCGGGCCAATTGTGCGTGCTACCGACTTCGCACCGCAACAAGAAAAGCCCGTTGTCATCACGCGCGAGATGTTTGCACAGGGTGTTTACTTTATCCTGATAGGCTTGTTCAAGAAGGCTGTCATCAGCGATTATATCAGTTTAAACTTTGTTGACCGCATCTTTGACAACCCGACGCTCTACTCGGGCTTCGAAAACCTGCTGGGGAGTATATGGTTATGCCATGCAGATTTACTGCGACTTCAGCGGGTATAGCGATATGGCCATTGGTATTGCACTGTTGCTGGGCTTCCACTTCCCGATGAACTTCAATGCCCCTACAAAAGTGACAGCATTACTGACTTCTGGAGAAGGTGGTACATTTCGCTGTCGACATGGATACGTGACTACATTTACATCTCGCTTGGAGGCAACCGAAAGGGCAAGATAAGGCAATACATTAACCTCACAATCACCATGTTGCTTGGCGGACTGTGGCATGGTGCCAGCTTTAACTTTGTAGTATGGGGTGGTATTCACGGGCTCGGACTGGTTGCACATAAGTATTATCGCACGGAGATTCTGCACCGCGAGCGTCACTATCGTTCCCACGGGTGGCGGCGTGCAGGGGCTGTTTTGCTGACGTTTCACTTTGCATGCTTTACCTGGCTCTTCTTCAGGAACGCTACTTTTGCGGGTGTAGGAACGATGCTGACGCAAATTTTTACGAACTTCCACGCCGAACTGATACCGCAGGTACTGGCCGGATACAAGTATGTGCTGGGCTTTGTGCTGCTGGTTACGTTACCCACTTTGTGCCCGACAGCTGGCAAAACCGGGCCGTAAGGCTGTTGCAGAAGAGCAATGTGGTTGTTTTGGCTGTGCTCTTAACGCTGGTTGTGTATATCGTTATTCAGGTAAAAGAGCAGCAATATTCAGCCATTTATCTACTTCCAGTTCTGATAATGCAACGCGTTTTGTATCTTTCCAAGCATACGATGATGAGGAATTTCCGATACGCCGTAAGCATCGTGGCATTGCTGCATCGTCCGGGTTTGAAACAGACAGGATTTTGCTGTAAAATAACGGGTCTTTTTCGTAGCCTGGCTCTTGTTTGCTGTCGGTTTAGAGGCGAGAGCGCAGAACGTTGCACACGATTTGCAGTTGTTAAAAGCATGGCGGGCTGGTACGGTTGTGTCGGCAGAGTCGGTAAAAGCTATGGTGAGAAGCGGTGTTTTACCCAGGAAGTTATTCCCGATGCGGTGTTTGCGCGTATGGATGGCGTCTCTTTCCCGAAGGGTTGCACGGTAAAACGGTCGGATCTGAGGTATGTAAGGGTACTGCATGTTGATATTGACGGGCAGACACGGCTGGGTGAAATGGTGTGCAATAAGTCGATAGCTGCCGACCTTATCGATATTTTCCGCGAACTTTACCATCATCATTACCCTGTTCACAGCATCAGATTAATTGACGATTTCGGTGCCGACGATGAGCGTTCCATGCGTGCGCAATAATACCAGCAGCTTCTGTTTCCGTCGGGTCAGTGGTTCAAAGAAACTGTCGGCACACGCTACGGGCAAGGCCATTGACGTGAATACGTTCTACAATCCCTATTATCACCGGTCGCCATCAGGCAAGATTACCGTTCAGCCTGCAACGGCAATGAAATATGTTGACCGCACGGCTGCCTTCCCATATAAGATAACAAAAGGCCGACCTTATGTATCGTTTGTTCATTGCCCACGGTTTTAAGTGGGGTGGTGCATGGCACAGAGTGAAGGACTATCAGCACTTTGAGAAGAATTAAAAGATTAAAAAAATTAAAAGAATTAAAAGGAGCAAGGGAAGAGTAAAAGATTAAAAAGGTAAAAAGTAAAAGGCTTTTGCGGAGGATTAAAAAAATTAAAAAGTTAAGGAAATAAAGAAGCCGGAGGAAAGGTAATAGGATGGAAAGGTAAAAAGGGTATAGTGGTAATAGGAGGGAAAATGAATGGAGAGCAAAAATAAAGGCGCGGGCAGAAGAAAAGAGTATGAAAGGGGAGAGGTTTTAAGGATTTTATGATGAAGATTAGATTGTGGGATTGATGATATTTGGATTTAGGCGACTCGAGATAATGAAAGAATGAGATATAAATAAAGGCGAAGAAGCATTGCTTTTTCGCCTTTATTATTTTACATTCTGTCAAAAATATAATGATTTTTTTCGCTTTTAACTGGCGTATGTTTCAATCAGCCACAGAATAATCATATGGATGAAAAACATCACGGGAACACCTTTACGAAACAGCGGCTTGCGGCTTTTTGTGGTGCACAATAAATATGGAAATCAATGCGCCTGCGGAGCCACCTGCTGCTGATAATGCCAGTAACATACGCTCAGAGAGGCGTCGTGCATTTATCCTGGCGTTTATTTTGTCGACCATAAACGCCATTAATGTCAGCACATTCAGGGCTGCAAGATAATAAAATGATGTTGATAAACATGTTACTTCCTGCCCTTTTCTTATATTATCCTTTGCCAGAAGGTATTCTCTATATTCAGTATTCTGCTGCCTGTCAAGTTGTATTCTGTTGCCTGTCAGGCTGTATTCTGCACAGGTTAATGCTTTCTTAGCCATTGCTTTGCTGAGGAATGAAGTAAGCTGCCTTGCCTTGTTTGCGCAGGCTAACGCCTCTTTTGCTGTTGCTTCGCCGTGTACATATACCTGCTTTGCAGAATCATCGACTTTCTTTTACAATATCAACGAGCTTGCTTCGCTTAACCATCATCCCCACTTCACAGAAAAACTGGCCATTGCTCCACACATTTTTATCTCCGCTTCACAGCAAGCTCAGTTCCGCTTCATGCGGCGTTTCCTCACCGTTGCCTGCCATTCTTCACCATTTCCAGACGTTCGAGGTAAACGGGACGGTGCTTATCGATGAGTGCTTGCAACGACTGGCTCTTCTCATTCAGCTCCTGATACTCAGCACTATCGGTTTTACCCGTCTGCTTTAATTTCAGCATCTGTGCGAGATAAAAAGCCCTGACGGTCTTCGGCTGCCTTGAGTTGTTCGCCCAATCGTTGCAGACTGTCGAGAAAATTTCTGTGCTCTGTCTAAATGGTCTTCAGCCATAAGCACGTATTATTTCTCCGTGTTTTTATCATCGTTGCCGGCTTCTTCGCGGGCCTGCTGGTCGATGGCCTTTATCTTATCAAACGTAAGCTGAACCTCATCCTTTAATTTTTGTACCTTCCTGTTCATCTCTTCTACGAGGCTGTTGCCTTTTTGCTTTGCGATATTCAGGAATCCGAGGTTTGTCTCAAAGGTGGTAACCTCCTGCTTCAGCTGTTCATAGCGTCGCATTAAACGTGTACGTTCACTGTCAACGGCAGCGTCACCGCGTTTCGCTACGGTCTTAAGGTTGTTCTTAAAATTGTCTCAAACGGCGGCGCGTTTGTTTGATATGCAGCGTGTTGTACACCTTATCGAGCACCTCATGATACTCTTTATACAGCTTGTCCTTTTTCCTTATAGGGCACATGTCCCACCGCATTGTACTGCTCCATTAAGGCCTGAACCTTTGCCTGTGCATCGTCTCCGGCCTCGTCTATCAAAAGCTTTAAGCTGTGCAATAATGTCGCGTTTCTTGTCTAAATTGGCATGTTCCTCGTTGCGTGAACCAGCATTTGCCTCGTTGCGGGCTTCAAAAAGTGGTTGCATGCCGACAGAAAAGTCTTCCCAAAGGCGGTCACCGAGCTTGCGGGTACAGAGCCAATGGTTCTCCATTCCTTTTGTAATGCAACAAGTTTGTCGCTTGTTGCCTTCCAGTCGGTTGAATCAGCCAGAGCCTGTGCTTTCTCAACGAGTACGCGTTTCTTCTCGGCATTCTCTGCCAGACGCTTTTTAAGCTCTTTATAATATTCTGTTTTGCGATTGAAGAAATTGTCGTAAGCCCTCGCGGAAACGCTCAAAAATTTTGACGTTCATCTTCTGTGGGGGCGAAGCCGATAGTTTTCCATTCCTGCTGGATGGCGATGATGTCTTTCGAGAATTTCTCCCAGTCGGCGCTGTTTTTAATATCTTCTTTTACGATATTTTCAGCCTTTTCGCACAGTTCTGTTTTCTTTTGAGGTTTTTCTTCCTCACGTGCACGCAGGTCTTCAAAAATGCTGCTGGTGTTTCTTGTTAATCACCGTGCTGGCATTTTTCAAAAAGCGTGCCCATATCTTGTCGCGCAGGTCTTTTTGCCACAGGGTCCAATCTCACGGAACTGTTCATGCAGCTTTTGAAGCTGATGGAAAGCGCTTACCACATCCGTTTCTTCGGCCAGTTTTTCAGCCTCTTCACACAGGTGTGTTTTCTGCTCGAGGTTCTTTTTGAAATCGTATTCGCGTGCTTCGCGGTTCAGGTTCAACAAGTCGTAGAACTGCTCTACGTAAAGCTGATATGTCTTCCACGTTTCGTTTGCCTTTCTCAGGAGGCACAGCTCCCGTCTCCTTCCATTCCTGTTGCAGCTGCTTAAAGGCGTTAAACGATTTGTTTGCCTCCTCAGAGAGGTGGCCATATTTTTATTTTTCTCAATGATTTCTTCCCTGCGTTTCAGGTTTTCGGCGCGTTCTTCTTCCTGCTTTCCTGAAGGCTTTTTGCACGCTTTTTCTTTTATTATCTGCATTTCAGCCTTCAAATGCTTCTTCTTCGTCATCAGGGGCGAACCTGATACTTTTCGGGGTCGCCGCCTCCCTCAATATAGGCTTTTTGCTGTTCTTCGCGCTCAGCAATGTGCAGACGATAGAATGCCGATTTAAGGTGTTCAACCTCTTCTTTATCTGGATTTTTCCTCGTTATGGGCAATCTCTCTGATGCGTTCGAGCACCTCTTTCTTTGATGAATAGGTTTTGTGATCGCTCTTCTTGTCGGCCGGAGCTTCTGTTGTTGTGCTCTCTGGCTGTAACAATTCTTCGCCGTCTTTGGCGTCAGCCCGGGACCTCTTGTGGTTTTTCTACTGGTGCAGCAGCCTGAACAGGAGTCTGCTCTTCATTAACATGGTCCTGTGTCAGGGCCTTTTCTTGAGAGTCCATCATTCCTTTTTTTAAGTTTATGATTAGAGTTTTTCGCGACCTGTATACTGAAAAAAACACAACTTTATCGGCATAGCGAGGCCATCACGTTATTTAATGATATTAGTTGCAAACTTAAGCAAAAAGATTGTTATTTACGAATTTTTCAACACTTTTTTTGTTTCGTAAATTGTTAAATGAGGCGTTTGTATCGCAGAATCCACCAGCTTTACACCTGTCACCAATACTGAAATAGCTATACAAATTACAAATCCGTAACGCGATGTCTCCAGGCCGTTGATGACGTTCATTCCATAAATACTCGATATGAGTGTAGGCGCCATGAGCACGATGTTCAGCGAGGTAAGGGTTCGCATGGTCGTGTTCATGTTGTTGTTGATAATGCTGGAATACGTGTCCATTGTCGACTCGAGGATGTCTGAATATAGTTTGTTGTCTCACGAGCCTGCGTCATTTCAATGCCCACATCTTCAATAAGGTCGGCATCCAATTCGTCAACCTGCAGCTTAAACTTCAGTTTTTGCAGTAGGTTTTCGTTGCCGCGGATGGAGGTTATAAAGTATGTCAGCGAGTCTTGCAGGCGTGAAAGTCCTATCAAACTTTCGTTGTTTTACCTCGTGGTCCAGATTATGTTTTGGCCTTCTCTATGAGCGTATTGATTTTGCTTCAGGCGTTTCAGGTACCACACGGCAGCCGACAGAAACAGGCGGAATGTCATGTCGACATAATCGGTAAAGCCTCCGCCGCGCTTCTGATAAAAGCTTACAAAATCGATCATTACGTTTGTTTCGTAATAACAAACGGTAATGGTTACGTCGCGTTTGTGTATTACACCTAAGGGAACTGTGGTGTAGGGTGTACGGCTTCTAATCTCCTTTACGTAGGGAATACGCAGGATAATGAGCATCCATCCGTCGTCATACTCGAAGCGTGCGCGCTCATCGGTATCGCTGATGTCGCTTAAAAAGTAATCGGGAATGTGGTATTTTTCTTCCAGTTCACGCTGGTCATCATCGGTAGGACAGGTTACCTGTATCCAGCAATTGGGCTGCCACTCGGGAATGGTCTTTTAGTTGTTTGTCAATATTCCAATATGTTCTCATGCTTGTTAATCTCCATTATTAATTCATTTTGTGGGATTAACTCCTTGAGATTAATCCTCACGTACGTTTCTTTTGCTCTCCGCGTGATAATCGTCCATACGATAAGTGAATATTGGTTTTTCGTATGCAAAAAGTAAAGAAAAATAAGCGTGTTTTTACAAGTTATTCGGTTGTTTTTTTGGCCTATGGTTTTTGTTTTTCAATTTGGCGATGACAGGCAGGAGACTTTATTCTGATATGGAATGGCGACGGCGGCGTTGTGCATTAGCCTTTACGGCCTGTTGCTGGATGGATGATGACGGTTTGTTGAGTGTGCGGCGGTCGCCGCACCTGTTGTATGGCGGTTGTCACACCTGTTGTGTGGCGGCCGTGGTACGCGCTGCCGACGGCCGCCGCACGATGACCTTTCAGGCGTAACCTGAAAACAACACCAGCATTATGCAAAAAGCAATACGTCGGCATTCTGCTTCCATTATTGGGCTAATGCCGCAGTATCCTGACCCTGAACTAACCCGGCGGCCGCGCAGTGACAAAAAAAGCCCTGGCTGCATACGGTAGCCAGGGCCTTGTAAGGTTGTATAATGATGAGTTTATTTTACAACAAACTTCTTTCCGTTCTGAACATAAATGCCGCGAGGCAGCTTTTTGCCCGTGCCCATGTACTGACCGTTGAGGTTGTAAACGCGGTTGTCGCCGGTGGCAGCGGTCTTGATTTCGCCAATGCCCGTTGACGTTTGCTTGTATGCAGTAACGGTAGTTGTAGCAGCATTGTTGGTAATGGTTGATACCACGCCGCCTGCATTAGCAGCCAGTGATATATACTCAACGTTGTCGCCTGTGGTGAAAGCACCTGTTGCCGATACGTTATATGTAAGTGCCTGGTTGGTGGTTGCATCGGCTTTCTTGCGGTTTACGCCTGCAATGAACAGCTTTCCATCGTTTACAAGCATGGCATGAAAGGCCTCTTCGTTCTGAGTTGCATCGCCTTCGTCGTAGCCGTCACAGGCTGCCCAGTTCACGCTGAAGTCGGCAGGGGTTGAGGCTTTGCTGCGAAAAATGTCGGAGCTTCCAGCCGATGTTTTGCTTGTGTCGAAGCCCAATTTGTTGTAGAACGTGCCTGCAACATACAGTTTTTCCACCGCTTACGGCCATGGCGCCTACGCGGTCGGTGCCGTAGCTTTTGTCGTGCATGTCAACGTGAAATACCTTAGAAGTAGTAGCCGCAGCGTCGATTTTAGCCAGAATAAAAGGCATGTTCAACGTTGCCTGTACCGTCGTCAGGCATTTGCATGGTAAGCTCTTCGGCACCGTTGGGTGTAGTAAGCGTTTTCGGTACCCTTGCCCACAAAGCCTGCATAAACGGTGCCGCCGTCAACGGTAAAAGCATACCGATTCAGGATTTTTGCTGCAACGAAACCTTGTTGTCTTTCATCTTAAGGTTGGCAACTGATGTAGCATGGGTAAGATCGGCAGCGTCGAATGACATAATGCCTACGCCGGGAACGTCAGAATACATAAAGCCGAAGACGTCGAGATAGCGGCCTTCCCACTGTACGTTGTCGAGGGTTACGTCGCCCGTGTAGGTTGCCGAGAGGTATACCTTACCGTCAGAAACCATCAGCTTGCCGGGAGTAATGCGCACGTCGCCTGCCTCAGGAGAGTACAGACCAGAGGCTACAATGCCTGCATTGGCAACGGGATATACCGAACGTAAGGCCTTGAGGTTGCCGTTTTTTGTCGTATTTTGCCACAAAGGTTGTTGTGGGAACGGTAACGCCTGCCGCGCCATGAACCACCTGGTCATTGCCGTCGGCCGAATAGAATGTTACCTCGTCGGCCAGCAATCCCGCTACATAAAGGTTGCCGTCGGCGTCGGTATCGAGCGTGCGAATAACCGACATGCCGTTGAGTTTGGCCAGCTATGCCTCAGAGCCGTCGGCGTTATATTTGGCCACGTAGGCCGATGTGATGTTGTCGTCGTTGGTAATTGCTCTGCCTCCGAAAGTGATATTCTGGTTGTATGTGCCCGTAGTGAACACGTCGCCATTGGCTGCAACGGCGGTGTGGGTGTCGCCAAGCTGGTTGGCATTGTCAACAGGCGTAAGGCTTTTTGTCCATAAAGCCGGTGCGTTCCACGTCTGTGCCTGGAGCGTAGTAACCGCCATGAGGGCGGCAGCAAGTAGTAATTTTCTCATAACTCTTACTATTTAAAAAGGTGAAAATTAAATATGATTGTAAATATTGTTTCTTATTACGGCCACTGTTCTATTGCCGGGTTTGCCTCAACGGCCTCAGTGGGGAAGCGCATGGTATAGCGACGGTCGGCCGTGTTAAGCTGGAAGGTGTCGCTTTGATAGCTTTTTGTAAGGGCGGGCATGGTTGTACGGCGCAGGTCATACCACCTGTGGCCTTCGAAAGCCAGCTCACGAGTTCGTTCGTTTACTATCTCATCTGTCAGCTGATTGTCGGTAAGCGTTGCCATATTAGCCACAAATGTAGCGTAGGCCGTAGCGTTATACCGCTTGATGGCCAGCTGTTTGAGATAGTCCTCAGCCACTGAACGCTGTCCCAGACGGGCGGCAGCCCTCGGCGGCCGTAAGGTAAAAACTCGGCCGAACGGAACGTGCAGTTAAACTGTTCGCTGCCGCCTTTGAGCAGGGGTTGACGTGCTTTGAGGTGATGCGACGGTAGAACTTTGTGCGGCGCTGATCGCCCGAAGGGTACAGCGATATAAGGCTCTGGGCCGGGCGTCCAATCAGTATATACTTGCCGTCCATCATGGTTTCGAGCGCCTGTATGCTCTCTTTTGAATCGTAGCGATCGGGCAGAACGCTGCTTGTTGACGTCATATCTTCGAGGTCAGGATGAGCCTGGATAACAGCCTTTGAAGCGTCGAGCGCACCCTGCCAGTTGCCCATGTACAGGCAAACACGTGCGCGAAGACACTTTGCTGAGACGGTATTGAACCTGTAATTAAGCCCCGTTTCCCAGCTTTGCACGTTAAGATGCTGCTCGGCTTCGGTTATATCGGCCAGCACCTGTGCATAAACGTCCTTCAAACTGCTGCTGCGCGGTATGGCGTTCACATCGGCCTTCAGCATCAACGGCACGCCGCGCGTGGTGTCAGGATTGCAGTGAGTGTAGGGCTCGGCATACAGATTGGCCAGCAGAAAATGGCAGTAGGCCCGCATCATATAGCTTTCGCCTACGAGCTGTTCTATATCAGCGGACGAGGCGTTTGTGATGTCATTCTTATGCTCTATAATGTAATTGGCAATATAAATGGCATGGTAATACCGGCGCCAGCCAAAGTAAGTTGTGGTAGTTGACGGCGCATCGTCGTTCCAACGCCACAAGTCGAAGTAGGTCGAATAATCGAGATCGGAGGTGAAGCCCGGCATCATTGTCATTTCATCGCTTCGTACGGTAGTAAGGGCACGGTCGGAAGGGAAGTACTTATACTCGTATGTGAGCAGCTCTCTATACTCTTCACCCGTCTTGGCTATGATGCGGCCGGTAGGTGTTATGTCGAGAAAAGTCGTTGCACGAAGCAAATAACAACGTTGCCAATACAAGGCCGCAAAGCTGTACAAAGCATGCTTTTGCGACGGCGTGATAATATGTTTAATTTCATATTCTGCATAAAATTAAGCGGTGTTACGGGTATCAGAAGTTGACGTTCAAACCGAAAAATATAGCTCTTTTGCCACCGGTTGGGCAAAGGGATTACCCATGGTTTCGGGGTCGAGATAGTTGTCGTAGTTGTTGGCGATAACCAGCAGGTTGCGCCCTTCGAGGCTTAATGATGCACTGCTGATGCCGAATTTCGACAGCCATTTCTTGGGTAGCTTGTAGCCTAAACGCAAGCTTTGCATGCGGGCATAGCTGCTGTCTCTGCACCCATATATCAAGCATGCTGTATGTATTATATTCGGCAAAGCGTGTATTCGGCCAGACGTGCGGGCGTTGACACCATCAGGGCGGCATACTTTCCGTCGGTATTGGCAGATGTCCAGCGGTTAAGGATGTCGTGATTGGTGTTTAATCCACGGTCGAAATAAGCGGGCGAGTAGGACGGCTGTACGCGAACCTTCATGCCAAGGTTGAACATAAAGTTGACGCCTAACTCCCAATTGTGATACTCGAACGAGTTAATCAGTCCGCCTGAACACTTGGGATCGGTACTCCCCATGTAAGCATACTGTGCACGTTGTTGTTCGGCCGTGAGCTGGCTGGCACCATAACGGTTGAGTTTAAGGAAGTTGGCGGCCGATGTTTTTCGACCCGTCGGCAGCTACAAACAAGGGGTATCCGTCGGCATCAAGCCCGGCAGTGCGGTAAGCAAACAGCGCACCCACGGGATAACCCTGACGGCTTGGATAGGTCGAATTTTGCGCAACGCCTCGTTTAATATCTTATTGGTGTTGAAACCCAAATTGAAATTAGTTGACCATGTGAAGTTTTTTTCGTAACGATGTTGCGTGTATTGAGCGACAGTTCCCATCCGTCGTTCTTCATGCTTGCCCAGTTAATGGTAGTTGATGCAAAGCCCGTTTCGAGTGGAAGCATGCGTATACCGATGAGGTCGGAGCTTTTACGGTGATAGTAATCAAGGCTGAAAATGGATACGGCTGTTGAAGAAAGCAGCCTCAAGACCGAGGTTTACATTTGATGTTTTCTCCCATTTCAGATTGGGGGTTTGGTGCCGTTTCGGCTGCAATAACAGTTTCGCTCTTGCCAAGAATAGAGGCTTTGTCGATGACACCAATGAGGTAAGGAGAGGTGGTTTTGTCAATGTTTCCCTGCAAACCATACGATGCACGCAGGCGCAAATCGTTGATCCAGGTGAGCGGTTGCATCCATTTCTCCTCTGAAACATCGCCACAATCCGCTTACCGAATACAGCGGTAAGTAGCGGTATTTTTTGGCTACTCCGAACACGTCGCTGCCGTCGAAGCGCACACTTGCGCCCAGTGTGTAGCGGTAATGATAGGTATATGAACCTGTGGCATACCAGCTAACGTAAGCGTTTTCAAGGTTGGTTTCCTGATGAAGAGGGTAGCGTTCGGCGATGCTTTGCGACGGGAAGACAACGGGTTTGGTGGTTAATGTGCGGGCGTCAAAGCCGTAAGCAACCGACGATGTCGACTGTGTGGTGTTGTGACGTACCTCAGTTCCCAGCATCAATTCAACGTCATGGTACTTGGCAAATCGATGATTATACTCGGCCATTGCCTTCCAAAGCCACTGCCTTCTGTACGAATCGGTGGTGCGAAGTGCGCCTCCTTCGGGGAAGATGGTTTTGCTGAACGCCGCCCGATGTCATGTAAGTGGCATACTCTTTCTCCTTGCGCATGGCGTAGCTGTCGCCGCCCTGATAACGGCGTAAAGCTGTAATTGTCGAACTGATAACCAAACTGAGACGTGAGCTTAAAATCGCTGTTGAGCTTATATTCAGCATCAATGATGGTCATTACCGAATAGTCACGGCGGCGCTTTTGAGGTGTTGGCGCGCTCCTCAAAGATGTTAAAGTCGGGGGCACTGCTTTCACGTCCCTGCACGTTTGTATCGTAATTGTAGCTGCCGTCGGTCTTAAAGGGCTGGAAATAAGGGTTGGCCTCGCGCGAGTAATAAACAGGATTGGTGAACCCTCCTGTATCAGTAAGGAAGCTGGTTTGCTTTGCGCTGGTTGGCAAAAACGCTTGCACCGAGTGTGAGCTTTTTGTTGATTTTGAAAGTCCCTTTCAGCGTAAAGTTGTATCGGTTGTTCTCTACTCCCTTTACAATTCCCTGCTCGTCGTAGTAGCCTGCCGACGCGTAGTAGCTGGCTTTTTCGCCACCTCCCGCCACCGATGCGTTGTACTCCTGGTTGAAAACGTTGCGGAAGAGGATGTCATTCCAGTCGGTATTAATTGAGCGCAGGTCGTTAATCTGCTGCTGTGCTGTTGAAGAGAGCGCACTCCAGCCGCCTGCTTTGAAAGCGTTAAACTCGTTAAGCTGGTCTAAGATATTGGCAACGCCGCCCTTATGCTGACGGTAATCGTAGTTGCTTGCTAAAAGGTCAAGCTCCAAATCAACCTTTTTCGTTGGCGTTAAGCAGATTTAAACGGTCGATGTTTTTACTTTTGGGACTGAATGTCAGTCGCGTATTAAAGTTGACAATGGGACGGCTCTCCTTGCCTTTCTTTGTCGTAATAACAATAACGCCATTAGCTGCACGAGCACCGTAGATAGCGGTGGCAGCGGCATCCTTCAATACCGTAATGTTGTCAATATCAGAGGGTTTAGTCCTGCAATTGAGGTCTGATAGATGTCGTTTACATCGTTTAAGTTGTCCACATTAGGAATGTCTGTACCCTCCAATGGGATGCCATCGAGCACCCATAACGGTTCTTGTGTGCCGTTAATAGAGGCTGTTCCGCGAATCCTTATCTTTACAGGAGCACCCGGTGCGCCCGTAGAAGGGAGAGTAGTAAGACCGGCAATCTGGCCCCTAACGCCTGATCGATGTTCTTAACAGCACCTACTGATTCGTCGGATATGTTGAGTTGTGACACCGATGCCGTCAGTTTGCGGCGGTCAATCTTCTGGTAGCCCGTCACCACCACTTCCTTAATGGAGTGGGATGCCGATTTTAACGTCACCACATAATGGTCGGTTCCGTCAACAAGTGTTATCTTACCGTTCTCGTATCCAAGGTAACGCACGGTAAGAACCTTGGTGTTTTGTGGAACTTTTAAGGGTGAAATCGCCATTATAATCGGTCACGGTGCCGTTCTGAAGCTTGTCATCTCCAATGGCGATTGTTGCACCGATAAGCGGCTCGTCTGGCAGACTCCGTCTCAAAAACCTTGCCTGTTATAGTTCTGTCCTGCGCTGCAAGCTGTTGGCAACATATCAGAAAGAGGGAGGTATGAAAAGTAACCTTTTCATCTGTTGTAGGATGTGAGTGATGTGATAATGTTTGTTATTCACGGTCTAAAGCCGTTTTTATTCGCAGCAGAATGTCGTCATAGTGCATTCTTGCGTCAAGAGAAGCGGAACCCCGGCGTGCTTTCAGCAGTTGCTGTATACGCAAAAGTTCGCCACGTTTCAGGCTCAAGGCATCGCTGTTACGCGTTACTTGTGAGCTTGTAAACTCGATAGTGCGTTGCCCGCTCGACAGCGACGACGCATTAAGTCGCTTGTTAATCTTTACCCTTCGCCGCTATTGGCAGCGGTTATGAGCGCATCGACAAAGCTTTTTCTGCAAGCTTCGCTCCATTACATCGAGTTTTTCCCGCTTAATGTGGTACGGAATATGTGCTTGTGCAGCATGTCCATCATCTCGGTTGCCGTAAAGGCTGCCTTGCCATTACGCATTTCATTCTCGTACATTCTGATTAAACGGGTGTTGTCTAACAGGGTCCCAGAGAATGTAATTCTGCTGATTTCGCAACAGATAGGCAAGCTCTTGTTCTTCCATTCCATTCGGTGTTGAGCGCAGAATAAGCACTTTTTGTGAAACCGGAGCATCGAAAAGCCAGTGCGGATAGGTCAGCACCTCGTCAAGAAGAAACTGTACGGCATCCTTCTGACGGCTCTTTTCAACGAAGGTATACGCTGGTTTGTTTTCGTCAATAGTTGAGCGTTCAAGATAAATGCCGCCCACATTGGCCAGAACATGGTACAGGAAAAAGGCGCCATTGTGAGATGATTCCCCGAGTAATAATCAGAAGCCTGGTCGTACGTTTGCGCCGGATCGCCGTTGCGTGTCCATTCTATAATGTGCGGCATAATGCGTTTTAAGTTGGCTATTCCATATCGTGCCGACTTCATCGCATCGTCGCCAAGGTCTTCACTTAACGCGCGCGGGTCAACGGCTGAACGTTGTGGTTGTGCCTCGCTGTAACGGTATTCTTTGCCACTGTGCGCCCTGAGGTAGTCGTCAAGCTTCTTGCGTTCGTCGGTCCCTGCGGGGTACCAGCGGTAGCCCCATTCAATAGCCATCTTGTCGTAAGCACCAATATGCGGACTCATTACGCGCACGCCGTCGCCCGGTTGTGCAATATAGTTGAAGCGAGCATAGTCCATAATCGACGCCGATGTGCCGCCAACGCGGTCGGTAAACGTGCGCGAGCGCAGCGAATCAGTAGGGGTAAGCTGCCGAGGCTATCATGTTATGGCGCAGACCCTAACGAGTGTCCCACCTCATGACAGGCCACAAATCGTACGGCGTCGCCGATGAGTTCGTCGGGCAAATTAAGCGTGCGCGCCCGTGGATCAGTGGCTGCTGTCTGAACCATTATCCACTCACGTATGAGCGATTGCACGTTATGCCACCATATAATATCGGCTTCAAGTATCTCGCCTGTGCGAGGATCGAGTACCGATGGCCCCATAGCGTTGGCCTTTTCTGATGCGTCATAGGTCAGCAATGAGTATTTCATGTCGTCGCCATCGTGCTCTAAACTGTCGGTAAAATCGCGCACCTGTATGGCGTTTTTAAAGCCTGCCTGCTCGAAAGCACTGTTCCAATCGGTTATACCTCTTTTAATATAGGGGCGCAAATGTGCCGGAACAGCCTGGTCGATATAAAAATACAATAGGCTAACCGGCTCAACAAGCTCACCCCTCATGTATGCAACGGTGTCGCGTGGCACCAGTCGCCACCGCGTAATATAGTTGGTATTCCTTACCTGTTGTTGCTGATCGTCAAACTGTGTACGCGATGTTGTAAAATAGCCTACACGCCAGTCTTCCTGCCTGCGCGCCATTTCCTGTTCAGGAAGCAGCGTGATTGAGGATGAAACAACTACGGAAACATTTACCTTCGACTGGCCTTCGTGCACCACAGTAGTCAGTTCTGATGTGGCTACCACACTGTTGTCGAATGCCTTCATCGACAGAATGCGCGACAGTTCGCTGTCGGGCGATGTGCCGATATTGATTAAATTGAACACGTCGTTCAGGCAATTGCGCTGCCCGTTGAACAGGTTATTCACCTTAATTATTATAGTAGACGAGTCCTTTGCTACCTGTTCAATCTTCAGTGCAGCGATTAACGGGTCAATGTAATTGTCGTTAACCGACCGCTCCAGGGCCGATCCCTTTGGCGCTTCAGGCGTTGTTCTCTGCTGCCTTATCATGAGACGCTTTCCGGGTTTGTCCCATTCGAAGCGTATTAACTGGTTTTCATAGTTGATGCCTTTGTTGACACCGGCCTCGTTTAACTCCTTGGGGACGCGCTGAAGCTTATTACTAACCAGGAAAGGACGGCTCAAATACTTCACCGGAAGTTCCAGATAGAACGTGTCTCCCTTTTGTATAACGTTCATCACACCAGCCATAACTATCGAATCGCGCCCTGTAAGGCGCTTGTAGGAGAGGCAGGAGGCGGGCCCGCTTTTTCTTTTTCGATTGGAAAAGTCCGAAAAATGCCGGCTTCTGTATTGCTTGCATAGGTGCAGATGCCTCCGGCAAGCATACTGAAGGCAAGCACCGATGTTATGATAGAACGACGAAAGGGTGTTCTTTTAAGAGCTTTCATATTTGATAATGTTTCTGCTGAGATATAGATATTGAATCAGCCTTGTGCGGACCAACAGCCGCTGTTTATCCCTAATTAGCATGCAAAGTTACGTTTAAAATTTCTTTTTGGCAAGCAATTTTATGTAAAATAGGCAATTAGTAGGTTATTATAGGCCTAAGTCAATCAATTTGTCACGTGTTTCGTGTACGAAATAAAACAACAAGAGAGTATGCTGTGTGTCCTGAAGTCTGCCGGCATCGCGTCGGCGTTTCCTCTGCATACAGCATCCTCTCTCCTGTGATGAGTTATATAATATCCTATAACAGGTTATATAATAAGGTGTATTATTTCACGGGTATTTCCTCTAACACCTGTGTAAGTAGCCTCCAGAACGGTTCGGCCGTGGCTATTTCGAAACGCTCGCTCGTTGTATGGGGGCTTAGAAGTGTAGGCCCAAGGCTTACCACATCGAGGTTAGGATACTTGCTTAATATCACCGAGCACTCCAGTCCTGCATGGTCTACCTGCACAACGGCATCGTTACCGTTCTGCTCTTTATACACTTTCTGCAACAATCGCAGTATTTCGCTGTCGGGATTCGGGTCCCATCCTCCGTAACTTCCGCTTAGCTCAACCTTCATGCCTGCCATATTGAAGCAGCTTTGCAGCTGTTCGGCAATGTACATTTTCATGTCTTCGCGGCTCGATCGCGCCAGAATTTTAAATGCTGCCTTACCGTTTTCTATGCTGATAATGGCCAGATTCGACGAGGTTTCTACTACATCGGGCTTCACGGGTATCATGCGCAACACACCGTTATGACAGGCATAAATGGCATCGATAAGGTTGTCCTGAATTTCCTCCGGCGGCAGCATGGCAGGCTTTTCAGCCTCTTCAACAAAGAACTCTACGTTCTTTTCTATCGTCTTATACTCGTCTTCTATCATCAGTCGCTGCTGTTCAACCATTGCCTTCAGGTCGTCAACCTTGTCCTTGTCAAGCACCAGCACAACCTCTGCCTTAAATGGAATGGCATTTCTCATGTTGCCACCCTGCCAGCTTGCCAGCCTTGCGCCAAGCTCTGCAACGGCTTTTCTCACGAGCCTTACCATTTCTTTGTTGGCGTTTGCGCGGCCTTCGTTAATCTCAAGACCCGAGTGTCCGCCCCTCAAACCTTTGAGAGTTATCCTCGCTGCTGCCTCAAAGTTATTGTCTACCTCCTGATATTCGAGCGAAGCCGTGATGTCGATACCGCCTGCCGAGCCAATAACGAACTTGCCCCACAGCTCCGAATCGAGGTTCATCAGGATGTCGCTGTGCAGCTCTCCCGCTGGTAACTCGTTGGCTCCATACATGCCTGTTTCCTCATCGCGGGTGATAAGTGCCTCTAACGGGCCGTGTTTCAGGTCGCGGCTCTCCATAATTCCCATGATGGCTGCAACGCCAATGCCGTCGTCCGAGCCCAGTGTCGTGCCGCGTGCATGTACCCATCCGTCTTCGATATAGGTTTCAATGGGGTCGGTTTCAAAGTTATGCTTGCTGTCAGGAGCCTTTTGAGGCACCATGTCCATATGTGCCTGGAGCACCACTGTCTTGCGGTTTTCATAGCCCTTTGTGGCGGGCTTGCGCATAATTACGTTCCTTGCAGGGTCAACAAAAGCCTCTACACCCTGCCTCTTTGGCAAAAGTCGAGCAGGAATTTCTGTACTTTTCTCCGAGTGTCCTGACGGACGTGGAACTTGTGTCAGTGCATCAAAATTGCGCCACAGGGCAGCCGGTTTTAAATTGGCAATCTCACTCATAGTTTATTATATTATAGGTTACTAATTGTTGTTTACTGTTGTTTTTGCTTTTGTGCTTCGGTGTAAAGTTGAGGCCTATCCAGGCGTAAACGCCCAGGGCTACCACCAGCAGGGTTTGTACCGAATGTGCAATAAGCACGAAGTAAAGCGCGTCGGTAGCCGCCACTCCATACAGCGTGAGCATGGTTTTTACGGCAAAAATGCCACGGCCCGGCGCCGTTGGGGGTAGGCACGATAACCGCTATCGAACCCACGATAAAGCTTACCACGGCACACGCAAAACCTAAATGGGCTGTGGCACTGAAGCAAAAGAACGTAAGATAGTAGTGCAGAAAGTAGCACCCCCAGATGGCAAGGGTGTAGAAAACATACAGCGGGGCGTTGCGAACATGCCTTACCGACATGACGCCCTGCCAAAGACCCTGGAACATTTCCTTCACCTTGTTGAACACACTCATCTTGCGAGCCAGTACCATAACGAGCACAACGATGGCCGCTGCACACACAAAGGTTACTATCCAGCCTGCCGACGAAAAGCCGTTTACTATTTCGTCGATGCGTGTTCCCGTTGTCTGGAAGAAGGTATCAAAGGCTTTAAACTGCATCAGAAAAGGTGAGCACGGCTATCAGCAGCACCAGCAACGAGTCGATGGCACGCTCAGTAACCACCGTCCCTATGGCCTTTGTGAACGACACGCCGTCCCATCTCTTCAGCACACCACAGCGTGCAAACTCGCCCATACGGGGCACAACAAGGCTTACCGCATATGAAAGGGAAGATGGAATTTACCGCTACCGACGTGCGCGGATGCTCGTCAACGGGTTCTAACGACTGTTTCCACCGCCACCCTCTGAAGGCCTGCGCCAGAATGCCGAAAAGGGAAAGAGAGCAGCATCCACCACCAGTTCATCTCATGAAGCAGTATACGACGGATGTGGCGAAAGTCGAAATCGCGATACATCCAGTATAGTATGGCACCGCCCAGCAACAGCGACAGGGCCACCTTCATGATGTCAGTAAGTGTTTTTCGAAAATCATATTCTCTGACAAAGATATAAATTATCCGTTAAACCTATGTTTTTCTTATATTATTAGGGGTGTAAGGCGTAAAAAACGATGCAGCGGGCTCCGCAGCGGCTGTTTGACAGTTGTGAACTATGCTGTATGGGCTGTATCATAAGCGGCTTACGTTCCATGGTTTTTGCCATAGAGGGTATGCGTTTGTGGTGCAGAGTTCGAGGGTTCGGCGGCCGCCAGCAGCACGTACGGCAGCCGCCGCATGATGCGTATGACGGCCGTCAACAGCGTTGCTGACGGCCGCCGAACCATGACATTTAGCACGAAAAAGGCATAACGTACAGCCTGTAACGTAAACCCCATAACGATGTAATATGCTTGCTTTCAGCACGTTGATATAAATCAACCAGAGCGGTTGATTTGTGTCAAACTGTTTGACAATAATCAATTAAAAGCCGTTTTCAGGCGTATTTTGACTGTTTTTGTGTGCGCACACAGTTTTTCTTCATACCTTTGCATCGTCAAAAGAGAAAAAACAGTATTTAGGATAACAACCGCTTCGGCGGCATGACAACGAGACCACAAGGGGTGGTTCTCAGATTATAGACAAAACAATAAAAAGAAAAGGAAAAGAATTATGACTATCATGACATTTTGTTTTCAGTAACAGCAATCGTGTTTCTCGCAGTTTCAGCAGTAGCTATTACTATGGACAGAATGGCTCGCTAATGCGAGATTTGGAGAAAGCAGAAATTAGTTTTATTTGATATAAGCAAAAAGGGACGATGCCGGGGTTTCCGGTTTCGTCCCTTTTCTTGTTGCTATGGCCGCCGGTATCGTGTTCAGCCGGTGCCGTAAAGTGCAGGGCAGTATGGTGTATAGCGTGCTGCCCGGTGTTGTTTATTGAACAGCCGTACGGTTTATGACTGGCAGAATAATGCAGGAGGGTGCAGGCGGTCTTGCAGGATGGTGATGTCGGCCTTCTGAAAATCGGCTTTCGTACAATGGTAAATATCGACGAATTTCTGCGGATTCAGGTCAATAAGCGGGAAGCATGAGCTTTGCACCTGAACCATAAGGCGGTGTCCCGGCATAAAAGTGTGTGCTATGTCGTTAAGCTCCAGCATCATCCCTTCGGCTTTTCCCGGTACAAGGGGCGACGGCTTTTTCCATGCTGTTGCGGAATCGGGCGCGCAGCACATCGAAGCGAACCAGCATCTGATAGCCTGCGAGCCGTGACGAATCGGGCTGTACGTCAATCAGTTTCACAATAAAAATCGGCATCGGTCGACGTTGTTGCCGCCCATAGTTTTACCTTTACAGGGCCTGCTACGGTGAGGGCTTTGTCGAGCACGGGCGTGCTGTATGTCAGCACATCAGGACGGTAAGATGCAAAGCGCTGGTCGGCAACCATGTAGCTCGGCCTTGCGCTTGTGCCAGGCATTTGCATTGTAAGGTACGGGACGTGCAGGGTTGGAGGTGTAGGTTGACGGCGTAGCGTTGTCGTCGGGCAGGCGTGATGAGAGCAGGCCACCGCCGGTAAGGTAAAGCGTATGGGGCGTTGTGTCGCCAAGAGGCCAGCGTGAAAGGTCGGCCCAACGGTTCTCACCCGTGAAGAATACTTTTGCACGGGGCATGCCGTCAGGTAGTTTCCGGTCGGAGAGATAATGGTCGAAGAACGCATTTTCGGCTGTACGGAATACTTCGTTGAGATTGTCTTTCGAGAAGGTAATGTCGCCCAGACCGTTGTTTTTTTCGCTGTTCCATCCTCCATGCCTCCACGGCCCCATGATGAGAAAGAGGCTGTCGGCACGCATGGTGCGCGTAAGCTGCCGGTAGGTATTCAGTGTTCCATACAGGGTCTTCGGCATCAAACCATCCGCCTGCCACCATTACGGCGCAGCGTAAATTCTTGTAATGGGGTATGGGTGTGCGCTCCTTCCACCAGCTGTCGTACGCAGGGTGTTGCATAAACTGGTGCCAGAAGGGTATGCTGTCGCGCTGGAGGCGTGTCAAATTAGCCAGAGGAAGGGCGTTGAGAAAGAACGAATAGTCGTCGCCGTTGTAGTAATCGGGTTTGGGTGGCATGCTTTCGGCAGGAGCTTTGCGCAAGCGTCCGAAGCCTGTCATGAACGACCAGGCATCGGTTAACATCAGTGCACCGTTATGATGAATGTCATCTCCCATCATCCAATCGCCCACGGAGCCTGCGGGCACACCGCCTTGATAGCCGGATGGCGCGATAAAGCGGCCACGAGCGTGTAGAAACCAAGATACGAATTGCCGTGAACACCTACGCGCCCGTTGTTGCGGGTATGGTGCAATAGCCAGTCGACGGTATCGTAGCTGTCGGTAACGTCGTTGGCCTTCTGTCCTTTTTTTAAGCACTACGGGACGTATATTTTTCGTACGTTCCCTCGCTCATTGACGTGCCTCTTACGTCCTGAAACACAAAAATATAACCCTCTCGGGCATAATGTGCCAGGCTTGCGGTAAAGAGGTTAGCCATATCTTTGCCGTAGGGACGGCAGCCATAGGGGTGCGTGCCATCAGAATGGGGCTGCTGCCCTTATGGTTCAGGGGTTCGTAAATGGCGGTGTAGAGGCGCGTTCCGTCGCGCATGGGTATCATGATCTCACGTTTTTTGTAATAGTCGGCGGTGTTCTGGGCCAGTGTCGTGCATGCAAGGGGCGACAAAAAGAAGCATGCAATTTACAATTCTTTTTCAATAGCATAAGTTGTTGTTTTCTGTTTTACAGGGTTTCCGATTGTATGGCAAAGATATATATTTAATTCTGTAAAGGCAAGTATATTGATGCAAAAAGGCGAGAGCTGCTGCTCCCGCCTTCCGTCAGTTTAGTTTTGGTTTTGGTGTATTTAAAAGAATGTAAAAGTTCAGCTTAAAGCCAATGTTCCGGCCCATGTTGTATAGCCCCGGATGACCGTTTGCCGGTGTAGCCTCGACATATTTCAGACGGTTAAGGTGGCTCTGATAAGCACGGTTGAAGAGGTTGTTGCACATGATGTGCAGGCTCATCAACCGGCGATTGTGCACGCGTATGTCGGTACCTGCCGAGAGGTTAACCAGTGTGTACGAAGGTGTAGCCGTTTCAGTATCGTTGTAACCGTAGAAATGGTTCTGCCTTAAGTTGGTTTCAACGCCCACGGCAGCAAATAAATTGTTGAGCGTACGGCCGTCACGTATAAAGTCGTAGCGCACATCGGCGTTCCATCGTGGGGCTGGAGTGAAGGGCAGATACTTGCGATCGGCAGGCTGGTGCAGCTGAATGCTGTTGACATATGAGAACGAATTTTCGAAGTGCAGACGCTCAACGGGATGCAAGTCGACCGAAATTTCGCCGCCCATCAACCTTGCATTGCCCTGTGTATAGCGGTAGGTTTCGTGTCCGTCAGTAATAACGCCGGCCAGTTTCTCAATGAAAAATATAGTTGTCGATGAAGTTGGAGAAGAGCGAAACCTGTGCATTGACAACAGGAGAAGAGAAGTCCCATCCCGCGTCTATTTGCCAACTGAACTCGGGTTTCAGCTCGTGGTTACCCAGTTCGTAGGCTGTTGTGCCCTCGTGTACGCCGTTAGAGCCAAGCTCTCCAAGGTTAGGGAGCGCGGAAACCACGCGATAAATTCAGTCGGAGATTCATGTTATCCTTCAGTGCATACACCGCACCCACACTTCCTGTAAGGGCTGAGAAGTTACGCTTAAAAGCGTCGAAGTGGCCCGCTAACGCAAAACTGTGCAGGTGACGATGGTCATAACGTAGTCCTCCGCTGAGCGCAAACTTGCCTACATGACGGCTTGCTGTGGCGAAGATACCAGCGTCAAAGAGCTGCGTATGCCGGTATAAGGAACTCCTCTCCTTGTTAAGTGAGCGTTGCCACATGCCGCCAACTCCCGTAGCAAATTTCCACGGGCCTATGGAAGGCAGTTGATATTTAATATCGTAGTTGATGGTATGCAGCATAAAATCGAGGCCTGCCGTATCGGCACTCTCCTCAAATTCCTGCCTGCGATTTTGCTGATAGGCGAGCGTTGCCATCAGTGTGCCGCCGCCCTAAATAGAAGGCATTGTTCGAAATAACCTTGTAATGGTGTACCTCCTGGAACGGCAACTCCTTGCCATAACGATGGCTGTATCCACGCTCGCCCTCCATCATGCCGGGCGTTAAATGGTAGTAACTGCCTGTAATATGGCTGTAACCCCAGCTGCGGTTAAGGCCAATCATGCCCTGTGCAGCCCGTTCACGAAACTGCGAACCGATGACATAGTTGTCGATTGGGTTCTTATAGGCATGCGCCATCTTGTCTGACCATCGTGCGTTCCAGACGAAACCGTCCTGGTTTCCTTTCACATGGGCAGTGTAACCAAATAGTCCATTGTTCGTCTGATACTCGGTAGCGGCATCGGCTTTCACCGTATTTTGGCCGGCAACAGGGTCGCCACGGAACAGAACTACACCGGCCATGGCATCAGATCCATACATTAACGAGGCCGGACCCTTAATGATTTCGGCCGACGATACGCTTTGCGGGTCGACCTCTATGCCGTGTTCGCTGCCCCATTGGTTGCCTTCCTGGCGCACGCCATCGTTGACAACGACAACCCTGTTAAAGCCCAAGCCACGGATAACAGGCTTGGAAATGCCGCCGCCGGTGGTGATTTGTGCCATACCCGGCTGTGTACTGAGGGCATCAATTACGTTGGTTGATGTGTGCGACTGGAGGTAAGCTGAGTTGACTACCGACACAGGCGTGGGCGAATCCTTCATCAAAGCCTTGCCCGTAAGCCCGGTAACAACAACCTCTCCCAGCTGTGCGTTCTGCTCGTTCAGCACAAAATCGAGAGTGGTTGTTTTGGCAAGGTCAACCGTTCGCGTCACCGAGCGGTGCCCAAGATAGCTTACTTCAACCTTCACTTCCTTCTGAGGGAGCGAGGTTGGCGTATAAATACCGTCGGCATTAGTGGTAACACCCTACGTTAAGTTCGGGCAAATAAACGGTAGCTCCCACAAGCGGCGAGCCGTCATTATGGTCAGTAACCTTACCCGTCAGGGTGCCAGGAGTGGCATTTGCCACCGGAACTGCAACCGAGGTTTAAACATACAAACATGGCAAGCAGGGATAGAAAAATATCTTGTTCATGGAAATTTTTCTATTTAAAATCAATAAGTAAAAATATGGAAACAGGGTGTTTTTGCCCTGATACACATCATAGGTAAAGGTATAATACAGCCTGCCCGTATAACAGAGCCGACGTACAGATACCATAAACCTTTAATAATATATCAGGAAAAAAGCGGTAGGGGCAGCAGGCGGTCCGCGCGGAACCAGTATCCTTTGCTGCATGCTGTGCAACTTGTTCGGCGCATAACACAGGCCGAAAGCAGGCAAAGCGGTAAGGAAAACGGCAACAAACTGAGCTGCCTGAAGATAGTTGAAGGCAAGAAATGGCAAAGAACACAATGGTCTATGCTAAGCATGGTCGACGAAAGATGCCCGTCATGATGAACATGATGAACACAATCGGGACACGATACTGCTGTCTCTTCGTACGCTGTATGCACATGTACGGAAGCCATGACGAGCATGGGCAGGAAAAACGCCCAGCAGAATCCATGCATAGAGATGTCGTCTTCGCAGGGTTCTTCAACATATAATTATAAACCAGTTACACAGGAAGGCACTGCCTTTCAAATGTATATGTCAAAGGTAACCGAAATATGTCAGAAATACAGGACTGTACGGTAGGTTTAACCTTTTTTGTATGTAGGTTGAACCGTGATGAACTGTCAAAAACGTAATTTTGTAATCGGAAACAAGTTACATTTGCATAATAAGATAATGACATGACTTTACGAGAGATTTTTAGAACACCGTCGCGCAGTAGAAAATACGATTCGCAGCAGAAACTCGACGATGAGCGCGTACGAGAGTGTCTTCGTCTGGCTACGCTTGCACCGACAAGTTCCAACCTTCAGCTTTGGGAAGCCTGGCATGTTACGTCAGAAGACACGCTGAAAGCGTTGGCAACGGCATGCCTTGGGCAGGGAAGTGCACGGTCGGCACAGCAGATTGTGGTATTTGTTACGGCAGGGATAAATACCGTAAGCATGCCCGCGAGGTGTTGAAAAGCCAATATTGACGAGGTAAATATGAACAGTCCGGAGAAGAAAAAGGGCCCATCGCATAGCCCTTCAGAAGGCATATTATGAGAAACTTGTGCCGTTTGAATATTCACGTTTCTTTGGTTTGTTTGGGTATTTTGCGCAAGCTGTTCATGCAGTCGGCAGGCCTTTTCCGTCCCGTTACGCGTCAGGTTACCGAGGGCAGATGTACGTGTATCGGTTCACAAAAAGCTGTGCATTGGCTGCCCAAACTTTCATGCTCGCCATGAGCGAACAGGGTTATGACACGTGCCCGCTGGAAGGGATTCGACAGCCGGCTTGTCAAAAAGGCACTTGGTTTGCCTTTACGATTGTGGCATCAACATGGTGATAACGTGTGGTGTTCGCGTGCCCGAGGGTGTGCGTGGAGCGTTATCGCCTGCCTTTCAGCGAATTTTACCATCAGGGTTTAGCCTGTCACAGATTATTGACGATATAAAAAGTGCCGCAATCAACATCGTTGGTCGCGGCACTTTTTACAGTTATGTGGTTTAAATTCTTTCAATCTGCTTCACCCCTTTCACCCCTCTGAGCTTTTTGATAAGGGCTTGAAGACGTGCGGTATCTTCGATTTGTATGGTCAGATTGCCCGAAAACAGACCGTCATGCGAGTCGATATTGATAGAGCGCATGACGATTTTCTCGTCCTTTGATATAATATTCGTGATATTAGATACCACTCCAATGTCGTCGTTACCGATGATTCGGAGCGTAATTGCATATTTCGACTGTCCCTTTCCGCTCCATCGTGCCTTCACAATACGGTAACCAAAAGCGACGCCTCATTTCAGCAGCGTTCGGACAATCACATCGGTGAATCTTTTATCCCGCCGCTTACAGTTACGAACCCAAATATCGCATCGCCGTAGATAGGATTGCAGCAAGGCGCGAGCTGATAGTCGATACCTTTGAGGTTCTGGTCAATGGTGAGCACGTCTTCGTTGTCGCGAAGCATCTCCTCATCGCGGTTTTTCGAAGTTGAATTCTTCGGCCGGGCGCGCCTCCTTATCCTTATTGTTTTGCAGGTGATCGCGCATTTCGAGGTAGGATGCAATCACATCGTTGGGGTCAGAGCTTGCCATCTGCAATCTGCTTATAGAAGTCGGACACCTCCTTAAAGCCCATCTTCTTAATGAGATGGCCCATGATATTCTCTTCAATATCAACCTTTTTGTTCTTGAAACGTCGCTCTAACATTTCCTTGGCATAGAGCGAATCCTTTAGCCTGTGTTTTCCTTTAAGGCCAGTCGGATTTTTGCTTTTTGCCTTCGTCGTTGTGGCGATATTCAGCCAGTCGCGCTTCGGTGTCTGGCTGGCTTGTGTTACTACTTCTACGGTGTCGCCGCTGTGAAGTTTTTCGCGCATGGGAACAGCCTTGTTGTTAATTCGGCCTCCTGTGCAGGTGTTTGCCAATTTTTTAGAGTGGATACGATAGGCAAAAATCGAGGATGGTTGCACCTGCCGGAAACTTGAAAATATCGCCGCGAGGTGAGAACACATACACGTCTTCGGGCTGCAAAGACATACGGAACTGGTCCATCACCTGAAGGTTATCGCCAGCCTCTAACGCCGATCTGATGTTGGCTAACCATTCGTCCATCTGTCCCCTCCTTTAATACCTTTGTAACGCCAGTGGGCTGCAAGGCCGTGCTCGGCGATGTCGTCCATGCGCTCTGTGCGTATTTGCACCTCGACCCACTTCTTATCTGGTCCGAGCACCGTGATGTGAAGACATTCATATCCATTTGATTTTCGGGACCGAAAAGCCAGTCACGAAAGCCGCCTCGGGATTGGGCTGATACATGTCGGTTACAATCGAATATACCTGCCAGCACTGCTGTTTTTCTTTCTCAAAAGGCGCGTCGAGAATGACACGTATGGCAAAAAGGTCGTATATTCCTCAAAGCCACACTTCTGCTTTTTCATCTTTTTGCCAGATCGAGTGTATTGATTTCGTTCGGCCCTTTGATATGGAATTTCAGTCCGGCTTCTTCCAGACGACGTTCCAGGGGTTCAATAAAACTGGTAATATAAGCATCGCGCGAGGCCTTTTGTTTCGTTGAGTTTCTCACGAATCATATAGTAAATGTCGTGCTCAAGATACTTTAACGACAAGTCTTCAAGCTCGCTTTTCAGTGTGTACAAGCCTAATTTGTGAGCCAGAGGAGCATACAGATAGCTGGCCTCTTCGGAAACTTCGTGTCGTGCTTCTTCGTTGTTGGTATCGCGAATCTGCCGCATAATGTTTCACGCGGTCGGCAATCATGATGAGGATAACTCGCATATCCTCGGCAAAAACTCAGCAGTAAATTGCGGAAGTTATCGCTTTCAACAACAGGATTTTTCTCGTATAACTTCTGTATTTTAGCCAGTCCGTGTACAATGCGTGCAACGTTATCGCCGAATGTTTTCGCAGTATTGTCGTAGTCGTCAGCTAAGCAACCATAGAGCAGGGTAGCGATAACGCTGTCGCGGCGAAGCCTATTTCGTCGACGATTATGCAGGCTGTCTGGAGCGATGTAAGCACAGGGGTGCAAACCAAATACATCTCGCGTAATGCCTTTTTGAGGCCGTTTCCTGAAGAAATTTAATAATTTTTCGATGTCTCCATCGATGCATTGACGGGCCCGACAACCTCGCGCAGATGGGCTGTCAGCTGTTTTGCCTCTTCCTCTTCCCGGGGTGAAAACTGAAACATTTCTTCCATACGCTATTGCTTTTAAATAGTTTGCTTTTCTTAAGACGATACCCTTAACGGGCGTTTCACCTTATATTATAGCGACTGCCTGATGCCGGCATATGGCTGATATCTGTAAAAGCAAGTTAAGATAAAAACAAGGGATGACAAAAATTTATTATAGTTTTTTAACTTTGACGTTATGTTTTTGTTGATTTTTTTGTAGCATTTTGTACAGTTATAAAACAGTAGGACGCCTGCTTTCTGAGAAAAGTCAGGCGTCCTTATCGATAAGCTTTGTGGTGAGTAGCAGTTATTTCATGGCGTTATCATAACAGTGTGATGCGATTTTCACTACCGGCTGCTGCCATTTGTGTGCTTGTGCCATGATGTGCATGCGCTCAGGCCATTGCCTTTATGCAACGCTCTACCTTGTTTTATCCTTCCAGGCACTGGTCAAGCTGGGCTTCTATTGCTTTCCCTGTCAAGCTTCTGGCCGATGAAAAACAATCTTTTGCATGCGGTCTCCATACTTGTCATCCCAGTCCTTTTCAAGCTGCGGATTACGCTCGTACAGTGCTTTGCGCTCCTTTTCAGGCATAGTAGCATACCATTGCCCGGCGTTGGTGATGTTGAATTGCTTGCCCGACTGCTCGAAAAAAGATAGCATGTTTCAGGCTCGTCGGCGAAGTAACACATGCCCTTTGCGCGCACAACGCCCCTGGGCCACTGTGTAGAAACGAATTCGTCGAACGCGCCAAGGTTCATCGGACGACGGCGATAATACACGAACGTTTTCGATGCCATACTCCAGAGCTTCGCCCGATTCCTCGTTCTCCAGCTCCTCATCTTCGTCCTGCATGGCCTCAATCCAGCGTGCCGAAGTAGCTACTTTTTCAAAGTCGAACAGGTGTGTATTCAGAATCTTTTCAAGCTCAATGTCGCCGTAATTGCATTCCATAATTTCAGCTTTAGGCTGAATGGCGCGCACAACAGCTTTCAGATGAGCCAGCTCGTCCTTGCTGATTTCGGAAGCTTTGTTCAGCAGAATAATGTTGCAAAACTCTGTTTGTTGAATAACCAAACTTTGCAAGGTCGTCCTCTTCAAGGTCTTTTCGCTGCAGCTCATCGCCCAAACCAAACTCGTCGCGCATGCGTAAGGCGTCAACAACAGTAACAATTGCATCGAGCCGTGCAGCGCCATTCTTCAGCAGTTTGGCATCAATCATCTTCGGATAAGTGCTGATGGTTTGTGCGATGGGAGCGGGTTCGCAGATACCACTGGCCTCAATGACAATGTAATCGAAGCGTCTGGTGTTGATAATATCGTTGAGCTGTCTTTTACAAGATCCATCTTCAGCGTGCAGCAGAATACAGCCATTTGCAGAGCCACAAGGCTGTCGTCGCCCTGTCCTACCACGCCACCGTCCTGTATAAGACGGGCATCAATGTTCACCTCGCCAATGTCGTTTACGATAACGGCGAACCTTATTCCCTTCTCGTTAGCCAGAATGCGGTTTCAGAAGTGTTGTTTTCCGCTGCCTAAATAGCCTGTAAGCAGCAGTACAGGAGTTTCTTTTTGTATCCATATTTCCTTTGTTATACTGTTTTTGTTTCTCTTGTTATGTTGTTTCCTCCACAAAGTTACAAAAATTTGTGCCGTAATGGTTTGTGATTGCTGTTTTTAGTATCAGGGATAGAGTTTTCCTTTTAAAAAGTTGTAAATTTATTCAAAGCCAGGGTACCCCGTAATTTGAATTATTGTCTTCAGCTTCTACAATGCTTTTTGTTGTTTGAGAAGCAGCTTTTCATCTTTGCCAGTCTTTCAATATAATTCTCTCTTATGCTTAGATTTTTCGATTTCTTCTCTTCTCTGCCTGCCCATCATCAGAAAATTTTCTTCTATCTCTAAGCCCAAAAACTTTCTTCCTAACAAACATGCGGCAATACCAGTTGTGGCACTTCCGCTAAAAGGATCAAGTATCCATGCATCCTGTTTTGTGACTTGCCTGAATAATTCTTGCTAAAAATACTTAGAGGTTTTTGTGTAGGATGCTTTCCACAAGACTTCTCCCATCTTCCAATCGCTGGCAGCTGCCATACATCTGTCATTTGTTTATTCTCGTTTAATTCCTTCATTAAACCATAGTTGAAATAATGGGGGACTTTTGGAGATTTCCTTGCCCAAATGATAAATTCTGTGCTATAAGTAAAGTATCGGCAAGAGATATTAGGCGGCGGATTCGTCTTAGACCACGTAATTATATTAAGGATTTTTGAAAGCCTAATTTTTATTAGTTGCTGTTGTACGCTAAAAAAATATTGTGGAGAGTTCCTAGATGCCAAATAGTAGCATTGTCTTTCATATGGTTGCGCACTTCTGTAAGCCACTTCAGGTTAAACAGTATCCATATCTTCAATAGTTGTAGCCTTATCCCATTCTCCTTTATCCACACCTACTATTTTTCCACTTTGATAGCTGATACCGCCATTGGAAAGAAAATAAGGTGGATCGGCAAAAACCATGTCAAAGTGGAATTTAAACTGTGATAAGGTTTCAATACAATCTCCCTTGAATTAAAGTAAAGTCACCTGTGTTAGATTTATAGTAAGATGGAATCATCTTGTTTTACGCCGTTAATAAGAAATCAGTGATGTGGGATAGATTATACATGCCAGGGATTTTTGCTGTAAGCCTCCTTTAGTTTGTCCTTTGCTGCCTTCCATGCTGTTCCATCTGTAATCCAGATGAATTCAAAACCCTTAACTGAATTAATTCTCTGGCTATTTTTCCGTAAACGATCGCGCCACTTCGTTAGCTTAGAACCTCCACCATTATAAAGTTTTGCCTCTATTAGATAAGTCGTGGATGCTGATTTAATAACAGAAATCAAAAGCGTTTCTTATCATCTCCTAATGCCTGTTGAATTTCTCGTCCATTCTGTTGAGTAGACTTCTTGCCGGAAATGCAATTCCATTCTTTGTAAATATATCGGCAATCATAGTTTTTCCATAATATGCCCGCTTCTGTTTTTACGAGCATTGCTGTCAAGCCGGTTTCTATTCCAAATACATAGTCAACAAGGTTTTAATCTTCCCTTCTGTAGAATATATTGGCAAGGCCGGTATTCTCCAAATATTCCATAATACCGTCTACGCTCTCAAATAAACGATTAAGGATTATGCAATTTCCGTTAGAATCTAATATGCTACCGTTACTACGAACGGCAATCAGAATATCCATGATGCTGAAGGCTGACTTATCTCTTGTCCAGATAGTCTCAATACTTTTGCGTAAGTCAGGTGGTTCCGATACGACTGTTTAGCATGCAAAGACTTAATTTAATATCATTTACATGATTGAGATCTTCTCCAAAAATCACAAAAGAAGTCTAATGTCTGGTTTTGTCTCTTGCAGTTGAAGAGAAAAAGATGTTAAAGTTTCTTTCCATATTAGAGGGTTAGATTAATGATTTGCTCTTTCAAAATTACGTATAAAGTATTTCGGTTAATTTGCCTCTTTTTCAGGGGATTTGCGTTAATGCTTCGTGATGCCCAAACGCGTTGAATGCTATATTGCTTAAAAGAGCATCGAAAAAACCTTCATCTTCGTTTTTCCCCTTTGCAGTCGGAGTTGCTAAGCATGAACTTGAATCCGGCTCGATCTATCTGATCACAGAACTTCTTCAGGCGCATTTGTGCATCATCGTTAAACGCCTCTTTAGTATAGTTGTTAAAAAGCTGACGTGTTGCCAGCGGCCTGTATGGCGGGTCGAAGTAAAATAAAAGGTATTGCCTTGTGCATATTTAAATGTAGTTTCAAAATCGCCATTCAGATTTCTACACTTTTGGCTAGCTTACTGTCATTGCGAATTGTTTCAGGGATCGCAGATAGTAGGATTGCTGTATTTGCCAAAGGGAACGTTAAAAAGCCCTTTTTGTTAACCGGTACAGGCCGTTAAAAGCATGTTCGGTTTTAAAAAAGAAAAAGGTAGTGTTTTTCAATTGCTGACTTGTTTTTCTCATTATATTGAGTTCTGATATTCAGAAAGAAACTTCTTTTATCCTCTTCTGTCAAAAGGGCCTGATAGTTTTGTTCAATCTCTTTTTAACGATTTTATCAGTTCTTCAGGACAATCTCTAACTATCTTATAGCACGTGAGTTAAATCAGAATTAATATCATTTTATAACGACTTTCCGTATGTTGAATATTGCTGAAGCATGTGAAAAGCATTGCTCCGCCGCCAACGAAAAGGCTCAATATATGTAACATCTTTCCACGATTCGAAAATGTTCTGGAAGTTGTGATACTAGTACCTCGATAAGTTGACTCTTACCACCGACCCATTTAATAAAGGGTTTTGCTTTAGTCATAATGCTTAATTCTCTATGTTATCATTCAGAGTATTCAGGTAATACTCCCATAAACGAAAGCCTGTTATTATATTTCTTAATGTTTGTCATGCTATATCAGAACGCCGTTTTATGAGAATAGCAGGATAACTCAATCATGTTACGTGTCATCTTCTGCCTGTTGTATATTTCTTAATGACATTGGTTTTTGTATGTCCCGGCCTTATGCAAATGGGGATTTGTTAAAACCAATGAACAAATATATGACAAAATATTGTAATAACGGCATATTTCAGATTCTAATTTTTGCCTTTTTGCCTTACAAATCGTATCTGTACCCTTATCATTGCCTGGATAATAACACGATATGATTTGCAGAAGAAAGCATTAAGCAAAGGCAAAGGCTGGTTGTAGAAAGTTGTATTTTTGTTTTGCGGTTTCTCTCTCTTGACTCTGCCATAAACGAAGGGACCGGTAGGCCAGAGAGTGGAAACTGCTGTCCTGAGCAGACAGCAGCAGATATGTTTTGTAGCTCAGGGTTTTGTTGGTGAAAAGGCTTCACGTTTGCATCCCCAGCATTTTATGCTGTTGATGATGTGAGAAAGTAAGGTTGTCGGGGAAGTTTATCGGGCACTAATATTACTGCGAAAAAGGTAAAACGATGTGTATTTTGTAGCCCATTACGCCGTAAGGCACCGGCCGTGTAGCCGTATAGTTGTGCGCTCCTGGCGGTGTAGAGCGATGGCCCGTGGAGGTTTATATGGTTATTGTGCGGCGACCGTCAGCAGCGCGTACGCGGTAATCGCGTAACGTGTATGACGGCGTCAACAGCGTTGCTGACGGCCGCCAGCGAGTTGACAAAAACCGCTGCCAGGGCAGTGCGCTTATCGAGCCTGATGCGGGAGCATTAGAGGCATAAAGCGTGTAGCTCAGGGCCGCTAGTGTTATGGAAAAAGCAGACGGGGGAGAATGTAAGAAAAATGGAATCATGGCAACGGTTGTAAGCCGTGATTCCATGCTGTCCGAGACTACTGCCTTTTGTCTGATTTTCCAGCCCGTCCACAGGCACCAGAATATGGCTATGCGCATGAGGGCAGATGTAGAGCACCGTAACGCCTCCGAGGAAAGGTGTACACTTTCGGCCCGTGTGTATTTCAAGACAAACGTTGCGCAGCGACATGAGAGCACTTCCATCCGTCGTGTGGCATGGGGAGGCTGCTGAGTGCCTTTTGCCGTAGTTAATGACAACAGGGGCCTTTGCCAAAAGTGGGGCGAATAGCCGGCAATGGCGTTGATCGGTGACAAGGATTCCTTTGCTGGACGGGCAGGCTGGCCTGTAAAGTGAGTCAGGTAACACGGTTGTTTCGCCGGTCCCATCGGTACATACCGTTGAACGATCCTATCAGCCACGTGCCGTCGCTGTCCCTTTCTTCTGCACGATTCCCATTACACTTACGGGGAGGCTGTGCCGCTGCGGCTGCGGAGTTTGTCGCCAAGCTGTTTCATCGTATAAAAAACCGTCTGACGAATACATCAGCCATTCGCCGGCCGTATTATCATACCGTAGCGAGCGAAGTTTTGCTCGTGCCAGGCATTGTGGCTGTCCATTGTGCTGAACGGTACAGGCGGTATTTTGCCGGAGGCAATGGCTATAAGGGCAGGCGGTCGCGGCAGCCAGCCGGTTATACACAGTAATGTAAGGGCAATGGTGAGCTTGCCTATGCTGTTATGCCATGCAGAGAACATGAGCATGGCACGGCTTCCCGGCGTTTGGTGATGACAGGTACAAACCGGTACACAATACCCGAGAGGGATAAAAATATGAGAATGATGGCGATGGCGTCAACAATCATGACACCTGCCGTGCCAAACAGCTCGCCGCTGTGCAGTAACCATATCGATGCGGAAGAGCGAAACCTTGCCGTCATTATTCTGTGAGGCGGGCAGGGTTATTTTGTTAAAATGGCGGTAGGGCGGCAGGGAGACATATACATTTGAGCGACTTGTTATAACCAGGCTGTCGGCTTTTACGGTAATGTCAGTCGGTCAGTCGCCCTCATCGTTGGGTAACGAAACCTCGTGCCAGGTGTTGTTGCCGTGCAACTGGAACAGCGCTATTGGCCAAGAGCAAAACAATTGGCCTACCTGGTTACAGCAAGTCCGCGAATTTGCAGGTTGTCGGCACCTTCGGGCAGTCCATTATTGAAAGCGGTAAAGGCCAGAAGCCTCACGGTTGGTAAAGCCATATACCGTTGTTTCCATATAACAACACCTGCTTTTTTCCAAACAATACTTCCTTTGATTAACCCTTGATTCCAGTTATGATAATGATGGGATGACGGGGGATGGCCCGGCTTACGTCGAACCTGGCAAACAGTGAGGGATGGTTTAATACCAGTCCTGACAGCGAGAACATGATAATGAAGAATGCCAGTATCGGTCCGAACCATTTATGATGCTTGCGCCATGTTGAGTTTTTCATGTGATAGTTTATGGTGAAACAGGGAAATAAAAATATTGGCATGCGTGCCGAAACGCTCATCAGTTGTGCATGCAGAGCAGAGTGTTCCTACATGCGTTGTGAGGTGTTTTTGCAATCATTGTTTTATATTTGTATGTTAACAACGGTAGATAAAATCATTTTATGCCAGGAGTTAACCTCATAAAATCAATGAAATATAGTTCAATTTACTTTTTCGTTCAGAGCGCTTTTTAATTTCGCGATACAACGCGTCATAGTGGGCTTTGAGCATTTTTGAGGGTGCTGAAAGGCGCAAACGTGCCAGCAATTTAAACAGTTCAGTGGCCTTTATCTGGTTGGCAGGGTTCTTGATGGCTCTGAAATCTTCCATCGAATTAAAGTCGAAGAAAGCTGTTGAACGCTTATCTGTGTAATGGTTTACTGAAGCTACATGGCATGATGTAGAGTTATGGTCGAAAGATTTTAAACTTTCTTTCAGTGCGGACATCGAAGAAAGCCGACTGCCTTGCTTTGCAGACAGCGCACGTAATAAGCAGCTTACGTATACCACCTGGAGCTGACGCTCGTAGAAATCAGGCGTTGCGCCCTTCAAACTCTTGGCCCAGACAAAGCTGTATATGTTGTCCATCAGCGTTTGATACGTCAGAGCCCTGGCGGGTTCCATTTGTTCAAACAACGCGAGTGCGGTGGCAACAGGACCTGCAAACAGGCTCTTGAGGAAGCGTGCCTGCAAATCAGGAATGGAGATAATGAGGGCCTGTTTTTGTCGGTAACCTCTTTATTGAGCATCCAGTTAGGCAAGTCGGCAATGTTCTTCAGAACGAAACGGAGAGCAGCCAACTGCGTATTGCGGTCGATAAAATGATAGTTTGTCCGGCCGTCACCGGCAACAGGATCGTCCATATAAATGCTTCCTACGTACATTACAGCGTGGTAAACATAGCGCTCGAGCTGCTCGGCCACTTCAGTATACGCCTCTTGCAGACGCCTGTAATCCCTATTTTTGATCGACGCACCAAACAGGAAGCTTGCTCATAATGCGTTTAAGGTTCTTGATTCCATATTCACCAGCTTTTTACGGCATCGTTGCCAGGGTCTTCCGATTGGCACGTAGGGTCTACTGAATTAAAAGAAATATTGCTGTCCGTACAGGTACATGGGGTTGTGCTCTTTCTCACGTATCCACTGATTCAGTGTGGTTAATTCGTCTTCGGGTGTGGCCGCCGACGGGATAGGACGATAGCCCCAAGCAATGGCATACTCGTCGTATACGCCCAATGGTGGCGGCAACAAGTTAACACCTTTATCGCCGGGCTGGGTTATGTAATTATAGCGGGCACAGTCCGCAATAGACGGCGTGGTACCATACTTCTGTGTAAACGATGCAGAGCGTAGCGAGTCAACAGGAAAGGCTGTCGATGCGCGGAAGTTTGTGCAATAAAGCCTAATGTGTGACCAATTTCGTGTGGCGACATATCTGAGCGAGCTTCCCGTAAAGCTCATCATCAAATATTCGTGCCCTGACCTTTTTCGTCAACGGCTGCCGTTTGTACAAAAACGCCAGTTATGAAGCAGCTTAACACTGTTGAAATAAAACAAACATCGCCCTGTATTATTTCGCCTGTCCGGGGGTCGGAACAGCATGGTCCCATCGAGTTTTCAACGTTAGTGGTGATCATTCGGTAGCAATTGTATCGAATATCATCAGGGTCAAATTCAGGGTCGTTGGCGGGATAGTCCTTTACTTGTATCACATTCTTGTAACCAATTTTCTCAAAAGCCTTGTTCCATTCAAGCACACCTTCTTTAATATATGGGCGCCATTTGCGTGGGATTGCGGTGTCAATGTAGAATACAATGAGGCTTAATAACCTCGGTCAATTCGCCGCGAGCGTAGGCTGATGAGTCAACAGGCTGAAGATTCCAACGCTAATATACGACTACGGGTACGACGCCATCTTCCTTGTCTGTAAAGTATTCCTTCTTCTCATCAAAAGTATCCTATGCGCGGGTCGGCATAGCGAGGGGCGCATGGGTTTTTCAGGTAACACGATAATATTGCGTGTCATGGTAACCGTGAATGGCTCGCCTTTTGAACTGTATCCCAGCTGTGACTTGATTTGAACATTCCTAGGGAAACGTTTTTAATGCCGGTTATCATGCAAAAGGTCATTAATAGGACTCCCCGACATTGTAGCCTGTGGAACGCCTGTTTTAAAAGGGTTAAGCTCCTTCACATCTCCTGTAAAGAGAGGTGATAAATCTACTAAAATAGTACTGTCGTTTGAAGCTTTAATCTTATATGATTTCCATATTGGGTGCGGTAAAATTTCGATCAAACGAAGCTTTTAGTGTTGAATTAGGGTCGCAAATGTTCTTTGTCGACTTCTTATGAACATATAATCGTTCGCCCGTATAAGAGAATTGAATGAGAACTGGCGAGTGAGGCATCTCGCCTGCAACGGTGCTTGCATTATCGCTTGTGGTTGAAACGCGCGATGTTAGCAGAAGATCTTTGCCCAGTAATGACTTTGGAATGGCAAAGAGATAACCGTCGGCTTTAGAATAAATGTCAATAGTTCCCCGATGAACAGTATAGCCTCCAGTGGCAGTATCGAAGCTGCTTTTTGGGTGTTGTAAGTTCAGTCTTTTCGGCATCTTTGTTTTTCTTTTTGCTTTTTCCCTGTTATAGGGAGTGTGCATATTAGCAAGGAGAAAAGCAGAGTAAAAGATTTTAAAGTCAGATTCATTTTAAATTTTGTGTTTATGTTGTAAAGTGATAAAGCTTCGGGTTATTTAATATTGTCTTGCCCTGCTTTATCACTTTACGATATGTTATGGTAGTGGTCAATATCAGAAACCGTCGCATTTTTGAGAAGGCTTCTTTCAGAATATCATACTTTTTGCTTCATTTTTGGATAGGCCGCAATTAAAGAATCCCGTTCTGTTTTCGGCGTATTGAAAAAGAAAAGCTACCCATTGACGCTTGTCGACATCGGCATTAGGCACTTCAATCCACCATGCACCTTCTGCTTCATCATAAAAGGTAGTGTTATGGTTGTATGTAATAAAAGCCCTAACTGATGATAGTCAATTTGCCAGGTAATTTCCCGGTAACGTTACCAAGGTCAGCAATGTAGTCAACGCCTTTTACCATAGTAACTCTTACTGATTTCTTCAATTCTTCAGGGAATTGAGAACACACCCTTCGCGCCTTGCAGGAAGTCTATCCAGTAGCGTGAATGTATATCGCCTTTAATTGCCAGTTTAAGACTATCTGAATATGTGGCCATTTCTCTGCGAATACCGCCTAAAAGCCAGAAGCGTTGGCTGGCATACGAATGGTAATATGGACGTCCAACATCTTGCCCTAAATAGAAAAATGCTATCTGCTAAAATAATAGAGAAAGGCAGATGTTTCTTTTTAAAGTCGGTGCTATAAACGTCAAGGAATAAGCTTTTAAGCATATCCACGCCACCTAATAATACATCGTTCGATTGCGTAGGGGCGATCATCAGAATATTATTCTTCGTCTGGAAGTTGAAACGATAGTCTTTACCTCCGGGTTCGTGATGAGATAGGTGTGATAATTCTGATAAAAACAAGAATCGTTGGTGTTGTACAGGGTCAGAAGCATCGTCGGTAACGTTGTATTCTAGGCTCTTCTAATTCTGCGTGAATGGCTTTCTCGTTGCTGCATGAAAAGCACAGCATGAGAAGCGTACCACATAGTAGTGTTGTATAAAACTTTATTTTTCATTGTTTATCTTATTTAAAGAAAGGTATAACCATCAGGCTATTCCATGATGTGAGAATTAAGGTTACGTTCGCTTCGTGGCACAGGTAAGTGTAACGTTCATCTCCTTGATTAAAGCTTGTATTCTATTGCAGGAGATGTTCCGTTGTTCGCATTGTATGTGTTTTTAATTCAGGACATCCCCATCTTCTTAAGTCAAACCATCGTAAACCTTCAAAAGCACAGCTCCATTCGACGCTCTTTTCGAACCTCTTGCATGGCATCATCTGCGTTTGTAATGGATACGTTTGTATAGTTAGCTATACGATTAGCTCTTATGGTATTTAAGTCGTCAACAGCCTTTGCAACCTGTCCCAACTCCACATAAGCCTCTGCTCTGTTCAGGTATGCTTCAGAAAGGTGCAATGTTCCCGGAAGCATGTTCTTGGAACTATTTTGATAAAACTTAAAAGGTTTAATGCCTCCTCCCGGTACAGATGTAAAGAAAGCATTCTTCCTTCTGTCGTTAGAGTTGAACATTGCATACAATGTGGGATTAACAGCATAGCATCCTTTCTCGCTGCCACTGGCTGAAACGTAAACATATAAGCGGTATGCGTTTCTGGAACCAAAGGTAAAAAGAATTTCCTTATTTTCCTCATCGAAGAAGCGTAGCGTTGAGCGAACAGGCTGTTTACTTAAATCAAAGAGTTTCACACTTCCGTTATTAATGAGCCGTGTTGCCCAATCGACAGCCTTTTGATATTGCTTTGTGTAGAGTGCTACACGCGATAAGAGAAGCAGAGAAGCGTTAAGATTTGGACGATAAAATGTTCTTAGTGATGTTGGTTTCTGAAAAAGAGTAACCGCTTTTGTTAAGTCTTCTTCTATCAACGTGTAAATATCAGCAAGTGTTGCACGTTTAAGCTGACGGTTTTCTACACTTGTTGCCGTATTGATAGGTACGGCAATTGTTGTACTTGCTTGTGTGGCATCTTCGTAAGGCTTGGCATAAACGTTTACCAACATAAAGTAAGACCATGCACGAATAAAAGCGAACCTCAGCCTCTAAATCGTTCTTTTTTGCCTGTTCTCCAGTGATTTCAGGCAGACGATTCAGAATAATGTTGGCCGTTAATATACGGTGGTAAGCAACGTCCCAAAGCTGATCGGCTGTAAATGTGTTGTTAAAGTCGATCTCTGGCTCGGCTTGCCATGAGTAGTATCCCCACATTTTCTCACGACTATCTTGTGAATCCTTGCGGCGTGGCTTTACTCTATCGCTCACGTCATCGGTCAGAATATCTAAATATTCGGCCAATACAACACCATTATGTTGCCCCATATTGAGCATCTCTCCAGCAACAAACTCTTTTATAATCTTGTACTGTTTTGGGGATAAACAGGTCTTGCGACTTCTCTTCGAGGAAGTCACCGCAAGATGTTATCATTGAAAAAAAGGCAATAATAGAAGTATTTTACCAAGTCGATATATTGTTGTCATCATACGATTTCGACGTTTAGAATTTTAAAGTAATTTGACAAGAGAACCCAGGACGCGGGGGAACTGTTCCCGATGAAATAGCAATCTGTTCAGGATCACGGCCTATTAATTTAGAGCTTTTGAGCACAAATAAATTGCTGCTTTCCAATGACACGCTTGCTCCCTGTAAATGAAAGAAGTAGAGTTGCTCACGACTAAAGTCGTATCTCAAAGCTTAACGAGCGACAGCGTAAGAAATTTCCCTGATGCAACTCTGATGTCACTCTTGTTATACATGTCCCAACGGTTGTCAGCGACAGCATATTTACGTGCGTAATCGCCAGTGAAAAAGCAGTGGCTCATCAGACAGTGCGGGGATGTTAGTTTTCAATTCATCGCCAGGCTGTCTCCAACGATTAACAAACTCGCGCGACATGTTTTGCTGTGGAAAAGGCAAAGCCTGTCCGCTCTCGCTGTAAAGATTGTTGAGCCATATCTTGTTACCGAGCGCAAATGCAAACAATGCATTCAACGTGAAATTTTTGTATTTGATTGATGATGAGAAGCCACCTGTCAGGGTCAGGAATACGTTTTCCCATATACTTAAAGGCAGCATCGAGCGCCTCCTGCTGACTATTGATAATGGTTTTGCCGTTTTCATCTTTCTCCAGTTCACCATAGAAGATTGGCTCTCCCGTCCTACTGTCAAGACCTTTAAAGCGGTAAGCATAAAGACTATTTACAGCATATCCGTTCTTTACAAAGCGATCCGTTTACATAACGCTGCCACGATGCTTCCGAGTCGCCAGCCTTTGTCACGCGGGTTAAAATTCTGTCCAGTGTTCACCGAAACGCTCCAAGTTACGTCTTTTGTGCGTACAGGCACAGTTGAAAGCCAACTCCCAACCCTTGTTTTCAATGTCACCTTCGTTCAAAGCTACGTTTTTGGCACCGTTAGAAGGAGCTATTTCAACAGGCACTACCTGGTCATAGCCTTTCTTATGGTACACATCGAGCGTTCCAGATATACGATCATCAAGGATTGAAAAGTCGATACCCAAAGTTGTATGACACCGTTTTCTCCCATTTAAGATAGTTGTTTGGGAACTGATAAAAGCGTAGAAACGAAATCGCGTAAAGGTGCTATTATAGTTCTTTGCTTTACAATAGGGAAAGGTGTTTGGCTTGGGTGCACGTTACTGCACACCATACGATGCACGAACGGCAAGCTCATTTGAGCCAGTCCCATTTCTTTGCGAACTGCTCATGGTGTACATTCCAGCGTCCCGATATTGACCAAATGGGCAAGAAACGTGCGCTCTTGTCCTGACCGAAGCGGTTAGAACCATCAGCACGAAGATTGAAATTGGCAATATATTTATTATTGTACGTGTACGTAAGTACCGAGAAATAAGACAGCGTATTGGTGGTGTTGTCAATAATTGACATTGGGTTTTGCTGTATAGAACGTGCATAAGCCTGATAAAGCGTTAAATCAATGTCGGCAAAACTCTTTCCTCTGAAGGGCATATAACCTCAACGAACGGCCCTTGTGGCTGTTGCTCACAACCGATGTTAGCTCTGTTCCTGCCGATGCAAATACGTGATGAACACCCCACTTTTTGCTAAAGTCGGCTACGTTTCTGAACGTATAGCGTTTGCTTGATGTATCTTGATAGATTAGTTCTCCACCCTAAAGGAAGCGAAGAATACTCGTAAAAATCCTGCACTCCGTTCATATCTGTTCCGAACGGTGTTAAGCGTCTTTGCGATGCGTAGAAGCTTCTCTCGTCGGCCCACATCTCTTCTCCCGATGTGCTATTGCTGTATCCTACGAGCGTGTACCATTTCAGCCACTCCCAAGGACGCCATGTAAGGTGTGCGTGTTTGCTCTGAAAGCCTGCTGCTTAATGTCACGTCCTGTGGTTTCCAGTTCGTTCAGAATGTTGTAGGGAAGCGACGCAAAGCGTGTTTTCTCATTATCATAATAGAAGTATGAACCATCGCTGTTATATGCCGGAATAGCACGTGATGTACGGAAAGCATAATCTAATGGTGCTATCGATGGGTGCGAATACTGCGAGTTTGCCGTATTCATGCTCTAGCTCTGCACCTACTGCTAACGACTTGGTTATTTGCGCATTAATTTTCGCCATACCCGTTAAACGGTCCAAATTCTCATGTTTGTTGGTAGCCCCGTTTGGTCGAGATAGCTTAGCGAAACATAATAATCCATGCGCTTTCTGAACCAGAAAAGCGATACCGAATGCTGCTGAGAGAGGCCAGCACGGAATAGTAAGTCCATCCAATCGGTGTTGAGTTGCTTCAGGTCTCTCACATTAGCACGGAACGTATCATAGTCGATTTCCTTGTTCCATAGTTTCTGAAGCTCACCCTCGTAAGCTCATATTGGTAGGGTTGGTAAGGTTTTGAATTGCAAAGCCACGAGCCACCATTTCTTCCGACATTTCTATGCGCCCTTTTCGAGTTCATTTGGTTTAAAATGCCGTATGTAGGGGGCAGTGTTACACCGAAGTTACCGCGATATGATACCTGCGCGCGCTCGCCACGACCACGCTTTGTGGTCGACAACGATAACGCCGTTAGCTGCTTTTACACCATAGAGTGCAGTAGCACTCACGTCGCTTTAACATATCAATTCGTTCAATGTCATCGGGGTTAAGGCCTCGCAATTGCAGTACCAACGAAGTTCACATTATCTATATTATTGAGCTCTTCTGTCGATACCGAGACAGGGTCGTCCAGAATAATTCCGTCAACAACCCATACAGGTTCGCGATTACCTGTGATAGATGACGAAACCACGAATACGTATTTTTGGTGCAACGCCCACTGTAGAACTGGGGTTAATAACCGAAAGTCCCGCAATTCTTCCCTGCAACATCTGGTCTAACGCATTGGTTGACGAGGTTTGCAAGTTTTCCATATTGATGGTGGTGATAGCGCTCGAAAGCTTTCTCTTATCAATTTCCTGATAACCCGTTATCACCACATTCGCCAAGTCAACAGCTGCCTCTTTTAAAACCACATTTAAAGTAGCTTCGCCCTGCCACGTAACAGATTGTGTGGTCATACCGATATAGGTGAACACCAACGTTGACGGCTTTTTAGCCACGCGCAAATGAAACTTTCCCGAGCTATCGGTGTATGTCTGTTCGTTTGTGTTTTGAACCTTAATGCTTACGCTGGGTAGCGGCTCATGGTTTTTCGTCGGTAACGCTTCCGTTTATCAGAAACGTTTCAGCGGCTTGCCCATAAGCATGGCAAAGCGCAATATACAACAGACATAAAAGTAAAGAAACTTTTTCATATACGGTTTTACATATTAATAAATAAATTGAATTGATGTGCCATACAGCTCTCGTGTTGTTTGTCGGCCGAAGATGTTTGAAACATCAAAAATAATGAACCTTGCAATTGTCAGACATTTATAATGCAAAAGATAGGATGTTTTATTTATAAATAAACGTTAACGTATGGGAAAAATATAACATTTCGATGAATGTTTATGTTTTTCTTGTAAAACACGGGCTCTTTCTTGAGTTGAAAAGCGCAATATTCCCCCTTTTGGTATGGCAATAAAGCTTAGTCGGGCAAACGAAAGATAGGTAAATACCCCGTGATATATTCTCGAAGCCAGGGAAATATGCAAGGATGGTAGGTAGATGCTGATTATGATGTGAAGCGTTTGTTATGTTCTGCTGCGAGCTTTTTGCCGCAATCGTAGTGTAACGGCGGTCGTCAGCAGCGCGTACGGCGATTGTCGCATAACGTGTATGACGGCCGTCAACAGCGTTGCTGACGGCCGCCATACAATGGTCTTGACGGTGTATTTATATAGCCTGTGCAGCGATATGCCCGATGCAGTATATAATAAATGGTGTACGTTTATGCTGTAATGAAATCACAAAGAATACAGAAAAAAGGTTCACACCAATAATAATAAAAGGATATACCGTGCACGGTATATCCTTTTTTGCTTAAATATTTGTTCTGCTTTTCTGTTTCCTCCCGATAAAATAAGGCGAAACAGGAATAGCTTACTTTTGCTTCAGCAAGTCTCTGATTTCAGAAAGCAGCTTCTCTTCGTTTGAGGGTTCTGGTTCAGGTGCAGGCTTTTCAGGCTCGGTTTCTTTCTTTGCCGAAAGCTTATTGATGCCCTTGACCATGAGGAATACACAGAAAGCTATGATGATAAAGTTCAGTGTAGTTTGCAGAAAACTGCCATAATTAATGGTGGCAGCCTGCGTTTCCACACCCTCTGCAAGCTGTTTTGCAGGAAGAGTAATCTTAAGATCGGAGAAGTTTACACCACCAATGAGCCATCCTATGGGCGGCATGATGAGGTCATCAACTATGCTGCTGACAATCTTTCCGAAAGCACCGCCGATAATTACACCCACAGCCATATCAACAGCATTGCCTTTTACAGCGAACTCTTTAAACTCGTTTAGAAATTTTCCCATAATTTTTAATTGTGATTGAATAATCTTTGTTCGTAAAGAAAGAGTGATAACGAAGCCGTTTTGACAAGTCGATATTACAGAAAGCCTCCTTTTTATATTATTTAATATATGTATCGATTGCAAAATTAGAAAATAATTTGTAACTTTGCTGTGCAATAAAGGAAAAAGTAACACGAACATCTTTTATAAACACTTATACTAAAGTAAAATGGTAAATGTAGCTATTAACGGCTTTTTGGCCGTATTGGTCGTCTGGCCTTTCGTCAGATGTTTGAAGCAGAAGGTTATGAGGTAGTTGCTATCAACGACCTTACAAGTCCTAAGATGCTTGCACACCTCTTAAAGTATGATACGGCACAGGGTGGCTTGCTGGCAAGTACGGTGAAGGCAAAGCACACCGTAGAGGCCACAGAAGATTCTATCATTGTTGACGGCAAAGAGATTAAAATTTTCTGCAGAGAAAGACGCTGCTAACTGCCCATGGGCAGCAAACAAGGTAGACGTTGTTCTCGAGTGCACAGGCTTCTATACATCTAAGGAAAAAGCTTCAGCTCACCTGAAAGCAGGTGCAAAGAAAGTTGTTATCTCTGCTCCTGCAGGTAACGATCTTCCTACTATCGTATTCAATACCAACCACAAGACTCTGACTTCTGCTGATACAGTAACTTCGCTGCATCATGCACCACAAACTGTCTGGCTCCTATGGCAGCAGCTCTTAACGCATATGCTCCTATCCAGAGCGGTATCATGTCAACCATTCACGCTTATACTGGCGACCAGATGATTCTTGATGGCCCACAGCGTAAGGGCGATCTTCGTCGTTCACGTGCAGGTGCTTGCAACATCGTTCCTAACTCAACTGGTGCAGCCAAGGCTATCGGCCTGGTTATTCCTGAACTGAACGGCAAGCTCATTGGCTCAGCACAGCGTGTACCTACTCCTACTGGCTCAACCACAATTCTGGTTGCTGTTGTTATGGGGTAAGGACGTAACTGTTGAAGGTATCAACGCAGCAATGAAGGCTGCAGCTACTGAAAGCTTCGGCTATAACGAGGATCAGATCGTATCTTCTGACATCATCGGTATGCGTTTTGGTTCACTCTTCGATGCTACTCAGACAATGGTTAGCAAGATTGACGACGATACTTATCAGGTTCAGGTGGTATCTTGGTACGACAATGAGAACTCTTACACATCTCAGATGGTACGTACAATTAAGTACTTCGCAGAACTGAAGTAATACCGTACGGTAATTGAGATTGTAAAATCTTGAAATAACAGGTGTGCAATACAAAAGTGTTGCACACCTTTTTTTATTTATAGGAATTTGTCTACTTTTGCTGCTATGAAGAAGATGATAACCATTTTGGGGCCCACTGCAAGCGGAAAGACACAGCTTGCTACACGTTTGGCAGCAGCAATAGGAGGAGAAATTATCAGTGCTGATTCAAGACAGGTTTACCGGAAAATGGATATTGGCACGGGAAAAGACCTTGCTGAATATGAGGTTGACGGTGTAGAGATTCCCTATCACCTTATTAATATAGCTGAGCCTGGGACGAAATATAATCTTTATCAATATCAGAACGACTTCCATAAGGCATATAATGATATAGAGGAACGAGGGAAGACGCCCGTGCTGTGTGGTGGAACGGGACTTTATATTGAGGCCGTTCTGAAAGGATATGCCTTGTCGCCTGTGCCGCAGAATGATGTCTTAAGGAAGAAATTAGAGAATAAAACGCTTGCTGAACTGGACGCAGATGTTGTGGATTTAAAGGCACAGACGGGGACTGTCATGCACAATCAAACCGACGTTGACTCGTGTCAGCGTGCCATTCGTGCCATAGAGATAGAAACCTATAATATAGAACATCCCGTAGATTTGCGTGCCAGTGCCCGCGGTTAACTCACTTGTTGTTGGTGTGAATATTGCACGAGAGGAACGTCGAAAAGAAAAATTACCGGGCGGCTTCGACAGCGTCTTTCTGAAGGGAATGGTAGACGAAATCCGCTCACTTATTGATAACGGGGTAGCTCCCTGATGACCTGATTTATTATGGGTTAGAGTATAAATATGTTACCGAATATATCATAGGCAAGCTGACATATGATGAGATGTTCAAGCGGTTGAAATTGCTATTCATCAGTTTGCCAAGCGCCAGATGACATGGTTCAGAGGTATGGAACGCCGGGGTATTGCCATTCATTGGCTGGATGCTGCACTGCCAATGGATAAAAACTATCTGAAATAAGGCTGTTAATGGAATAGGAAGACAAATATCTTACGTGTATTCTTATTCATTATAAATGATAACCTCTTGCATAAATTTAGTGTAAGAGGTTAAATTGTTTACATTTTTGTAATAATTTTATCTCTAACTTTGATGGGGAGAAAAATAATGCAAACGTTAACTCTGTTTAACCGCCTTTCTTGCATATAATTGACGTAATTTTTAAGCCTAAATAACAACTACGAGCTATATCCGGTTTGAAAAAGCGCTGATGACTAACCTTCAGGAGTCTCTTTCGAAGGAGCTTCTACGAACTAATCGTTCAGGCGCATACTCATATTCAACTATCGTCGATTGCAATACGCGCAAGTATCATGGGCTGCTTTGTGGTTCCCGTACTACATTGGACGATGAAAATCACGTTCTTCTTTCATCGTTAGATTGTTCTGTTTTACAACACGGGGCAGCGTTTAATCTGGGACTTCACAAGTATCAGGGCAACAATTTCAGTCCGAAAGGTCATAAATATATTCAGGCTTTCAACTGCGATAAAGTACCAACTACGGTGTATCGTGTGGAGGAGTGGTGCTGAAAAAGGAAGTGGTTTTTCCAGCATTATGAGGATAGAATCCTGATAAGATATACATTGGTTGATGCTCATTCTTCAACAATCCTTCAGTTCCGACCCTTTTTAGCTTTCAGAAGCGTACGGCAGTTTACACACGAAAAACGGTGTGGCCAGTCGCGATTACCATGAGGTAAGCAATGGCATACGTACGTGCATGTAGTGCAGGGTATCCTGATCTTTTACATGCAATTCTCAAAGAAAGCGCAGTTCGTTTTTCAGCCCGACTGGTATCGTGGCATCGAATATCCCAAAGAACAGGAGCGTGGCTATGCTTCGAATGAAGACCTTTATGTGCCTGGTTATTTTGAATTGCCTATAAAAAGGTGAGATGTGGTCTTCGCTGCATCAACGTCCGAATCGAGTGTACGCACATTGAAGAAGCTTTTTGACGAGGAAGTAGATAAGCGTTCGCCGCGTGACAACTTCTTTCATTGCCTTGTTAATGCGGCTCATCAGTTTCATGTTCGCGGAAAAAGGCAGCGAACGTTATCTTCTTGCAGGTTATCCGTGGTTTAAAGGACGCGCCCGTGACACCTTTTTATTGCATTGCCGGGGCTGACCCTTTTCAATCGAAGAAAAACGATTATTTTCAGGATGCAATGGCTACGGCGGCAAAAGGATTGCGCGAGTTTATGGACGGCAAGCCGCAAACGGTTAATATTGCAGAGCTGGAACATCCCGATGTTCTGTGGGCAATATGGTGCGTTCAGCAATATGATAAGAAAGTAGGTACAGACGACTGTATCACAAGGTATGGCAAATTAGTATATGATATTATTGATTATATATCAGCCGACAAGCACCCTAACCTCAAACTTGACAGCAACGGGCTGTTAAAAACCGATGGTCGTACGAAAGCAGTAACGTGGATGAACTCCACAGTGAACGGCCGTCCAGTGGTTCCTCGCACAGGCTTTATTGTAGAATTTAATGCCTCTCGGTATAATAACCTGATGTTTGCAGCACATCTGGCCACTGCAAAATGCGAGAAAAAGCGTGCTGCCTGTTACGAGGAGATGGCTGAAAAATGCAGAGAAGCTTTTCTAAATACCTTCATAACTCCCTATGGTTACCTTTTTGATTATGTGGTGACGGCGAGCAAGACTGGAGCGTCAGGCCGAATATGATATTCCCTGTGGCTTTCGATTACTCCCCGTTATCGCCTCGATCAAAAGAAAACTGTGCTTGATATTTGTACACGTGAGCTGCTTACGCCGGAAGGGATTGCGATCTTTATCGCCCAAGAGCAGTGGCTATAATCCTATGTATACCGGCCCGCAAATTCAGCGTGACAACGCATATCATCAGGGAACAGCTGGCCATGGCTGGGTGGTTTTTACATGGAAGCTTGCCTGAAATTATATAAACGTACACGCCTTAGCTTTATCGAGCGACAGCTGATGAGCTATGAAGACGAAATGTTTAATCGTTGTCTGGGAACCCTTCCAGAACTTTTCGATGGTAATCCGCCTTTCTACGGACGAGGTGCCATCTCTTTTGCCGTGAACGTTGCAGAAATTTTGCGGGCACTTGATTTTCTGGATACTTATAAAATATAAACAATAGGGAGGGCTGTTTATGAAAGTTCTGATGTTTGGATGGGTATCCTCCACATGTTTATGGCGGCCTGGCTACGGCCAATTTCGGCATTTCTGAAGGCTTGCATGCACAGGGCGATGTTGAAATAACGCTTTGTCTGCCTCGCCCTTGGGGCGATGAAGACCATACCTTTGCACATATCGTGGCAATGAATAGCGTGCCCATTGTTTACCGTGATGTTGATAGCAGTTATCTTAAAAGTCGTCATTGGGCACGTCATGGAACCGTCCGATTATTGCCGTTACCGCGATCACATCTATGCCGACTTTCGTTATATGAACGTCAACGACCTGGGATGTATGGAGTTTGCCGGCGGTTATCCTTCTAATTTAAATGAGGAAATCAACAACTATTCGGTTACTGCCGGAGTTGTTGCCCGTGCAGAGGAGTTTGATATTATACATGCTCACGACTGGCTTACGTACCCGGCGGGCATACATGCCAAGCAAGTGAGCGGCAAACCCTGTGTATTCATGTGCATGCTACCGACTACGACCGCAGCCGTGGCCGCGTAAAACCCTACGGTATGTGGTATTGAAAAGGATGGAATGGACCATGCAGACTGTATCATGTGCGTCAGTGAGCTTACGCGAAATACAGTTATTAATCAGTACCATCAAGACCCGTCTAAGGTGTTTACCGTTCATAATGCAGTGTATCCGCTAAGTGAGGCAAACGCATCCATACCGCGTCCCGACCATCATGGCCGCGAAAAGGTGGTTACTTTCCTTGGTAGAATCACAATGCAAAAAGGGCCGGAGTATTTTGTCGAGGCTGCAAACATGGTGCTTCACCGTACGCATAATGTAAGGTTTTGCATGGCGGGTTCGGGCGATATGCTCGATCAGATGATATATTTAGCTGCTGAACGTGGCATTGCTGACCGCTTTCATTTCCCCGGTTTCATGCGTGGAAAGCAAGTTTTATGAATGTTTAAAAAGCTCGGATGTGTATGTAATGCCATCGGTTAGTGAGCCTTTTGGCATCTCTCCATTGGAGGCAATGCAGTGTGGTACGCCAACAATCATCTCCCGTCAAAGCGGTTGTGCCGAAATTTTAGACAATTGTATTAAGGTCGATTACTGGGATATTCATGCACTTGCCGATGCCATTTACAGTATTTGCCATCGTGAGAGCCTTTTTCAAATACTTGCAAGAGGAAGGAAAAAGGAGGTAGCACAGATTACATGGGAGAAGGTTGGCGCATGGATAAGGAACTATATCTGCGTACGCTGAACTGGAAGTAAAGCTGTCGGTGGTGTGAGACATTACCCTTGCCGATGTAAAATATCACGGTGAGAAACAGAAAGCAATTATTTTTCTGATATAGATAACCCTTTTTCTGATATAATGTAACTTCTTTTTCTGGCGTAAGGTTATTTTTCTTCTGGTGTAAATACATTTCCTTTTCTGATATAATACTGTTTGTTTTCTCTGAAAACAATGTCATTTATTTTTGAACCCTCATTAACTCATTTTCTGAACACAATTCATTCTATTCTAATATCAAAGCAACTTTTTCCTCTGATATAAAGTCAATGCTTTTTCGATATAAGGACGATATAAAAAATATAAGAACCCTCTAACAAAAACAACAATATGAAAACCATCTGTTTGTACTTTGAGATACATCAAATCGTTCATTTGAAGCGCTATCGCTTCTTTGATAAGGAACAGATCATTACTATGACATGACTATGAGAACGAAAGAACCATCACAGATATAGCTGAACGTTCGTATATGCCGGCGTTATCTACCCTGGCGACATGATAAAGGAGAACGGACGCTTCTTTAAAGTGGCCTTCACTGTCGGGAAGGTATGGAACAGCCTCGAATTGTATGCACCCCAAGTAACAGAAAAGTCTCCAGGGAATTAAACAAAACGGGTTGTGTAGAATTTTTCTTGCAGAGCCTTACGCACATAGCTCTGTCAGCTTTGAAAAGACCCTGCAAGCTTTGCCGCAGATGTAAAGATGCAGTGCCAGAAAAATGGAAGAATATTTCGGCAAGCGGCCCACAGTTCTGCGTAATTCGTCTTTAATTTACAGCGACGATATTGGCTTACAGGTAGCCCAGCTCGGCTTTAAGGGCATGCTTACAGAGGGTGCAAAGCATGTGTTGGGATGGAAATCGCCCCACTATGTTTACAGTTGTGCGCTGGCTCCTAAGCTAAAACTGCTGCTTCGTGACGTTGCATTGAGCGACGATATAAGCCTGCGGTTCAACGACAGCAGCTGGGAAGGTTTCCCGCTTTTTGCCGATCAGTATATCGATCGCATCGCAGCCTTTCCCGCTGAAGAGCAGGTTGTCAACATCTTTATGGAATTATCGGCGCTCGGAATAGCTCAGCCCCTCTCTTCAAATATCCTTAATTTTATTCATGCGCTGCCGCATTTTTGCCAGAAATAAGAACATAACGTTCTCTACTCCGTCGGATATTTGCAAGAATTTTACATCGGTGGGCGAACTTGATGTGCCCGATACTCTTTCGTGGGTTGATGAGGAACGCGATGTAAGCAGCTGGTTAGGCAACCCCATGCAGCGCGAAGCCTTTGACAAATTATACAGGGTGTTGCCGAACGCGTACGCATTTGCAAGGAGCCTCGTATCATGCAAGACTGGAACTATTTGCCAGGCCGGTAACAACTTCCGCTTTATGACAGACGAAGCCTTCGAACGTTGGTATTGACCGTGGAATATACGGCAGTGCGTTTGATGCTTTACGAATTACATGAATATTCTGGGCGATTTCATGAACCGTGTTAATGCTCTTTATCCTTCGGATATTGATGATGAGCAGCTCAATTCCTTGCTAACCACGATACGAAATGAGGATGAAGAGCTTGCCATGAAGGACCGCGAGAGACAGCCGTTTAAAGGCAAAGTTGTTGGAAAACAGAGGCTGCTGTCGATGTTTAAATCTGTGTTAAATACGAAGGTAAAAGAGTATGCCAGGAAAAGTACCGAAGACCCATACAGCCCAGCAGCCTCGCAGAAGAAAAGGCGGCTGGCAACAGCAAAAGAATAAGTTTGAATATCACGTTTGAGACCAGCAAGATGGCGCTCCCCGAGGGAGCGCCATCTTGTTTTTATATAAAGCTGATGATGGAAATACAATCCGTTATACCTTGTCTTGTACAACAAATGTGCCGGCAGCTCTGTCGGCTAACCTCCTTCCGTCGTCAGTAAAGAGCACCATCAGGGGGTTCGATAAGCCAGCCAAAGACGGGGATTAACAAAATGAGTCCGCTTACAAATTGTCTGAGTGCCGATTGTAAATAGTTGCAGGGAGCACCGTTTCCAAGGCTTATCACGCGTATTCCCATCCAGCGTTTGCCATAGCTTTGACCGTTTTTCATACCGTCTTTCAACAGCGAGTAAAGAACAGGTATCAGGAAAAGTGTGCTGCTTAGCAGGAAATATACAAGGAAAAATACTGTTCGTGCTTCTTACGTTGTTGTTGAAAATCTGAGGAAACATGCCTGTTTCAATTAACGTAAACATAAACATCGTCATGCAAGGTACGGCCATTAGCAGCGTTCAAGCATGTCGAGCAGCCAGGCCAGAAACCTGTTGCCCAGAGAAGCTCTGCCTTACATCATTAAGATTTACGCGCCCCAGCGGTCAACGATGTCCATATTGCCTGCACCCTGAATACGCTGTTGTACTCGCTGTACAAGGTCGTCTTCGTTTAAATTTGCCGTGAAGTTGCCATCTTGCCTCCTGTTCAGCTGACAGCCACAGTTGGGACAGCATTTCTGTTCTTCGTCAATAAGTGCTCCACATTGTGGACAATGATCCATTTCCATGTTGTTGAAAGTTTCGTTAATACTGCAAATATAGGAAAAACTACCTTATAATAAATATTTTTCCTGATTTTTCCATCCGTTTCCATTTTTCGTCATGCTGTTCCAACAGCCTGTAAACGCTGACAGCCGGCGAGCGAATCATTGCGCTCTCCGGCTGTCATGATATGTGCCGTTGCCGTAATTTCTCCGGCAGGCAAACGGTATGGTATAGTCCGTATTATCTGTTCATATACTTTTTACCGTGAATTACAACGCCTTTGTAGTTTTTACCTACACGTTGTCCCTGCCATATTATAGGGTTGCTGCATTGCTGCTTCATGTTGTTTTCAACATTTTTGATACCCGTTGTCTGGCCGTTGATTTCATGATATGGCTTTGCGTAACCTGTATTACGTTCTTTTGTGAATAGAACATCAGCTCACCGTATATGGTTACCTTGTCTCCAACCTTCAGCGCTGATCGGCCTTAGTAAATTTGGTATGCCCAGGAAGCGGCCGCGATATACTTTGTAACTGGTCGTCCTCAGTACCATCGGCAGAGATATAATACGAAGCATTGCCATTTTCTGATACTTCATCAATCTTCGATACAATGCCTGTTACGCATACGTTCTGCTTAAATGCGTGGTCGTTGCTACCTTTTGCATAGCCTCGGTTACGGTAAGCTTCAGCGTATCGGCTGGTGCAGGAGGTGTTACAGGCACTCACGGGGGCCGGGGGTAACGGCACCAGGGTGTGAGGTTACCTCAATTTTCGTCATGCGGGCCTGATTGAGGTTGCTGAGACTTTCACCGAACTTGCCTCGCCAGTCCATGTACCCGTATAGCCATTGGTGTCGAATGTATACGAACCGCTGGTAGGATTTATCAGACAGCCCGGGCCATACTTTATCTTTCCCTTAGCTGAACAGGTAACCGTACTGGTAATGTTGCTACGGTCTGACGAAAACCGTGAATGTCGAAGTCTTGTATGTGCGATACTCGCCGCCGGGCTTGTTGTTGTACGTAGCCAAAGAGCCCGTTGGTAGTGGCACAGTGTAATACCGTCGCTGGTTACCTGGTCGGCTCCGCTGCTGCCGGCGTCATCAATATTGCCTTGTCAGTACCTCCGATAAAGGTTACCGTGGTTTGTGCAAACGAAATACTGCTGACCAGTGCCAGGGCTGCAACGAGCGAAAAGCGTAAAAATTTTTGTTCATATAAAAGTTTTTGTTAATAATGTGTTATCGGTGTACAGTTACAGCCTTTATCCCTGCGGTAAAAACAGTTTTTGTTAGTTCTTCATATCAAATATTTTCGATTTGTTCAGGTCGGTATTCTCCTGTCTTTTCATTGATTTTCTTCAACCTTTACAGGCATATGGCAGCTGGTTTATGGTGCAGTGCTTATGGTGTGGCGGCCGTCAGCAGCGCGCGTACGGCGATCGTCAGGTGCGTCATGACGACCGTCAGCTACGTTGCTGACGGCCGTCGAACGATGGTGCTAAGCCTGTAACGACGCGTATTTTTAAATCTTTAATTCTTTAATTCTGCCATAAACGTAATAAATTGCCACCGTAATGCGTTTAACCAGTATCAACAAACCATTAATAAGTATGCCTATGGCAAATTTTACTCCCAACGAACTGAAACCTTCAGAGAAGACATTACGGCTTATCCGCCAGATTGCCTACTCGTACAAGGTGCTTAAAAAGGCCGACAAACCCTGTCCGCTTTGTTTGAGTTAGCAGTGTGCCTGCATAGAAAATGTGACTGATGAGTATCATAATCTCACCATCGTTGCTGTCGGCCGACTTTACCAACCTCAGGTCAGACCTGGATATGATTAACCGCAGTGAGGCCGACTGGCTTCACTGTGATGTAATGGACGGCACGTTTGTACCTAATATTTCGTTTTGGCTTTCAGTTATCGAGGCCGTGAAAAGTGTATGTAAAAAGCCCCTCGATGTGCATCTGATGATTGTTCATCCCGAGCAACTATATTGATGCAACAGCCCGTGCAGGTGCCATGATGATGTGTGTGCTGCCAGGAGGCCGTAGTTCATTTGAACCGCGTTGTACATCAATTCACGATGCCGGCATGAAGGCAGGCGGCTGGCCCTTAACCCTTCAACGCCGGTGTGCATGCCCTTGAGGATGTGATTGAAGATGTGGACATGAGCTGCTGATGAGCGTCAATCGGGTTTTGGAGGGCAGCGTTTTATAGAAGGCACTGTTGACAAGCTGCAACGCCTGCGCAGACTTATTGACGAGCGTGGTGCACATGCCCTGATTCAGATTGACGGCGGCGTGAACGATGTTACACGCCCCAAAAGCTGGCGGCAGCGAGGCTGATGCTGCGTAAGCGGGAGCTACTCTTTGTCTGCCGACCCTTTGGCAACCATTCATGGGCTGAAACAAACTGCGAATATGCAGGCTGCGATGCTGCAGGGGCATATTCGGTGTATAACAAAATCATACAGGCGGTATTTCCCTGCCATACAGGGTAGGGAAATACCTTAGTACAGTTGAAGTTCAACGTTATTGTCGCGTGCCATCCTGCGCATGTTGATAAGGGCATAGCGCATGCGTCCCAGTGCCGTGTTGATGCTTACGTTGGTGGTTTGTGCAATTTCCTTGAACGACATTTGCTGATAAAAGCGCATATAAACAACCTCGCGTTGCGACGTGGGCAGCATATCCATCATGGTATGGATGTCTTTTATTACCTGTCGTTGACTGAAACGTGTTTCGATACACGAGTCGAGCAAACAATGTGTCGTGCAGAGGTTTGACAGGTCGTTATCTTCGGTGGGACTCTCACAATTCGCTCTGTTTTCTGCAGGCGATGCTGGTCCATTACCACGTTGTGTGCAATGCGCATGCACCATGCTGCAAACTCTGCCCGTGGGAGCTATATTTGCGGTAGTCGACAGCTTTTACTATGATTTTAATGAACGTATCCTGGAACACATCGTTGGCTACATCCTCGTCACGAACAATGAAAAGAATATAGGAAAACAACCTCGACTGGGTGTGTTCCAGCAGCAAATCAAATGCCTTATTGTTACCCTCCATGCAGGATAATGCCAGCTCTTCGTCCGACATATCTTTTAAGATTTTCATGTCTTTATCTTTTTAATGAGTAAAAGTCAATCAGTAAGCAATGAATTACTTGTTATAATTAAAAAGATACGTAGTGCAAATATATATCATTTCTGAATTTCTGCCAAATTTTTAACAGTTTTGAAAATGCAATAAAAATACAAAAAGAGGTTGGTGCAGGATGCGACCAACCTCAACAAAGGTTTCGACAAAACGGGTGCGAAACCTATGAAATACTTTAACAAATATATGTTTTTGATACGACAAAAGCAAATATTTTTGCTTTTGTTTTACTATTTAACATATATAGTGGTATGTTCAATGCAAACTGATGTATTTTTGTTATGAATGGCATGAAAAATACAAAAATAAAAGTATCGTAGCACTACTATTCTGTACATAAAACATATTTTTATGGCCACAGCATACAAAAGTTTGGCAATGTTGGCAGGATAGTTCAGAATATATCTTTACCTTTGTAACTTTAAAGGAGATAGCATAGAATAATATGAACCAGTATTGGTTACAAGGATGAATAATAAAAAGTGTGCACAACATGCCCGAAAACCGTTCTTTACAATTTTGCCTTTTTGAGTTTGCCGGGAAGCTTTCCGTAATATGAGCCGCTTTAACAGGCTGTTTGTGCTGGTGTTTTTATGTACTGCCATGTGGAATACTGCCCGTGCGCAGATGCTTTTTCACGGAAAAACATGACACTAAATATTGACAGCACGAAAACCATTCAGGGCACGCTTAACCCGGTTGTTGACTTTAAAAACCGAGCAGGGAAAACATTCTAACGGTAGAATACAGGCCAATCTTAATTTGCTGTTGCATCGCAACAGGGTTATCAACAATCAACAAGCTTGAGTTTTCAACTTATGGCAAGAAGATTACAATGAGTGGAGGCTACGTGCATGCTGAATCACAGGTATCTGCTTTCACCGTGTTTTTGAAGTTTATCCTACGCAGAATCGCAGTGGGCTGAGAGCCGCGGTATGACCTTTGAGGTTTCAGCGGGTACGCAATCGCGTTATCGTTTCGTCGCGAGTAAGCACTGCCTGTTGTTCGCTGCTGTTGCCTTGTTTTATGAATTTGAGAACTGGCAATATCCCAATCCGCCGGCAGGAGTTGCCTCGCACGCTTATAGCCGTAGCATAAAAGAGCCATTTGTCGCTCAGCTTTTAAAGCATACCATTGGCGACCGTTGGGATTGAAACGACAACGGCTATCCATCAGGCCAAAACCCGACAGCTATCTTAAAAAGTGCACGCTTTGGCGGTGCCGTTGACCTGACGTATCATATAACACCAACGGTGGGCGTGCGCGGAGCCTATCGCTTATTTACGATACGAAGCCCATTGTGCCTGTGCAAAAAGAATTACACAACGGTTGAGGCTGGTCTTGATATTGCTTTTTAATGCAGAAAAAAGTTGCAGGCCGGGTTGATGTTGTGCAGGGCAGAGGGTAAGGATCATATCATTTCTATCAGATAAAACCAGCAGAAAAGAGCATACAAATCATGATAATAAAGGTAAGTGGCATGCGCGAGGCCGAAAACATTCGCGAGGTATCGGCGTTAGGCATTGACATGATAGGGGTTCGATCCTCTGAGCGAACGCTTTGTGCAGATGGTTTCATCACAGGCCGGCATTATTCCTGATTATAGCCGGGAGCGTTTCAGGAAAGTTTCGAAGCCAGGAGAGAAACCTGCTGAACTTATCCCTGCTGAGGTATACCGTACAGGAGTTTTCATTGACGACATGCCACAAAACCATTATCAGCAGGGGTTTTACAACTATGCGCTTAATGTATGTGCAGCTGAACGGAGAAGAAAACGAGGTGATGATCGATAATCTGAAACGTAGTCTGCTGCCTGACATAGTGCCAGATATTAAAGTAATAAAAAGCCTTGATATACATTCAGCGGCCGACTTTTGCGCAATGTAAGCACTATGAAGGCAGCGCCGACCTTTTTATTTTTAATGTTGACGGCGTTTCGGATATGCTAAGAGGGGCGAAGGCATAAAAATTCTTGATGCCTATATGGGTAATATACCTTTCTTGCTGGAGGAGGTATTGGCCCTGACGATGCAAAGGCTGTCGGCCTGTTGCGCCATCCACGGTTTGCCGGCGTTGATTTGAACGAACAGTTTGAGGGTATCGGTGGGTGTAAAAGATGTCTGAACGCTTACAGAAATTTATAGCAGGCGTTAGAAAATATGTACATCGGGTAGAAAAACTGCGGTTTAGCTGAAAAGAAAGGCTAAACCTCAATGGCCTTGCAGCACCATTTGGTTACTCTTAAAGCATAACGCCGATGCCCGGAACTTCTTTTTAAAGAGGTAATATGTTTGCGGTCGGCACGGACGAGTTTTCCTTTAAACCTTTCAACGGTCCGTGTGTAACAACAACAGGTGTACCCTTTTTAGCTGGGCCTGTTCGTCGCTTACAAAACCGCTTCATCAGTATATCGGGGTTACATATAGCCTGAAATTCAAACATCTGTTTGGCAGGAATCTCGTAATATTTCTGGCTGCCATATTCCTTCCTTACAATAGAAACCTTGCAGGGAAGTGATAGTACAATATCGCGAATACCCTTTTTCGGTTGTTGTTTTTGATGAAAAAGCAGGTTTCTTACAACCGGACGGAGCACGCGCCTGATATGTTTTGTACGGTCTTCGACGTCGGCATACTCCATAGAATAAACACTTCCAGCTTCTTTTCACGCAGTGCTTCGGCAACCTCGCTTTGGCGCATACTGAAAAAGTTTCATGGCATACCACGAACAGTTATCCTGTGGTTCTTCATCGCTGACGAGAGCTGTGCAGGGTTGTTTTCTCCACTGAGACAGAATCGGGCTGATGTTCTGTTTCGTTCATTTTGTTAGTGGTATAGCTGGTAAAACGTTACTTACGTTTGGCCTTTACCCACACCCTTGTATAAAAAGAAGTGCAGGGGCAGGCCTGTAACGTTAAAAATTCGGATGTGAAATGGAATTTAATGTGCTCAAAATCTTGCTGGGCCATACTGAGAACGTATGACGAATCGGCCAGAAACACATCGCGCCCCTCAACGTCTTTTTGCAATATACTGATACTTACGTCTTAAAATTCTCAGCTCGGCAGCGTCGTCCGACTCAATCCAGCATGCCTTATAAAGATGAACAGGCTCCCAACGGCACCTGGCATTGTACTCATGTTCGAGACGATATTGTATGACTCGAACTGAAGCTGACTACTGATGCCGATGATACGACGGTTATTGAACTGGTTTACAAACATCTGGGCAACACCTTCGTTCATTAATTGTTCAATGCCTTTTTGGAATTGCTTCGACTTTCATCGGGTCATCATTCTCAATATATTTGAATAATTCAAGCGAGAATGATGGCAAACCTGAAGTGTAATACCTCACCTTCGGTAAGAGTATCGCCTATTTTGAAGATGCCGTTGTCGGGAAGGCCTACATATCTCCCGGCCAGGCCTCGTCAACAGTACTTTTTCGCTGTGCCATAAACTGTGTAGGGAGAGAAGCGCACGGTTTTCTCCAATCGCACATGGTAATAAGGCTGGTTCCTGACAAACTTTCCCGAGCATACTTTACAAAATGCAATGCACGACCTGTGGTTGGGATCGATGTTGGCTGTAATCTTAAAAGATGAAGCCTGTAAAACCTGGAATCATCGGGCATGATGGTTTTCCTCGGCCTTTGTAGGCTTGGGACTGAGGGGCACTTTCAACGAAACAGTTGAGCAATTCCTGCACACCGAAGTTGTTTAAAAGCCGAGCCAAAGAATACCGGTGCGACCTCAGCGTTGCGGTAATCCTGCACATCGAAGTCGGGATATACCCGTCAACCAGTTCCAAAATCGTCGCGAAGTCGTGCAGCTTATGCCTCACCAACATGCTGATCGAGGTCGGCCGACTGAATGTTGACGGCTATCTTCTCGGTAACCCGTTGTTTATTAGGGGTGAAAAGGTTAAGTTGTTGTTCGTAGATATTATAAACACCTTTAAACTTTAAGCCTTGTCCGATAGGCCATGAAAGTGGTCGGACATGGATGTGCAGCTCGTTTTCGAGTTCATCTAACAGGTCAAAGGGGTCGCGTCCTTCGCGGTCCATCTTGTTGATAAAGATGATAACGGGCGTGTTTCGCATGCGGCACACTTCCATAAGCTTGCGAGTTTGTGCCTCAACACCTTTGGCAGAATCGACAACACAATCGCCGAGTCGACGGCAGTAAGCGTGCGATAGGTATCCTCGGCAAAGTCCTGGTGGCCCGGTGGTGTCCAGAATGTTGACCTTTGATAGGCTCGCCTTCCTGTCCGTCGGGCAGGTGGTCGAACTCCATAACCGATGTGAACACTGAAATACCGCGTTGTTTTTCAATGTCCATCCAGTCGGACGTTGCTGTCTTTCTAATTTTATTGCTCTTTACAGCACCCGCTACTTGTATCTGGCCACCGAAAAAGAAGAAATCTCGGTAAGCGTGGTTTTACCGGCATCGGGTAATGAAATGATGGCGAATGTGCGCCTTCTTTCTATCTCTTTGTTCATTTTTGTGTGGGTAAGGCTTCGTTCATGTTGGCCATACACTTCTTTAAGCTGTCCTCCCAATAGGGTATTTGTATGCCGAAGGTTTCCTTAATTTTGGTCTTGTCAAGCACACTGTATGCAGGACGCTTTTTACGGGGAGAGGGGAACTCATCGCTGTGACAGGGCAGAATCTGGCATGCTGTGTGGCCGGCAATCTGGGCTATTTTGACGGTGAAATCGTACCAGCTGCAAAACACCTTCGTTCGAAAAAGTGGTATATTCCGCTCATGTCCTTCAAACTTGTTGTTCTCAACAATGTCGAATATTGCGTCGGCTAAGTCGCCGGCATAAGTAGGTGTTCAGTCTGGTCAAAGACAACTTTTGAGCTGCGGTTTCGTCGCCGTCAGGCTTAACATAGTCTTTACAAAGTTGTGCCCAAACTCGCTGTACAGCCACGCTGTGCGCAGAATGATGTAGTTTCCACCTACTGCTTGTATCTTCTCTTCGCCGTGAAGCTTCGTTAATCCACTACACGCCAGTAGGAGTTCCATGCATATTTTCATTACAGGGTGTGTTGTGAGGATCGCCCCCAAACACGTAATCGGTAGAAATAGAGACAAGTAATCCGCCAACCTCTTTCATGGCTTTTGCCAGATTTTCAGGTGCAACGGCATTGAGAGTTTCTACAATATCTCCAGCCGTTTCCGGCCTTGTCGACGTTGGTCCATGCAGCACAGTTGATGATACACTGAACATGATTCTCCCTTACTGCTTCGCGAACAGCTTCAAGATTGGTAATATCGAGTTTTTGATAACCCTCACAAACATCAGTGAAAATGTAATGATTGTTCGACTTTTTACTTACAATCTGAATCTCGTTGCCCAACTGTCCGTTGGCGCCTGTAACTAAAATGTTCATAGCTTTAAGAATTAAGTTCGTATTATTCTTCCTCGCTGAAGTCGAGTCCTTCGTCACGATTCTTAATATAATAATCGCTCAAAGCATACCGATAAATGTGGTTATTTCTTTAACGGCACGCTCTGTTTCTTCTGAAATTTCTTTTTTCTGCATGCGTAACATCATGATACCGTAAAGGGCATTAAGGCATGTCTCTATTTCGTCTACATTTTTATCGCCTTTGTTACGCAGTTCAACAATGAATGGTAAAAACCTTATAATACTCGGCGTTATAAAAGGGAAAGTTGCTGGAAGACAGCAGTTGCTGGTGAAGGTCGACAAGTCTTGCAGTGCTATGGCATTGATATTGAGGTGCCCTTTCTCACGTTTTTCCTCTTCGTTCATCACTACGGACAAGATTGCTGAACCACTCTATTTCTGAAGCTTTCTGTTCTTCAGTATAGTGAAACTTGTCAATATACTCGTCAGTTATTCGATTAATGGGAGCAACCGTAAGCCCGAATAAGGTCTTCTAATTGCCACATATACAGAAGATATTCTGCTATCGATGTCTTGCGAATTTGCTGTGCAACAAACATACAATAAAGGTGTGAAGCCTGATTTAATAATGTATAGAGTAGAGGTTAAAAACAGTCCCTACCAAAAATAATCAATGAAAATATAACAACAACAGCGCCTATTATCTTATTGAGTATGCTTATTCCGTTGATGTCAAACTTCTCACGGATCTTGTCAACAAGCCATGTAAGTCCGAACCACCACATGAGAGCGCCACCGAAAAATGCCAATATAGCCTATCGACATCTCCAGGGGATGGTTGGGGATGACAAAAATTAAACTGGGCAAATGACGCCATAAACAAAAGAAGAATAAGCGGATTTGAGAATGTTAAAAGGAAAGCCGTAAAAACCGTTGTGCGAGTAACTTCCCTTGCTTTTGACCGCTTTGATGGACATGGCTGGCGGGGTTGCTTTTTCCAGCAATATATCCCAAAGAGCATTAAAACAACGCTTCCAGATATTTGCAACCAGAACTTATTGGTAGGGGTTTGTAATAAGATCCATTACAAAGCCTCATACCTAAACCTGTGATCAACGCACAGATAATATCGCTCAAAGATGCTCCTATGCCAGTGACAAAACCATACCAACGCCCTTTCTTTAGCGTACGCTGAATACAGAGAATGCCCACTGGCCCCATGGGTGCAGAGGCTATAATACCTATGATAATTCCCTTAAGGATTAACTCTAATAAGTCTATTTTTTTATTGGAAGTGGCATAATTCAGGGTGCAAAGTTACTTGATTTATTTGATAATTTGGAAAGAATGCCCCTGATTTTTGGCGTCTTTACGTCGTAAATGTATGTCATTCAGACAGATAAAAACTATTCAGTAGAGTAGTCGGCAACGAACTGACGGTAAACGGTAAACAGCCTCTGGCGTGTGATATAACCTAATAACTGGTTGTTAATATCGACGACGGGCAGGGGCATTTGCTCCCTGTTTGATCGAACTTTTTCATGACTTCTTCCATTGGCTCATTTTGATAAAGTATGGCGGGAACTGTTGTCATCAGCTGGCTGGCATGATAGCGTTGATACAATTCGGTGCGGAAAAACGATATGCCTTATCTTCATAATATCGATTTCTCCCAAAAGTCGTCCCGCTTCATCGGTGACGGGAAGGAAGTTGAAATCGTTCGATGTCAGCACGTTTACTAACTTGCTAAGGGGCAGGGATGGGCTTACGGTGGTTACGTCTTTCTCTATAACTGAGTCCATATTCATTAAAGTAAGCACACTCCTGTCAGTATGATGGGTGAGCAGTTTTACCTTCACGGGCCAGACGCATAGCGTAAATACTGTGTGGCTCAAATATAGATATAACCATCACACTTACAACGCTAACTACAATCAATGGTACAAAAAGGGCGTAGCCTCCAGTGATTTCAGCAATCAGGAAAATGCCGGTAAGCGGTGCATGCATCACGCCTGCCATTACGCCTGCCATGCCCTAATAAGGTGAAGTTTTTTTCAGGAAGATATACTCCTATTTGCTCCATATTCCATAGTCGTGCAAATAAGAATCCGGCAAAACCGCCCATAAAGAGCGAAGGTGCAAACGTACCGCCACAGCCTCCGGCACCATTTGTAGACGAGGTTGCAAATATCTTTGTCATCATAACAAGAAAGATATATAAGGCCAAAAGCTCGCCATGCCCATAAAATAACGACCCGTTCATTACCTGTTGCCAGTCGGCAGGTGTCTTCCCGCTGATAAGAAGGCCGAGCGTATCATACCCTTCGCCGTATAAAGAAGGAAATAAAAAGATGAGAGAACTTAGTATAAGGCCACCAATGCACAGCCTGATATAGGGATGATCCTTAAAGTCGTGAAAACTTCCCTTCACACCAATTCATGGTTCTCATAAAGTAAAGGCTCATCAAACCACAGAATATTCCTAACAAAACTGTTCCGGGAACACGATCGATGCGCCACACACCGTCAATATGAAAAGAGAACATTGTAGATGTTCCCGTGAAAAGATATGAGAAAAATATCTGCCGTAATGCTGCTGATAAGAATAGGTACAAGCGATGCCATAGTCATATCAATCATCAGCACTTCAGAGTAAATACCAAGCCTGCTATTGGCGCTTTGAAGATACCTGAAATCGCAGCAGATGCACCACAACCCACTAAAAAGCATCAACGTTCGGTTGTCCATGTGGAACACTTGGCCCCAATTTCGAACCAATTGCAGAGCCTGTAAGCACAATAGGTGCTTCGGCACCTACCGATCCTCAAAAGCCTATGGTTATGGCTGAAGCCACTATTGACGACCAGCAATTGTGGCCACGGAGCTTTGAACGCCTTGTAGAAATAGCATAAAAGCACACGTGTAATACCATGCGATATATTGTCACGGACAACATATTTAATAAAAAGCATGGTAAGATAAATACCTATAACGGGAAAACAAGATAGAGCCAGTTGGCACCATACGATATAAAGTCTTCGGTAAGCAGACGTTGTATCAATCCGATAAGATGATGGAGGGCATATCCTGCCACCGAAGCCAGGAAAACCAATAATAAAGGCTAATACCAACGTCATCTGACGATCGGTCAGTCTCCGTTCCCGCCAGGCAATAACTTTATCCAGCATTTATTTTCTGATGATCGTTATCTCTCCGTCGGGTTTAAGCCTGATGATGCTGCTTTTGGTTTGTGTGATTTGTGCTCCTGTCTGCGCGTCCAGCATACATAATCAACGCTATTGAGGATCTCTCTGAGATATGTCTTTGTAATTCTGTGCGGCAGGTTCGCCACTGATATTTGCACTTTGTTGATACAAGAGCTTTTTGAAAAACGGTAGCACAATTCGTGCGAAAACGGCTCCTTTGTAATACGAAGCGCAATGCTTCCGTCTTCTGCAATGAGGTTCGATGCCAGGTTTTACAGCTCCGTCTAATATAACAGTTGTGGGCTTGGTTACGGCGTCAATTGGGTCCCATGCCACTGCTGGCACGTTGCGAACATAGCGTTGCAGGCGTGCGTCTGAATCGACAAGACAAATCAATGCCTTTGAATCGTCACGATGTTTTATCTGGTAAACCCTTGCTACTGCTTCAGCATTTGTAGCGTCACAACCGATACCCCCATACAGTATCCGTGGGATAAAGAATTACGCCACCTTCACGAAGTACTTTAATGGCGTTTTTAATGTCTTCTTCTTGTGTCATCTTTTTCATCTATGTAACGCAAAGATAGCAATTCTTTATATACACACAAATGTTTATTAAAATTTAAATTTCAGTTTGTTTTTCACAAATGTTTTATTAACTTTGCCATGTTAACATATATAGTTTTTCGGTGCTATTGTTCTGCAATTAAGGCTTTGCTGAATAATATGCACAGTTGTTTATAATATGTTTGAAGACTAATAACTGAATAGTAAAAACATAAACAAAATGGTTCAACTAACTTTAAAAACCGTACGTTATTGGCTTAGACCTTGGCGGTACCAATTCTGTTTTTCGGAATTGTAGACTCACGTGGCGAGATAAAAGCTACGACAGCTATCAAAACACAGGCTTACGACAATGTAGAAGACTATGTAAATGCTTCGGTCGAGCTTGCAGATTATCATCGATCAGGTCGGAGGCATTAATAAAAATTAAGGCTATGGGGAATTGGTGCTCGAATGGAAACTATTACCAGGGCACCATAGAGTTTGCTGCAAACCTTTCATGGGGGACGCAACTGTATTGTGCCATTGGCCGATATGTTCTCCAAAAGGCTTGGTGTTCCAGTGGCTTTTAACCAACGATGCTAATGCAGCAGCTATTGGCGAAATGACTTATGGCGTTGCACGAGGCATGAAGAATTTTATTGACGTTACATTGGGAACCGGCGTTGGTTCAGGCATTGTGGTCAATGGACAAGTGGTTTTATGGCAGCGACGGCTTTGCAGGAGAGCTTAGCCATGTTATCATGGTTCGTGAGAATGGACGTGAATGTGGCTGTGGCCGAAAAGGCTGTTTAGAGGCCTATTGCTCTGCTACGGGTGTAGCCCGTACGGCTCGGAGCTGTTGGAAACAACAGATGAACCATCACTTTTACGTGATTTGAACCCTGAAGACATTACTTCTTTTAGAGGTAAGTCTGGCGGCAGAGAAGGGTGATGCCTTTAGCAAAGCGCATCTATGAATTTACTGGAGAGATGCTGGGAGAGGCGTGTGCTGACTTCGCTGCCTTTCTCTTCGCCTGAAGCTTTCATATTCTTTTGGCGGACTGACAAAAGCAGGAAAGTTGCTGATGGACCCTATTAAGAAAAAGCTATGACAAGCATGTTTTCGCATCTTTAAGGGCAAGGCACAGTTCCTCGTAAGCAGTTTGGATGGCAGCTCAGCTGCTGTTCTCGGTGCTTCGGCTGTGGGCTGGGACCTGTAAACTTGCATAAAGTTTTATAGAAAACATAAGCCTCTCATAGAGTTTATACTCTGTGAGAGGCTTCTTTATAGTATACTTTAGATGATAACACTGGTATGCAAATAGCTTTATGCTTTTAGTCTTTTATATTGAAGTGCTATTTTTACACGATATTCTTCTATATTTTTGTTACCGTTTAGGAAGTCGCGTGCTGCCATACGCTTTTTACCCGCAAGCTGTAATTCTGCAATTTCTATCCAATTATCGGCGGTAGCTATGTAAAGATGACCTTTCTCAGCTCTGATGATGCCAGTTTTTTTCACCAGTTACAGGCTCATTGGTTTTTCACCGTTTTTGTATATTTTTCATCACGGTTCCAGCCACGCTTCTTTGTCTTCCGCATATAAAGTGGTCCACGCTCCGGGATAAGGCGACAGTCCCCGCACAAAATTGTGTACATCTTTTGCCTGCTGAGCCCAGTTTATCTCACAAGTCTCCTTAAAAATTTTTAGGTGCACTGTGTAAAAGCCATAGGCTCTTTTCCTGCCATCCATTCGTCCTGACTGGTTTGCTTTTACCGTACCATCTCCTTCAAGAACAAGGTTTATTGTCTCAACGGCAATGTCGGCACCGAGCTTCATTAAGCCATTATAAACATATTCGGCATTGGCATCTTCGGGTATCACAAAATGCTTTTGCAGTATGATTCGTCCTGTATCAATGTCCTTATCAAGGAAGAAGGTGGTAACTCCTGTTTCAGATTCTCCGTTTATAATAGCTCAGTTGATAGGTGCAGCCCGCGATATTGTGGCAGCAGAGCGGCGTGAACGTTAAACGTTCCCATACGTGGCATTGCCCAAACTATTTCGGGAAGCATACGGAAAGCCACCACAACCTGTAGATCGGCCTTATACGATGCCAGAGCCTCTACAAAGTCAGGGTCTTTCATTTTTATGGGTTGAAGTACCGGAATACCGTGCTCTACTGCATATTGTTTCACCGCCGAAGGCTGCAGATGGTCCTGATGTCGTCCAACGGGTTTGTCGGGTTGGGTCACTACGGCTACAACATTGTATCCTCCTTCAACAAGCCGTTCTAATGTGCCAACGGCAAATTCAGGAGTTCCCATGAATATGATTCTCAAGTTTTCCTTCTCCATATACCTTATTATATTATAGTATACAAAAATTACAAAAAGTTTTAATTTTCGCCTTTCCTGCCATTCTTATCATGCGCTGGTATTATTACTTTCTACCGGTATAATCAATAAATAACGCCATTTTCTTCAACTTCAAATTTTATCTATGACAAAAGAAAGGTGCGCAATTGCTGCGCACCCTCTTCGTTTTTAATTTTTATGCTGTGTGGTTACTGTGGCTTTTACCACTGCCACCAGTGCTTTTTCTGGGAATGTCGTCAATAGAGCTTCTGCCAAGAGTCTCTCTAATGACGTCAGCATAGCTTTTATGCTCATTAATCATCCGGTAAATCTGGCCCCATTCAGGCAGTCCACCGATATTCCTGTCATCAATAAAGTAGTCGGCTTTCAGCTTACGGCTGAAATGATTGTTCTTTTCAGCCTCTTCCTCAGGGATAGTCACGGTTTACGGCCCAAAAACTCAACACCGTGCTTTTTACACCAGTCAACAGCGTCCTGCAGAAGCTTTCCCTCACGTACCGACCACAGGATGAGCCTGTGATGGTCGGCTATTAACATTCGGAGCGTTTCGGTAGCGAATGGTATTTCTTCTCCTATTTCCGGATAACGGTGCTCTACAATAGTACCGTCAAAGTCTACTGCTATTGTTGCCATTATCGTTTTACTGAATTATCATTAGCGTCACCGTAGTGGCTTTCCTGGTAATTGCCATAGCTTCCATAGTTACCATAGCTCTTGTAACGGCCGTATTTGCCATAGCTTCCATCTACCGTATCTTCCATACCTGCCGTATTTTGCCACTAACCATAGTAGTAACTATGCTTCTTCTTCGACATATCAATACCGTTGATGACGATGCTGACATTTGGCAATTTTTCTTCAGCAGCCAGACCGTTTACCAATTCTATGCTCTCCTTTGGCGTATAGTCGGCACGACATACATATACCGTGGCAGTCGCAAACTCGACCTATGGCCAGTGTATCGGTTACAAGACCTACCGGCGCCGTGTCAACAATAATGTAATCATACATTTGTCTAAGCTGTTCCATAATGAGGTCAAGACTTGCACGTGCCACCAGTTCGGCCGGGTTAGGAGGTATAGGACCTGCCGTCATTATGTCGAGATGCTTGTTGATTCCTGATGGTAGAATTTGCTGCTTTATCTGCTCTTCACTGGGGCTGTCTTTTACCAGCAAGTTCGTAATACCGCGTGCGGTATCGTTCAATTCAAAAAGTTCGCCTAATCGTGGTTTGCGAATGTCGAGACCGATAAGCAATACTTTCTTACCCAGCAGGGCGAACGACATGGCTAAGTTTCCTGCATTGAAGGTTTTTCCTTCGCCCGAATTGGTCGACGTACACATGATAACCTTCTGCCCTTCTTTCATCATGAAGAGCAGGTTGGTACGCATCGAACGGAATATTTCCTCCATCATGTTGTTCTTATTCTCATGAATGACGATGTCGGCCTTATTCTTTGCGGCATCTGCAGCTAACGGCAACATCGGCCAGAATAGGTAGTTTCGTAAGACGGGCAACGTCTTCATGTCCTCAATCTTGTAGCTCAGGAGCTGAATCAGGATAAGGGATCACAGCAGGAATAGCCAGTCCGAAGATAAGACCTATACCCATAATATAGGTGTTGTTCGGGCTAATTTTTCCACCTGCTGCAGGGTGCATCTATCAGCTTTCCTTTGTCGGCCGTTGCCGCTAACGAAATAGAGTTCTCTTCACGCTTTTGTAAAAAGCATCAGATAAAGACCCTGATTTCACCTCTTGCTGACGGCCAATCTGGTTAAGCATACGCTCCTGAACCGGCGACCCTGTCAACTTGTCCCTGATATTTGCCAGCCTGTGCAGCTACCGAGTTACGTAGAATTTTCGGCACTGCGCATAGCCTGATTCAATGCACGATTAATGGCTCCTTGCAGCTGGTCGAGCTGCGTAGTGAGAGGCACTACCGACGGCGAGTTCTCACTTGCACTTTGTAGCAACAGGTTGCGTCTTTGAGCAATCTCATTGTAATCTTTAATAAGCGCAGTGGTTGCCTGGTCAGACAGGCCGACGTTTGTGGGCAGAGGCTGATACCTGCTGGCCGAACTGATGATGTAACCACGCATTTCGTTGAGCAGTGCTAATTGTGTATTGGCCTCCGAAAGCTTTTGTGAATAGGTGTCGGCATTGCTGAAAGCCTGGCTCGCATTCATCTTAAGCTCAACTACACGGTTGCTTTTTTTATAGTTCTCAAGCTGGCCTTCGGTACTGCCTAATTCAGCATTGATTTTCTCTAAACGCCCATTAATGAACTCTTCCGTGCGCACGGCAATCTCGTTTTGTCTTCGTTGGCCTGGCGATTATAGCATATTGCCAGCTGGCTGAGGAAGTCGATGGCGCGCTGTGGCACCTCATCGGTAAGCACAAGCTGTGCTATGGTCGTGTTCTTATTGGTCTGGGCAACGCTCAACCGCGATACATATTTATATGCTTCGTTTTTGGGCGACTGTATGACAACCCTCATTTTCTGTTCGTCCTGCATGGGCGTCATGCCGTTGTTGTAAAAGTAAAGTATGCCGGCACGCGTGTTTATACTGGCAGGGAACGTGGTAAACGTATGGTCAATTGAGTATGGACCCGCTTGCTCCGTCATCAGCATGAGGAACAAAATAGGTGCCTGTTACATGATAAGCACTGCCTTCACGCTCAATTAAAGGTCAATAGGGCGGTTCAGTTTTCTCAAGATGAGCCGCATCAACATCAACCGAAATGGGCTGCGTACGGTACAGAATGACATCCTTTACCTGGCCTACACTGAAATATTCGGCATACAGTTTTCAGGTCTCTTACTGCCTGAATGGCCAGAGAATGTGAGGTTAAAATCTCCATCTCGTTGTCGATACCTGTCGAGTTTGACACAATACCGAGGGTTGCCGAATTCATCATATTGTTCCGGCTGCTCGACCTTCCGTCGTTGTCTTTTATCAACAATTTGGCCGAAGCCTGGGTACATAGGAGTGGTGTATCGCAGGTAAATGGCTGCGAAACCCAAACAAATAATGAGTGAGAGAACGAACCACTTCCAGTTCAGAATCAGCGTAGCGTAGATCGCTCCAAAGGTTTATGAACCCTTTCTGATCGTCGGCCGTTGCCTGAGAATTTTGCAGCCATCTCTCTGCAAGCTTGTTTTTCTTCCATTTGTATTTTTATGATTTGTTATTTCTTTTCATCGGCCAGCTGCATGAGATACTGTCCGTAACCGTTCTTTTATCATAGGCTGCGCTTCCTGAATTAAGCGCTCGCGTGTTATCCAGTTCTTTTGAAGGCAATTTCTTCAAGGCAGGCAATTTTCTGCCCCTGGCGCTTTTCGATAACCTCAATAAAGGTGCTTGCCTCCGAAAGACTGTCGTGAGTGCCTGTATCGAGCCATGCAAAAGCCGCGCTGAAGGGTTTGTACTTTCAGGTTCTTTTGTACGAGATACTGCTGGTTTACGGTCGTGATTTCAAGCTCACCGCGTGCACTGGGCTTAATGTTTTTGGCAATATGAACCACGCTGTTGGGATAGAAATAAAGGCCCACAACGGCGTAGTTGCTCTTGGGTTGTGCTGGTTTTTCCTCAATGCTGAGGCAGTTTCCGTTGTCGTCAAACTCGGCAACGCCATAGCGTTCAGGGTCGTTTACATAATACCCGAAGACTGAAGCCTTGCCCTCTTCCTCTGCTGCACGCTGTCGCGCAACATTGACGAGAAGCCGGCACCGTAGAAAAATGTTGTCGCCCAGCACTAAGCATACGCTGTCGTTGCCCTATAAATTTCTCACCAATGATGAAAAGCCTGTGCCAATCCGTCAGGACTGGGCTGCTCGGCATACTCAAAACGCACGCCATAACTGCTGCCGTCGCCCAGTAACCGTTTAAAGCCGGGCAGGGTCATGAGGGTAGAAATAATAAGGATTTCCCTGATACCGGCCAGCATTAACACCGACACGGGATAGTAAATCATAGGGTTTGTCAAAAATGGGTATGAGCTGTTTGCTAATGCCTTTTTGTAATAGGGGTACAGACGTGTTCCTGACCCTCCTGCTAAAACTATGCCCTTCATTTTTACGTAATATTATTGCTTGTACAAGTAGATACTTTTAGTATCTCGGATAATAACTCGCCCGATTCTCTCAGATTGCAAAGGTATGAAATGTTATCGAACTTTTGCTTGTTTTAATCTGAAAAATGCTTTTTCTGCTGCATTTTTCATGCTAAGGTATGCTGCATGGCTGGCTAATGCCCGATAGTTTATGGCTGTTTGTTCGTGTGCGGCGGCCGTCAGCAGCGCGTACGGCAGTTGTCGTACAACGGGTGTGACGCAACCGTCGTACGCGCTGCTGACGGCCGCCGTACAACGACATTTCAGCTGTAATGGCAGCAGAGAAGCGGGCATAAGACGCTGGTATATCGCCGTATTTTATTGTTGTTCAGGCTGTTTTGCTATATGTGCATCGGCACGGCGGTGTTTGTTGAATGAGCTGCGGGGCTGCGGATGGCATCGTCTGCCGGCAGATAGCAGATTGTGTTGTTATTGCATTTTACATGCACAAACCTTTGATTTTTCATGATATTGTTGTATTTTTGCAAATATTTATTCACGCACTAAAAATAACGAAAATAATATTTTCACTATGGGATTATTATCAAAGCTTTTCAATAAGAAGAAACAGAAGCCAGAAGTGGAGGCATGGAAGACTACATGACGCTTGTTCGTGTTTACTTTCAGGCATCGCTTGCAGCCCAGCTGGCATTACCAATCTGGCCATGTTGCCCGACCTGCGCATGTTTAAGACCACGCTGCATGTGCCTACATTGAACAATAAGCTGGGCATGGGCGAGAAGAGTCATTGCAGGGAAGATGATGAAAGAAATATACAAAACCGATGACGATTTCTTTAAGGAGATTGACCAGAGCGTGCGTCGCAACTGCAAAAACTGCCTGACATGCAGGTTTATCTGGTGCAATTCCAGAACTTTACGCAGGATTTGATGATGCTGATGGGCAATTTAATGAAGTTCAAACTGCGCGTACCGTCAATATTCAGGAAAGCCATCTATCGCATGACAGCCAGTACGGTACAGGACATTTTTACGAAAAAACAGCTACACCGACCCCAGTGTTATCAAAGCTGTCATGGGTATTCGTAAATACAATACAAAGCTTAATTTCTCGGAAAAGTGGATTACCGACTTCGTGTTTCAGGTAGTAATGTTGGCAAAGAAAGAGCCGGCACCGTCGAAAGAAGAGGCTGCTGCGGCTGAGAAAAAAACTGGGAAAGCACTAAAATGCCATAAGCTTTTTGTTGCTGTTCAGGTAAAGAATTAGGCACGAAAGCTTGTTGGAACGATATAAAAAGTTAAATTTGCAAGCAAATACATCGGTATGGAGGCTAACGAAGGCTTTATCAACACCTTTGCTACCCGCGTAAGGCAGATGCTTCTTCAGTATCAGGAGCTGAAGAAAGAGAATGCAGAGCTTTTATGCTATGGTCGACGAGCGCGACCGGCAACTGCGTGATGTGGAAGAAAAGCTTTCGGGCATCCGTCGCGATTACGACAATCTTAAAATGGCTAAAATGCTTGCAGTGAGCGACGGTGACATTGAAACGTCGCGCAAAAGAGTGAATAAGCTCATTAGAGATGTCAATAAGTGTATCACGCTACTGAGTGGAAAGTAACGGAAACAATGCCAGAAGACGAACTGAATAAGATTAACATAAAGCTGAATATCTACGACAGAGTAGTAGAGCTTAAGGTTCCTCGTGAGGAGGAATCGCTGTATCGAAAGGATGCAGAGCTTATTAACGCACTCTTAAATGTATATTATGACAACTTCAAAGGTCTGAAGAAGATAAAGGAAATTACTTATTTTGCTATGGTAGACCTTGGTCTTCGCTTGCAAAGAGAATTGCAGCGAAACGATACAAAGCCTTATGATGATATTCTCCAACGGCTTACTTCTGAAATTGAAACCGTGTTGAAGGCGGAGTGATACGCTCAACAAGAGAATAACTTATAACCATAAAGATAAATGACAGGTATAATAATCGCAGTCGCAGCAGCCTTAATTACAGGTGGAATTGTCGGCTATGTCGTTTTCCGCTATATCATTAACGGGAAATATAATCAGTTGATGGAAGCGGCCAAAAGGGACGCAGACGTCATCAAAGAGAAAAAACTGCTTGAGGTAAAAGAAAAGTTTCTGAATAAGAAAAGCGAGTTGAGAAAGAGGTTCAGCAGCGTAATCAGAAAATTCAGCAGGGCTGAAAACCGTTTGAAACAGCGTGAAATATCGCTCAACCAGCGCCAGGAAGAACTCGGACGGCGCAAGGAAGAGGTTGAGCAGGAGCAGGCAAGGATAGAGAACGAAAAGAAACTCCTGACCGTTAAAACAGCAGGAACTGGAGAAGATGGTTGAACAGGAGCGTGTAAAGCTCGAAGAACTGTCAGGCCTTTTCAGCCGAAGAAGCCAAGAACCGTCTGGTTGAAAGCATGAAGGACAAAGGCTCTGTCTGGATGCGGCAAGCTATATCAACGAGGTGGTCGATCAGGCTAAATTGGATGCCAATCAAACGGCCAGGAAGATCGTATTACAAACTATTCAGCGCGTGGCTACTGAAACGGCTATCGAAAAATTCAGTCAGTGTTTTCCATATTGAAAACGATGAAGTGAAAGGGCCGTATTATAGGGACGTGAAGGCCGTAACATCCGTGCCCTTGAGGCTGCAACGGGTGTAGAGATCGTTGTTGATGACACACCGGGAGTCGATTGTCATCTCAGCCTTCGACCCCTGTACGTCGTGAAATATGCCGCCTTGCACTGCATCAGTTGGTAGCTGACGGCCGTATTCATCCAGCTCGCATTGAGGAAGTAGTTGCAAAAGTGAAGAAACAGCTTGAGAAACGAAATCATAGAGACGGGTAAACGTACGGCTATCGACCTTGGTATTCATGGCTTGCACCCCGACCTTATCCGTATTATCGGCAAAATGAAATATCGTTCATCGTACGGCCAGAACCTGTTACAGCATGCGCGTGAAACCGCTAATTTGTGTGCTGTTATGGCGTCGGAGCTGGGACTTAACCCCAAAAAGGCCAAACGTGCAGGCTTGCTTCACGACATTGGTAAGGTGCCCGACGAGGAGAGTGAGCTGCCACACGCACTGCTTGGAGCCAAGATGGCCGAGCGCTGTAAGGAGAAACCTGATATTGTTAACGCCATTGCCGCCCACCATGATGAGGTTGAAATGAAAACCCTGCTGGCGCCCATCGTACAGGTTTGTGATGCAATCTCTGGTGCACGCCCCGGTGCTCGTCGTGAGATTGTGGAGGCCTATATCAAACGTTTGAACGATCTTGAGGCTATTGCCATGAGTTATCCGGGTGTAACAAAGACGTATGCTATACAGGCTGGCCGCGAACTTCGCGTAATTGTAGGCGCAGATAAGATGACCGATGAGGAAAGTACGAAGCTGAGTGACGAAATAGCGACGAAGATTCAAAATGAGATGACATACCCTGGTCAGGTTAAAATTACCGTGATTCGCGAAACGCGCTCGGTAGCTTATGCCAAGTAAAGCAGACGGTCAGGGCTCATAACCTGAATATCATAAGAGCTTTACCCGCCATACTCTAAGCGAGAGAATGGCGGGGTAGTCATTTGTTGTGTGCGAAAAGCAGGCTTATGCGTACGAGTGCATACCGCCTAATATGTAGTTTACACCAAAGTAAGTCATGATGATACTCAGGAAAGCGATAACCATATACAGATGGTATGGTATGGGCTTTCTGAACAAAGGCAGGCTCTGTGTGTGCAGAACAACGGCATAAATCATAAAGGTAATGAGAGCCCATGTTTCCTTAGGGTCCCAGCTCCAGTATGTGCCCCAGCTTATGTTAGCCCATATTGCGCCGATGAAGATGCCCAGTCCCATGGTAGTTACGGCAGGGGTAGAGAAATATACGGCTAAGCACTTGAAGGCTCTCTATCTGTATGTCTGTGTTCGAAGGGCCTGTATGGTTCATGTCACGAACACGGTTAACGCCAATGATAATAAAGGCCGTGAGGCCGCATATAAACGTTAACGCGAGTAGTGCATAGCTCATCATAATGATGCTTACATGTATACTTAGCAACGGTGAGTTAAGAACGGGCATCATCGGACCTATGGAAGGGTCCATCTGTGAGATGTGACTCACCAGCAAAAAGAACCCGAGAGCAGAAAACCAAATACTAAAACAATGTGTGCCTTGCGGTAAGCAATGATACTTAACAGCTGAACGAACCAGGCTACTGACAACATTGATTCGTAGCCATTGCTTAAAGGTATGTTACCTGATATGAGCCAGCGCAGTGCCAATGAGAATGAAAGGGCAAGGAACGACAGCATAAGCATGCCGGATAAACAGCGGTTAACCCATTTCTGTGTGGCAGAAATGGCAGGAGCATGCACCGTGGTCATTCTGCGTATGGTGAACAGCAATGCTACCAAAACCTAACGTAAGGTTTACAATAAACAGAAATAGTAGCAAACGAATAGCATTATAAATATGTTCGGCCTTGACCTGATTGTTGGATGGTAAGCTGCTTCCGCCATTCTTTTTCTGATATAAAGCCAGTTTGTCGATAAGCATGCGCGTGGTAGTTTCCTGCCCCATGGTAATCTGGCTGTACAGCATTGGGAAAATGTTTTTGAAGAAAAAGTATCTTTCGTCCGGCTCTAATTGCTGTGGCAAACTATCGGATGGTGCATACCACGTTGTTTCTGCCGTTGTGGGTGTCGGGCAGCATGGTTAACAAACTACCCTGCTGTAATTGCATGATGAGGTTATTTTATTGTCCATCTCTGCGCACGCTTTGTGAAAAGGCATCGGTTTGTCCTTGCTGGTATTCGGCGGCGTAACGTCCAAGAGTATATTCTCCATTATGGAAAGAAAGCATTGAGGCAAGTATATTCGGGTAGTCTGAAACGAGAGCACATTTCATGGCTGTTCACCTTAATAACAGGCTCGTTATTCCATTGACTGGCATAGAAAAATCCAGCTCATCAGCACTTGTTCGGCATTGGCATCGCCATAATGACGCTTTTGCCGTATATTTTCTTTGTAAAGTCGATGGCCAGTGTCTGGAGAGGGCAAATACGATTGTTATAATTGACAAAAAGGTTGCCAAAGCTTGCTGCTGTCGCTTTATCGATAGTAGTTGCAGCGCGTGATGACTGTGGGGCGATGCTGAAAAGGGTGAGCAATGCAATACTTAATGCACCTCTTTTTAATAGTGGTGATGTGAGCAAACGGCGAAAAGTGCCTTTAGGATCAATCAGTAACCACAACAGTGTAAGGAATAACAGGGCATAGCCTGTATAGGTAACGGTAACCCCCACGGGTCACTGTTGACACTAAGATAGCTGCCCATGTTGTCGGTATCGTAACTGGCCTGGTAGAATCGCACGCCACGGTAATTGAAAATATGGTTCATTGATACCTTCGCATGGATGGTATTGCGCCCGTCAATAATTGAAAAGTATGTGGCATAATCGGCCGCAGCCTCTGTACCACTGTGGTATTTTTACATCAAATTTATCAATCTAACATAGAAAGGGAGGTGTGTTTCTCGGTCTTTTTCCATTGAGATCATCTCCGAATACTGGTTTCGTAGGCTGGTCGCCACGCAGATGAATCATGCCACTATACGACAGCACGTGTGATGAAAAGCTCCTCAAGGATAACGATAAAATGAAAGATGGAGCAATAAAATATCCCATTTTCTGACTTTTTGCTTCAATATATACGCAATACCAAAGCCGGCAAGCAAGGCCCATGACAGGTTAAACCACCAACTTCCATATATATATTGATGGGCAAAAGGCGTGCCTTCGAAGTTCTCTATAATAGAGGCAGTAGCCATTAATACGATGACAAGAACGTACAATGCCGCCGAAATTTTTCTTAATCATAATGTTTTTATTGATACATAAACAGGCTTTAGCCGGCCATAATTAACCGGCTGTGCTTTAATGCGACTGGATGTAATCTCCGACCTCTCCCAGCACATCCGACAGGGCTACAAACTCATCACTTGCAATCTTAACGCTGTTGTCGTGACAATGATTGACAAAAGGGTGAAAGCAATATTACGTAATGCACGGTCACACCTCTGGAGCTGTTGTTGTACTTTTGTAGCCAGAGCCAGGTTGTTTTTCTGGAAGTATGCGTCGAGTGATATTTTGTTTTTGTACTGGCGCTCCGTCAGTAGTTGCCATACCATATGGCACAGACACTCCGTAAGTTATACTCTAAATCGATGAGTGACGTTTTGGCTGTAAGGCGACTCAATATAGGTAGAGTCGGTGGAGAAAGGCCTTAATAGTTTGGTGTATGCAATCTCATCGGTTTGACCTACGAGTCCGTGATCGCCAGATATTAGGGCGGCAGCCAACTGGCGTAAGGTATATTTTGTAAGCATATAATTGCGATATGTCGTTCCGTCAGGAGCCAGATAGGGTACTCCGTTAAGCTTTAAGAAGCGTTACATGCCCTTTGCCATTGTCATTGTTCCAGCCACATTCTACCTGAAAAAGTTTTATTCTCAGGTGTTTGATAAGGGCTTTTTGCATAGGTCAGTTCCTTTCGGAGATAGCTGAAAAGCTTCTGATGTGTCCGTCTCTAAAGAAAATATATTCGAGAGCATGGAAACCAACGATTGACGATGACTCGCTTTCGGGGTCACTTTAAGCTTTTGTTACTTGCCATAAGCTGGTCGAAACTGTGATGGTCTAACGGCCAGTTGTTAATGTCGGAATCGATGGAATAATTAGCATTTGCACCAAGGAAGAAAACCTTCACTTTGTTCATAAGCCAATCGCATATTAAGGAAAAAGGTTTGCAGCTTTGTCAATCTGGGCCTGGGTAAAATGGCCATATTGTAAGGCCTCAATGTTGTTATAGGTAGAGTCGGCATACAGTGCCGTCTTTGCACTTTAAAGGTATAATGGTACGGTCAATGCAGTTAGGTAAGTACCTGTTCTAATGATAATGCGCCACCATTTTGTTTGTTTCATCTTCTTCGTTGCTATTACATGAAACAAAAATCAATATGAATGATAACAGAAATAAAATGTAAAAACTTTCTCATAAGTCAGAAATCTAAATAAAAATGGTGTTTTATTGACTAAGAAAAATCCACCAGACAAGCTGATACTTTGTCTGGCGGATATAAATAGATAATATTAAATTGCGTTGATGAATGCTACCACAGCATCGCGGTCGGCTTTGCTTAAGCGGTAGAATTTCTTTGTGCAGAAGCATAGGCATCGCTTTGCCTGCTGTAACCATGCCACATAATAGCCTCTACCACATTACGTGCACGATTGTCGTGTAAACGGCAACCTTCACCGGTTTCCTGCACTGATAATCCACGACCCCACAGCGGTGTTGTACGACACCATCCGGTACGAATGTCGTTCTCCATAAACAGACGGTGCTGGACAAGGTCGGTATAAGGCCAGATAACGGTGTTGCTATACTCTGGCATTCCATGGCCTAAGCTGCAGAATTGGCGTGATATTGGGTCGAGCCAGCCCGTGTCGTCTTTGATGGTCCACGACGGGCGGTGGCAGTGTGTACAGCCCATTGCATAGAAGAGTTTTTGCCACGCTGTACCTCTTCTGTTTCTAAGTTGCGGGCACGAGGGCACTCCAAGTCCGCGGTGCCAGACGGCAAAGGCGTAGAAATTGTCATTACTCATCTCCTCTTGATTGTTCCAGGGGGCATTGTGCATGACGTAATTCTCATAGTCTGCGCGGTTAGCGGGAGTATTTGTATTTAGTCCGAGCAGCTTGTTTACCATCTGAGCGATACCAGTATCTGTACCATCAGCATAATAAGGATGCAACCAAGACGTTGCCGATTGGCCGTCTCTTTTTGATTTCTCTAATCACATCCTGATCCTCACTCATCTTTTTAGCCCATGCCTTTGAAGTGTAAAGGTAATGGCGGTCGGAGCGTGTTACGTTGGTAATATTCCAGATAGCATTAGCGCCAGGGCCGTCGAGCAGAGCTGCACGCGTCATAGCGTAGGTGAATTTCTTAATGCGTTTGGTACCATCGGCTAAAGTATACCATGCCGTTGGAGCCCAGTCGTTGGCACCTGCATTCCACATTCCTGGATTCAGGGTAGCGTGGCGAGCCTCACGTTGGTATTGTACCTTCATAGAATCCTGACTGATGGCATCTAACAAACCAGTGCCATACATGCCGATAGTCGATTCAAGGCGTACGGCATAATTGTCTGGTTTGGGTGACGTATTGAAAGCATCGCGGTCGATTGACACGTCAGGATAGGTCAGATTATAGGCTTCTCCATCGGGAAATTTATTGCCATGCTCATCGGTTGCTGTTTTCCATGTAATATGAATACCGCTTTCTTCAATGGGTGCCTTGAAAGGATATACAGCCTTTTGTCTGTGGCATACCCGTCACTTCACTAATGTAACTGTTTGCGGCATAAGCGTTACCGTTTCCATCAGTGCCTGCTGTTGGGTGATAAATTACAAGTAAATATCCGTTGCCCATAGTATTGGCGCGGTACTTATCCCTGCCTTTTCCCATGTCCATAAGAGGGATGACAGTATTCGCAACCAGAACGAACGTAAGCAGGTCCCAGCCCCCAGAAGGGCTTTGTAAAGGGTATTTGCATCGTGCTCGAAAGAACAATTCACCAGTCTTGAACGTTGTATAGAGCTGGGGATTGTTTTCTATTTGTGGAACAGGATTGAGTAACAGCCCTGTTCGTTGCTTGTCAGTTCCCTTCTCTCCACCAGGGCAACCATTCTGCCGAAGAGAATACACTGAGCGAATCTTTTGGCCAGTTTGTACGTGCCGAAGGCTCAGTGTTATCGTCAGAACAGGCTGTAAACGATGTTACTGCCAATACTCCGAGAAGAACATTAAAAGATAATTCTTCATGTTTTGATTTTAACAGCTCTCCTTTATTGTAAAGGAGAGCCTGATATTCTGTTTTATTTTTACGTTGCTGGATATAATCGTTGGCCTGTCCAAGCAAATCAGAGAGTTCAGAACATGCGTCAATGGCAGCCTTTACTTCAGGATGAGTCTTGTCATAGTTTGCAACGAAGGGTTCAGGACATGCTTTAATAGCCTGCTGTGCTTTGTTAATGGCATTCTGAACTTTTCGTACCCAGTTCTGGATTATACTTCTTAAAGTAGTTTGCAAAACTGTATTCACCAATCGTCGTAGATGTATTGTCTATATCATACTTTCCATTCCACGTGTTGTTGATGCTCTGGATGTTATGCCAGAAATCGTGTAACGAGTTGTGAGAGAAAGGTGATTCAATGTAGTTAGGGTCAGATTGCTGATTCTCTGGTGTTGTACCCAGACCGTAAGGCTTACCCAGTTTAGTTTGTCCTACTCGTCACAGATTCCTGCACAGCCTTTATCTCCTGCAATAATAGCCGATACAGCACCCTTAATAGTGGTGTAAGTACTTCCTGGTTTACCTGCATTAACCATGTTCCAGGCATAAGTCTTGTCACTTGATGGCATTGTAGTAGTCCACTCTAAATCAGTCAAAGCCTGCTTGTGTGCTTCAGTACCGCCACTCCAGCATACTTCTAATTGATAGATAGAATACATTAAATCGCCGGCTACTGCTACGGCATATTTCAGCTCATCAATAGGTTTGACATCCGTAAAATCGGCACGATCGTTATAATCGTCGAAAGCATTGTTGAACGATGCCACCGCACGAGGCTGGCCGTTACGGAATATCACAAACTCGATTGCGTGGAAACCTAACAGGCTGTTGCCCAGATTGTCGTGTGCATTATTGATGTTGTCGTCATCGTTGTTTGTTGTATACTGTGCCAGACCCGGACCTTTTAACAGTGCGTGCAGGGCAGGAAGAGAGAGAGGCCATGTATCAATGTGCGGGTCAATATTATAGTCGGATGCGGCGCCCATGAGGAAAGCTTCACTGCTTTCATATTCAGCGCGGGCCTTTTTCCATGATTCACATGCAGCCTTTACCTGGTCTTCGGTAGCATTTCCATGCTCAACGGCATCGCGAAGAGTCTTTAATTGTGAATAAAGTGTTTCAGCATGTGATGCCATTGACTTGTAAGTGGGGATTAACCGTAGCATCTACATAGTTGCTGAGTACTTTGCCAAGGAAGACCTCTTCTTCCGTAGTACTGTTTGTGCCATTACCTGTTCCTTCGTTGTTATCTGAACAACTTCGAAACCTAATGTCATAGTTCCTGCTGCTGCAACGAGCAGAGCGTTCCTGAATAGTTTTTTTCATTGTGAATTTATTAATAAGTTTACTGTAATATTTCTAAGGAAAAATATTAGAGGAAGAAAGCCTTCATAGGCAACACCTATATTTAAAGAAGGCTCATTGTTGTACATCTTCTTAAAGAAGCGGTGACTGTATTCACATTTCACTACGATTTGTGGTATGGGATAATAGTTCGCTCCGAAGTGTAAAACGTTCTTTTCTTCGTATGTGTAAGCAGCCTGACGGGCATCACGAATATATGGATTGTAATAATCGTAACGACCAAAAAGATACATCTTCTGGTTGTCAGCCCGTAAGCTTTGTATTTGTGAGAACACATCATAACCGGCTTCGATGCCTATGGCTACGGCGTTTTTACCTACTTCTGATGATGAATAAGGACTTGTCTTGGTGCTGCGACCTGACAGATATTTCACGTCATAGGCGTTGTCAAGATGACCGTAAGTAGCCCTGTCCGCGCACAATCCAGTTGTTCCTGTTCCACGTAAAGTCAACACTCCCAATGCTTACAGCTCCGGTAAGTTTTTCCTGAGAGTCGTTCATTAATGTGTTATTGATAGAATGTCCATAGTATCCACTTATCCCCATACGGAAGCCAGGCATGGCATAATAGTCAATACGGGCTGCAACAGCATATTTGCTTGCCGGTTCAAATTCGAAAGCACTGTGCGACCCTTTCTGAATCCATCCGTCACGATCAAAGTGCATGGCGTCGAGGCCTTCGAGGAATTGCAGTTCATATTTAAACTTTGAGTAGCGGCCCCATAAGCTGATTCCTGTCTGATGCCAGGTTGAAGGCAGTATCGTGTTTTCTCCTTCGGGCCTGTAAACAGTAAAGAAATTCAGTGGCTCATGGTGTGAATTGTTCAGTCCTACTGGCACAACGATGTGACCTACACGCAAGTTCAGCGCACGCGAAAAGCTTTTTGAAGCCAGAATTGTTCCAATTCAACCTCACCTCCCTTTTCGGTTTCTACTTCCCATTCTCCTCCTTCTTCATACTCTCGCTCGTATGCAGAGCCTGTTCCTCCGTGCTCAAACTCGATCTCCGACCCCATACTCCAGCCTTTACCAAAGTCGTATCCTAAGTAAATTACAGCGTGCGGAATATCAAACCGGCCGTGTGAGCCTTTGTTTTTATATTTTGCAGGCTCATAATAACGGAAAAACATTGTCGCTGTAAAAGTTCCTTGAGAGAGCCACTTCACCATATCCTCCTACACTAAGGCGATGCCCACCGGCATGACTCATTACCGAATCGGCTGCGTTAACCTGAGCGCAAGCAGTAGAAATGCTTGCCATAGAACACAATCCCTAACAGAATGCCTGTTGTTAGATTCTTCATTATTTACGATAAGTTTAAATTGTTCAAAAATGGGTAAAGAGTGCAGATTTCTGGTTGCGGTCTCGCCTTCACGTTGCAAAATTGTGACGTAGGAGCTGCAAAATACAATATCCATTTGTTCTTTTTACGTGACGAACGGGAGTGGCAATCATCACCGCACTCTTTTATTTTGGAGCGTTATTTTTTTCCTCGTTCCTTTCAGTGTGCAAAGTTAAACAGTATTTATAATAATGGCAATACCTAAAAATTAGTAAAGCGCATCATCACTATTAATAAGTATTTTAATTCATTAGTATATAAAAACAGGTCAAAAGGTACGCATTTTTCGTCTTTTTATTTATTTTGCAAAAGGAAAAAAACAAAATAAGGAGCGCGCATGAAAAGCCATAAAATGTATGAAGCTACTGATAGTTTAATCTCTATTATACAAGATAATTATAATATTCTGCAAAGCCTTGGGTCGTTTGGTATTAATCTTGGCTTTGGCGATAAAACTGTAAAAAGAGGTTTGTGAGGAGCAGAATGTAGACACTTTTACCTTTCTGGCTATCGTTAATTTCACGATAAATGGGTATCGTGAATATGATGATATTGAACGATTGTCCATTCCTACCATGCTTCATTATCTTAAAGCCAGCCACGAATACTACATCCATTTTGAATTACCGTTTATACGTAAGGGGCTTGTTTCAGCCCTTGATGAGAGCGATAATCTGGCCCGGCTTATATTACGCCTGTACGATGAGTACGCACATACGGTCATAAACCATATGCAATACGAAGAGAAAAATGGTGTTCCCGTATGTAGAAGGTCTTGAAAAAGGGTATTATTTCAACCACTTATGATATTGAAACTTTTTCGCGACATCATGGACAGATTGACAAGAAACTTCGTGAATTAAAGAATATTATCATTAAGTATCTGCCGTCTGACGGCTTGCATAACAACCAGCTTTCGGCTACATTATACGATATTTACAACTGCGAACAATGGTTGAGACCAGCACTCGCATGTTGAAGACGAGATTTTTATTCCCGCTATACGTCGTCTGGAAAAGATGTCGAGGCAGGACGATGTAAGCGTAAAGATTTCGAATATGATTAGTCAACAGCCCGACAATAGGGAAACATTGTCGGAGCGTGAGAAAAGATGTGATTGTTGCTTTAGTGCAGGGAATGACGAACAAAGAGATTGCAGACCATCTTTGTATTTCCATAAACACGGTTATTACACACCGTCGCAATATTGCGAGAAAGCTGCAAATCCATTCAGCTGCCGGGCTTACCATCTATGCTATTGTCAACAATCTGGTTGACATTTCTAATGTAAAACTATGGTTTTACCTTGAAAAAATACACCTATTATAATATAGGGAGTTTCTGTTCATGTAGCTAATCATTTTACTTCAGGTTAAAAAGCCCGTTAAAACAAGCGCCACTCCATATTCAATGGGGTGGCGTTTGATTGATGATATTTACAGCCAGGCCGACAGAAGGTGGGCAAACCATCCGCGAAATCTTTGCCAGGGGAGTACGCCATTTTTTTCCAGTTCGCAGGGTGTCAGCTTAAACGATTCTGACTTCTGCGAATCGAAAAAGCCTGTCGAGTTGTGCTGTAATGTAGGCGTCAATTATCACTGCATTCTCTTCGTAATCGAACCTGAGGGCTGCGCGCATCAAGGTTAGCCGACCCCACTGTACAAAAAGCGTCCGTCGACCATAATGACCTTGGTGTGATGAAAACCGGGTTTAAACATCCACAAATTGCAGCCTTTTTCGCGAGCTTATGCGCGTTATAGAAACCACAATCGGGCGTAAGCGGCTCGTCACTCCTTACTGAAAGCATAATGTCTACCTTTACACCGCGTTTCACGGCTTCTGCAAGGGCTTTTCTTTATTGAGCGGTTCAGCGTAAAATAAGGGTTGATAAAGCTTAATGCTGTCTTTTTGCCGACTGTATGGCTGATGTATAGAAATCGCGTATGATGGTGTTTTGAAATACGAGGGCTCACGGTTTATAATGCCAACCTGCTGACGGCCGTGTGAATGGCAGCTGTCGGCCTTTAGTCCGTGGAAATACGATATATCGCCTAGGCCTCTGTAATATTGTGGTCCGCTGATATTTTGCCTGGCGGTTTTGTTCCACGTCCTTAAGAAGATGCGTTGCAGCTCATTTACCGCATCGCCTTCGATGCGACAGTGCATGTCGTGCCACTCACCCACCTGTGCTGTACCCTTAATATAGTAGTCGGCTACGTTCATACCTCCTGTATATGCCACCTTACCGTCAATGACAACTATCTTACGATGGTCGCGCGCCCATACGTGATTGACGAACGGAAAGCGTATGGGGTCGAACTGATAAATCTCTATTCCCTGTGCGCGGATGGCGTCAATATCCTGCTTTCGCATCGGACTGTTGTTGGACATATTGCCGAAAGCATCGTACAGCAGCCTTACCTTTACACCCTCTTTCACCTTTGGCGCAAAGGTGAGATATAAAGCAAGCGGTTGATGGAATCGTTGCGAAAGTTAAAGTATTCCATGTGTATGGAGCTGCGTGCCTGGTCAATAGCCTTAAAAAAGGTCGTCGAATTTTTCCTGACCCGTCGTCAGCAGGGTTACCGTGTTGTTGTGTGAAAAAGCGTATGCCTTTGGCTTCGAGGGCGTGTACAATCAGCGTATCGCTTGTTTGTGCATGGGCCTGAAGCGTTGCGACAACCATGCCGGCTGTTATGAGAACGGCAATAAGCTTTCGTGTAGAACGATAGAAAACTCTCATTCTTATATTGATACCTGTTTAAAAATAGTGTTGGGTTATCCTGTTTTTCCCTTCAGTTTGCAATGCCTGTATTACTGGTTTAGCATTGACGATGCGTAGCTGTCGACAATGCCCATCAGCTGCTTTTGGTTGTTGCAAAACCAATACTGAGTGTATTTTTATGAAGGTGCATGATACGCGCTGTATTTCAGTAACCCGGGTTTTAGGACTAACTATTTTAGGGTCTCTTGTCATTATATCGCTTACCGTATGGTTAAAGAACTCGGCCTGCCAGCGTTCCATAGCGCGTCGAATATCGCCGTCGGTAAGTATTCCTTCCACCCTTCTTTCATCGTCAAGAGATACGCCAAGCCCCAGCTTTCCCTTTTGAAACCTCAATGATGGCTTCGCCAAGGTGCATGTCTTGCGGTATAACAGGCAGGTCGTCGGTGCGCATAACGTCTTCGGCTGTGGTCAGCAAGCGTTTCCCAAGCTCGCCTCCAGGGTGAAACTGTGCGAAGTCACGGGGTCGGAAATCGCGCACTTGCATCAACGCTACGGCCAATGCATCGCCCATGGCAAGCACGGCAGTGGTCGACGATGTGGGGGCAAGGTTCAGCGGACAAAGCCTCATGGTCGACCCAAACCTTGAGGTGAACGGTTGAATATTTTGCCAGCAGCGAGTCGGGATTGCGACTTACACCTATGATGGGCACGTTCATATGCTGCAAGATTGGCACAAAACGGAGCAGTTCATCAGTCTGCCCACTGTTGCTCAATGCGAGCACAACGTCGTCGGATGTCATCACACCGAGGTCGCCATGGTAGGCATCAAGCGGATTGATAAAGAAAGCAGGTGTGCCCGTTGACGACAGTGTGGCGGCTATTTTAGCCCTATGTTTCCACTCTTTCCAACGCCCGTAACAATTACCTTGCCATGGCAATGGTATATCAAACTGACGGCACGTTCAAAACTTTCGTCCAGTTGGGGAATGAGATCGAGCAAGGCTTGTGCCTCGTCGCGAATGCAGCGCTCGCCGTATTTAAGCGAATTTTTCAGTCGGTTTTCGGCTTCCTGGTTCATTATTTTATCGTTTCTTCTCCGTCTTCATTGCGTCAGCACAGGGCTCTTGCTGTTGCGACTGTATGCTTGTGGCACCAATGACGGCGAAGCATTTTCCATTATTTTCTGTTTTGAATATACATGAAGGCTGCGGCATTGCCGTGGTATGGCTGTTTCTATCTGCCGGCATCGGGCAGCAATTGTTTGACAAGTCCTTCGAGTTTGTCAAGCTCGAGCATGTTGGCAGCGTCAGAAAGACCGCTGTCGGGCTCTGGATGAACCTCGAAAAAAATAGCCGGAAGCCCCGAAGGCTTTGGCAGCAAGGGCCATCGACGGCACAAATTTGCGGTCGCCTACTGTCTTGCCATCGCCTGCCGAAGGGCGCTGGACGCTGTGCGTACAGTCCATGATGACGGTATGTGCAAAGCTCTTTCATGTCAGCGATATTGCGGAAATCTACTACCAGATTGTTGTATCCGAAGCGGTTTCCACGCTCAGTAAGCCACACATCGGCGGCACCACTCTCCAATGCTTTCTGCACAGGGTATTTCATATCGCGCCCTGAAAGAAAACTGGGCTTTTGATATTCACCGTACATCCCGTTCTGGCGGCTGCCACAAAGCAGGTCAGTTTGCCGGCAGAGAAAAGGCGAGGAATCTGCAACACGTCGCACACCTTTCCTGCAGCTTCGGCCTGCCATGCCTCGTGAATATCGGTGGTTATGCGCAGGCCGTAGCGTTGCTTAATATCGGAAAGCATCTGTAAACCGCGTTCAATGCCGGGGCCGCGGAACGAGTGTAACGACGTACGGTTAGCCTTGTCGAACGATGCCTTGAAAATAATATCGGTGCCTAGCTGTGGTTAATGCGCACAAGCTCGCGCGCTACACAGTCGAGAAGCCCGGCGTTTTCAATAACGCAGGGCCCTGCAATGATAACGGGTTTCTCCATATTGGCTTATGATTATATATATGCAAAGATACAAAAAGGACGGCAAACGCCAATTTGTTTCCTGCAAAAGCGGTTTCTCTGCCTTATTGTTATGTATTGGCAGCGGCATGGGGTTTGTAACGCCCATCGTTCGGCGGCCGCCGCCAGCGCTGCCGACGGCCGTCATATCATGTGTTCGACGATCGCCGTACGCGCTGCCGGCGAACGCCGAACAATGGAGCAATATGCTGTAAACGCTTTTTGAACAACATGATAAAGGCACGAAGGAATAAGGCTAAACGCAAAAGAAAAAGCCCTGCACGTGCAGGGCTTTCCTGTTGTATGTAAACGCTGTAAGTTTCTGAGGATGTAGGAATTATTCGGCAGGCTTTATTTTTTGCATGGCTTCGTCTATGGTCATGGCATGGTCAACGTTCTGCCGCGCCGCCGTTTTGTCGCCCCCTGTAAAGGCTGCCCCTCCGTCAACAATGTGTATATCGCGCTGTGGGAACGGTATTTCAATGTGGTTATCGTTCAGTGCATTGTATACGGCTTCCATAATATCGCTTTCGGCGTATATCTGTTTTCGCGAGTCAACCCACGATAATATCTTAAAGTCGATGCTGTTATCGCCGAACCCTGCAAATACCACTTGTACAAACTTAATGTAGTTATGGCGTTCAACCGACTTCACAGCGCCGGCTATAATCTGGCGTGCAAAGGCTGCGTTGGTGCCGTAGGCTACTCCCACTGGTATAATAGCCATCTCGTTTCCATGGTTGCGGGTAAGGTTCTTATAGTTCTTTGAGAAGAGCTGTGCGTTCTGAAAGGCCATCACAGAACCGTCTAAAGCTTCGATGGTTGTTGAAACGTAGGATATTGATTTCACCGTACCGCGCGTGCCTTCAATGGATATAAAAGTCGCCCACTTTGATGCGGCCGGTCATCAATGATATGCCATAGTAGATGTTTTTCCAGTATGTCTTTCATGGCAAAACCGATACCCGTTGACAGGCCTGCCGATATAGCCACGAGCCATGTGTTGTTGATATTGAAGATGGTCATGGCCGTAAGCAGCCATATTCCCCATACAAGCACCTGTATAACATTGCGCCACATGGCAGCCTGACTGATGACAGCCTGATCGTTTGGCTTGCGGTTTTCGCTGGCTGCATGTCGCTTTTTCCTTGTTGGTAAGGTGGTAACGCATGGCATTTATGGCTGTATGGTTGAGGTGAAGAAAATACATAATACAGTATAATTACCTGCTCAACCTGCAGAATGCTGAGCGTTATCTTGGTGGTATTTATCAGGGGTTCGTTGAAGATATGCCAGGTAGTGTCGCTTAAGTTAAACACATCGGCTGCCCAGTAAATGGCCAGAAGCAGCGAAACGGCGCTCATGGAAGGTAATACTACTTTATAAATGAGCATGAAAAAAACCATACGCGGCTTATAGGTGTATCGGCGTTGAAGAACTGTCGTTTAGGGTTATTGGCATACTTTTTCAGCATGTTCGACAAACAGGGTAATGGTGAGAATACAGGTCAGCTGCATTGTCCACCATATCAGAAGCTCTACTGCAAGCAGCGTGTATCCGGCCAGAGAGGCCGCGTCGCTCGCCAGAAAGACAACTAAAGAAATGTAGGCATAGCCTGCATCGCTGGCGGGAAGTTTCCTGTTGCAGCGGCTTATCGCCAGCCATTGCCATACGGTAGCCCCCAGCAAAATGGGCGGAAAGGTAAGGTTTACAAAGTCGTTTGGAGCAAGAATGATGCGGAAAGTGATGACCGTAAAGCATACTAAGATAATGGGTGCATAGATGCGATAGCCATGCTGTTGCTCACCGTTCAAACGAATAAGCAGCGAGAAGAGTATTACGCCCAATAACCAGGCATACCCTACGAGCAGACTGCAGGCCATTATAATAAAGTTCTGGGTCCATGCCAGACGTACAATGCCGAGAATAAGAGCAAAGGTGATGACCGTTGCCGTCATGATGATGCACCAACGCTTGTCTTTAAAGTAGTCGCGTGCTTCGGCACCGCGCTTGCTTCCCAGCACCCAGTTGATGGCCTGTTCGGCTTTTTCGCGCTTCATAAAGCCAGGTTATAGCGAGGCCTATCGTAATATAATTGATGCCCGAAGCCAGAAATCCTACAATGAAAATCATGACAAGCAGGCCTATTATGATGCGGCTGTCCCAGTCGGAATGGTATTTTTGCTGGGGCTTATACTTGTCGATGATGGTTTGTGACGTCTCTTTTACCTGCGTATTTATTTGGCGAAGTATGCTGAAATAATCTTCACCGCGGTTCGAAAAATCGAATTCTGGATGTCGCTGTATCGTTTGTTGGCGTAGTCGTTGAGGTATTTCAGCCGGCTTTCGGTAGTATTGTACAGGTCAATATATTGTTGAATCTGCGTGCGGTTGTCGTTAAGGGTATGCCTTATGTTCACGGCGAGGGTAAGACATACGTTGCGATCAATCTTCGAACGGGTGGAGAGGGCGGCCGTATACATCGTGCTGAGGTCGTTGATTAAGCTGTCATACCGGCTTATTTCGATGTCGGCATTGTTGACGAACGTGCGGAACGGCAGCGCATTTTGCTTAAATTCGCGATACTGCTCGGTGGCTTCGTGACAGGCATAGGTCAAATCGAAGACGTATCCGTTCTTTTGTGAGTAGAGCATAAGCGCGTTCTGCTGGCTCTTGTTCAGTGCATCGACGAGCTGTTTCATAACTTGTTGCTGCTGCTCTTTCAGGTAACCCGACTGCCTTTCGAGGCTTGTGTGGTAGTTTGTAAGCTCAATTCGGAGCATGGCCAGCGTGCCGGCGATGTCGCGTTCTTTAAGAACGGCACGTGATGGCAGCAGTAACATAAACAACAATATGATGGAAAGGACAGTTCGTTTGCTCATATCCCGGGTATTATAAAGATGAAAAACAACGATGATTATTAAAACAAAGGCATCTGTAACGCCTTTTTCTGGTGCCTGCAGATGCCTGTATGGGTTTGAGTCTAAACGCCACTGACGAGGTTCGTTGTGATCGTATTCGATATTGCTGAAGCCTGTATTTGCACAGCCTGTACGTACTTATGTGCCTGCAATTTGATAAGCACTTTTAAATGTTTCAATAAGTACCTCTGGACTTTTTAACCGGTGCCCTTCAACCATTTAATAAGCACTTTTGAACTCTTCAAGGAAACGGGTGTCGTTTTCTGAGAATAAACGCAGGTCGTTAACCCTGTATTTGAGGGTTGGCTATGCGCTCAACGCCCATGCCAAAAAGCATATCCTGTGTAAACATCAGGGTCGATACCGCATGCCGATAAGTCGTGTGGGTCGACCATTCCACAGCCTAATATCTCAACCCATCCGGTGTTTTTGCAGAAGTTACAGCCCTTGCCACCGCAGATGTTACAGCTTATATCCATCTCCGCGCTCGGCTCTGTGAAGGGGAAATATGAGGGGCGAAGTCGTATCTTTGTGTCGGCACCGAACATCTCTCGTGCAAAAGTGAGGAGCACTTGCTTTAAGTCTGTGAAGCTCACATTTTTGTCAACGTACAACCCTTCCACCTGATGGAAGAAGCAATGAGCACGATGCCGATATGGCCTCATTGCGGTAAACGCGGCCCGGGCACAGCACACGGATGGGAGGTTCGTGGCTTTCCATGTAGTGGGCTTCGTCGCTGGAGGTGTGCGATCGCAGCAAAAACGTTCTTGGTTACATCGTGTTGATTACGCGAAATAAAAGAAAGTATCCTGCATATCTCGCGCCGGATGGTCGGCGGCAAAATTAAGCATTAGTAAAGATGTGGTTGTCGTCATCAATCTCGGTCCTGTGTATAAGTTGAAGCCCATACGCTGGAAAATATCAACGATTTCGTTCTTTACGAGCGTCAATGGGTGGCGTGTTCCCAGACCGACAGGATATGCAGTGCGCGTCAAATCGAGGCTTTCGGTACCCGTTTCTGTCGTTCCCACCTGCTCGCGCAAGGCATTTTATCTTCTCGGTAGCAACGGTTTTAAGCTCGTTTATCTTCATGCCGACGGCCTTTTTCTGCTCTTTAGCCACATCTCTGAAGGCGGTCATGAGGGCATTTATTTCTCCTTTCTTGCTGAGATACTTTAGCCGGAGCTGTTCAACATCGTCGGCATTCTGGGCCGACAATGCTGAAACTTCCTTAAGAAGCTCGTCTATTTTTGTCTAATATCATCTTGTAAAGTCTCCTTATTTACGTGCTTGCAAAGTTACGAATTTTATCATGAAAAAGAAAACTATATATATATAATGTGTAATTTTGCCTTGGTTTTATATGTATTTTATGAGGAAAAGTTTTAGTAATTTTTGCATTGTTCTCACTGCTTTTCATGCTCTTTGTTCCTACCGGATGCAACGATCGCAAGCCCGTACGGTTGATTCGACGGCTTCTGACACCGCTGTCCGCGATACTTCGGCGGCCGATTCTGCCGAGAATCTGATAGAAGCTACGCCCATGCCCAAAGGCAGCTGACGAGCTTTTTGACGATTTTGTATTCAACTTTGCGGCCAATCGTAAACTGCAGCGCAGGCGTATTGTGTTCCCGTTACCTGTTTATCGTGACGGGAAGGTGGTGAAAAAGATTGCCGAAAACAAGTGGGAGATGGAACGTTTCTTTATGCGTCAGGAGTATTATACGCTTATCTTCGACAACGCCAAGCAAATGAACCTCGTGAAAGATACCACTATCAGCCACGTGGTTATTGAAAAAGATATTCAGCCATAAGAATCTTATCCAGCAATATTTGTTCAATAAGATAAAGGGCAAATGGATGCTGACATCAATGAATTACATGTCTCTGGCCCAGAATAAGAATGCTGATTTCCTGAGTTTTTATAATAAATTTGCCACCGATACCGCCTTTCAGGTAAGAAGCATGGCCCGTGAAGTGCAGTTCTCCGCGCCTGATCCAAACGACGATTTCGCACAGATAAGCGGGGTGATGATGCCGCAGCAGTGGCCCGATTTCAAGCCGGGGCTTATCCCAAATGGCACGCTTTACAACATTATTTACGGGCAAAAGTATACCGATGCGGGGCGCCGGCTGTTCGTAATACGCGGTATTGCCAACGGGTTGGAGATAGAATTGTCGTTCCGTAAGGTTGGCGGACAGTGGAAATTGGTAAAGTTTAATAGTTAATGTGCAGGGTAGAAGCACCTGCCATAGCTCATGAAGAGATTCCCAAACCAGTCGTTATTGCGATACAACACGTTTGGCATTGACCAGAAGTGTGACGAATTAATAGTTTTTGAAAACGAGAACGATGCCGTCATGCTGGCGTCAGAGCTGAACCAGCATACCGCAGTGGGAGGCCGTTTGTTGTTGTTGGGCGGCGGAAGCAACCTGTTGTTGACGCGCGATTTCGACGGCAAGGTGGTTACTCCCAAGGCTGAATTCAGCATCTCCGTCATCATGGAGGCCGGCACAAACATACCTTATTTAAAGTGCTGGGCAGGCACAACGTTCGACGAAGTTGTTGATTATGCCGTTCGTCACGGCTATTACGGCATGGAGAATCTGAGCCTGATACCCGGACGGTGTGGCGCATCGGCCGTACAAAACGCATAGGTGCTTACGGTGCCGAAGCGAAAAGATTTTATCAGCGAAATTGAAGCCGTTGAAATAGCTACGGGTCGTGTTGTACACTTTACACAAGCCGACTGTCATTACAGTTACCGCCAGAGCCGCTTTAAAAACGAGTGGAAAAACCGATACCTTTATTACGTATGTTACCTATCGTTTGTCGCGTAAGTTTGAACCTTTACTCGATTATGGCAACGTGCGCAGCAAACTTTCAGAGGCTCATATTGATGTAGAGGCACTTACTGCACAGCAGCTTCGCGACACCATTATTGAAATAAGGCAGGGACAAATTGCCCGATCCTGCCGTTACAGGCAATGCCGGTTCGTTCTTCATGAACCCGATAATTGACGAAGAAACTTTCAGAAAACTGAAAGAAAAAGTGCCCGATTTACACTATTTTTAAGGTTGATGACCGGGGCGAAGCCATCTGTAATGATGAGGCTCCACGCAATTGCCGTTACAAAATTCCGGCAGGATGGATGATAGAGCGTTGTGGATGGAAGGGTAAATCGCTGGGCCATGCCGGTGTGCATAGCAAACAAGCACTGGTACTTATTAACGAAGGGGAGCTACGGGGCAGGGATATTGTAAACCTGATGCAGGCCATACAGCATGATGTAAAGGCTGCTTTCGGTCTGGATATTCGGCCCGAGGTTAACGTGATATAACAATAATGAAGTTACGATTCTTAGGCACAGGTACCTCCAATGGCGTGCCTGTCATAGGCCCTGTCAATGCAAGGTTTGCCGGAGTAAAAACCCGAAAGACTTCCGCTATCGCACCGCAGCGATGGTTGAAACAGAACGTACACGTGTACTGATTGACTGCGGACCCGACATACGTATGCAGCTTATGCCGATGCCTTTCAGGAAGATTGATGCCGTATTGCTTACGCACGAGCACTACGATCACGTTGCCGGACTTGACGACTTACGTCCTTTTCTGCGGCGCGTTTGGCGATGTAAACGTGTATGCCAACGACGAGACGGTTCAGTCGGTACGCCATAATTTCCCTTACTGCTTTACGAAAAAAACCTGTATCCCGGCGTGCCAACGTTCAACCTTCATACGCTGAAAAAGCACGTGCCGCTGACGATAGGCGACATCAATATCGTCCCGGTTGAGGTTATGCATGGCAAGCTTCCCATCCTCGGATACCGCATAGGCAGCCTGGCTTACATTACCGATATGAAGACTATTGGCGACGATGAGCTTCTGTTTCTTGCAGGCGTGAAGGTGCTTGTTGTCAACGCCTTGCGGTGGGAAAAAGCCTCATCACAGCCACATGCTGGTGCAGGATGCCATTGATTTTCGCTCATCGCGTGGGTGCACAGCATACTTATCTGACGCACCTTACCCACTTGATAGGGTTGCATGACGAGGCAAACCTGCGGCTTCCAGAGGGTTTTGAGTTTGCCTTTGACAGCCTGGAGATAGAAGTTTTAAGACTGTTTTTCAGAATATTGCAGCCGCTTTTTATACAATAAAAATCAATATCCATGATACGGGGTTACTGCCATAAAGGCAGCAGCCCCGTGTTGTTTGATGGGCAGTTGCGTGTGGCAAAAACGAATGGCATGGGCCTTGTTGGCAATATCTGTTGAACGGGACATCGGGCAGATGTACACCCGTAGCCTGACAGCTTTACGTTGTTTTTCCCGTCTGTTTTCGGGCTGCAACAGCACTGTTTATAACGGCTTATTCAAAGGTTTGTGGTATAATGTTCATGGTTCGGCGGCCGTCAGCAGCGTTGCTGACGGCCGTCACTACATGGTTCGACAATCGCCGTACACGCTGCTGACGGCCGCCGAACCATAACCTTTAGTTTGTAAACCTCCAGACATCACGACGCAAAGGCATGAACTTTACGACGTAAAAGTATGAACTTTACGACGTTGCGAATGACGCCTGAGGTCGTAAAGACGAAAAGGGAGTGTAGTTACCGGTTGTGACCGGCGGTGTTTACCATTTAAACTTGCGGTAAAGTTTCCAGCCCAGCAGAAAGGCATCAAAGATACCTGCACCAGTGTTGATTATGCTCGAAAAGCGCTGGGCAGGCGTAGAACCGGCCTTAAGGGCAGCCGGTTTCTGAAACAGCGACCGCCACATACTTTCTATCTTTGTGCTGTCTTTTAGAATGTCTTTTCGCAGAAGTGCCTTCTGAAGTTGAATCTCTTCGATGGACCTGTACGGTGAAGAGGTAATGTTTTCGTTCATTTTTTGTTAAGTTTTCGAACAGTAAAAATAAGGGTTTTATACAGGCTGGCTATCCAAGAAGCAATGACGCCAGAAACTTAACGAGCGGGCGTTCAATCCATTGTTTTTCTGAAAAATCAGGAACAAAACAAGGATAATAAAAATAAAATGCTGCCACAATTGCAAATGCTGCCACAGTGCCTGTGCAGGGTATAAGCGCGTAGGCAGCGGCAAAACTGAGATAGATAAGCATCAGCGCGGTAAGGAAACCAAACAGTGCAGCTATGGCAACCGCAGTTATGATACGTACCGATTTCTCTACAATGTCGAGCCTTGCATATTCGGTTTTGCAGCTTAATATAATGCTTTACGGTGTCGACAAGCTGTGCGATGGTTTCTATATTATGGTCGTTTGAGAACATAAGAACATCATTATGTAAATGGTTTCCCTGCGTATGACAGGGATGTTGCAAAAGCAAATACCGACCCTACACCATTTGTAACACATGACGTGAAGGGTGTAGAACCGGTATAATATAAACGTGTTTAAGCCTGTTTGCAAGCAGCAGGGCCTTTAAAGCCAGGTCGTTGTCAACAGCCTCTTTAATGTTTTTCAACAAAGTCGTCAGCGTCACGACGGTTCAGCTTAATGTCGTGTTTCTTGCAGAAATCGTCAACAGCCGATGAAATTTTTGCTGCGTGTATCCTTTCCGTTTTCAGGGAGCCAGAAGCAGTCCTAATGTAGCACCAGTCAGGGCACCACATACAAAAGCGCCAAGATAACCTAAAGTTTTCATAATTGTTCCTTTCTTTTTAATTGTAACTTAATATGCTGCAAATATAGCGATAAAAAGCGTGATTACGATATAAGAACATATATATTTTTTTGTTAAAAACCGAGTGTATGGGTGCTATTTAACAAACTTTTATGCGGTTGTGTTTATTATTTTTATAGAATTCTTTGTAATTTCGCCCTCATAAGGATTACTGCCTTTTTATATTGAAATATTAATATCTTAATAACTTAATAGAGATGAGAAAATATATGGTTATGGGCGCAGCCCTCTTTTGTAACATTGCTTTTTTACAAGTTGTAAATCGCAGGAAAGTGCTTATAAAAATGTATGAGAAGGCACAAGCACAGGAGGCTCAGTCGCAGACAGCACAGTCTTACGCAGCCCGTTGTCGGCCAAAACGGCATCAGTTACACCTCTGGTAACAAAGCCCGCTGACCAGTCGACGGTGGTGAAAGCCGATGATACGCCCGTGCGCCAGGAGAGTGTAACGCTGATTGATGGGACGGGATTGCAACAGTATAGCGTTGTTGTGGGTTCGTTTGGCTTAAAGACAAATGCCATCGGTTTTCAGGGAACGTTGAAGCAGGCTGGTTATGACGCTCAGGTTGTATACAACGCAAAGGTAAACATGTATCGCGTAATATGCGGCACTTATGCCGACAAGAGCGCTGCCGTACAGAGCCGTAACGCCATCAGAGGGTCGAAATTCAACAAGACCGGCGACGCCTGGTTGTTGTATAAAAACTAATATTGGCGGAACGTTTTGGGAAGAATCCTATCCGTTGACTATGGCAGGAAACGTACGGGGCTGGCTGTTACCGACCCCTTGCAGATTATTGCCGGGGCGCTGTCAACCATAGAGACAAAAGATTTGTTCGATTTTCTCTCGGCCTATGTGGTGCGGGAGGGAGTCGAACGAATTGTTATTGGTAAGCCTACACAGCCTGATGGGAGTGCGTCAGAGAACCTGGCGCGTGTGGAAAACTTTGTTAACCGGTGGCGAAAAGCCCGTCCAGAGGTGCCGATTGAATACTATGACGAACGTTTTACTTCTGTTTTGGCCCATCGTGTAATATTGGAAAGTGGCGTAAAAAAGAAAACAAGACGAGAGAATAAAGGACTGGTGGACGAGATAAGTGCTACTATAATCCTTCAGGATTACATGAATTCGAAGAAATGATATTACCTATTTATACTTATGGCCAGCCTGTACTGGAGAAAGGTTGCACAGGATATTCCTGCCGACTATCCGGGCTTAAAGGAGCTTATTGACGATATGTTTGAAACGCTTGATGCCTCATCGGGCGTAGGGACTGGCGGCACCACAGGTGGGCAAATCCATCCGTGTGGTAGTGATTGATTTGGATATTCTTAAAGACGATTTTCCTGAATATGCAGGCTATCGTCACGCATTTATCAATGCTCATGTGCTGGAAGCCGATCCGAAGGCAGAGAAAAAGTCGATGGAAGAGGGTTGTCTTTCCATACCCGGACTAAGCGAAGACGTTGTCCGCCCGACGCGAGTGCACGTATCTTACCTTGATGAGAACCTGCAACCCCATGACGAATGGGTCGAAGGTTACGCTGCAAGGGTAATGCAACATGAGTTTGATCATCTCGAAGGTAAGATGTATGTTGATCATCTTTCGCCTTTCCGCAAGCAGATGATACGAAGTAAACTGAAGGCCATGATGCAGGGAAAGTATCGTGCTGCCTACCGTACGAAGCCGCTTCGCAAATAGAAAGCCGGCACGAATATAACAGGGCGGGAGAGATGAAAAGCCGTATCGTGGTGCTTTTGATAGCCTTTATGGCGGTTGTTAAGGCCAGCGCACAGTATAATGTAGACCGTTTGATAACAAGCGGTGAGGTGGCATTACACTATGAAGACTATGTGCTCTCCATACAATATTTTAATAAGGTGCTGGCCCTGAAACCCTATTTGTGGCTTCCCTGGTACGACAGGGCTGTGGCAAAATTCTCTTTAGACGACTACGTTGGGGCTGAATCGGACGCCACGCACGCCATAGAGCTGAACCCTTATATAGAGCAGATATTCGACGTAAGGGCCATTTCGCGCATACATCAGGAAAAATACGCCGGAGCCATAGCCGATTATAATAAGGCCATAGGGCTGAATCCGGGCGTGGCTTCCTTCTGGATGAACAGGGCAATATGCCGTCTGAACATGAAGGATTACGAACAGACGCTGCTCGATGCTGATACCATTATTAAAACGATGGGCCAACATTGCCAATGCCTATTCGCTGAAAGCCGAGGTATATCTCGAAAAGAAAGATACGGTGCAGGCCGACAAATGGCTGGCAAAGAGTCTTGGAATTGACCCCTATAACGCCGATGCCTGGACTACACGCTCGTATATTGCGCTGAACAAAAAGCAATGGAAAAACGGCCGATTCTTGCCTTACCCGTGTTATTCACTTGCGGCCAAGGTGCCCAATAACTATGTAAACCGTGCGCTTGCACGGCTGAATTTGAACAACCTCAGGGAGCAATGGCCGACTATGACCTTGCCATTGACCTCGATCCACGTAATTTTCTGGCCCACTATAACCGCGGACTGCTGCGCGTTCAGCTTGGCGACGACAACCGTGCGTTGACCGATTTCGACTTCGTTGTGAAAGATGGAACCGAAGAATTTCATGGCTAGTTTATAACCGTGCATTGCTGAACGATCGCATCGGTAACCTGAGGGAGGCCATACGCGACTACACAACGCTTATTAATGAATTTCCTAATTTCTGGGCCGGACTGTCGGGAAGGGCACGGCTGTATCGTAAACTGGGTATGACAAATCAGGCCGAAATGGACGAGTTCCGTATCTTTAAGGCCCAGATGGACAAGCATATCGGTATACAACAACGATGGAGCAGAAAAGAAGTTGCGCGAAGTAAGACGACGCTCGGAAATTGATTTGAGTAAATATAATGACCTGGTTATTGAGGACAAACCAAAGGTAGACCGCGAGTATAACAGCACCTATCGTGGGGCTATACAGAACAGGGATGTAACGATGGCTTTCCTGCCTATGGTTCAGCTTTCTTATTTTACCCATTCAAATGAGCTGGAAGGTAAGCAGATATTTGACCCGGAGGTAGAAAAATTTCAATGCAAAATGTGCGCCTCTGCATAAACTTTATCTTACCTGTAACCAGCAACGCAAAGGACTTACTGATGTGCAGTCGAAACAAATATTCCAGCTTATCGATGCACTTACGGCAGGTTTGCAGGAAGAAAAGGATGCAAAGGTGCGGACATCGCTGCTTCTTCAGCGCGGTATAGCGTATGCCGAAGCACAGAATTACAGTGATGCCATATCCGGATTTTGACGATTATGTGGCCCTCGATTCAGCATCGGCAATGGGTCGTTGGGGACGTGCCGTGTGCCAACAATTGCTGAACGACTCATGAGTTTTCAAAAGGACAGAATGTAAAAATGAAGCTGTCGCAGGTAGAAGGAGACTTTGCAGTAGCTATCCAACTGGCGCCAAAGAACGCTTACATTTATTATAACAGAGGCAATTTGTTTGCTATTGAGAAAAAACTTTAAAGCGCGCCATTGACGACTATACGCGCGCCATTACGCTCGATTCACGATTGGCCGAGGCTTACTATAACCGCGGACTGGCGCGCCATTATGCCGGTCAGGGACCAGGAAGCACTTCGCGATTTCAGCCGAGCAGGCGAATGAAAGCATGTACGATGCCTATGCGCTGAGCAAGAAATTATCAAGTAACAAGTCGGCCAAAAAGTAAAAATCGCACCCTTTTTAGAGCCTTTACTTGGGGCGTCCAAAAATAATGGTAATTTTGTCGCGATTTAAACAAACTAATTTGTAATATGGTTAAAAATCACTTTCCCAGACGGATCTGTTCGTGATTACGAGCAGGGCGTAACTGGTTATCAGGTTGCAGAGAGTCTTTCTCCGGCTCTTGCTCGCGACGTTGTATCTTGCGAGGTTAATGGAGAAACCCGTGAATTGAACCGCCCTATTATGGAAGATGCCAGCATTAAGCTTTTTAAGTTTGATGATGAAGAGGGTAAACATACCTTCTGGCACACGTCGGCGCACCTGCTTGCCGAAGCGCTTCAGGAACTTTATCCGGGTATTCAGTTCGGCTTCGGGCCGGCAATGAGAACGGTTTCTTTTTATGATGTAATGCCTCCAAAGGGGCCAGACTATCTCCGAAAAACGACTTTTGAAGATAGAAGACAAAATGAAGGAACTGGCAAAAAGAACGAACCTGTTGTCCGTAAGGAAATTTCCAAAGCCGATGCCATCAAAGAGTTTGAGGCCGACGGGCAGCATTATAAGGTTGAACACATTAAAGACGACCTCGAAGACGGTACAATCACTACGTATACACAAGGTAATTTCACCGACCTTTGCCGCGGACCGCATCTCGTCAGCACCGGTGCCATTAAGGCTGTTAAGCTGACAAGCGTTGCCGGTGCGTTCTGGAGAAGGCGACGCCAAGCGCGAGCAGATGACCCGAATATACGGTATTTCATTCCCGAAAAAGAAACTTCTGGACGAGTATCTCGCTATGCTTGAAGAAGCTAAAAAGCGTGATCACCGCAAGATTGGGAAAGAAATGGAACTTTTTATGTTCTCAGATCGTGTTGGGAAAGGCCTGCCTATCTGGCTCCCCTAGGGCACACAGCTGCGCCTTCAATTGCAGAATTTGCTGCGCAGCGTGCTGAAACTCGTACAACTATCAGGAGGTAATTACCCCGGGAATAGGTTCAAAAACCTCTACATTACATCCGGTCACTGGGCACATTATGGCAGGATGCCTTCCAGCCTATTGAAACACCGGAGGAGGATGAGGTTTATATGCTGAAACCAATGAATTGTCCTCATCACTGCGAAGTGTATGCCCAGGAAGCCGCGTTCGTATAAGGATTTACCGCTACGTATTGCAGAATTTGGAACCGTTTTCCGTTATGAGAAGAGCGGAGAATTACACGGACTGACCCGTGTCAGGACGTTTACGCAGGACGATTCTCACATATTCGTGCGCCCTGATCAGGTAAAAAGCCGAGTTTGAAGTGGTTATTGACATCATCCAAAAGGTGTTTTCCATCTTCGGTTTTAACGATTATGAGGCCCAAATATCGCTTCGCGACCCGAAGGATACGGAGAAATACATCGGCTCTGACGAAATATGGGATGAGAGTGAAAATGCTATTCGCGAGGCTTGTAAGGAGAAAGGCATCAACGCCCGTGAGGGAAATAGGCGAGGCTGCATTCTACGGACCCAAGCTCGACTTTTATGGTAAAGGATGCCATTGGCCGCCGCTGGCAGCTAGGAACCATACAGATTGACTACAACCTTCCGGAGCGATTCCGTCTCGAATACACCGCCGGGATAACTCAAAACAGACTCCTGTCATGATTCACCGCGCGCCGTTTGGTTCGCTTGAGCGTTTTACGGCAGTGCTTATTGAGCATACCGCAGGCCACTTCCCGCTGTGGCTGGCTCCCGATCAGGTTGCCATTCTGCCTATCTCAGAGAAGTACAACGACTACGCCGAGCAAGTAAAGCGTTACTTCGATTCAAAGGACGTTCGTTCTTATATTGACGATCGCAACGAGAAGATAGGCCGCAAGATTCGCGACAACGAGCTAAGCGTGTGCCTTACATGGTTATTGTGGGCGAGAAAGAGTCGGCCGACGGACTCGTTTCCATGCGCAAGCAGGGAGGGTGGTGAGCAGGCTTCGATGAAGATGGAGGAGTTTGCACAGCGCATTAACGACGAAGTTGCCGAACAATTAAAGGTAGTTGAAAATTAGAATAAAAAGGTTTTACATCTTTTTGTTGACGATTCGTCAAAAATATATTCAATAATGAAAGCTCTGTACCAGAACAATGGTACAGAGTTTTTGTTGAGGCTGCCGGCTGGTGATGTAGCGGGGTATGGTTTGTTGTATTCGTCATAAGCCCGGGCCGGCTGACTGTTGCCGGCTGGTGATGTTGCGGATAATGATTCGCTGACAGGCGATTTCTGCATTGTTCCGTACTGATAAGGTCATTTGCCCCATGTTCCTGTCGCATTGTGCCACAGTCCGTCAGGCTTTGTGGCTGTATGCTGGCGTTCGACGTTCGCCGTACCCGTTGTATGACGCCCGTCGCACCCGTTGTGTGACGGCCGCCATACGCGCTGTTGACGGCCGCCGAACCATGAACTTTTTATTGTAAAGAAAGATGATTTGTTGCATATTGCCGTTACCTTACCATAGTAAACACGGTACCATGGCGCCGTTATGTTTGATACGGCTCGTTTTATGCCGGCAATGCAATATCTGTAAACATACTGCTATCACAGGCCAAAGCCTTTGGCTGTTCAATAGTTTTTGTAAATTTGCACGCTGTATCGGTATGAACATATCGGTATGTAAATAAAACAGTTACTTAAAATAGTTGGATGAAGAAAGACAATTTAAAGACTCAGTACCGGGTGAATGGTCAAATCCATGCCAGGGAAGTTCGTGTGGTTAGTGACGGAGGCTCAGAGGTGATGTCTGCACGCCAGGCCTTAGATTTGGCCCGTCAACAAGGTGTTGACCTGTGGAGATTTCTCCCAATGCACAGCCACCTGTCTGCCGAATCATCGACCTAGTAAGTTCCTTTACCAGCAGAAAAAAAGCGCCAGAAGGAGATGAAGCAGAAGCAGGTGAAGGTTGAAGTAAAGGAGATTCGTTTCGGTCCACAGACGGATGCGCACGACTATCAGTTCAAATTGAAACACGCAAAAGAGTTTCTTGAAGAAGGCAATAAGGTGCGCGCATACGTGTTTTTCCGTGGTCGTTCTATATTATTTAAGGAGCAGGGCGAAGTTCTGCTGTTGCGTTTTGCCAACGATTTTGGAAGAATTTGCCAAGGTAGAACAGCTGCCAAAGCTCGAGGGAAAGAAGATGTTCCTCTTCCTTGCTCCCAAAAGGCCGGTGTTGCCAAGCAGAGTCAGCAGAAGCGTGACCGCCTGGCTGCCGGGCTGCTGCCAGAGAGACTCCAAATTACGCGAGGCTGAAGATGCCGAAAAGAAAGGATTGCCTCAATAATGCAAAAGGTGCAGATGCTCTGCTAAGCTGAAAGGCGACAGCGAAGAATAAGAAATAACAAGGGTGCGTAACGCCCGGTATATGCGTTGCCACCCATTTGATCAATCAATAAAATATAAAGAAAAAAATGCCAAAAAGTAAAGACAAATTCCGGTGCAAAGAAGAGATTTAGATTCACCGGTACTGGTAGATTAAGCGTCATCACGCTTATCACAGTCACATTCTGACTAAGAAGACCAAGAAGCAGAAGAGAAATCTTGTTCATCAAACATTGGTAGACAGGACCAACCTGAAGCAGGTTCGCGACTTGCTTTGTCTGCGTTAATTGCTATTTTAACTTTTTAGTCGAACGTTTAAAGAAGAAAAATTATGCCAAGATCAGTAAATCACGTTGCATCAAAAGCAAAAAGAACCCGCATTCTGAAGCTTACCAAGGGTTATTATGGTGCTCGTAAGAACGTAGTGGACGGTAGCAAAGAACACATATGAGAAAGGTTTGACCCTATGCTTATCGTGACCGTCGTACCAAGAAACGCAACTTCCGTGCACTCTGGATACAGCGTATCAATGCAGCTGCACGTCTGCACGATATGAGTTATAGCCAGCTGATGGGTGCTCTGCACAAAGCAGGTATCGAAATTAACCGCAAGGTTCTTGCCGACCTCACTATGAACAATCCTGAAGCTTTCAAGGCTATTGTTGACAAAATAAAGTAAAAGGCCCGGAGCAGCAGGCCGCCGGCCTGAGTTTTCCTCATGCAGGAGGTGCTCCCGGATAATAATCTGAGCCATTCCTTTCGTTATGAAGGGAATGGCTTTTTTAGTTACATATTGTGACATAACGGCTTATTTATAACGGCAGTTGGCCATACAGATATTTTTTATTAACTTTGCACGTATAGACATATTCAGGTAAAGGATGATTTCTGTTGAAAATTTGACGGTAGAATTTGGCGTTCGTCCACTCTTCGAAAACGTGAGTTTTGTAGTAAACGACCATGAACGCATTGCACTGGTAGGTAAAAATGGTGCAGGAAAAATCAACAATGCTGAAAATATTGTGCACTTCAGCGTCCCACATCAGGCGCGGTTAATGTGCCCAATGGAACTACAATAGGCTATCTTCCGCAGGTAATGAAACTGTCGGATGATACTACTGTACGTGAGGAAACGCGCAAAGGCTTTTGCAGGTCATGTTGAAATGAAGGCGCGTATTGAACGTATGCGCAGGAGATGGCACAGCGAACCGACTACGAGAGCGAAAGTTACCTGGAACTTATTGATAGCTTTACGCAGGCCCAGGACCGCTTTATGATGATGGGTGGTGACAACTATGAGGCAGCGATGGAACGCACATTGACGGGACTTGGCTTTGAACGAACCGACTTTGACCGCCCTACACGCGAGTTCTCAGGGCGGCTGGCGTATGCGCGTTGAGCTTGCTAAAAATTCTGCTTCAAAAACCCTGATGTGCTGCTCCTTGACGAGCCAACGAATCACCTTGACATTGAAAGTATACAATGGTTGGAGCAGTTTATACAAAACAGCAGCAGCGCAGTGGTACTCGTTAGTCATGATCGCGCGTTCATTAATAATATAACAAACCGTACGCTTGAGATTACTTGTGGACATGTTGAGGGATTATAAGGTAAAAGTATAATGAGTATCTTGAGCTTCGTAAAGAGCGGCGCGAGCAACAGCTTCGTGCCTAGAGAACCAGCAAAAAGAGATTGCAGACATAAAAGGCTTTTTGTTGACAGATTCCGCTATCAGGCTACAAAAGCTATACAGGTTCAGCAGCGTCTCAGACAGCTTGAGAAATTAAAGCCGATAGAAGTTGACGAGGGTTGACAACCGTTCCATGCACTTAAAAGTTTCCCCTTGCCTGCGATCGGGCGATTATCCTGTTATCTGCGAGGATGTTCGTGAGGGATTATGGCAGCAAAACCGTGTTCAGCCATGTTGACCTCAGCATCAGGCGTGGGGAGAAAGTAGCAACTTTGTAGGCAAGAACGGTGAAAGGTAAATCAACTCTGGTTAGAGTGTATTATGGGTGAAATTCCGTTTAGTGGAAACCTGAAGATTGCGCATAACGTCCAGATAGGTTATTTTTGCACAGAACCAGGCACAATTACTGGATGAACGGCTCACAATTTACGATACTATCGACCAGGTAGCCACGGGCGAGATGCGTTTAAAGATAAACGATCTTCTGGGTGCGTTCATGTTTGGCGGTGAAATATCAGAAAAGTATGTAAAGTGCTCTCCGGAGGCGAACGCAGCAGGCTGGCCATGATCAGACTTTTGCTCGAACCCGTTAATCTTTTAATACTCGATGAGCCAACGAATCACCTTGACATGCAGTCGAAAGACGTGTTGAAGGAAGCCATCAAAAGCCTTTGACGGCACCGCGATTATCGTGAGCCATGACCGTGATTTCCTCGATGGTCTGGTATCAAAAGTATACGAATTTGGCGGAGGTAAGGTGCGCGAACACCTTGGTGGCATTTATGACTATCTGCGTGCACACAATGCAGAAACCATCCATGAAGCGTTAGGTGAAGTGCAAACTGAAAAAGCTGCTGCCACATCACCGGCTAAAGCTGTTGTAACAGCATCGGAACCAAAAACAGGTTGCTGACAAGGAGGCAGATAGTAAACTTTCATATCAGGAACGCAAAGAGCAGCAGAAAAATACGTAAGGTGCAGCGTGCCGTAGAAGAAGCCGAGAAAAAGATAGCCTCATTGGAAGCTCGTATTAAAGAACTCGACGCATTGCTGATGAATCCTGAAAACGCATCCAACATGGAACTGGTTAACGAGTATACCGCTACGCAGGCTGAACTCGACAAAGAAAACAATCGTTGGATGGAGCTTTCAGAGTCGTTGGAGACGATAAACTAAACAATATAAATAAACTAGAGTCATAATTTTTAAAATAACCACATCATGAACATGATCTACCGGTGTTGATGTTCGTTACTGCGCCCGTTATTGGCGTTGACGCACAGAATCAGTCGGGATTAGACCTGTCGAACTCGACAGAACAGTTCAAAACCCGTTGACGATTTTTTTATCAGTTTGCTACCGGTGGCTGGCAGAAAAGCCATCCGCTTCCAGCGGCATACAGCAGGTATGGCAGCTTTGATATGTTGCAGGAAAATGTGAATAAGCAGGTTAATTCAATCCTTACAACATTGACAAAAAGAAGTATAAGGAAGGAACAACAGAGCGAAAGTTGAGCGATTTTTATAAACTTGCCCTCGATTCGGCCCGCCGCGACCGTGAAGGTATTGCACCCGTAAAGCCCTTTTGAACGAAATTGAGGGCGGCCGGTAACATGAAATCGCTTCATGAATTGCAGCTGAAATATGCCGATTTTGGCTACGGTGTACCATTCAGTATGTACTTTGCTGCCGACGAAAAATGTAACGATGAATATTCTTACCCTTTCACAGGGGCGGCCTGACGCTGGGACAGAAAGACTGGTATGTCAATAACGACAAGGCTACCGAAGCTATTCGCGAGGCTTACCAGAAGCATATTGTGCGTATGTTCCGCTTTATATGGTTTTACCGAGTCGCAGGCCGAAGCCAGGGAAAAGGCTGTGTTCCGTTTTGAAACTATGCTGGCTTTGGTATCGAAAAAGCAATACAGAGCTTCGCGATCCGCAGGCCAATTATAATAAAAATGACGTTGAAACAGTTTGAAGAAAATTACCCGAATATTCCGCTCGTAGCCCTTACAGAGGCACAGGGTATAAAGCCAAACTGTATACAGGATATTGATGTTTGCCAGCCTGCATTCTTTACTGGCTACGACCGTCTGCTGTCAATGCTTACCGTTGACGAGCTGAAGGCTGTCATGGAATGGGATGTTATTATGAACTCGGCATCTTGTTTAACGAGTGAAATACGTGAGGCAAACTTCGACTTTTTTGGCAAAACCATGAGCGGTCGCAGGTCGACTACCCGCTTTGGAAACGTGCTACATCACAGGGTTGAGAAAGCAATGGGTGAGCTTTGGGCAAAATGTATTGCGAACGTTTCTTCCCTGCTTCGAGCAAAAAGATGATGGAGGAACTGGTTCATAACCTGCAGGTGAGCCTTGGCCAGCGTATTGACGCGCAGACATGGATGAGCTGATTCTACAAAAGCCAACGCACATAAGAAGCTTGATAAGTTTTATGAAGATTGGTTACCCTGACAAGTGGACCGATTACAGCAAACTTACCATTGATCCTTCAAAGAGTTTCTATGAAAACGTGCTGAATACACGCCGCTTTGCCTTACAGAAGATGATTGCCGACAAGGCTGGAAAACCTGTTGACAGAGACGAATGGTACATGACTCCGCAAACAGTCACGCCTATTATAACCCCTACAACCAACGAGATTTTGCTTCCCGGCAGGCATCCTTCAGCGTCCGTTCTTCGACCCTAAAGCCGATGCAGCCTTCAACTATGGAGCAATAGGTGTGTGGTGATTGGGCACGAAATGACTCATGGTTTTGACGACCAGGGCAGGCAGTATGACGCTGATGGTAACCTGCATGACTGGTGGACGGCTTCGGATGCAAAGGGTTTTGATAAGCGTGCTAAGTTGTATTCTGACTTCTTCGATGCTATTGAGGTACTGCCCGGACTACACTCTAATGGTCGCTTTACGTTGGGAGAGAACCTCGCTGACCATGGAGGACTTCAGGTTGCGTTCAACGCTTTGGAAAATGTTATGGCTAAAAAGCCGCTTCCTGTCAAAGACGGCTTTTACCCCCGAACAGCGTTTTCTTCCTGGCCTATGCAGGTGTATGGGGACAGAATATTACCGACCAGGAAATACGCAATCGTGTAAAAACGCGACCCGCATGCACTGGGCAAATGGCGTGTTGACGGTGCGCTGCACATATTGATGCCTTTTACAAGGCTTTCGGTGTGAAGAAAGGTGACAAGATGTATATCCCCGAAGCAGAGCGTTTGCAGCTTTGGTAAATTATATTTAACCTGAAAAATACAGACCAGTCAGAAGAACACGGCCAGGAAAAACCGTTGCTCTTACACGAATAGGGGTGCAGAAAGGTTTCTGCATCCTTATTTGTATTTTATATGCTTATTTCAGCTTTTGCCAGAATAAAAGCTAAAGAGAAAGATGCCCTTACGCTTACCCGATAAACTTCCAGCTATTGAGCTGCTGAAAAAAGAGAATATCTTCGTCATGAACGAGACGCGGGCGCATACCCAAATGGTGCGTCCGCTTAGAATTATAGTTCTGAATTTAATGCCCCTGAAGATAACTACTGAAACCGATTTGGTAAGACTGTTATCGAATACGCCTCTTCAAATCGAAATCAATTTTATGCGGTTGAAGAGCCATCACCCAGAAATACTCCGGTAGAACATATGCAAATGTTCTATAAAAAGCTTTAAAGAGCTGGAGCCTTCGAAGTGGGACGGCATGATTGTAACGGGTGCTCCCATTGAGTTGATGACCTTGAAGATGTTGAATACTGGCAGGAGATACAAACGATATTCAATTGGGCCCGTACACATGTTACATCAACGTTATATATTTGCTGGGCAGCACAGGCTGGGCTATACCATTTTTATGGTATCCTGCCAAGCACAGTGCCACAAAAAAATGTTTGGTGTTTTTCCGCCAATATCCCTTATTCCCGATCTGCCTATTTTTCAGAGGGTTCGACGATACTTTCATGATGCCTCAGCAGGCATACTGAAGTTTGGCGGAGCGATATTGAAAAGGTGCACGAATTAAAAATTATTGCCGAGTCACCAGATGAGTGGAGTAAGTATGGTTATGGCGCGGGAAGGACGCGAATTTTTCATAACGGGGCATCTTTGAATATGCTCCAGATACGCTCGATAAGGAGTATAGGCGTGATAACGGTAAGCGTAATGACGTTGTAAAAACCAATTAATTATTACCGCGATGACGACCCATCAAAGGGACCTTTTGTATCGTGGCGTTCATACGCTAACCTGTTTTTCTGCAACTGGATAAACTATTATGTTTATCAGGAAACACCTGTATAATATAGAGGAGATAGAATAAACAGCGTAATCTTACATGAGAACATTAGAATTATTAGCCCCAGCAAAGAACCTCGAGTGTGGCTGTGCGGCCATAGATCGTGGTGCCGATGCCGTGTATAGGGTGCTGAACGTATGGGTGCAAGGGCAGCAGCCGGCAATTCGATAGATGATATACAAAAAGCTTGTAGACTATGCTCATCAGTATGGTGCGAAGGTATATGTTACCGTTAACACCATTATCTATGAACAGGAATTGGCCAGTACGCAGAGTTTGATTACGGAATTGTCCCGGATTCATGTCGATGCCTTGCTGGTTCAAGATATGGCAACGCTTGCCATGCGCCGTGTAACCTTGCATGAAAACAGGTTCAGCTCCAGTGCTTCATGCGTCAACACAGTGTGACACTCGCAGTGCAGATAAGGTGCGATGGCTACGTGATTTGGGTTTCAAACGGGCAGTTCTGGCCCGTGAACTTTCCATTGACGAGATTGCTGCAATTCATAAAGCCGTTCCCGATATTGAATTGGAGGTATTTGTGCATGGTGCCTTGTGTGTGAGTTATTCGAATGTTTGCTATGCCTCACAGTTCTGTTTTTAATCGCTCTGCTAACAGGGGGCGAATGTGCACAGTTTTTGTAGAATGAAGTTCGATTTGATTGATGCAGATGGTCGTCAGATAGTACACGACAAACATTTGTTGTCGTTAAAGGACATGAATCAGTCGGATAGCATTGAAGCACTTGCCGATGCAGGAGCCGCTTCATTTAAAAATAGAGGGCAGGTTAAAAAGACATATCTTATGTAAAAAACGTTGTCTCGGCTTATAGCAAACGTTTGGATGAGCTGATAAATAAGCGGCCTGACGATTATTGTCGCGCCTCATTGGGACGAGTTGAATATGGATTTGATGCCGACTTATGCAAGACTTTTAACCGCGGCTACACCCATTATTTCCTGAAAAGGACGTCGTCCTGACATCTCTTCGCCAGATACACCGAAGGCACTTGGTGAAGCAGTAGGGCATGTAAAAGAGATAAGAAAGATTCATTTTAAATGTTGCAGGGAACGTCATCATTTAGTAATGGTGACGGGCTCTGTTTTTAAATTCTGAACGCAAATTAGAAGGTTTCCGGGTAAACAGAGCCATAGGAAACAGATTGTTTCCGTTTAGAATGCCTCGTGATTTAAGGCCGGGAACAGTTTTGTACCGTAATCATGATGTTTGTTTTGAACGCCATTTGGATGGCGATCATACCGTAAGGAAGATTCCTGTCCAGATTATGTTTGAGACGGTAGACGATGGTTTCAGCATGACAATGAGTTTGCAAAACGAGGTATTTACACCTGAAGTTGAGGCCAGGGCTGTCATTATGTTTGAACATCAACAGGCTCGAAAGCCTCAGGAAGAGAATATACGACAACAGCTTGGCAAGCTTGGTAACACACCATTTAAAAGCTGACGCCATTGATATATCGGCTGATGCCATTAATCTTTTTATACCATCGAGCTTGCTTTCAAACTTGCGTCAGAGTGTGATAATGGCTTTTTCACAAAAACTTTTCGGCAGTTATTGCAGAAGCATATCATGCGGGAAGTAGTGCTGATATGGAAGAAAAAGACAGAAACTACCGCCCGTTTCTGGCAATCAGAATATAGGAAACATCCATACCTGTTTAATATATCGAACCATCTTGCCCGTGAATTTTATGAGGCTCACGGACTGAAAGTTGACCGGGAGGCGTTTGAAGTGAAGAGCGATAACAGCGGGCCGCTGATGCAATGTTGTCATTGTATACGTTATACTATGGGTTTCTGTGTACGGCGTGGCGGCCAAAAGCCTCAATGGCGTGAGCCTTTACAGTTACGTTTGGGGGATGGAAGGCGGTTTCGTCTCGATTTTTAAATGTGACGAATGCCAGATGAATGTTGTAGCTATACCTTCTGGATGGTACGGTAAAATAACGAATGATTATATTCAGAACAATATAAAAAATGGAGAAGAAAAATAATGGGTAGCTTTAAACCGTATCATGGTTTCGTATTAGTTGCCGCATTGATGTTGTCCATGGTATTAAGCGGTTGTTATCAGCATGGAGCCAGAAATTACAGGCTCCCAAGTTCGTTTCATATCGGCGAACGCCTCATCGACTCATTGTCATTCTTCTCTACTCATCATTATACAAACAACTATAATTTTGTTGTCAAGGCCGATAGTTTGCAGCTTATCCGTCAGTTTCCGGAAGAAACGCTTAGTGGTGTTAAGGCCGATACTTTCAGCGTGAAGAAAGGAGAGCATCTTGTTGTATCTGACATTCGTATTATCCCGGCGGATAGTATCGATACTGTCTGGGTACAATTGGCTAACGATACGTCGGCTTTTGGGTGGAGCAGGGAAAACAATATGCTTCAAAAAGGTAATGCCCGATGACCCTATTTCCCAATTTATATCAACGTTCTCGGATACACATACCCTTGTTTTCCTGGTTATTGTAGTTATATTTGGAGCGAGCTATCTGTTGTGGTTACTGTTTCGTAAGCACGCCTATATTGTACATTTTCATGATGTCGACTCGTTCTATCCTACGTTGTTGTGTCTTATTGTAGCTTCATCGGCTACGTTTTATGCCACACTTCAGATGTTCGCGCCACAGTTATGGCAGCATTTTTATTTCCATCCTACACTTAATCCGTTTAGTGTTCCATGGGTGTTGGGTACCTTTTTGCTTTCAGTGTGGGTTATGTTGATAGTGGCAATTGCTGCTATTGATGAGGTGAGGAAGGCGTTGCCTTTTGCCGAAACTATACTTTATCTGGGCGGGCTGGCAGCCGTTTGTGCGGTTAATTATATCGTTTTTAGTGTTACAACACTCTATTATGCAGGCTATTTACTGCTTATTGTCTATTATGTTTTTGCCCTTCACAGCTATATTCGACACAGAGTTCGATACACCTGTGGCAACTGTGGGGCAACGCTTCATCACAAGGGGAGATGTCCTCACTGTGGTGCAGAGAACGAATAAAGAGCTGTTACGTAATACAGATATAATGTGGTTATTATATTTTATAAATGTATTTATGCCGGAATAACGGCGTCAGCCCTTGTTCTTACTTCTTGGAATATGCCGCCTTCCAGCGCCGGAACTCGTTTTGGTAGCCGTTAAACACGTTAATATCAACATTCCCATGTATACCCTTTACATGGCCATCGGGGGACTAATTGCCATACCCACAGTTTAACATCGGGCTTATATTCGCCATATCGTGCTATCCAAACGGGATAGCTATGCTTAATATCCGAGCGGCATTTAAATACCTGTTAACGAAAGTCTGGCTTATATATAATATAGGTCGCATTCCTGTTTGCTGCTCAACTATCTGTAACCAGTTCCTCACGACGCCACATGGCAACGGGTCCGCCCATTTTCTTCACCTGGCTGGGTAATGGTTCAAGGTCGAGAACAGGGGGAAGGTCACCCTTTTAAAAATGACTGTTACGTAGAAAGAAAGCTGCTTGCTCGGCTCCTGTTGAACGATGTGAGAAGAAATGGTAGCTTCCAACGGGATAACCATGGGCGCGTGCTGCAGCATAATCGGCAGCATAGTAGGGATTTAGCATTGATTTCCCCTCGGTCGACTTAATGAAAATGAACGAGATATTGTAGTTAATCTTTCCCATTATGTTCTTTTTTTGATAGTGAACCCTAAATGGGTTATCCGTAAATCGCTCAATTAATGCCATACCTGTTGCGCCTTTTATGTGCTGATGCTTACTGATGTCGATGCCGTAAATGCGCTGTGAGGTGTAGTTTAGGCGTTCGCCTTTAAATACATCGTGTTTCCATTCACCCATTCTGAAATAACGATGCTGTGACGAAAAGCCTATACCCGTACGCTCATCATCTTTCCATTGTCCTTCATAACAGGTGCCGAGGGTATCGCGAAAGTGCCCGTAACCGTTGGCTTTGAGGTGTTGATTGAACTCACCGGTGTAGGGTACCTCGTTGAGTCACACCGTGTACCCGTAACGAGGTATCATGATCCCACCATCCCGTTACCTTTGCGTCCAAGTGAGTCTGTAACCCATCCTTCACCCTGTCGTAAGCCTTTATACCAGTGGCCTGCATACAAAATGGAATCACCTTTATACAAAACTCCAAGTCCTTCACGCTTACCGTTGACGATTTGTCCTTGATAAAATAAGACTATCGGACGATATTATGGTACTCACATCAGACGGTCGGTTGGAACAGCTTCGAGAATAATCAACGACGTAAATGCTGTGAAGGAAAGAAGATAAAAGAAGTAAACAATTTCATAACGATGTAAATTGTTCTTATTGTTTTACTTGTTTGCCTGACACAATGCCGATAAAAACGACCATGTAAGGTAAATACCGGGCTGCCGTCAACGGCAAAAAGCTGAGGTAAATTGTGCTCCTGGTGGTTCTCGTATGTCCCTTTTGCTAAAACTGCACGATATTTCTCAGCTGCAACAGAAGGCGAAAGGGTAACGGTAATCACTTTTTGTGTTGCGATACACCCCATGGAACGTTTCTCACAGCATAGACACCCCAGGGCTTTATCAACCGGAAGGTATGAAGAATAATGGGTTTATGCAATTGTGAAAGGTCAATATCGACAGGCTTGCAGCCCGTACGCTGCAATTCTCCCTTTGAATTAAACCATGATACGCTGTAACAACCTTTATAAAATACTTTTGTGCTGTTGGTATAATGAAAGGCTTTTTAGTTTGTTAACTACTTGTTTAAGCGAGTCGGTTTCGCGGCTCTGTTTCCCCGCATAAACAGCTATTTGCATGTATCCCTCGTCAACAACTCCATGGCTTCGCAGATAATAGGCAAGCTCTTTACGCTCTATTATCTTGCGATTAAGCAAACGGTTTATCGAGTCGGAAACCTGTTCTATGAATCTTTTTAAATTGTTTTTCCCTATGGCCTGCCCGTTAAGCGAAGGATAGCGGCCTTGCATGATGGTCAGAACACGCCCGTCACAACTTGGCCACCACCAGTGACGGTTTATCCAAACGCCTTCAGTATGTATTGAATCAGCAGCTAAAGCAATGGTGTCGCCGTTGGCAAGTATGCACAAAGCCGTTTGTCCGTCAACGAAACAAGCCGAGCGACGTATTTCATCTTCGCTGGCAGGTGAGGCTCTTACAATAAGCCAGCCTGCCGCAAAGGGCCAACAAGAGAATGGAACAATGACGAAACGGTATCTGAATAACTTCTTACGCATGATACAATAATGCCTTAATAAAGATGTCGCAAAATTACAAATTTAAGGTAATATAAAGTAAGAAAAACAAGAAAACAGTTTGTTTTTTCCTTTTTTTACTCGGCCTTAGTTTTTCGTACCTTTGTATGCCATACCATGTTTATGATGAAGCAAAAGCGATCGCGAAATCATGCGTCTTGCCCTCCCTTCCATAGTGAGTAACATCACTGTACCTCTGTTGGGACTTGTCGATTTAGCCATTGTGGGTCATCTTGGCTCCGAGCGTTATATTGCGGCTATATCGGTAGGAAGCACCATTTTCAATATTATTTATTGGTTAATGGGCTTTTTGCGTATGGGAACAAGCGGCATGACGTCGCAGGCTTTAGGGCGTAAAGATTATTATGATGTACGTAAACTCCTGAAGCGGTCGGTTTTATTGGACATGGTTATTGCAATAACGTTTTTGCTTTTTCAACTTCCCTTAGGATGGATAGCGCTTGAATTGATTCATCCTTCAGTGCAAGTGTGGCCTCTTGCACACACTTATTTCGAGTATAGTTATATGGGGAGCACCCGCCATGCTCGGGCTTTACAGCCTGAATGGCTGGTTTATAGGTATGCAGACAACGAAGATACCGATGGTAGTTGCTATATTTCAGAATATCGTGAATATAGTGTGTTCACTTGGTTTTTGTTTATGGCCTGGGAATGAAAATAGAAGGTGTTGCCGCAGGAACATTGGCGGCACAGTGGAGCGGTTTCTTCCTTGCCATGATACTTCTATGGCGTAAATTACACACGTTACCCCAGTCGAGGAAGAAATATGACGGTGACAAAAAGTTGTCATGGCGTAGTTTTTCACGGTAAACAGAGATATTTTCCTGCGCACTTTATGCTTGGTGAGCGTTAATTTATGCTTTACTTCTGCCGGTGCAAGGCAGGGAGATATGGTGCTTGCCGTCAACACGCTGCTGCTTACATTCTATACTTTGATGAGCTATGTGATGGACGGCTTTGCCTTTTGCAGGCGAAGCACTGGCAGGAAAAGTTCTACGGAGCTGGTGACAGTACAGGGTTGAAGCAGCTTGTTAACAGGCTTCTCAATCATTGGGGCGGATGGATGTGTGGAGCTTTTATGTTGTTATACATATTGTTTTCATCTGTTTTTCTTAATCTGTTGACAAATAATGCCGATGTTATTACAGCCTCAAAGGAATATCTTTTTTGGGTTTGGCTTATTCCTTTAGCAGGGGTAGCAGCCTTCATTTATGATGGAATATTCATCGGAATGACTGCAACGAAAGGTATGTTATTATCGTCAGCCGTATCAACCACAGTTTTTGTCATACTTTTTGCTTGGTGAGGGTGTACAAAACCTTTGGAATGATGTGCCTGTAAACCACATTTTATGGCTGGCTTTTGTTGTTTATTTAGCTATGCGAGGTGCTGTGCAGAAGGTGTATCTGCAACGAAAAGTTCGGTCTTTAAGTAGTTAAAGACTTATTATTGTATTTAAAAACGAAAAGAAATATGAGTATTGTTTTTCTATTAATTGGCTTTATTGTTGGTTTTCATTATAGCCTTCTTCTGGGTACAAAAACCAAAAAAGAGTGTTGAATCAGAATTGCTGGCTCGCCAACAAACGTCGGCAGAAACTCTTGCCAAAGAGGAGGTGCAGCGATTGTTGGAAGACTGTCGAAAAGAAAGTTGAGGATTTGCAGAAACAATTAACCGAAGAGAAAGTGAACTCAGGCCGTTTTAAAACGGAGCTTGAAGCCGAACAACGCCGGCATGATGATGAGGCAAAGCATCGAAAAGAACAGTTTGATGCACAGCTTGAAACGGTAAAGGAACAGTTTCAGAACCTTGCGACAAAGGTTTTAAGCAAGACTTCAGATGAGTTAAAGTCGACAAATAACGAATCAATGCGCACATTGACGACACCTTTAAACGATAATCTAAACAAGCTTCACGATGCCATCAGCAAAACAAATCAGGAAACTGCCAGGAGCACGGCGTCGTTGTCAGAACAGCTTCGTGCCATGGCTGAACAGACCGAAAAAGATGGATGTAACGGCTACGAGGCTGACAAACGTGATGCGCGGCGGCAATAAGATACAGGAAACTGGGGCGAACTTATCCTCACAGAGATTTTGGAGCAGAACGGTTTCAGGGAAGGCATCAATTATGATGTACAGCAAACGCTTACCGATGCGCAGGGAAACGTGCTGATGAACGATGAAAGCGGACGGCGAATGATACCTGATGTGGTGTTGCATTACCCGAAAAATGAAGACGTTATCGTCGATTCGAAAATGTCAATTGAATCGTATTATGAATACGTTAATTGTGAAAACGACGCATTAAAAAGAAGTATGCCGACGACCTTGTGCGCAGCGTGCGCACCCAATTCACCAATCTGGCAAAGAAAGATTACAGTAGTTATGTCAAGCCACCGCGCCATGCTATTGACTTTGTCATCATGTTTTGTACCGCACGAAGGGGCTTTTACAGCTGGCAATGGCGACGGATAAGAAACTGTGGAACGATGCTTTCGAGCGGAAAGTATTTATCACTTCGCAGCAGAATTTGATGGCAATACTGAAGATGATAGAAATAGCATGGCGTCAATATACACAAACTGAGAATCAGCAACGGGTGTACGGACTGGCCGAAGAGCTGCTGAAGCGCGTGGGAGAGTTTATTAAACGCTTCGACAAAGTGAAGAAAGACATTGATGTTTTAAGCAAAGATTATGACGAAGCCTATAATAAAAGCTTACACGGGCAGGCAAAGCATTGTTCAGAAAGCCAACGAATTGAAGACCCTTGGTGTTAAGGAGAGCTGCCAACCAACCGATACCGGAGGCACAGTTTGGCATTGAAGAAGATTAGCCTGTTTGTTTTTAAAACGTTTAAAAATAAAAGTACAGAGCGGATAACTGCTTTTTAGACACATGATAAAACAAGGGATGCAGAGGAGAATAATTCTTCCTTCTGCATCCTTGTTTGTCTATATATTAGGTGTATGTTACCGTTTGGTTATACGGCTTAATAAGCAAATAACGGATAGTTTTTTTCATTGTGGCGTTCACCTTTTTCGCGTACGTTACTAATCACCTTTTCGTTCTCGGGGTCGGCCAACACTTCATCAATCAGTTCAGCTACTAAAGCGCATCAGGTCTTCCTTTGCACCGCGAGTGGTCATAGCTGCCGTACCCAAACGGATACCAGATGTTTGAAAGCGCTGCGCTCATCAAAAGGAACTTTATTTTTGTTCACGGTAATATCGGCTGCAACAAGTGCATTTTCAGCAACCTTTCCGATTAAATCGGGATATTTCTGGCGCAGGTCGAGAAGCATAGAATGGTTATCTGTGCCACCGCTTACAATGCTGAAGCCGTGTTCAATCAGCGATTGGGCCAGCACAGCAGCATTTGTTTTTACCTGCATGGCATAGTCTTTCCATGAAGGTTGCAGGTTTTCGTAAAAGCCCACAGCCTTACCTGCAATAACATGTTCGAGCGGACCGCCCTGTATTCCCGGGAAAACGGCCGAGTTAAGCAGCTGGCTCATCTTCTTCAATTCGCCCTTTTTATTGGTTAATCCCCATGGATTGTCAAAGTCTTTACCCATCATGATAACGCCTCCACGCGGCCCACGCAGTGTTTTGTGCGTTGTAGTGGTAACGATATGAGCATATTTTACAGGATTCTTTAGCAGGCCGGTGCTATCAATCCTGCCGGATGAGCCATGTCAATCATCAACAAAGCACCCACCTTGTCAGCTATCCTGCGCATGCGTTCATAGTCCCATTCACGGCTGTAAGCAGAGCCACCGCCAATAATCAGCTTTTGGTTTGTGCTGCAAAGCCAGCTCTTCCATTGCATCGTAATCAACGCATCCTGTTTCACGGTTCAGCGTGTAGCCTATATGATGGTAGAGGAGTCCCGAGGTGTTTACCTCGCTGCCGTGCGACAAATGCCCGCCATGGTCGAGGTCAAGACCCATAAATGTGTCACCGGGATTGAGCACAGCGAGGAACACTGCCTGGTTAGCCTGTGCACCTGAATGGGGTTGAACATTGGCAAATTCGGCACCAAACAGCTGCTTTTACACGCTCAATGGCAAGGCGTTCTACCTCATCAACTACCTGACAACCGCCATAATAGCGCTTGCCCGGCAGGCCTTCCGGCATATTTATTAGTAAGGTAACTGCCCATGGCCTGCATGACTTCGTCACTGACAAAGTTCTCAGAGGCGATGAGTTCCATGCCTCGAAGCTGACGCTGATGCTCCTGTTCAATGAGCCCAAAAATCATAGAGTCTCTTTCCATACGTTTCAATGTTGTTAAGTGGGTGGTATAAAAATAAAAGGTTTACACTAATTTTACCATGTTCATATACTGCTCTTTGTCGCAGTAATGGCATTTTAACAATACCGTGAAGCTTGTCTACAACCGTGAAGTGAGTGTGCATAGGCTCGTTGTTTTGTAATACATTTCGGGTTGTTACATTTTATAATTCCATGAAGCTCATCGGGTGTCTCAACGGTCTTTTTCTACAACTTCATAGTCTTTTATGATGTTTAGAACAACCTTTGAGCTACAACCGACAGTTTGCTCATCTCTTCGTCGGTGAAAAACTTATCTGTAATTTTTGATGATTCCCTTTTTACCTAATTTCCTCGACGGCAGGTTGAAACCGATGGTTACAGGTAAACCGAGTGTCTCAAGCTCGAGCAGGGCGGGCTACCTGATATGTTCTTTCGGCCGGAATATGGTCGATAACAGTGCCGTTTTCGATGGCGGCAACCTGTAATTCTTTCTTTCCCATGGTGTTGATATGTTTTTCTTGCAGGCTCTTTTTCAGAACTTTGAGTTGATGATGGTTGTATCGTTTTTTTAATATCGTCGAGCGTAATGCCTAAAGCAATAGCTGTATATTGCTTCACGGGCAAAGAGGCCGTTCCTGGCCTGTTGTATGTAATAGGCGTGCTCACTGTCGTCTACATCATAGGCTATTTCGTTTACACGTGGCAGCGGGTGCATAATTTTTCATATTGGGTTTTGCACCTTTCAGCATGTCGTTGCGCAGGATATAGACGTTCTTTACACGCTCATACTCCATCAGGTCTGAGAAGCGTTCTTTCTGCACACGTGTCATATAAAAGTATGTCTGCATCTCTTATCTCGTCCTCAGTAAAGCTGGTATGCTCAACAAAATTGATATGGTGTTCCTTACAATAAAAGCTTATACTCGTCGGGCATGGCAAGTTCTTGCGGAGCAATAAAAATGGAAAGTAGGGTTGAAATGCCTCATGGCGGTGATGAGCGAATGCACTGTACGGCCATATTTCAGGTCGCCGACCAGATAGATATTCAGGTTTTCGAGCGTGCCTTGTGTCTTGTAAATCGAGTAAATATCGAGCAAACACTGCGACGGGTGCATATGTGCACCATCGCCGGCATTGACAACAGGTACCGGCGCTACTTCGCTGGCGTATTGGGCTGCCCCCTCAATAAAGTGGCGCATGACGATGACGTCGGCGTAGTTGCTCACCATCAGGATGGTGTCTTTCAGCGTTTCGCCCTTGGTGGTGCTTGAGGTTTTGGCATCGGAGAAGCCGATAACGCGCGCACCTAAACGATTGGCAGCGGTTTGAAAAACTAAGTTGGGTACGGGTGGAAGGTTCAAAAAGCGTGGCTACAACCTTGCCTTCGAGCAACGCTCTGTTAGGGATGTCTTTCAAATTCCTGTGCCATCTCAATGAGATACAGCAACTGGTCTTTGGTCAAATCGGCAATCGTAACAAAATTATGTTTCTGCATTGAAGCTTTGTTTGATGGTTTCGATTCTGTCTGCTAAGTTACTTAATAATTTCTATATACTGCTGTTATTTCGGCAGAAAAGTAGTATTTTTGCAGAAATAAAACGGATTTTTAAAGCGATGAGAAAGTCTTTCATCAAAGTTTTGTGGGCAATTTTAGTAACAGGTATCGGTATTGTTGCTATTTTCTTTTTCTTAATATGGTTTGGTATCGTAGGGATACTCGCCCGATATAGAGAATCTTCAGAACCCCATTAGCAAGTCGGCGTCGCAGGTTTTTCTCCGCAGACGGTAAAATTATAGGTACATATAACGTCGACCGCGCCAACCGTATTCCCATTCCTTATTCTAATCTTTCGCCCTACCTTGTGCAGGCATTGGTAGCTACCGAGGACGTGCGCTTCTACGAACACTCGGGTATTGACTTCATTGCCCTGACGCGTGCTATCGTGAAGCGCGGGCTTTTTGGCCAGGCAAGTGCGGGCGGAGGCAGTACCATTACACAGCAGCTTGCCAAGCAGCTTTATTCCAATCCGGCCAAATCAGCCTCACGACGCATGCTCCAGAAGCCTATTGAATGGGTGACGGCGATCAAAACTGGAGCGTAAATTTACCAAGGAAGAAATTATTGCGCTTTTACTTAAACTACTTCGATTTCCTGCATGGGGCAGTGGGAATTAAGACGGCTGCCAACACCTATTTTTAATAAAGAGCCGCGCAATTTAACCGTAACCGAATCGGCTTTGCTTATCGGTTTGTGTAAAAATCCTTCGCTTTTTAATCCTGTACGTTATCCTGAACGCTGCAAGGAACGTCGCAATGTTGTGCTCGGCCAGATGTTAAAGGCAGGGTATCTTTCGCAGAACGAATACGAAGAATACTGTGCCGAGCCTATCGTTCTGCACTTTCACCGTGCCGATCACAAAGACGGGACGGCGGTTTACTTTCGTGAATTCCCTGCGCCGTTACATGATGATGGACCGTCCGCAGCGCGCCGACTACCCGGCATGGAACCAGCGTCAGTATGTCATTGACTCGATAGCGTTTGCCACCGACCCGCTATGCGGATGGTGTAAAAAGAATACAAAGCGCGACGGTACGCCGTATAATGTGTACACTGACGGTTTGAAGATTTATACTTCCATTGATTCTCGCATGCAGACTTACGCTGAAGAGGCCGTGTGCGGCCATGTAGCGCAGTATCTACAAAAGGAATTTAATAAGGAGAATGCGCATAAGCCGAACCGTCCTTTTAGCGGTAAGCTGAGCGCACAGCAGGTACAACAAATCATGGCGCGGTCGGTTACGCAGAGCGAACGCTACCGTACGATGAAGGAAGAAGGGGCTTCGGACGAAGAGATAAAACGAGCCTTCCACACACCTGTCGACATGTCGGTATTTACCTATCACGGTGAGGTTGATACCACCATGACGCCGCTCGACTCTATCCGCTATTATAAGTCGTTCCTTCGTGCAGGCTTTATGAGCATGGATGCGCACACAGGGCTGGTGAAAGCCTATGTAGGCGGTATCGATTTTGAGCATTTCCAGTATGACATGGTGATGGGCGGACGTCGCCAGGTAGGTTCAACCATCAAGCCATTCCTGCATTCTCTGGCCATGGAAAACGGCTCTTCGCCATGCGATCTGGCCCCCAACGTGCAGAGAACATATGGTTGCAGGAAGGCCATGGACGCCACGTAACGCCAATCGCCGCCGTTACGGCCAGATGGTAACGCTGAAATGGGGCCTCGCCCAATCGAACAACTGGATATCGGCTTATCTGATGAGCCGCCCTGAATCCCAGTCAGTTTGTGTCAATTCTTCATAAAATTCGGAATCAACAATCCCTGATATTTATCCGTCAATGTCGCTTTGTCTGGGGCCGTGTGAGGTGTCAGTGGCCGAGATGGTGAGCGCATACACAACGTTTCCCAATAACGGAATACGTGTTTCGCCGATGTTTTGTTACGCGCATTGAAGATAATAACGGCAACGTAATTGCGAAGTTCCAGCCGCGCATGAACGAGGTAATCAGTTCGACAAGTGCCTATAAAATGCTGGTAGAACTGATGGCAGTTGTTGACGAAGGAACGGCCGGACGCCTGCGCTATAAGTTTGACATGAAAGGCGAAATTGGCGGTAAGACGGGTACCACAAACAACAATTCCGACGCATGGTTTATGGGTTTCACACCGCAATTGGTAACGGGCGTATGGGTAGGGAGGTGAGGATCGCGACATCCATTTTGACTCGACGCAGATGGGACAGGGCGCAACGATGGCGCTTCCTATATGGGCCTATTATATGAAAAAGGTGTATCGTGACACGCGTCTGCCTTTATCGCCCGGATGCAACATTCGATGTTCCGGCCGACTTTAACCCGTGTGCGAAAAGACGATGGCGGGGAGGCGAATTCGGTATTGATGATGTCTACGAATAGTTTACGCCTGTAAGATAAGCTGATTTCAAAGGTTTTGTGATGAGTTTTCGCCCTTTTGATACATTCATTGTATCGTGAAGGTCATTGTTCGACGGCCGTCAGCAGCGTTGCTGGCGGCCGTCGAACTAATGGGATGTGACGGTCGTCGTATAGTGAGTTTGACGGCCGTCAAACAGCAACGATTACGTTTAAAATAATCAGATTGTCTGTTGTAATTGTCGTAGGATAAGGGAAAAATTATTCTGTTATTCTGGCGTATTCAGCAGGTGCGGTCAGGTTGATGAGCTGACGCAGTTCGTGTGAATACTGCACGTCGTAGCCAAAATCGTAATTGTAATAAACTGTTTTTCCGGGCGAATATATGTTGACACAGTATTCGCCGCAATCTGAAAGAAACACGGTTGCTTTTTGTTTTAATGATGTCGGGACAACTGTGGTCAATGAATAAATCTTGCACAAGGTGTTGGATAGTTTGCTGTTTCTCGCCTTTTATTACCTGTATTTTACACGAATCTCCGGCATATTTACCGCCATACCACATGCGTCTTTTTAAATCTCCATTCTTGTATAGCGCCCATTCTACGATGGTATCAGGGGCCGATTCGCCATAATTGAAATGAATAATCAAAGAGTCAGAATGGCGCATTTGTGGTGCTGTAATTCTCTTTCGCGCTGTAATTCCTGTGGCTTGACGTACATCCTGCAACAAGAATAAGCACAAAAAACGACGATTAAACCTTTGGTATTCATAAATGATAACGTTGAGTTTATAAGTACATGATAAAAAGGATGTTGCAAATATAATATAATAAGGTGTAAGATAACATATGATTTTTTTCATTTCCCTTATAAAAAAATAAACCATAATCCTTGATTTTAATCAATAACAAGATTAATTTCGATATTTCTTTAAATTTTTTTCTCATAAAAAAAGCTTGCATGAATCTAAAATTCTATATACCTTTTGCATCCGCAATTCAGGAAACGAATCACTTACATGATTGACGAAATGATTGCCGGGGCAGCTCTCGGAAAGAAAGCATTACGGCCCTGAAAAGAAAGAGTTCTTTGAGAGATTTACATAAACAGAAGAAGTAGTACAGAAGCGGTCTTCGTGCCTGTTTCAGCCGTTAAGGCTTGAAAGCATTTGTATGAAGACCGGGTAAAAGAAACGAACCGTCCGAAGCTTTCACCTGTCCTTTAGGGGGAAGATGAAAGCCGGAACAATTTCATTACCAGAAAACTTGATTATCGGATAAGCGTACTGAGACAGACATTACAAATGAAGGTCATAAAGTTGAGGGTATAATTATTATTTTTAATTTTTGCTCTTTTTACCTTTTTACCTTTAAAACACTATTTTTACAATGGAGAGTTTGATCCTGGCTCAGGATGAACGCTAGCTACAGGCCTAACACATGCAAGTCGAGGGGAAACGGGAAAAGCAGCTTGCTGCTTTCTGTCGTCGACCGGCGCACGGGTGAGTAACGCGTATCCAACCTTCCCATAACTAAAGGGATACTCCGTAGAAATGCGGCCTAATACCTTATGTACTCCCATGACGGCATCAGAGTGGGAGCAAAGAATTTCGGTTATGGATGGGGATGCGTCTGATTAGCTTGCTGGCGGGGTAACGGCCCGCCAGGGCATCGATCAGTAGGGGTTCTGAGAGGAAGGTCCCCACATTGGAACTGAGACACGGTCCAAACTCCTACGGGAGGCAGCAGTGAGGAATATTGGTCAATGGGCGGAAGCCTGAACCAGCCAAGTAGCGTGCAGGATGACGGCCCTATGGGTTGTAAACTGCTTTTACAGGGGAATAAAAGTGATTCACGTGTGTTTCATTGCATGTACCCTGCGAATAAGGACCAGCTAATTCCGTGCCAGCAGCCGCGGTAATACGGAAGGTCCTGGTGTTATCCGGATTTATTGGGTTTAAAGGGAGCGTAGGCCGCAGATTAAGTGTGTTGTGAAATGTCAGGCGCCCAACGTCTGACTTGCAGCGCAAACTGGTCTGCTTGAGTTCGCGCAACGCAGGCGGAATTCGTCGTGTAGCGGTGAAATGCTTAGATATGACGAAGAACTCCGATTGCGAAGGCAGCTTGCGGAGCGTTACTGACGCTGAAGCTCGAAAGTGCGGGTATCGAACAGGATTAGATACCCTGGTAGTCCACACGGTAAACGATGGATGCCCGTTTTTGGCTTTTTAAAGTCAGAGACCAAGCGAAAGCATTAAGCATCCCACCTGGGGAGTACGCCGGCAACGGTGAAACTCAAAAGGAATTGACGGGGGCCCGCACAAGCGGAGGAACATGTGGTTTAATTCGATGATACGCGAGGAACCTTACCCGGGCTTGAATTGCCAGTGAACGAGTATAGAGATATCGAGGCCCTTCGGGGCGCTGGTGAAGGTGCTGCATGGTTGTCGTCAGCTCGTGCCGTGAGGTGTCGGCTTAAGTGCCATAACGAGCGCAACCCCTGTCTTCAGTTGCCATCAGGTAATGCTGGGCACTCTGCAGATACTGCCACCGTAAGGTGTGAGGAAGGTGGGGATGACGTCAAATCAGCACGGCCCTTACGTCCCGGGGCTACACACGTGTTACAATGGGGGGTACAGCGAGCAGGATGCCCGCAAGGTCATTCAAATCATGAAAGCCTCCCTCAGTTCGGACTGGGGTCTGCAACCCGACCCCACGAAGCTGGATTCGCTAGTAATCGCGCATCAGCCATGGCGCGGTGAATACGTTCCCGGGCCTTGTCACACCGCCCGTCAAGCCATGAAAGCCGGGGTGCCTGAAGTCCGTGACCGCAGAGGGATCGGCCTAGGGGCAAAACTGGTAATTGGGGCTAAGTCGTAACAAGGTAGCCGTACCGGAAGGTGCGGCTGGAACACCTCCTTTCTGGAGCGTGCGCTTATAGATGAGTACAGAAGGTAATGGTCCGTCTTCATGAACCATGGAGATGGAACAGGGGATTGAAGGATTCGTTGAATGGAGTCCCTGCAAGCTTCCCGTACTACGGATACTGTTTATATTATAAGGAATGGAAAAAGAAGGAATACCGGGGGTCTGTGACGTGATGCCCAGGACTATAGTCCTACAGCTCCAGTTGGTTAGAGCGCCACACTGATAATGTGGAGGTCGGCAGTTCAAGTCTGCCTGGGACTACTTCTTCGTTCTTATATCTCGGGGATTAGCTCAGCTGAGCTAGAGCACCTGCTTTGCAAGCAGGGGTCAACGGTTCGAATCCGTTATTCTCCACTCAGAAAGCAATGGAGTCAAGAGTTTAAGGTTAATACTTTTTAATTCTTCTGCTCTGTTATCTTTCACCGTTCTTTGACATATTGACACAAGCAAAACTGTAAAGTAACAAAGTTCAAAACAGAAAGACTTTCGTGAATAGAATTTTTTATTCACAAGACAATACAGCTGAAAGTATGAGCGTCCGTATTTGTTCTTTTGGGCATTCCCTTGTGAGAAGCCGTTTTAAAGACAGATGCGGGTTATCAGAGAAAGTAAGAAAGGGCGAATGGTGGATGCCTAGGCTCATTCAGGCGATGAAGGACGTGATAAGCTGCGATAAGCGACGGGTAGGTGCAAATAACCCTTGATCCGTTGATTTCCGAATGGGACAACCCAGACATGTGAAGCATGTCTACTCTGCCTTGTGCAGAGAGCTAACCGGGGGAACTGAAACATCTTAGTACCCTCGAGGAAGAGAAAATAAATAATGATTCCCTTAGTAGTGGCGAGCGAACGGGGAAAAGCCCAAACCGTCATGGTAGCAATGCCATGCCGGGGTTGTAGGACCGCGCCATCGTACACGAATCGTGAGGAGAAGGAACTGGAAAGTTCCGCCATAGCGGGTGAAAGCCCCTTATCCGAAGCGTGCCGTGGCGTAGCGGTATCCTGAGTAACGCGGGACACGAGTAATCTTGCGCGAATCCGCCGGGCCCATCCGGTAAGGCTAAATACTCGAATGAGACCGATAGTGAACGAGTACCGTGAGGGAAAGGTGAAAAGTACTTCGACAAGAAGAGTGAAATAGTTCCTGAACCCATTCGCCTACAAGCGGTCGGAGCTCTGTTATAGAGTGACGGCGTGCCTTTTGCATAATGAACCTACGAGTTACCGTCACCGGCGAGGGTTAAGTGACATGAGTCACGTTATCCGTAGTGAAAGCGAGCCTGAATAGGGCGTTATAGTCGGTGGGGGTAGACGCGAAACCAAGTGATCTACACATGACCAGGATGAAGTCCAGGTAACACCGGATGGAGGTCCGCACCAATAAGCGTTGAAAAGCTTCTGGATGAGTTGTGTGGAGTGAAAAGGCCAATCAAACTTGGAGATAGCTCGTACTCCCCGAAAAGGCATTTAGGGTGCCGCGTATGACAAGACTCAAAAGAGGTAGAGCGACCGATAGGGACGCGAGGGCTTCACCGCCTATCAAGTCCTGACGAACTCCGAATGCTCTTGTTCGGCTGTCATGCAGTAAGGGGCGGGTGCTGGGTCCGTCCCGAGAGGAGAAGAATCCAGACCGTCGTCTAAGGTCCCGGAATTCTGCCTGAGTTAGTCTAACGAAGTCTGGTCCCCGTGACAGCTAGGGATGTTGGCTTGGAAGCAGCCATTCATTCAAAGAGTGCGTAACAGCTCACTAGTCGAGGGTCCGGGCATGGATAATAATCGGGTATAAGGCAGATACCGAAGGCGCGGGATAGTAATAATAAAAGTATCGGTAGGGGAGCATTCCATGTGCGTTGAATGATTTGGGTAACCGAGTCTGGAGCGCATGGAAAAGCAAATGTAGGGTATAAGTAACGATAAGAGGGGTAAGATTCCCTCCGCCGTAAGTCTAAGGTTTCCCGGGCAATGCCAGTCATCCTGGGTTAGTCGGGTCCTAAGTCTCAGCCGAAAGGTGAGGGCGATGGTAGAAACGGTTAATATTCCGTTACTGCCCTTTTGGGCGATGTGGAGACGGAGCAGTGACACAGCCGCGGGGCGACGGAAGTCCCCGTTGAAGGGTGTACGTGTAGATGGGTCGAGGCAAATCCGGACCCAGAGCGGAACCCTGACAGTATGCTTCTGTTTTCGGACAGCGGCAATAGCGCTGGTAATCATACTCCCGAGAAAATCCGCTAAGCATAACCACAGGGGCACCCGTACCGCAAACCGACACAGGTAGACGGGTAGAACATACTAAGGCGTTGAGAGATTCATGGTTAAGGAACTGAGCAAATTGACCCTGTAACTTCGGGATAAAGGGTCCTCATGTTTAATGAGGCGCAGAGAATAGGTCCAGGCAACTGTTTAACAAAAACACAGGGCTGTGCAAACTCGAAAGATGACGTATACAGCCTGACACCTGCCCGGTGCCGGAAGGTTAAGAGGAGAGCTCATCCTATATTATAGGTGAAGGTTTGAATTGAAGCCCCGGTAAACGGCGGCCGTAACTATAACGGTCCTAAGGTAGCGAAATTCCTTGTCGGGTAAGTTCCGACCTGCACGAATGGTGTAATGATCCGGACACTGTCTCAACCATGATCTCAGTGAAATTGTAGTATCGGTGAAGATGCCGATTACCCGCGATGGGACGAAAAAGACCCCGTGAACCTTTACTACAGCTTAGCATTGACCTTGGTCATCCGATGTGTAGGGATAGGCCGGAGGCATCGAATCATGTACGCCAGTATGTGTGGAGCCATCGCGAAATACGGCCCTTTGGCTGTCTGAGGTCTAACGCGATATATCGCGGACACTGTTGGCGGGTAGTTTGACTGGGGTGGTCGCCTCCAAAAAGCGTAACGGAGGCTCCCCAAAGGTGCCCTCAGGCCGATTGGTAACCGGCCTTTAAGAGTGTAATGGCATAAGGGCGCTTGACTGGGAGCAGACATGCCGAGCAGGGCGAAACTGGGGCATAGTGATCCGGCGGATGTGCATGGAAACTCCGTCGCTCAAAGGATAAAAAGGTACTCCGGGGATAACAGGCTGATCCCCCAAGAGCTCATATCGACGGGGTGGTTTGGCACCTCGATGTCGGCTCGTCACATCCTGGGGCTGGAGAAGGTCCCAAGGGTTGGGCTGTTCGCCCATTAAAGTGGCACGCGAGCTGGGTTCAGAACGTCGTGAGACAGTTCGGTCTCTATCTATCGTGGGCGCAGGAGTTTTGCGTGGAGCCGTCACTAGTACGAGAGGACCGTGATGGACAGACCTCCGGTTTACCAGTTGTGCCGCCAGGGTGCACCGCTGGGTATCTGAGTCTGGACGGGATAAGCGCTGAAAGCATCTAAGCGCGAAGCCCACCGCAAGATTAGAACTCCTTGAGGGTCGTCGCAGACGACGACGTTGATAGGGCGCAGGTGTAAAGACGGTGACGTCAAAGCCGAGCGCTACTAATTGCCCGAGACTTTCTCTTGTATGGCCTCATGTTTTTCAGTTGTATGATATTGCATGTCTTGTTCTGCGGAGAATAGATATGGTTATGTAATACGGTCTTTGCTTGTGGCGATAGGTCACCCTATACCTCCGCACTCGTTCTGGTATTGCCTGTTCAGGGATGCTTTCAATGGTGCGCAGCGAAAGATACATCAGGTGGTTATTGCGGTGGTGTTCCACCTCTTCCCATTCCGAACAGAGAAGTTAAGCTCCACTTGCGCCGATGGTACTGCAATGCAATGCGGGAGAGTAGGTAGCCGCCTTCTTTTTACAGACGAAAGCCCTGAGGACAGAAAATGTCTTCAGGGCTTTTTCTTGTTTGTAAGCGAGTATCTTTCTTGTTTGTATGAAGTTCGTTTCGGTGTTTATGGAGAATTCTTGCGTGTTTGTGGGTAGTTTCTTTCGTGTTAATAAAGAGTTCGTTTTAGTGTTTATAGAAGGATTTTTCGTATTTGTAGAGGGCTTTTTGCGTGTTTGTGAGTAGTTTCTTTCGTGTTTGTATGAAGTTCGTTTCGGTGTTTATGGAGAATTCTTGCGTGTTTGTGGGTAGTTTCTTTCGTGTTAATAAAGAGTTCGTTTAGTGTTTATAGAAGGATTTTTCGTATTTGTAGAGGGCTTTTTGCGTGTTTACAAGGAGTTCGTTTTGTATTTGTAAGGAGTATCTTTCGTATTTGTAAAGGGCTCTTTTCGTGTTCAGAAAAAGTGAATTTTGGATTTATAAGTAATTTCTTGGTATTTATTTGATGTTGTATTTTATTTTATTCATGATAGATTAAGTATCTATTATGATTTAGTCTAAAGTATTCTTTTAAGATTTTTGCTGCTGAGCTGTATTTAATTTTACGAATTGCTTTCTCTTTTTACCTGCCTTATTCGTTCGCGTGTCATCCCATTTCATCTGCAATTTCTTCCAAACTTTTCTCAAGTACGCCAATACCAAAGCTTTCCCGTATAATGGTTTGCTCACGTTCGTTTAGTACTTCTTTCAGTAGATCGTTGATAAATTGATTCATCGATTCTCTGTTTAATTCAGAATCTGAGTTTGAATAGGAGTCGTCTGATGTCAGAGAGTCTGCCATAGAATTGTCACCTTCATCATTACCCAGCGGAGCATCAATACTTGTTGTATGGCTGTTGGCGTCGCGTGCTGATTCATTGCATTTTCATCAATGCCGGTTAGTTGTGATAATTCATGAGTAGACGGAATACGACCGTTTAACTGAATAAACTGATCACTTGCACGATTTATTTTGCCTGCAATACCAACCTGGTTCAGAGGAACGCGTACAAGTCTGCTTTTTACGGCCAGAGCTTCTATTATGCTTTGTCTAATCCACCATACAGCATAGGATATAAATTTAAACCCGCGCGTTTCATCGAATTTCTCGGCAGCTTTTACAAGCCCCATATTACCCTCATTAATAAGATCGGTTAGGAAGATACCCTGATTCTGATATTGTTTAGCTACGGAGACAACAAATCGTAAGTTGGCACTGACAAGGCGGTCACGAGCTCGTTCTCCTCCTTACCACCCTGATGAATCTTAACTGCTAATTCGGCTTCTTCTTCAGGAGTGAGCATTGGTTCTCGTGCTATCTCATTGAGATAACGATCCAGAGCCTCGTTATTACGGCTTGTTATTGATCTCGAAATTTTTAAGTTGTCTCATCTCCGTAGGTTTAGGTTTCTATTTAGATTGTACGCAAAAATACTACATTTTTTATTTATTTCGGATGTTTTTCCTTACGAACTGTTCTTTTTCTGCATTATTATATTAAATTCTGTTTATTTTATCCGATTCATTCTAAATCTTTTTATATTTGCGAAAACACTTATTACCCAATACAAATGTTTATATGAAACGACAGATTAAAGCCCTTGCGTTATCCTTATTACGTGGTAACGTAAGCAACAAATTAAAACATTCGATGAAAGGAGAGTACCATCCGCCCGCTATTCAGGCTGGTAATGTGTAAAGACGTCCCTGGCTACCCAAATAGCTATCTTTAAATCCTAAGAAGTAGTACGCCGTCAAGTCCCATATTTTTAATGTTCTGTCCAGCATTGGCAGCTACTCGTGGCTTGGCATGAAAAAGCTATACCCAACCCGGCTTCTGTAAGCATGGGCAGGTCGTTTGCACCATCACCTACTGCAATTGTCTGCGCAAGGTCTACGTGTTCTACCTGTGCAATAAGTTTTAACAGCTCAGCTTTACGCCGGCCATCAACTATTTCGCCCACATATCTGCCTGTTAACTTTCCGTCTTGACCTATTTCAAGCTCATTGGCATAAACATAGTCAAAGCCGAATTTCTTTTGCATGTATTCCCCGAAATAGGTAAATCCTCCACTCAGAATGGCAATTTTGTATCCGCATGTTTTCAGAACCTTCATTAGTCGTGGCACTCCTTCTGTAACGGGAAGCCTCCTGGCAATGTCTTCCATAACGCTTGCGTCGAGCCCTTTTAACAGTGCAACACGTTCGGTAAAGCTTTCCTTAAAGTCTGTTTCTCCTCTCATAGCCCTTTCGGTAATGGCTTTTACCTTGTCGCCTACGCCGGCACATTTTGCCAATTCATCAATACACTCTGTCTGAATAAGCGTTGAATCCATGTCAAAGCAAATCAAACGTCTCATTCTACGGTACATATCATCCTTCTGAAGAGAGAAGTCAAAGCCTTGTTCATTGGATAATTTTTACCAGCTCGCTTTTGCATATTGTGCCTGTCAATAGGTGTTCCACGTAACGAAAAATTCAATGCAGGCCCTGCGGTTTTGTTCTGGATTCTTTATGCTCATACGACCCGTAAGTCGCAGGATAGAATCGATATTTAGTCCTTGTGACGCAATAACCTTTGTTGCACATGCTATTTCACGGGCCGACAACGTGCGCCCAATGAGAGTTAGAATATACCGGTTTTTCCCTTGCTGATTAACCCAATGTTCATAGTTTTTCATCGCTGATGGGCGTAAAAGCTATGTTTACACTCAGTTCTGTTGCCTTGAAAAGCAGTTCCTTCATCATCTGTCCCGAGTTGGCTTCACTAATGCGAATCAGAATCCCCAGCGATAAAGTTGAGTGAATATCAGCTTGTCCGATGTCGAGAATATTGGCATCATACCGTGCAAGAATAGCCATCACTGATGCTGTTAATCCTGGTCTGTCCTGCCCGGTAATGCTTATTAGTATCTGTTCTTCGTTGTCCATTGCGTAAGTTTTCGTTTTTAATGTTACAGCCTTATTTCGCGGGCGATGTCACATCCTTGTAATAATGGGCATAGTTAAAGAAAGGTTCGGTTACCACGTGCCGGCTCGACTCGGTGTAGGTATTACCGTATGCGTCGGTTGCCTTTACGGTAACCTCCTTGTCTTCCGTTTCCGTTTATATAATAATAAAGGTGGTTCATGATAAGGTAAGCGTTGCGCTTGCTTACAAAAATAGGGCGAAACCGATTTGCAGTATTTCAGGTGATACCCCGTTGCGAAAGCGTCTTGTCCCTTACTGTTTATCCTTATCATCTCATGTTCGTGTCCATCTTCAACCGCCTTAACCTTCCATCTTGAATCGGCATTAAACACATTTTGCTATAATCACCCTGCGGTTATGAGGCAAGTTCCAGTCGGTATCATACCTTTCTCCATTAAAGTCTGTGCTGGCTTTTAAAGAGCGACATCTGCCGTTCGGCCGGCCAGAATGTACCTTTATAATATGCGTTTGTTATCTGCGTGTTGTCAATATTGTATACATAATACCCGTTGGGGAGTTCCGCAAATATTGATATTCGATTGCCATATATTGCCGCAGGCTGCGGCGTGGCAGTGCTCAAACACATGCTGTTTGTGAAAGTTTATTTCATGGTTTATGGCGAAATGGGTATGACCGCAAAATAGCTCATATCCGCCTTTAAAGGCCTTTTTGCTTCTTTCAGAATAGTGCTGAGCATCGATGAAGTGTAATGTCCTCTTTTGCCCTTCGATGTCTAAAGGAGCTGCCTTTTTCGACGGACGTGTACCAAAGGTTAATGGTATATGGTAGCAAACAATAAGCTTTTTCCTTTTTGTCGGCCAGAGCAAGGTCCTGCTTAAGCCATTTTAGTTGTGTCTCCAAAAGCTCGCCGGGCTGATAGTAGCTCAGGCCATGAAAGAAATGAACATCGTTAAAACAAATATAATGTACATCGCCACGGTCAAAAACGCTGGTCGGTAGGGCCGAAGCTATCCTCCCATTTTCTTTTGTACAAGGGGTTGTTATCCTGGTCGTGATTGCCGATAACTGAGAATACACGCGCTCTTGACGAGCCGAGTGCCCTGCGTATATCCCTTCCAGTCGTTCGTTATATCCACCGTAATATTGCACGTCGTCGCCCATGCTTATGGCGTAAACGGGCATATCTTCAGGCAATTTGCTGATGGTTTCCTTTTACATCAGCCATTGTTTCACCAACGAAACGCTCCAGGTCGGTCTTCCTTACGGGGGTTGTCATCAGGCCCTGTATAAAAACGGGTTTATAGCGTTTGTTACCTGCGGGTCTCCAAAAACAATGAGCCGATAGCTCTTTTCTTTTCCTTCGGGAAGGCGGTGCAGTATAAAGTCGTACGTTTTTCTTCTGCTTACAACAGGCTGATAGAACAGTGCTGTTTTGTCGGTCTCGGAATGGGTTGTCACCTCACAGTAGTCGGGAACAGAATAATAAACAAAGCGTGCTGCCTTCTCGTGTGCAAGCTTATATTGCCCGTTACGGTTTGTTTTACACACGAAAAACCATCGCTTACAACCACACCTTCCATGGGTTCACCCTTTTCGTCGGTCAGTCGGCCCTGTATAAATTCGGTTTCTTCCTTGTGTGGTTTTTGCTTTTCCCCCTTTTTCCGGGTTCGTACTTCTTTACTTGCGATAAGCCAGTGCTGGCATTTCGTGCAATGGGTGACGGTAAGGTAACCGCATTGGGTTTGGTTTCATTAGCTCAAACTACCGCAATCCCTGCTATAAAAGCAAACGATTGCGGCAGTAATCAAAAGTTTTTCAGATTTGTGTACAAACATGAAAAGAATATCTTTCGCTCCGTTCCCAATCCGTTTTACGGAGTAATGGTTTACAAATTGTTGCCGACCTTCCATCCCATGATGGCCGATACCTGCGGTATTAGCGTCACTGGCTATCTTCTGATGGCCGCTTACATTGGGATGCCAGTCAGAGCCATGTCAAGCCCTACTTTCACAATGTCGCCCATTGGCTGGGCCATATACACATCTTTCATGCCGTAAAGCTTCTGTCCTACTTCTGATAAGGCAGCGCGAAGAAAGATGCTGGCAGAGTGGGGATATATGCAAAGAATCTTGGCGTCAGGATAATGTGAACGAACCGTATTTACCATTTTTCACGTTTTACGTATCCACGTAATCAACAGGTGAAACCTGTATGGAAAAAGTCGTTCGTTCCGAGGTTAATGGCAACCAGGTCGGGTGTATAGTCGTTGAAGTTGTAGGCTACGCTGTCGGCATCGTCAAAAATATGTGCATAGCGTGTGGGCATTGTTGGAATTTTCTTACCCAGGTAGTTACGGCACATACCCATGCCCGAGTGGGCAATTACCACGCAGTCGGCATCAAAATAACGTGCTATTGTAAAGTCGTATGCCTTGCCCACATCTTCTGTGCTAAGCTTAAAGTGTTCGTTTTCGTTGGCTCCGTCTATGCCGTATCCGCACGAATACGAGTCGCCTATGAACTCAATCAGGCGCTTGCGTGCAGGTACAGGCTTCAGCGTTCCGTTTGAAGCTACGGTTACCGAGGGTGTATAGTGGTGCAGCCATATTCGCCTTCAGTACATTTCTGCAAGCAAAGACGGTGTGTGCCTTTCGACAGTTTGTCGGCCAGAACAACCTCATGAGGTTCCTTTCCCTTTATTAAAAATCTTTGCCTTCAGCTTGCCGTCGATGTACACGTTATGGTAGCTTTCGCCACTCTCTGATACGTTAATGGCAATCTTGCCTCCTGTAAAGTCGGTTTGAAAATAGGTTCCAACCCAGTCGTAACGCACGTCACCGTTATTGGTTTTCAGCACACGGCCTGTGTAACTGATGGCCTGATCGTTTTGCTTTTACGGTACGGTCGGCCCAGGCTGACAGGGTAACCGCACAGGTCAATAGTGTTAAGGCGATGAATTTTTTTCATGTTTTTGATTTTTGTTTATAGTATAATTGGTTCTTACTTAACGGCAAAGTTACTAAACCTTTATGAGGTGTTTGCGCAAAAGTTGAATAATTTTCGTTAAATACCTGCCTTGTCGGTCATATATGATGATGTTGAAGGTATTTTTACTGTAAAAAAGCCATGGCAAGGCGTATATAGTATAATTTATTTGCGTATCTTTGTGCGCGTATGCGGTTTTGGGCCGGAAACGCTTTATGACAATGGTGTTACGGGCAGCCGTTCATGCTTTATGGCGATAAATATTTTCACCTTAACTCAATAAAAAACAAACTGTTTATGAAAAAATCTGCAATCGTGCTTGCGTGTCTTTTATGGTTTTACACTCTCTGTAAATGCACAGCAAGCGCGCAGCGACATCAAGGCAAACGTTAACCTTGCAGCCAGTAATTATCTGGCTTATCCCGGCCCGCAGAAGAAACTTTCGCCTGCTCCAGCCGGTTACGAACCGTTCTATATCAGCCACTATGGCCGCCATGGGTCGCGCTATACCATAGGTAAAGAACTCGTACAATATTCCTTATTTTACGCTCCTGAAGGCCGATTCGCTGGGCAAATTAACGCCACGAGGCAAAGAGGTGCTGTTTATTATCAAGCAGCTTCGCGACATGGGGCTGAGCCGTGAAGGCGAATTAACGCTTCTCGGCGCACAGCAACATCGTGACATTGCACGTCGCATGTACGAGCGTTTCCCGCAGGTTTTCAACGGCAATACGCACATTGATGCCAAATCTACCGTCGTAATCCGCTGCATATTATCTATGGAAAATGCGCTCCAGCAGCTGTTGGTTTACAACCCTAAGCTCGACATTCGTCACGATGCAAGTCGTCATGATATGTATTATATGAATGATGAGCACAACGCCTACGACAAACTCCGCCACGACAAACTGTCAAAAGACAGCCTTAAAGCGTTTAATGCGCGCCATAGTAACTCCGATCATCTCATGTCGGTACTCTTTAACGACAGCGAGTTTGTGAAGTCGATTGACCGTGGCAGGGTTCGTAAGCGAACTGTTTAAACAGGCCAAAAACCTCCAGAGTACTGATTTAAGGAACAAGTATTCTCTCTGGAACATCTTCTCGATGACGAAATTTATAACTTCTGGCAGATGGATAATGCCGGCTGGTACGTTTATGGCGGCCCCAACAAACTGAATAAAGGTGCGGGAATGTATACACAGCTGAACCTCGTAAAGAACATTATTGAAACGGCCGATACCTGTATCCGTCTGCCCCATCCGGGCGCAACGCTGCGCTATGCTCACGAAAGCGACGTCATGCCATTGGTTTGTTTGCTTAACCTTAACGGCTTTGGCAATCCGTTGACAACTTGGACGACCTGGCATATAAGGGTTGGTACGGATACAAAAATATTCCCCGATGGCCTGCAATGTACAGTTTGTTTTCTATAAAAACAAGTGTCTTGCTACGCGCAAACAAATGCAGAACGCCGACATTCTTGTCAAAGTGCTGCTCAATGAAGACAGAGGCAACCCCTCCCCTGTTAAAACCAATTGTGCTCCCTATTACCATTGGAAGGACGTGCGTGCCTACCTGCAACAGCGCATGGCTACGGCACCGGCTGTACAGTAGAAAAGTGATAGCCTGCAAGGCTGGAAGCGTTGTTGCATCCTGATTTGCAAGCTATCGTAAAACCATATGGGTTATTTCAAAATTGATTATTGCAGGCGAGCTAATCGTGTTTCGATAGTTTGCCTGTATTTTTCTTTCATTGTTTCATCAAGAAATGAGTCGTTAATCAGTTGCATCCACTTTGGCAACGCTTTACTCATATTGTCTGTCAGATGCCCTGACAACGTTCTCCTTTATTCCCATTGTTGCCGCTGCCTGCAGAAAATTAGCCAGATGAAGTTTCGTTTTTCGGCCTGAAAGTGGTAATGCCAGTTCCTCTGTGTCGTCAGGATTGGCAATGGATGTATTTACGAGATCGTAGGCAGGGGGCTAACTGATAGCCTTCAAAAGGACGGTAAAGCGAAAAAAGTTTTTTTCAGGTGCATATCGTTGTTGCCCGTTATAAAACAAAAAAAGCAGGAGCTGCATATAATTGGCTAAATCGAGCCTGGGCATGTCGCTATATTTCATGATAACCTTTGCTATCTGCTCGTACGAACCCTTATATTTATATTCGGTTGGGTGCAAAGTGAGCTGGCACATGTCCTCCATGTCAATTTTTCTCACCCTTTTTGTTCTGTCAATTCTTTTGGTAATATAGCCCAAAGAGCCGTCAGCCAGTCTGATTAAACAGTGTGGAACTACGTTTATTTTTACGGCTTCAGCAAGGTGCATCGTCGGATCTTTCGTTTTCAGGAAGCTGTAAATAGTTGGCGGTTTGGGGCTTAAAGATATAGTTTCCCACAGGCCGACGATGGTAAGCCTGTTGGATCCATCGTGTTTACTGAGGTTAGCGACAACTTGGGTTGTACACCCGTCAAAGAAGTCTGGCTTCTGATAACCTGCTCGGCAAGCTTATCAAGTTCCTTGTACCTGTATTCGAGTAGTGGGGCCTTTGCTATTCCAAACATGCACAATGCGGATGGAAATCTTTCTGTCCCTCTTCTAAAGGCTTGTAGCAATACAAACACTTACACATGATGTTTTTCCTCCTTTTCGGTTGACGTTACTATACTTATTGCTCCTATACAGTCGTTACAACATAGCAACAGAAGCGACATACGGTCGAGAACACTGATGTCGGTGTTTCTCAAGGCAACATCAAGCAACCATCCTTCGGGTATCAAACCGTCGAAAAACGGAAACAGAACAGGGCTTACATAAGCCTCTTCCTGAAGCGGAAGAGTAAGGCTTACGGGTTTGGCATCGCCCCGTTTAAGATAATCGGCATCGTAACAAAAACGGTATTCACCCCCGTCTTCAGTGAGCACCCCCGCAAAAATGCCTTTTCTGTATATTTTTGCCTGTCTCATAGTTTCTTAGTTGCCGTCAGTTCGTAGTTGAATAAATCGAGTAACTGGTTCACTTTATCCATGCGCAGGGTGGGCTTGCCTTGTTCTAAGTTTCGGACAAAGCATAAGCCTACCCCCGATTTCAGGGCAAGATCCTCTTGCGTCAGTCCGTTTTCTTTCGCAAACTCTTTACTATTCCCGATAACTTTGTTTTCTCCATACCTTATTATATTGTTTCGAATGCAAATATAGGAAATAATACGCATTTTTATATCATTACGCATATAAAAATATTTGCTGCGGCAATAAATTATATTCAATCTGATATAGTTTCATACCCTTATAGGGCTTTTGCTGCCACCTTTATCCTTATCAGGTAATGGGTTGCAGGGCTTCTTCTTCATGCTTAATGGTGTAGAGGTCATTGTTCGGCGGCCGTCAGCAACGCGTACGACGGCCGCCGAACACGTATGACGATCGTCAACAGCACTGCTGACGGCCGTCGAACGATGACCTTTATTTCGTAATACTACAATGAAATGGAAACAAAAAGGCAGCCTGGCGTTGTAAAGCAGGCTGCCTTATAAGCTAATGTCCAATAAATAATCATGTTATCTGCCCATTTTTCGTTTACGCAGGCTGTGCGCAAGCCAATGAAGACCGATACTGATTTGAAAGTTTTGTTATGGTCGGCTAATCAGTCCTTCGCGCGACTGGCCCACGCAGCTGTTCGGCATTTGTATGCGTAGCATCGAACAGATGGTTGGTGCAATGTCGGTAATATGCACTGTTTCGGTTGACCTGCCGTGGCCAACGCCCCCATCCGTACAGTGCAAAGGGGATGTGTGTATCATACGGATTCCACTGCCCGTGGGTGGTACCTTTGTAGTCTTTGCCCGCAGGGACATTCTCCCAGCCTGCACGAGGCACGAAGAATATGTCGCCGCTGCGCTTCTTGTTGTAGCCATTTACAATCATATCGCGAAGCGGTTGGGGAACACTGCTGGTTAAAAACCTGGTCGTAGTCAACCGCCATAAGTATGTTTTCGTTCTCTTCGAGCTTGCGGCATACGGCCTCGCGAACCTCCCTTACCGTTTTTCCGCTGCGTGCTATACCCTCGTGGTTGAGGGTATATTTTGCCGTCATACTCTTCAGAGATAACGGGAGCGAACCCCAGTTCCTGCTCTAATGTCTTTTCAACGGGCTTTAGATAGTTCCACATTTCAAGTCCGCCTGATGCTATATTATGCTGCGAAAGCAGGTTATGATTGTGCGAAGCGCCGTGGTCGGCCGAAAGAAATACAAGATAATTACCGCGTCCTACCTTCGCGTCGAGCACTTTGAAGAAGCCGGCTACCTGACGGTCAAGCTCCATGTAGGCATCGTAATTTTCCTGTCCTCGTGTGCCAAAGGTATGGCCAAGTGCATCTGTTGACGATACGCTGATGGCCAGAAGGTCGGTAATATCGTCCTGTCCCATCTGCTCGTTCTCCAGGGCAGCTTCGGCCATCTGGAAGGTTTTGGTAACACCCATAACCGATGTCTTTACCTCAGTACCCGGTTTTGTGGCGATGATTTTGTTTTCACGATTCACCCATTCGGGCAGTTGTTTCATATAATATGTAGACGAAACAAAGTGGCCTGCCGACTTATCCCACCAGTATGCAGCGTCAGCGCCGAAGCCTGCAGGCAGTATTGCAGCACGGTCCTTGAGGGCAACGCCGATAACTTTCGCCTTATAGTCGGTGGCAATCTTCAGCATATCGCCCGAGGCCTGTGGCCAGAAGGTTGCGGGGCGACATCTGTCCTTCGCGGCTGTTCGAGCCTACACTCTGTACCGTCGTGTCGGCACAGCAGTAGGTTTTCTTGTCATTGATGCGGAAACTGTTGCTTACAATGCCCGTAAAGGCAGGCACGCTGCCCGTATAAATAGAGCTGTGGCCAACGGCTGTAACGGCCGGAACATAGTTGATAAGCGTGTTTTCGAAGCTGAATCCCTTTGTCAATGAAGCGGCGAAGACCGTCGTTTTGGAACTGGTTATAATAATAATAGAGGTAGTCCCACCTCATTTGGTCGACAACAAGCCCCACTACAAGTCGCGGACGTACAACCTGCGCCATCTGCGGCAACGAAAGAAGAAGGGCGGAAACAAGCAACAATAGTTTTTTCATTTCGATATATCCTTTCTGTTTTATAGGAAAAATTTAAGTTGGCAATCATAGCAGCTTACCGCGCTTTGTGGCTGCGGTGTGGCTCTGTTCAGTGCAAAGATACGCCTTTTCGCGTAAAAAGATATACCATTACGCCGTAATCTGCCCGGAATAGTGGTTTTTTTATTAACATGATGAGCCGGCAGCCCCGTGTCTTTTGTGTTTAATTTTCCGGCGGAAATGTTTGTTTTTAATAAAAATAACCTATCTTTGCAGTCAACATTAATGACTGTCATAGATTATCTGCGAGACAGGCCGCGCGGGCAGAATCAGGGACGACAAGCCAGAGACATTGTCATACCTGTCTCGTCTTTCCGTGGTCTTCTTTTAAGCTGATATGCTCTTTCAGCCGGGCTTTATGCCTTTTATATCTCCGCTTATAGCCGAAAGTGGAGGAGGGAAGAGTGTTATCAGGAGGTTTCATAACGAAGTCTCGAAATAGTTTTCATTTATACGAATATTTATCGTCAGGCCTGTCTGATTACGGACAGACAGATGTTATAAAGTTTACCATATTCTTTAAATCTTACGTGAATAACTCTGAAACGTTTGTGCCTGATAAAGGCAATCGCAGCCTTTATCTGGATATTGTGAAAGGCTTCGCAATTATTTTAGTAGTCTATGGACACTGCATTGACTATTATTCAGATGAGTATATCAGTGGAAATCTTTTTACTCTGACGAACTTCATAAAATTATATACAGCTTTCACATGCCTTTGTTTATGCTGGTCAGCGGTTACCTGTTTTATGGTTCTGTTGTATGGCATTCATGGAGACATAATTTGAAGACCCGCTTTTTCTAAACTGTTGCTGCCGGTTGTGCTTTGGAATACGCTGTATCTTGCTATTTTGAATACTGTCAATCTATTGAACGGGAAGCCTGTTCCATGGGGTGAGGAGCTGTTGTCGTATACCTCTGCGCTTTGGTTTCTGTGGGCTATCTTCTGGTGTAGTTTAATAGTTATGGCTGTATCTCGATGGTTTCATGACAATATAGCAGTTTATGTAGCCCTGTTATGTGTCATGCTCTTTATCCCCGGCCTATATGGCATAAACCTGTATGTGTATATGTATCCTTACTTTATCGTGGGATACTTGTGGAATAAGTATCAGCTTCATGATAAGATAAAATGCAGGTTGAACGCTTACACACGGGTGATGGTTTTTACGTTTCTGTTTGTTTTGTTCGTTATTCTGTATCGACAGTATACGGTAGAAGATTATATTTATATATCAGGTAGTGGTATTCTCAAGGGATTGAGCACTTTCAGCCCTTTATTGATTATCATTTGCTTTCCATAGACCTGTATCGTTATTTGATAGGTTTTTGTAGGCTCTGCGGTGGCTCTCATCGTAATAAGATTCCTTTTTAAATGGGGAAACATGACGTGGGGCAGGGTTATGGCGATGCTTGGGCAGAAAAAGTCTTGGGATATATGCCATAAGTGTAATCCTCTTTAATGGATTTATCTTGCCGAATCTGAACTTCAATACTGGAATTAATTATGGTATAGCAGGCTTGGAAACGATAGTAGTGTTAGCGATAACATACATTATGACAGTTTTATTAGAAAGATATTCGTTGACAAGAAGATTGCTTCTTGGCGGGAGATAGAAAGTTTTTGTAAGGTAATCAGTATGTTAGAGGAGTCTCAAAACAATAAACGTATTGCTAAGAATACCCTTTTCTTGTATATGAGGATGCTTTTTAAGCATGCTCATTTCTTTTTGTATACCTCGTGGTAACACTTGCAATGCTGGGCATTGTTGACTATGGAGTTTACAACGTTGTGGGAGGCGTTATTTCCATGTTTGCATTCCTGAACTCCAGTATGGCGTCGTCTACGCAGCGTTTTTCTTACGTTTTCGCTTGGCAAAGGAGATTTACCTCAATTAAAGAAAGTATTTGCAGCATCGCTGAATATTCATATTATACTGGCGTTGTTTGTTGCATTGTTGGGGAAACTATAGGCCTGTGGTTCCTTAATACTAAAGCTTGTGATACCGACCGACAGGTTATTTGCAGCTAATATTGTTTATCAGTTAACCATCCTCATGTCTGTAATGAGGCATTATCCAAGTCCTTTTGACGGAGCTATCTATAGCTCACGAGAAGATGGATGTCTTTGCTTATTTCAGCTTGCTGGATATTACTCTGAAACTGATAGTTGTTTTCATTTTGATGGCTGTTAGTTGGGATAAGATGATATTACTGGCAATATTGAATACTCTGGTTGTATTGTTGATGACAACTCTATATAAGATTTATTGTAGCCGGCATTTCAAAGAGGTAGGATTCCATGTGTTTTATGATAAGCCATTGTATAAGCAATTAGTGTCTTTTGCGGGCTGGAACCTTTTTGGTGCTGGTGCGGTAATTTCTAAAGACCAGGGCTTGAACATGTTACTGAACATGTTCTTTGGCCCTGTTGTCAATGCAGCACGGACGGTAGCCTATCAGGGTTTCCAGTGCTGTCTGTGGTTTTTATGTTTAATTTCCAGTCGGCAATAAAATCCGCAGGTCGTTAAATATTATGCTTCAAAATGAGCTAGACAGCATGGAACGACTTGTTTATCGGGGTAGCAAATTGTCTTTTTCTTCTGACATTCTTCATAGGATTTTCCAGCTGCACTCAACATTGATTTCATATTGAATTTATGGTTGGTGGATGTTCCGAAATATGCCAATATCTTCATCATTCTTCTCTTAATAGACAATATTATATTTGGTATTTTCGGAAGTCCTATGTCTAATGCGTTGCAGGCGACAGGAAATATCCGAGGTTCCAAGTTGTTGTCAGTTGTATTATTATGGCTATATTGCCAATTTCTTACGTTTTTGAAATTAGGCTGTGGCCCTGCAATTTGTTTTTATAATTAGTATCTTTATAACATTTTTTCTCAGGAGTAGCCCGATATTCTTTTGTGTATATCAAGTAGGTTTTCATATAAAGCTGTTTTTCAGCATGGTTTGTCAAGAGAGTGTTTTAATACTTCTGTATCAATGCCGGTCCCTCTTATGGTTAAGCACTTTTATACTGCATCGACATGGCATGATTTCCTGATAGTTTTGATGACGACATTGGCAACTTCTCTCGTCGCTATCTACGCTGTTGGGCTTGAAAAAGGGTGAGAAACTTTATGTTAAAAAGATTTTGAGTGATAGGATTAGAAAATGGATGTAGTTATAATATTTAACGGCTTGGGTAATCAAATGTCGCAATATGCCTTTCTTTCTAAGAAAAAGCATGTGAAAAGTTGTCGGTATTTATATTTTACATCGAGCTACTAGCCATAATGGGTCAGAGTTAGATAAACTATTTAATATTAGATTTCCCAATACTCTTTTTGTTCGCTTCCTGCATAAGGTTTATAATCTTTATGATGGTATTCCAAGGCTTCGTAAATACTTTCATTTAATAGGAATACGATGTATCAATGAAAATAAAGTATACTTATGAAGAGGACATACTTTTGCATCGTACAAAATGGGGAATTACCTTTTTACGTGGCGGATGGCATAGTGAAAAGTATTTTTGCAGGGATGCGAGAAAGAGATTAAGTACGCATTTAAATTTAATATAGATAAGGAGGATGAAACATTTCGTCTTTTTGGCTGATAAAAATATCTTTAAACCCTAATAGTGTTTCTGTACATGTCAGGAGAGGTGATTATCTGAAGGCCTCGGCTACTGATTATTATCAATTTGCTGATGTTGCAACTGAGGATTATTATCATCAGGCATTTCGAAAGATTGAATCAATTACGAAAGAGCCTTTGTACTTTGTTTTCTCTGATGATATAGCTTGGTGTCAGGAACATTTTAGGAACATAAAATGTCATTATGTGGATATTAATAACGGGCCAAAAATCCTGGCGAGATATGTTTCTAATGTCTTTATGCCATTACCATATTAACGCAAAATTCTTCTTTCTCATGGTGGGGGCTTGGTTATGCAAATACGAAGACTCCATTACAATTTGTCCGGAGGAATTCATAAGAGGAGTTGATATTAAAGACGTGTATCCGGAGTCTTGGATACAGAATCAAAGAGATAATTATATGAAACCGATAATATTAGCATTATATCTTCCGCAATATTACCCTTTAAGGAAAATGATGAATGGTGGGGAAAGGATTTACCGAATGGACAAACGTTGGTAAGGCTAAACCGTTATGGAAAGGCCATTACCAGCCGAAGGTTCCCGCCGACTTGAGCTACTATGACCTGCGTGTTCCAGAGGTGCGCGAACAACAAGCTGCGCTGGCACGTGAAGGCAGGGTAACTGGTTTCCTTTACTGGCACTATTGGTTTGGTAATGGAAAACGGCTTATGGAGCAGGTGTTCCAGGAGGTATTGGATAGTGGAAAACCCGATTTCCCCTTTGCTTTTGGCATGGGCTAACCATTCGTGGGACAAGAAAGATTGGGAAGGAGGGCGGCTCCATGATGTTATGCTTTATGGAGCAAACCTATCCAGGTGAGGAGGATGCACGGCAGCATTTTTAACTTTCTGCTAAAGGCTTTTTAAGGATGAAAAGGTATATTAAAATAGACGGTAGCCCCTTTCTTTATATATTTAAACCCGACGAAGTTCCGTCTGAATATTTGAAGTGGTTCAGACAATGGGCGCGTGAAGCAGGATTTAAGGACTTGTATTTAGTGGCTAATGTTTGGGGAAAACGGCCCGTTAGAGCATTATCAAAAATGGGATACCAGGCTGTTGTAGAAAATAATATGCTCGACCTGCTTCAAATTGGATATTCGCAAAATGTCTAAAATTAAGGAACTCTTTTACCGTTCTTATAGAAAAAGTTAATCAAAATCCTTTTTGGAAAATCGAGAGGTGCAATGGATTATAGGTGAATTTGCCCATATGAGTTATCACTGATGATTGTGAAGAATAGGTTTTGTTATTCCTGAAATCTTTCCCAATTGGGATCATAGCCCACGTAGCGGTAGAGCAGCTTCAGCAATATTCTATAATGAAGACCCTGATTCATTCTATGAAAATGGCGTGTGATGCATTGAAAGGCAATTAAAGATAAACCAGAGGAAGAACAAATTATCATTCTTAAATCATGGAACGAATGGGGAGAAGGTAATTATATGGAACCAGACTTAAAGTATGGTCATGGATTTATTAAAGCGTTAAGAAGAGCTGTTGATAAGTTTAAATAATACTTGGTTTTTGAAAATAGTATGGCTATGGAGTATGCAGTTTCTGTTATTGTCCCGATATATAAGGCTGAAAATTATTTGCATAGGTGTATAGATAGTATTTTAGCTCAAAGCTTTCAGAATTTTCAATTGGTCCTTGTAGATGATGGTAGTCCTGATAAGTCTGGAGAAATCTGTGATGATTATGCCTGTTAGATTCCCGTATAGAAGTAATCCATAAAGGTGAACGGAGGAGTTATGTCATCACGTAAGTGTGGTATAGAACATGCAAAAGGCGTATATTCTATACAATTTGATCCTGATGATTGGGTGGAACCTACCTTATTGGAAGATTTATATCTACAGGCTGTCCGAGAAAATGCTGATATGGTTATATGTGATGTATTAGAACATTGTAATGGGAAGACGACATATCTAAAACAAGAGCCGACGCTTTGTAATAATGTGACGGTAATGAAAGACATGTTTTCAAAAATTAATGGGATCAACATGCAATAAACTTATCAAGACTTCTAACTATACAAAAATATCATGTACAATTTTATGAAGATTTAGTCTTATTGGAAGATTTATTTTTGATGTTTCAATTACTTCTAAATCCATTGAAAATATCCTATGTAAATAAAGCTTTATATCATTATGAGCGTAATTTAAATCAAAAATAGTATTACAATGACGAAAGGAGAGCGGTTTAAAGGATATGGATAGTATTTGTAAGCGCTTCCGTAAATTATTGAGTCCTCATCCTGTGTTCTGGAATCTATGGGTTGAAAAAGAGATGCCTTGGATAGCGTATCTTTCTTTATATTACAATGCTTTTGATGGGAAACGTTACTTTGAAGAATTTTCATTCTTAAGAGCTTTCAAATCTCAAAACTTAAATGACAGATTAGTTAGACTTGCATTATACAATTATCCTATGATACTTTATCTGATCAGGCTAAAAAGGTTTGTGCAAAAATGAAAAATAATGAAAAAGTGAATAAATAAGATAATAGTAGCAAAATAAATCTAACTCTTATCAATACGATTATAATTTTTATATATTTTTATGCCACAAGTTTCAATAATTATTCTGTATATAATTCAGAGAAATACCACGTACGACCTCAGAATCTTTGTTGAATCAAACATATAAAGATTTTTGAGATCATTTTGGTTGATGATGGGAGTGTTGATGCTTCAGGAAAGTTATGTGATGAACTTTCTCTTACAGATCGGAGGATTGTTGTAATCCATAAAGAAAAATGGAGGAGTAAGTTCTGCGAGAAATGTTGGGATCGAGAATGCAATGAGGGAATTAATTTGGTTCGTGAGATCATGATGATTATGTTTTTCTGATTATCTTATGACAATGGTGAATGAGATAGAAGAATATGACTTGTTGCAATCATTCTCCCTGGGTGGTCCTCGTACATCTATCAAGACATGTAAACGGTTCGCATTAGATAAGACGAAGACGCTTAGATGTATTAAAAGGCGATAATGGTGATGTTGTATTCCTGAAGTGGATATGAACAATATGGCAACTATATGGAATCAACTTTATAAAAGGAAGTCATTGATAAATACCGGCTTAGGGTTCCGGAGTATTCAGAGGTAGATGAATTATTCTCCTATGAGTATATGATGTATGCCAACTCTATATATACATTATCAGGCTATTTCTGTTTGTAATATGGATCTTTAGGTTCAAAAAGCATAATTATATTGTTGAATATAATTATATTGAGTTAATGGAAAAATATTTATTCTCCGTTTGATATCTTGTTGGGAGATAAAAGATAAAGATTATATTGAGAAAACCAAAAATACGTATAGCTAATCGTTTAGTGTATTACGTATTAGAGGGCTATTTTGTAGATACCAAGGTCTCTAAATATGAAAGATTAAAAAGATGGAGATATGCAAAAGACGATTCGTTTACAAACTTAAAAGTAATACCAGAGATGAGTTTTTAGAGAAAACTCTATTTATCTTGTTGCAAAAACTTGGTTTGTATGGGTTATTTGACCCAATACTAAATAAAATTATTGGTAAATGAAGTAATAAATATCTTATTTATGGATTTTCCTGACTTTCAAAGCTTTATTATTATCTGACCATCGGCGTCTCAATCCAGTAAAGGGAGGAATGATTAGACATTTGTTATTCCATCCGACTTTTTAAACTTGTTTTCTGGTTTAGGTTTGTTTCCTATTTACAGAGTTCTCAAAATTTATTTTTGAAGAAAACAGGTCGATTGTTCTATCTCATATTAAAACATTACGAATTGTTAAATGGAATTCAACTTCCTGTTGGAAACTAATATAGGTGGAGGATTAGTATTCCCTCATTTTTCATGTATTATTATAACGGAGGCGCAACTATTGGAGAAAATTGCATGATCTCACAGGGAGTAACTGATTGAGAAAATGAGAATTGGGATGTCCCTAAGATAGGAAATAATTGTACTTGCGCAGGGTCTAAGGTTATTGGCAATGGACGATTGGTAACAATGTTCTTTGTAGGAGCAGGTGCAGTTGTGACACGTGGATATTCCTGATAATGCTATTGTTGTGGGGGTGCCTGCAAAGGTAATAAGTTTTCAAGGAAAGAAGAAGGTTGAGCATTATCATATTTGTGGTTAATTGCTTTTTGAATTAGTGATAGTAAAAAGTTTGTTTTGTCTAAAAGTAAACTAATCTGTTAATATAATATTTCAGCTGGTATATGAGGCTTTCTATAATAATCCCCATGTATAATGCTTCTCAGTACATTGAACGTTGCTTTTAATTCTATTTACCACCAAGGTTTAAAATGTTAATGAGTTTGAAGTAATTGTATTAATGACGGTTCGACGGATAATTCATTAGAAATAGTCAAAGATTATTTTTACATCTTATAAAAATATCCGATCACAGAAGAATTCTGGTCAGGGAGCAACACGAAATTTAGGAATTAAGTATGCTACTGGAGAGTATATTTTTATTTTTGGACTCTGATGATTTTCCTATTACCTCAATCTATAAATAAGATATTGAGTATTGTGAAGCATGTTTCTTGTGATGTAATAAATTTTCTTATGAGGTAGAACTTCCTACTGGTAATGTAAAAGAAAGTTATTTGTATCATTACGATTATGATAAAATATATCTGGGTAAAGAACTGCTACTTCGTACTGGCATTAATATTGGGTCAGCATGTTCTTCTCTTTATAAAAGAAGTTTTATCTTACAAAATAATATCCTGTCGATATGAAACACGAAGATGTGTTTTTTCTCTATATCAAATTTATACATTTGCTTCAAGGGTTATCTTTACAAAAACACATGCGTATTATTATTGTTGGCATCCAGACTCTATAGACAGAAATAAAAGTTACGAGAATCTTAAATTATTACAGCTAAGTGATATTAGCTGACATATTATCTTAATAAATTAAGTTTAGATAAAAAGAGTGAACAAAGAACTTAGAGAGCATTTAAAGAAAAATCAGTAATTCTACGTTGATGTCTTTATTCTGAGTATATTAAGAAACAGTTCGGTATTATCAAAGAGAGAATTTAAGGAAGAATGTAGACGTAGAGGTTTGTATCCCTTAAAAAGGGCGCGCGCTCTTGAAGACAACTGGCATTTTAATCTTATCAAGGTTATATATTGGCTTTTTATGAAAAAGATTTATATAAAGAGAGGAAACGGCATAAAACAGATTTCCAGTTTTTTATGCATGATTTCGTCTGATGTGTGCTCTTGAGGCTGGCTTCTGAAGAAGAAAAAGATTTATTTCCCTTCATATTCTTGGCACATAAGAGCGATATTGAGAGATATATTGATCTTCATTTATCGTTTAATTCATCGTAATCTCCCTTTTATTCTAGAAGAAAAGAGGCATTGGTTATTACAGCTAATGGTGTTACTTTAGATAATGCATTCCTTACTATGGAAAGTTTGAGATTGTTCCTATGTTATGGGATGTTTGGCCTTCAACTTGGGAAAGAATGTATAAGAGTTTTAGATTGTTAGATGTGAAAACTGTTTTTACAACAAGTCGTCAAGTTAAAGAAATGATAAATCGAGATACGTCTATTCATGCATATTGGATTCTGAAGGATAAATGATATAGTAATAATACTCAACTAAAAATCGGAAGTTCGATATTTTTGAGATGGGCAGACGTTCTAGTAGATTATCATAGTTATATAGAAGAATTAGCTCATGATGAAAAATAATAATCCTAAAAACAAGTAATCTGAATTCGGATGGTCACTTTGAATGACAAAAAGATTGCTTATACTAATGAAGATATACAATATTATATCTGAAACCAAAATAATGGTTTGTTTTCCACAATGTGATACTAATCCTGGAAGAGCTGGCAACCATAGAAAACTCTTACGTTGAGATATTGGGAAGCAATGTTATCAGGGTGTCTTATGATAGGTCGTGCACCAAAGAGTTAGTAGATTTAATCAGTTATAATCCTGTTATTGAAGTAGATTGAATAATGCACAAAATCAATTACATGGAATCCTAACTGATATAGAGGTTTCAATTATTAGCTGATAAAAATTACAAAACTGCAAAGGAAAGTGCATCTTGGTGTTTTAGAATGCATTATTTATAAAAACTAGAGAAAGAAGGATATAAAATATAATAATTGAATGGTTCTCTCTATTCTTTTGATATAACAAAATGGAAAAAGAAAAAGGTTTCAAATATAGAATTATTGAGAATTATCTCAATGATTTTTGTGATGCTAATCCATGTTACATACGCTTTAGATAGGAAAAATAATTCTATGGTTGACACTTCCTGTGTGTGATTGTACAATGGATAACTATGATTTGTGTAGACTCTCTTTAAATATCTGGTTGGTTCGAATTCATTCAACACTTAAGGGAATCAGGAAGTTGGTTTATCAAACCATATTTTAGCTCTTTTCTTTTATAGTATGTATATTGTTTGGATTCACGAAGTTTAGTCTCAGGAGGTTTGTGGCATTGTACGTTTGGTATCTTCAGCGTATATTGCCGTTTGTCTGGGCATATATACTTTTAGTTATTGTTTCTCCTGTATTGAATGCTTATGTGTGAAACGGCATCAAGGTCACAATTAAAGTGGTTATTGTGTTTGTTTTAGGCTTTGCTTTTTATATGCTTATCTCACATTGAAGGTCGATCCTATATTCTCAAAAAGGCTTTCATACGATGTCGTTTATTGGGATTTATCTATTAGCAGATATATGAGATTATATCGTCCAAGGTGGACACAGTTTAGTGTAAAAAGTCGATTTTTCTTATTTATTTATGTTCAGTAGTAGTGGCTGTAATTGGAAATGTCATGATTTTTAAAACAGTTTCACCAGGAGGAATTAATTATAGAAAAGTTAGGCAATTATATAGCACCAACAACAATGGTTGGAACTGTCTTTTCTTTCTTATTTTTACGAAATTCTCTTTTATAGTAAATTTATTGAAATTGGTGTGCCATTTCCTGTTTTGCTGCTTTTGTGATACATATGCTAGCTGGACATACATGCATGTATATATAAATCATTTCTAGATTATTCATTCAGGTGTTCCTCTTTATCTTTTGGCCAGTAGCTATTATTCTTGTCGTTGTGCTATTTTTGGCGTGCGTACTTGTAGATAAAGTTCGTATATTCACAGCGGAATAAACTGTTCCTAAGAAAATAATTAGCACCATCAAAACCTTGTTATACCCTATCATGACTTATAAAAGAATGTTTAGATTATATAAGAAGTGACTATTATAGAATACGTGGAAAACATAATCATTGTATTCTGAGGATGTGGCTGACAACCATGATGGATGAAGGTTTCCACTTCCTTTTCTGGTATAGATTGTCAAAAGTGTAATAATATTTTACTGGGGGTAAGTCGATTCTTTATAGAAGGATAGGTTCTGTTGCGCATTTTCTATTCAGAGGAGTACAAAAATAGGATATGGCTTTCCGATAAGCGCATGGAGGGCAGTTGTGATTACGCATCAGCTGTTATAGTGATAATGTTGATATTTACCAATATACAACCATTGGGAGTTCTTTTTCCATGCAGCACAAATAGGGAATAGTGTTTTATATTGGTCCATCCGGTGTATAGTTGAGATGTAAAAGATTGGTGACGGCAACAATTGGTGCACAGACAGTTGTTGTGATGAGATGTAGATGCTGGAACAACTGTCGCAGTAATCCTGCAAAGGTCATATCACACACAGAGCCTGTCGTTTAGTTTGAGATGTTGGAATCTGAATGGAATAAATACAAGACAGAATGAATCCGTTAATATCAGTTGTTGTTCCTGTTTTACAATGGTGAACGCTATCTTCACGAATGTATAGATAGTATTCTCAATCAGACGTTTACTGATTTAGAATTGCTATTGCTATGATGGTAGTTCAGATAATTCAGGTAAGATATGTGATGATTATGCTCTGAAAGACAAACGAGTAAAGAGTATACATAAAAAGAATGAGGGAATAAATGCTACTCGAAAACGAGGGGTGAGCGAGGCCAAGGGACTTGGATTAGCTTCGCGATAATGATGATTCATTGCCATTAGACGCACTTTATAATTTGTTTAATCTCACGGACAATACCGATATTGTTATTGGTTTCCCAGATACTCCTAATTATAATAGAGAATTGTCATTGGAAGAGTGTCGCTGCATAATATGATAACTGCAAAGCTCCTTCCCCCTACACCTTGGGGAAAAACTCTATCGTCGTTCATTGTTGACAGAAGAGATTTTTAACTTCCGAGGGAGATAGATGCGAGAGGACATGATTATGAATATACGGATTGATGTTTTAAAATAGAACGTACACCACGTATTTGTTTTAAAAAGGTTTATAATTTTCGTCGCAATACAGCAAGTGTATCTCATACTAAAAAGGCTTTCCTAGAGCATGAACAGGCTTTTGACAGAGTACGGGATGCTTCTATTCCAGCAGACTTGATCCATAATTATATGTCGGAAATTTTGCGACAGTAGACTAAAATGGAATTGTAACAATAACTGTCTATAATAATCCAGGAATTATCGCAGGTTGGAAGCATCCTTATCTACTTCAACTTGCATGTGATATTAAAAAGTACCCATTATAAGCTTAATCTCCAACAATGGTTATTGGTTCATATTCGTTGGAAATATTTTCTAAAGTTCTGTGCTTTTGCAATTATCCTAAAAGATTTTTACACGGTATAGGCTTGGTTTGAATAATTAAAGAACTAATTGGTTTACAACAAAAATATTGTTTTTCAAGTAAGTTCTATTTCGAAGTTATTTTCATTATGTTATTATCATTTGTACATCCTGCCTATAATGTAAGTGATAAAAATAGAACTCTGTTTAAAGAGTATAGTAATATTCCTCTCAATAAAAATGATTATGAGATAACTCATTATTGATGTGATTCTTCAATTGATAATACTGTTGAAGTTGCATGAGACTTTTTACAGGTTCATGGATTTACTTATAGGCTGATACGACAAAAGAAGGCGGGGCAGGCATCAGCAAGAAATACAGGTATCGGAGTTGCAAAGGAAAATATATATGGATGGTTGATTCCGATGATCAACAATTGCTGATCATGAGACTTTTTGAGATGTTGGATTCTGGACAAGATTTTGGCCCAATCACTTTTTAATTATAAAGAGGTTTGGCCTTCTGGATTGATAGTCACAACAGAAGTTTAAAAATAGGGAGACTGTTACGAGGAGCGACTTTCTCTCAAATTCAGTAGGTGGATCTTATCTTTGGAATAAACTTTATCGACGAAGTTCTATTTGTGATATTAAGTTTATAGAAGGATCTCACTCATATTGAAGACATGTGTTTCAATGTACATGCCCTAATTAATATAAATTCAGTCTTGTGTTTAACCTCAATAGGTGTAAATACTATCGTTACACAAAAACCAAAAACTGAAGAAAGAAGACCTCTTACGAGAAAGAGAAAGGCAAATGTAGATTCATTTAATGCCTATAAGTCAATTTATGATTTAGCACATAACGTTGATGAAAATACTCAAAAAGATATTATATAAGATTTTTAAGATTTGAGATATTAGCCCATCTCTATTCAATTTTTAAGAATGATAAATACCCTGTTTTAAAGAAATATATTGAATTGTATAAAAATATGGGATTATACCCGTGTGTAAAGGTTGATAATTTTAAAGCAGACATTTTCAGGCTTATAATTAATAATATTTTCTTATCGAGAATTATAAGCAATGTATTATACTTATGTAGAATACTTTTTGAGAAAAACGTTTATATAAATTATTGACAGAATAAGTGATACAGAATTTGATGTTACGTATCATTAATAAATATTGCGCAGAAAGTAATTGTTAGTTTTAGTTTTATTATATGATAATTTATTTTTCTTTTATTTTTCTTTATAGTAACTGTTAATATTTTTAGCAGGAAAGAATAATTCAAGAAAAGTTTGGGCTTTAGCCCTCTCCTTTCTTTTTATGGCTATATTTATTGGTATCTCCGACATGTTGGGTGGATACGATAGATATATTTATGGAGAATTATTTGATAATATCGCTGATATAACAAAAAGAGGGAGGTGTGTATAAGGATGCTTATATATATTCTCTCTATCCATCAGAATTCGGTTTTTCCTTTTTATAATATATTAGTGTCGTATTTTCACTGCGAATAGATATTTTTATTTTAGTAACAACTTTCTTGATATATACATTATTTTATGTTTCTATTAAAGAATATTGTTGTAATTATTCTTTTGCAGTAATATTGTTTATGGGACTTCTATTCTTTTTCTTTACTTATCTAAGACAATTGATAGGTGTTGGTTTCGCATGGTTAAGTATGAGATATGTTTATAAAAAGAAGTTTGTTTAAGTCCTGATTTGTGTGTTTTTGCAGCTTCTTTTTCATAATTCTGCTATTATATTAATATTATTTTTATTTTATACCTATAAAAACGATATAAGGAAAAACATGTTATGTTGTTTATGGCGTTCTGTCTGATTCTTGGTTTGTCAGGCGGCCCTTCTGCCTTATTTAGAATATATGGAGATGTTGCAGACATGCATAATCGTTCAGATTCTTATGTGGAGAATGAGGTTGGCTTTAAGTTTTGAATATATTATAGAGGCATCTGTTTTCCTTTATATTGTATTGAAAAAACCATACAAAGATTCCACAGACAAAGAAGGACCTTGTTATGTTGAATGCCTTACTTGTATTCTGTGCCATTCTTTTACTTTTTGTTCAGTCACTTAATGGAGGTCGTATGGGATGGTATTATTTAATAGGGGTAATTGCTACTCTATCTACAATTTGTAATGCTTCAAAAGTAAATATTCAGACTAAGGGCTACGTGATTCTGATTTGTTTTATCTTATATACTGTATTGTATTACAATGGGGATTTATGTTATCACCATATAAGACTTTCTTTACAAATGGGAGGGTACGTAGCTTTGACCCTGTTTTTGAAAAATATGAGTATGATGAGAATTACGCTACTGATAAATTTTATCGATGATGATAATGGTTCTTACCCCATCTTATAATAGAGAATTTTATTAAAAGATATATATTGTAGTTTGATAAAACAAACGTTCAAAGATTTTGAATGGATAATTATTGATGATGGTTCTTTCAGATTCAACAAAAGATATTGTTGAAAGTCTGAAAGAAGAAGGTAAGATAAACATTGTTTATGTAAAGATGGTGGTAAAACATACAGCTTTAAAACAGAGGAGTTGCAATTGCAAAAGGTGAATTGGTTTTGATAGTTGATAGTGATGATAGTTTACCAAGCGACTCTTTATTTAATATAAACCAACAGTACTTAGAGATAAAAGAATGATAGTTCGATCGGAGGTGTGTGGACTTATGGCACATCACGATGGAACCGTTATTGGACAGCAAGCCCTTTTCCTCATCAAAGGATATTAGTTCCATTGAGATGCGGTATAGATTTGGTTTTCAGGGAGATGTTTGTGAAGTATTTAGGGACTAGTGTATTACGTGAGTTTCTTTCCAGAAATCGATAATGAAAAGTTTTTGTCCAGAAGCTTTTTAGTTTTGAATAGAATAGCAAAGAAATATAAGTTACGTTTTTTATTGTAGTTTATTTATTTCCATGATTACTTAGATGGTGGTTTAACTTCAAATATTGTGAAGATAAGAAATGAATAGTCCAATTGCCTCTATGATGTGTTATGCAGAGATGAATCAATTAGACATTCCTGTAAAGTATAAGCTTAAGGCTGCTATTAACTATTGGAGATTTCGGCTGTGTTACCATGGTAGCGTTGGTCGTCCTAAGTTGCCTGGTATTTGGAATTGTGTAGCACCTTTGGGTTTATTAATGCATTTTAAAAGATGTAAGAGTAAATAGGAGCTGATAATGAAAAATACTTTCAAGTCATAACCTCCTTAGAAATGGGAGGGGCAGAAACGTTGGTAGTTAATTTGATACTACGGTTACAAGCCTTAGGTTATACGGTTGATTTGTGTGTTTTTAACGGCATCGATACTCCATTGATGCAAAAATTAAAGAGAGAAAGCCCAAACACAACGATTTATACTTTGGGTCGTGGGGTATATAATCCCTTTTATATATTGAAATTAGCAAAGATAATGCGAGGGTATGATATAATTCATACTCATAATTCCTCACCACAACTTTTTTTGTTGCAATTGCAAATTTATTTACTCGTAGGAAGCTTGTGTCTACTGAGCATAATACTTAATCGTAAACGTAATTGGAAATGGTATGCACCGATAGAAAGTTGGATGTATCGTCAGTATGGACATATTATCTGTATTAGTGAGATTGCAGAAATGAAGTTGAGAGATTATATGGGTGGAGATTGGCTGAACAAAGAGAGTTCGATCTCATAATAAAAATCTCAACAATTAATAATGGAGTAGATGTTAAGGCTATTAGTAATGCTCTTCCTGATGCAGAGCTTTTTATCTTTAAAGAAAAGATAGAAAAGCGATTTTAATGGTTGCTGGTTTTCGTAATCAAAAAGATCAGGACACGGTGGTTAAGGCCTTAAACATATTAGATAAAGAAAAGTTTGAAGTTTGGTTTGCAGGAATTGGTGACCGCATGGACGATGTAAAAGCAATTAGTGGTATCTTTTAGGAATTACCGACAATGTAAGGTTTCTAGGTTTTGCGTACTGATATTCCTAATGTATTGAAAGCAGCTGATTTTTATCGTCATGTCATCTCATTGGGAAGGATTGAGCCTTAGTAATGTTGAAGGCATGAGTGCGCACAAGCCTTTTTATAGCTTCAGATGTGAATGGATTGAGAGAGGTAACGAAGGGCTATGGTGTTTTATTCCCACATGAAGATGCAACAATTTTAGCTCAAGTAATTAAGAGCTTGGCAGGTGATGAAACTTATTATCATGAAATAGCCGAACGTTGTTACAATCGCGCATCAGAATTTGATATCAGTAAAATGGTTGCAGAATATAATTTCATTTATCACACACAATTTGAAAATGGTAAGCGATAGAATTATATATTTAGATCTGGTTAAGTTTGTTGCTATTGTTCTTGTTTGTATTGGTCATTGTTATGCTATGGCACCAACAATGCAGAGTATAGTGAATCAGATTATAAGTTCTTTCCATATGCCTTTATTTATGTTGGTATGCGGATATTTTTCTTTCAATAGCTTAGAGCTTTCATTTTCTAAACTTATATCAAAAAAGTTTTGTCAGTTACTAATTCCTGTTTTATCGTGCACTATACTTTCAATGTCGTTGTTTAAGGGGGTAAACGAACTGATTGGAAGTGTGTGGTTCCCTAAGAACTCTGTTTTTGTGTTACTTAACTGCACGTATCTGTAAATATATAAGCTTGCCAGTAGAAATAGTTTTTAATTTCATGGTTACTTTTTATTAGTTCTTCCTCATGGTGGTACATTAATGTTGAACTTTTTATATTTCTATTTCTGTATAGGTTATCTGTTTCATAAACACGAACGTAAAATAAATATATATGAAACGCCTTTATTTTTAATATCCTCTTTTGTTTCCTTTATTGCTATTTGTAATCAGTGGACGTCTCGATGTGAGAAAGTTGATTTATATTTTATAATACATTCACCGATAAAATTTTTAATGCAAACTTTTATCGGATTCTTTGATCAATAACAATAATAGGATGCTGTAAGCTTTTAGATAAAAGTTTCAATACATAGCAATTTCTTAAAAGGCCTCTTTTGTCTCGTTTGAGTGTTATAGGCCAGTATACATTGGGCATCTATGTTGTTCAAACCTTTTTAATAGAACGAATACTCTCTGCATTTATTAAAATTAAACAATATACAGACCTCTCCAAATGATGGTTGATTTTCATATTTGTTCCTTTTCTACTGGTTTTATTTTTATGTGTATTGTGTTATTATATAGTTCGAATTTCACGGCGGAATAAAATTGTAAATATCTCTTTTATGGAGGACTGAAATATTAAAAATATGAAGATAAGGGACTTTATAGTTGTTCTAATAGATTATTGTTATCGTGAGCCTTTGATGAAATTTATGCTTATATTGCAGAAAGGTTTTTCGCTTTATAAGAGAGGTAATAAGCAACCATACATCTTTATGGTAGATGGAAGAATATCCCATGGTGGAATGTTTGATCGTCTTAAAGGACTTATTACCATATATTCCATTTCAAAAGCACAGGAGAAAGATTTCAAAAATTAATTGGACTTATCCATTTGTTTTTAGGTAAATATTTAGCTCCTGCACAATATAATTGGCTTATAGATGAGTCGCAAATGAATTTTGGATTGTTTTCATCTAACAATGTTATAGCTTATGGTGAAATCTCAAATCCATATCGTTTGATGAAAGAACGCAAAGCATGAAACCCATTTTTATTATGGTTTTAATTCCTTAGATGAGGTTAATAATCATTTTAAAAACTGACTATAAATGGGGCGATTTGTACCGTGAATTATTTAAACCGACAGCTTATCTTCAAACTTATTTAGATCGTTTCCAAGCTGAAATAGGGATTCATATATTGCAATTCATACGCGTTTCATGAATTTATTAGGTGATAAAAACCGAGACAGGCATAAATCCGGAGTTGAAATCAGACGAGAGTAAAGAGAAGCTGATTAGTTCTGCTATCGATTCAATAAAAACAGCTTTGAATTAAAGCATCAGAATGCAAGAGTTCTGATTGCTTCTGATTCAATGGTCTTTATAGATCGTATTAAACAGGAAATTCCTTCTGTGTATATTGTACCCGGTACTGTAAAAACATATTGATACAGCAGGTGAGACAGACGATACTGAAAACATCAAAATGTTTACTGATTATTACTTAATTAGCAATTCCTGAAAGTTTATAGTCTATGGCATGAAGGAATGTGGAAAAAGCGCCTTCCCTGAATATGCTGCAAAAATAGGGAATGTTCCTTTTGAACGTATAGAGTTTTAATAATTATATCAGGGATTCAATTTTATAATTATTGAAATTTATATTTAGCTTTTATGTTTGTTTATTGATAGTTTCTTTCTTTGGATTGGGTAATAATACATTATGAAACACTGCAATAATAACATACTTCACGTTGTAAATATTTATTTTGTGCTTCCGTATTTTTATCGGAGGGCAATTTAAATATTTTAAGGATAAGGGCTATAAGTTCTTTGTTGTATGTTCTGAATCAGAGTATTTGGCGGCATATGCAAAAAGAAAAATGATTTTTGATTATCGGGTATTACCAGTTCTCAGATCAATCAATCCTATCCAGGATATAAAGACCGTTATAGGGATATGCCGTTATATTAAACAAAAGGAAATCGGCATTGTTGTGGGGCATACGCCTAAAGGCGGCCTTCTGTCGATGATTGCAGGATGGCTGATGCGAGTTCCCAAACGGATATATTTCCGTCATGGTCTTGTTTATCAGACGTCACGTGGACTGAAGCGTTTCATTCTGATGAGCGTTGACAGGCTTGCCTCTTTGTGCGCAACGAAAATCGTTTGCGTGTCTCCTTCTGTTCTGCAACACTCTATACACGATCATCTGGCTTCCCCATCCAAACAGATTATACTACATAAAGGTACATGTTGTGGCATTGATACCGAAGGTAAATTCAACCCCGACAATATAGACCCACAGAAGTTATCGCGTATGAAATCAAAGTGGGGAATAGCAGATGACGATTGGGTTATAGGCTATTCTGGCCGATTAGTACGCGATAAAGGCATTATAGAGTTGGTTCGTGCTTTCCGTAATGTGAAGAAAAGCCAATGCTCATTATAAGCTCCTCTTGGTTGGAATGTTTGAGGTTAGGGATGCTCTGCCCGATGATATACAGCAGGATATTAAGAACGATAAACAAATAGTATGGACTGATTTCCAAAATTCGGACATGGAATACTTCTATGCTATGATGAACGTTTACGTGTTAGCGTCATATCGTGAGGGTTTTCCCACGGGTGTATTAGAGGCCCAGTCAATGCAGGTTCCTGTTATAACGACGCGTGCTACTGGTTGTTGCGATTCTATTCTGGAAGGTGAAACAGGCTTGTTTGTTGAGCATAATGTGTCACAAATTGCCGATGCTATCCGTAGTATTCATGATGCATGCAGTGGTGTTAGCGGAGAAAAGGCACGTGAGTGGGTGCGTAAGAACTTTGAAAAATCATATTGTTTGGAACGAAATAGAGAAGTTATACTGATATGAATATACTGATAACGGGTTGCCATGGCTTTGTAGGGCAGAATATTGTACCTTATTTAGAGGCTAAAGGACATACTGTTTATGGGCTGGGCCGTACAGGAACCTATACCTGGACTGACCTTACTGATGACAGTTTACCTCAGGTTGATGCCATTATTCATTTTGGCAGGGAAGGCCCATGATACCAAAAAAACCAGACTGAAGCAGATGTTTATTTTTAAGGTAAACAGAGATTTAACCCTGAAGGTTTTTGCTTATTTCATGGGACATCAGGATATTAAAAAGTTCATCTTTTTCGTCAGTTAAGGCTGCTGCCGACAAAGTTCCCGGTCAAATACTTACCGAAGATATTACTCCTACGCCAAAAAGGTCCGTATGGCGAAAGCAAGGCAGCTGCTGAAAAACAATTAAACGATATATGGCAAACGGCATCATCCTCCCAAACTGAGGGCAGGCAGGTTTATATTCTGCGCCCTTGTATGATGCACGGCCCGGGCAATAAAGGCAACCTTAACTTGCTTTATAAGGTTGTAAGCAAAGGTTTTCCCTGGCCATTAGGCGCGTTCGAGAACCAGCGTTCTTTCTGTTCCATTCAGAATGTATGCTTTGTTGTAGACCAGCTTTTAGAGCAAAAATATCGGCAGTGGTGTTTATAATCTTGCTGACGATGAGGCTTTTATCCACTAACATGCTGGTTGAAATTATAGGCGATTGTTTAGGGCAAAAGGTTCGAATATGGAAGTTTGGGCGAAGTGGAATGACATTTTTAGCAAAGGTTGGCGACAAATTACATCTGCCTTTAACCACTGAACGATTAGCCAAACTAACAGAAAAATTATATTGTTGACAACAGCAAGATAAAGCGCGTATTGAACATTGATAAAATGCCTTTGTCGGCACGCGAAGGTCTTTTTATACCATCCGCAGCTTTAACCGTGACAAAAAGTAGCCTTAACCTCAAATAACAAATGAAGCTCATTAACAAAAACTTGCTCGATAAGGTAACATCGAGGCGAAAGAATCGTGTAGATTACGCATGAATTACAACTTTCACGACTCCCTTAACGCCCCATGCCAGCGACTTTTAAATGCTTTTAGAGCCGGGAACTATTGTCCCCATTCATCGTCATAAGCATACATCCGAAACCTATATCCTGTTGCGAGGTAAACTGAAAATGAAGTTCTATAATGATAAAAAAAGCAAATTATAGAAGAAACAATCCTAAGTGTTGAGGCGGACAATTACGGCATTCATATTCCTGCCGACGTCTGGCATTCTATGGATGTATTGGCTTCTGGCACCGTGATTTTTGAGACAAAAAGACGGTCCTTACATGCCTGTTCAGGAATGTGACATATTAAAATAATATGGGTTTGTTAAGCTCACGCTAACAATTTATTCCATAAGAGAGGTGATGAGCAAACAACTTAAAGTTTATATAAAAATCTTATTATTAAGTATAGGCCTAATAAGTTGCAACGTTATTAAGAAGAGAAACCAAGACTTTACAAGTACAAAAGTCGAAAATTATGACGATACTACTTCCCGAAATCAGCATATTGTAAACGAAAAACCGTTAAAAGGTTCTCCAGAAACGGAGGCTGTCGTTTCTTTTTATAAAAAGGTTTATGCAAAGTTATATTTTGGGAGGTTCGTTAAATAGGGCGACAGCGTTGCAATGTCCTGCCTGACAACAGGGTTCATTCATAAATTAGAAAAGATATATTCAGAGGAATATGATTGCAAAGATGGAGGTTGTCTTGCTGTATGGATGTTTGTTACTGGCGGCAATGACGATAATCCGGAGGTTAATATTCGCAATATGAAGATGGTGTTTATTGGTGATAATTGGTACAAGATAACCTTTGGCAAGCAACCCGAAAAACTCATATCGGGTAAAAATAATAAGACAAAGAGGCTGCTATAAAATCAGTGATATTATCAATAATAATACAATATAGCTGTAATTATAAGTATTATTTGTTCTTGTAGATGGTGTGAAAGCCATTCTTTTTATTCCTTTAGCCAAAGAAAACAGCTTACTCGGGTCGAATCTATATTAAAACAATTATAAAAAAATGTGGCATTTAGCGATTATATTTCTGCTTCTTTTTATTCTCGAAAATAGTTTATTTCAGGGTTGCCGACCATTATAATATCATCGACAAACCGTCAGAACGCGGCTCGTCTAAGTTTATAACCCTTCGCGGAGGAGGTATTATTTTTCTATCTTGGTGCATGGGTATGGTTCCTGCTTTCTGGTTTCCATTACCCATGCCGGTCTTAGCATCGTTTCGGTGTTAAGTTTCGTCGATGACATCCATTCGTTAAGTCCGCGCCTGCGTTTACCCCTTGCAGTTTATTGGCATTTTGTTATTGCTGTGTCAGCTTGTTTTGTCGGTTTGCAATGGTTTGTGTGCTACCTCCTCATCTTTTTCCTATATCATTTTGTTGTTATCGGGCTAATTGTCTGCACAGGAGCCATGAACGTGTTTAATTTTCATGGACGGTATCAACGGCATAACAGGCGGTTATTCGTTGGTAGTGCTTACGGCTATTCTTTATACACTGAACTCTCATACCATGCAGGCCGGGGAATCATTGGCTCACTGGGTGTCGTCATTGGTTACAATTACGTTGCTGGCCGACGTTGTTTTCTGTTTCTTTAATTTCCGTCCCCGTGCAAAATGCTTTTGCAGGCGATGTTGGTTCTGTTTCTATGGCCTTTATCATACTGTTTTTCTCTTGATTCATCATTGTGCAAACGCGCGACCTTTCCCTTGCTGTCGTTCCTGGTTGTATATGGTGTTGACGGGTGTCTTACGATTATTCACCGACTCATGCTGCACGAAAAAAATATCGCTGCCCCATCGTAAACATCTGTACCAGATTATGGCAAACGAGCTGCATGTGCCCCATGTCGCCGTATCATCGCTTTATATGGTTGTCCAGCTTATATGCTGTGTGTGGTACGTTGCTTGCCCGGGTTACCTTACATTGCTATTACAGATAGCCGTGTTATCGGTAGTTTATATTCTATTTATGAAAACGTTTTTTCCATTTACATCAAGGTTAAGTTCCTGTTTCAATGCAAGCAAAGAGCGTAAAAAGCCCATTTAGATTTTCTTAGATATTCCCTAAACGAGGACAGCCCTGTTCCCGATTCAGTCAGTGATATTGATTGGGACGAATTGTTGTTGTTTGGCCGAAAGCAGGCCATTGCCGGCGTATTGTACCATGGATTGGCGTGTATGGGCGATTCAGCCCACAAGCCTTCGAGCGCAACTATTTTGAAATGGTATGCTACATATGCAGCTATAAAAAGGCTAATATACAGGTTTACCGCGATGCTTCGGCATTGACCACAGGTCTTTATCGCGATTTCCTTCTTAAAAGCTGTGTATTAAAAGGGCAGGGCAACGCCTTAATGTATCCCGATCCTACATGCGCACATCGGGAGATATTGATATTTGGTGCCAGATTCGGCCTGAAGCATCTGCCGATGCCGGACAAACAGATGTACAAACCCAACGTAAACATTATTTCTGGACGGTTGATCCCGAAATTGCAAAGCTCATAAAAATTGCCCGTCGGCAGGGATAATAAGGGCGAAATAGGCTACCATCATATCGAACTTAACGTTATGAAAACACCTGTCGAACTGCATTTCTTTCCTTCGTTTATGGGTAATATCGTTCATGAACAGCGCCTGCGGCGGTGGTTTGATGACCATAAAGACGAACAGTTCAGGAACATGGTGCAGCTGCCTGATGGTCTGGGAACCATCTGCATACCGACAAATAGTTTTAACGTTGTCTTTCAGTTGTCGCACCTGATGCACCATTTTTCTTTGAAGGCATAGGGCTTACGACAGATGATTGATTACTATTACCTGCTGCGTCGCCGGCTTACACCCGATGAGAAACAACAGGGTTCTCGGTACGCTCCGCCATACGGGCATGCTTAAATTTGCCTCTGCCGTAACGTATATTATGCGAGACGTGCTTGGCTTAGACGACGAATTTTTGTTCGTAAAACCCTAACGAACGCATAGGGCCGGTTGTTGCTTTTCAGAGATTATTCACAGTGGCAACTTCGGTTTTTACGATGAGCGTTATGCCTTTAGGGGGCTGTCTACTTACCGGCAGTATTTTGTTGAAACTTACCGTAACCTGCATTTTTGCATTCGACTTCCCGTCCGAAACGGTATGGGGACGGCCCGTTAGCCGTTGGTGGCATGCCTTTTATAAGTGGAAGTTAAGACGGGCCGCGGAGGCAGGGAAGTAAGTAATACAACGATAAATATCATTGTTTTGTAACCGGAATCAGTCGATTCCGGTTTTTGTTATATCCATTTCTCCAATAGTTTTTGTCTTTATGTTACTCGGTCCAGGCTGTTAAAGTGAGGGGTGTGGCAGCCGTCAGCAGCGTGGTTGACGGCCGCCGCACGTGTGGTTTGACGTTCGTCGGCAGCGTGGTTGACGGCCGCCGCACGATGACCTTTATTTCATAATCTGCCTTTTCACCGCGGTGTTAAACAAGCACCATTATGCTGTTATACATTTCGGGTTACGCCTTTTTGGTGATGGGTCAGGCTTTTTAAGGCGATAAAAACAGTCTGTTGTACGGCATGCGGTACCCGGTTTCGTCCCTTCGTTGTGCCCGTTTAAAGTTGTAGTTTATGGTTTGGCAGGGTATAATACCTATTTTTAAGTATTTTCCCTAATTGTTTTTATAATCACAGCATAATCTTTAAAAAAATATTAAAGGGAATTGTAGTAACTTTGTCGTTATAAACGTGAATATTTATGAACAGAATAAGGAGGTTTCTGGCAGCTTTTTGTCGTTTTTGCCTTTTTCTCCCTGTTTTCTTATTTTTAGTGTTGCCGAAGATAGAGTAATTACTTCGGCCGAACTGCAGCAGGTTAGTCAACATAATTTTTGGTATGCCTTGTCAGTATTGGAACCCTCGTTCGTGCTTACCGACCGCGCATATCATGGCGATGTTCCTGGATATATTCCTGACGAATCGGCCGTAAGGGGTTTCAGCCGTTGGACGTCACGTGCCAAAAACCGTAACATTCTGTTTTTTTAATTGATGGCAATCGCGTTCCGCTTAACGTAGCCCGTGCCCTGAATGTAAGCGACATTAGGGAAATCAGGGTAATAACCGATGCCGTTAATCTGGCGGCATGCGGTATACATGGCGCCGACGGTGTGGTTGAAATTCAAAACCGTGCGCCCCACGGCAGTGCCGCTTCAAGTATCGTATCGTGCCGGCTTTTACATTGCTTTCGACCGACAAAAAGCCCGTACGCGGCGCAGCAAAAACATAGCAGGCCCCACAAACTGGCTTTCAGAGCCTCTCCAGACGGGCTTTACACAACGTCATCAAATTGATGTGGGGGGCAGCGACAGGCAGGGTTTCGTATAGGTTTACGGCAACTTTCTCGCCTGCCGGTAGGGGTGTAATGAGGGGCTCGGGCAATAACGACCTTAGTTTGCGCTCGTATGTAGGCTATCGTCACAAAGCCATTGATGTGTATAATGATATGGGCTTCGACTATTATAACGCTCGTAAGTCAAACTTCGGACAATGGGGTGATATGGCCCTGATTCAGGGAACTGAAAGCCCTTACGATGCGCAGGGTGCGCTGCAACCCTTTGTTGATGTCAACGGCAGGCCGTTACCCAACCCGCTGTATGAGCATTCGCTGGGTTCGTTCTTCAAGGAACGTACGGTTACGCTACCGACAGGCTCGGTGTACGCGCTGTGCTGCCCTGGCAACTGCAGCTGAATGGTAACTTCAGCTATGTGCGGCAGTTTGTGCGATACGACGATTTTATATCGCCTTCATCGGCTGTTTTCCTTGCCAATACCGACTTGCGGGCCAACGGCACTTACCATATCCGCCGTTCAGGATATACCTCCTACGAGGGCGGAGCGTCGTTAAGCCATCACGCCAATATAGGGAAGGGTGTTCTTTCTTCGGCTTTAGGCTTCAGCCTTTTGACGGACACAGCACGGGTGAGGCTTATGGCGGACGCGGAATTCTGAACGATAGGCTGGCCTATATTACGTTTACGCAGAGCTACGACACGCTGCAGGCACCGTCGGCCCATCGTTTTTTTGAACGTACCATGCGCGTTTTTGCGAATGTCGACTATGTGTTTCGTCACCGATACGGCATAAAAACTGTCGGGCAATTTGAACCGTTCCAACCTGCTTGCTCCCCGAAAAAGCGTTCGCGTTTTTTACTGGGCAGGCAAACTCTACTGGAACATGCACAACGAGCCTTGGTTGGAGAATAGCCGCGTGAAAAACGTTGCGCCTTTTTATAGAAAGCGGTACAACGGGTGTGGTTCCATTTAGTTATGCCGACTTTTACCAACACATACACCAACAACATTAACGACGAATATATTTACAATTATTACCAAATCGGGTCGCGCCTCAGCGCGAAACCGAATACCCGTTTAAAGCCTGTTACCATGCTGATGTGGGCTGCAGGTGCCGATATGACAACGGAAACGGGTCATTTTCATGCCGAATTTTATCGCAACAGTGCACGTAACCAGTTGGTTGTTACACCGTTACCGGCTATTGATGGTTTCTATACGCAGGCAGATCATGGAGGTAAAGTGATAAACACGGGCTTTGAACTGACGGCCTCGGACAGGCTTTTTACGTATAAAAATGTGTTGGTAGATGGGTGGATGGCAATGCGGTATAATCATAATGGTATGGCCGGTATTCCTGCTTATTTCAACGAAAAACGTGCTGAATAAGCAAGCGTTGATGATGTATGGCATGGGGCAGTCGACGTTTCGTGGCAGTATAGGATGGCTGATGGCCTGGAAAAAGTGGGGGCTTGGTGGTAGCTTTACCGGTGTTACGGGTAACAAAGTGGTTGATTATCTTACGGCTACACATGCCCTGCACAGCGACAACCGCTTGCAGTGGTCCTCATTATGGTTGGGCCGTACGCTGAAGTTTAAAAAGTAAATACGTTGATAACATACAGTGGATGTTGCAGGGGAGCAACCTGCTTACGTGGCGTTCGGCCCGTGTTCCCGAAGGCATTTGCTACCCGTTAACACGCAGTTTTACGCTGTCGGCAAGCATTATGTTTTAACTTGATAGAGAAACGGACGAATGAAAAAGACAATATTTTTCCTCATTTTGCTGCCAGTTGCGGTGCTGTCATCGTGTAACAGCTACTTCGATAAGACGGGCGATGAACAGCAAATTACCGATAAGAAGTTCTTTCATGACGAAGCAGCTTTTTGTCAATGCGCTTACCGACTGCTATAATCTCATGCGTTCGCGCAACCTTTATGGTGGTATGATGACGCTCGAAATGATGGAATTTGCCAGTCAAGATATGGCTCCATATAACGACGTTACATCAGCGGCGGCTCAGCTTAATTTTGCCAACGGTGCTCTTTCGTACCCGTATCGACTCGATGACGCATGCGGCATACCGCGTGGTTATGGCCTGCAACAAGCTAATTAGTGAGGGCGAACGTACAAAGGTTGTTTTTACACATCCGGGGCAAAAGAATATAATTATGGGCGAAGCCTATGCGCTTCGTGCTGCCGTTCAGTTTGATTTGCTGCGCCTTTTTCCATCCAGCCCTGCAACCGATGCGGGCTTTTCGAGGATTGCCTTATCTTACAAAGTTCGATACAAAAGCCCCAGAGGCCCTTACCACAACGGAACTTTTACAACATGTCAACGCTGATTTGGAACATGCTGCACAGTTGTTGAAGACGGCCGACCCGATATTGAAACCGCGGTATACCACCGTTAGTATGGGCGAATTTGACCGCCGGCTGCGTACGTTTCAAATGAATTATTATGCCGTAAAAAGGCCGTTCAGGCGCGGGTTGCACTGTGGCAAGGTAATTACGCAGCAGCAGCAACACAGGCCGACAGCGTATTGCAACATGTGCAGAATATGCCGTCGCGCTATCGCCTTTTTATTGGGTTACCCCGGACACTATGGCAGCGACTTCAGCTTTTCGCGCGAATACATCTTTGGTATTGCCTCAAAGCCCGATGGTTTTGCCCGTTTAAGCGATGACATGTTTAAGCAGCGAGGCATACAAACCACAAGTATATTGCGTAATATCTACGCCAATAATTCCGACATCAGGTATAGGGCGTGGTTCCGTCAGCACGGCAGCGGCTATGCAATGAGCAATAAATTCGGGTCGGCAACGCTGCTTGCCGATTACGTGTACAGCGCATCGGCTTCGGCAACTAACCTGCCGGCTGCCATCCCTTATATTAAATTGGGCGAGGTGATGCTGATAAAGGCTGAGGCTTTGAACGAACAGGGACATACATCAGAAGCGTTATTGTGTTTGGAAGAAATGCAGGGATATAAAGATGTAAGCTATGCACACCGGGCAACAGGCGTGACAAAAGGACATGCTGCGCGAAATGATTGTTGACGAAGCCCGCCGCGATTTGTTTGGCGAAGGCCAGTTGTTTTATCTTTTATAAGCGTATAGGGCTGACGTCGTTACAGGCTGCCGATGGCAGTATGCGCACGGTGAATGCCAGCCACTACACCCTTCCGCTGCCCGCTGATTTGTATAAAGCTGTTCAATAAATGTTGAGAATTATGCACCATAAAATAAAAACTTGCTGTCATGGCTGCTGTTTCCTGCTCTGTTCCTACCGTTAAGTTTGCCGGCTCAGGAGCAAAAGACGCCTGTTGTACCCGTAGAAAAAGAACGCAGGGGCAGATGAAAACGGTAATACGTGGTACCGTCGTTGACGAGAACGGACAGCCTTTACCAGGTGCGAAGGTGCAGTTAATAAGTAAGGTTCCCAAATATAAGGTGGTGACAACAGGCATAACTGATGCCGACGGCAGGTTTACATTCGATATGAAAGACGCCCAATTGTACGTTATTGTAGAGTATATTGGCTTTTAAAACCTTTGAAGCAAGGGCGAAGAAAAAAATACCGATATTACCATACAATTAACACCTGATGAGCATACGTTAAAAAGAAACAGTTGTCACGGGTTTCTACTCAAAGGCCAGGAATAGCTTTTACGGGAACTGCCGTCCAGGTGGGCGGAGACGAGCTGCGTTCGGTCAATAACACGAGCTTTTTAATAGTTTAAAGGTGTTCGAACCATCGTTACAGGTGGTTGATACGCGCGGTATGTTTGGGTCAGATCCCAAACCATGTGCCCGGCCAGATAGAGTTAAGGGGTCAGAATTCAATGCCCGACATTTCGCGAAGTGAGCTTGAAACACAAACATCACTGCCTGTTTTTATACTCGATGGCTTTGAAGTCAGCGTGCAAAAAGTGTACGATTTGGATATGAATCGCATTAAAAGCGTTACTATATTAAAGGATGCTTCGGCGTCGGCTATTTATGGAAGCAGGGCTGCCAACGGTGTAATTGTGATTGAAACACGAAATCCCGAAGCAGGCAAACTGCAAATAAGCTATACCCTTAACGGTGGTATTCAGGTGCCAGACCTTACATCTTATAACCTCATGAACGCCGCCGAGGCATTGGAATTTCAAAAAGGCAGCAGGCGTGTTCGACCCGTATTCGGCAGGCGAAGACGGCGGAACGAACCTTAATTCATACCATGCAGTGCTGCGCAATGTGATGAACGGGGTTGATACTTTATTGGCTGAAAAAGCCCCTCCGTATGGGCTTTAACCGCAGGCATACCGTTATGATTGATGGCAGTGTGTTGGGTGAAGACGGAACGAAAGGCAACGTAAGATACTCGGTTAACCCTCGGTATGGGAACGAATGACGGGGCTATGAAAGGCTCGACGAGGACGACATATGAGGCTGGTACAAAGCTGATGTTCCAGACACGCAAGCTGTATATCACGAACAATCTGCAATTTTCGCTGACCAACAGTGCTGATTCGCCCTACGGAAACTTCTCAACTTACACGCGCACACTGCCCTATTATCAGGAGCGTGACGCCGATGGCAACTACTATCGCTTATTGTCTATTGCGAACTTTGCCCCGTCAGGTATGGCCCTTTGGCGTGTTGGCTTCGCAACAATCGCCTGTATATGAAGCGAAGTATTTGAGCAGTTTCTCGAAGGCTGAGGCTGCAAACGTAACGAATAACTTAAGTATAAACTGGCTCATATTGCCTGAATTGCGGTTGAAAGGTGCCTTTTCGTTGGGATATGACCTGGGTAGAAACGATGCCTATGTGTCGCCCGCCAGTTTCGCTTATATCAATAATAACGACAATTCATCTACAAAATCCTGATGTCATTTATCGCCGGGGACGTTATAATATCGGTAATTCGTCAGGCATAACGTATAATGCAAATGCCGTTATTTCGTATACAAAGTCGTGGGGTAAGCTCGACTGGCAAGCCATTCTTGGCGCAGAAGCCCGTCAGATGACAACCGAAAACGACGGCTATACCGTAACAGGCTTCCTGGGAGACGGGCAGGATTACCTCTCGTATGCGGTGCAATACGAACGCTTTGGGCGCGTACGAGGTGTGCGCTCTACGGTGCGAACGGCGGGCGTTTTCTGCAATAACAACCTGTCATGGGACAATCGTTACCTTATGGATATGACGTGCAGGCTCGATGGTTCTTCGCTTTACGGCAAGCACGAACGGGCATCTTCGTATTGGTCGGTGGGCTTCAGGTGGAATATTTCAAACGAAAAAGTTCATTCGTGGAAATAAGAATGTGCAGAACCTTGCTTTGCGATTGAATGTGGGTACCACTGGCAGTCAGAGCTATAACCGCAATCAGGCGGGTAACATGTATACGTACACGCAATCGGTTTATGGCGGATATTTCGGAGCAATCATCTCTACTTTGGGCAACCCTGAGCTGCAAGGACAGCGCACGTACAACCGAAAACATCGGCCTTGATGGCTCTTTTTTTCGGCAGCAAACTGAACTTTGAGCTGAACTATTACTACAATACGACGAAGGGAAACCTTACTACAATTACCGTCGCGCCGTCGGTAGGCTTCAGCTCTTACAAAGCCAATATGGGCGATTTAACCAATCGTGGTTATGAGTTCAGCGTAAGTTATACGCCCGTTAAAACCAAAAAGATGCTGTTAAACTTGTCATTTAACGGTGCCCATAACACGAATCGCATCCGTAAAATTTCCGATTTCCTGAAACGTTACAACGATACAGTGAACGGCCAGGCGCAACAATCGTCTGCTCCTACCACCGTATTCCTGTTCACTGAAGGCCAGTCGATGAATACTATTTATGCCGTACCCTCGTTGGGAATTGACCCCGGAACAGGTAAGGAAATATTTATAAACCGCGACAAAACAACCACATACACGTGGGAAGCACGTAACCAAGTGCCCGTGGGTGTGAATGAACCAACGCTTCGTGGCTACATGGGCGCGAGCCTTCGATATGGTAATTGGGAGATGGGTGCGCATGCAGGCTACTCGTTTGGTACCGATAAGTATAACTATACATTGGCTGAAAAAGATCGAGAATGTGAACTATATGGTCAACAATGACCGCCGTGCGCTCACTGAACGGTGGCAGCATCCCGGCAGCATTGCGCGCTACAAGGCCGTTCGTGACAACAGCGTGACGAAGGCAACATCGCGATTTGTGCAGAAAGAAAGGTACTTAAGTCTGGCCTCTTTGCGCCTTAGCTACATGGTTCCACGTCAGCGTTTGCTCAACAGTTGGATGAGTATGCTTAAACTTTCCATCACAGCCAACGACCTTTTCTATCTTAGTTCTATCCGCCAGGAGCGGGGATTGGCCTATCCTTACACGCGTTCGGTAACGTTTTCAGCACTTGTAAACTTTTAAAATTATGACGTTCAGAAAAACCATTATACATTGTTCTGCTGTTGGTATTACTGTCTTTTCTTACTGCCTGTTCGTGGTTTGATGTGGGCAACGACAGCGAAGAAGACGAAGAAAAACCTTTTTCTTCTCCCGACGGATACATGTCATCGCTCACCGGTTTATACACCAACCTCGGCACAAAAAGTCTTTATGGCGGCAACCTTTCCCTGTATGCGCTCGAACCTTTAACCCAGCAGTATACCGTAAGCAACGATAATCCCGACCGCGTGGCGTGGTCGAAGTTCAATTATACCACCGATGCAGGGGCAGAAATTAAATAATGATATATTCCTGACAATGTACAATACCATTGTCAACGACAACATGCTGTTGTTGAAATTAGATAAGGCTGCATCCGTCGGCATACCCGAAAGTGTCAGCAATATCATGCGTGGCGAAGCACTTGGCTTGCGTGCTTTCATGTATTTTGACCTGTTAAGGCTCTACAATCCCTCTTTTATGGTGGATAGTTTGGCCCGAAATGTGCCCTACAAAACCGACTTTGGCTTTGCGCTCGGACAGCGTATTTCGTCTGCCGAACTGCTGCGAAATCTTGTCGACGACTTGCAAAAGGCCCGTCAATTATTGTCTGCCGACCCGCTGAAAACAGGCCAGTCGCTCCCCGACAGGTATGTAAAAGTATAACCGTTTACAGCGTATGAACTACTACGCTGTTACGGCATTGCTGGCCCGTATCAGTCTTTATCGCGGCAACTATACGATGGCAGCGCGCTATGCTTTGGAAGTAATCAACTCAGGAAAATTCCGTTTTATCCGCAGCAATGAGATTGAACAGACCGATGCTTACGGCGTTATTCAAAAGCAAGACCGACTGTTTGAGCCTGAAATGATATTTGCATTGAATACCGATAACATCCTTTCCGTCTCGCGTTCCTATTATGAAGGCCTTACCCACGACTTTGTAAAGAGCACGCATGCCTATGCTGATGGCGATGTGCGTACGGTGTGGTTCTTCGCCAATCCTTCAGCAGGAGGCAAGATCAATATGGTGCGATACGAACGCTCTACGCAGGTAGCCGACAGCAAAAAAATATGGTGATCCTGTCGTCCCGATGCTGAAATTGAGTGAAATGTACCTCATTGCCGCCGAGTGTGGATTGCACAATGCCTCAACGGGTATTGACGCACGTGCCATGCTTAACGAGCTGAAGCGTGCGCGCGGAGCGGCTGAAGTTGGTGTTTCGGCATCGCCATCCGACCTTCGTCGTGAAATAACCCACGAGTATATCTGCGATTTTAAGGGCGAGGGACAGCTCTTTTACTATTACAAGCGCATGAATATGACTGCCGTCGACGACGGTAATTATAATGGCAATACGATAGCAGTGCCTGCTGATGCTTACACGCTTCCGTTGCCTGAATACGAAAAAAACAGTTTGGTTATGGGCAAAACAGATAAATGGATAACAGCCTTGTTGCTGGCCGTTATCGTAATATTCACATCATCGTGTAGCGAGCAAAAGCTCGACATTTACGACGCATCGCGCCCCGCTCTGAACATTGCGAAGGGCTCAGTATTTGGTAATGTAGCCGACTATCCTGAAGAATACGCCTTCAATGCTTATTTTCTTGGCGGGCGAATAACCGATTATGTGCTCAACATTCCTGTGCGGTTACAGGGTGTTGTCGATACCGTCCGCGACCGTCACTATCAGGTAGCCCTTGTTGATACAGCAAGTAGTGGCATTGTTCCTGCCGTTTATACATTCAGTAATGAACAGATTTTTCGCCACAATATGTGGCAAGACAGCCTTCGTGTCACCATACACGTAACGGCAATGAGCGATACTGCCAGCTATAAAATGCGCATCAGGCTCGTTCCTGGTGCTGATTTCGGTGCGGGACAGGCTCAATATCAGTACGTGGATATTAGCTTTACCAAAAACCTTAACACCGCGCCGGCTCTGTGGAATAACAACAGTAAGCTGCGCCGCATTACGTATTCGGCTCGCAAATGCGCCGTTTTCCTCGAAATTAGTGGTATTAAAAGTCCCGACTGGACCGACGATGGCACCACGGGAATACTGGATTATTGGATAAGTCTTTGCAAACAATATTTTTGAGCAACATGCCGAATATGATGCAAACGGAAACCGTATTTATTTTGAATAAACGTCATATTTATTTTGAATAAACGCCATGCGAAAGATATTTTTCTTTTACTTTTCAGTTGCTCTTTACGCTTTTTGTTGTTGTCATGCTACGGCGGCAACGACCGTGAAGCCTTTCAGGATTTGCAGCAGGTTACGCGCGTCGATGGAATCTCGGCTGACGATTACACGCTCTATCAGGGCGATACTCTGCGCATCCATCCTGCGGTAACATTCAGCGACGGTGCCGATACGTCAGTATACAGCTATCGTTGGGTGATAGGTAAAAAGCCTGATAATTGGTAACGATCGCAATTTAGAGTGGCCCATAAATCTGCCGTCAGGCTATAACATGGCGGCCAATATACCGGGGTCTTTCATCGTACATAACAAACTTAACGGGCTTGAATTTCGTCAAACCTTTACGTTTAAGGTGCTCAGTAACTACACACCCTCGTATGTTGCCGTGTACGAAAAGGGCGACGGAAGACTTGAATGGATGTCGCTTCAGGGCACGCCCGACCATTTTACACGATGGTTCGACGATATGATTGCGCGCATCAATCCCGGCAATCCTTTGCGCGGGAACTATCGTGGCACGCTTTATTCGATGAACGAACTGGCTGTTTTTACCGACCATGCCAACGATTACGGTCGTACAATCAGCATGAAAAACGCCGACCCGCAAGGCGGATTCCCTTATCAGCTCGGCGAATATACGGGCACTGTAAAGGGCAATGTGTATAAGGGAACAGAGCAACTGCTTCGCTTTAGCGACGTCACCTTCGGCTACGGAGCCTCTAAATATCTTATCATGAACAAGGTGTTGTATGTGTTTAACGGGCTCGATCGTAAACTTCCCATCTATAACGAGCAAACGTTTGTGAAGAGCCGCGACGTCAAACAGGCTATGTCGAGCAAGCAATTTCAGCGATTTAAGAAGATAACCTTTGTGTTACACAACGATGGCCGCGTTGGCTGCTACCATGTTTATAATGATGAAATGCAATGGGTTACGGTGAACGGGCAAACCCTTAGGCTCGATTCGCTAGCAGGATGCTTTACTGAAGCTACGGGCCTTGGTGCCAATCAGTCGTACAATGTTTATCTGGTAGGCCGGCAAGGTACACAATATAAGATGTACCAGTTTCTTGTAAAGTATGTCAGTCGTGTGGTGCAACCTGCGTCCTTAGTGCGCATAATGGATGTTGATGCCGCTTTTGCTGCAAGTGTAAAACGATGGTGGGGCTCATTCGGAGAGAACTATGGGTTCTACCTTCAGGGCAATTCGGTTTACCGTTTCGACTATTATGAGATGACCAGCTTTCAGCCATCGCTGGCCCAAAACATCATAACCTTTGGCAGTGAATATGAGGTTGTCGACGTGTTGCCGCAAATAACCGGCTCGGGCTTGCGCGATGAAGACTATCTTACAGTGGCTTTACTGTATGACAGGGCGAAGAATACGTCGTCGCTTTTGTGTCTTCAACACCGTGTCGGGAGCACTTATTCGCCAGTATACCGATATTATTCCGGGCCGCGTTGTATGGCTTTGGCAAGTGCCTTTAACCACGGCATATTTTAAAGGATAACATTTTATATAATACATAATATAAAGCATCATATAAACTATTCGTATGAAATTAAAAATCATTACTATTGTGTTCATTCCTCGGCTTTGTCGCTGTTTGCGCAGGCCGAAACAGTTCATGTGTTAACGGCAGGAAGCCTGAAAACACTTGTCGATACTACGGGACGTGTTATCGACGACCTTACACTTACGGGCAGTGTAAACCGCAGTGACCTGCGCTATCTTCGCAATCATGTGAAAAAGCTCAACCCTAAAGGATGTTACCATAGCCGAAGAAACCGTGGGTAATGTGATGTATCCTGACAACGTTATGCCCGACAGCGTTTTCATGGAAGACAAGGTTCTTGCAAACGTTGTGCTGCCGTCGGGCATTGTTGAAATAGGTAAGTGTGCATTTGAAGAGGTAAGAGGAACAGCCTTTACGGTTGACTTTTTCAAACTGTAAGCACCTGCAAACTATACGTAACAATGCTTTTAGTGAAAGCAGTTTGCAAGAAGTCAACCTCGCCGGCCTCACAGCCCTGCAGACAATAGATGCTTATGCCTTCTATTGGACAGATATTAAGCGCATATCGCTTGAGGGTTGTTCGTCGCTCGTTATGCTGGGCGAACGTGCCTTTTGCAACGATTATTTTGTGACAAGCGTCAATCTTAAGGGCTGCACATCGCTGCAAACGGTAGGCAACCGTGCTTTTTGAATCTGGCAAAGCAATCGGGCGACGCTGGAATACTCGACTTTAGTGAGACCGCTATCGAAAGTTTCGATGAAAAGCAGTTTGCAGAGCAGCAAGGTAACTACTGTTATTTTCCCTGCTACATTAAGAACATTGGGTGCGAAAGTACTGAATCTTTCAAAGGTCGCTAACCTGAAGTTCCTTGGCAATGTGCCTCCGGTTGTCGGGTCACAGTGGATGTTGGCTTCAGCCTTAAAACGTGCAATAATCACCGTTCCTGCCGGTAAGGTGAAGGCTTATGCCGATGCTTTCGGCCTTTCGGGGGCTGACGCAAAGAACCTTGCTGATACCAATGGTGCTACATTAGGCATTAACGGCATTACCACAGCTGCAGCCCGGGCACAGAAGTGCTACAACCTTGCAGGCCAGCGTGTGGGTAAGGGGTATAAAGGTATTGTTATTGCGAACGGCAAAAAGATTGTTCGATAATTCGGGCGATACCGTAGAATAACCGCCTTTGTGGCGTATTGTTTCGAGCAATGCCATGCTAAACCATGAGAGTTTAGCATGGCATTGTGCTTTTGACCGGGGCGTATTGCCCGTACCTTTGTTATGGCATGCTCATCGTTCGGCGGCCGTCAGCAGCGTGTACGACGGCCGCCGTACAATATGTTTGACGGTTGTCATACGCACTGCTGACGGCCGCCGAACAATGGGGTGTTACGTAACACATGTTGTTTGAAACAGATTGAAACGGCTTGTTTTTATTCAGTAAACAAAAGAACCATTCAGCCTGTTTAATCATATTTCAGGCACTTTTTACTTAGATAATCTGGTGGGGTAAAAATAAGCTAATTGGTAAAAAAGTTGATTTTTATACAAATAAGAATCGAAAAAATGTGTAACTTTGCATCTACTTTTTATTGGCGGAGAATATTTGAACCATTACAGGTTACTAATATAAAACCATAAGAATGTAATATACAGAAGGGTCGAAGCTTTTTCTGACCGTGTATCAGGGAGTTATATTTAATGAAATAGAATATGGGGCAGTAGCGCCCTGGGTAACAACAAAAAGCCATCCGTTCATTTATCTGTGTGCGGCAGATACCATCGAGTTATTCAAATGCAGGATGCGCATTTTTTTCTATATGATAAAATGAAAGAGAATGTAGTTGCAAAGAGAAGAGCCTTTATATCTCTCCAAATTGCGAATCATTATCGGTTAGCACCATAGGTTTTATATGCACTTCAGTTGAGCCGACAACCACGAACTCGACCGAAACCGATTTTTGATGACGAAAAAGAAGGAGTGGGGAGAGATAGAGTTCTAAAAGCATAATACAATAATAGCAGGGGTATGGGCTGTTAAACCATACATTTTATTTCATGCCATATGATGAGAATTAAATCAATAAACTTTCCATTGGCAGCATGCTTGCTGTGGGTGAGTATTCTTACAGCCTGTTCGGGTAACGATGCTGTTGATGCCATAAATAACGATGATAGTTTGTTACCTGAAGGCATTAGCTTCAGCCTTACTGAGGCCGACTTTAGTGAAGAGCAGCCTATGGGCAGTCGCAGTGCAGGCAATTTCAGGCTTTCCAACGATACAACCGACCTTGGTGATGGGGTATTGGGCGAAATGAGTATGACGAAAGAGCGTACCCATAGCGTAACGCGTGCAGTGGCTAAACCTATGAGCAACGGCCGCTATACGGTTCTGGCCTATGATGCCTCGGGTGTATTGAAAGGACAAATTAACGCAACGGTATCATCGGGCAGGTTTGCAACGAGCGACATTATGATGCTTGATCCCGGTACCTATACATTTATATGTCTTAACGATAAGGTTGACTTTACGGGTGGTATAATAAGTGTAAGGCAGGCCAATGCGGCCACAGCACTTATAGGACGCACGGTAAAGAGCGTGAGTGGGGTTCGTGTCAGGGTTCCCTTTACGATGAAACATGCAGGATTGCGCGTGCGTGTTAGTCTTGAAGCCATGGTAAATATTCCCGACCGTGTTAAGGCAATGATATTCGATAACACGGGTACGGCAACAACCGTAGCCCGTTACGACCCCATAACGGGGACTTATTCGGCAGATGAAGAGGGCAATTTTACAGGTATAGAACAAGCATTCCCGACTACGGGAAGCCAGGATTTTAAGCGCGAAGTTTATGTTTCTATTCCTAAGGTAAATGCCTATCAATATATGTTGCCAACGTTAGCATCGCACCTTAAGCTTTAAGTTTACATCGGCCGATGAGATATACTATAAGCCCCTGGCAGCGATTGTGATGACCCCTCAGCAAACCGTTCCATTAGAAGCCAATGGCAGTTATCTGCTCAACGTGAAGTTAACCAAGGTGTTTAAATATGTTTTTTTGATGATGGTTCGGTAGATTATTTGCGAAACAAGGGAACGCGAACGCCGATAGCTTTGGTTGTTAGCGAGACCGATCGCTCGGCTGTTGCTCTTCACGATGCGAACAATGGGGTGCCTGTTTTGTGGACAATTAATAAGGCTAAATACAATAATCCGGTGGCAGAACAGCCCAGTCAAAGAGATCAAATACCCGAAACGTCGTTGGGTTATCATTTTACGTGGGATGCCAATGGCAGCTTGGACGGCACAACCATTAAGGCTAATGAGAAGGACAAATGCCCTGCCTTTTACTATGCTGCACATTATGATCCAGGCGTGATAGTTACAGGGATCAAACTTGAGCAACTGGTATCTGGGTGCAGATACAGACCTGAAAAACACATACCTTTACGTTGGTTTTGGAACGGATAAACGTGTTAATGCCAATAGTCCGTGGCGGCCATGGTATTATCGTTTAATTGATAAGGCCTTTGAAGATGCAGGGCGGAACGAGTATTGCAAAAATGGCTCCCTCTGTAAATAAGAGAGAATATTGGTCGAGTACGTATTATAGAGATTTCTGAAATTGGTATTGGAGTCATTTATGATAGTTCACATACTGATGGAAATCATGTGTTGAATGGACAAGGGATGCTGTATGTCCGACCATATATTCACTATTAAGCGTTGAACTTTGTAAGGAGAGTTCTATCTTAGTTCTATACGTCATGGTGATAGTTTAAGAGGAATTTAAACTCTTGATATTTTTTTATTTTTGAAGCTATCAGCTTTATAAAAAAATCCCTCAACCCTACGAATATAATAGGTTGGGGGTATTATTTTGTGGTATTTATTTATTATTTATCACAGCTGCTTTAAGTAGAAGGTATGCGTAAAAGCCTCTTTACATGATGGCTTTTTACAGGAAAGTAAGCTCGCCAAAGCAGTCGGGACGATGGAAATCGGGCGATGGACTATTGATAGCATTCCATGAAAGGAAATGAGGATTGAGCGTTTTATCGCCACATTTGTAGAAATTGGCACGTACGGTTCGGCCCGAAAGCGATTGTATATGGTGACAGAAAAAAAGCACTCACGGGGATAATCAGTGCCAGTTCCCATTTTTGTGGTTGGTTAAGCAGGCCGAAAGGCTTGCGCCCTGACGACGACCAGCGGCTTATCTGGTTCAGTATATTTTCAGGCGCCACGATGCGGTTGTTACGCCCTTTGCCGTTACACAGCAGGGCTGCACCGGCGCAATTGGTTTCGATGTTGTAGTAATTGTCGTTGCCGTCAATGCTGATGAAGAACTCACAACACGAGTCTTCCCAAACCCCTGCCGCCATCTTCGTCCACCGTTGCCCGTATATTGTTCTCTTCTACACGATAGTGAAGCAATACGGCATCGCCCTGATGGGCAATGGCAAACAGCACATCGGGACGGTAAGGATATTGGGAAGCCCAGTTTACAACGTCAATTTTATAGTATGCTATGCCCTCTGTTCCTGAATGTTTCAGGTATGGAAGCGGCTTGCGGCAGCCCGCATTCCACAGGGTTTACTTGTATATGTTTCATTGTTTTGCAGCACTTTTGAACGAACTCGATCATCATATTGTCGTGACGTCTTTACATCTTGATAGAGCAGCAATTGGTTGCGTGAGCGTACGAAATTGTGCTCGGGGTAGCGAATTTTATAATATACATCGCCGTTGATATAATCGGTAAGGAAGCGTACACACTGCATATAGGGGGAACAGAGCCACGGCAAAAAGGCAGGTGGCTAACCCTCAACAGAGGTGAGGAAACGTGACGCCGAAGCGAGGTAACCTTCGGTAAAAGCACAGAAAATATCTTCGTTGAGGCCAACCGATTCAAACTGATCGCTGTCTTCTGCAACCCGATTTGCTCCCGTCCTCAGGAAGTCGCCGTAATCGGAAAAACACAAAACTTGGCATCACAGTATCGAGATCAATTACGCACAGTACGCCGCCATCTTTATCAAACATCATGTTATTGACCTTTGTATCGCAGTGGCAAATGCGCTTCGGAATCACGCCACGGCGGTAGAGTTGTTCGGCCAGGCACATCTCGTCAGCATCGCGATTGAGCGTGTTGAGCATGTCGCTGACAAGACTTACGCGTCCTGCCTTGTCGGCTTTTTACAGCCTCATGCAGTTGCTCGAGGCGCAATTCCATGTTGTGAAAGTTCGGAATGGTTTTCGCCAAGAGGCTCTTTGAGGTCGACGAGAATTTGCTCAAAGTTGCCGAAAGTTTGCCCGCAGCAGAAAGCACTGTCGTTGTTTACCTCCTCTTGTTACGGCATCGGGTATAAAAAAGGCTCATGCGCCAATAACGATTCTGGGCATCGCAGTAGTAGGTAAGGCCGTTGGAGGCCTCGGATAAATCGCAGGCATTTGCGGTCAATATCCTGCTCATGTTGTGCCTGCAGCTTGTAGTATATGACTTGTTACCACATCAATGTTGTGTTGCAACAAGTCTCACATCGGTAAATACGGCGTTGTTAATGCGTTGTAATACGTAATCGGGATAGCGATTCCCGGCTGTTGTTACGCGTAATGTTTCATTAATCAGTCCGTTTCCTATCGGCTCAATTTTTCAACAGAGCCTTTGTATCTGGAACTGTGCAACGATTTGCCCTCAACTCTTCCTGGGTCATATCTCTAAGTTTTTAGGTGTAAGGATGGTTTGTAAAAAAGTAGGGCTGGGGTGTTATTTCATCATTGAGATGATAGAATTAGTCGGTTTTTGTGTGCGGTGCCGCTTAACATACCATTTCACAAGGAAATAGACGAGGGCGATGGCAATGAGTGCTATGATGACAAATTTGATGTATTCGCCATATTCCATGATTTTTATCGTCAAGCTCTGATTCTGGCACAACGGCATGAAGATACCATCCTAAGATGGCCAGAATGATGTTCCAGCAACCGGCCCTATTGTGGTATACAAAAAGAAACTTCCAATACTGCATCTTCGACAGGCCGGCGGGGATGGAGATTAAATGGCGAATACCAGGGATAAGCTGGCCTGTGATGGTAGCAAGCATACCGTGGTTGTTGAAATATTCTTCGCTTTTTCTACCTTTTTCTGATTGAGCATACAGAGCTTGCCGAACTTACTGTTGGCAAAGCGATATATAATAGGTCTGCCAAGATAGTAGCCTGCAATATAGTTGATGGTGGCACCGGCATCGGCTCCCAGCGTAGCGAACAGGATAACAAGGAATATATTAAGGTTGCCATTGGCAGCATGATAGGCAGCTGGCGACACAACTAACTCGGAAGGCACAGGTATAACGGTACTCTGAGTAGCATAAGGAAAAAGATTGTGGCATAATTCAAGTTGCCCAACAGGGTTGAAAAATGTTCATACCTTTATAATTAACGGGTTAATGGATTATCAATGTTCGATATGGGGTGGGTATTGACATACTCAATAAGCTCATTGTCGGCTATGTTCTCAGGGAAATATTCGCGAAATTCAGATCTCACCTCACGAGGATTCTGCTCAATGGCCTTTTGTCATATCGTGTATAAAATCGGCTTGCAGGCCCAGTTCGTAATCGGTTACCGACAAGTAAAAGCCACACGTCGGCATACTGTTGGGACCGACTGGACAGGCTTACGGCACGCAGCATGTTATGTGCTTTCTGCATGAAACCGCAGTCGTAATAGCAATAGGCAATAAAAAGAGAATGCGTATGTAATCATCATCCCCACCTGTTTCAAAAGGCTTTGCTGAAACAGGCCGCAGCTTTTGTCATCTTGTTTATTAAGCAGATGGATATACCCCTTTGATGATATGGATGTCGGGAAATTCAGTGCCGGCAATGGCTTCAAGTTTTTTTATACAATGGAAAGCCTCGCTGGTGTAACCCGATGCCGCACAGACAAGGCTCTGATTGCGTAGAATATCAATCATGTTAACCGATCTGAGGTTGCATCGTTCTTCTGCTTTTCCAATGTTTAAACGATTCTTCGAGTTTATTTTCACCCATCAGTGTCGAAGTTATGCCCATTTCGCCCATTTCGCTATGGGGCTGGAGTTTCATAAAAAGTTCGTAATATTGGCGTGCTTCGGTATAGTTGCCTGTCATACAGAGTGCATTTGCCTTTATTGAGAATGGCATCAACGTCGTCGGGACTGATGGCTAATGAAAAATCACTCACTCAATACTCGACGAAATGTTGTTGTGAAGGTATTGTGCCGAGGCAAGTAAGTTCCAATAAGGCACGTGATAAGGATCGCGATCAATGAGCTTGTTGAATATGTATTCGCCTCAACAAAGTTTCTGGCCCATGGCAATGCGCCCCTTTAGCTCAAGATAGTCGTCAGAAAGGGTATTGGTGACACGTGAAAGCCAGGCTTGTGCCAATGGCATGTTGTCGTAATCGGTGAAGAGTACAGCCACATCGAGGTAGAAATCATCAATGTCATCGTCACTTATTTCGGTGCTTTTTCTTTGAGATAACGGTCGGCCTGTTCATCGTGTCCGCTGGCAACCATGATCTCTGCCATAATATAAAAGTAATCAAGGTCGGCTTTATCTTCAATTTGTCGGGCGTATTGTATAGCCGTGTGTGTGTTATTTTCAAGAAGAATAGCCACACGTGCACGAAATGCTAAAGGCTGCGTTGCGCCGGGAAACATTTGTATAGCCTGGTCAATAGCTGCAAGAGTTTTGTTGAGCTGGCCGTGCAGATGATAATATTCTGCAATGTCGGTCAGCTCATCAGGACCCAGGTAAACAGGCTTTACCCGTATTATGGGTAGCCCTCATACCTTTGAAGATTGTCTTTAAATTCCTTTGTTCTGGAAAGTGTTATTGCTCAAAATTACTGCTTATTTCTTTTGCTTTGTTTAGCCCAGGTATCCTTTAATCCCTACTGTTTTTATTGTAAACAGGAGCCTCGGATGTGCTTTTCAGGGTCGGCCATAAAATAGCCTGTACGCTGGAAACTCGCAGGTACTGACCGGGCTTCATGGTTGCAGCAAAGTTCTCGACGTAACAATTGTTACGCACCTGAAGAGAATCAGGATTTAGCAGTTCATGGGAAGTCTCTTTCATCGGCAGATGGGTTTTCAACAAAGAAGAGACGGTCGTATTCGCGAACCTCAGCCTTCCACACAGTCAGTTGGCATTTACCCAATGGAGCGTGCCCTTTTACCTTGCGGTCGGCTCCGGCATGCCGCCTTGCTGTCAGGATCGTATACTGCCTGAACTTTCATAATATTGCTCTTCGGCATCCTTTGTACATCCTGTACACTTCACAATATAAGCGTTTTTTTAAGGCGGACTTTTTTGCCTGGGGTCATGCGGAAAAACTTTTTGGAGCATCTTCCATGAAGTCGGCACGCTCAATCCACAAGTCTTTTGAGAATGAAATTTCATGTGAACCTGCAGTTTCGTCTTCTGGATTGTTAATCGCTTCCATTGTCTCAGTCTTATCCTCTGGATAGTTTGTGATAACCAGTTTTACGATCGAGTACAGCTGATACACGTATAGCTTTTTATTAAGGTCGTCACGTACGGCAGCTTCAAGCAGGGCTACATCGTTAAGTGCATCAAATTTAGTATAGCCTATGGAACGGATAAAGTTCTTTATCGATTCAGGCGAATATCCACGACGTCGCATTCCACAGAGGGTCGGCATGCGAGGATCGTCCCATCCGTTAACTAAGTGTTCGTCAACAAGCGTATGAAGTTTGCGCTTGACATGACGGTGTAGGTAAGATTAAGCCTGTTGAACCTCAATCTGGCGGGGCGGAAATCGTCCATTCCCTTTTCTGGCAGTGCCGTCGTATTGCTTTCAAAAAGTCGACAAACTTGTCATAAAGTGGGCGGTGGGGTACAAATTCGAGCGTACAAAATTGAGTGGGTTACCCCTTCGAAATAGTCGCTTTGCCCGTGCAAAGTCGCACATGGGATAACAGTGCCATTTTTGTGCCCGTACGATGATGAGGTGTTTTGTATGATGCGATACATGATAGGATCGCTGGAAGTGCATGTTAGGATTGGCCATATCAAGTTTGGCACGCAGCACCATAGAACCCTCAACGGCCTCTGGAGTGTTCATCTTCTCGAATAGTTGCAGGTTTTCTTCTACGGGACGGTCGCGATACGGGCTTGCAGTACCCGCCGTTGTTGGTGTACCTTTTTGCTCAGCAATTTGTTCGGCGGTCTGCTCATCGACATAGGGCATAGCCTTTACGAATCATCCAAATAGCAAAGTCCCATAACTTCTGAAATAGTCGGAAGCAAGAAAATCTGCCCCCACTCAAAGCCGAGCCATTGAATATCACTGAGGATATTTTCTACATATTCGGTATTTTCTTTTTGATGGATTAGTGTCATCGAAGCGCAAATTACATATTCCATTGTACTTTTCGGCTACACCAAAGTCCATACAGATAGCCTTTGCATGACCTATATGCAAATAGCCATTGGGCTCTGGGGGAAATCGTGTTTGTATTCTGCCACCGTTTTTACCTTTTGAGCGAGGTCTTCTTCTATGTTGCTCTACGAAACTTATGCTACGTTTCTCGTCGTTTCCACTATTTTGTTTGAGCTCCATGATATATGTTTGAAATATACGCAAAGTTACGCACTTTATACTAATATTAATTACTGATGATAAAAATTTATAGAAAAAGTTACAGAATTATTTTGTATCTTTGATAAAGATATATTACCTTTGCTAGCGTTATCCTGAATACACCTTTTACCTTAAAAAGGGACTAATACTATTGAGTAGAATGGCACTTACTGTGAAGTAGGTGCCATTTTTTTCTTTATCTATAATAATGTAAACTTTGTGAGAACTTAGAGAGGACAGGGTGTAAATCGTAATTATTTTATTCCTCTCTGATTGAGTGCTGCGGCGTATCGTTTTGCATTTGCCATGTGTTCGGCATAAGTAGATGCGAAGCTATGGGTGCCGCTAAAATCTTCCCTTGGCACACATATACAGGTAATTATGGTGATCCATGTTCAGCACGGCATCAATTCCGGCAATGGAAGGTACGCGGATTGGTCCTGGAGGAAGACCTGATTTACGTATGTATTATAGGGCTATGGATGTGGAGCAGATTATTATATATGCGTTTGAGCGCAAAAATTTTTCCATGCGAACTTAATAGTTGGGTCGGCTTGCAGGGGCATTCCTTTCGGATATTCAGCATTTCGTAACATTAACCGGTTGTACACATGCCTGCAATCATTGGCTTTTCTTCGTTGTTGGCAGTTTCTTCATCAACAATGCTGGCTAATGTTATTACCTCGTTGGGCGTTAGCTTAAGACGTGTTGCTCTTATCCATACGCTGAACGTTCCAGAAGTTTTTGTTCTCTTTCTGTAATCGTTCGAGCAGTCCGTCTAAGGTTATATTCCAATAAACATCATAGGTGTTGGGAATAAAGAGAGCTGCAATAGTGGTGGTATCATATCCGTATTTTCTACAAACAGTCTCATCTTTCAACGCATTGATAAGGGTTGTACTGTCTAATTGAAGTTTGTGGCTGGCACACCCGCCATATCTTCCATCGTTCTTACACTGGGAACAGTAAGGCTTTACAGGTGTCTGCATACCGTTCTTGATATGTCTGAAAAGTGTAAATGTGCTGGTTGAAGGCTCAATGGCACAGCGTCCTGTACGCACTCTTTTGGTAAGGTTACTATGTCGTGACAACATACAAAATGCGTGATAGCTGTGCTTACTGGCTAAAGGCATAAGCTTTGTTACCAGCGAATCGTAGTTATCATCGGCGTCGATATAAAGATATGTGGTTGCTTTTTTACATGAAAAATGGTGTGAGAAGATAATAATATCCTATGCCAAAAAGAACAAGTAAGCAGCCAATGGCAAGCACCAAATAGCCCTTTTTAAAAACCTTTTTCATTTCAATATGTGTGTTTAAAAACGGTGCAAAGTTACATTAAAAAGGGTGATACGGCAAAACTTTTATCTTTATCTTTTATGGATTGCGGGATAAAAGCGGTAACTTTGCACATGGATAACCACAGACATTAAAAAAATAATTACTGATAACATGCAACAATACGAAAGCTATATTTTTGATTTGGACGGTACACTTCTCTGTTCTTTTAACTGATTTGGCTTTTGAGCTGTAACCATGCTCTTCGTAGTTATGGAATGCCTGAACGTAGCATTGATGAGGTTAGACAGTTTGTAGGAACGGTGTTAGAAAACTGATGGAAAGGGCTGTGCCTGGAGGAGTTGGAAACGAATATTTCAGTGAGGTTTACGCAGCATTCCGGAGAGCATTACCTTCTTCATAACCTTGATAATACGGCTCTTACCCGGGTATTATTGAACTTATTCAGCGTCTAAATACACATGGTAAGCATGTAGCGGTGGTAAGTAATAAGTTTTATGATGCGACGCAGGCATTGGTACACCATTTCTTTGGTCATTCTATTCCCGTAGCAATTGGCGAACGAGAGAATATAAGAAAGAAGCCGGCTCCCGACACGGTTATCGAAGCCTTAAAGCAATTGGGCATGCCTTGCGAAACGGCTGTGTATATTGGCGACAGCGATGTGGATATAGAAACGGCACGTAACTGTGGTATACCCTGCATTAGCGTAAGTTGTGGGGATTTCGCAGTCGTGATTTTCTTCTTAAGCATGGTGCTACTACATTGAGTTAGTAAACCAGAAGAAATTTTTGATTAAACATGCTGCATAGAGTTCTGCTTATTTAATTTTCAGGATGGAAATTAAATGGTTTCATGACTTTCAAAACAGTGTTTATTCGAGTCCGATTAATATAATATGGTTAGGGAGGGTATGGACGTTTGGCAGGTGGTTATTCTGCTGCCAAAACTCGTTAAGCGTGTGAGACCTTTCGTACATTATTAATAGAGGTTGGCTGGTGAGCTATGATGGCGAAAGAGCAAATGCTATATAGAAAAATGTTAAGTTAATACTAAACACGATTATAAAAAGGCTGCAATGGAAGCAGATAACAAAAACAAACTGTTATCAATGCCCTGTTGCAGCCTTTGTTTTATGTAAGGAGAACACTTACGGCTGATTAACCGCATATGTGAAAAAACCAGAATAGTTTTTATTCGTGTATAGCAATCTTTCTCAACCCTGCGCTGATGGCGTCCCCTTCAAAAATTGGTTGAAAGAAATTCGTCCATAATCTTTCGTGCCATTTCATGATCGATAAATCGTCCGGGCATGACAAGAACATTAGCATTGTTATGTTGACGCATAAGATGGGCTATTTTCGGGAATCCATGCCAAGCCAGCCCTGATATTTTTGATGTTTATTCAGTGTCATGGTTATGCCTTCACCTGATCCGCAAAATGCCTATGCCCGGATAAATCTCGCCCTTTTCCATGCCTTGAGCTAAAGCATGGCCAAAGTCGGGATAGTCGCAACTTACGTCACTGTTTGTCCCATAATCTTTAAAAAGGAATGCCTTTTTCTGTAAGATACTGTTTGACAAACTCTTTGAGCTCAAAGCCTGCATGGTCGCTGGCAAGGCCCACTACTTTTTATATCCATGGTTTATAAGTTATTGCTTAAGAAAGTCTTTTTACGTGCGAATAAACGTTTTCAGCATTGTAACCAAGCTTTTCATTGAGCACTTTTGTATGGAGCAGAGAATCCAAAAACTCTTCATGCCAAAGATACGACTTAGCGGCCCAATGCCAACAAGTCCCTCAAGCGTACATGGCAGTCCGGCAGTAAGTCCGAATTTCTTTACGCTGTATGGAAGAACAGAATTTTTGGTATTCTTCAGACTGACGACGGAATAATCCTTCAGAGGGCGCACTTACTACACGTACCTTAATACCGTCTTTTTCTCAAAAAGTTTAGCTCCTTCTTCAAGAGTAGATACTTCAGAACCGCTGGCAATTAAGATAATATCGGGATTTTCATCTGAACCGGCTACAATGTAAGCTCCCTTTGCTTGCCATGTTGTAATTATTGTCTTCAGGCAAGCTGTCTATGGCCTGACGCGACAGAATGAGTGCCGTTGGTGTATCAATATTTTTCCATTGCCATCTTCCAGCATTCGGTTGTTTCGTAGGTATCTGCCGGACGAAAGACGCGTACACTGTCCTGTCCTTCATGGTTTTGAAGCTTTTTCCACGAGACGGATTTGAGCCTCTTGCTCAACAGGTTGGTCGTGTAGGACCGTCTTCGCCTACACGGAAAGCATCGTGGCTCCATATAAATTTCACCGGAATACGCATTAGCGCAGCCATACGAATTGCCGGCTTCATATAATCGGAGAAAGCAAAGAATGTTCCCATTGCAGCAATAGTTCCACCATGAAGCATCATGCCGATACAAATATCGCACATCGCTAATTCTGATACACCTGCCTCGGAAAAAAGCCCCGCTGAAGTCGTCTTTCTTAAATTCGTGCGTATGTTTGAGGAAACCGTCCGTCTTATCTGAATTACATAAGTCGGCTGATGCGCAAATCATATTGGGTACTTGTTTCGACAATTCTTCCAGACAGGCAGCAGAACCTGCACGTGTTGCAGCATCTTTTTGTTTGCTGTACCTTAGACCAGTCAATTTGGGGAGCTTTTGCCAGAGAACCATGTATCCATTAATTTCTTTTTGTCAGGATTAGCTTCTGCCCATTTGTTTTCTTCTGCACGGCGCTTGAAACAATTGTAGAAAGTTCGTCTTTACGCTTCTTGTACAGTTCCCTAACATCATCAAAAATAACAAAAAGGATTGTCCGGATTGCCTTGAAGGTGTTTTATTGTATTTACAAAAGCACCCTCACCAAGCGGTGCACCATGTGTTTTAACGCTGTGTTCATAACTGCTTCCATCAGCTTTGACAGCCCCTTTACCCATAATAGTTTTACCAATGATAAGGGTAGGACGTTCATGTTCTTTTGAGAGCATTGTCTCAATGCCTGACGAATTTCTTGTACATCGTTGCCATCAATCTCAATAACATTCCAGTTCCATGCTCTGTATTTTGCAGCAGTATCCTCTACCATCACCACTTTTGTTTCGGTGGAAAGCTGAATGTCATTGGCATCATAGAACATGATAAGGTTGCTCAACCCCAGTGTACCTAGCCAATCTTTCCAACTTCCTGCGAAATACCTTCTTCCACAGTACCATCTGAAATATAAGCATAGATAGTATGTTGCATCATTGTATTCCCGAGTCGTGCCTCTAAGAATTTTTCAGCAATAGCAGCACCCAGCCATGGCATGGCCTTGTCCAAGTGGTCCCTGATGAGTTTTCTATGCCGTGTGCAACGTCCAATTCAGGATGTCCCGGGCAAATGGTTCCCACTGACGAAAGGTTTTAATATCTTCAATGGTATATTTGCCTGACAGCGTGAGAACACTATAAAGCATGGGGCTCATGTGCCCTGGGTCGAGGAAAAACCTGTCTCGGCCTGTCCAAAATGGGTCGCAGGGGTCATAAACCAGGTATTCAGAGATAATACATTAATGAAATCGGCTCCTCCCATAGCTCGCCGGGGTGTCCAGACTTTTGCCTTTTCAACCATACTTGCAGCTAAAATTTGATGTTGTCGGCTGCATGGTTCATTACCCTTAATGCTGTTCATCTTGATTAAAAAGATAGTTTTTGTTTTCAGTGTCAAATAGACTTGTTAGTGAATACTGCAAATTTATATATTTTTCCTATATTTACGTTGTTATCATTCTATTTTTTTAATAATTGTTACTTAAGTAAGTCGACAAATTTAATTTAATATGGTGTAAATATTGATGAAGGATGATTTCTGTCCGGTATTTTTATATTCAGGAGACAGTTCATGCTTACAGGAGTTAGCATTTATAATTCGATTTTGTATAAACTCGTATTTAAGTGGCACACACAGCTTTTATGAGTATATCTTTATATAATCCATAATAACAGGCGTTCAACAGGTATTGACCTGTCAAACGCCTGTTACTTCTAAACAATGCCTTCAAATTTATTTAGACAGAAGCTAATTTAAATTAGGCTTCCTTTTGTTTACTTTTTCCATAATCCAGTCTTTTCAGAACAACTGCCTGATTGCATGTCTCGTTCTTGCACCATATAATAATGTAACGTTGCTTGTTTTAAGAAGCTCCTTTACATGTTTGGCAAACTGTGCTGCATCCTGATTATGTTCAAGCTCTACGCGGTACTTCTTTCAAATTCGGGAAACTTTTCGTCCTCATGCCCAAACCATTCACGAAGCTCTGACGATGGAGCCACGGTTTTATCCCACTCATCAAGATTTGCTTTTACTTTGAAATTTCCCGTAGCCACAGGCGATCAATAAGTAATCTGTACCTGTCTCTCTTCTCTCTGATGAAAGATAAATACGCTTAATTCTTAAATCGTTCATTTGTTTTACCTGCTTAATTAATTGTCATCCTCTAATCTAAGATGCTGGCGTACTTTCAGGTTTCTTTGTTTCTTTATCTTTTTCTTGTTCTTGCGGGCGATAATAACCGGTCCATAAACACCATGCTATTGCCAAACCTATTATTGCAATGTAGAGTATTATTTAAGAACGTATAACTACGACCCGTGTGCGTTTCAAGTGCTGCTGTGTGGAGCGACATGGGCAGGTCTTTAAAACGAGCCGGCATCTTGGGATAAGCTGTTCCTTTATAATAATCAATGAGGACAGGGTCCTTAAAATCATTGCTGAATCCTGCCATGGTATATATTCTTGTCAATAGGCAATACCTTTGGCGTTCCCTCTTTTACATTACGATTCCATAAGTAAAGACCACTGAACGAACCAATAAGCCACTGTCCTGTTTTTACCTGATAGAATGCCGACAATCCCATAAAACTGACGCTGGGTGCTCCTTCTATTGGCCGTGGAGTAGAGAACAGGTCCTGTAAAACATAGAATCCGTTAGAAGTATAAATAAGCCAGTCTTGTGCAACAGAATCATATCGGGCTGCCCGAAGCTGGTCATTCCAGGGGTTATCATTGTGTTGTACCGTAAGCGGCAATGCAGGAACGCGACCGTTGACAATTGCTATCATGGCTGGCGGACGAAGCAACCATCCGGTTGTTGTTATAAATAATGTGAGCACAATGGTTATTCGTCCTATGTGGCGGTGAACCCAATATAACGTTTTTAGTTGAGATTTTCCAGCGCGAGTCTTACGTGCAATGAAGAAACCAGACGCCAGAAATGCTCAGAATTATTAAAACGATGGCAATGGCGTCGCCGGCTAATTTGCCGATTGTACCAAACAGCGCGCCGCTGTGAACCAGCCATATTGTTCGTAAAAGTGATACTTTTCCATCATAGTCTGTACTTGCCCGGAGCTGTATTTGCCGGAAAGGCTTCCCTACATTAGGCGATACCCAGATATGATTACGGATACAACAACAACCGAGTCGCCACGGGAAGTAATATCAGCTTACTTTAGTGTCGAGTCCGTCAAGCTCAACAGTCTCCCATACATTATGATATAAATGGAACAGTTGAAAGTTTCCAACGGCCCATATATCTCCCGAACGGGTCCGGGTTACATTCCTTATACCTCGCATCTCAGTCCCCGAAGGCATGCCTTTGTTAAAGTCGCGAATATTTGTTCCAAGACTGTCAGTAAGCGAAAAAGCCGTTGCTACTATATATAATAACGCTGTCACCTTTGCAATTGTGCCCCGCATCAGTCCCTGATTCCAATCTTTATACTCATAGCTTTCAGGCATAATTGAGCGGGGTACATTTATGCCGGCAAAGCTCTCTGGGTGATTTAAGACGATACCTGAAATACAGAAACCTAAGAGAAACAGGCAAAAGTATAAGCCCGAACCATCGATGCATTTTTCATTATTCTTATCCTTTCTTAATTCTATTGGCAAATATAATAATGCTATTTCATTTAATGTATATGATTGTTTTTATTATCTTTTTATTTTAAATCTAATTATAGTTATAAACATTATTTAAATTATTTTATCTATATGTAGGTAATGTGTTTGGTTATTTGTATCTTTTAATTATCTTTGCACATAGGTATATATATTTTAGAATAATAAAGAGTAATTGTATCACAATGAATTTGCGAAAGCTTACAACATGGCTTCCCAACTGTTATCGTCAAAGAGTGGCATTGCTTTTGTATTATCGGAGTAATCGTAGGATTGGGAGGATTGTTTTTCATCTTTCCGCGAATGCAAACCTATATTATTGGTGACGATCCTGCGGCTTGTGTAAATTGTCATATTATGGACCTCCTTACTATGCTGCATGGTCACATTCCAGCCATGGAAGAGACGCCACGTGCAATGATTGTCATGTGCCACACTCGAGTTTTCTGGCTAAATACCTGTTTAAAGGTATGGATGGCATGAAGCATGTAGCTTATTTTGTAACTAAATCTGAGCGACAGGCGATAATGGCCGAAGATGCTTCGGCCGAGGTTATCATGGATAATTGTATCCGTTGTCATAAAGATCCTAATACGAGAGTTGTACGTACTGGAAAAATTGATTATATGGAGGCGCAGCGAGGAGCAGGCAAAGCGTGCTGGGACTGTCACCGTGATGTTCCTCACGGAGGCATGAACAAGTTGACAACTACTCCCAATGCCGAGTCTGAAGTTCCTATACCTCCTTCACCAGTACCGCAGTGGTTACAAAATTTGCTGGCAGAAAAATAAAAATATAATAGTATGGCTAAACAATTAAAGAAATGGCAAGGATGGTTTTGCTTTTCGGCGGAGCAATGGTTATCATCTTTATTCTCGGGGCTTACTTTGCTCTGCTATGTTGGAGCGACGTGCAGAAGTTGCCGCAGTGTTTAATAATCGCCGTGTAGTAATGACCGACTCTATTGTTAGTCAGAATGAGAAGTTTGCTGAGGATTTCCCAAGAGAGTATCAAACCTGGGCAATGACGGAAGATACTTCCTTTTGTCAGCTTAAATACAACTCGTCACAAGAGGCTGATGTATTGGCGCAGCGTCCCGAAATGGTTATCATGTGGGCAGGCTATTCCTTTTTCTCGTGGATATAACACTCCTCGTGGTCACCGCCATGCAATTGAGGACCTGCGTAAAATATTGCGTACTGGTTCTCCTGGCGTAGATGGTCAAGAAGATATACAACCGGGAACTTGCTGGACATGTAAGGGGCCCTGACGTGCCACGCCTGATGCGCGAAAAAGGGTAAAAACGCTTTCTATGCGGCCAGTGGAGCAAGTGGGTAGTGAAAATGATGAACACCGTAGGATGTTCTGATTGTCGATGCGCGAACCATGGAGCTGCGTCCTGCACGCCCTGCACTTTATGAGGCATGGCAACGTGCCGGGCAAAGATGTAAACAAGGCAAGCCATCAGGAAATGCGTTCATTGGTTTGTGCACAATGCCATACCAAAGTATTATTTTTGAAAAAGACAACGGTCAGTATCTAAAAATTTCCAGATAAAGGGGCTTACTTGTGACTGCAGAAGAGTATTACGACTCAATTGGATTCTATGATTACATTCATCCGCTGTCAAAAGCAAAAGATTTTTAAAGGCTCAGCATCCGGGCTACGAACTCTTTAAGCAAAGGCATTCACGGGCAGCGCGGATTGAGTTGTGCCGATTGTCACATGCCTTATGTGCGGGAAGGTGGTGTCAAATACACCGATCATCATATTACATCGCCGCTGGCTAATATTAACCGTACCTGCCAAACCTGTCACCGTCAGAGTGAGGAAACGCTCGAGACAAAACGTTTACGATGCGTCAGGAAAAGGTTCTTCAGGTTCGCAACCGTGTAGAAAAAGAGTTGTCGCGTGCGCATATTGAGGCTAAGTTTGCATGGGATAAGGGTGCGACCGAAAAGGAAATGGAGCCTGTGCTTAAGGATTTACGCAAGAGCCAGTGGCGTTGGGATTATGCCGTTGCAAGCCATGGAGCCAGCTTCCATGCGCCTCAGGAAGTAACCCGTTTGCTTTGCGCTTTCTCTCGACATGCACAATCGGCTCGTGTTGAAAGTAGCCCATCCTGGCCCGACATGGTTACAGCAAGCCGGTGCCTATGCCTGATATTTCAACCAAGGAAAAGGCTCCAGCTTATATTGGTCTTGATATGAAGGTGCTTAATTCACAAAAGAATGACTTCCTCAATACGGTAGTACCTCAGTGGATTAAGATTGCCAGGAAGAATCATCGTTTCATCACTCAGCCCATGTAATGGAATAGAGCAGGAAAACTGATAATTGTATACAGGATATTAATTGTGTGGAAAAACCCTGGAAATACCGCGAGGATTTGCAATATGCATAGGCTCCTCGATAACAGGGGCCCTATTGCAGGCTTCAATAGGTCCTATGGAATGGCTCGTGTTTATGTGGCCCGGCCAACATCATTGCGTTGTTTATACTTGTTGTGTTTTAGGACTGTTTTACGCGCTTCGCTCTAAAGTATATTTGTTTCGGTTCATGACGCAGGCTGAGGCTGCCGTACCGGCCCTTGCCGTTGCAGCTGTGCTCACAGTTGTCATGAGCTTAACCCGACAGGTTTCGGAAGGACATTTTGCCTCTGACCCGCCTCGGACTTAGCCGGATGCTCAGCTCTGGCCGTTTGTTCTGGTTTATCTCGGAGTGTTGTCATTGTGGGTGAGGTGAGCATTCGCCAGCTCATGCACTTTCAGAAACAGGAACCGCCTTCATTATAAGCCATATCGGTTTTGTTTATTTTTATTATTTGTGGTACGCTGGGCTCGGCCGACATGCAGCGTTTAAAGATGTACTGCGAGGAGGGTAAGCCCGAATGGCGTGGTATCGACAATTACCAGCAGGTACATGAGCTGCCGCTTGCCATTGAGCTTCAGAAGTTCAGCATTGACGAATACCCCTAAGCTGGCGGTTTTCGACAGCAGGTCAGGAAAAGCCTGCCTTTTTGATAAACCCCAGAACCTGATTATTGAGCCGGGTTTCACCTCCGGCGAATTGATGGGCTGGAATATTACGGTTAAAAAATATATTGAAGATGCGCTGCCTGCCGGCATGCTTACAATGATGAAAGGCATGCCTGCCCCAATGATGAAGATGGTAAGGATGGACAACCTCGGCATGCGAATCAACACAGGAGGGTATGTTGAATATAAGGAAAAGGGGCAGCCACGGCCATCTTAATCAGGGCGCAGAAAGAAATGTGGTAAAAAGAAGGCTGGGTAAGCTCCGGAAGCTACATGTTCCCTATGTCTACTTTGAAGCTCGACAACAAAAGCTGAAATTGCCATGCCGGCCCGTGAGCCGTTGCGTTATGCTTCTGACGTCATTATTTATACCAAAGATGGTAACGCCATGAAAACGCGCGTTGAGGGTAAACAAGCCGATAACCATCGACACATGGAAAATATATCAGTTGGATTTTAATAAAGAACAGGAAAGTGGAGCACACTGAGTGTATACGAGCTGGTGTCTGATCCCTGGTTGCCTGCCACTTAGTGGGTATTTATTGTTGATGATTGGTGCAGTTCTTATGTTTATAACAGCTGGACGTAACAAATATAAGGAGGAGAAAAATAAGAAATGATTGCTTTTGGAATTACTTTGTTTATTTTGCCATCGTTGCCGTATTGCTTTGGATAACAGGCGCCTGGGCGGCGTGGAAAGACAGACAGGGGCTGGCTTATAGTGCCACGTTGGCAGGGCTTGCCGTATTTTTGGCTACATCCTTATGATGTGGTTCGCTCGACCGCCCGCCCTATGCGCACCATGGGTGAGACGCGTCTGTGGTATTCTTTTCTTCTTGCCGTTGGCGGGTATCATTGTTTACAGCCGGTGGAATTACAAGTGGCTGCTCTCGTTTTTCTACCATATTGTCAATGGTTTTCATCGGGGTTAACCGTTTAAACCCGAAATTCACAGCAAAACACTTATGCCTGCCCTGCAAAAGTCCGTGGTTTGCTCCTCACGTTATCATCTATATGTTTGCCTATGCGCTTCTGGGGGTGCCTTTGTGATGGCGGTTTATCTGTTGTTTTTCAAGAAAAAGCAAAATCGTAACCCGGAAAGAATTGGACATTACCGACAACCTTGTTTATATTGGCTGGGCCTTTCTTTCGCTGGGCATGCTTACGGGGAGCATTGTAGGGCCAAGGTTGCATGGGGAACCTACTGGTCGTGGGATCCCAGGAGAACATGGGCGGCAGCTCATGGCTGGCCTACCTTACCTATGTCCATTATCGCTTGCGCAGGAAGTGCAACTTAGAGGTTGCCATGTGGATACTTGTCGTTAACTTTGTGCTGCTTCAAATGTGCTGGTGGGGCATTAACTATCTGCCATCGGCTCAGGAACAAGTGTACATACCTGCAATATGCAATAAAAAGCTTGTTTTATAAATGGCGGGTGCTATGAAAACAGGTATGCCGGTATAGCCGGCATACCTGTTTTGTTTCTGCCAGTTTGCTTTTTCAGTGAGGGGCAGCTCCGTGCTTGTTGTTTCATGGTGTTTGCTCCGGACAGGCTGGTGGCTAACCGGCAGAGTTCCCGGGCGTTGTGTTTTTCCTGTTGCCGCTTCTTTCTTATCCCGTTATTACGTTCTCCTTGTTTCGTTATTGCATTTTTCTTCTTCCTTTGTTTCTCTTCGGTGGTTGTACGGCGGCCGTCAGCAGCGCGTATGGCAGCCGTCACACCCGCTGTTCGGCGGCCGTCGTATACGTTGCTGACGGCCGCCACACAATTACCCCTGGCAATAAAAGACCATTCATTGCACCGTCAATGATGGTGCTATGCACTGCCAACCAAGAAACCATACGCTGTAAACAATAAAACTATTCACAGTCAATAATGATGCAGTCCCCTGTTATGTTTATTCTAAACCTCTGTAGCTCTTTTGCAAAATATGCGCCTGAAATTTCTCACAACATATTCCTTTTTATAATCTTTTACTTTTTGCAAATTTTAATCCTTTAATTTTTAATCTTTTTAATTTTTCTTTCTACCTTTGCGCTCGTGGAGAGTTTAGCAGTTACATATCAAGGCTTTTAGCGTAATGCAAGATACAATTTTTCTTGCCATTTTTAGCGCATTATATTTGGCTGTTTCAGATATTTTTGCTAACACACACACACACACACACAGGCGCACCGTCGCTAACATCTCTTTAATTTTTCGCGTACGCGCGCGCGAAGCGCATCGTAACTAATCAAACAAAGGGCTTTTTCGAAGTTCCCTTTGTTCGCTTTATGTCCTTTTGCAAGATGATGCAATAAGGATATAAAGCATTTTATACGGCAAATTTTCAATAGATTAATTCTGACAGATAACAATGAAAAACATTTTTACTTTTAATCATGGCCCTCGCGTGCTTCGCTCAACGTCGTATGGGCAAAGTACAACAACAACAGAAGTTGCAGATTTCCAGGCGACGGATAACTTTAAACAACTGTTATTACAAAATTATTGATGCAGCCAATCATTATGTCCAGCTTTGGGAGGGTGAGAAAAATATCTACTACTACTTATGGTTATACTATATGTCATTTACAGGAAATAGTTCTACCTACATGAAGACTCCTGAGCTATTGGCGGCTTCTCTGGTTCTGTTTTGAATCCCATTACGGGTGAAACATATTATGTTAAAAGTATATGTATATCCGGTGGAGGAGGGTTTGCAACAACTCGCTTAGTGGGTTATCCTACCGGAAGGGGTAGAGTCTATTGTTGGTAGGCATGCTTTTTGTGGTCCGTAATGGGAATATTAGTTCTGCCTTCTACATTAAGGTCTGTGGATGAAGGTACGTTTAGTGAGTGTTAGGGCTTGACAGATGTGATAGGTTTAGAAAAATACTAAACCTGAACGTATTACATATGGGATGTTTGACGAAAAATGTTAGTTTTGTAGGTACTTGGAAGTTCCCGCCAACGTTGAGATTTCTTGCTGGTCAGGGCTTTGTCTCTTAATCCTAATCAGCATAAAATAACATTCCCTGCTTCTTTGGACACTATTACTCAGAGTTTAATAGCTTTTCTGGAACTTTTAACCGGAGTAATAGTGATGGTAGTTCATGAGAACCCGGACCTAATGATTATTTTAAAGTAGTTAGATCTGAAAAATCCTAATCCTCCTGTTGTTTTTGGAAGTCCGGAAACTTACACGGATGATGGACGTTTTTAGAGATTCATAAATGGAATACAGGGTACTGCTCTGTTCTGGATAGTCTTTATGTTCCTGTTGATGCTTCGGCAGCATATAATTCTAAAAGGGGATGGCAAACTTATGCTGATAAAACATTTGAAGAAGTAAAGATTGGTCCTCACGGCTATACTTCGTATTATTTGGAAAAACGAAAACTTTCAAGTACCCGCAGGCTGCACGGCTTATATTATTAAAAAGGTAGACCATCCTGCTGCAGGAGCGTTGTGGGAGATGCACAGGTTGTTGCCTTTGCTCCGGGAAAGATTATTCCTAAGCAAACAGGCTTTATACTGCAGGGTACGGCAGGAAAAACCATTGCTTACCAGGCTAATGTTTCAGGTGTAGAAGAGAATGTTACAGGCAACCTGCTTGTGCAGGTACGGCTACTGAACAGGAAATAGCGGTGCCGGCTTTAAATATTATCTTTTTGGATATGGAATAAAGGGACAGGGCTTCTATCATCAAACAGGTCGTAATGCCGCGAATCTATTAAGTTGCCTGCTCACCGCGCCGGCCTTAAGGTTTCGCTTACAGGTACCGATTATGCACCTGCCAAGGAATTAATCTTCAACTTTGAAGATGCAACGACAAATGGTATCAGCACTGTTGAACAAACAGCTGAACCCAGAACCGATGTTATCTACGACTTGCAGGGCCGCCGCGTAAAGAATCCTGTAAACGGTATTTATATTGTGAACGGAAAAGAAAGTAGTAATCAGCAAGTAAACTTTAAGATGGAGACATTAACGATGAAAACAAAAACAACATATACAGCACCCTGTACAAGCATAGTAAGCGTCAGCACTGACGACGTAATGCAGGGCTTTATAGTAACTTCGTACAGCATTTCAGAAGGAGAGGCCAAAAAGGGCTTCGTGATGGATGATGACGAAGAGGACAATGTAGCAACGGTAGAAGCGAAAGCCTTAGCCGGTTATACAGGCTGGGAAGAACAGTAATCATTATATCCCCGAAAAACTGCTGCCACAGAAGCAGCAATATAAAGCACCGTGTGCCCGATGTTCAGCGAACAGCGCACGGCTTTATTTTATTTGTTTACAAAATAAGTGGTGATACTGCTGGAGAGCAGGCTTACTTGTATCTGATATAGCACATATCTCTTCTATTAATATTCAGGCTGACATCATAAAGATGTCAGCCTGAATGTTTAATACCGATAGAACGAGTTGGTTTAGAATGGCGTGCGAGCCATTTGGTATGGGAAATCTATTTCCATTGTATAGCCTGGTCTTCGTCGGGTATTTGTGTGTTGATTTTACGCTCCTGCGTTAATGTTCCGTCTACACCATAACTTATTTTCATATCGGTACTAGCTAGTAGTCGACGTAGTAGTATGGGCAATGTTATGAATTACCAAATATCTGTGTACTAAATAAGGTTGTGTAGCATCGGCAATCTCCCTGAATGCTGTACATGAAGCCTGGTTTGTAACGTGTAGCTTGATGTCAGGATTCCTGGCATATAATTCAACGGTGCCTTGATTGCCCCACACTAAAATGCACAAATATCTTATAATTCTCACGGTCGGTACGTGTTTCATCAATATCGCTCGGCTATAGAAGAAAAATGGTAGTGTCGTTTACAACATAGCCACGAATATTGCTTTTGGCCGTTGCTACAGGGTAGGATCGTCTGACGAATAAATTGCATGGCAGTACCCGAATATTCTCCACTATAATCATTGAAAGGAAATATTCGGAGCAAAGCTTTGGCATAGTTTTTAACAGGATGTTTTTATCATCCGTAATCGGCTTTCTCTTCAATACCAATTGGGAGAACCCATTTCTTAGCCATGTCAATACTCTATTGAAATTAAACTTTATAGGCAGCAACTCAACGTTTTCACCGGCTTTAATGGTTATGGTTTCAGTGAAATGATCGCATTCGCTCATATCCTGCTACCATAAAAGTCGTTGCGGTTTTGAAAGCGGGCATAGTTCTCTGTTGCCAGTGTATCGGCATCGGATATACGCGAACAGCAATATTATTGTTGTTATTTTGTTGACCACGCCAAATTACAGGCAGATTGTAAGACGAGATACCCGTGTTGTTATTGGCTCCCTGCCTGTGCATTTTTGCGAGTGAAAGGAACATAAACATTGAGTTACTCCCTCGCTGTTTAGTGGAGAGCGAAAGCTAGTAACGTGTGTATTGCTCTTCTGTCCAGTCGTTATTACACGATAATGTGATAAAGCGACATCATGGCTACCGTTACTATTGTATAGTATGTATCGTAACGAAATACGTTATGGGTAGTTTTTATATTTTTCATGCTGCTTTTCTCTATTATTCATAGTTATTCAGCTGGATTTTGTGTAAGCTGAATTGTGTTTCAGCTCAAAGGTAGGTATTGGCCACAGATACATTTTATCGCTGGGAAAGCAGACTCGAAAAGGGTAGAGGTGGGACAACCTTCTGAAATCAATGGTATGGTGTTCGTCCATCATACGTTGCAGCCATAAACAGAGCAGGCTTTCTTCAACAGGTGCATCTTTCCAACGACGTAAATCAAAGTAACGTCTGCCCTCGCCCATGAACTCTATCATTCGCTCGCGTTTAATTCGTTTGCGCAGTTTATTGGCATCTGCATAGTCACTTTCTGGAAAAATCGGAAAGGCCTGCACGTATTCTGACAGGCTGTATGCCCCTGCTTATTTGTTGTTCATTGCGGCTTATGGAATGGGTTTTTGTACCATCCCATGATTCAATTTGATAAGTTTTCGTCAATTCGTTAGAGTGCTTCTGCATACAAAAGAAGAATGTCGGCATAACGAATAGCTGGCTCAACGCGTTCTTTCATAGTAGCACGATCGCTGGAATAGTCGTTAGGATTGTAATATTTACAGCGATACCTGTGCGCAGGAAGAATTGTAATATTATAGCCGTTTTGCACACCACGATAGCCTCCGCGATAATAGAATACTTGTTGATTATGATTAGAAGGAATAGGGTCGCCTACAGCGTTCCCAAACCGAGCCATTGTAGGCTACCGATGCGTAAAAGCGTGGCCTGCAGGTTGGCATATTGTAATGAAACATTGGCAGCTAATGGTTTTGTAGCGCCCTTGCTGTACATCTTGATTACTGTAAATCCTGGGAGACGATAGCTGCCATCGCCACGTCCTATCTCTCTGTCTTTTCCAGGACAGTCGGCTCCATCGTTCATATAATAGGCATCAACCATTTTTTGTGTTAAGCCATGTGTGTTCCAACCATTACACGAACGTGGCATTTCATGAACGGCAAAAAGCTTTCATTCCCCATTCAGAGATTCTCGCATTTAATGAGCCACGTGTAAATATTAACTCAGGATTGGCATCGGGTGCCACGTCTCCGTCGAATAAAGCCGGTACGATTGCATAGGATCACGTTGCGCCAGCCTTGTGGCCAGTCGTTCTTGCAAAAAATCACACAAACCGTCAATTAGTGTTATTGTTGCAGGATGGCCTTGTGCATCTACGGTAGTTGCAGCAGCAGTAAAAGATCATACACGCTAAATCGATGACATCACGGCATGCGGCGGCAGCCTTTGCCCATTTTTCTTCTATTGTAATCGGTATTACAGCAGCATAGCGTCCTTTGTGATCAACGAGCAACTTTGCAAAGTCGCTTGTGTTACCATTTGCCGAGCGATGCAGCATAAATAAGTGCTATGACACGGGTAGCTAAAGCTGCACCTTTGGTAGGTTGAGTAACGTGTTCTGCATCACGACGTGTATATTGAATTTCTGGAAGCAGCTTGTACCATTTCTGAACTGATATAACGTCAGCAACTTCCTCGTATGAACTGCGTGGAATAGAAATCTTATCATAGCCGGAGTGTGTAGTCGACGCCCTCGTTAGGCATGATGAGGCACCGGACCATAACGTCGTAAGTAACCAATAATAAGTAAGCCCTTACGAAACGCGCCTGCCCTTTTATAATCTAATTTCTCGGCGTCTGTCATCTTGGGGATTATTATCAATGTTCGATAAAACAGATGCTTGATAAATACCTTTGTAGCATCTGCCCCAGGCATTATTCCAATTATTTTCGTTATAAATGCTTTTGACGAAATGTATTATATGACATTTGATCGCTGGTGTATCATAATTACAGTCGCGGGTCGCCATAGTGGCATATACGTCCGCAAAACAAAACGAATTGGAGCCTCCGCCTTCGATACAATATCAGCATTGTCAACTCCTTAAGGAAACTAGAATGTGAATAAGCAAGCTATTCCAAACCACGAGCACGACTCGTAAATACCATGTATCTAATGTCGTGCGGTCTTTAAAAATATTTCCACAGAGTCGAGATAATCATTGCAAGATGCAAGTATTCCACTTATACAATGATAATGAGGAATCTAATGATAGTATTTCTTTTTCCATAATCTGTTTTGAATAAAAGAGCAGGTAAACGTGGAACTGCTAATGTTGCTCGCATGCTCTGCCGTTAATCAGATTTTGTTATAGGGTATATCGCCACGTCCACTTTCCTAACTCAGGGTCCCAATCTGAATTCTGACCAGGTATAGATTTTCGACCTGATACAACCCCACATTTGTTAAATGCAATTTAATTAAGAGCGACTTAGGTAGCGCATCCAAGTCATCCAAATTCTTTACGCAGGTATCTTTCCGTCACGAAGCCAGAATGAGGATGCCCGGTACTATTTAAATTTCCACCATAACTTAAGCGCAGATATGTTGAAAATGGATTTTCGGTAGCTTCTGTTCCTGAAATATCTTTAGAAATCCATCTTCCGTCACGTCATGCCTTTAGTATATTTCCCCATCGTCCTTCACTAAAGCGCATAAAACAGTTTTTCCTGAAATTTGAAAGTTGACCTTTCCGTGCTTTTGAAAGTGAACGCTGAAAACTCGAACCCTTCCACGAAATCGATGCTCCAACACCATAAATAAGACTTGGGGTAGAGGCTGTTCAATTGCTACCTGGTCAGAAATTCCAGTTAACAACCTCCAGCACCATTAACATCCTTATATTTTATATCGCCAGGCTGGAACTGTACCGAATTGTTGTTTGGGAGAGCTTGATGTCATCATAATCTTTAAATAAGCTTTTCAAGAGCAAATGTCCACGTTGTTGACCAATCCGATAGCTTTTCTATATTGATATGATATATTGCGCTTTTCTTTTTCGTCCTTGTCAACGATACTATTCTTACTATATTACCGCGGAGGGCAATTAACTTGTTTAATTTTGTTTGTATTCAGTTACCATCAACCCCACGACTTCAACCCCACATTAGCCCAGGGATTACCTCTAAGCCAACAATGAGTTGGAGGAATCGGCGTCTACAATATGCCGGAACGCTACGAAGATAATAATCAAAACGATAGTTTGTTTTAAAAGCAATAAAAGTCAGAGTCCAATATCGTCTTTTTGGTAATTTCCCCAGGTAACATCAGGCGATGCAATTTGTGTATAGTGATAACCTCTCGTGCAATAGAGGGTGCGTATCGGTTCCCCAATCTACAATGCCTGGAGTTTCATTTATTGTATACAAGTAAGGAACCTGAAATATCCTGTATTATCATTTCCAACCTCACCCTAACTGTATCTTATTTTAACATATCCAGCCAAGGCATTGCTTTTTGAACCGGTTTTTCTTCAGCAACATTCCATGCTAAAGAAAAGGCAGGAAAGAAACTAAAACGATGGTTATCTGCAAAATTTCTGAACCGTTATATCTGAAATTAAACAAAGAAGTAGCGGTTGGCAAAATTATATGTTGCTCATCCTGCTAAAGTTTGGCTTTGCGACTTTCATAGAATTTCTAATATTCAAACCAATATTTCAGGTCTGTATGTTTTCATCCATTGTATAACGCAACGGCTCCTACATTGGCGCAGATTATTAAATGTCCTATTCCACCTTTAACAGAGTCTCTAAAACTCATTGTCTTGAACCGCTGCCACCAGAAGCTGTGTCATTCTGATGAATTTTGTAATTGATCCCAAATGATATTTCCATTTGCATCACGACTGTTTGTACGATACATGGCAGGCTGTCGATGGTGATTTATCCAGTTATCATTATATGTCGTAGCCAAACGTCTGGCAAAACTCATTCCATTAAGAAATCTAAAATCAAGGCTCTTTGATTCAAAGTTACACTAGTTTGGTGTTAACATTGCTCCATGCCTCATTATAAACTCGTTTGGTGCAGTCACTCATGGATTCATTTGATGACTATTTTGAATTATAAGCAGGGACATAGCTACTACTATAAAGAACGGGAGAAGATAAAGCATTATATCCAACACCTGACCATACATCATCATCGCCCAGTCCTGGAGAATTGCGCTTGTTTAGATTACCATTAATACCAAGTCTTAAGATGGTAGACTTTGTAATATCAATAACATTTGGGAAACGATAGTCCATCGTTTATAGTTAGCATTGGTATTGTAATCTTCTTTAGTGTTTTATCCGTTTTATACATTCCCGATTCAATGTATGCTGCTGATGCAAAATAATCGAGCTGTCGGACCACCGCTTAAGCTAATGTCAGTACGATAACTTTGTGCACTGTCTTTTAGGCAAAGCTTAGACCAGTTCTGTGTTAGGTAGAAGCCAGGGTCTAATCCTTACTTGAATAAGTGTTTCCTCTGGTTGAAATTGTGGAGCAATATTTCGTGTTACGCGAGCTTCGTTATAGTTTAGCAACTATAACCGTCAACAAACTGTAAGGTAAATAATTTTGTATTGTATGGATGTTTCTACTTTTCGCATTAATATTAATTTTTCTCGCCCTGTTTCGTT